>Ga0078972_1000283_pt1 | contig 211211 bp, 183 predicted proteins | sample YelNatPaOPGAMG01_FD_67568 | JGI IMG/M metagenome (GOLD analysis project Ga0078972, IMG submission 67568) | Hot spring thermophilic microbial communities from Obsidian Pool, Yellowstone National Park, USA - OP-RAMG-01 (SPADES assembly) (version 2) | ecosystem: Environmental > Aquatic > Thermal...
GATGCTCTTTCCGAAAGCCGCATTTTGGGCAGATACAATAGCCTCCAGGACCATAGCCCAAACGACCCGGATGTGAACCTTGCCTTCCTCTTGGCATTTTTACTCTCCTTTTTATTTAATATAGCGATTGCCGCGGCGGTTGTGGGGACAGCCGTATGGACCACGGCGATGGCCGGAGCCCCGTGGAAACGGTGGGCAGGGCTCATCGGGAGCAAATTGCTCGGTAGACTCTGTAGTTTGGCGGGGATGGAATTTCTCTGGTTCTGATTCAGGTTGGAGCTCAGGTTTTGGTTTAGGTTTAGATTCAGGCTCCACTTCAACCGGACCACCTCCGATGACTAATCCTTTGCCCTTGACCAGAGCTTCGGCCACTTTTTTCCGCGCGGATTCCAGAATGCGAGCGAAAGTGGGGCGGGAAACGCCCATTTTTTCGGCAGCCTGTTCCTGGTAAAGACATTCCAGGTCAGCCAGTCTGAGAGCTTCCAGCTCATCCAAATTCAGGGCGATTATCTCGGGCTCAGGGTGGAGGCAATTAGAACTTACAGGTAAAAAAGTGGATATTCCCGGTCTCCAGCCCACGCGGCGCCGACAAAAGGGCCTTGGCATCGCTATCTCCTTATATCTTTATTATGCTAAGCTATTTCTAATATAGCAAATTGCCCATGCTCTTATTTTTAGCCTATTTATCTTATATTATGAGCATATGTCAATAATTTGTCAAGCAGGGAAAAGAGGAAATAAGGTTCTTGTCACTCGATTTTTTGATCTTGTCGGGGAAAATCAGGAACCGCGTAGGAAGCCCCTCATTTTTAAATGCGGTAGTTGAGGCTGATAAAAAAAGTCCGGGGCTTGGCCGGCCCATATATGTAGTCGCTATCGCGGTCGGCTCCGCAGTCGAGATCCTTCTGAAATGAGTTGAAAATATTATCCAGGCCCAAGCTCACAGCTAAATTGGAATCTCCACCCGGGGCGATATTTTTCTTTATTCTGAGATTTACCATTCAGAATGGATTGGCCGTTTCCAGGCCGTCTTCGCTGATGTAACCTCGATAATGAGGTAGCTGCATCCGTCCGGTATAATCGAGGGTCAGGTCTACATTAATGATTCGCCCATGCTGATAGCCGAGAGAAGCATAGCTATAGGATTTAGGGGTTTTAAAGAACTCACGGCAGCCAAAATCTGGCTCAGGTTCATCTAATCGATTCTTCTGGAGAGTCCAACCGCTCTGCAGACTTACCCAGGGACCGAATAATATTTTCAAATCGGCAGGGGCTCCGGAAACTCTGGCTCCTGAGCCGTTTATTCTTCGGAGCAAGCGATGGCTTTCAGTGGTGTAAATCTCCTGGAGTATAAAACTATGGGTCATACGGTTATCTTAAAATTGCTGAGGTTTCGGTCAAGGGTAGATTCTTCAGTGGTATTTTCCATGAAATTTTCGGCTATGATTTGAAGATAGTATTTTCTGGCCAGAACACTTTCCAACGTAAAATCCCCATTAAAATCAGTTTCTACTGAAAGTCCAAGTTCAGCAATGAGAACAACGGCTATGGCCACCGGCTCATTTCTCCAGCTTAAGACTTGTCCCGAAAATGGAGAAGCATTTTTTCAGATTCAGTCTGTCCAGCTCTGAGCCCGACTACAACTCGATTTTGAACACTGCCAATCTTTTATCGGCTCCTGTATCTGTTCCAGAAAAGGAAAAAAGATTCCAGGTCGGGAGGCCTTATTTCCACGTCTTTGAGGGCCGCTTCTTTTAGGTCGTCGTTGAGGCCGCTTAAAAATTCTTCCCACTCTCTCCTCAAAATAAAGCCTTCCAACCAATCGTCTGAAGTCTGGCTTTCCGGCCAGCGGTCACGGATAATTTTTTCTATGGAACCGACTCGCCGGGCTCTCACATAAATTCCCTTCTGAACAAATTCTGGCCAATCAACCTGAAGAAGAGTCCTCCCCTGTTTAATAATAATCACCTGGTCAGCCAGCTTTTCCGCCTCCGAGATTAAATGAGAGCTGATGAAAACCGTCTTGCCTGCCTCCCTAAGCCTGATAAAAAGGTCTCTCACCTGCTTAATGGCGACCGGGTCAAGGGCAGAGAAAGGCTCGTCGACCATCAGCAAATCAGGGTCAAGGAGCATACTCTGGAGATAGGCCATTTTTTTCTGATTACCATGGGAATAGGTGCGAACCCGGCGCTTAAGCTGGGAGAGGTCAAAGGAAAGAAAGGCGGCTGCTTCGTCCCGCCTCTTTTTTGACTCGGTTTCGCCCAGCCCGAAAAGGCCGGCGGTCAGCCCCAAAATTTCTTCGCCCTTAAGCCAGGGGAAAAAGGCGGGGAGTTCAGGAACATAGCCAATACGCAAACCTGGCTGGATTTTGTCCACTGAACCCGCGTCGGGAAAAAGAAAGCCGAGAATAATTTTCAAAGTCGTTGTCTTACCCGCGCCATTTTCACCCAAAAAAACAGTTAATTTCCCTCGAATAAGCTCCAAATCCACTTGATGCAGAGCTTGGACATGGCCAAACCTCTTAGCCAAACCCTTAGCTCTCAGGATAACTTCGCTCATTCCCGTTTCAACTCTAAGCGACCTAATCTCCAGGCCTGGAGGCCAAGAAAAAGAAAAATAAGGGCCAAGGCTTCCAACTTGAAGCCTAAAGACCCATAGGTTCGGCTGGTAAGGGCATTCGGCCAGAGAGCAAGAAAAGAAAAAAGAATGAGCCGTTCTCGGCTTCCTTGAGGCTGCCCCGAGATGAGGAGGTCAATGATATCTCGGCCAGAAGCACCGGAACTGGTAGCAACCAAGAGCCCTAAGAACAGAAAGACCTGAATTAAAATAATCGCCAGAACGTTAGAGCCAGAACGAAGCCTTAAACCCAGCAAGCCGGCCAAAGAAATATAATAAAGTCCGACCATTAAGCCCGCAAAAAAGGAAGAAAACATGGCCCAGGAAAAGTCTCCTGGCAAGAGTGAGATTAGCAAAAAAGGAACGAAAACGAGCGTGGAGGCGATTGTAGCCAAGAGAAAAAGGGAAATATTTTTCTCCTGAAGATAGCTTCTAAAATTGAAGCGGATGAAAATCACATTCTCCAGGGAGCCGGAATCTATTTCTTCTCTGAAAATATCCTGAGCGATTAATAGAAAAAGATAAGGGAAAAGCGAGAAAAAGAAGCGCCGGGCATAGAGGTAACCGGCTTGCCACCAAAAGATGGCCAGAAGGACGATGAAACCAGCCATGAAGAAGAAAAAGATTTTGGTTCTTAAAACCTTCTTCCAGCTTAAATAGAGACTAAACCTCAGTGGATAGCCAAAAGACATTGCTCGAGTCTCTCTCTCCTTCTTCCGATTGGTTCCATCAAATTATCTTTATAAATTATTTCCTGGCCGCGGCCTAAAAGCAAGTAGGGTTCCATTTTTACTTGGTAGAGTCGAAAAAGATGACGCCGGCGGTCGATGATGATCGGAAAGGAGACCGGATACTTATTTAAAAAGGCCACGGCCGCTTTTTCCTGGTCAGCGGTTACCCCAACCAATTGCACTGGAATCTGGCGGCGAGAAACAAACTCCTGCCAGGTGAAAAGCTCGTCCCAGCAAACATGGCAGGCCACGTTGAAAAAAATAAGAAGATAGGGACGCTCTAAATCAACTGGCGCTTCTTGGAGAGAATAAAAATAGACTTTTGGCAAACTCTGGCTTGGCCAAGCAAGACACATCTTCGATTCTAAGTCAAAATAGGCCAGAATTATGGCCTCTATTATCATAAAAACGAAAAAGAGTGTTATTTTTCTCATGCCCTTTAATTCCTTCACTTTAAGGGAGACACTCTTTGTTTTATCCCCGCTGCTGATTAATCGCTCTTGAAAAGGTCAAAAAGCCGCAGTTGAGCTGCTTCGTCAATGACAAAAATCCTGTTCTTGAGAACAGCTAACTTAGAAATAGTTAGTGGAAAAGTGATAACTCCCCTGAGCTGGCCATCGAAATTTACCACCGCTACCCGGTTGGAAGGACCCAAGTCGCCGTCCTCCATTTTCCCAGGCAAAATAAAATAAAAATTATCGCCCGAAAGAGCAGCAGACCAAAATAAACCTTGGATGTTTTTGACTCGAGAGAGGGGTGGCTTGAACCAAAGCGTCGGATAATCAGGGGTAGGTTTAAGAGTTTTGGTTCTCCGGCCATTCTCATCCAAAAAAATAGCCAATTCTGAGCCGAAAGGTTTGAGCAATACGGCTTTCTCCTCAAGCTTAACCAACCAATGTTGAAAAAGAAAATAATCATAGGCCCCACTTTCTGTAGAGGAAACTTTTTCAGCCTGGAACTGCCACTTCCCTTGTCGGTCGAAACAGTACAAAAGAAAGGTGTTGTTTTCTTTTTGCCGGGGCAAACGGCTAATCATAAATTTATCTTTGGATAACCTGAGCAGGCGATGACCGCGAAACCCGACCCGGAATCCATCCTTGTAAGAGCCAGCGGTAGAAAAGAGCAGCACCTTAAAATCTTCGGAGTCAAGAACAGCTATTTCTTCCTCTCCGAGACTCATATCAGCGGGATGGATAAATTCTCCCGGGCCGCGTCCATACTTACCTATGTTGTAAAGCCGTTTACCCTCGAAAGAGAAAACGGCGATGGTGCTTTCCTGACTGTCCAGGATAAAAACCCTTTCCTTGTCTATCTCCAGGTCGACTGGCCGCGAGAAAAACTTCTCTTCCTCGGGCCCTGCTGCCCTCACTTCACGGACTGACCACTTTTCCGCCGCAAAAGAAAAAAACCTAACAAATAGAATAAAAATGGCTACAAAGAATAGCCTGTAATTTAGTTTAGTCTTCATCTTTCCTCCCATCTCCCTGGACGAAGGAGGGCGGCAGAGGCCAAGGACTCTGCCGCCTCCCCTCTCCCAGCTCAGGCCGCCTTGAGCAAGCACTTACCCAGAGCAATGTCGCAGATTGTGAGCATCAGCGCTGTCTTGAACCAGCCGGCATCGCTTTCGAAAGCTCGCGCGCGGCAACGCTCCCATTCATCATAGCAATGGTCGGAGTTGGACTGAGCCGCCACCACCAGCGGCAGCACCAGTAAACCCACGGCGAGAAGAACGAGGAGCGCTACGCCAATTACCTGTCTCATCATAACCTCCTTTCACCTCCAATTAAAGCAAACATCATGCCATCTGGCTTTACTTTTGCTCCTTTTAGCTTCGCTCATTTCTGCCTTAAGCTTCTATTTTAGAAACGATTTTAACCAAGGTTTTTCTCTTATATAGTGATTTTTCAGGTCACATTCTGTGCCTTTGGTCACATCCCAATTTTTTGTTATTTAAAGCCAATTTCGTTTTAAATGTTCAGCCTGTGTCCTTAAATGAGACTTTTATTTTCGATTAAATTTTAACAGACCAAACAAACCTGAATCGATATTCTTAGGGAAAAGATTTGGCCCCTTGGGCTGGTTTCTGACCTCCTAATCATCCAGAATTAGCATAACATCAGCAGGAAAGACTTTATCCCCTTTGGCCACGCTTCTGACATCATAATTATTCTGAATCAAGATAGAGTCAGCCGGAAAGATTCGAAGCTTTCAGCCGGGCTTCTGACCACACAGTTAAAGGAGGAACCCTTCCCCCTTTGATTCATTCCAGCGCTTACTTAACCTGCTTAACCTCGGTCTTTATTTTCCCCAGTCATTGGCCTGTCTTTTAATTGAGCCAAAATTATTTTATAGATAATTAAGCCCGGTTTGGATAATAAAATATAAATTTAAAGGAGGGACGGGTCTCCAACTGGAGTCATATTGAGTCGGTCAACAATGATAAAATATAAATTTAAAGGAGGGACCCATGGAAAAGATGGGAAATCATCGGATTCATCCAGTGGTAAAACACCCCCGCGAACTAATGAAAAAGGAGCTTAAAGGTATAGCCAGAATAAACGATTTTATTGCCGTTAAAATAACCAAGGCTGTTGGGACCATGTGGTGCGCCTATGCTTTTCTCCTTCTCGATCTCTTTATGCTGCCACCTGTCATTAAAGCAGGGAATGTGATGGTCTGGGTTACCTATATTGCCCAGACTGTTCTCCAGCTTGTCCTTTTGCCTATCATCATGGTGGGTCAAAATGTTATCCAGGCTCAAAATGAATCCAAGGCAGATACAGACCACCAAACTCTAAATTATCTGGCCCTTCTCCAGGACGAACAGATGCAGGAACTGAAAAATCAGACTAAAATATTGCTGAGGTTAGAGGAAATATTACAGAAAAAATAAATTGGAGAAGGTTGGGGGAAAAAGCCTTTCCTGCAAATATCTCCCAAATTTGGATTTTAATTCCGAGTTTTTAAATGAATAAATTATTTTGGGGAAAATATTTCACTGCCGGAACAAATCCTTTAAGAGATACTCCAGAAAACAGCTATTTCACCTCATCAAGATATTTTTAACAAGAAATTGTCTCCCCAGAAAAAATAATTTAAGCTGAGAAAATAATTTAAATCACCACTCTCTAAGATTGTTTCTGATTCAACTTAGTCCGGACTTACTTTTTGAGCATTGGAATTTTAATTTTATTCTTCCGGGCAAAGGCAATAGCCTCTTCATAACCGGCGTCAACATGGCGAGCAATACCAATGCCGGGGTCAACCGTCAAAACTCTCTCCAGCCGCCGGGCCGTCGAGGCTCGACCATCGGCTACAATCACCATCCCGGCATGAATGGAGAGGCCAATGCCCACGCCGCCGCCATGATGAACCGAGACCCAGGAGGCGCCGCAGGCGGTGTTGAGCAAGGCATTCAGGATTGGCCAGTCGGCAATAGCGTCGGACCCGTCTCTCATTCCTTCTGTCTCCCGATTAGGGGAAGCTACCGAACCTGTATCCAAATGGTCCCGGCCAATAACGATGGGAGCAGTAATCTTGCCGCGACGCACCAAATTATTAATCACCAGGCCAAAGCGAGCTCTCTCGCCATAGCCCAGCCAGCAAATCCGCGCTGGCAAGCCCTGAAAATGAACTTTCTCCCGCGCTTTCCGAATCCAGCGACCAAGAGCTTCATCTTCCGGAAATTCTTTTAACACCGCTTCGTCTGTCGCGTATATATCCTGAGGCTTACCGGAAAGCGCTACCCAGCGGAAAGGCCCTTTACCCAAACAGAAGAGAGGCCTAATGTATTCTTGGACAAAGCCAGGAATATCAAAGGCGTGGCTGACCCCAGCCTTAAGGGCCTGGCCCCGGATATTATTCCCATAGTCAAAAGTAACCGCGCCTCTTTTCTTCAACTCCAGCATGGCCTCCACCTGAACCGCCATCGACTCATAAGCTCGCTTGATATAATCCTGGGGATTTTCCTTCCTTAAACGCAGCGCCTCTTCATATGGTATTCCGTGGGGGACATAACCGTTGAGCTCATCATGGGCGGAAGTCTGGTCAGTCAGGACGTCGGGCGTTAGCCCCCGGCGGACAAATTCGGGTAAAACCTCAGCCGCGTTGCCCAAAAGGGCGATCGACCGGGCCTCAGCCTTTTCCTTGGCTTCCTTAGCCAGCTTCAAGGCCTCATCAAGGGAGTCAGTCATCAAGTCAACATATTTTGTTTCCAGCCGTCGCCTAATCCGATTAGGGTCAACCTCGACCACGATGGCTACACCTTCATTCAGGGTCACGGCCAGGGGTTGAGCGCCACCCATGCCACCCAGACCAGCAGTTAAAACCAGTTTGCCTTTCAGTGTCCCGGAGAAATGCTTCCGGGCGACGGCCGCCAGAGTTTCATATGTCCCTTGTAAAATGCCTTGAGTGCCAATATAAATCCAGCTTCCGGCAGTCATCTGGCCAAACATAGTTAAACCCAGGGCCTCGAGTCGCCTGAACTCATCCCACGTCGCCCATTTGGGGACAATCAGAGCGTTGGCAATCAAAACCCGGGGCGCTTCCTCGTGGGTGCGGAAAACGGCCACCGGCTTACCCGACTGAACTACCAGGGTTTCATCATTCCCCAATTTTTTTAAACTCTCGACGATCGCCCAAAAACATTCCCAGTTGCGGGCCGCTTTTCCCGTTCCCCCATAAACAATTAATTCCGCGGGTTTCTCCGCCACCTCTGGGTCAAGATTATTCATCATCATTCTTAACGCCGCCTCTTGCGACCATCCCTTGGTATGGAGCTTAGTTCCTCTCGGAGCCCGAATCGGCTTACTTTCCAATTTTTTAGTGGCCATTTCTTTACCCCCTTTCTTAAGATTTATAGTTCTCTTCTGTTTTATTGGCAGGCTTGGGCGGTAAGTCTGGGGAGGCGGAAGCCGCACCTGGATAGCGATTCAGCACCGCTTCCAGGTTCATCCGCCGCAGGGTTCTTTCTTTTCCCAGGAGCTCGAGGACTTCAAAGATTCCCGGGCTAACCGTCTTACCCAGAACTAAAACCCTTAAAGCATGAATAAAAACCGCGGCCTTAACGCCCTCTTTTTCTGCTCTTGCCCTCAGCACCTGTTCCAGAGCGGCGGCGCGAAAATCTTGCAGCTGAGAGAAATCGCGGTAGAGACGCGGCAGCAGCTCTTTCAATCTTTCCACACGGAGATATTTTTCTACCCCCACCGGGTCAAAGCCAAAATCATCGGAAAGAAAAGGACGTAGGCTTTCGACTATCTCCTTTAGGTTTCGGCTCCGAACTTTGATTAAATCTAAAAGCTGGAAGAACCAATTCCGCTTCTCCGCGTCCAAGGAAGCCACCCAGAGGCCAGTTTTTTCGAGCTCAGGTTTTAGCCAGGTTATGAGCTCTTCCGTCTTCATTTCCTTGATTAACCGGCTGTTGAGCCACTCCAGCTTGGCCAGGTCAAAGACAGGACTATTCTTGCTCAGCTTACTCAGGGAAAAGTTAGACACCATCTCTTCGACCGAATAGATCCTTTCTTCTGGGCCGGGCGACCAGCTCATCTGGGCCAAGAAATTAAACATGGCCAGAGGCAGAATCCCCTGCTCTCGGTAGTGAAGCAAAGAAGTGACGCCATGACGTTTGCTCAGCTTCTTTCGGTCTGGCCCGAGAATCAACGGCAGATGGGCAAAAGCCGGCGGCTGAGCCCCAAAGGCCTGATAAAGCAGCACTTGCTTCGGGGTGTTGGAAATATGGTCGTCACCGCGAATCACGTGCGTGATACCGGAGTCGATATCGTCTACGACCACCGAGAGATGATAGGTTGGCAATCCATCACCTCGTAATAAGACAAAATCCTCGAGCTCATGGTGAGAGACAGAGATTCGGCCGTGGACCAGGTCTAAAAATTCCGTCTTTCCGGGCGGAACCAGGAAACGAAGGGCTCTTTTTCTCCCCTCCCGCTCGAACTCGGCTCGGGCCGCCGCCGTGAGCTCCAGACAGCGACGGTCGTATTTCCAGGCGCCGGCCTTGGCTTCAGCCTTTTTCCGCCTGGCTTCTATCTCTTGCGGCAGGCAGAAACATTCATAAGCCTTTCCCTGGGCCAACAGCCACTCAGCCTTGGCTTGATACAGAGCAAGCCGCTTAGATTGATATATCGGCCCTTCATCCCAATCCAACCCTAACCAGCGCAACCCTTCTAAAATAATCTGGCTCATTTCCTCTGAAGAACGGGCGACATCAGTATCCTCAATCCTCAAAATAAAGTCGCCCTTTTCATGACGGGCAAAAAGCCAGTTAAACAGGGCTGTCCGGGCAGCTCCAACATGGAGGTAGCCGGTTGGACTGGGCGCAAAACGAACCCGAACCATGGTTCTCTCTTAGATTTATAGCATACAAGCCAGGTTAAGACAAAGGCGACGGCAGGCTGTTCTTAAGGCCTTCCCATATTTAAAAATAACTGATCTTTCTTGCCCTTTCTCCAGAAGAACCAGCAGAATGGGAATTTCACCCCGCCAGCTTCGTTATTATTGAAAAAGCCCATATTTCTGAATGGTTATGTTCTCACTCCGGCTTAAAAGGTTACACTGGTTTAGAAATATGAAATAGGGGTTGACGGCCGAATATAAATTGGCTAATTTATAAGAGACTTTTATAATTAATAAACGAACGCAGGCTTCGCCTTAGCGGGAAAGAAAAGGGCACGAGCGGGTGATTAGCCAAGGAAATCAATTAAAGGTTTTAATCCTTCATCATCGGGCAGCCGTTAGAGAAGCTTTAAGGCCGTTACTTTATAACGGACTTCAAATCTTTGAGACCTCTCGTTTAAGCCAAGTTTTGATTTTAGCCCGTTCAGTCTGTTTTGACCTCATCATCGCTGAAGCCAGTCAGGCTGATTTTTCCTCCTTGGCGGGAATCATCCCGGCCGAGGCAGCCCTTTTTCTTATCTCCTCCGACCCCCAAGAATTGCAGAGGGTATTTCTCACCTGGCCAGAGACTCAATACGTGGAAATTCAACTCTGGCCAGTGGAAGCTGAGGCTAAGGAAATTTTCCGGCGGCAACTGCAACGAGTCTTGACCTGGCTTGCTTCCCGGCGAGCATCTCCCGTAGCTGAGGTTATTCCGGCTGAAAAAAGCTGGCAGGAGGTAACCCGAGAAATCCAGACCATAAAGAGCTTTTTGCGGCAAAAGGTTTTGCGGGAAATAGAAAATCGGCTTTCCTGGGAAATTAGGTGTCTCTTGGCGGAACAAGAAAAGCATAAGCTGCAGATGATTCTAAGGAAAATTTATGCCGCCGACGACGTCAGCAGCCTGTTGGACTGTGTCAGCGACATAAAAGATATCATCAAGGCTCAAAGCTTCACCTTTTATATCCTGGATGAGAGCGAGACGCAGGGAAAGTTCCTGAAACCCTTAGTTTTTGCAGATGCCTTTTTGGCTCATCCCGATTTTGCCCGCTACAACGTCTCTTTGAATGAAGAGAATTTTGCCGCCTTCGTCGCCCGGACGGGAGAAGCCCTTAATTTAGCTTCGCCTGCCGACGACCCCAGGTGCTCATTCCGTTATCAGGAACAATTGCCCCATCCTTTACAAAATTTATTAGTCGTCCCCATTATGCACGACCGAGAGGTTATTGGCGTCATCGAAGCCTATAATAAGCAGGGCAAAGAGATAAGTCGGCCTGTTTTTACCGCCGAGGACCAGCGCTTGCTCAAGACTATCTCCGAGCATATATCGATGGCCATGACCAAACTTAATCTCATTCAATACGACGCTCTTACTGGTTTGCTCCGGCCCGAGCCATTTTTCGAAAAAATTCTGCAGAAAATTCATAATCAGACTAAAAGACGAATTGATATCGGCCACTGCGCCTTAGTCATGGGTGATGTGGACTGGTTCAAAAACTATAATGACCTTCATGGCCACGAGGCTGGAAACCGGCTGCTCCGAGAACTGGCAACGGTCCTCAAAGCCTCCATCCGGGAAGAAGACTTTCTTTGCCGTTATGGCGGGGAAGAGTTTCTCTTTTTTCTTTTTGGGGTAAAAGATATCGAAGAAGCTTGTTTACTTACCGACCGCATCCGGCGAAATATCGAGGAGCATTACTTTCCTTATCAAGAGAACCAGCCCCGCAAGAATTTGACCATGAGTTTTGGGGTTACTCTGCTGCCGCTCGAAAAGCTCTCCCCCACGCTGGGCAAAGAAGATTTGAAAAAATTAGTCACTGAAGCTGACTTAGCTTTGGCTGAAGCCAAGGGAAAAAGAACAGCTTTAACCGAACCTGTCCCTCGAGAGGAAGTCCCGCCAAAAAACAGAGTTTGTGCCTATCCTCTAAAGTCCAATCATCAGGGGAAATGGCGCGTTTTTAATTCCTATGATCAATCAAGCAGGCTGGAAAAAAGGCGCCACTCCCGTCATTTCATTTCCACGCCACTGCTTGTCCTTGAAGATACCGGCATCAAGGTTACGAAGACAATTAACCTCAGCCTGAGCGGCGCCAAGGTCTGTCTTTCTTCTGATTTGCCTCTGGGCAAACCTCTGAGTCTGACCATTATTTTGGAGGACAAGGCGTGTCAGCTCGGCGGTAATGTTGTTTACCAGGAAAAGGCCGCTGAAGCGCCACCGACTTTCCATGCGGGAATAGAGTTCATCTTTCCTTCACCCTCGATGCAGAAAATTCTCGAAGATTACTTGCTCGCTCTGGCAGATAAATCCTCAGCGATAAATTAGGCGGGTCAGCTCAGGCAGCTCCCAGCTCTTCCAGGATGGCTTTAAGATAAACAACCGGCGGAGTAATTAATCGATAAAAATTTTCTTTTAAGCTCTCGATAAACTCAGTTATAGACTGAAAATCTGTTTCGTCGCTCCAGTTTTCGATGCTTAACCTCTCCAGCAGGTCACGAAGCAGGTTAACATTCAAAATAGATTCCGTAAAACGAGGCAAAGTAAAGCCTTCTTTATCACAAAGTTTGGTTATCCGCAGCAGCTGTTTCCGCAGCAATTCCTGTTGATTAATAATCTCTTGTTTGATGAAAAAGTGGTCCTTGGGCGAGTCCGTTTGGGCCAATTTCTGGTAAAGCTTGTTCGAGGCTTCTAAAGCCTCATTCATCGCGGTTATCAAATTTTCAGCGTCGATGATCATCCGGCCGTCTTTTTCAAAATAGGGAATCTCGCCATTACCCTCGGAATGAGAGCGGCGGAAGCCTTCCAGCCGCTCATAAACCTCCCGAAAAGTCTCGACTCCAGTCTCAGCTCCGGGTTCCACCTGAGGCCTTTCCTCAGGAACAGTCGGTTCGCCAATAAAATTAGAATAAGGCTCGGTTTCGGACGGCTCAGCTGGGGCCTCCCCGCTTTCAGCCTCCATGGTTTCCAGCGGCTTGGCTGGTTCTAATTCTGGGCTAACCTCAGCGGAAGGGGCCGCTTCCGCTGCCGGACCGCCAACCTCGCTCATCCGAGCCACTTCCATAGACAAAAGCTCCTGGATCTTTTTCAGCCTCTCCAGCTCTTGTTCCAGGTTAATTTTCAATTCGACCTCAGCCGGTATTTCGGGAATGGCCGTGACAATGCCGTATTTTTCTTCAATTTGCTGGCGAATAAAGTTAATTTTTTCGCCGCTTCTTTTTTCCAATGTTTCGAGCTCCCGATTAAGCGCCTCCACCTGCTTTATTTCTTCGAGGGTCAAGGAAGCTAACTTCTCGATCTCCGACTGGTGTTTGACTACTCGGCCAAAGCGCTCCTTTATTTCTGCCTGCAGGCGATTCCTCTCCGTTTCAAAATCAGCCAGAACCTGATGATAATCAGTCAGGAGCTCCCTTCCTTTCTCCAGTTCTTGCTCAATGAGCCTTAATTTTTTCTCCGCTTCTTCCTTTTCCCGACGAATCTTTTCTTCCAGTTCTCTTTCTATTTCCTCTTTTCTTTGCTGGAAAACTTCACTTAACCTCTTTTCCACTTCCTCGAGCAAAGGTATCTTCATACCTAATTTAGATTCATCTAAATTCATACTTGCGCCTCCTTCCGGCGCCAAATAAAATTGGCCCGAATTATTTTCTTTGACTCACTCCCTTTTTTCGCCACTATGACCTCTCCCTTGCCTCCCTAAGGAGAAAATCAGTTCGCTTGGGCTTGGCTTTATCTTCTTGCAAACCAGTGGACAGAGCAATCACCCCCCTGGGGGAATCAAGGGATGATTTTCCATCAACTCTTACTCACCCAAAAGGGGGAAATTTTCTATCCTTTAAAGAAACAACCTGCTTGCAACTCGCCCCCAAAATAAGTATAAAGGAATCTATGCTCCAAGACAATAGAAGTCAACAAGCACCCGTTGACCCGCCTCTTTCTCCCGCTGCTCCTCTCCTTCTAATCATTGACTCGGAAAAAACCCGCGGCCAGAAAATAGCCGATTTTCTTGAATCTCAGGGGTTTAGAGTCGAACTTGGGCTTAAACCTTCTTTTGCCTCCCTCTCTGAGGTGGCCAGGGATAAATTTCTAATAGTTATCTGGAATGTGGGCCAATTTCCCAACCCGTTGCCTCCCGCTGTTAAGGAATGGAAGAGGCGGGCAAGAATTGTTTCTCTCATCCTCTTAACTCAGCCTGACCCGGGTCAGGCTGACCTTAAAGCCGTCAGCGAGGGCTGGATAGACCAATTAGTCAGTCCTGAGCACTGGTCAGCTCTTCTGGCGGCTGTCAGGAGCGAGATAGACAAAGAGCGCTACCGCCGGGAACTAAGCCAGGTGGCGGGGCAATTAAAAAGAATCAAGCAGGATAAGGCTCGGTCCCTGCGCCGAGCGGCTGAGCTCGAGGGGATTTATAATGCCACCCTCGAAAATCTAATGACCGCTCTGGATTTAAGAGACGTCGAAACCTTTGGCCACTCCCGGGTGGTTGCCAGGTATAGCCAGGCTTTAGCGCAAATCCTGGGGATAACTGATAATTCGCGGATAGACCATATTCGTCAGGGCGCTTTGCTTCATGATGTGGGCAAAATCGCTATCCCTGATTCCATCCTGAAAAAGCCTGACCGGCTAACGGCCGAGGAATGGGAAAAAATAAAGCTTCATCCCACCTTAGGCTACGGTTTGGTTAAAGAAATTAAGCTGGTCGAGACGGTCGGCCACATTATCCTTTATCATCATGAACGCTTTGACGGCCAAGGTTATCCCTTTGGCCTTAAAAAAGATAATATCCCTTTGGAAGCCCGGATTTTCGCCCTGGCTGATTCCCTTGACGCCATAACTTCCCATCGACCCTATCGACAAGAAAGGGATTTCCGGGCAGCTCGGCTGGAGATTATCAGCGGCCGTGGCTACCAGTTCGACCCGAAAATTGTTGATGCCTTTTGCTCCTTAGAGCTTGAGGCCTGGGAAAAAATCCGCTACGAAACAGCTAAAATTAGTCCAGCCCTGGAGAAGTTCCGCATCTAAAGTCAGGATGTAATTGCCAAGCCATAACTCGGGGGATTCCCGCTAAATCCTTTTCCCAAGTAATTTCCCTCCACAGCTTTTTGTTGCCGACTGACAAGACCTTGGCGAGCTGGTCAAAACCAATCTCAAAAATAAGGTAGCCACCCGGCCTCAGGAATTGAGGGGCGTCTCGAATTAACCGAAATATAAACTCCAGCCCAGTTGGGCCGGCCACCAGGCCGCGCTTGGGCTCAAAAAGCCTTATTCCTTCAGGCAGCCTGGGCCATTCTTCCTCGGCAACGTAAGGAGGATTCGAGACAATCAAATCGCAACGGCCAGTCAGGTCAAGCTGGGCCAGGGGCGAAAAAAACGACCCTAACCGGAAGATGATATTTTTTAACCCCAGACGGGAGGCATTTTTTTGGGCGAGGGCGAGAGCGCGGCGCGAGATGTCAGTAGCCACGACCGTTGAGGCCGGCCTTTCCTTAGCGAGCGAGCAAGCAATGGCGCCACAACCAGTGCCAATATCAACGGCTATCCCATCTTCTGGCCAGGGAAGCTTCAAGGCCAACTCAACTAAACATTCTGTTTCGGGTCGAGGAATAAAGACCCCCTTTTGGAGTTTAAAAGGCAAAGACCAGAACTCTTTTTCGCCCACGACCAGGGCTAAAGGCCACCCCTTGAGCCGGCGCCTTAAAAAGTATTCATAGCGGCGAACCAAGGCTTCTTCGACTGGCTGGTCAAGGGAAAGAAAAAATTCCTTTTCATCAATTCCAGCGGCTTTTTGCAGGAGCAGCCGGGCTTCTAAAGCGGGTTGGGATAAGGTGCTTAACAGGTCTCGACCATAAAGCCAGAGTTCTCTCCTGGTCAACGGTAAAACGCCTCTCACTTTCAGGCAGCAGAGACCCGTTGTTCAAGCGCCTGCATCTGGAAACGGAGGGCCAGTTTTTCCAGAATTTCGTCCAGTTCTCCGTCCATTATCGCTTCCAGGTTGTGAAAAGATAAGTCCAGGCGATGGTCAGTGACTCGGTTCTGCGGGAAATTATAGGTGCGAATTTTTTCACTCCTTTCGCCTGTCCCTACCTGAGATTTTCTGACTCTGGCTAACTCCTCTTCTTGCTTTTTCTTGGCGCTATCCAAAAGGCGGGTACGGAGGATTCGCAGCGCCTTCTCTTTATTCCGGTACTGGGACTTTTCATCCTGACAGCTAACTACCATGCCTGTTGGTTTATGGGTGATGCGGATGGCCGTGTAATTCCGATTAACGTTTTGGCCACCCGGGCCAGAAGCGCCGAAGGCCTCGATTTTTAAATCCTTAGGGTCAATCTTGACGTCCACCTCGTCGGCCTCAGGCAAAACAGCCACTGTTACCGTCGAGGTATGAATCCGACCGCTGGCTTCGGTCTTAGGGATGCGCTGGACGCGATGGACGCCGCTTTCATATTTGAGAAGGGAATAAACATTTTTTCCCCGGATGCTGAGAATTACTTCCTTGAATCCACCGATCGGACTAAGACTCTGGTCCATAATTTCCCACTCCCAGCCTTTACTCTCAGCATAACGCGCATACATCCGGCAGAGGTCTTGAGCGAAAAGAGTGGCTTCATCGCCTCCGGCGCCCGCCCTGATCTCCAAAAAAACATTCTTACCATCATAGGGGTCTCGGGGCAGAAGCATCAGCCGCAGTTCCTGTTCGATTCTTTTCTCTTCCCGGTCTAAATCTTTAAGCTCCGCTTCCGCCAAGCTCTTCAGCTCAGAGTCGGCCGCAGGGTCATTGAGGATTTCTTCAGATTCAGCTATCGCCTCCCGAAGCCTTTTAAACTCCTGATACTTCTGAATCAGGGGTTCCAGTTCTGCTTTTTCCTTGGCCATCTCCCTTATTTTTTGCGGGTTAGTAACCAACTCCGGGTCAGAAAGAGACTGAAGCAGACTTTCATATTTTTTTTCCAGACGCTCCAGTTCTTGAAACATAAGGCTTATTTTTTAAGGCGGGCTTCCCGGTACTTCCTTTTAAATTTTTCCACCCGGCCAGCAGTGTCCACTATCTTCTGCTTACCGGTGAAGAAAGGATGACACTGGGAGCAAATCTCGACCCGGATTTCCTTTTTAGTCGACCGAGTCTTGAAGGTGTTGCCGCAAGCGCAGGTCACTGTACACTCGACATACTCAGGGTGAATACCTTCCCTCATTTTTTTTCTCCTTAAGATTAATAATTATAACAAACTTACTCGGGAACGGCAAAAGGCGAACGGAGAACGGCTCCGGAAAAAGAAATCACGTAGCGATGGAAATTTTCCCAATCCACCTCCACCCGGTGCTTCTGGCTGGCGGAGCGGACAGCTTCTTTATATTTTTTACTGGCAAAATAATCCTTTAGTCCCGAGCTCAGCGGGAGGGCCTGCTCTTCTGCCTGCCATTCATAGGTTCGGCCGTCGAGCCGCAAACAATTAAGAAAAACAATCCAGGCTAATTGCTTAAAGGGAACGCCTGCTAAGTTAGACCTTATGGCCATGACTTCGCCTTCTTTTTCCGGGTTGACAAAACGAAAATAACGGGAAAAAAGGAGGCTGTTGTGGAAATAGGCGGGAAAAGCTAAAAGACCGTCGCTTTGAAGGAGCCGGCCTAAATAAATAAAAATGTCGACCACTTTCTTTCCCAGGCCCAGGCCGGGACGGTTTTGACCGGGAAGGGCGGGTCTTTTTTCGCTGAACTCCAGCCGCGGGTTTTGCAGGGTTAACCATTCTAAATGAAGAAAACGCCCCTTTTCCAAGACGGGGTCCAGCTGACGACGGACCGTGGCCGGAAACCCGGCTTCCCGAATTTTCAGGTCAACAATGAGCCTGTCCGGGTCGTTTCTTTCCCAAAAAATTTGCAGCCGCTGGAGCGGAAACTCGGTCGAATCAAGGCTAAACTCTAAGGGCCAGAGCTGACGATGTCTGGCTTCCCGGAAAAAATTATTCTTAGCCAGGACAGCCTTAACTTCAGCGAGGCTGTAGCGACCCAAAAAAAGGCTTGAGCCCCGCTCTGGTTGCAGGCTGGAGAAAATTTCCTCCGAAGTCAGCTCCCAATCAGCCGAGGCTAATTCTTTTTTATTCCCCTTTTCCTTTTCCAAAGCTATCTCCTGGGCTTGACTTCCTGGAGGCAAAGCCGGCTTCGAGTTAAGGATTGTCGATTTCTGGCCGAGGAATCAGCCTTCCCGGCTTCGGTTTCGAGGCGGTGCCGAAAAAAGGAAATAACATCGTCGCCGCTACGGAGCAGGCGGAAGCGTTCAAAAAAACGGAGGTCAGGGTTAATCTTGTTGAAATGTCTCAGGGCAATAATTCCGTTGGGCTTCAGAAGGTCGCGCTTCTTCACCACTTTTAAGGGATTCCTTTCAAGAAGTAGGGCATAGGGAGGGTCGATAAAGATTATATCAAACCGCTTCTTCTCCTTAGATAGACGGATGACCCCGCGATTAAACTCCTCAGCCAAGACTCGGGTTCTATCCTGAAACCCGCATCTCTCAATATTCTGTTTAATAATTTTTACTGCTGGCCCGTATTCTTCAATAAAAACCACAGTGGCCGCCCCTCGACTGAGAGCTTCCAGGCCCACTGCGCCGCTGCCGGCAAACCCATCCAAGCAGTCCGCTTCCTTAACTTTTTCTTGCAGAAGGTTAAACAGCGACTCTTTTAGCTTGGCGGGCATTGGTCTTATTCTCGGGTCTCGGACCATTTTGAGCCGCCGTCCTTTATGCCGACCACCGATAATTCGCAGCATGATTTCTCAGTAATAGAAAATGGCGAGACCTTTTTTGGATTTAATATCCTTAAGGCCAAAAGGTAATTCATAAGAACGGTCCAGGCCTTCGGCCGCCGCGTTATGGGCGACGGCAATTGCCTTAATCATTTCGGAGACAAAATCTGTGGCCAGTTCTTGGGTGCCGAGGAAAATTTTATGAAAGCTGAAAAAGATGCGGCCAGCTTCTACCCGGAAAGAGGCAGCAAAAAAAACCGGCGCCACTTTGGGGATAAAACTGGGCAAATTCTCTTGCCGCAGGTCAAAGACAGCTTTGCCTTCCAAGCGATTATCATCCAGCAGTTTCAACTGAAGTTCTTGGAGGAGGTCAAGGGGGTCAGTAACGATGCGATAAGCAATGTAAGCATTGAGTTCGCTCTCGGTTAAAGTCAAAGACCTTAGAGAGCGACGCCCGCTTTCTTGCTGGGCTTGCTGGACAGTTTCAATGGCCTGCAGAACCCTCTGAATTTTTTCCGTTTCCGCGGCCGAAAAAGAAGGCGGCTTGTTTTGACTTAAGCCAGCCAGCAACCCGAAGCTAAGAGAACAGGCCACCGCCAGCGTGGCCAGAGCCAATTGTTTTATTCTCCTCGGCCACCAGAATGGTTTTAACTCCCACATTCTTCTTTTCCCGAGCCATGAGATTTAGCTAAGGTATAGCGCTCAGATATTATACCTAATCTCAGCGGTTTTCTTCTATTTTTTCTGGACTTTTTCGCCAAAGGGGTGGTTATTAATCAGGCTCATAGCTACTGTATTTCCTTTAATATCAAGGAAATATGAATTTTAACGTGGCTATCAAAATATTTTAGTATCGCCCGACGACTCCTTCTGCTCCTAATTTTTAAAGAAATTAAAATTAGGCCTTTAAAAGACCTCTTTTCCCCATATAAAAGGCTTATTTTGGTATCTTAGACGAAAAAAGGCTAAATTTACATGATAAAAAAGCCCTTGAAGCACCACCCTTTTCAAGGATGAACCTTTTTATATTCTGGTGGGAAAGCTAAGCCCTGGTGGCGGAGGAGAGCGATTTTATTTTTGAGCGCTAAGGCACTGAATTATCTTTTCCAAGTATTCGTGGCTGGGACGGTCTGCGGTATTCTGACCGATATATTTAAAAACAACCACGCCCTGTTCATCAATAATAAAATAAGAGGGAATATCCTGAGCGACCTTGCTTCCTCCCCAGTCTTCAGTAAAAAGGCCCAAGCCTCGAGAGACCTTGCGGTCGGCATCAATCAGGAGAGGAAAAGGTGTGGCTACGGGCTTGCCTTGCTCCCAAAGAAGGTCACGAGGGAAAAGGCGCTTTGACCTTTCCAGCCTCTGTCGGCCGCGCTCATCCAGGGCTTGCGGGTCAGCCGGATATTTCCAATCCCTGATCTTGAGAAGCTGGGTGGGCAAAGCCTCTAACCAGGCTTTGACCGTAGCGGCATCATAGGGAAAAACTAAAAGCACTTCCAGGTTATATTTTGTCCTGAACTGGCTAACCTTCTCCATTTCTAAGAGCTCAGCATAACGGTAATGACAAATCGTGCACCAGGCGTTTTCGGCGGCCAAACCGCGGGGGAAAATGAGCAGCACCTTCTTGCCCTTCAGGCTGGAAAGCGCCAGCTCACCACCCTGAAAAAGAGGCAGCTTAAAATCGGGCATGAGCTGACCGACAGTAACCGGCCTTATCTCCGCCTCTTGAGCTTGGCCCTGGGGAACAAAAGCCAGTGAGCCGCCCAAGAAAAAGATGGCTGTAAGACTCAAGCAGAGCAGCTTTTTTTGATTCATATCCTTTAACCTCCTGCAAACCAGCTGCTTTTTCTTCTAAATATTAAATTTTTTTGCCCTTTAAAGGAAGTCCTTTCCTTCATTTTATCAACCGGCTTAGACAAAACGAAAGAAACCCAGTTATGCTGGCCATTTAATTAATCCGGCTCTTCTGGGTTCTTAACGGGTAGACCTGAAGATTTATTAATCTCAGACCGCCTACATAGAGCCCACAGACGAAGAGATTTAAAGGCAATTTGAAGGCAAATATTGGGCATCTTATTAATATTTTTCAATATTCCTCTAATCGTCCTCCGCAACGATGGACCTGCCCAGATTCAATCCGCGGTTGAATAGCCTAAAATTATCATCTTTATCCACAAATTTATCCACAAAAAAGCCTGAAGATCCATTAATACTTAACGGTGCAACCATAAGGCTGACTGGTCTTAACCGAAACTTCTTTGCCCGCCAGAATTTCCTCGAGAGCCTGCTCCACATAATTAGTAGCCTTAGGGATATCCTCAAGATTGGTCGAGCGGATGTTGTCGATGGCCCCGTTGTAAACCAGAATTCCCTTCTGGTCAATAATGAACATGTGGGGTGTTACCTTGGCTTCATAAAGACGGCCAATCTTTCCCTCTGGGTCTAACAGGACGGCGGTGGGGGCAGCTTCTTTCTCCTTAGTTAAAGCTAAGGCTTGCTCCGGCGTACAATAGCCCTGTTTTCCCGGCGCCGAAGAGATCACCGAAAACCAGATAATGCCCTTCGAGGTGTAGTCTTTTTGCAGCTTCTGCATATGACCGCTGTTATAATGCTTCTGAACAAAAGGGCACTCATGATTCAGCCATTCAAGAACCACTATTTTCCCTTGGTAATCAGAAAGGGTGTGGCTTTTTCCGTTAGCATCAATGCCTGTAAAGTCGGGGGCTTTTTCACCCACTTTAACCTCCGCTCCCACCCGAACTAACAGGGAAAAAATCGCCATCAAGGTCAAACTGACTAAGCCTGGTTGTCTCATCCTGAACCTCCTTTTTAATAGTTTTTGACCGGGATATGCAGGTCAAAGGCTTTTTGGCCTAACTTGGTCTCGTTTGATTTTAGGACAAGGACAGCCTTGATAACAGGGGGCCAGACGGCGGAGGCGGCGGAGCGCTTGAGCTCAAGGAGGTAAGAACCGTTTTCTTGTCTCCAAATGGGCGGAGCTGAATAATCGGCCAAGCCCTCTGTTTCCCAGAAGAATTCAGCTCCTTCCAAATCGAGACTCCGGCCTCCCTCAGGATAAAAATAAATCATTATTTTTTCTTCTTTGACCTCGGCTCTGGTGTTAAATCCGGTAAGCGGCTCAGGAAAGAGAAGACGAGCCTCATCAAAAAGGCTCGGATTCATCTCCTTTTTTGTCGGCCGGTCACTTTTTACCGGTAAGGTTATTTCTACCGAAGTCGAGCCGGGAAGGCAGCCTTCCCGACAGACCAGATAATTGATTTCTGCCCGGAGCGAAGCTGCTGACGGACAGGGGAAGGCGGCAGAAACCGAGAAACGGCTCAAGAAAAAGACTTCTCCCTCGTAGCCAAAACTGGTGGCCTCTTCGGCCAAGATTCGCTTCGGCCAAGGCCAGAGCATTTCCTCTAATTGAAGGCCAGCCGGTAAGCGCCAAGAGATTTCTGTAGGCAAGCCTGAATCGCCGGGATTTTTCCAGTAGATATGCCATCCCTTAGCGATTGTTAAGCGTAGCCAGAGATGGAAACAAGTTCCCGGCTGAACCCAGGCGTTTGGGGAAAATAATTCCGCCCGAACCAAGTCCGACGCCGCTTCATTCTGGTCTTTCACCTCGATGGCCGCTGCTGCCAGGGCGAAAGGAAAAAAGACGGACCAGCTCAGGATAAAGAATGAGCCTAAGTATAGCCTCCAGCTAATATGGTTGGCCCTGCTCAACTTTTCCATTATGTCTATTAATATCATAGGAATACTAAAAAATCAATTATACCAACGATCTTCCGTAAAAATTATGGTGATTTATTAGGCTTTTGCCGGCTGTATTTTTTTATAAACAATAATTTATAAAATCTTAAGCGAGCCAAAAAGGCCTTTCTAAATTGAAGGATGATTTATTCTCATTCTAACCTTTAAAAAGGGACTAAAGGAGGGTTTTATAAAGCCCTTCCTTTACCCTGTTACAAGCGCTTATCTAAGCGAAAAAATGGCTAAATACCTGATAAAAAAGCGCCAAATCCACCACATTTTTTAAGGATGAGCCTTATCCGGAGAAATAAAAAATTGGTAGCAACTATGGGCGATATTTTACATATGGCTTCTTTTGCCAAGAGCTGATTCCTTGACAGGGTGGGAAGCCTCGATTAAGCTATTTATTTGAGGCCAAAATCATTAGTCATGACCCACAGAGAGAAAGTTAGAAAGGGCCTGCTGACCGGGGCCATAAAAAAAGTGGCGCGGCGGGAGAACCTGTCAGCCGAGGAAGTAGCTGAGCTTTTTCTTGCCGGCCAAATAGTCATCCCTCATAATCCGCGTCATCCTTTGATTCAGCCGGTTGGAATCGGCACCAAACTCCGGACAAAGGTCAATGTTAACCTCGGGACTTCGATGGATTTCCCTGACCTCGCCGCCGAACTGGAAAAGGTAAAGGTGGCTGTAGAGTATCAAGCTGACGCGGTCATGGATTTAAGCACTGGCGGCGATATTAAAGAAATCAGACGCTCAATCCTCAAGGCTTCTCCCCTGCCTGTAGGCACAGTCCCCATCTATCAAGCTGCAATCGAGGCCATCGACCGCCGGGGCTCCATAGTCCTTATGACCGAGGATGACCTCTTCCAGGTCATCGAGGCTCAGGCCAAAGAAGGCGTGGATTTTATGACGGTTCACTGCGGCCTAACCTTGCGGGGAATTGAGCGTCTCAAAAAAGAGGGGCGGGTCGCGGATGTTGTCTCCCGGGGTGGGGCTTTCCATCTGGCCTGGATGCTTCATCACGGGAAAGAAAATCCCCTTTATGCTAACTTTGACCGACTCTTGGAAATAGCTCGGCGCTACGATATCACCCTCAGCTTGGGTGACGGACTGCGGCCCGGAGCCATTGCTGACTCCACCGACCGACCACAAATCGAAGAATTATTAACCTTAGGGGAGTTAGTCCAAACTGCCTGGCAGCAGGAAGTCCAGGTAATGGTGGAAGGACCAGGCCATGTGCCGCTTGACCAGGTGGAAATGAATGTCCAACTGGAAAAGAAACTCTGCCACGGAGCGCCTTTCTACGTTCTGGGCCCGTTAGTCACCGATATTGCCCCAGGCTATGACCATATTGTCTCAGCCATTGGTGGAGCTTTAGCCGCTGCGGCTGGCGCTGATTTTCTTTGCTACGTTACTCCCGCCGAACATCTCGGGTTGCCCACCGTGGAAGATGTTCGGGAAGGCTTAATTGCCGCCCGCATCGCCGCCCACGCTGCTGACCTGGTCAAAGGAGTTCCAGGAGCCCGAGCGAGAGACGAGAAAATGTCTCGAGCTCGTAAAGCCCTGGATTGGCAAGAGCAACGTCGTTACGTCATTGACCCGCGACGTTTCGATGAGGTTCGACACCGCCGTTCTTCTGAGAGCGAGGCCTGTTCCATGTGTGGTAAATATTGCGCGATGAGGATTGTCCGCGATTTCCTCAATTCCCGTGGAAAGGCCGATGAGCTCTGCTTCTGACCGACTTCTTTTCGGGACAGCCGGTATTCCCCTCAGCGCCTCTCCCGCCACTACCCTAACAGCAATTAGCCGAGTCAAAGAACTCGGTCTCTCCTGTCTCGAAATAGAAATGGTGCGGGGGGCGAGGTTCTCCACGGAAACAGCCCACGCCATCCGGAAAAAAGCCGAAGAAGAGGGGATAATTTTGAGTGCCCATGCGCCTTATTCCATAAACCTACTTTCGGCGGAAACCGGAAAAAGGCTTTCCTCGCAAGAACAGCTCCTGAGTGCGGCTCGGTTGGCTAACCTCTGTGGAGCCAAAAACTTGGTCTTTCATGGCGGTTTTTACGGTTCTCATCCCCCGGCCAAAGCCATAGAAATAATTCGGGAAAGCCTTAAAGATATCCTTTCTTTTCTGCGCACCGAAAAAAATAAAGTCATCCTTCGCCTTGAAACCATGGGGAAAAAAACTCAGTTCGGCACCTTAGAAGAAGTCCTGGTCCTTTGCCAAGAAATTGAAGGCCTTCAACCCTGCCTTGATTTTTCCCATCTTTATGCCCGGGAGGGAGCCGCCAACGGCTACCGCCATTTTTCTCGGACGCTGCGGAAAGTGGCTAAAAAATTAGGCCCCGAGGCGCTGAAAAATCTCCACGTTCATGTTTCTGGTGTTGAATTTAGAGAAAAGGGAGAAATAAGACATCTCAACCTGCGGGATTCTGATTTTCACTGGGAAGAGTGGCTGCTGGCTCTGGCGGATAACGGAGTGGCAGGTACCGTTATTTGCGAGAGTCCTAACCTCGAAACCGATGCCCTGGTGCTTCAAAATCATTACCGCTCTTATCAAGAAAAAATGAAAAAATAAATCGGGCCGAAACAGCGGGCGAGCCCGGTAAAAAATAAAATGGAGGGAAAAAATGAAAACAGCCTATCGTCTCTATATTAACGGCGAGTGGAAGGATTCGCATAGCCTGCGGGAGATTTTTTCTCCCTACGACGGCCAGCCAGTCGGCCAGGTCTATTTCGCTGAAAGGGCTCAAGTCCAGGAAGCGGTGGAGGCAGCCACCAAGGCTTTTGCCACCGCCCGCCAATTAGCCAGTTTTGAAAGAGCTCGCTTCCTGAGACAAATAGCTGAAGGAATAGGCCGGCGCCGCGAGGAATTAGCCCGCTCCATCACTCTTCAGAGCGGCAAACCCCTGCGCGATGCTCGGACTGAAGTCGACCGGGCGATGATGACCTTCGAGGTAGCCAGCGAAGAGGCGAAGCGAAACTATGGGGAAATCATTCCTCTTGACCTTTCCCCCTTTGCCGCTGGCCGCTGGGGGCTTGTCAGGAGATTCCCCATAGGTCCAATTGTCGCCATTACTCCCTTTAATTTTCCGCTCAACTTGGTCGCCCATAAAGTTGCTCCGGCCTTAGCTTCGGGTAATACTCTGGTCTTGCGGCCGGCTTCCCAAGTGCCGATTACTTCTCTTCTTTTAGCCGAGATAGTCAGTGAAACCAACCTGCCAGCTGGAATTTTTAATGTTATTCCCTGTGGCTATGAACCCGCCGAGATTCTTCTAACGGACGAAAGAATCAAAATGATCACTTTTACTGGCAGCTCCAGCGTCGGCTGGGAGTTAAAAAGAAGGGCGCCGAAGAAAAAAGTCGCTCTCGAGCTCGGGGGTAATGCCGCCCTGGTAGTTGAGCCTGACGCTGACCTTAGCTTAGCCGTGCCTCGAGCCGTAACTGGCTCGTTTGCCTATGCCGGCCAGATTTGCATTTCCATCCAACGCCTTTTCCTGCACGAAAAAATCTACGACCGCTTTTTAGAAGATTTTGTGGCCAGGACTAAGGCCTTGAAAATGGGCGACCCCTTAGAGGAGTCGACTGATGTCGGACCGATGATTAGCGAGGCCGCGGCTCGCCAGACCGAAGAATGGGTGGAAGAAGCGGTGAGTAAAGGAGGAAAAATAATCTGGGGAGGGAAAAGACGAGGCTCAATGTATGAGCCCACCATTCTGGAAAACGTTCAGCCTGAGTGGCGCATTTCCTGGTTGGAAGCCTTTGCGCCGGTGGTGGTGGTTTATCGCTACCGCGAGTTTGAAGAGGCTCTCCGTCAGGTCAATAATTCTATCTATGGGTTGCAAGCAGGGGTCTTCACCAACGACCTGAAAAAGGCCTGGCTGGCCTTTGAGACCCTGGAGGTTGGCGGGGTCATTATCAATGATATTCCAACTTTTCGGATTGACCATATGCCCTATGGCGGAGTTAAAGAAAGCGGTTCGGGCCGGGAAGGCCTCCGCTACGCCATCGAAGAGATGACGGAAATTAGGCTCTTAGCCCTTAACCTAAAATAGAATTTTTTTAAGGCGGATTTGATTAAATTATGGCTAATTGATTATAATTAGGCCAAGCGAGGTTAGAAATGGAAAATGCTTTTCTTCCTTATCGGTCGCTTAAAGATTGTGTCATGGAATATCTGCGCCAGGAAATGGAATCGGGGAATCTCAAGCCAGGAGAAAGAATTAACGAAAAAGAAATATGTCAGAAATTGGGGATTAGCCGCACGCCCATTCGGGAAGCCCTTATTCAGTTAGAAAGGGAGGGTTTTGTCGAAATCTCGCCTCGCAAGAGCATCCGGGTAAAGAAGTTAAGCCTTAAAGAAATCGAGGATATTTATAACGTTGTGGGGACTTTAGAAGCCGAGGCGGCCGAGCAAGCCTGCGACTCCCTTTCCCCTGAGGACATCCTCAAGATGGAGGAGGGTTATGAGCAGATGGCCCAGGCTCTGGCCAACGACGATTTCCGGAAATACATAGATATCAACCTGGAGCTGCACAATGTTCACCTTCGCCTTTGCGGAAACACTGTCTTGCAGCAGATAGTCAACCAGCTCAAAAAAAGACTTTACGACTTTCCCCGTATCTTGCTCAAGATACCCGAATGGGAAGAAAAATGCATGCAAGAACACCAGCAACTCATTCAATTTTTCAAGGAAAAAAACAAACCAGCGATTAAAGATTTAATCAAGAATAAACACTGGGGCTTTGAGGATAACCGAAAATTTATTCTTGTCTATTATGACTTGCTGAATTCAGAGATCGCCCAAAACCATTCCCTTAATCAACCGCTGACGGAGGGGGACGCCGCGCCGAAATAAATAACGCCCCCCCTTATCAAGAAAACTCGTTGGCCCTTCTTTTTCAGAAAACTTGTTGACCATGAGGTAAAGATTTTTCCGTTCTCTCGGCTTCTCCATTTTTCGCCGGAAAGTCAAACTCTGGGGCAAAAGGGGGTAACATCTTGAACCCATATCCCCTGTATTGCTTTTTAAAAACAAGAAGATAAAAAATCTAAACCGGCGATAAATGCCTTTTCAAATTGGAGGATGATGGGCTCTCGTTTGAACCTTTAAACCCTGATAAAAAAGAGACTCATAAAAACCCTGTCGACGACTACCAGGCTGAAACTTGAGCCTCTTATTATTTAAACGGGGACAAAGTAAGGTTCTATAAAACACCCTCTTTTCCCTGATTACCCGGGCGAAACGTCTCTGGGAGGAAATAAGGCTAAAGATTAAGGACAAAAAGCTCTCAAACCAAAATACTTTTTCAGGATAAGCCTAATCATTCTTGACAGCGTCGTCAGAGCAAAATAAACTAAGGATTTCAACCCGACATCATCAGGGAGGAGGTCATAATGAAAATCATCAGCCTGGCCGAGGTTAGAGACAGAATCAAAGACCTCGTCCAGGAGGCCAATTTTGTCCTTCAGGACGATGTCCGCAATATTATCGAATCCATGGAAAAACTGGAGGAATCGCCGGCCGGGTTAGAGGTTTTTCGGCAGCTCCGGGAAAATGCCCGCATTGCCCGCGATGAAAAATTAGGAATTTGCCAGGACACCGGGTTGGCGGTTTTTCTGGTCGAGCTGGGCGAAGAGGTGCAACTGAGAAAAGACAACGGGCTCAGTAGTCTTCGCGAGGCCATTAATGAAGGAACAAGAAGGGGATATGGCGAGGGTTATCTCCGCAAGTCAGTAGTGGCTGACCCTGTCCGCCGCAAGAACACCGGAGACAACACGCCTGCTTACATCCACTGGGAGGTAGTGCCAGGAGAGGTTTTTAAAGTGACCTTTATTGCCAAGGGCGGCGGCGCTGAGAATATGAGTGCTATCAGGATGTTTGCCCCGGCGGCTGGTCTGGAAGGTATCGAAGACTTTGTGGTGGAGACCGTGGATAAAGCTGGCTCGAATCCATGCCCGCCCATTATCGTAGGGGTAGGAGTTGGCGGCAATTTCGAACATGTGGCTTGGTTAGCCAAAAAAGCCCTGTTACGCCGCCCCTTGGGAACCCATAACCCCGACCCATTCTACGCCGATATGGAGAAACGTCTTTTAGAGAGAATCAATAACCTCGGAATTGGGCCGCAGGGAATGGGTGGTCGGGTCACAGCTCTGGCCGTGCATGTTGAGGCCTTTCCCTGCCATATCGCTTCCATGCCGGCAGCTGTTAACATTGAGTGCCACGCCCATCGAGTGCTGAGTTTTGAGCTCTAAACCTTGTTGGAAAGCCAAAAGGCTCAATGACCCAAGGTCCTTTTTCGGAATAGTCGGGAATAAAATCAAACCAGGGGCAAAGCGACGCTTAGCCCGAGTTAATAAGGAGAACGTCCGATGATTGAGATTCGCTTCCACGGTCGAGGCGGCCAAGGAACCGTCGTGGCTTCCAAGATTCTGGCTGACGCCATGGCTAAGGAAGGTAGTTATGTCCAAGCCTACCCAGAATTTGGCGTCGAGAGACGGGGGGCACCAGTTTATGCTTTTATCCGCATCGATAATAAGCCGATTTATGACAAGAGCCGGGTTTACACTCCTGACCACGTCGTTGTGGTTGACCCCACGCTGGTCGAAGCCATCGATGTGACCGAAGGACTAAAGCCGGGCGGCCTGGTCATCATCAACTCGGACCGCCGGCCAGAGGACTTTAAACTTCCTGACCGTTATCGGGTCACAACGATTAACGCCACCGAAATCGCCGTCAAACACAAGCTGGGCACCCTGGCCGCACCGATTGTCAACACGGCAATCATAGGCGCCGTGATTAAAATTCTTGGCCTTTGTCGAATCGAATCCCTGGTTGAGGCCATCCGGGAAGGCGTCCCCATCAAGCCCGAAGATAATGTACGCGCCGCCGAGGAAGCCTATGCTCAAGCCTGTTCTATGCTTTAAATTATTCCAACCAAGGCGACAAGAAAATTTCTGCCCTCCGCAAAAATCTAATTACCTTTTTTTATCCCGGCCGCCAAGCCCTGAGAAGTTTCTCCCTTTTTGTAGCCTGGCTTTTTTAGCCATGGCCATTATAATGAATAATGAATTAAGGTGAGGCTCTAATGAAAGCGAAAAGAAAAAAAGCCGAAAAAATCTTCTTTAATTCGGAAAAAGAAATGCCCCTGGCCCCGATGTCTGTCGGCTCGATGAGTTTTAATTTAACCGGTGCCTGGCGGAATATCCGGCCAGTAATTGACCTAAATAATTGCATTCAGTGCGGTATCTGCTGGAAATTCTGCCCCGATACTGCCATCCTAATCGAAAATGAATTTCCGGTCGTTGATTACGATTACTGTAAAGGTTGTGGCCTCTGCGCTGAAGAATGTCCAACCAAATGCATCTCCATGGTGGAGGAAATTAAATGAAAAAAGTCATCATGGGTAACCACGCTCTTTCTTATGGAGCTATGCTTTCTCGGGCCCAGGTCATCTCAGCCTACCCCATTACACCTCAGACGCAAGTCGTCGAGCTCCTCTCGGAAATGTGTGCCAGCAAAGTCCTGGACGCCCAATTCATCAAAGTCGAGTCAGAGCATTCCGCCATGGCTTCCCTAATTGGCGCCGCCTTAGCCGGAGCCAGGACTTTTACCGCCACCTCTGCCCAGGGATTGGCCTTGATGCACGAGCTTTTACATTGGGCTTCAGGGGCTCGCCTGCCAATAGTCATGGGTAATATCAACCGAGCTATGGCTCCGGGCTGGAGTATCTGGTCAGACCAGAACGATAGCCTCTCGCAGCGAGATACTGGCTGGATACAATTTTACTGCGCCAATAACCAGGAAGTCTTAGATTCAGTCATTCAAGCTTATAAAGTAGCGGAACGCTTTTCGATTCCCGCCATGATTATCCTCGACGCCTTTACTCTCTCCCACACCTATGAAGTCGTGGACGTTCCTGACCAATCCTTAGTTGACGCTTATCTTCCGCCCTTTCAGTCTGCCTTTCGGCTTACCCCCGATGAACCCCACGCCTTTGGCGGCCTAACTTCTCCTGACCACTATTTTGAACTGCGCTATAAATTACAAAAAGATATGGAAAAGGTTCCAGAGGCAGTTGAAGCCACAGGCCGGGAGTATGAAAAAATCTTCGGTCGGTACTTAGGCGCTGTTGACGCCTATCAGGTGGACGACGCAGAAATTATTCTGGTCACCTCGGGTACAGCCGGCTCAACGGCCAGGGTAGCTGTTGACCTGCTTCGCCAAAAAGGAATTAAAGCCGGTAACCTCAGGATTCGTCTGTTTCGGCCCTTCCCCTTTGCTCTCGTCCGTCAGATTTTGAGCCGGGCGAAGAAAGTAGCCGTGGTCGACCGCAATATTTCCTACGGCCATCACGGTATCTTTTACCAAGAAGTTAAATCCGCTCTTTATGGCCTGAGCTCGGTGCCAGTATTCGGGTTTATCACTGGTTTGGGCGGCCGAGACATAACTCCGGAAACTTTTGAGGCGATAGTTAACTACACCTTAGCCAAGAACCAGCCTGAAGAAGAAATTATCTGGATAGGAGTAAAACAATGAAAAAGCCTCGAACGATGAAATTAAGTCTTCCCTTGGATGAATACATGAACCCTGGTCATCTGGCCTGTCAAGGCTGTGGCGCTACCTTAGCCATGCGCTACGTCCTCAAGGCCCTTGGTCAGAAAACTGTTCTCTGCATTCCCGCCTGTTGCTGGTCAGTCATCGATGGTCCTTTCCCCTATTCCTGTCTCGACGTGCCTATTTTCCATTGTGCTTTTGAAACGGCTGCAGCCTCAGCTTCCGGTGTCAAGGCCGGGCTGGAGATGGTCGGTGATAAGGAAACCACAGTCGTCGCCTGGGCGGGTGACGGCGGCACCTTTGATATCGGGTTACAAGCTCTTTCGGGAGCGGCGGAAAGGAATGATGATATTATTTACGTCTGTTACGATAACGAAGCTTACATGAATACCGGTATCCAAAGAAGCTCAGCTACACCTTATGGCGCTTGGACAACCACAACGCCAGTTAAGCATTTTAAGGACCAGCCCAAAAAAGATATCGTGGCTATCATGGCGGCCCACCGCATTCCTTATATCGCCACCGCGAGTGTGGCTTATCCCGAAGACCTTTATAAAAAAATGAAAAAGGCCAAGGAAATAAAGGGGACACGCTTTTTCCACATCTACGCACCCTGCCCTACTGGTTGGAAGAGCCGGCCTGAAGATACCGTCAAATTAGCCAGGTTAGCCGTCCAAACCTGCCTCTTTCCCCTTTTCGAAGTAGAAAAGGGCGAGCATTATACCCTCAGCATTAAGCCGAGAGAGAAAAAGCCTGTGGCCGAATATTTGCGACTGCAGGGAAGATTCCATCACCTCACGGAGAAAGAAATTCAACTGATCCAGGAGGAAGTAGACTATAATTGGTCTCGTCTCCTTCGGCTCTGCGGGCAGGCCGAAACTCAGCCTGCAGCGCCGAAATAAAGCCTACGGTCCAAATATATAAAAAATTAAGCTTGACTTCCTCTCGCGGGACTGAAGCCATGACCAAATTTCCCCGCAGCGCCTGATTTCTTCTTCAGAGCCGCCAAAACAAAGGAAAGGGAGAGAGAAGAAGAGAATTTTATTATTAATTTCGGTTCTTCTGGGTTTGGTATGGGTAAACCTGGAAAATTAAAGTCGTAAGAAGGGCTGTGGACAGCTTTTGTATGCGAAGTTTTAAAAGAGAGTCTCTTGGGCCGTTCTCGTATCTTATTTATATTTATCTAATTAGCCTCATGGACAATAAACTCGCCTGGGCGAGGTAGCTAAAAGGTTCATCAAAATATATTATTTTTACCCACAAGAAAGTCGGAAGAGCCTTTATTTCTTAAGCTGAATTATTTCCTATTGCCAAAAAATATAAAAGGTTTATAATAAATGGAAAATAAACAGATGAGGTAATGAGAAACGATGGTTAAACCTAATAGTCTACATAGTTGGCTTGGCTTAGGAACTTTCTTAAGCCTTATTTTGGCCTGCGGTCTGCAGAGCGGCCTGTCCCTTCAATCTTTTCCAGCCGCCCCTGACTTCCGGGTTACTGACCTCGAAGGCCAGGTCCATACTCTTGCCCATTATCAAGGAAAGGTCCTTCTGGTTAACTTCTGGGCCACTTGGTGTCCGCCATGCCGCGCCGAAATTCCCGATTTCATCGAAGTGTATGCCGCCCAAAAAAATAGGGGCCTGGAGATTATCGGATTATCCGTGGACAATCTTTCCCCCTCCGACCTGAAGCAGTTTGTGCGGAAAGCCAAGATTAATTACCCCATCGCCTTAGCGACTGAAGACATTATCCGCAGTTTTCAACCTGGAGAATATATTCCGACGACTATTTTTATCGATAAACAAGGAAGAATCAGACATAAGCATGTAGGCCAATTGGAAAAAGAAACTCTGTTGACTATTTTTAACCAGCTCAGCGCCGAAAAATAAAACTCGGCCTGAAACTGGGCTTCATTACCAGCGATAAACTACTGCCGCCCAGGTAAACCCGGCGCCAAAAGCATCCATCAAAATAATATCACCCTTTTTTAATTTTCCCTGTTGTCTCAGCTCCTCCAAACAAATCGGGATAGAGGCGACAGAAACATTGCCGTAGCGGGCGATGTTGGAATAAACCTTTTTTGCCTCAAGCTTTAGCCTTTCGCCAGTAGCCTCGATAATCCTGATATTGGCCTGGTGAGGAATAAAATGGGTTATGTCTTCTTGATGCAAACCGGCTCTTCTTAAAGCCTCCTGAGCCGCCTCGCCCATGCGGCGGACAGCGTGCTTAAAGACTTCATTGCCCTTCATTACCAAATAATGAAGTCCTTGAGCCACGGTCTCGGCTGAGGCAGGAAGTCTGGTTCCGCCGGCTGGTAAGTATAGAAGCTCAGCTAAGCTTCCGTCAGCTCGCCAGTAGTGGGAAAGAATTCCTGACTCATCCTGACTGGCTTCCAAAACCACGGCCCCGGCCGCATCTCCGAAAAGAACACAGGTAGAACGGTCCTGCCAGTTAGTTATTTTAGTAAGTAATTCGCCGCCAACGAGCAGAATCCGCCGACAAACATTGCTCAGGATAAGGCTCTCGGCCACAATCATCCCGTACAAAAAACCCGTGCAGCCAGCAGAAATGTCAAAAGCAGGGATTTCCTGAGCCCCTAATCCTCGCTGAACCCAGCATGCCGTCGAGGGAAAGAGAGTATCAGGAGTAGAAGTGGCAAGAAGAATTAGGTCAATATCTTCGACTCGCAGCGAGCCCTGTTCCAGGGCGTGGCGAGCCGCCTTGATACACAGGTCAGAAGTCGCCTCCGCCTGGTCCGCAATGTGTCGCTCTCGGATACCCGTCCGGGTTATGATCCATTCATCAGAGGTATCAACCATTTTTTCCAAATCGGCATTGGTCAGGATTTTCGGGGGAGCGTAAAATCCGGTGGCGATTATTTTTACCTTTCGCTTCTTTTCTTCCATAGCCAACCTCATAAGTTTATCCTCTATAGCATACCCTTTCTCTGATTGCAAATCTGGGCTAAGATAAGTAAAATCACCAACGTCCCTGAGACTGGGGCTAAGGATGAAAAAAAACAAGACGGGGTTAATTTTCCTTCTCCTCTTTTTTGCGCCTCTCTTGCCGGGCCAAACAGTTATCGGCCAATACGAGGAGGAAGCACCCCTCAGAACCTGGAACATCCTGGGTTTTGTCTCGGCCGCCGGGCTGGGAAGGGGCAATATTATGACGGTAATCGCTGATAGCCCAGCCGTAGCCTTGAGCAATCCCGCCTTACTTCTCGACCTCCCTCGCTTTTGCTTCTTCTTGAATGGGTCAACTGAAGGGGCTTCGCTTTTTCGTTTTGCCTTAGTAAATACAGGAGTTCTGCAGTCGATGAGTAATCTCTGGGCTAAGACAACTGCTCTTGATGGCGGCGGGTTATCCCTTAAATTAGGTGGCTGGGCTTTAAGTTTCGGCGTGGCCATTACCGAGTATTTTGACCGGCCCTCGGTTCGCGCCGAATCTCTGGCTAATAATCAACTTGTCTACGAGCTCCATTTCGGCCAAGAAGGTTTCCTGCGGACCTGGAACATGGCTTTGGCCAGAACCTTAGGTAGGGGCTTCGCCATCGGCCTGGGGTTAAATTATGCTACGGGAACCATGGAAATAGTGACCAATGAGACGTGGATAAAAAGCGGCCTCTCGATTAAAGACGAAAAAAAGAGCCGCCTCAGCGAGTTCCACTTCAACTGGGGTTTGTCGGCTGATATTAGCCAGTCTTTAAGGCTTACTATCTCTCTCCAGCCACCGCACCGCCGCCATAAAAACAGCTCCAGCCTTTATGAATATTCAGCGCCGGCAGGGAAAACCTCGATTGTAATTCAGGGCGAGGCTGAGGACTCTATGGACCTGCCTCTAATCCTTAGTGTAGGGAGTCGCTATTTTTTAGGACCGAAATGGTGGGTTTGTGGGGAAACAAACTTTTTTAGCTGGTCCAAGTACAAATTAACCTGGTTCGGTGAGGAAGAGACAAGAAATTTCCGGGATGTCATCCGTTTCGCTCTGGCCATAGAAAATATGAGCTCTTTTTTTCTCTTCGGTCAGCCATTATCTCTCACCTCCAGAGTGGGCGTTCAAGTCGACCCTCAGCCGATGAAAGCCCCCCGCTCCACTTATACCGGCTTGAGCAGCGGGCTGGGTCTTCGCTGGAAATATCTCCGTCTTGATTTTGGCGCTTCTTGGGGTCAGGAAAAAGGTTCAGGAAAGTCTCTGCAGGTTTTTCGCAGCTCTCTGTCTCTGACAGGCTATTTTTAAGCTAAGCAAATGACTGACTTTAGAAGAAGCCGGGCGCTAAAAAAGATAAATTCGAGGCTTCAGGATGAAGGCCAGGAATAAAAAAGAAAATTTCTTGCGCCTGCCAATTTTTCTTCTTTTGGTTTTCTTTTCTTCGACCCTCTCTCGGCCCGAGCTGAGCTTTGCCGCCGAAAAAGACCCCTCAGCTGTGGAGATTATCAGCGTACCCAAAAAACCTGATTTAATCTCGAGACTCCGGCTCATCGGGAGAGAATGGGACTTTCTCTTGGAAACGGATGAAAAAATCTATCTTATCGCTAAGCCTGAAGATATGACCATTTTACAAGCTAACTGCCTTCCCTATTGCCTTGAGACGTCTCTTTTCCCGTCAGCTCGACCTTCCCTTTCTTCCCTCAACTTAACCTCGGGTGCTAACGGAGCTTACCACTCCTACCAGGAATTAGCCGCCGAGCTAAAAAGTCTAACCCAGAAGTATCCAGCCTTAGCCCAGCTTAAAGAATTGGGTCCATCCCACGAAGGTAGGTATATTTTGGCCCTCAAGATAAGTGACAACCCCGCTCTCAACGAACCTGAGCCTGGCGTTCTTCTTTTGGGCTGCCATCATGCCCGGGAATGGATTTCGGTCGAAGTCCCTCTCCTCATAGCCCGCTACCTCCTTGAGCATTACCAGGATAACTCCGCCATCCAGAGCTTGGTCAACCAGGCTCAAATCTGGGTCCTGCCTCTCGTCAACCCCGATGGTCTGGAATATTCCATCCGGGTTTATCGGTACTGGCGCAAAAACCGCCGTCTCAACGATGACGGCACCTTTGGAGTCGACCTAAATCGAAATTACGGGTTCAATTGGGGCATTGATAACCGGGGCTCAAGCCCTAACCCGGATTCCGAGGTTTATCGTGGACCAGCGCCTTTTTCTGAGCCCGAAACCAGGGCAGTCAGAGACCTCTTTTATGAAAATCAAATTCAAGGCCTCATCAGCTACCACAGTTACTCTCAAGTTATCCTTTATCCCTGGGGGTTTACCGCGGCGCCGGCAGAGAAAAACTCGCTTCTTTTCGCTTTAGCTCAGCATCTATCGGATTTAATAGCCGGTGTCAACGGCCGCCGCTATACCTTTGGCCAGGCCAGCACACTTCTTTACCTCACTAATGGCGATACTACCGATTGGGCTTATGGAGTTGCGGGCATCCCGGCCTTTACTATTGAACTCCCACCTGTGGATATCCTCCACGGCGGTTTTTTTAACGCTGAAGCTGACATTCAGCCGATTTTTAACGAAAATCTACCGGCTGCCCTTGAGCTTATCCGTTGGTGCGTTGATAATTTTAGCCCTGCCTATTCCTCAACTGAACATAGGCTCAAGAATCTCAAGACCATGAAAATATCAACCTGGCTAAAGGCCTTTCAATCGAGCTTGACTAATTAAGGCCCAGACAGACAGACAGACAGACAGACAGACAGATAGATAGATAGATAGATAGATAGATAGATAGATAGACAGAGAGAGATAAAGAAAGAGAGAGAGATGGATGGCAGTTGGCTGAGCAGCTGATTGATTGATTGATTGATTGATTGATTGATATAAGATTAGTTAGTTAGTTAGTTAGTTAGTTAATTGGTTGGTTAGTTGGTTGATTAGTGAGATTGATTAGTTGATTATAGCTTTGATTGGCAAATTTTATCGGCGAGTTTCTTTTTGGCAGGCGGTTTCGCTATCTAAGAGGCATTAACGGCGTACAGGAAGGAAGGAAGGAAGCAAACAAACAAAAACAAAAAAACAAAGAAAAGGATAAAATAGACGAGAAGCAAGCGGATAGGATATTAGGTATAAGAATGAACAGCGGGATAAAAAAGAGGAGAAATAATGGGCGCAGTTACCACCCTGAATATGGCAGCTCGTTTCTCTGTTGAGCCCAAAACTCTCTCTTTACAAGAAGGGCTGCCTTTCTGGATCTTCTGGTTCCTCCTGGGAATTATTGGCTTACTTGTCCTTTTTATTTTCCTTCGAGACAAGGAGCTGCGGCGGCGGATTGATTTTTTCTTCCTTAGCGCTCGCCACCGCTCGCTTCAGCTCCATCTCCGCCGTCAAATTAAAAGGGAAAGGAAAAGGAAATCTCTTCTTTGGGTAGAAATGGGGCTGGTCGTTTATCAAAAAAGACTTCTCTTGAACGACGCGGAAGCTATTTTTACCTCCCTCGACTCCTTAGAGAAGAAAAAAGCTGATCTTCAGGCTGAGTCCCTCAAGATTCAGCAATCTCTGGATTATTTGGTCAACGTCAGAACCTCGCCGCCGCTCTCGAGCCCGAAACCTCTTTCAGCTCAGCCTGAGGAATCTTCCTCTCCTGCCGATTCTGTCGCCGCTACCGAGATGAGTAGGAAAGTCAAAGAAGAGATTAAATCCTGGAAAAGGCGGCGGGCGAAAATCGAGGAAAGAATTAAAGACCTGGAGGAGCAAGAGCGGGTCTATTTTCTGACTCTGGGCCGACTAAGCGATACGTTCCGCGTTCCCGAGGCAAGTCTCGACCCCTTTTACCAAAAAATCGACGCCATCAACCTCAAACTGACTCACCTCGAGCAACGCTTAGATTCCCTCCATCCCTTCTAAAAAATAGAGCTCAGCCGTTTGGGAACCTTTACTCTTGCCACTTTTAATTTATAATGAAAAGGTGAGCCTCGAGAGAATTTTGGTCCATGTCTGTTGCGCGCCTGACGGGGCCTATGTTTTGCAGCTCCTCCGAGATAATTATGACCCGACAGCTTTTTTCTATAATCCGAATATCCACCCGCAAGAGGAATATGTTTATCGCCGCCAGGAGATGGAAAGGGTGGCGGCCTGGCTTAAGGTGCCTTTAATCGAAGAACCCCCTGATTTTGACCGTTGGTTCGAATTGACCGAAGCTTATAAAAATGAGCCAGAAAAGGGACGTCGTTGCGACCTATGCTATGCCATTAGACTGGAAAGGACCGCGGAGAGAGCGGGCCAGCAAAAGTTTCCGCTTTTCACCACTGTCATGAGTCTCAGCCCGTGGAAAAAGAGCCGGGTCATCAACGCCTTGGGCGAGGCCTTGGGTCAAAAATACGGAATCAACTTTCTCCAGGCCGACTTCAAGAAAAAAAACGGGTTTCTAAAGAGCGTGGCTTTGAGCCGGGAACTCGGCCTTTACCGCCAAGATTACTGCGGTTGTCAATATAGCCTGAAAGCCAGGCAACAAAGGAAAGCAAAACAAGGTGAGCCAGAAAGAAAATAACCCAGGGCTCGGAGGGGTAGACCCGCAACTGCCTTCGCTGACCGAGGCTATAAAGATTACGGTTCATGGCGTGGTGCAGGGAGTTGGTTTTCGCCCCTTTGTCCATCATTTAGCCAACCTGTTTGGCCTTACTGGCTGGGTCAGAAATACCGGCCTGGGGGTGGAGATACATCTGGAGGGCCAAAGCGGGGCGGCCTTTTCAGGTTTTATTCAAGCCCTGCAGCGAGAAAAACCGCCCCTGGCTTGCCTTGAAGAAATCTTTATTCATCCCGACAAGAAAGAGGGCTACAAGGAATTCCTCATCCTGGAATCACAGGGTGAAGAAGCCTTTGTTTTCATTTCTCCTGATGTGGCTACCTGCGAGGCCTGTTTTGAGGAAATCATGGACCCGCAGGAAAGACGCTTTCAGTATCCTTTTACCAATTGTACTAATTGCGGCCCTCGGTATACCATCGTCGAAGGCCTCCCCTACGACCGCGAGCGAACAACCATGGCTTCTTTCGAGATGTGTGCGGCCTGTGCGCGTGAATACAACGACCCCATGGACCGCCGGCATCATGCTCAGCCGATTGCCTGTCCCGACTGCGGTCCCCAGGTTCAGCTGCTATCGGCGGCGACAGGCCAACCAATCTCTGGCGGCCTTAATAAAGCCGCGGGGTTAATCAAGGAAGGGTTTATCGTGGCCGTAAAAGGCCTCGGCGGATTCCATTTAATGGTTGATGCCCGTAACCAGGCGGCCATTGACCGACTTCGCCGGGTTAAGACGCGGCAATTTAAACCCTTAGCTCTCATGGCTCGGGACCTGGAGATTATCGAGAATTTGGCTTGGGTCTCTAAGGCGGAGAAAGAAATGCTTCTGGCTCCCTCCAGACCTATTGTTCTATTGAAAAAAAAGAAGGAAATCCCTGGCATTGCTCCTCACTTAGGAGAAATGGGGTTTATGCTTCCCTATACCCCACTCCATCATCTGCTGCTGCAGAGTATTGACCTCGTAGTCGCTACCAGCTCCAACCGTAAAGATGCGCCGATATGTAAAGACGAAAAGGAGGGCCTGGCTGAACTTTGTGATTTTATCCTGACCCATAATCGGCCAATTGCCATGAGAGCTGATGATTCTGTGCTGAAGGTGGTAGCCAACCAGCCCCTTTTCCTGAGGAGAGCTCGAGGTTTCGTTCCCTATCCGGAAAGAGTAAAAACAGCGCTTCCTGTAGACCGTCACATTCTGGGTGTAGGCGGCGAGCTCAAAGTCACTATTTCCGCCTATAAGCGAGGGACAGTAGTTACGAGTCAGTTTTTAGGCGACCTGGATGAATACCAGAACTATCTCTATTTTGAGGAAGCGCTCGACCATTTTACCCGCCTTTTCCATTTTAAACCTCAAATCATAGTCAGCGACCTTCACCCTAACTTTCGCACGACTCGCTTTGCCCAGAGGTCAGGTTTACCTCACCTTAAGGTTCAGCATCATTATGCCCATGTCCTCGCCGCATTTCTGGAACACGGACTGTCGGCCTCGACTAAGGTCTTGGGGATTTCTTTTGACGGCTATGGTCATGGCCTCGATGGAGCTGCCTGGGGTGGTGAGTTTCTTTTGGCTGACGGCCTCAGTTTTGAACGCTTGGCTCATTTTAGTTATGTCCCCCTTCCCGGAGGAGATCTGGCTGCCCGTCAACCCTGGCGGATGGCTATCGCCCATCTTTTAACCATTACGGAAGCGAGGCCTGACCTTTTGGCCTCTTTGGTTGGCGTGGAAGAAAGGAAGGTAGAAATCGTCCTTCAGGCTATCAAGCGAGGTTTCAATTCTCCCCCTACGTCAAGTTGCGGCCGACTCTTTGATGCTGTGGCTTGCCTCCTTAATTTAGCCCCTCAAGAGCAGGAGTTTGAGGCCGAGGCGGCCATGAGGCTGGAGGCAACGGCTAACGCCGTCTCCGAAAAACCCTATCCTTTTTTGATAGAAGACCAATTTTTGCCCTGGAAAATTACTCTGGCGCCGCTCATCGAGGCGACCCTGGAGCAAAAAAGAGACGGAGTCCCCATCGCCACCATTGCCAGCCGCTTCCATTCAACTTTGGTCCAAATTATCCTGAACATAGCCAAAAGGTGTCGCCGCCAGTTCGGGGTGGATAAGGTGGTTTTGAGCGGCGGAGTTTTTCTCAATCGCTGGTTAACCTTAGCGGCCACTGAAGCCCTTGAGAGCCTGGGCTTCAAAGTATGGCGGCCAACTCGCTACTCTCCGAACGACGAATCGCTTTCTCTCGGACAGATTTATCATGCCCTGGCGCAAGTGGCTGCTGGACAAAGCCCTTGAGAAACCAGCAAAAACAGGAATTTAGCTTCCAGCTCTAATTCAGAAAAGTTGAGAGTAATTCTTTTTGATTTGGTGGTGGTTAGGAAATAAGACGGCCGGGGAGGAGGGAGAATTATTTAGGTTATTTGGCCTTTTTTTTCGGTCGGACGTTGATTCCTAAGCCACCGCTTAAGGAACAGGTGAAGTTAAACAGGAGGGCAATTATCCATCCCAGAAAAAAACCGGAGATAAACCCCAAAACACTGCCGAGGCCGGCGAAAATCAGGCCACCGGTTAACTTTCCTTGAATTTCCTGCAGGAAAAGGGGAAGAAATTTTAGCTGACCCAAGAAAAAACTGGTCGAGCCGATAATCGCGCCCAAAATGACTCCTAAGAGAGAACCCAGGCTACCCAAAAATAAAGAGGTTGGAAAAAGGGGCAAGGAAGATAAAACCCAGCTCATTTCGGAGGTCTCAAAAGCTGCGTTTATCGATTCCGAAGGAACAGATGGGATGTCAGGCGCTGGCTGGATCAACCTCGCTTCAGGCAGGCGGCTTCCAGCTCCTGGGGTCAGAGTCTTTTCTATTCCCAAGGAGTCTGTTTCTAAAGAAGAAGGGGTTAGTTTTTCTTCCCACCAGCCGCCTTCGCTCCAGGGTGGGTCAGCCCGAATCCAATTCTGACCATCAAAATAATACCATTGGCCACTCTGGGCCCCAATTGTCCAGTATCTACCCGCTTCGTCTTTTACTCGAAGCTTCTTCAGCTCAGCGATAAATTCAGAGGGCGTTAGCATGTGGTCAACATAAAGCCGGCGTAAGCGGGAAAACTCTCCTTCCACCCTTTTGAAGGCGTCGTTGAGGTTTGAATTCCCAGTCATTTAATTGACTCTAATTTATTAAATGGCAATGAGTTACAAGTTCCCAGGAAATAAAGTAGAGAAAGATGACGAATTTCTGTGCATTTTGCCATAATTTCAAGATTTTACGCTTCTTTTAATAATTCACCCCCCAACTTTTCCACAATTTTTCCACAATTTCTGTGAAAATCATCGCCATCTCCACCATCACCTCCCGCTTATCCCTCCCAAGAGGTCAAATAAACTGAATCCCTTGATGGGGTCAGGAATAAAAGAAAGAAGAAAAATAGCCAGCGCCAACCAGCCTAAGGCCTGACGGCCCGAGCCCAACCTCTCGGCTTCGTCGGCTACCTGGGGATGTTTTAGCCCCAGGACCAAAATAAGGGCCGCCCAAACAATCCAGCCTACCCAAAGAAAAATACCCATAACAAAAAAAAGGGCCAAAACAAGTTGGGAAAGCTGCCGCGAGCGTCGGCCTAAGAGGGCATAGGCAAGATGACCGCCGTCCAACTGGCCAACAGGAAAGAGGTTAAAGGAAGTAATCAGCACACCCACCCAGCCGGCAAACCCAATGGGATGGAGCACAAGGTCATAACGGTCAGAAATAGACCCCAGCATTAGCCTTTCTAAACCCTTAAGGAGCAAAGGCTCACCAAAATAGATTGTGCCCTCTTGAGGCAGGGCTGGCACGATTTTGGAATGGGCCAGGCCGTAAATCAGGGCCGGCAAAGAAAGAAAAAAGCCGGTAAGCGGCCCCGCAATCCCGATATCAAAGAGATGACTCTTGCGGGTAATGGGCGAACGAATCCGGATAAAGGCCCCGAGCGTGCCGACTAAGGTCGGAGCAGGGATAAAAAAGGGCAGCGTCGCCTCCAAACCATAATGGCGACAAGTCAAGTAATGACCCAGTTCATGACTGACGAGGATGCTCAGCAGGACCAGCGCATAAATTGCCGCCAGGAATAAAAGATTGGGCTGGGACCAAACGTCCAAATTTATCGCTTTGGAAGGCAAGGCTACCAAGTCTTCGGCCAGCTCAAAGCTTACGCTCCAAGAAAGGCCGACGATAAAAGTGGAGATGACCGTCAAAATAAAAAGGGACACATTAAGCCAGACTCGGTTTTTCCGTGCCCCCTCATTCATGATTTATAAAAAGATACTCTTTTAGTATCTTTTAAGCCAAATTATTATCTATAAATTATAGATTAAAAATAAAATCAAGAGTAGAAATCAGCTGCCGTGGAGACGGCGATATTTTTCCATGAGGTCTTCGCGGCTTTCCTTGTGGTCAGGGTCGGGCACACAGGCGTCAACCGGGCAAACCGCGGCACATTGGGATTGGTCAAAAGCCCCAACGCATTCCGTGCATTTATCAGGGTCGATGATATAAATTTCATCGCCCGGGGTAATCGCTTGATTGGGGCATTCTGGTTCACAAGCTCCGCAGTTAATGCATTCCTCAGTAATTTTGTAAGCCATTCCAAGCCTCCTCGCAAAAAATCAAGCCTTTATTATATTGTTTTCTGCAGAATTGGCAAGCGGCCGGCCTCTTAGCCACCGAGACGCCGGATGCGGTCGGCGACATTCCATAGATAAGCGGCGGTGGGAAACTTTTCCTGAACCTGACGGTATTTCTCCAGCGCTTTGGCTTTATCTCCCCTTTGCTCCAGGGCCTCGGCCAAGTGAATCAGAACTGCCTCAGGGGGATAGCTGTTGTTTTTTTCTTTTTCTAAGGATTCAAGAACTGTGACCGCCCGGTCAAAGTCAGCCAACCAGGTTAGGACCTGGGCAAGAAGGTCCCGAGCTTCAAAATAAAACATATCCTTAGGCTGGTCAGGGAATTTTTCCAGATAGGCTTTGGCCTTAGATAGGTCGTTTTTCTCCACCCAATAAGTGGCTAAAAATAAATAGGCCAAACGAGAAAATTTTCCCGGACCAGCGGCTTTTTCCAATTGAGTAACTTCAGCCGGAATTTCTGAACTTTCCAAAGCTTTGCTTTTTAAATTATCCCGAAGCTCGAGGATTCTGGCTAACTCTTTATTAGCTCGATGGTTGCTTTGGATTTGAAGGGCCCTGATAACGGCCACAATTACCAGCACGGCTAATACCGAAAAGCCAATTATTTTTAGTTCTCTTTGATAACGCCGAAAAAAATTAATGGTTTTAGATAAGGTAGAAACGAACTCATCCTCTTTAAGATGTTTCCGCTCCTGACGTTTCATCCCGCCTCCTTGTCGGCTCGCAACTGAAGTACGCCTGGTGGGATTCGAACCCACGACCTAGGGATTAGGAATCCCTCGCTCTATCCATACTGAGCTACAGGCGTACTCAATTTCTAAAGAATAAACTACAGCTAATTAATATAACTCATGACAGGGATACTTTTCAATTTTCCTGAGGCTCATCCTTAAAAAGGGTGGTGGATTTACCGCTTTCTCATCTTAAGTATTTAGTCATTTTTTCGCTTATACAAGCGCTTGTATCATGGTAAAGGACGGACTTTATAAAGCCCTTCTTTAGTCCCTTTTTAAAGGTTAGAATGAGAATAAATCATCCTTCAATTTTGAAAGGCCTTTTTGGCTCGGTCAAAATTTTATAACTTATTGTTTTTAAAAGAAATACAGCCATTATAAGCCCGATAAATCACCAAAATTTTTACGGAATAGCCTTTTCCTAAGAGCTAAGAAGACTTTATTCGGGAAGGAATAGGCCCTCAACCTTAAGACACAGCTAATAACGAAAATTACTCTGGTGTTAAGCTTCTTGCTCTTTGATCAGGGCCATTAGGCGGCGAAGACGGGCTAAAATAGAGCGGGAGTTGCAGCTCTCCTCGACGTCCTCCTTCGATAGATTTTGAATCTTCCGGAGAAAATCCTGGTTTTTCTGGTTTCTCTGGCTAACTATCTCCGCCATCATTTCCGCTAATTGGGCATTTCGTCCTAAGAGCCAGGCAAAATCAGTGGCCATTATTTTTAAAAGTTCTGCCTCCTCGGCGACAACCACAGTGGCGGTTCGCGGCATCCCGGTAAAAAGGGACATTTCGCCCACAATCCCGCCTTCACCTACTTCAAATTCGGATGCATATTTCTTGCCTTTCTCTTCGTAGATTATTTCCCCGCGCAATTTGCCTTTAGCGACGACAAAACAATGGTCCCCTTTTTCTCCCTGCCGAAACAGAACTTCCCCCCGGGTATAGGTTTCTCGCCTTACTTTAGAAGCCAAGGTCATAATCTCTTCGGCAGGAAGAAGCAACTCGCCCTTTTTCTCCCCTTCCTCATAACGGAGGAAGGCGGATTGCAATAGATAAGCCACGTTGGTTTTGATAGCTGCTTCCGCCTCACTTAGGGCTTTACTGGGTTGAACGGTGCTGAGCATTTCTTTAAAAGACTCGTTAAAAGGCAGGGGAATTTTGATTCCCTGACGCTGGAACTTATACCAAACCTGCCGGGCAACCTCGCCCAAAATCAAGTTCTTGCGGCTAAAATCCTTGACCCAGAATTTTAGCCAGTAGTTTATTCCCAGATGGTCATAGCCAGCTATGAAAGCCTGAGGTTCGGGATGGCCGAGGACATGAGGGACCTCTCGGGCTGCCTCCAGAAGTTGATGGACAACCAGGTGCGGCTTATTTTCATAGCTAACCTTTATTTCCAAGATTAGAGCTGAAGCTTTATCGGGCCGAGAAAAATTGATTATCTTCTCGCCGGCCACCAAGCTGTTGGGCAAGACAACGAAATTGGTTGCCCGGTCAAGAAGGATGGTCTCCCGCCAGTTAATTTCTTCTACCACGCCTTCGTGAGAGCCGATTTGAACCCAATCTCCTCGGCTGAAGGCTCGAGTTAAATTGAGCGAAAGACCGGCCAAGACGTTACTCAAAACGCCTTGAAAGGCGAGGCCGATAATGGCCGTTAAAAGAGCCGACGTGGCCAGAAAGGGAGTAATATTAACCGCCAGTCGGGTGCGAAGAATAATAAAAAAGACGGCGATATAGATAATAGTCAGAATGAAACCGCGAAGGAGCCGTGGGAGGGGAAAGGGCCGCTGTTTATAGCGGTAATAAACCAGAAAAATACCATCGATAAAAGCGAAGAAAAAAACCACGGTGAAAAAAGTAAGAGTGGCGTCGAAAATCCGCCCCATTCTGGCTGCCAAAGAAGGCGTAAGCCATTGGCCCACATGTTGCCACGAATAGGCCGCGCTGATAAAAGCGGCGGGTAAAACCAAACGCTTCACAAAGAAAGCAGCTAAATGGAATTTTAAGGCCACCAGGATTTTAGTTAGGAGATTGAACAGCCACGTATAACCGAAAACGATAAGGACCCCAACCAGGATAAAAAGACCTATTAACCACAAAGATAGACCGGCAGAAATCATCTTCCTTGCTCCCTTTTATTTTATTTGGTCCATCCTCCAGCCTGACTCGCTCTTAATATGCATAAACTTTTCCGGTCGCTGACCTCTATTTTCTCTATTTCCAACCTCTTTTTGTCTCTTATTTTGCTAATCACTTTCTTTTTCTATTCTCAAATTTCAATTTTCAGCCCAGGTTTAGCCCCCTGAGCTTGCGGCCATTTTTCCCGAACCTGATTAATTATCTCTTCAACGCGGCGGTCGTCGTGTCGCGGGTTCCAGTGAGATAAAACAAGGTGCTTGCACCTTGCTTGCTGAGCCAAGTGGACGGCCGCTTCGTAACTTCCATGCCCCCACCCCTTTTTGCCGCTGGCATATTCTTCCGGCGTAAACATGGCGTCAGCCACAAGATAATCAGCCTCGGCCGCCCAGTTAATTATTTCCTCACTCCAGCCGGCCTCTGACGGCTCGGCATCGGTGGCGAAAACAACGCTTCCCCCCTCGCCTTCAAACCTCAGGCCAGTATTGCCCTGGGGATGAGGAAGGGTGACGGTTCTTACAGTCACCGGGCCAAGAGAAAAAGAGTGGCGAAACTGGTGGATTTCCTTCTGGCAGGCGGTCTCAGAAAAAGACACGGGAAAAAAGAGGTGGCCCATAAGCCGGTCAAGCTGCTGCCGCGTTTCCTCTGGCTTTAAGGAAGAGTAAATAACAAGTAAAGTCCGGGGGTCGTAAAGCGGTTGGAACGAGGGAAGACCGATGATGTGGTCTAAATGAAAATGAGTTAAAAGGAGCGTGAGCTTTGCCCCGCGAAGATGAGCCGCTAAGAATTCGCCGCACTTTCTAATGCCTGTCCCCGCATCAATGAGATAAAAATTTCGGGAGTCAGCCTGGAGGGAGGCACACGGTGTGGCGCCGCCAAACTCGAGATATTCAGGCCCGGAAACGGCAAAGCTACCCCGGGCTCCCCAAAACTGCAGAATCATTGCTGGCCTTCCATTTTTTATTTCTGTCGAAGCTCATAGACTCCATCCCAATCCAAAGGCGGAGGTGAAGTCTCAAACTCCCGGCACCTTTCAAGATAGATTTTAATCAGCTTGTCTGGCTCCAGGGAAGCTAAGAGAGAAATAGCCCGCGACCAATCCCGCTGCCGATAGGCCTGCCAGGCTTCGGCAAAAACCGCCAGCTCTCTCTGTTTTTCGCCAGGGAAGTCGTCTCTGAATCCCAAGAGCTCGTAGATTTCGACTGGCTGTCTTTTACCCACTACCCGGACCACATCTACCGGTCGCACCACCAAATATTCGGATGCGGCTCGATAAGTGTATTCACTAATCAGAATTGAAACTCCATAGAACTTAGCCGCACCCTCCAGCCGAGAAGCTAAGTTCACCGTATCGCCCATGGCCGTATAATCGAAGCGCCGACTCGACCCCATGTTCCCGACAACTGCTGGGCCTGAGTTTAGCCCAATTCTAATGCGGATAGGCTTCCCCCCAACCTTTTCCAGCTCCGGGTTGAGCCGAGCTAACTCCCGCTGGCAACGAAGCGCGGCTCGACAACCACGTAAGGCGTGGTCAGGCTGGTCAAGGGGCGCGTTCCAAAAAGCGATGATGGCATCGCCCTCATATTTATCCAGAGTCCCGCCTTCTTCCAGGATAATCTCGGTCATTGCCGAAAGATAGACGTTCAGCCAGCGAACCAGCGCTTCGGGTGAAAGGCTTTCAGCCACCGCGGAAAAACCGGCCACATCAGAAAAAAAAGAAGTAATTTCTCTCGTCTCACCACCAAGCCTTAAAAGGGAGGGATTGGCAATAACTCTTTCGATTATTTCCGGGCTAAGATAATGGCGGAAGACATTCTTAATAAACCTTCTTTCTCGGCCTTCAACGTTATAGTTGAGGAGGGCGGCCAAGAAAAAGCTAATTAGCACCGCAAACTCAGCGGGGATTACTTCTAACCAGGTGCCAGCCCGGAAGGCTAAAAATGCGCCCACGCCGGGGCCAAGAAAACATAGGCTGGTCCAAAGGATTATCCACCTTATTTTAATCAGCCAGGTGACGCCAAGACCTGTGACCAGAGCAAAAAAGAGGATAAACAGCCCCGCAACAAGCCGCGGCGGGAAACCGACGGCCCTCCCTTGAATAAGATTATCCACGGCCGTAGCTTGAATTTCCACTCCCGGGGTCACTGCGCTGATGGGGGTGGGCCGCAAATCAAGAAGGCCAGGAGCGTTAGCGCCCAGGAAGACGATTTTATCTTTAAACTCTTCTAATTGAACCTGCGGTTTTTGCTTTTCAGTTAGCTGAGCCCAGGAGTTGATAATCGAAGCAATGGAATAGCTTTTATAAACACCAGTGGGACCGGAGAAGCGAAGCACCATCTTCCCTTCTCGGTCATAAGAAGGGGCTTGGAAATCCTGGCCTTTAACCTCCCGAGCTACAGCCAAAGGAAGAGAAGGAAGAAGGAGTCCGGCGAAGCGAAAATAAAGCGGCAGCCGTCTAAAAATAGCGTCATCATCAGGAAGAAAAAGGATATTTCCCGCGGCATAAGCGGCCTCCAGAAGCTCCGGAAGAGGAAGAAGAGCGGATTTGGTCTCCACCACTCCCGCTGACTGGCCATCGGTTGAAGCCAAAGAAAAACGGCTCAGAAGAGCCGGATTAATTATCTCCTTCGAAGGTGGACTTTGTGACAAACCAAAACTTAAGAAGGTGCGCCCCTGCCTTTTCATGGCCTCGGCTAAAAGCCGGTCATCCTCAACTCCGTAAGCTGAAGGCTCGCTCAGGATAAGGTCCAGGATGACAGCTTTTGCCTGGGCTAAGCGGAGAAAATCAAGAACCGCTGCATACATCTGTCGTGGCCAAGGCCAGGAAATCCCCTGCTGGGCATAAAAGTCGAGGCTGGGCTGGTCGATTAGGACCAAAATAATTTCCGGCGAAGCTTTCTCCGGTTGAGCCCAAGCCCGCTGTCTCAAGTCCCAGGTCTTCCATTCCAGAACTCTGAGTGGTCCCCAAGAGCTGCTGAGCAGGCTCAAAAGAAAAGCCGCGAGGCCACAACCGAGGCCGCGGTACCACCTATTCCTGATCACAGCCCGCTTTCCACCCTATTGCCAGGTAGAGGCTACTTTCTGGAAACGGCTTGACCTAACCTTAGGAATAATTACTTGCTCTTTTGCTAAGTGAACTTCAGCCTTGAGCCTTTCATGCCGGTCCTTAGGCTCTGGATGGGTGCTAAACCAGCCTTTAAGACTGGTGGTCTTGGTCTTAGTTTGGGCCAAAACTTCTAAGAAATGAAGCATTCCCTGGGGCGAATAGGCAGCCCTCTGAAGTGTGGCTAAGGACAGAGAATCTGCTTCATATTCGGAGCGGCGGTCATAACCTCTTTCAATCAATTGTCCGACGATATCATCCAAAGTTCCCTCAAAGAGGTTGGTTAATTGGGCTAATCTTTCTGGGGCCAAGCGCTCGGCCGTCTCTGAGGCTAACAATTTAAAGGCCTCGATTAGCCTGGATTTCTTGATGGCTTGAAGCCCGTGGCGAGCGCTGATGTGGCCAATTTCATGGGCAATTATCCCGGCTAAGGTATCTTCGTCGGAGCAGAGGCGGAGTAAACCCCGGGTGAGAAAGATGAACCCTCCTGGAGCAGCCAGGGCATTGATTTCATCAGTATCTAAGATGAGCGTATGGTAGCCAGCATAAATCTCAGGACGTTCAGAGAAAAGAGCCACGGCTTGGGTTAAAAGGTTAACATAGTTAGTCGCCTTGGAATTATCCCAGACTTTATATTTAGAAAGGATGAGCGCCGCCACCGAGCGGCCTATATAGTACTCTTCTTCTTCACTAAGGTCGCGGAAGGAGGAGCGCACCGCTTCACTCGTTTTAGTAATCAGCTCTTTATCCTCGCTCGTTATCTTACCCGTTTTTTCCAGAATTTCCGCTCCCTTTTGAGTCACCGCGCAATTAACTAAAAACAAAATGCTCACCGTTAAGCACAGGGCCTTAAAAAGTTGATAGCAAGGTCTCATTTGGCCTCCTTCCATTCACCCAGCTGTCCTTCCCGCAGGAAGGTTTCCACCGCTTCTAATGAGGCCTTAAACCCGAGCATCCGGTCCACCCAGGAATAATCAATTTCCGGGTGCTTCTGGCGATAACTTGCCTCCACCTGGCGATTAAACCCTTTACTGGCTAAGGCTACTTCACTCATTGTCGCCTGCGTTTTTGGTCCTTGAGCTAAGGCCATTAGCTGGGAAGGTCGGGGCTGCACAGCACTGCTATGCACCCAACCCACAGTCCCGGAGCTGATTCTCACCTGAAACCAGCCTTCCCTCGAAGCAAGTTTTTCCAACTGGTCACCAGCCTTAAGCATCAGCTTGACCGCCGAAAAGAAGTTTGGTTCAGGCCGCAGAGCCGTGCTCTGGACTTTGACGATGAGAATGTCTGTTTTCGACAAGCTCAGGACCGTGAGGCCAATCAGGCCTAAGAGGAAAAATAGTTTCTTCATACTTACCCCCTACAGACAAGTTTCAAGGCGATTTTGGAGTTTCTCCTTAAGCAAGCCATTTCTTTTAACCGGACTGTTATTTTTAATGGCTATGTGTAAAGCCCGGAAAGAGCCGATAACCACGCAGAGCTTCCGGGCTCTGGTGAGGGCGGTATAGAAAAGGTTTCTTTGGAGCATGATGTAATGCTGAACTAAAAGCGGGAGGACCACTCCTTGATATTCATTCCCCTGCGATTTATGCACGGATATTGCATAGGCTAAGGTGATTTCAGCCAGTTCATCTTTTTCATAAATCACCAGCCGACCGTCATAATCGACCGCCACCTGCCAGCTTTCGGGGTTAATCGCCACGACCAGACCGATATCCCCGTTAAACACTTCTTTATTATAATTATTTCTGAGCTGCATGACTTTATCGCCGACCCGAAACTCGTGCTGACCAATTCTTATTCCCTGACCCCGAGGGTTTAATCGCTGCTGGAGCTCTCGATTGAGATTATCCACACCGCAAAGGCCTCGATACATCGGCGTAATCACCTGAAGTTGAGGACTAAGGGCCGAAAGGCGGAGTTGACGCGGCAGCCGTTCGCAAGCCATCTTGAGGACAAGCTCAAAAACTTTCTCCTCTTCTTCCTGGGGAATAAAAAGAAAATCAGCCTCCGGCTCCCCACGCCGCGGCCAGATAAGCGCCAAGCCCTGTTGGATTCGATGAGCGTTTAAAACAATAAGGCTGTCTCGCGCCTGGCGAAAAATCTGGCTCAGCCTAACTACTTTTACTCGCTGCGAATCGATCAGGTCACGAAGCAGGTTGCCCGGCCCAACAGAAGGAAGCTGGTCCTTATCGCCCACCAAGATGAGTCTCATTCCTTGAGGGATGGCTCGTACCAGGGCTTCCATTAAGAGGGCGTCCACCATAGAAAACTCATCAATAATCAAGACTTCACCCGAAAGGGGCTGTTTCTCATAGCGCTTAAAACGCTCTTCTTTCGGGTTGTATTCAAGCAAGCGATGGATGGTTTTAGCTTCCTGCCCAGTAGCCTCGCTCAATCTCTTGGCTGCTCGACCCGTGGGGGCCGCCAGCAGGACTCTTTTTCCCCAGTGACGGTAAAGCTCGACAATCGCCCGAATAAGCGTCGTTTTTCCAGTCCCCGGTCCACCGGTAATGACCAGGATTTTTTGCTGCAGGGCCTGCTCAATCGCCATCCGCTGCTCAGTAGAAAACACCAAGTGCAATTCTTCCTCCACGGCTTTAATCGCGGTCTCGACTTCTGCCTTGGGCATCAGAAGGGGCGTAGAAGCCAGCCGGATAATGCCCCGGACAATGACTTCTTCAGCCCGATGAAGAAAGGGAAGATAGATGGCTTCCCCACCTGCTGTTGTTTCGACTATCACCCGGCGCTCTTGAATTAAACGCGCTAAGCCCGCTTCGACTCTTTCTTCATTCACCCCCAATTCCTGAGCCGTGGCCGCCACTAATTGTGGACGGAGGCAATAAAGATGGCCCTGCTCGCTTTCCTTGGCTAAAAAATAGAGGATGAACGCCCCCACCCTCTCGAGGGAGCTGGGGTCAAGGCCCAATTTCAGGGCCATCTGGTCAGCTGTTCGGAAACCGATGCCCCAAACATCCAAACATAATTGATAAGGATTAGACCTCAGGACACTGAAGGCTTGGTCGCCATAATGGCGATAAACCCGGGTGGCTAAGGAAGTAGAAATGCCATGCTCCTGGAGAAAAATGATGAGGTCACGCAGTCTCTGATTCTCCTCCCAGGAACGAATAACCTCTTTTAACTTGACCGGGCCGATTCCTTCGACGCTCAGCAACTTTTCAGGCTGAGAAGAAATGACCTCTATGGTTTGGGAGCCGAAATGACGGACAATCCGCTTCGCCAGGACCGGGCCGATGCCCCGCACTAAGCTTGAGGAAAGAAATCTTTCTATTCCCCGCGTTGATGAAGGGAGAAGAGGCTGGAAAGACGTGGCCCGAAACTGCCGGCCATAGCGATTGTTTATTTCCCAAGTTCCGCAGAGGCGGATAACTTCCCCGGGAGAAAGAGGCGGGAAATAGCCCACAGCCGTGATTTCTGTTTCGTCTTCTAAAATAATGCGGAAAACGCTATAGCCGTTTTCAGGGTTATAATAAACCACTTGCTGCAGAGTACCTTCAATTTCTTCCACTGAATTTCCCTTTTTCAGCCTCCTTTTGCCTTTTTCCTCGGCTGATAACCAGCTTATCTCCGGCCTTACACTTCAGCTTCTGAGAGGCCGAAGCCTGCTGGTAGGCAATTTCTAAGTAGCCACTGCTGCCGACAATAAGCAACGGCTTCTCCGCCGGGCCCCCGGCAAAAGTGGTGGCTATCTTAGCTTCAAAGTCAACCTCGTCGGTAACGACGGCCAGTGGCTGACCCTTTTTTCCCCCATACCATTTAAGGAATTTCTCTCCAGAAACATTGGTGATGAGGTTTCCAAATCGGTCCACATGAAGAATTTCCGCTTCTATTCGGTCTTTAAATATTCCAGGCTGGGGAAAAATTATTCTTTCCCAGCTCCTCAGCACCGGACCAACTTGCCTAAACGGAATACCCCGGCTAATCCAGGCGGCGGCCGGCGCCATTTTATCCCGGCCTTCAAAAGTCGAGCTCACCTGAGGCAGAAAAAGGGTTCGCTCTCGGAGCTCTCTCGCCTCTAAGCATCCTTCCTTTTCCAGAGCCGGAGATAAAACCCCGTTATCCGGACCGATGAAAAAGTGCTTAGCTCCTCTGGCGACCATAATTTTTCTGGCCGAACCGACCTGGGGGTCGACAACAACTACGAAAATGGCTCCGGCCGGAAAGAAATCAGCCACGGCCCAGAGGGTAAAGGCAGCAGCGCGAAGGTCGAAGGCAGGTATACTGTGAGCGATGTCTATTATCGCCACTTCTGGGTTTATAGATAAAATAACCGCTTTCATCGCCGCCACAAAATAATCCTTCTCCCCGAAATCAGTCAGTAAACCAATAACCGGCATGGTCATTTATTTATCATGATAACTGGATTGGACTTGAGTGGTCAATGGCCAAAATTTGTCCTTTTCAGGCTCAGACATCCTCGGCGCCAAGAGGTTCCCTCGAAGGCCGATTCGGGAAGGCTAAACCTTCCATGGTCACTCTGGCCCTCCCGAGTTTAGCCCTCAAACCAGCTCATCTAAAATAAAAGAGAACCATTTAGTTTAAATTGAGACCCCATCATAAATATTTAGCCATTTTCCGCTCCAAGAACCCTTCTATCTGGAGAAAAGTCGAGTTTTATAAAGCCTTAATTTTAGCCTCTTTAAAATCATGCTGAGAATAAATCTTGTTTTTAATTTAAAATACATTTATAGTGCGGTTAATATTTCATATTTCCTTGTTTTTAAAGGAAATACAGCCGCTTTGGGGCGAATGAATCACCCTTCTTGTGGCGAAAGAGCCAGATTAGGATTGACCTCTGACTCCAGGTTCAAGTAAATTGAAATGAGGTCAAGATGAAGTTCCTGCGGGTTGCCCTTAATTCTCTGGTCAGCGGGGTCTTCTTTTCCCTCCTCTTAAGTCTGCTCATTGCTGATATTAACATCAACCTTAAACCTAACTTAGAGTTTTATAGCCGATTAACCATCTTCATCACCCCCCTTTACGGTTTAGCTTTAGCCTTTCTTTTTTTTCTGACTTATTTCCTCATCCAATTTACCTTTGGCCGCTCTTTTCGGCTCAAGGCCCTTTCACCTTCTTTTTTAACCCTCGGCTTTTCTTTTAGCCTCCTATTTTTCCTCGCCCTTTGCTGGCTCAATTATAGCTTTTACCGTTCTTTTTTTTCTCCCGAGACCCGTTCCTATTTAAGATTTCAAATAATAACCAGCGGCCTACTCGTTTTCGTTGGTTTGACAGTTTTTTGGCGTTATCACCGTTACCGACGGCGACCGGTTTATTTTTTAGTTTATTTCCTCCTCTTTTTTGCGGGAATGGGGGCTATGTTTTGGTCCCGGGGCCGTTTTCCCCAGCCTCCTCTGCCCGGCAAGTTGACAGTCTTAGAGAGTCTGCCGACTTCCAGAAGAGCCACCCTTCTCAGCTTAGAGGGGCTAAGCTTCGACTTCCTCATCCCCCTCATTCATAGCGGGAAGCTGCCCAATTTTTCCTGGCTTATGGAAAACGGCAGCTGGGGCCGCCTCCAAACCCTCTCGCCCACTGACCCATATATTCTTCAACAATCCCTCAAAACTGGTAAGAACCCTTACAGCCATAGATGCCTTGGAGCCAATGGTTTTAAGCTTTGGGGCAAAGAACCAACGGTCGAGGCCCTCCCTCGGTTCATGCTCTTTAAACAACTCACCAGGGTCGGTCTTCTCCAAGTTAAACCCCTGAAGACCCAGGCCAGGAAAAGCATTTGGGATATCCTCACAGGGATGAACTTGAAATTAAGCCTCTATGAGCCAGAAATAGGCCAAGAAACCGAGACTAATCAAAGCCCCAAGATGGAAAAAATCTGGCTGAATTTTTCCCCCGACCCCAATCCTTCTGACGGCCGACTGCGGTTAGTGCGCCAAGCTCTGAACCGAGATGGGCGCCTGGAAGAAAAAGCCTACCAGGAAAAAACCCAAAACCAACCTCAGGTTTTGGCTCTCTTTCTCGATGGCTTAAACCAAGTAGAAACCTACTTTTATAAGTATAGTTTCCCCCAGCTTTTCGGCAACATCGACCACGAAGAGATTAATCGTTACGGCCAGATTATCGAAAAATATTACCAGTTTTATGACCAGCTTTTAGGCAAGTATCTGGCCAACCTAAAAGATGAAGAGACGTTAATTGTTTTTTCCACGCACGGCATGGAACCTCTGCCTTTATGGAAAAGGTTGGTCGAATGGGCTCTGGGTAATCCTGAAGTTTCCGGACATTATGAATTTGCGCCTGACGGCGTTATTTTTTTCTACGGTCAGGCGGTACTCAGGGGTCAATCGCTCGAAAAAATAAGGTTAATTGATATTACGCCAACCCTTCTTTACATCCTCGGATTGCCTGTGGCGCGTGACATGGAGGGTTTAGTCGGCAGCGCTGTTTTTCGTCCCGAATTCTCGGTGCAGAACCCAATCTTTTACATTTCTTCTTATGACGAGGTCTTGATTAAACCAAGCCGCCGCTGATCAGTGAATAATCCTCAGCAGGCGGTTAAAATGACGCCGGGAAAAATAGATAACCCAGGGCCTTCCTTTTATATAATTGATGGGGAGAAAACTCCAGTAACGCGAATCTAAGCTGTTATCCCGGTTATCGCCCATGACAAAAAGATGACCAGGCGGAACAACGACCGGCCCAAAATTGTCGCGGATAAGGTCGTCATAATGGTAATAATTTTCCTTATTATAAACGTTCCGGTCATTATGCACTTTGTAGGGCTCTTTGAGCGGCTGGTCATTGATCAAGACTTGCTTGTCCCTTATCTCCAGCTTTTCTCCTTCTAAGGCAATCACCCGTTTGACAAAATCCCGGCTTAAATCTTGAGGAAACTTAAAAACAACTGTATCCTGTCGTCGGATGTCGCGACGGGGAAGCAAAATTTTTTCCAGTCCATAGACTGGTCGAGAATAGACCATCTTATTGACCAAGAGAAAATCACCAACTAACAGGGTCGGCTCCATCGAGCCAGTGGGAATCTGAAAGGCTTGGACGACAAAGGTCATGACAAAAAAAACAAAAACCGCCGTTTCCGCGATAAGCTCGAAATATTCGCGAACGACGCTTTTTTCTCTTTTCTTCTTCTTTGCCTCTTCCATAAGCAGACAATATAGCCAAGATGATAGCTGCAAATCAAGAGCCACCCCCCACTTGACAGATAATCACAGTGAGGATTTACTAATCGTATGCATTTGATTATCTTTGGTTACCCCAAATCAGGGAAAACAACGCTTTTCAACCTGCTCAGCGGCGCTCAAGTTCAGGTGGAGGCTTTCCGCGAAGCCAAAGAGGAGGTTCACCAGCGCTCGCTGCCAATTCCTGACGAGCGATTAGACCGCCTGATGGCTCTTTACCCTGATAAGAAAAAGGTCCCGGCGACCTTAGAGCTTTTTGACCTGCCTGGAGTCGCCTTCGGGGATATTAAAGCTGGTATCACCTTAGCCACTCTCCGTCGTGGGGAAGCCTTACTTCATGTAGTCCGGGGTTTCGAAGCGCCTCAAATTCCTCATCCCCGAGGCCAAGTAGACCCGATGAGAGATATTAGGTTTATGGAAGAGGAGCTCCTTCTTTCTGACTTAGCCATGATTGAAAATCGGCAGCTGAAAATAGACAAGGAACTAAAAAGAGGGGGGCAGGAGGCGTTGCAAGCGGAAAAAGAGGTTTTATCTAAGTTGCAAACGGCGCTTAATGAAGGCACGCCTATCCGGGAATTAGAGCTTACTCCCCAGGAGGAAAAACTCGTCCGCAGTTTTGCTTTCTTAAGTCAAAAACCATTACTCCATGTGGTCAACGTGGATGAAGAGCGACTTAGAAACAAAGAAATCTGGTGCAAGCCCGCCGCGCTTAAAACTCCGACCCTTATTTTTGCCGGCCTCATCGAAACGGAAATTGCCGAGCTCGAGCCGGAAGAACGGAAAACTTTTCTCGAAGAATATGGTTGTGGGGAAGGCTGTCGGGCCGCTTTTTTTTCGCTTTTGCCTCGTTTTCTGAACTTGATTTTTTTCTTTACTGTGGGCAAAGACGAAGTCCGAGCCTGGCCACTGCCTCGCCACACCCCGGCCCAGCGAGCTGCCGGCCAAATCCACTCGGACATGGAAAAGGGATTTATTAGGGCTGAGGTTATTTCCTATGAAACCCTGCTTAAATTTGGTTCTCTCCAGTCAGCCAGGGAAAAGGGCGCGGTTCGTCTTGAAGGCAAGGATTATCTTATTCAGGATGGCGATGTCGTTACCTTCCGGTTTGCCTCATGAAAAAAGGCTTTCAGATTCTCCACCAGGACCATTTGACTAAAGCCAGAGCTGGCCTTTTAATCACCCCGCATGGCGTGGTGGAAACCCCGGCTTTTGCGGCCGTAGCCAGCCAGGGAACGGTAAAAGCCCTCACTCTGGCCCACCTGGAGGAGCTGGGAGCCCAAATTATCCTGGTTAACTCCTATCATCTATTATTGCGACCCGGTATCGAAACAATCGCCAAACTGGGCGGGATTCATTCTTTTATTTCCTGGCCTAAACCTATTATTTCTGATAGCGGGGGGTTTCAAATTTACAGTCATTCACCCCTGACTAAAATCACTCCAGAAGGCGTTCAATTTTCTTCTCACCTCGACGGAACTAAGGTCTTTCTGCGACCGGAGGAGGCCGTTACTCTGCAGCATCGCTTGGGCCCGGACATAATGATGGCCCTTGATTATTTTGCTCCCTACTCGGCTCCTCGGCAGGCTCATGAGCAAGCCGTAACTATCACCTCTCTCTGGGCCCAGCGGGCTTACCAGGCATGGCAGACAATCGAGAGCGGTCAGCAGTTGTGGGGCATCTGCCAGGGCGGAACCTTCCCTGAGCTGAGAAAGCAAAGTATAGAATCTTTATTAAAGCTCGACTTTGATGGCTATGCTCTGGGAGGATTAGGCTTGGGGGAATCCAAATCAGAGCTCCTCGAAACTATCGAGGCTTGTCTTGAGTGGCTACCCGAAGAAAAACCTCGCTACTTGATGGGTATGGGCTATATAACTGATATCTTGGAAGCCGTAAGCCGGGGCGTAGATTTCTTTGATTGTGTCTTGCCCACGCGGAATGCCCGCACCGGAACCCTCTTTACCAGTCGAGGAAAGATTGTGATTAAACATAATAAATATGCGGAAGATAAGCGGCCCATCGACGAAAACTGCGGCTGCTATACCTGCCGCCATTTTTCTCGCGCTTATCTGCGTCACCTTTATGAACGTCAGGAAATAACCTCGGCCATCCTCAACACCATCCATAATCTTTATTTTTATCTTGACATCTTCCGCAAAATACGGCAAGCTATAGCGTCCAATTCTTTTGGCTCCTTGAAAGCCAGTCTTTCAGAAGCCGATAAGGATAAAGAAGAATGAATTTATTCACTCTTTTAAACTTGACGATGCAGGCGCAAGCACCAGCTCAACCGCGGGGGACGAACATTCTTACGGCTCTTTTTCCTTTTATTCTGGTCTTAATTATCTTCTGGCTGATCATAGTTTTGCCCCAGCAACGGCGTCAAAAAAAGCATATGCAAATGGTCGAGGCGCTTAAGCCTGGTGACAGAGTGGTCACCTCGGGAGGCATTTTCGGCACGGTTATGGGTGTTTATCCCGACCGGATTGAGCTAAAAATAGCGGCCAATGTGAAGATTGATGTCACCAAGAATTCCATTGCCGTAATCTTAGAAAGACAAAAACAAGAAACTAAGGCGGATAGCTAACCAACAACCGGACCCATCTTAACCCGATGAAAAAGATGAGAGACCGATGAAAAGAAGCTTAGGGTGGCGTTTAATTTTAACAGTTATCGTGATCGGTTTATCTATTTTCTTAGCCACACCGCCCAAGGAAAAAATAAAACTCGGACTGGACCTTAAAGGTGGAGTCCACTTAGCCCTTCAAGTAATGACTCAGGATGCAATTAATATCGAGACTGACCAGGCTATTGCCCGCTTTCAGGAGCAATTAAAGAAAAAAGAGATTACCGTTCCAGGAGTGAGCAAAGTCGAACCTGGTAACTTCAAAGTTTCTGGAATTAAACCCGATGACGAAGGAAAAATCAGAGACATTTTAGATGAATTTTTCAGGGATTGGAATTATTCCTTCAGCGGCGATTCAGTCTCGGTTATCTTAAAGCCAGAGGTCGACCGCTACCTCCGAGACCAGGCAGTCAATCAAGCCCTGGAAACCATCCGGAACCGAATTGACCAATTTGGGGTGGCCGAGCCGACTATCCAGCGTCAGGGGTTAGCTGGGGAACGGCTCATTGTCGAGTTGCCTGGAGTGGAAAATCCGGAACGGGTAAAAAATATCATCCGGACGACAGCCTTGCTGGAGTTTAAATTGGTTAAAGCTGGACCAGCTCCTGATGAGGAAACCCTGCTCAAAGACTTTAACGGCCAAGTGCCAGAGGACATGGAAGTTGTCCGCGGGGACCCCAAAAGAACTCAGGGCGGTTATTATCTGGTCAGCAAAGTGGCCGCGATCACCGGCAAGGATTTAAGAACTGCCCGCCGCTCGAGTGACGAATGGAATAACCCGGCCGTGGCCTTTACGCTCAATCCTGATGGGGCCCGACGTTTCGAACAGGTAACAAGCGAAAATATCGGCAAACCCTTGGCTATCGTGCTGGATGGTCGAATCCAATCGGCCCCCACTATTCAGGACAGAATCTCTGATTCTGGTATTATCCATGGCCGATTCACTATCGAGGAAGCAGAAGACCTGGCTTTGGTCCTCAGAGCTGGAGCTTTACCGGCCTCGATTAAATACTTAGAGGAAAGAACTATCGGCCCAGCGCTCGGACTGGATTCTATCCGCAAAGGAGTAAGAGCCGGCATTGCCGCTTTAATAGCCATCATGGCCTTTATGGTCTTCTATTATCGCCTGTCAGGGATAAATGCCGATGTGGCGCTTATATTTAATTTGATAATTATTTTTGGCGGCCTCGGATACTTCCATGCTACTCTCACTCTTCCGGGCATTGCCGGGATTATTTTGACCATAGGCATGGCGGTTGATGCTAACATTCTCATTTTTGAACGAATCAGAGAAGAGCTGGCGGCAGGGAAAGGAGTAATGAGTTCGATTGCTGCCGGTTTCTCCCGCGCTTTCCGCACCATCCTCGACTCTAATTTAACGACCATTATTGCCGCCATTTTCCTCTTCCAATTCGGGACAGGGCCGGTTAAAGGATTTGCGGTGACCTTAATCATCGGCATTTTGGCCAGCATGTTTACGGCTGTTTTTGTCTCTCGGCTAATTTTCGATTTTGTTCTTTCCCGCAAGAAAAGACCGGAGCAATTGAGTATCTAAAAATGTTTAGATTTTTTAAGCCACCAAACATCAAGTTCCTAAGATATAAGTACTTCGCCTTTGCCCTTTCTGGGCTGATTATTATTATCGGTATGCTTAACATAACCCTGGGCAAGGGTCTCAAATTTGGCATTGATTTCACTGGCGGAACTTTTATCCGGGTGAAATTTAGCCAGCCTATTTCCACTGACGAAATAAGAGCGCGGCTGGCGCCAAAGGGGCTCGGGGGCAGTATTATTCAGGAAATCGAAAAAGGGCAAAGAGAATACCAGATTCGCACGGCGGGACTAATTAAGAAGGGTGAAAAACCGGAAGAAATTGAGGCCCATGAGGTTATTGGGAACATGGTTATTGAGGCGCTTCGGGAAGCCAAGGACACCCAATTAATAGAAAAGGGGCTAAAAGACCTGAACACCATCGACCACAAAGAACTTGTCAGTCTGCTGGCCGCTTTTCCTGAAGAGGCTGAAGCCGCGGCTAACCGGATTATCGAATGGCGCGACGAGAAGGGCATCATCGATAACTTCGACAGCTTGAAGGAAGCAGGCCTGAAGGAAGAGATAATTGCCTCTCTTAAAGAAAAAACCTTCCTCGGCTCGCTGAGTATTTTGAGCCGCGAGACAGTCGGCCCTCAAGCCGGAAAGGAACTCCGAAAAAAAGCCGTCCTGGCCACTGTCTGGGCTTTAATTGGCATGCTAATTTATATTGCTCTTCGGTTTAAAATAGCCTATGGCGTGGCGGGCGTCCTGACCTTAGCCCATGATGTCTTAGTTACCTTAAGCATCTATTCTTTTACCAATCGAGAGATAAACCTCCCCATCATCGCCGCTCTCCTGACGCTGGTAGGATACTCAATTAACGATACCATCGTTATTTTCGACCGCATCCGGGAAAATTTAAGAGTAATGCGCAAATTGCCCTTGGAAGAACTGATGAACGTGAGCATCAATCAGACCTTAAGCCGAACTATTCTGACGGCTGGCACCACCATTTTGGCTGTCCTCTTTCTATTTTTATTCGGGGGCAAAGTGATTAACGATTTCGCCTTCACCCTACTCATTGGGTTAGTTATCGGAACCTATTCCTCGGTTTACCAGTCCTGCCCTATCGTCCTTTATTGGCAAAAATTATTCGCCCCCAAAAAGGCCTTACGACGATGATTTTTCGACTTGTAAAAATATTTTTTTTAATCTATACTTAGCTTTGAGCTTAGGTTATAAATTTAAATAATGAGGTTTGAAAATGGCCGAAAAAGTAAAGCCAGAAAGAACCCCGATCCCCCGGCTCTTTAAAGACTCCTTTTACCAGGGAGAAAGAGCGGCCGGCCGCAAAGCCTTAGCCTTCCCGATAGCCCTTATCGTGCATGCTGTTTTGGTTCTGGCTATGATCGTCATTCCTCTTCTTTCCACGGGGAATCTGCCCAAGGTTGAAGTTTATAGCGCCTTCCTGGCTCCTCCGCCACCACCTCCCCCGCCACCACCGCCACCGGCTAAGAAACGTTCTTCAGAAGCTAAAACGAGAATTAAACCAGTTCAAACCCAAACGACTGTTCAGCCTGGAAAACTGGTCGCTCCGGTGGAAATACCTCAGGAAATTGCCGAAGAACAGCTCTCCGATTTCGGCGTTGAGGGCGGAGTCGAAGGTGGAGTCGAAGGCGGAGTTGTCGGCGGCGTCCTTGGCGGTATTGTCGGTGGCGTCCTCGGCGGCGTAGTAGGCGAAGTTGAAGCGCCTGTTCGGGCCATCGGAGAGATTAAGCCGCCCAAGCTTGTCCACCGAGTGGAACCGGTTTACCCGGAAATAGCCCGTCAAGCCCGCGTTGAAGGCATAGTCATTCTGGAAGCGACCACCGATATTTATGGTCGAGTTCGTGATGTTAAAATTCTTCGCTCTATCCCCCTTCTTGACCAGGCGGCTATCGATGCCGTGCGCCAATGGGTTTATGAGCCCATGATTATCAACGGGCGGCCGAGGGGCGTTATCTTTACGGTCACCGTAAGATTTCAGCTGAAATAAAAAATTAAGATTTTTTGAAGCTTTAAAGGAGGTACCCACATGCAAATGCAATTCGGTTTGATCGAGATGTGGCAGGCCATGGGACCTGTGGCCAAAACTGTCGCCATCATCCTGATTTTTCTCTCCGTCGTCTCCCTTTACCTGCTCATCGAAAGAAACCTAACTTTTTCTCGAGCCCGCAATAAATCCAAGCAAGTGGCCCCCAAACTGGCCGACCTTCTCAAAAATGGCCAGATTAAAGAAGCCCTGACCTTGGCTTCGAAGAAAGAGAATCGGGGAAGCCATTTAGCCAGAGTGACGGCGGGCGGCATTCAGGAGTTCTTAGAGGGCAGCGAAGCCAACCTGAGCTTGGAAGAAAGAATAGAATCTGCCCAGAGAGGTTGTGAGCGGGCTGCGGCCATCTTTGCCCAAGAATTAAAGCGCGGGATGAGCGTTCTCGCCACCATCGCCACCTCGGCTCCCTTTATCGGCCTCTTCGGGACCATCTTCGGCATCATCAACGCTTTCCGCGGCATGGCCCTCACTGGTTCCGGCGGAATCGGCGCGGTGGCTGCTGGCATTGCCGAGGCTCTGGTAACGACAGCTTTTGGAATCGCCGTCGCGGTTATAGCCCTATGGTTCTATAACCTGCTCAACTCCCGCATCGAGATTTATGAAGCCGAGATGAGCAACACGGCTTCGCAAATTGTCGACTTCTTCGTCAGACAGGAAAAGAAGTAACTGGCTGAGCCTAAGGCGAGTTAGCTCTTAATTTATAAGAAGGCTAACTCCCTTAAATAAGAAGCGAGGAATAAATGGGCGTATCAATTGCTGGCAAAAACGAAAAATATCGCTCCGAACCCAACGTTGTCCCACTCTGTGACGTCTTGTTAGTCCTGCTGATCATCTTCATGATCGTCACTCCCTTGGTGCAAAAAGGCGTCGACGTCCGATTGCCGGCAGCCCTGAACACGATTAACATGCCCGATAACCCAGAGGTAGTTTTAGCTATCAAAAAGGATGGCACGCTCTATGTTAATCAAGAGAAAGCTACGGTAGAGAACCTGCAGACAATGCTGGAAGAAGCCTTCATGACGGCCAAAGAGAAAAAGCTTTATCTCAGGGCTGACCAGGATTTGGAATACGGCAAGATTGTGGACCTGATCAATATTATAAAGGACGCCGGAATAGAATTAGTGGGCATAATCGCTGAAAAGAAAACCTCAAGGGTTGATTAATTTTCAGCTGGGCTAATTAACCGGAAGGACAAAAAGGGTCCGAAAATCCTTTTTGCCTTCCGGTTTCTTTTTAAGGACCAATTGCCAAACTTCTTCATCTTCCATACAAAGATAAAGAGGGATATTTTCACCCCCATAACTTCTAATCATTTCTAAAATAGTCGAAAAAATTTTCAGGCGGAGCGGCTTAAAGTAACGCCATTTTCCGTCTCGGCCCAAAACCAGCTCCCCAGCAAAAATTGGTTTATGCGGGAACCGGGCGCGAATTATTGGCCTAAAAGCGACAGGAAAACGGAGCGCTCCTAAACTAATCCAGCGAATCGATGGGGCCGCAAGGGATGAAAAAATTCGCCTTATCACCGATTCGTATTCCTTCTCCCAGTTTTCAAAATAAATTAAGGGGTCAAAATGGAAACCGACACCATAGCCTCTTTGGGCTAATTGGCTGGCGGCCCTGATTCTATCGACGACCGGAGCCGCGCCTTTTTCCTCTTCCTGAGCGATGGACTCGGCGTTCAGCGACCAGGAAAAAACTATCTGCAGGGAGGGAGGAAGGTCGAGCCAGGGCTCGATGAAAACGGTTTTTGTCTTCAGCTCAAGGATAGCTTGACGGCTATGCTGAAAAAGAAAGCTTAACCTGGCCGCTTGTCCAGTTAGAGGTTCCAGGGCCAAAGAATCCGCTAACTCTCCAGTCCCCACTCGAAAACCAGAAAGCTTTGCCGACAGAAGGAAGGGCTTTAAGGAGAGCTCCAAGTCAGCCTCGTTGACAAAGACTGTTATCCACGGGTCAGAAAGATAGGCCTGTAAGACACAGTAGGAACAATCAAGCGGACAACCCAAAACGGAGTTAATGACAAAATAGCCGCAGCTTATAACCCGGGAGGAACAGGGACAGGCTTTAACAAACTTGCCCTTCTGAGTAGCCAAATAGAGAATTTTTTTGCCTGCGGCGATAGGGTCTCGAAATGAAGCCAATTCTTCTCGAATGACCTCGGGGTTATCGATAATCTCAAAGCGAGGACCAAGGCGCTCCAGAATCCTTTCAGTGAGCGGGTAATCCCAGGCCTCTCTCTGGACAAACACCCGGCGGGGGAAATCAGCCAAGGCGGTGACGGGCTTTTTCATTTAAAGAGAACGGCGAAAGAGACGGCGGAAGCCGGGCTTCAGGGCTATTGGCCGCAACTTTTCCAGCTGAGCCAAGAATTCCTCGGCCGAACGGCAAGAAAAGGAAACCCTTAACTCCCCAGATTCGAAGGAAGGGTCAGAAGCGAGATGGATTTCCTCTGGCCAATCCAGGGTTTTCTTCGCCTTTTGCCACTCTTCTTCCCAAGCTGTCATCAGGGGATAGCGTCGTTTTCTCAGCCATTGGGCCAAAGCTTCCGCCTGGCGACGAGGCTCAGAGAGAGCCGGCCCGTAAATTGCCTCCGTTTCTCCCTGTTTCAGGATTTCAGGAATAGCCAGTTTTTCCCTGACAGCAATTGCCTGCAAGTTAAAAATCATTTCCCGGCGGCGGCTGAAGCTCAGCACCTGAAGGTAGGGGTAAAGCAGCTTCCTTTCTTCCGGCAGAAAAGACAGCAGCAAGTCGAGGGCCTCCAAGGGAACCTCGGTTTGGTGCAAAAACTCTTTCCAAGATTGGTCATTGGATTCAGCCACCCTTAAAAGGAGCTCAAAAAATTGATATTTGGCTGGCAGGGAAAGGCGAGGTAAGTACTCAGCGATTATCCTTTCCTCAGCCAAGCCATAGCGCCTCAACCTATCTACAGCCTCCGCCTTTTCTGCCAAACTAAGAGGGCGAGTATAGAGATTTTCTTCCAAGGCTCGAGTCAAAAGCTCCAGGTCCGAAGTACCCGAACTGGCGACGAAAGCCGGGATGGTCTTCATTCTTAGCTCTCGACAAGCTAAGACTCTTTTCCAACCAGAGACGATAACTAAACCCGCCTCCTCCTCTTTCAATAAGGGAGGCGAAATAAGACCGACTCGACGGAGAGAAGAAAGCAAGGATTCATAATAAATTAAAGGAGCCAGCTTAAACTTTTTCTCTTGGAAGTTAATTAAATCGACAGAAACAGTGGCCAATTCCATCTTTTTCATTTTAATGACCTGAAAACTTCTTGGCAATTTTCCCCGAAAAAAGGGCCAGCTCGCCTATTTACCTGATTATTATACCTTATTCATCCTAAAGACTTGCCCCTTAACCTCTTTGAGCCCGACTCTTACGTCGGCGGTCCTCCCAGCCGGTTCCTATATTACCAGTTTAGTTAGATACCATATCTTCACCTTAGCGAAAATACGGCTTTTCTTCGCTGCCGGTTTTTGCTATTTATTGCTTTTCTCGGCGATGAAAGACAAACAAGAAAGCCTGGTTAAGCCAAAACCTGTGGCTGGATTTTCGAAACCTTTGGCCATCCATCTTCCCGTTGACCCAGCTTCTCCTGAGCTATTGGCCAAAATTGAGAAAAGAGCAATTAGCGTCAAACCGATGGAGGGCTTCCGCCTCTTCCTTTTACCTGACCGAATCATTATCACCGAGGCCATGAGCGCGGCCTTAGCGGCTTTAGCCTTGGAAAGGCTCCGCGCCTCCGGCCTTCGCGAAATAATTCTTCTCGGAATTGCTGGCTCCCTCTCGCCTGAATTTCGGGTTGGCCAGGCGCTTCTCGTGGAAAAGGCCTTGGTTGATGAAGGAACATCGCCTCACTATTTCCCTCGTCGCCGCCTGTTCGCTCCTTCGCCTCGCTTAAATTCTCAAATTGAAGAGAAGTTGACCAGCCTGGGCCTTCCCTATCGCCGCGCTAAGGTCATTTCCACTGATGCTCCTTTCCGAGAGACGAAGGAATGGCGCGCCGCGGCTCGAAGCCGAGGAGCTCAGGTGGTCGATATGGAAACTTCCGCTGTCTTAGCCGTGGCGGCTTTTTACCACTTGTCGGCCACTGCCCTATTGATCATAAGCGATGAACTTTTTGGTTCTCGGTGGAAAGCTGGTTTTTCCAGCCCTCGTTTAAAAAAGGCAGCGATGGATTATTTTTTCCCTTTTATTTTCAGCAATTAAGGAATTAGAAGGTGACCCGTGTTTAAATCTTCAGGTGAGGTAAAGCTATGACCCGACCAAAAGTCTTGGTAACTCAACGCCTTTTTCCCGAAGCTCTGGAGCGGCTGAAAGAGAAAACAGAAGTCGAGGGCGGCGTGGCCGAGGTTCCTCTCAGCAAAGAAGAATTCATGGCTAAGGTCGCCGATAAAGAAGGCCTGCTGAGTTTCTTGGTAAATCGAGTCGACCGAGAAATAATTGACCAGGCTAAAAAGCTAAAAATTATCGCTAATTGTGCCGTTGGTTACGACAATATTGACGTCGCTTATTGTCGCCAGAAAGGGATTCTGGTCACTAACACCCCAGGAGTTCTGACCGAAACCACTGCCGACCTCACCTGGGCGCTCATCTTAGCCGTAGCCAGAAAAATACCGCAAGCTGACCGCTTCCTGAAAGAAGGGGGGCGTTTCTGCGGGTGGGTGCTCGACCTCTTCCTGGGTCAAGAGGTTCACGGCCAAAGGCTCGGAATCATCGGCATGGGCCGAATTGGTCAAGCCGTAGCGCGAAGAGCGGCCGGCTTTAACATGGAAATCGTCTACTATGACCCTCATCCCTTGCCTAAGGAAGAAGAACTCAAACTGGGGGCAACTTATCTTCCTCTGGATGACCTCCTCCAGACCGCGGACATCGTCACCATCCATGCTTCACTGAACCCCTCCACCTATCATCTCCTCTCTCGAGAAAAAATTGCCCTGATGAAACCATCAGCCATCCTCATCAACGTAGCCCGGGGCCCGATTGTTGACGAGAAGGCTCTGGCCGAGGCGCTTCTTCAGGGAAAAATCTGGGGAGCAGGCCTCGATGTTTATGAAAGAGAGCCCGAGGTAGAGGCGAGTCTCCTGGCGGCGGAGAATGTCGTTCTTCTTCCCCATATAGGGAGTGCGACCAAGTCCACGCGACTTCAAATGGCTCTGACCGCGGTCCGCAACCTCCTCCAGGGACTTGCGGGTCAGAAGCCCGATAATCTGGTCTGGTAAAGACCTTTCTCCGCCTTCCCCGTTAATGAAGGAGGGGGAGGATAATAAGATAGAAGTTATTTAAGAAGCAAATTATAAATTTTTAGAGCTGGTAAAATATTTACCCCAATACAAATTTCCCCCAACACAAACAGTTGAGTCCTGCCCCCGCCTAATTAATTCTTATCTCATAGAATCCACGCAAAGACGGGGCTAATGATTAAGCCTATTTTAAAGCTCATAAGCTGGGTTGGATATTAGAGCAAGAGCAAATTTTAGCCGCTAATTAGAGATAGGAAATAGATGGCCTACGATGGCAAATTTGCGAAGGAAGTTTAACAGGACCTTCGAAGCTAAGGAGGGAAATTCTACGCTGGCCATTTTAGGAACAAGACTTGACCCGACCAAAATAAATCGCCGCCCCATCTTTTTCTAAACCACAAAACCCAAGGAAGCGGCTAAGGAGTTTCGTCTCCCGGCCTCTTGCTTAAATAAAAATGAAGGCGCCAATCCATTCTGAGCCCCAAAGTTACCAGTTAGCCCGTCTTTTAAGCATTTCGTTAAGGCTGCCAGAACGATAGCCCTCCAGGTCAAGAGTGATATAGGTATAACCCAATGACTTGAGTTGACGAACCAGCCGCTTTCTTTTTGCCTGGTCCAGAAGCAGCGGGAATTCTTCAGGCATAAGCTCGACTCGAGCGATAGTGTCGCTATGATGACGGACCCTGACTTGACTGAACCCGGCGCGGTGCAGTATCGCCTCAGCTCGGGCCACTCTATCCAGCTTTTCAGGTTCAATGGCCGTGAAATAGGGAAAGCGGGAAGCCAGACAAGCCAGGGAAGGTTTATCCCAAGTTGGCAGGCCGAGCCAGCGGGAAAGAAGCCGGACTTCTTCCTTTTTTAACTTTGCTTCCTGAAGAGGGGAACGAACGCCCCATTCTCGAGCCGCCTTGGCCCCGGGCCGAAAATCTCGACGGTCATCCCAATTAGAGCCGTCCAGGATAAAGGGGATTTTCTCGGCCTCAGCAATCTTTTTTAGGGACGAGAAAAGCTCCTGTTTGCAATAATAGCAACGGTCAGGCGGGTTAGCCTGAAAATTGGCATTCTCAATTTCCTTAGTCTCAATGCGTCGGACCTTGACCTTTAGTTTTTTGGCTAACCGCACAGCCTGCCGAACTTCACTTTCAGGATACGTCTCGGAGGAAGCCACAACCGCCAAGACCCTATCCTTAAGCACATCCCGGGCCACCTGCAACAGGAAAGTGCTATCCACGCCGCCAGAATAGGCGACGATGGCTCCCGGCATGGCCGCAAGCAATTGCTTCAGCTTTTCATATTTAGCTTTTGTTTTAGCCGGAATAACCAAATTTTTTTGCCTTTTCATTTCTTTTATTCTTCCCCTATTCTCCTCCATCCCTGCCTTTGCTCAGCACCATTTTTTTGACCTCTGCCAAGAAAACAGGGACTATTTCCTTTTCTTCTACCTTGCGCCACAGCTTCCCTTTTTTAAAAATCACTGCCTGACCGCGGCCACAAGCCAGGCCGATATCGGCCTCCCTCGCCTCTCCAGGGCCGTTGACCATGCAACCCATCAAGGCTACAGTGAGCTCACCTTCAAGTGAAGCGAGTTCTTTTTCGACCCTTTCGACTATGGGCAGCAGGTCAACCTCCAGCCGGCCACAGGTGGGACAGGAAATTACCTGAATACCCGCGGGCCGGGCCTTCAAGCTGGAAAGAATGAGCCGGGCAACCCGCACTTCTTCTTCTGGGGCCGCGGTTAAAGAAACCCGGATGGTATCTGCCAACCCTTCATGGATCAAAAGACCGCAACCCACCGCTGACTTGACAGCCCCAGCCAGCAGTGGTCCCGCTTCAGTAATCCCGACATGAAAGGGATAATCCACCTTTGCGGCCAGCAACCGATAAGCCTGGACAGTTCTCAGGACATCAGAGGCTTTGAGGGAAATCTTAATCAAGTTAAACCCGAGGTCTTCCAGAAAACGAACCGCCGCCAGCGCACTTTCCACCATGGCTTCGGCTGTCGCCTGCCCGTATTTCTGGAGCAATTTTTTTTCTAAGGAACCAGCGTTTATCCCTATCCGGATAGGAATAGCCCTTTGCTGGGCTTCTTTAACCACGACTTTAACTTTTTCTTGGTTAGCAATAGTCCCCGGATTAAGTCGCAGACCGTCTGCGCCGGCCTCCATCGCCGCTAAGGCTAAGCGATAGTCAAAATGAATATCAGCGATAAGAGGCAGGCTGACTTCCTGGCGAATCTTCCGGAAAGCTTGCGCCGCCGCCTTATCGGGAATAGCCACTCGGACAATCTCACAGCCGGCTTCGGCCAGGCTCTGAATTTGCCTAAGGGTAGCTGCTACATCCCGGGTGTCGGTCTTGGTCATGGACTGAACGACAATCGGAAAACCACCGCCAATAATTACGTTTCCCACTTTAATTGGCTTAGTCCGGCGACGGGGCAATTTGACTTCCGGTTGGTTTACCATGGAAGCAGGCTTTCCCAGCCTTTGGGCATTCTTTTAACAATATCATTAAGAATGATAAAAACGACCAGGGCGATAAAAATAACCAACCCGATTTGCATCCAGACCTGACGAAGCCGGGGACTAAAGTCGCGGCGGAAAAGACCTTCGAGCAAAAGAACAAAAATCTGGCCGCCGTCAAAAACGGGAATAGGAAAGAGATTTATTATCCCCAATTGCAAGCTGATCAGGGCAATCCAGCTCACCAAGGCCATGAAGCCGAGACGCATCGCCGCATAGGAAAAATTGGCAATTTCCAACGGGCCCCCTAACTGCCGCGTTGAGGCCTGGCCAGTAAAAAGGTCGGCGATAAAATGAATCACCAAAAAAGCGTTGCGAATATTATCTTTAAAGCTTTGGGCCACGGCTGGAAAAAAGCGGTATTTTTTAACTACTGACTTCGGTTCCTGGAGGATGCCAATTTTGCCCACGCGGCCTTCGCGGCGCGGGGTTATTTTCAGCGTTATGTTTTGTCCTCCCCTTTCCACCAAGAAATCTAACTCCGTTTCGGGGTTAGCCTCGATAACTTCGACAAATTCGTAAAAATAAACTGGCTTGCCGTTAACGGCCAGAATAACATCACCTGGCTTGAGCCCGCCTTTTTCCGCCGGCGAATTGGCCGTCACCATCCTCACCTGAGTCAAGGCCCGAGCCATAAACCCGGCATAGCCCAGAGCATAACGAGAACGCTTCTCTGTTTTTAAAGGCAGCGTCAGGCGTTGTCTCTGACGTTCAATTTCCAAAACAAGCAAGCGGTCTGGCCTGGAGCCGATGGCAATTTCCACGTCAGTCCAGGTTTTGACCTTGCGACCGCTGATTGTGGAAATAAGGTCGCCCACCTCTAAGCCGGCTTTGGCGGCCGGCGAGCCTGGTTCTACCCAGCCAATGACCGGAGGCTGGTCTAAATATTCAGGAGAATTAACCCCATTCATGTTAATCGCGGCCACTAAGACAATAGCCAAGATAATATTCATCAGCGAACCCATGAGAAGGATGAGGACTCGCTGCCATCTTTTTTTAGCCATAAAATCCTCGGCCGAAATGTTTTCTCGCGGTTCATACATGCCTTCTCCGAGCAACCGAACGTAGCCGCCCATGGGAATGAGGCTCACCCGATAATCTGTTCCTTTTCGCCTGAACCCAAACAGCCGCTTTCCATAACCAAAAGAAAAAACTTCTACTCGCACCCCCGTGAGCTTCGCCATGAAAAAATGGCCGAACTCATGGATGAAAACAAGCACGCCGAAAACAACCAAAAAAGCAAAGATAGTTTCGAGGATAGTAAACATTTTAAGCCCTCTGGTCGATTAGATTTTGAGCCTTCTCTCTTGTTTCGTGGTCAAGGGTGAGGATTTCCTCCAGACTTTCCACCTGACTCCAGGCATGGCTCGTCACCACCTTTTCGATAACTTCTCCAATCTCCGGAAAAGAAATTTCCCCGGCTAAAAAGGCCGCTACCGCCACTTCATTAGCGGCGTTAAGAACGACTGGCAGGCTGCCGCCCTTTTCCAGGGCCTGACGCGCCAAGCCAAGCAGCGGATAGCGCTTCTCGTCGACTTCATAAAATTCCAGCCGGCCAACTTCACTTAAGCTAAGGGGTGGCAAAAGCATCGCTCCCCTTTCAGGATAACAGAGAGCAAACTGGATGGGAAGCTGCATATCGGTTACGCTCAGCTGGGCCAATACCGACCCGTCCACCAGCTCCACCAGCGAATGGACGACGCTTTGGGGATGAATTAAGACGGCCAATTGCTCCGGCTTAAGGTCGAAGAGCCAGCGAGCCTCCAGAAGCTCCAGCCCTTTATTCATCAGGGTAGCGCTGTCGATGGTGATTTTCTTGCCCATCTTCCAGCGGGGATGAGCTAAGGCTTCGGCGACGCTCTTTTTGGCTAATTCCTCAAGAGGCGTTTTTAAAAAGGGTCCTCCTGAGGCCGTCAGAATGACACGACGAACGTTTTCCGGCTTTTCCTTTTGCCAGCACTGAAAAACGCCGCAATGCTCGGAATCAACCGGGATAATCTCTGCCCCAGAATGTTTGGCTTCATTCATGATCAGCGAACCGGCTACCACCATCGACTCTTTATTGGCCAGAGCCAACCTTCGGCGGCAGCGGACAGCAGCTAAGGTAGGCCGCAGACCTTCTATCCCCATTATGGCTGAAACGACGATATCGGCTTCAATTTCTGAGACCAACCTTTCTGCTGCCGTCTCACCGGTTAAAACTCTAATTCCCAGCCGGTTAAAATCATCCAGATAAGAAGGGGCGATATTATCTTGACTGGTGGAAACCAGACACGGTCGAAAGGCGACGGCTTGCTCCCGAAGCAAAGATATGTTGGCCCCAGCGGCTAAGCCAACTACCTCGAATTGGCTGGCCATTTTAGCGATGACCTGGAGGGTCATGCGGCCAATAGAGCCAGTTGAGCCCAGAATGATGACTTTTCGGCGCTGTCCCGAGTTCATGGAAGAAATAACTTCAGAAGAAAATAATAGACAGGCGTGGCTAAAAGTAAGCTATCAACCCGGTCAAGAAAGCCGCCATGACCGGGGAGAAGAGGCGAAGAATCTTTTACGCCGGCAGCCCGCTTAAAAAGAGACTCAAACGGGTCGGCTATCTGGGCGACGGCGTGGGTTATAAGCCCAAGAGCGGCCGCCGCCAACAATGCCAACGAAGGCCAGAAGAGCCAACGAAACAGAAGCGCGGCGGCCGTGGCCCAGAGCAGTCCGGCTATCGCCCCTTCGACAGTTTTTTTCGGACTGGCCATGGGAACTAAGCGATGTTGCCCAAATTTCTGACCGATTAAATAGGCTCCAGTGTCACCGAGAAAAATGACTGCCAACAAGAAATAAATAATCTTTGGCCCATGTTCGACGCGCAGCCAGTAAAAAAAATTGAGCGGCAAGCTGATATAAAGAGGGGCCAGAAAAGTTAGTGCCGCCGCGGCTGGGAAAATAACTACTTTTTCTATCGAATTAGTATAAATTACAAAATAAAGGGAGAAAATAAGAAATGAAATGACCAAGGCCAGGGCCAGCGGCAGCTGCTTCGGCCAGAGAAAAGAAAGGCTGATAAAAATGGCCAGCAGGAGACCCAGGCCGGTTTGAGGACCAGCCTGGCGCCTGCGGGCTAAGCCAAAAAACTCCATCACCGCGGCCACGATGATTATCTGAAGAAAGAGAAAAAAGATTAAACGGGGAGCCCATTGAACCACAGCCAAGATAATCAACAGCAAGACCGCAGCTGTAGAGGTCCTTTCTTTTAAGCCCATTGACTATTACCGCCAAGGAAAAATAAACGACTTCTATTTTTAATTGGGAGGGGCAAACCTGACGACAGCGCCAAACCTCCTTTCTCTCTTTTGATAATCGACAATCGCCTGGAGGAGATGTTTCCGCCGGAAATCAGGCCAATAATCGGGAGTAATCCAGATTTCGGCGTAGGCCACTTGCCAAAGAAGAAAGTTAGAAATTCTCAGCTCACCACTCGTGCGAATCAATAGGTCGGGGTCAGGAATGCCGGCAGTATAAAGATAACGAGAAAAGGTCGCTTCGTCGATTTCATCGCCTTTAAGTTTACCTTCGGCCACAATCTTCTTCACCGCATCGACGATTTCGGCTCGGCCCCCATAATTTAGGGCCAGAATAATGACCATCTCCTCAAATGGACGCGTCAAGGCCTCCACTCTTTCCAGCTCCTGCCGGACTTGGGCGGGAATTCCCTCTCGCTGGCCTATGGCTATCAACCGGAGCTTATTTTTAACTAAAACTTTATCTTCCCGCTTCAGATAATCATAAAGAAGGTCCCAGAGCATGGCCACTTCTGAAGCCGGCCTTTTCCAGTTCTCCTTGGAAAACGCATAGAGGGTTAAGTATTTTATGCCCAGTCGGGCGCAAGACTCTACTGTTTCCTGAACTGCCTTAGAACCGGCCCGGTGACCCTCTATCCGCGGAAGGTGGCGCTTTTGAGCCCAACGGCCGTTTCCATCCATGATTATGGCCACATGGCGCGGGAGACGAGAAAAATCAACCTGGCGAAGCAGCGCCTCCTCCTCGCTTCCAGGCTTAACCCAGCCTTTGAGCTTTTCCGTCATAGGCTCATTATAGGGAGCGAGCTGGAGCTTGTCAAAAAGGTAGTCGGCTGAAAAAGTCTCCATTCAGCAAAAAGACCATGAAAAATATAACCTCCCCTCTTTGGATTCCCAGCCAAGAGAGATGTATCTACCTTTCTATTTCTCTCTGTTTTCTGATATAATGATTAACCAATGTGTTTAGGAATTCCAGCTAAAGTAACGGCTGTGGAAGCAGGTGGCCTGGGCAAAGCCGAATATTTAGGGACAAAGGTGCGAGTCAATCTAAGCTTGCTGGAAGAGGTTAAAGTTGGCGATTGGGTTATTATCCACGCCGGCTTTGCCATTTCCCGTCTCGATGAAGCTGAGGCCCAGGAAACTCTGGCGCTGCTTCGAGAAATAGCGAGTTACGAAAGACCCGAGCCCTGACGCCAAAATCATGGATGAGCTCCGCCAGGAAGCCATAACTTCAGCCTTACTCAAACTTATCAAGGATAAAACTTCCCGCCTAGGTCGAGTGCTCCGGATAATGGAAGTTTGCGGCACCCACACCATGACCGTTTATCGCTATGGTCTCAGTCCTCTCCTGGAGGAAGCGGGCATAAACCTGATTTCTGGGCCAGGTTGTCCGGTTTGTATCACGCCTGATGAGTATCATGAAGTAATAATCGACCTATTAACCACACGGCCCGAGACCATTGTTGCTTCCTTCGGCGACATGACTCGGGTGCCGACTGCCGCCGGTTCTCTCCAGAATGCCATTCCCGCGGCCGGCTCGAGCTTAAAAATTGTCTATTCGCCGCTCGAAGCTCTGGACTTGGCCAGCCGTTACCCAGGCAAGGAAGTCATCTTTTTTGGCGCCGGGTTTGAAACCACCATCCCTTCTATCGCTCTCACAGTGAAAGAAGCCAAAAATAAAGGCTTAAAGAATTTCTCGCTTCTGGCTGCCCTATGGCTTATACCTCCACCTCTGCGAGTCATCCTGGAAACAGGCGAAGTCGCCTTAGACGGGTTCCTCTATCCTGGCCATGTAAGCACGATTATCGGGTCAGAGCCATATCAGTTTGTGGCTCGAGAGTTCGGTCTTCCTGGAGCCATCACTGGTTTTGAGCCCAATGACATCCTCCTGGCCATTCTTTCTATCCTCGACCAAATTCAGGCCGGACATCCAGAGGTAGCAATTGAATACAGACGGGCGGTAACGGCTGGCGGTAACCCTAAGGCGCAAAAAATTATGGCTGATGTCTTTGAAAACCAAGATGCTTTCTGGCGTGGCCTCGGCCTTATCCCTCGAAGCGGCCTCGGCCTTAGACCAGAATACCAGGACTTTGACGCCCGGCAGCGCTTTTCTCTCCACCTTAATTTTAATCAAGGCCCGAGCCATCCCGCCTGCCGTTGCGGTGAAGTCCTCCGCGGGGTGCTGGCGCCGTCGGAATGCCCGCTCTTTGGTCAAGTCTGTCGACCAGAAAGCCCCTATGGGCCATGCATGGTTTCCTATGAAGGCGCTTGCCTGATTCATTTTAAATACAATCAAACCAGGCGGAAACGTTGAAAGACCGAATCAGTTTAGAGCTGGGCAGCGGCGGCCAATCAATGCGCGATTTCATCGCCCAAATCATCGTCCCTACTTTTGCCAACCCTCGCCTCACCGAGCTCCTCGATGCCACTCATCTTCCTGGAGAAATTGCCTTCACCACCGATAGCTATGTCATCGACCCGATTTTCTTTCCTGGCGGCAATATCGGCACCTTAGCCGTCAACGGAACAGTAAACGACTTGGTCGTCTCCGGAGCCAAGCCTGAGTTTATCTCTCTGGCATTAATCTTAGAGGAGGGTCTTCCCTGGAACGACTTAAAACTTGTTCTGCAGTCGATTCAGGAAGCCTCGATTAAGGCGGGAGTGCAAGTAGTTACTGGAGATACAAAGGTGGTCCCCCGCGGCCAGGCGGACAAAATTTACATCAATACTTCTGGGATTGGCCGCGTCATCGGCCGTCCTGACCTGAGTCGGGTTTCTCCCGATGATGCTCTTATAATCACCGGGCCAGTTGGTGACCATAGTTTGGCCATCCTCCTGGCCAGAGGGGATTTCGGGCTGGAAGCCTCGGTCGAAAGCGACTGTGCCCCCCTAACTTTCCTTCTCCCTCTCTGGGAAAAAGGGGCGAAATGGATGAGAGACATTACCCGCGGCGGGTTAGCCACCATTCTCTGTGAATTAGCCGAAAAACTGCCCCACGCGCTGTTAATTGAAGAAAAGAAGATACCCTTATCTCCTCCTGTTCAGGCCGCGGCCGAGCTTCTCGGGATTGACCCGCTTTATTTGGCCTGCGAGGGAAGAGCCGTGATTTTAGCCCCAACCGACCAGGCAGAAGCGATGCTGGCCTTGATAAAGCAAAATCCTCTGGGCCAACAGGCCGCCATTATCGGTCGAGTTGAGGGCGGCGTGGGCCGTCCGGGTGAGCTTATTCTTAAGACTAAGACAGGCGGGTTGCGGCTTCTCGAGCCATTAACCACTGAACTCTTGCCACGAATATGTTAATCTTGGCTTAAGGGCTTGAGTTAGAAATACTGCGGATTATAATGCCTCGGAGAAAGGGAGGCCAAGGCTGACGGTGTGGCGGCCAAATCTTTGCACTTTTTTTCTTTTGAGCCTTCTGTCTTTCTTGATCATTACTTCCTGCCAGCGGGAGAAAGTTAGGGAGAAAGAGAAACTCTCCGCAGCCGGCCTTGATTACTCCTGTCGCTGGGTCTCGCCAGTAAAATTGATTACCGCTGAGGAGGGAGAAATAATCAACTTAAATCTATCCCTGGTCAATTCTGGTCGCCGCAGTTGGCGGACCAATAACACCACGACTCCCTGTTTTCTTTCTTATCATCTCCTGGACGCGAAAAAGCAACTTCGGCGCTATGACAACCCCCGTTATCCCTTCTCCAAGGAAATTAGACCGGGGCAAAAGGCAATAGTGCCAGTTCGCTTGATTGCTCCGCTTGAACCAGGTGCCTATTTTCTCGAGTTTGACCTGGTGCTGGAAGGAAAAGCGTGGTTTAAAGATTATGGCAGCCAGACTCTCCTTTGGCCGCTGGAAATTAGGCCAGTCCAATTCCCGGAAGACGGTCATTCTCCCGGCTTAACAGAAGCTCCTTTTACCCTTATTCAAACCGACATTCCGGAATTTAACCGGCTGCAGCGCCTAATACGCCTGACATTGAAGCACGCTGAAGTCAAGTTTAACGGGAAAAGTGGGGAGGTCGGAGGTTTTATGGCGGGCTCTGGTTATCCTCAAGTTTGGGTAAGGGATTCAGCCACGATTATTCCGGCCTCGCGTTTCTATTATCCTCCCAAATTCTTGCAAACCTGGTTAGAAGAAATTCTATCTTATCAGGAAGCTTCTGGCTCGCTTCCTGATTGGGTGGACGCTTCTGGTCGGACTGACAAGAACACAACAGAATCTGACCAGGAAGCTTCAGCCGTCCAGGCCGCGGCCGCCGTGGCCCGGATTCTGGGTGAACCGAAGGGGTCTCTCTGGCTCCAAAAGAAAATAGGTCAGGTGCGGCTGATTGACCGCCTCCAGCAAGCCCTTCTTTACCTTAGAGAGCAGCGGACTGACCCGGCTTTTGGTCTGATTAGTGGCGCTCACACCGCTGACTGGGGAGACGTAGAAACAGGGGAGCCAGACCAGAGAGCAATTTATGCCGACGCTAAAAGTCTATGGACAGTCGATATCTATGACCAGAGCATGTTTTATCAGGCTGCTCTTGACCTGGCCTCCCTCTGGCTGCTTTTAGGCGAAGCAAATAAGGCGGCCTTTTGGCAGGAGAGGGCGGCTGAGGTCAAAGCCAAAGCCAACGAGCTCCTCTGGCAGAAAGAGCGAGGGTTTTATCGAGTCCATAAACATATTGACGGCTCAACCCACGATTTTAATGAAGATGACTTGCTGGCTCTTGGTGGGAATACTCAAGCCATTTTAGCCGGATTGGCTCAAAGCGAACAAGCCAGAAGCATCATTAAAGAAGTTCTTCTGCGCCGGCAAGCCTTTGGGGTTTCCACCATCAGCGGCTGCCTTCTTCCCTGCTATCCTCGAGGCTTCTTTCAGCATCCGATGATGGATGACCCCTATGAATATCAAAACGGCGGACAATGGGATTGGTTCGGTGGCCGAATGATTGCGGCCATGTATGAACATGGCTTTAGCCGCGAGGCCACTCGCTGCCTGCTGGAGGTGGCCAAAAAGAACCTCGAAAGGGGGAGCTTTTTTGAGTGGGACACTTTGCAAGGGGTGGGCCGAGGAAGCGAAAATTATGCCGGGAGTGCCGGTGCCCTGGCTTTAGCCCTTTACGAAGGATTTTTAGGCTTAAAAATAAATGAACCGCTTCCGAAAATCGTCCCGCGGATAGGCTGGGGGAAGGCTAAGGTGCAGGTTTATCTTCCGGCCAGCGGCCGTTTTTATGCGTACGAATATCGGGGCGACCGAGAAGGCGGCGAAATTGAATTATCTGTTAATAGTAATGACCAGCGGTTAGCTGAAGTTAAAATCCTCTGGCCATGGGGAAAGGAGCGCCAGCCCCAATTAACCCTAAATAATCAGCCCCAGGCCTTCCGCTTAGAAAATATCGGCGATGACATGTATGTAACTATTTCTACTGACCTAATCGCACGTCGGATTGAAATCAAAGCCCGCTAAATCAAGCGTCAAGACCACAAGCAAACCAGCTTTTTGTAAATAACAGCTTTCATCTTTGCCCAATTTTTGCCCCCCTAAGTTAACAAGCTTAGCGCAGGGGCTAAATTTTAGACCAGGCCTTTTTCCTTAAAATAGTTCCGCAGTGATTCTCGCCAATCGGGAAAATTCAGGTCAAAAGCTATCTTCGTCCAGCTCAAATCAAGGACCGAATTTTTCGGCCTGGCGGCGGGACGAGGAAATTCTTCGCTGGTTATCGGAATGACTTCTGTCGACAATCCCGCCAGTTTGACAATTTCCTGGGCGAAGTCGAACCAGGTAATTCCGCCGTAGGTTTCATCGCTCACATGATAGAGGCCATATTTGTGGCTGCTGATAATTCTATTGATAAAATTAGCTAAATTAACCGCCCAGGTAGGCGAGCCCCGCTGGTCCGTTACCACCTTTATTACTTTCTGGCTGGAGGCGAGTCTCAAAATACTGTCAACAAAATTAGCCCCGCCCCGTCCATAAAGCCAGCTGGTTCGCAGCAGAAAATAGCGGGAGCCGATTTGCTGCAAACATTCCTCACCCCGGAGCTTTGACCAGCCATAGGTGTTAATGGGCTCAGGAATGTCAAAAGGGGTATAGGCTGTGCTCTTTTCTCCGTTAAAGACGTAATCCGTGCTGAGATGAACCAAAATCACGTCGTAAGTACTGCTGGCGAGAGCCAGATTCTGAACCCCAAAGCCATTGATAAGAAAAGCCAGGTCCTTTTCTTCCTCCGCTCTGTCCACCTGGGTGTAAGCAGCACAATTGATTATTACTTCTGGTCTTTCTGCCGCCACCGTGGCCATTACCTTATCTGTGTCGGTGATGTCCAGCTCCTCGATATCGGTGGCCATAACCTCATGACCCGAAGAAATCAGAATGGGCACAAGATTAGTCCCGAGCAAACCTTTAGCTCCAGTCACCAGAATTTTCATCGAGTGGCCTTCTTTCTAAAAAATACCAAAAAAATAGCGACAAGCCTGGCTGGCACTTTGGTCAAGGCTATATAACATTAATTAAAACTACAAAAAAAATCCATAATTGGGTCGTGTCATATTTTGTTTGTAAAATGGCCATCGTAAGCTCTCCATTTTTAGCTCCTAATTAGCCGCTAACATTTTTTCTTGCTCTAATATCGAACCCAGCTTATCAGCTTTGATATAAGCATAATCATTGGCCCAGTCTTCCATGTATTCAATGAGATAGCATGTAACCAGACGAAGATAAGATGCAACCGAAGGAAAAACTCCCTCCACCCGGCTCCTCCGCCTCCTCCCACATCGGCTCCACTGCCAGTATCTCCCGCCTCCCCTCTTCATCAGCTCCGCCAACAACCACTCTAACATCGCCTTTATCGTGTCATCCTCCAGTAAAAATCTTGTTAGCCATTCTTGCAAAAATGCCTTTTAATCTTTTGGAGCCATCGTCAAGGAAAACCTCCTTGCTTAAAGGTTTAAGTCATAAAAGGCGAGTTTACGATGGCTCATCCCTCTCGAGCCAATTGCAACCAATTTTGTACCCCAGCATGAGGAAGATAAAAATGTTTAAAATTCTTCATAATCCAGGCTGGAATTAGGTTCATTGCACGGAGTGCTTGACTTTGGCATAAAATAATTTAAACTAAAAGTACCCATTAATGAGTACTTTTGGTTTACAAATATGGGCAGGGATTATATTTTAAACTTGCTTCGTTCCAACAACACAGTCTTTACATTTAAAGATATTTCTTTGATTTGGAAGGAAACTGATGCCAGGCTTGCAAAAAAAAGAATATATCGCTATGTAAAAGCGGGTAAATTGTATCCTATCCGCCGGGGCATTTACGCCAGAGATAAAAAATATGATAGATTGGAGCTGGCGACAAAAATATTCACCCCCGCCTATATCAGTTTAGAAACAGTTTTGTTTAGAGAGGGCATCATTTTTCAGCACTATGACCAGATTTTCGTTGTCAGTTACCTGAGCCGAGAGATTTCTTGTGACGGTCAGACTTATGTCTTTCGCCGAATAAAAGACACCGTTCTGACGAACTCGCTGGGCATAGAGAAAAAAGGCAATTACTCCATCGCCTCGAAAGAAAGGGCATTCCTAGACACGATCTATCTGAACAAGAATTACCATTTTGACAATTTATCTTCGATAAGCTGGGATAATTGCTTTGAAATGCTTCCGATCTATAACAACAAAGCAATGGCGATAAGATTGAATTCGTATTATAAACTTGCCAAGCATGCTTGATCGAAACATTCATAAAACAATCCTGCTTCAGATATTGAAAGACGTCTATACCGACACTTCCCTTGGTCCTTTATTGGGCTTCAAGGGAGGTACAGCCGCGAATTTCTTTTACGGTCTCGGCCGCTTTTCAGTTGACCTCGATTTTGATCTTTTAGATAAGACCAAAGACGATTTTGTTTTTGAGAAATTAGAGAAAATACTTCGGGAATATGGAACAATAAAGGAGAAGCATAAAAAGCAGTACACCTTGTTCTTTATCCTCTCCTATGATGAGAAGGCACAGAATATCAAAGTGGAGATCAATCGAAGAAGCTTTGGCTCCCGCTATGACCTGAAAAATTATCTTGGTATCTCCATGCTGGTGATGGTTAAAGAAGATATGTTTGCGCACAAACTGGTGGCCATGCTCGAACGATCCAGGATAGCAAATCGCGATGTCTATGATATCTGGTATTTCTTAAAAAACCATTGGCCGCTCAATAAAAAGATTGTGGAGAAACGGACTGGGATGAATTTTAAAGAATATCTGAGGAAATGTATTAAATTGGTAGAATCCCTCAGCGATCGCAATATTCTCTCTGGTATGGGCGAACTTCTGGACGAAAAACAGAAAATCTGGGCAAAAACTCATCTCAAAAGAGATACCGTCTTCCTTCTAAAGGTTCGCCTGGAGCAGGAAAAATGACAGTATGTCTTTTGAACGGAACTGTCAAATAAGCAGAATTTCCCTGAATACTTGCTAATTGTGGATAACTCCAGTTGTCAGATACTTTATTAGGGAATATATGAAATGCTCCCCAAAAACTGGACAGGGTAATAAGGTGCAAAATGGCCTACCATAACTTTAAAGGAGCTAAGGCAAAATGGCCCCTATTGAAAGACAACGATATGAAGCAGCCTTTAAGGCTAAGGTGGCCCTGGAGGCGGTCAAAGGCGAGAAAACCGTGGCCCAGATAGCCAGTGAATTTGGGGTCCATCCCAACCAGGTACGGAAATGGAAAGATCAATTATTAAGCCTGCTTCCGGATTTATTTTCCGAGCGAAGGAGGAAGCGAGAAGAAGGTCGAGAGGAGATGGAGGCTGAGCTATTTCGTCAGATCGGGCAACTGCGGGTAGAAAACGAGTGGCTTAAAAAAATTTCAGCAGCTTAAGTTGTGGAGAAGAAGGAGTTGGTGGAGAGAGATAACGAGGTAATAGCGGTGCGTCGACAATGTGAGCTATTAGGGCTTTGCAGGTCCTCTTATTACTACAGTTCTACTCGGGATGACAAGTATAACAGTGAGCTGATGCGGCTTTTGGACGAGCAGTATGCGAAGGTGCCGTTTTATGGGGGTAAGGAGACTTACGGCCTGATTGAGGACTCAAAGCTGTAAAGTAAACCCGAAGCGAGTCAGGGTTTTGATGCGGAGGACGGAGCTTCAGGTTATTTATCCCCATAAGAAGAGGAATTTTTCTTCACGGTTTGGGATACCGCACACTATAAGAGGTGTATTTTGGACATGCGACCAGCTAAAAGTCTGGTGAGGTGGGTATCTTAAATGCTTTGAAGAGCAAGAAACAAGAAAAGCGGGTCAAAAACGCACCTTAAACCAGCCTCTTTACTGTCCAAAGAATGCTGTCACCGACTTTTTAAAAATCAGGTAAATGGGTGAGGTGTCACCGATTTTTACCGTTTAACGACCGATTAATAGGTTAACTTTCCCTGGGTCAATTTTTGAAGTTAGGCGGCAAGAAAGCAATTACTCAACTTTAGCGGCGGCCGATTGAATAATATTCAAAGCCCAGCTGCCTTATTTTCTCAGGAGAGAAGATATTCCGGCCGTCGACGATAATCGGGTTAACCATCAACTCCTTAACTCGCCTCAACTCTAACTGCCGAAATTCTTCCCATTCAGTCAAAAAGACAAGGGCGTTAGCCCCCCGCACGGCCTCATAAGGACTGGAGCAATAGACTACCCGCGGCGGGTCTTCGGGCCAAACCTCCTTCATGTTGGCCATCGCCTGAGGGTCATATAAATTTACCAGCGCCTCCTGTTGCCTCAACTCTCGAATTATCTTGAGACTGGGCGCTTCGCGAATATCATCCGTGTTAGGCTTGAAAGATAAACCCAGGACCGCCACCTTTTTGTCTTTTAAAATCCAAAGGGCCCGTTTTATCTTCTCGAGAAAGAGGCGAATCCGGTCTTCGTTAATCTTATCGGCCTCTCGAAGCAACCCCATTTCCACGCCCAGCTCCTCGCCAATCCTGACCAGCGCCTTTATATCCTTGGGAAAACAAGAGCCACCGTAGCCGATTCCAGCTCGCAAGAATTCTCGGCCAATCCGGGGGTCAAGCCCCATGCCTAAGGCCACTTGCTCTATGTCCGCCTCGGTCTTTTCGCAGATGTTGGCCATCAGGTTAATAAAGGAAATTTTGAGGGCCAAAAAAGAGTTCGAAGCATGTTTAATTAGCTCCGCCGTATCAATATTGGTTACTATAATTCTCTCCCGGAAACGCTCATAAATCTGGAACAAGATATCGCGAGCTCGGTCAGTCTCAACCCCAATGATAATCCTGTCGGGGTTAAGAAAATCATGGACGGCTGAGCCTTCCCGAAGAAACTCAGGGTTAGAGGCAACATCAAAAACGGCTTCGCTCCTTTTATAAAGATTGATTGTCCGCTTGATCCAAGAAGAGGTCTTTACCGGCACCGTGCTTTTTTCGACAATTAGCTTATAAGCATTTAAATTCTCAGCAATTCGGCGGGCGACCTCTTCTATCTGGGACATGTCAGCCGCCCCCTCCGCGGTGGGCGGTGTGCCGACGCAGACAAAAATGACGTCAGCGGCTTGGATAGCCTCGTTTAGGTCAGCCGAAAAAGCAACCAGCCGCCTATCCCTGGTTTTTTTATAAAGTTCTTCCAGTCCTGGTTCGTATATCGGCATTATTCCTTGCTGGAGTTTGGCAATCTTCTCCTTATCTTTATCCGTAGCGATAACCGAATGCCCTAATTCAGCCAAGCCCACCGCGGTCACCAAACCAACATAGCCTGTCCCGATTATTCCTATTTTCATTTTAGCCCCTTAAGCCTTAATGACATTTTTTCTTTTTTTCTTAATAGCGTTGCGGGTATCAATTATTAACTGGCTGTTTTTAACTATCCACTCATAATCAAAAACCGAATGGTCAGTGGCAATAACTACCGCATCCATCTGCTGGAGGCGGCGGGCGGTGAGAGCCACTGAGCGTAAATCCAGCCCCGGATACTCCCGATGACCGAAGGAACGAGGGACATAAGGGTCGTGGTAGCTTACCCGAGCGCCCTTTTGCTGGAAAAGACTGATGATTTTCAGGGATGGGCTTTCTCTCTGGTCGTCAACGTCTTTTTTATAGGCGATTCCCAGGACTAAAATTTTAGCCCTGTGGATTGCTTTGCCCCGTTCATTGAGGGCCTCAATCGTTCTGTTGACCACATAATAGGGCATCTGGGTGTTAATCTCGCCGGCCAGCTCGATGAATTTGGTCGGATAATCCACTTCCTTGGCTTTCCAGGTAAGATAAAAGGGGTCGACGGGAATGCAGTGGCCGCCATAGCCGGGACCAGGATAGAACGGCATAAAACCAAAGGGTTTAGTGGCGGCCGCAGCAATCACCTCCCAGATATCTATACCCAAGCGGTCAAAAATCATCTTCATCTCATTCACCATGGCAATATTAACCGAGCGAAAGATGTTTTCCAAAAGCTTCGTGGCTTCCGCCACCTTAGGGGAAGAAACCGGAACTGTTCGGACGACCACTTCTCCATAAAGCGTTTTGGCCACCTGAAGACAATTTTTGGTCACCCCGCCGACAACCTTAGGAATCTTTTCTGTGGAATAGCTCCTGTCTCCGGGGTTTTCCCGTTCTGGTGAATAGGCTAAGAAGAAATCCCGGCCAACTTTGAGCCCGGTTCTTTCTAAAATAGGCAGCATAACCTCATCAGTTGTTCCGGGATAAGTAGTACTTTCCAGGACTACTAACTGACCCGGCCGCAAGTAATTGGCGATGGTCTCGGTTGTTTTGAGGACAAAGGAAAGGTCAGGGTTACGGTGGGCATCAAGAGGCGTGGGCACACAAATCAGAATCGCCTCCATCTGGGCTAATTGCGAAAAATCCGCGGTGGCTCGAAACCGGCCCTGGGCCAAATAATTCTTCAACTCTTCAGCGCTGACATGAAGAATATAACTCTGACCCTGGTTAAGCTTCGCCACCTTTACTGGGTCGATATCAAAACCAGTGACCTCGAAACCATGTTTCAAAAAGGTTTTTACCAAGGGCAGACCGACATAACCCATCCCGATAATCCCGATTTTAGCCTCTCTCTTTTTTATCCTGTCAATTAGAACCTTAACCCTGAGCTTCATCGTCCCCTCCCTTGGCGAAACCAGTGAATAGTTTCTTCCAGACCCGGCCAAAAACCATAGCGAGGTTCATAGCCGAGGATTTTTCTGGCTCGAGAAATATCAGCCTGAGAATGTCGAATATCTCCGGGCCGCGGCTCAGAATAGATTGGCCTGAGGTCGGTGCCCAGAATCTGATTTATTCCTGCCGCCAAAGCATTGACGGATATACTCTCTCCGCAGGCGATATTCAGAACTTCGCCCGAAACTTCGGCCGAAGCGGTGGCGGCTAATAGATTGGCTTCCACTACATTAGCTACGTAGGTAAAATCACGGGATTGTTCACCGTCACCAAAAATTATGGGCCTTTCCCCCTGCAGTAGGCGAAGGATAAAGTTAGGAATAACCGCTGCATACGGAGAAAAGGGGTCCTGACGAGGGCCAAAAACATTAAAATAGCGGAGGCAAACCGTGCTCAACCCGTAGAGCTGAAAGAAAAGACGACAGTAATGTTCGCCAGCAAGCTTACTGACAGCATAGGGAGAGAGAGGCCGGCCTTCCTCCCCTTCTCTTTTGGGCCAGGAGGCGTCATCCCCATAAACCGAGGAGGAGGAGGCAAAAACAAAGCGCTTCACCTTCGCCTCGCGGGCAGCCAGAAGCAGATTAAGAGTACCAGTCAGGTTAATTTCGTTGGTGGTGTGTGGGTCTTCGACCGACCGGGCAACTGAAGGGAGAGCGGCTTGATGGAGGACGTAATCCACCCCTTGACAGGCACGACGGCAAGTCTCTAAGTCCCGGATATCCCCCTCAATAAGTTCAATTTGCTTCAAGAAAGCCGCTATGTTTTCCCTTTTACCAGTTAAAAAGTTGTCCAGGACACAAACCTTTTCCCCTCGCTCGATTAATTTTTCGACTAAATGGGAGCCGATAAAACCGGCCCCCCCGCTGACTAAGTAAGAGCTCATCCTGCCTCTTAATCTGAATCTTCGTCAAATAGTTTTATCAATATATCCCAGTTCGCTTAATTTTGCCAAGACCTTGGCGACGCTTTCCTCCAAGGTTTCTTTGTCTGTTTCCAGGATTAATTCGGGGTTAAGAGGCTCTTCGTAAGGGTCCGAAATCCCCGTAAATTCCTTGATTTCACCCCGCAAGGCCTTCTGGTACATACCTTTGACATCCCTCTGGATGCAAACCTCCAAGGGGCATTTGGTATAAACCTCGAGGAATTCGCCAATCTCTTGACGGGCGTAGCCACGAATATCCCGGTAAGGAGAAATGAAAGAGGTCAGGACGATCACCCCGTTTCGGGTTAAAAGTTTGGCCACAAAGGTTACCCGACGGATGTTTTCGTTGCGGTCTTCCCGCGAAAAGCCCAAATCGCGGGTCAGACTCTGACGAACAATGTCGCCATCAAGCCTTTCCACTTTGTAGCCCTTAGAGCGCAAGATTTCTGCCAGACGGTCAGCAATCGCCGATTTCCCCGAACAAGGAAGACCCGTAAACCAGACAGTCACCCCTTTTTTTTCTTGAGGTTTATGGCTTGCCATCTCTTCGAACCTCCCGGCCGCAAACTTCTTGTCTTTCCTTCTCTTTTTCCTTCTTTTTTTGTCCCTTATAGTCTTTCAACCCCCTCAGCTATCGAATTATTAATTATGCTGGTTTAAGCTCCATTAAGAAGCTTCTTAACCTGCCCTTTTTCATCTTAGTTTCAATTCTCTTTTCAAGGCGCTTAAGAATAAACGCCGATTTAAGAAGAATCAACTTATGTTAAGCCGAGCTTCTTCCAGGGAGCTTCTTGAGACTTTATTATTCATAAATAACCTGACCTCGCATCTCCCTGGGTATGGGTAAACCAAGGATCGCCAGCAAGGTTGGCGCTATATCCAAGATATTAGCATTTTTTTGCCGCCCCCGGGTGGTCTGCGGGTCATAGAGAATATAAATCCCCTCCTGAGCATGAACGGCGTCGTCAGGACCAGTATCATTCTCCAAAAGGTAAGGCTGAGAGTAACCAAGAGTTCCCGCCGAGCGCCAGTAGAGGTCGTCAAAATAAACCATCAGGTCGGGATATTCTCCGTTGAGCACCGAGAAATGTTCTTGGGGAATAATAAGCCGCGTCGCCCACGTTTCGCCCTGCGGACCTTTAATTTTTAAGAGGCGGTCGATAAGTTCTTGTCGCTCCTTCTCATAGTCCTCAGCCGGAATAATACCCTGCGGCTCCCGGCCCTCCACGTTAAGAAAAACCCGAGCATAGTAACCTCCCCAAGCCCAGGCTTTGGTCTTAGCCCAGTCGACCTCGACTTTTTCTAAGCTGGTCGGCTGAGAAGGCTTGTTCTTAACGCTGAGGAGCCCTTCTTCTATCAGCCATTCGTTTACACAAAAAGCGCCCTTCATCCTTTTCGCCCCATGGTCAGAAACCACGAGGACCACCGTGTCTCGGCCGGCTAAATCGAGCAAAGAGCCGATTTCTTTATCTAAGTACCGATAATAATCTAAGATTACCGTTTCATAAGGATTGCCTGGCTGATAGAGATGATGGTGGCGGTCCATGTATTTCCAGAAACCATGTTGAATGCGGTCAACCCCGATCTCCACAAACATGAAAAAATCCCACGGCTTCTGGGTAATTAGATATTTCATCACTTCGAACCGCTTCTTTGTCATCCGATAGATTCCTTCGAGCACCGCCTCTTTATCATCAGTCCGGAATTCTACATCGAAGATATAAGAAGAAAAGAGGTTTTCAATCTCGCTCTTCAGCGAAGGAGGATAGGTATATTCTTTGCCTTCGTCAGGAGTGATGAAACAGGAAATTAGATTACCCCGGAGCGGTCGGGGAGGATAGGTGGGAGGGACAGAAACTACGCAGCTTTCTCCTCCCGCCTCGCCGACATAATCCCAGATTGTCTTTTCGTGAATCGACTGGGAAGTGGCAATCCACAGGTCTTTATAAGAATAACCTTTCCGGTGGCGAAAGCCATAGAGGCCGAGCTTTCCCGGGTCCTGGCCAGTCATCATCACCATCCAGGCAGGAATGGTAATCGGCGGGTCGCAGCTGCGAAGATTACCATAAAGACCATGCTCCAAAAGAAAAGAAAGGTTAGGCAATAATTCTTTCTGACCAAAAACAATCTCCCCGGGAGCGGAGTCAAGACCACAAACCAAAACTTGGCGCTTCATTATTCTCCTTTCACTTCGCTCAAGGTTGATGTGCCTGTTTCGGTTGTCACCACTATCATTGGCTTTATTCGTTAAAGGGATGTTCAAAAGACATGATGACTCGCGCCACTTCTGGCCGCATCAATTCTGCTGGCGGCACCTGACCCCTAAGGAGCATCTCTCTTATCTTGGTGCCGCTAAAATCGAGATGTTCAGAAGAAGGGTGTGGGCAGGTCTTCTCATTGACCACCGATTGACAGCGCCGACAATAATAGAAGGCTTTAAAGAAAAGCGGGATAATCCCTAAGTCCGGGAACTCATCAAAAATATCCTGGGCCGCATAAGGAGGATAATAACGGCCGACGCCAGCGTGGTCGCGGCCTATGATGATGTGGGTGCAGCCGAAGTTCTTACGGATAATCGCATGATGGATAGCCTCTCGCGGCCCGGCATAGCGCATCTCCATCTGAAGAATGGCCATTACCGCCCTTTCTTTTAAATAATAGTGTCTGATGAGCTCTTCGTAGGCAGCTAAGATGACTTCGTCCCGGAAATCGCCCTTTTTTTTCTTGCCGATAACGGGGTTAATAAAGATTCCGTCGACAAACGTCAGGGCTGTCTTCTGAACATATTCGTGACCGATATGGGGAGTGTTTCTGGTCTGAAAACCAACCACTGTTCGCCATCCCTTTTCTCGGAAAAGAAACCGAGTTTCCTTGGGTGAAAGTTTATACCGGTCAAAGGGGGTGGGCACCGCAGCAATCAGGTCAACTGGTCCCGCTAAAAGAACTGGGCCCATCTCTTTGACTCGAGCCACGCCGGGATGGCCGGGGTCGGTGGTTAAAAAAACTTTCTCAGCCAAGGCCTCGCGGTCATACCGATATTTCTCCTGAAGATGAAAAAGAGCGACGGGCTGACCGTCTTCGTCTTGGAGCAGAATCTCCTCCCCCTCTTTGAGTTTAGCGGCTTCCTCTTCGGTGACATCCAGAACAATCGGAATAGTCCAGGGTAAATCGTTGCTCAGCCGCATCTGGTTGAGGACATGATGGAAATCTTTGGCCCCCATAAAACCATCCAAGGGACTATAAACTCCCCGCGCTAAGTTCTCGACATCAGAAACCTTCTCTTCGTCGAGGCGTAAGGAGGGGAGGAAGGCCGCTTTAGCCAAAACCTCAGCCTTTTCTTCTTCGCTTAGAACTCTTTCGATAAGCATGCCGCCATGGGGAGGAATCATGACTTTCTCCTTAAACCTGGGTCACAAACAAGAACTTCAATCGATATAGCCTAAGGCTTTCAACCTCTCTTTGATTTTTTCCTCATCCTCAGGGGTAAAAACCTCGGCCGGTTTTTCCTCCTGGGAAAGCTTTTCTCTCAAGACCTTAGTCACGTAGGAAGAAACTGAGCTGTATTCTGTCCCCTTAATCAGCTCTTCAATCTTGCGGTAAAGGGAGGTGGGAATCGAGATATTCATAAACTCTTTTTCCATCGCCAAACTCCTTAGCGGGAGCCCTCGGCTCGCGCTGTTTCTTTAACAGCCTTTTATATCTTACCCGGCCGCTTTTTTCAAGCTCTCGACCCCCAAGAGCAAAGGGCCAAGAGGAGTAAAGCAAGGTTTTATAAAACTCCTTTTTCCCAGATAGGCGGGGCCATGGGGAGAAAAAATGCTAAACCTCCCTGATGAAAAGCTCTAACCCCCCCTTTTTAAGCCTGAGCCCCCCTTCGCTGTGATGGGTCTGATAAATTAGTGACAACTATGTGCACCCCATCTCAAGTATTTAAAACAGAGTCCCATTATAATCCTTCCATTAGTGCTGGAGGCCAATCTCTTTTCGCCCAAGAGAATTTTCAGTTTTTAGCCCTATGGACGACTTGGGCCGAGAGCTTCAGATATCGACCAAAAGAGCCTTTGACCAGAAAAAGTCCCGGTTAAAAGGGGCACTGATGTATGGACCCCTTACCCTCGCTTGACAAAGAGCCATGGTTGATGGTTTAATCTTCTTTAAGAAGAAAATGGCCATATTACTATCAACCAGGAGGTTTAGCCCCCGTCGCTGAGATGGAGAAGGTCTCGCATCCCTATATCCGCAAAACCCGGTTCGCCGGCGTCCTTGATAAGAATCTGAGGAAACTGGAAGGCCGATTGGGAGTGAGTCTCTCCATCCGGGGGGACGACCTTATTCTCAACGGCGACCCGCAAAAAGTGGCCTTTGCCAAATTTTATTTTGAAAAGATGGCCGAACTCGAAGAAAAAGGGCTTTCTTTACGGGAGGAAGATTTTCACATCGCCCTCGACCTATTAGAAGGAGGTCAAGAAGAACCATTGGAAAATTACTTTCCTTCTGAATCCTTAACTCTCTCGCGAAAATCGGTCAGTCCCAAGAGTTTTAATCAGCAGGCTTATATTCAAGCGATCAAGAATTACGACCTTGTCTTTGGCATAGGCCCAGCCGGCACCGGTAAGACTTATTTAGCCATGGCCATGGCTTTAAGTTATCTTCAGGATAAGCTGGTGCAGCGCATTGTCTTGACGCGGCCCGCGGTCGAAGCTGGCGAGCGGCTTGGCTTTCTTCCCGGCGATATTTATCAAAAAATAAACCCCTATCTCCGCCCCCTTTATGACGCTCTCTTTGATTTAGTCCAAGCTGACCAGGCTAATCGCCTGATCGAGAGGGGCATCATCGAGATTGCGCCTCTGGCTTATATGCGGGGCCGAACTCTCAACAGTTCTTTTATTATCTTAGATGAGGCGCAAAATACAACCAAGGAACAGATGAAAATGTTACTAACGCGGTCAGGCTTTGATTCTAAGGTAGTCGTGACCGCCGATATTACCCAAATTGACCTTCCCCAGCCGGAAAAATCGGGCGTACTTCAAGCCATAAAAATCCTTGCCTCGATTAAGGAAATCGCCTTTGTTTATTTCAACGAAAAAGACGTCGTCCGTCATCCGCTGGTTCAGAAAATCATCCTGGCCTATCAGCAGGCCGACGCCAAGAATAACAAAGAATAATCAATGAGCTTTTTTTCCCTGAAGCGGCTTAAACTTTTTAAAAAATCCTGGGCTTTGCGGCCGCCTAAAACCGGGGTTGGTCAGGGTGAATTCGTGCCGCCGCCCAAGTCGGCCGCTCGGCTCGGTACAAGATTCCTGAGTAATCCCTTTATTTTCCTTTTCTTCTTTGTTTTCGTCATCGCCTATTTTCTTTCTTACGCCCCGACGCGGACTTTGCCTCTCTTGAAGCCGGGTGATATTGCTCCGAGCGACATCGTTTCGCCGCTGGACTTGACCATCGAGGATACAGAAACGACGCAGAAAAGACGCCAGGAAGCAGAGGCGGCTGTCCTGCCGGTTTATTCTCTTGACCTTAATGTCTTCTTAAACACCGAAGATAAAATCAGGATGTTTTTTGCTCTCGGTCGGGATTGGGCCCAGACTCCGGCGCAAACGGCGCTGCCTGCGGCCGAATTTGCCTCGATTCTGGCGCAAAAGACCGGCGTGGAACTTGACCGCCAAGAATTACAGGCCTGGCGCAAGACAGGTTTCAGCCCGGAGATGGAGATTGCCCTGAGCCAGGCTTTGAGTCGGGTCTTCGAGAGGGGGATTCTCCGTTCCAAGGCCCTTTTTCTCCGGGGCGAGGACGTCCGAGGTTTTGTTATCAGTCAAGAAACCCAGCCCGAAAAGGTTGTTCGCCTTCAGGATGTCTTAGACCTAAAGGAAGCACGACAATTCTTAAGCTCAGAATTGGAAAAGGCTTCTCTTCCCATGCGGAGCCGTCAGTTACTTATCGATTTGGGAACTTCTTTTCTTTTACCCAACCTCAACTTTAATCGAGTCGAAACCACGCGGCGGGTGGAAGAAGCCAGGGCGCGGGTGGAAACTGTTTTTTACCGGATTAAAAAGGGGAAAGTTATTATCAGGAAAGGTGACGAGGCCAGCGCTGAGACGATTAAATTAATTTCCATCGTTAACCAGAATCTTGAACTACGTTCTGGCTGGGGAAAAAATTTTCTGGCTCATTTTCTATTTTTCAGCCTGCTTCTATTGACCGTCTGGTTCTATCTTAAGAGTCTTTTCCCGGCTGAATTGGCTTTCAACCGCTTTCTGCTGATAGGTAGCCTGCTTCTTCTTGGTTTAATCCTGGGCAAGCTATCGCTCTACTTGGCCACTATTTTTAGCGAACATGCCCGCTGGTCTTTTTTGGCTGAGGTGAGCTCTTATTATTACGCTTTTCCTCTCCAGGTGGGAACACTCATCATCGCCTTTCTCACCATTAATCATCTGGCACTCATCCTGGCCATCGTCAATAGCCTCCTGGCTGGTTTCCTCCTGCAAGGGGACTTTTACCTGATGGTCTACGCCTTTATTGGCAGTTTAGCCGCCATCTACGGAATCAAATTTTATGGCCGCCGCAACCGAACCTCTACCCTAAGAGCCGGAGCGCTTATGGTCGGACCGATAAACATCCTTCTGGCGCTTATTATCTTTCTTGGCCGACAAACTCCTGGCCTGAACTTAGAACCGCTGGGTCTGGTTATGATGGCCCTTGTCGGTGGCTGGGTGAGCGGCGCTCTGGCTTTTCTTTTTCTGCCGGTATTTGAATACAGCTTCGGCATTCTGACTCAAGCTAAGTTGCTGGAGCTTACTAACTCGGATTTGCCTATTTTCAGGCAAATGGCTTTAGAAGCTCCTGGCTCTTATCATCATTCTCTCATCGTGGCTACTCTGGCGGAAAAAGCCGCGGAAGTCATCAAGGTCGACCCCTTGCTGGTAAAAGCGGGAGCTCTTTATCACGATATTGGCAAGATTAGGCGGCCAGAGTATTTTATTGAAAACGTCACCCGCAATCCCGACGCCCATCAGGAGTTAACGCCCCAGCTCAGCGCCCTGGTGATAATCAACCATGTCAAAGATGGGGTAGAATTGGCGCGCAAGCTGCGCTTGCCGGAGAAAATAAGAGAAATAATCGCCCAGCACCATGGCAACTCTTTGGTGCGTTACTTTTACGAAAAGGCCAAGGAAAAATACGACCCCGAACTGCACCGCGTGGGCGAGGAAACCTACCGCTATCCCGGGCCTCCTCCGTTAAGCAAGGAAGCAGCGATTATTTTGCTGGCCGACTCGGTCGAAGCGGCCTCCCGGAGCTTGAGCTCGCCCAACGAGGATAACCTAAAAAGAATGATTAACGATATCTTCGAGAGTTACATCGAAGATGGCCAGCTCGACGAATGTGAACTCTCGCTTAAAAATTTACGGCAAATCGCCGCTTCTTTCTTGACCACCCTGGATACAATTTATCATCCCCGAGTTAAATATCCTTCCTTTGATTTTGAAGGTAAGAAGAGGCGGCGGCAGCAGCCACGGACAGTAAATCATGGTCGAAATAATCAATCAGCAAAATAGCCACCAGCTCAGAACCGGCCATTTTCGCTGGCTGCTGATAAAGCTTCTCTCTTTCTATGGGCTCGGCCACGGCGTCGTCACCCTTGTCTTTACCACCAAGGCCTCTATTCTCCGGCTAAATCGCCGCTTTCGCCATAAAGACCGGCCGACGGATGTCTTAAGTTTCCCTTTAGGCGAAAAAGGGACGGATGGCCGCTTTTATGTGGGCGATATTGTCATTTGCGTTTCTCAGGCTTACGTCGGGGCGGGGAGAAATAAGGCCAACCTGGAAGCGGAGTTAGAGCGCTTAATCATCCACGGTTTCCTCCACCTTTTAGGCTTTAATCACGGCTCAGAAATGAAGCGAGAAGAAGAACGCCTTAGGTTCTACCTCAAACTTAAATAACCCCATGTCTGCCTTAACCCTTAAGCTCTTACTGCTTCTTTGGCTTTTTGTCTTTACCTTTTGCCTGTCTCTTTTTTCCACGGCCCTCGCTACTTCCTCCAAACTTTCGCTCAGCCGGCTCTTAGAAGACCGGGAAAAGAAAGTTAGAGATAAAATTCTTGATTCGATGGGAGAGCTGAGAGCCGCCGTTGATGTTTGGCGGATGATTTTTCTAGTCGCTTTTCTTCTGAGTCTGTTCTATTTTTTCCCCCGGCTTCGACTCTGGACGATTTGGGCCCTACTCTTTTCCCTGGGCTTGGTAGTTTTCGGGTTCGAGCTCCTGCCTCGTCTGGTTTATAGCTTAAACCGCAAGGCCATTTTCCTGATGCTCCTGCCATTGACCGGAGTTCTCAGTTTTCTGGGGCGGCCGGCCGCTTATTTTTTGCGGAAAGAAACGGAAAGGGCAGAAGCAACCAGGGAAGCCACTGAGGAAGAAATCGAGACATTTATCGACGAAGCCCGAGAAGAAGGGATTATCGAAAAAGAAGAAGGGCCGCTTCTGCGGAGTGTGGTTGAGTTTGGGGATACTTTGGTGCGAGAAATCATGACCCCGCGCGTCGATATGGTTTGCATCAAAAAAGACGCGCCTTTGATTGCCTTGCGGGAATTAATCCTAAAAGAAAAGTATTCCCGAGTGCCCGTTTATCGCGACCGCATCGACAACATCGAAGGCCTGGCCATGGTCAAAGACCTGCTGGCTTATTCCGATGAAGAAGTTAGGACGGCCACCGTGGAGAAAATAATGCGGCCAGTCTCTTTTGTGCCTGAATCGATGAAGGTGACTGAGCTCCTCAAGGAATTTCAAAGGAAAAAGCAAAAAATGGCCATTGTTGTCGATGAACATGGGGGGGTAGCCGGCTTGGTAACAATGGAGGATTTGGTGGAAGAAATTGTCGGCGAAATCCAAGACGAATACGACACCGAAGAAGAACCCATTATCCCGCTCTCCGCTGAAGAGTTTATTGTCTCGGGAGAGGCTGAAGTCGAGAACCTGGAAAAAAGGCTGGCGGTTGAGTTAGGCGACGAGGCTTATATTACCTTGAGCGGCCTGGTGAATTTTCATCTCGGCCGATTACCCCAGAAAGGAGAGGTTTTTACCCTGAAAGGGTGGCGTTTTGAAATCCTCGAGGCCGACCAGAAACGGGTAATCAGAGTAAAGATAAAAAAAGAGAAAGAAAAGGAGAACGAAAAAGAGCACCGGACTGAAATAAAAGGCGATAAACAGAAAAAAACCTAAGGAGCGAAGGGGCCTTATTTTTCATGAAAAAGGGAAAGGTCGCTCTTCTCGGCCGACCAAATGCTGGCAAGTCCACGCTTTTAAATGCTTTGCTGGGAGAGAAAATAGCCATAATTTCGGATAAACCCCAGACAACCAGGACGACTATCCTGGGAATAAAAGAAAGCGCAGCGGGACAAATCATTTTTATCGATAACCCAGGAATCCACCGGCCGCTGCATAAACTTAACCAGAGAATGATGAACCTCGTCCTCGCCTCCTTAGAGACAGCCGACCTTCTCTGTCTCCTCATCGATGCTACCCAACCCTTTGGTCAGGGTGATAAATTTGTCTTACAGCTCTTATCTCAAACTCCTCGGCCGGTCTTTCTTCTCCTGAATAAAGTAGACATTATAAGGAAAGACAAGATTCTTCCGTTGATTGACCATTATAAAGATTTATTTCCCTTTAAAGAAATCATCCCCATCTCCGCCTTAAAAGGGATTAACCTGGACAGGCTGGAGGCGGCCATCTTGGCTCATTTGCCTGAAGGTGAGGCCTCAGCCGCCGTTGAGCCCAAGCCGCAATTATCCCTCCGCTTTCAAGTCGCCGAAATTATCCGCGAAAAGCTATTAAGGCATGTAGAAGATGAATTACCCTTTGTGACGGCGGTTTATACGGAAAGGGTTGAAGACCGGGTCAGCGGCCAGCGGTTAGAAGATGCTGATTTTCTGGCTCTAAGAGAAAGAAAGATGGCCAATAGGGCCGGCAGCGAAGAAAAGTCGGCGACAGAAGACGAGAAAAATAGCCAGCTACCTAAGAAGTCGAAAAAAAAGGCGGAAATGGCGCTGCGGCGAGAATCGTCCGGAACGAAGATTAAAAAAAAGAAAGCACAAACGAGGCCGGGACTTATTTTTATTAAGGCTTCTATTTTCGTCGAAAAGGCCAGCCAGGTGGGGATTGTGGTTGGTCATCGCGGCCAGAGACTGAAGCAGATTGGGGCTGAGGCCCGCCGCGAACTCGAAGAGCTGTTAGGCGCGAAAATTTTTCTTGACCTGGCCGTGAAGGTGAAAGAGCGCTGGCGGGATAAACCAGATGTTTTGGACCTTATTGAAGGCCAAAAATAAGGGGCCGTGGGGACACAGGCATGCCGGGAGAAGACTGAACAATTCTCGTTCTATATGATACTTATTTAGTATCATTATTCTTCTCTAAAATCTGGAAGTTGCCGACTCTTAGGCAAAAAGGCTGGTGATTTATTGATTTATGTTGGCTGTATTTCTTTTAAAAACAAGAAGATTTGGGATTTTAAGACAGCCATAAATTCGTTTTAAAATTGAGAGAAGGTTTATTCTCATTCTAACCTCTAAAAGAAGACCAAGGTAATATCCCATAAAAACCCCCTATTTTTCTCGTAGAAAGCTCTTTGAGGCAAAAAATAATAAATATTCGTGATGGAAAAAGCGCTGAAGCCCCACCTTTTTTCGGAGAGCCGGGATTACCTTGACAGGTTGGCCTCTTAATGGGAAAATGAAAACCCCAGCGGTGAGTGTAGCTCAACGGTTAGAGCATCGGACTGTGGATCCGAAGGTTGGGGGTTCAAGTCCCCTCACTCACCCCTTCTTTTTTCCCTTTTAATCCTTTATTTTTAATAATTTAGCCAGGATAGGGCCCATTCGGGCTTTTAACAATTTTTAGCCAAAATTAGCCATTTTTAACTAAAATATCGTCAAAAATCCCGACACTCTGGCCATGTCAAATTTTGTTCGCAAAATGGCCATCGTCAACTTCCCATTTTTAACTCCTAATTAGCTGCTAAAATTTGTTTCTGCTCTAATATAGGACTCAGCTTATCAGCTTTGATATAAGCATAATCATTGGCCCAGTCTTCGGTGTATGCAAGGAGATAGCAAGTAACAAGACGAAGATAAGATTCAACCGAAGGAAAAACTCCCACCACCCGGCTCCTCGGCCGCAAAATAATAGCTGTCTCTAAATCTGGGCGTTCTGAGCGGAAGAAACCGTCCTTTTACCACTCTCGGGCCGGCTAATCCCGTTAGCTGCCCAGACCAGGTCAGCCAGGTCTTGAGGGCTCAACTCTTTTTCTGACCACTCGGTAACCGAGGCCTTAACCGCCAAGGCCTCCATCAAGGGAAGGCCGCGTTTTTTATCCGGCAGATTCAGTTTAATTGGCTTAAGCTCCTGAGAGAACAGACTTAGGGCAGAATGAAGAGAAGGAAAAGGGTTAATGACCTCTTAGCATAGGCTATTAAATTTTTCGTCAGGCCACCTCCTTCATTGTCCTTTTTCTATCAATCAAAGCTATATTTATTAACCTAATTCAACTATTAAAGGCAAATAGGCCTAACCTCGGAAAAATGAATGTTCCTGAAGATATCCTTGGCTCTTGTAAAGACTTTTCAAAACGAGGAGATGATCGCTTTTCTCCTCATCCTAATTTTTAATAAATTGGGCAAAGCAGAGGGCAAAAAGAGGTAGATTGGTTTAATATTATTTCGATGAATATTTCTATGAACAGAGAGGCGAGTTCCGCCGGCTCGGAGAAGGGCGAAGACGAATCGATGTTAAAAAACCTGAGCAGAGCGAGGCCAGTCCGCAGGTCTTCGGGCTTAACTCCTCCAGGCCGGAGAAAATCAAGGAATTTTAGGAGGGCTAATAAATAGAAACTCCCTTTAAAAAAATAGGCCAAAAATCCGGCAACTTCTCCTTCAATTAGCCCTGAAGACGGCCTTAATTCTGGGGAAAAAGCTTTTTGAAGGCGTCTAAGTTAGCCGGGGAGCCGCGAAATAAATCATCGGGAAAACGAAAATTAGCCCAGAGAAGTTCTAACAGACTCATTTGCTGGCCTGAGTACAATCCCCATCCAGCCAAATATTGAAGCCGCAAGTTGCGGTCCAGGTTGAGAGGGGCGCCGCTGAGCCAGGGAACAAGGTCCAAGCCACGGCCGGAATATGTAGCCATAAGCTCGAGGACGGACCTAAACCCGAGTTCCTTCAACGACTGTCTCACCTGCTGGAAACTCTTTCTTTCCAGCTTGGCCTCAAGTTCATCTAAATCCACCGGCAGGCCGTCTTTTTGCCCCATCAAAACAAAATCATAATCCCAGCCGAGGACGTCGTTACTCCAGATTGTCCCCGCTGGGAAAACGCGAAAAAAAGTGGCCAGCAGGCTTTTAACCGTAGCTTCGTCGCTCTCATAAAGCGGCACCCATTGGGTAAAAAGACCGCCGGAGTTTAGATGGTCGCGAACCGTCATGAAGTATTCCTGGGTATAAAGCAGGGCTGACCCCCTGAGCCAGGGATGGACGGGGTCAGAGCTGATAATATCAAATTTTTCTTTAGAGGTGAGAAGAAAATGCCGGGCGTCTTCGAGGACGAGTTCTACTCGCGGGTCAGAAGCCAAGTCGTAATTCTCTTTCCTGAAATAAGGGACGACCTTCTTCCAGACCGCTGGCTCGATTTCACAGATAACCACCTTTTCCACTTCCGGATAGAGCAAGAAGGTACCGGCGGTAATCCCGGCTCCACAGCCGACAATTAAGACGCGGCGCGGGGATTGATGAACAAGAGCTGGTAAATGAGCCAACATTCTTTCCATCCGTAAATCAGGCGCGGCATTAGAAGCTTCAGCTCGGCCGCTGGTATGAAAAACAATTGTCCCTTCCCACTCGGTAACCGCCACTGAAGAATTGATGCCTTCGACCACCACCAGCGGCCGGCCGCGGTCTTTTTTCTGGGCCATTTTCCAGCCATAGGCAATTAACTGCCAGGGCGTCGAGGGAACTGCTCGCACCGCCAGAAAACCAATCAAGCAATAAGCGGCCAGCAAAAGCACCGAGCCAATTAACTTAGGTTTTAGGGGTTGCACCCTTCTTCTTTGGAAAACAATATTTTTCGCCTGATTAGAAGCTAAATTAAGAATCTCCTCGAATTTTTCTCGCCGCTTAACTCCTAAATCTATTCGAGGAAAAATATTCTGCCGAAAAGGGAAAAGGGCTAAGAAAGAATTAAGAAGGGAAAATAAGATAAATAAGCGCTGGCAAAAAGAAGAACCCCGGGTAGGGAGAAAAACCAAGCTAAAGAAGATGGAGCCAGCAATAGCGCCAGCGGTGTTAGCCGCATAGATTTTACCGACTGTCCGGCCAGTTTCGGTTTGCGGGTTAGTGGCCGCAGCTATGGCCAAGGGGAAACTCGCGCCCCAAAGGAAAGAGGCTGGCAGTACGGCCAGACTGCAACGGAAGCAATCGAAAACAAAAGTTTTGGCTGGGCCAGCTACCCCCGAGGCCGACCAATTGGGGACAATCCTGGTAATCACCAGCGCCGCCCAAATTATAGCCGGCGCTAAGCTTAATTGGCTTAGGCCAAGGGCAAAGCGAGGCGAAAGCCTTTGGCGGCGAATCAATTTAGAGCTAACGGCGCTTCCAGCAGCTAACCCGCAGAGAAAAACTCCTAAAAGAAGAGAAAAGGTGTAAACTGTCCCCCCAAGAGAAAGAGCCAGGAGACGAGTCCAGATAGCCTCGGCGCCCAAAGCAGTTAGGCCGGAGATGGCAACCACAAGATAAATCAGGCTGGGAGGGGAACCATCTGAATCATTGATAAAAGTATCTTGGGTGCTTATCAAAGGATTTTTAAGATTAAACTGCCGACCCCCGTTTTGAGCAATACTTTTATTTAAATTGGCGACACCTTGATTATCAGATAACGAGACCGAAGAGGATTCCTCTGGCTCCCTTCGTTTTTTATCTTCAGGAACGTTTTGGTAAGCTGCTTCATGGAAGAAACCAGGCTTCCAAGGCTGGAGAAAGGATAAGCCAAAGGCGCTCGAAGCGATAATAAAATTAATAGTGGCCGCCGTTATGGTCGCGATGGTGACATCATGAACCCGAAGGAGATAAAAACCCGCCCCAAAAGTCCCTAAGACAGCGCCCGCGGTATTAACTCCATAGAGAAGCCCGACCAAGGAAACGCCGGGCCGCGTCGCCTCAACTAAGCGGGAGACCACAGGCAGAGTTCCACCCATGAGGATTGTGGGAGCCAAAAGGGTGCCAGCGGAAACAAAACCCCTTATAAGAAGGAGTGGCAGACCATAGCCGATGGCCGCCACATAAATTTTCATGACCAGCGGCAGAAGAAAAGGGATTAAAAGTCCCAGACTGCCGACTCCGGCTTCGAGAAAAGCATAAAGCCGGAGAGGATGCGGCCGCAGAGACAGAATAGAGGGCAAGAAAAGACTACCAAGGAATAACCCACCCATATAAACCGTGAGCAGGATGGCCAAAGAAATAGCGCTCGAGCCAATAACCAGCTCCAAGAGTTGGAACCAAACGACTTCATAAATCAGCGCCGCTATTCCCGAACCTAAAAACAGGCCGAGCAACAAAGGGGTGGCCAAATAAAGCCTCGTCCTCAAGTTAGGTTTTTAGCTTCTTACGCCTGAAAAAAGAAGATTGCCGATAAGAAATATTTATTGCGTCACCTTCTTAGCGGGCCCGTCGCTCGCCGCTCTGTTCAACCTCTCTTTGGAGCTCCACGAGGTCCACTGTCTGCGAAAAATCACCCAGTAAATGCTTGGCAAAATAATCGGCTCTTATCCAGAACCAATAATCATTCATATCCCCATAGCCGTGGCGTTGGCCAGGGAAAATAAAGAAGTCAAAGCGTTTACCTGCCTTAATGAGGGCTGCTGCCAGTCTGAAAGTATTGGCGGGATGGACGTTATTATCAATATCGCCTGTGGCCAGCAAGAGATGGCCTTTAAGGTTTTTAGCGATTTCGGAGTTCTTCTCGATGCTGTACTCGAATTTAATCTGGCCATTTTTATCGGTCACTTCTTTGACCCCGTGGTGCTTCTCGCTCCACCAGCGGTTATAGATATTATTTTCATGATTACCGGAAGAGGAAACGCCGACTTTAAAGAAATCAGGGTAAACAAGCAGCGCGGCCGCAGTCATAAACCCGCCGCCGGAGTGGCCGTAAATCCCGACACGGTTAATATCAATAAAGGGATGGCGAGCAGCCAGCTGCTCGATAGCGTATTTTTTGTCCGCCAGCCCGTAATCACGAAGGTTGCCATAGCCATAGTTGTGATACCACTTGGAGCGCATCGGGCTGCCGCCACGATTGCCCACCTCAATCACAATGAACCCCATCTGAGCTAAAGCGATATTCTGGTTGCGCGGGGAAAAAGCCTTGGAAACACTCTCGGTTTGCGGGCCAGGATAAACATAGGCAATAATCGGGTATTTCTTGTTGGGGTCAAAATCAAAGGGCTTATACATCACTCCGTAGAGGTCAGTAATGCCGTCAGCGGCTTTAACCGTGAAGGTCTCCGGGAATTTAAAACCTGCCGCCAGCAGCGCCGAAACATCCGTGGTTTCGAGCTCGAGCAACCGATTGCCGTTGGCGTCTAAGAGTTCTGATTTGGGGGCGGTATCTACTCGCGAGTAATTCGAGATAAAGAATTTCTGAGAATCATCCATCTCCACGGAGTGGTCAAAATTTCCGGGAGTCAAGAGCTTCAGTCCAGTTCCTTCCAAGCTGATGCGATAAAGATGAGTATAATAGGGGTCCTCGCCCTTTTCTCGTCCGCCGGCCAGGAAATAAAGGAGCCGAGCTTTCTCGTCAATCCCGACAATTCCGCGGCAGTTGAATTCGCCCGAGGTTATCTGATTCTTGAGCTTGCCCTCTCCGTCATAGAGGTAATAATGGCCCCAGCCATCTCGTTCTGACCACCAGACCAGTTCGTGGCCGCCGCCAAGCAGGCGCAGTGGTTGATATTCCACATAGGTATTCATCCTCTCTTCGACCAGCACTTTTACCTCGCCCGAAGCAGTATCGGCGACGCAGACTTCGTAGCCATGGAGGTCTCTGGTCTGTCGGCCAAAATAAAGCTTATCGGAAGTATCCGCCACCCACTGGGATGGAGGCGGTTCCTCCGTGTCCTCGTCCCTTGACCGCCGGGCTGCGGTAAAAATGTTATAGGTAGGGTCTTTGAATTTTTCCGCTTTAACTTTGACCCGGCCTTTAGAAGCAATATCAAAGATTAGAATCTCGGGCTGAGGCTGGTTTTCTTCCCCAGGCATACCGTATTTATAAGTCTCGAGGGTCGGCCGTGGATTAGCCAGGCTGTTAATTACCCAGAGGTCACCTACTTTGCGCTCATCCTGGCGGATACAAGCAAACTTCTTCGAATCCTTAGACCAGATGATACTGATAGCCGGGGTGCGGAAATCCTTGCGGTCCTTTTCATCCTTTTGCAATTCCTTTTTTTCTTCCTCTGTCAGGCGGCGAGCAAAGCTGTAATATTCCTCACCGTCGGTAGTTAGTTGAATTTCCTGAATAGTCTTATCATCAGCCTTCTTTAAAGCTTTGGCATAATTTTCCGCATCCATCAAAAAAAGGTTGTGGCCGCGGGCAAAAACCACCCATTTCTGGTCGGGCGAAATTGATGCCCAGCGAGGCCTTTTCGGCTTGGGCTGATAATCTTTAAGCAGCGTCAGTTTTCCCGTCGCTAACTCATACTCAAAGGTTAGCGTCCTGGTCTTAGCCTCGGGCTCTTTGGGCTTTTCCTCCTCCTTTTCTTTTTTCATCTCTGTGTCTTGCTCTTTTTCCTTTTCCTTCTCCTTGTCCAGGAAGCGCTTCTCGAGCTCCTTGACGGACATAATTTGGCCTTCGACCGAGACGTCGCTATCCCGAGGGACTTCGAGGTCAAACTGAAAGGCAGTATCATTCTTGACCAAGCGGATGGTGCGAATCGGCAGATGCTGGGCATCATAAGGAGTCAAGAGAATTTTGGTCAGCATCGCCGCCATCCGGGCGTTATCAAAGAGCGGCTTCTTCGTCTTGGCTACCGGGTCGACCAGATACCAATTTTTTCCCGTCGGTGTTTCGTAGCTGTACCAAAAACGGTCACTCGTCTTAAACCAATGCGGCTGAACCGAGAGGTCAAAAACAAGCTTCGTTACCTTCGCTGAAACCCAGCGGGCCGCCAGTTCATAATTGGCCTTCTCGGCCTTGAGCACGCCAGAAGCCAAGGAAAAAATTAAGCTGAAAATTAAAAGATAATTAAAAAGGCTGAACCGCTGGCAGACCTTAGGGCCTTGCCTAAGAAAAACTTTCATGACGCCTCCTTTCTGGCTTTTAATCTTTCCAGAATACAGAATGGCCTTCGACGGATATTTTTTTCCCGTCTAATTAAAATAAAGCTCAAATTTCAAAAGCTTATTTAACTCCGAGCCTTTTTCTCTTTGGCAACCGATACCTCGCCTCCTTCCCTCCATCCACCGGCGGACATAATAATTAACCTCAAAAACAATTTCAAGCCAATAAATTCATGCCCCCTCGGCAGCAAGAAACCAGAACCATGAATAATTTATAAAGGATTTAGCCTCGTCAATTGGGTTCAATTCAGGAGTCAAATTGACCTCTATTTTTTAATCAGGGGAATTTCAGTTAGATATACAGCTTATTAAATGGAATAACTCTAAAACCTAAATCCGAGGCTACTTTTCCTTTAAGATTGCTCCTCAAAGACCGGCCTTTCCCCATTTTTTGCTTGTCGCTGGCTCCTGCCTTATCTCAGCCAAGGAGCCGGCGTTGGAGCATACTTGGCTTAGCGATTATTTAGCCAGTTGAGATAATTAGCGGCCAAGCGACGTTGTAAAAAGAAGGGAGGAAAAAATGGCAAGCCAACTATCGGCCGAAGAATTTGTGGTCTTGGCCATAAAAAAACTGCGCACTGGCCAGTTTAAAGGGATTCATTCTGTTTATAGCGGGTTTAACGAAGCCTTTAAGGCCTATTTTGGCGGCGCTGACCCCGTGCAGGCAACCAACGAGTTGGCCCAAGCGGGAAAAATCAGCTTGCGGCCAGTTAGAGGAGGCGTCATCCTTTATCTGCCGGAAGATGCCCCTCGTTTTACCCGCGGAGAGCAGGCACTGCAAAAAATGGGCCTATTGGCCCAGGAGGCCGCTGCGACCAAATCAAAAATCAAATAATAAGAAAAGCTCCTGGCTCAGCGTTTCTTTCGACATTTATCCGCTATTTCTCTCATCCCAATCGCCGCTTAAGTGTCCAAGCTTCTCTCAGCCAGTGAGAAGACAAGCAAGAATCGGGAAATAGATATAATGGCACCATTTAATGGTAATAGCACCATTAGTCATAGGAGCCTTTGGAGGCGCTGCCGAACATCAGCGGCAAAACGGTCGATAAATCCCTGGACAAACTCGCTGACCTCCAGCTGGTCGTGGTGAATTAGAGGCGTCAAGTCTAAACCAAAAATCATCGAGCTCGAAACATCAACCTCGTGGGTAGAATAATAAGTGGCATGAGCCCGCCGCCGGCCAATCGTTGCCAAGTCATAGCCCTTGCCCCCCGCTACCTGGGAATCATAAATACTGACTAAGGCCATGGCCAGGTTCTGATGGGCGGAAACATCAAACCCAACTTTATCCTCTTCAATTAGCCAGTCAAGGTCGCGCCAGACTTCGCAGCCATAAACCTTCTCGGGACGAGTCTCGGGCGGCAGTTCCCGCAAAGCCTGGATTGTCCGCAATGCTACCGCCACATGAGTATCATGACGGTCAGCGGGGTTATGGGTATATATGACCCGCGGCTTGAGAACTGATAAAAGCTCCTTTAAATCCTCTTTGACCGCCACAATGGCTGGGTCCTTGACCTCAGAGCTGGGATAATTCAAAAAGGCCACCCCGCTATATTCGCCCACCAGAGCAGCTTTTTTCTGTTCCTGACGCCGGACAGCCTTCATTGCCTCGTTAGTATAGTTTTTATAAAAACTGGCCCGAGGGCTACCCGCACCGTCCGTGACCACCACCCCAAAAAACCATTCATCGACCCTCTTAAAACAACGCAGGATGCCATCATAGGCCATGATTTCCAAGTCATCGGGGTGAGCGCCAATGCCGACGTGAGTGGTCCTGGAAAAAGCCTCTTCTTCCCTTACGCCATCGGGAATAAAAATTTCCGCGCCTTCGTGTCTTAATTTCATCTTTCCCTCCCCAGCTTAACCCATAGCCATTTTTTTAATTATTTGGTTATCTTCTCTTTTGTCTGGGCTGGTCTAACAGCAATTCTTATCATTAAATAACTATTCCTTGTTTCTTTCTTCTGGCGGGCTTCCCTGAGCTCGCCGGGGAATTAGCGGCAGGCTGGCTGCGGCCATGGCTTGACCCAGGCGGCGACTGCGCTCATCAGGGAGATGAAGCTCAACTTTTTCGCTCAACTCAGGAAATTCCGCCCGCAGCACCTCCTGCGCTTTCTGGAGGATTATCTGGCCCGCCTCTCCTGAAGTTACCCGGCCAAGGATGAGGACATGGCGATAATCATAAAAATCAGCGTAGTGAGCCAGGCCATAACCTAAATAGACGCCGATGGTTTCAAAAATTAACCGCGCTTTTTTCTCCCCTTTCTCGAGGAAATCCTGGACTTGTTTCAATTTAGCCGCCGGGGGCAAAGTCTCGTCCAGCTCCAAGCCCGCGGCGCGCGCTAACCGGAAAACAGCCTGTTGCGAAAAATATTGAACCCCACAACCAAGGTCTCCTGACCATTCGTCCTGGGGAGCCTTAACCCGATAATCAACGGGCGCAAAGGCAAGTTCATTAAGCCAATCAGTGATATAACCAGATTCATTAACATAGCCACCTGCTTGGCTCGAACCCATGGAAATGGCCAAGAGCCGGCCAGCCTTAAAAGCTATGGAGCCGGCCAGAGCCGCTACCTCACCGTCATTGACTACTTCTAAGGGTACCTGCCAGGCAGCCCCTAACCGCTGAAAAAGCGGCCTGACCTCTCGGTCAAAAAGAGGTTGGGGGACGGCCCGAAAGAGAGAGGCTACTCGCGGTTCATTATTCACATAAATTCCCGCCGCACTCCCGCCGATGGCTTCAACCCGAGGCAGGTGGGCCGCAGCCAAGTTAAGCGCTGCCTGAAGATGATGGTAATGGTAGCGAGGGTCAGAAGCTTCAGCCGGCGCCCAAGGAAATTCAGCCGTAAAAACAGTTTCTCCTTCAGCCAGAGCCGCCACCTTCCAGTCGCTGGCCCCTAAGTCAAATCCAAGGCGGTAGCCGTCGAGATGCCCACCCAAGGGCTTCGATTTTTCTCTGGCTAAGGAAATTTTATCTTCCCTCTCCCCAATTTCCACCGAAAAGGGCTGACCATAGGCCCGGGTCATTAAATCAACATCAAAAGCCCTTTCGCCTTCTATGGAATAAGTCGCGGTCAGAGGCTCAAGGATTGGTGCGGGGCCGAAGACAGTAAGACGCCGGCCCCCGCGCATCCAGAGCAGGTTCTTGACCATCCTTTCTAAATAAAAAAACGAGGCTTCCTGAGCTGGAGGCGAAAGGCCAGGCGAAAAAACCTCGACCTCAAAAAAAGAGCTGCTTTCCTTCGACCTTTCGAGAGAAATTAATACCCGACACCCCAAACCAGAACCTCCCACTTCCTGCCGAAAAGCCCGGTTCCAGAGACTGGCCGGAAGAAAATCAGGGTCGAGAGGGGGAACGATCTTGGGGAAAACTCTTATCTTGGCTCTTTCCATACATACACTACTCACCTGGCGCCTCTGAAAAAGCGCCGATTAATCTAATTAGCTATATTTAATTATAACGGAAATGACCTGGCCAATAAATCAGTTATCACGCCAGCAAACAATGATGAGTAACCTGGTGCCAAGAGGTTTCCTCATAAGATTTTTTGGCCAGGCGGAGCCAACAAGGGTTTCTTCCTCCCTTCTGGACTCATCCTTCAAAGCGGCGATGATAAAAGGCAAGAGAATCAATTAAAGAAAAAAGAGAAACGGCGATGAGGAAAGCCAAAGGTGGCCTTAAAGCATAAGCTATAAGAAATATCGACCGGATATTTCAGGATAAAGAGCTAAAATAATACTTCGATTTCTACTCCCGTTTTCTCAAGGGTCTCAACCAGTTTTTCTTTTTGCTCGGTAAAAAAGGATACCGTGGCATATTTTTCCAAGCCATGAAGTCGATAAAACCCGATAACCGCCGGCAGATAGTTCATCCGGTCAATAAAAACCCGGTCAACCTTGCCTTCAAGCTGGGAGGCAAGACGGTGCGGGTCGCCGGGTAAAAGCGGCCCCAGAAAAGCAAAGGTTTTGAGGCCGGCCTGCTTTAACAGCCCTAAGGCTTCGATTCTTTGGGCCACAGAAGAAGCTCCAGGCTCAAAAAGGCGGGCCATGGCCTCATTTTCAGTGGTAATGGTGAAACCCACCTCTATGGCCTCAAAGCGCCGCAAGAGGTCAATGTCTCTTAGGACCAGGGCACTTTTAGTCTGAATATTAACCGGGAATTGAGACTTAAGGAGCTCCGCGAGCAAGCGCCGGGTTAAAGCCAAGCGCCTTTCTAACGGCTGATAGGGGTCACAGACTGACGACACCCAGACAACTCCTTTTTTCGCCCGACGAAGCTGCCGCCTTAAGATTTCTACGGCGTTGACTTTAACGTCGACAAAAGTCCCCCAGGGCTCGCTATGGCCCGTATAACGCGGAATAAAAAGCCGGGCATAACAATAGCGACAGCCCACTTGGCAACCAGTATAAGGGTTCAGGCAATAATCAAAAATCTTTGATTTGTTCAGGATACTTCGGGCCGTAATTTCTCTGCCGATCATCTTACCTCAGGACTTTCTCCGCCTGCCCCCAGCAATAAGATAAAAGCCGCAATTCGTCCCATTACTTTCGAACTGCCTTTGTCCTTCACCATTTTTTATTCAATTTTTTTATTCATTTATGTCCATTATTTTTATTTAATGATTCTCTTCCATCTGGGGTGAGTTAGGCTCGGAGGCGTTCGCAATGGAAGAGAACCTATCTAATTAATATATTATCTCCTGCTTGGATTTTAGCTTATTCTGTTTTTCCTCGCCACGCTCTTCGATTCTTAGCTCCGAGCTGAATCTTGATTGGCCCTTTAAAACAGGTGACAACTATGTGCGCCCCATGTCAAGTATTTAAAATAAATAAATTATCAAAGAAAAGAGTCAAACAACTATTCGCCGTTATTGGGGGCAATCTCCATAAAGGATATGTCAGAGGGGGCGGAAGCACCCAGGCAACGTTCAGTCTGCCTGGGTCTTTTTAAAAGCCAGAGCGAGCCGGCTAAGCTCCTCGAGCCTAAACCGGAAGGCTCTTCTGCGTTTGGTATGGGTGAAGTTGGAGAATTAAGGGCACGAGAAGGGCTGTGGACAGCCTTCAGATGCGGAGTTTTCGAAGAAAGCCTCTTGGGCCGTTCTGGTATTTTATTTATTTATATTCATCTAATTACCCTCAGGGATAATAAACCCGCCCGAGGCGAGCTAACTCAAAGGTTCATTAAAATGTCTTATTTTTACCCACAAGAAAGTCGGAAAAACAAGCCGGAAAAGGAAAGACTAAGAGGGCCGAGAACTCAAGTAATATTCCTATGATTAAAGAGAGCAGTTGCCCTAAGTTCGCGAAAGGCCAAGAAGGCTATCGAAAACTGAACTGAAGCGACCTAAGCTATTACTTTTTGCTTAGCTATGTATCTCGAAGAAGGGAAAGCCCTAAGGACCTGAATGAGCGGAGCGCCAGGAGATTTCTTTGCCTAAATCCAACGGATGGGCAAAGACTTGACAAGATACCTTGTTTGGCGTCAGGGCAAACTAAGCTCGCCGTGGCGAAGTTCCGAAACAATTGAACCTATGAAGCTCCAGATTATGTTTTGAACAGCGGCCAGGATAATTTTATCTTGAAGACCAAAATATACCCCAATCTATAATTTTCTTAACCCTAATTGTTTCTCAATATCCTCCTCTGATTCACCCTAAGGGGTGATTGACCGGATTAGTTCCTAAACAAAATAATGGAGATTGGCTCTTTAAGGAGACTAATATTATATGGGGAGAAGGGAGATGACCCAAGCCCTCCGTCAAGCAGAAAACCTTCGTTCCCGAGCTTTCGGCCTGAGAGCCCTGGTTGTCGACTTCGATTCAGGCTCAATCGAGAATGTTTCTTCTTTCCTCAAAGAATTGGGCATGGAAGTTTTAACCGCCAAGGACGGGCTTTCCGGACTCGAAGTTTACCGAACCCGCCAACCGCAAATTGTTTTACTCGAGGCGATGCTGCCCAAAATGAGCGGGTTTGAACTCTGCAAACAGATCCAAATCGAATCTCGGGGCAAAGTTCCCGTAATCATGATCACGGGAATTTATAAAGATGTGAGACACAAAGTTGAGGCCACCCAAACCTACGGCGCCGCAGCCTTCCTCACCAAACCCTGGAAAAGAGAAGACCTGGAAAAGACGGTGCTGGGCTTAATTGGCCCGGAAATCAAGTCCCCGATTGAAGAAGAGGACTTGATTACCGAGAGCCTAAATGATTTAAATGACATAATAAAAAAGGGACTTCCTTTGACTGGCCCGCCTTCCCCACCCAAGGCTGAACCAAAAGAAGTCATAACCAAGAAAGCCATACCAGGCAGCGACGATGTCGACCGGCTGCTCGAAAAGACCTTAGCGGACTTGGGTTTTGGAACTAAAAAACCGGTAAGCCAAGAAAAGAAACCAGCCGCCGCATCTCCGGCTAAGCCGCCTGAAGTTAAAATTACCGAACCTAAGCCAAAGGAAGCGGAGTCGCCAATAAAACAAGAGAAACTAAAACAGGCGCCGCAATTCCCTGAAGCACCAGCCAAGATTACGCCACCTCAAGTTTCAGGGGAAGTGACGAAGGAAACAACTAAGAAGCTCGCTGAAATAAGCGAGGTGAAGGCGGAAAAGGAGATTCCAAAACCGAAAGACGAGCTTAAACCGGAAAAGTTATTATTGAAAACGCCGCTAAAAGAAGAAGAAAAGAAAGAGCGCCGTGAGGAGGCGATTGAAGAGAAGAGAGAAAAAGAGGGAACTGGGGGACGCCAAGCCGTAACGGCCCCCTCGGTATTTGAGATGGCCGAAGCAAGTCAAAAGAGGCCTTCCCCTCCCCTTCTTTTAGGCGTGACGGCAGCCGTGGTTCTCACCCTGACGGCTGTTCTTGTCTTCAAGCCCAAGAAGCATGCCTCGCCTCCGCCAAGTCAGGAAGTGGCTATGGCGCCACAAGCCACTTCTGACGCCGCCACCTTGATTCCTTCTCGGCTGGAAGAACAAGAAACAGCCGCTAAGACACCGCGTCTGAAAGAGCCGATAAAACCCAGCCCTAATCAGACCTCGCCGCCTCCTGATAAAAAAGAAGAAACCGCAGCCGAAGAGGAAGCGCCGCCCGTTTTAGTTGCTGAAACCCCAAACCTGACTTTGCCTGTGCCGGCCGTAAAAATCGAGAATGAGCCCCAACCTAAGCCAGACCTAAAGCCCGGCCAGCCCGAGCCTACCACGGTGACGCCTAAACCAGAAGCTACTCCTTCCCCTCAAATAAAAGAAGGGGACTTGGTGCCCTTGGAGGAAGTGGACATAGCTCCCAAGGCAGTAAAAACAGTTGAGCCCAAATACCCGCCGCTGGCTCAACAGATAGGGTTAGAAGGGTCGGTCGTGGTTAACGCTTTGATCTCGGAGAAAGGCGATGTGATCCGGACCGAAATTCTCCGCGGCATAAAGAATGGCGCCTCGCTGGAACAGGCTGCTGAGGCGGCTATCCGCCAGTGGAAGTTTACCCCGGCTGAAAAAAACGGGGTTAAGGTAAAAGTTTGGAAGCCCATTGAAACCCGCTTCCGACTTAGACAATAATCAAAGTGTGGGCATAGAATGAAGAAAGGAGAAAGGCCATGCCATTAACTAAGGAGCAAGAAGAATTATACCGGCGGACAATGGTGGAAGCCAAAAAGATGCTGGAAGAAATCGATAGCCACATTGAACGGGAATTACAAAAGGTTCGAGAAAAATTAGCTGAACTTCAAGAATCAAAAAAATCTTTTCGAATGATCTACGAAGGAGCGGCTAAACTGCTCGGAGTAGAAAGCGAACTCGAAGAAGAAAAGGAGAGCGAGGCACCGTCCACCCAGAGGATGTAGCCGGTTAACTCCTGAAAATTCCCACCTTTAACCTGCTAAGCGGAGAGGGCGAGCTCAGGCCAATGATGATTCAGGGCCTAAGGTCAGATAATTTAGACTGTTTTGGTCTTTCCTTTCACAATAAAGGCGCCTCCTTAGTAAGCTTCCTCTAAGCCCAATCCAAAAAGTTCCTACTTTTAAAGTTACCCTTTCGACCTAAGCGGTTATTTTCCATTTCATGCTGGTTTGAAAAATAAGATGGGCAGGGCGGAAAGTTTAAAAACCGGGAAAAAGCTGTTTTTACCCTGTTGATACTTGCCAAGTTCAATAATTATAATGACTATTCCGATGAGGTTTATCTTCGATTTTTTAGTTTCCCTTGTTTGTATTGTTCAAGTAACTGCTTATCCTGAGCTAAGGAAATAAAGCCTGCTATGATTAGCCTGAATTGGCCCCAAAGTAGTTTAGCCAAAGCGCCAAAGAGACTAAGAAGGCTAAAAGAATTAAGTATAAACCGCTATTAATAGTTAATGGAGAACAAAGATGACCCGGAAAAAAATTCATTTATTGGCCAACGCCCATCTCGACCCGGTCTGGTTATGGCGCTGGGAAGAAGGCGCTTCTGAAGCCCTGGCTACTTTCCGGACCGCAGCTGAACTCTGTGAAGCCTTTCCTGACTTTATTTTCAACCATAACGAGGCTCTCCTCTACGAATGGGTCAAAGAATATGAGCCGGGGCTTTTTCGGCGGCTTCAAAAGCTGGTAGCCAAAAAGCGCTGGCACATTATGGGCGGCTGGTTTCTTCAGCCCGACGTCAACCTGCCTTCTGGTGAAGGCCTGGTGCGACAAATACTTTTGGGCCGCCAGTTCTTTCGCCGCTACTTCAAGGTCGAGCCAAGAACCGCGGTCAATTTTGACTCTTTTGGTCACAGCCGGGGTTTGGTCCAAATTTTAGCCCGCTCCGGTTACGATTCCTATATTTTCTGTCGGCCTGGCCCACCCGACCGCAGCTTGCCGGCTGAAGAATTTATTTGGATTGGCTTTGATGGCTCTGAAATCTTAACTGTCCGGGTGCCGGCTCATTATAATTCGCGGTTAGGTCGAGCCCGAGAAAAAGTCGAAGACTGGATAAAATCCCATCCCAACCAGAACTTAAGTCTTCTGTTGTGGGGTGTGGGTAACCACGGCGGCGGCCCTTCCCGCCAAGATTTGGAAGCGCTGGCTAAATTGGCCGAAGAAACAAAGGAATTGGAAATCAAGCATTCTACTCCCGAAAGCTATTTTGCCGAGCTCAGCCTCCAGAAAAAGTCCCTCCCCCGCGTTCTTTCTGACCTTAATCCCTGGGCTGTGGGCTGTTATACCTCAATGAGTCAGGTTAAGAAGCGCTACCGCGAACTGGAAAGCGAATATTTTCTCACCGAAAAGATGGCTACGGCCGCCTTTTTTCAGGGGTTAATGCCCTTTCCAGAAGAAGAACTCCGTCAGGCTGGCCGCGACCTGCTTTTCGCTCAATTTCACGATATTCTGCCTGGCTCAGCTACCTTATCGGCGGAAAAGGATGCCCTGCGGTTGATGAATCACGGCTTAGAAATTTTGGCCCGACTCAAGGCCAAAATATTTTTCCTCACCGCTTCTTCAGAGCCAAAAGCCAAGCAGGGAGAGACCCCTCTCTTGGTTTTTAATCCCCATCCCTTTCCGGTAAAAACGACCCTTGAAGTCGAGTTCCAGCCCCAGGAAATGAACTGGGAAGGTGGCTTTTGGTGGCCCCGCATCGAGGCCAACGCCGAGCCTTTACCCTCTCAGGTAGAGAAAGAAGAGAGCAATCTGAACGTGGAATGGAGAAAAAAAGTTGTCTGGGAAGCCACTTTAAACCCCTCCTCAATCCACCGTTTTTCTTGTTTTCTCGAAAGAAAATCAGTTAAACCACCCAAAACAGCTCTTCAAGCGGAAAACGGCTTTATCAATTTTATTTCAGCTGACTTAGAAGTAAAAATTAACTGTTCGACGGGGCTCATGGATAGCTTACGAGTGCACGGTCAAAACATCCTTGAACCTGGAGCCTTTCAACCCTTGGTTATGGTCGATAATTCAGACCCCTGGGGTATGACGGTGCATTCTTTTCGAGACATCGCTGGTCGCTTCGAGCTTCTTCCGGCTAACGAGGAAAGCTGGCAAAGACAAGGTCTTTCCACTTCCCTTCCCTCTGTTAGAGTAATTGAGGATGGACCAGTGCGAACGATTATTGAAAGCGGGCTGGTTTATAATCACTCCCTCCTTTTCCTCCGGTATAAATTGCCGAAAAGAGGCACAGAAATAGAAGTTGAGGTCCAGGTTTATTGGCAGGAAAAGGACCGATTGCTTAAGCTAAGCTTGCCGACGGCTTTCCCCGAGTCCTGGTATCTTGGCCAAACAGCCTACGGGGTGGCGGAATTGCCTGTAGACGGCAGCGAAGTCGTTAGTCAAAAATGGGTCGCTTTGGTTTCTCGCCATCAAGACCTGGCCTTAACCTGTATTAATGACGGAATTTATGGTTCAGATTGCCGAACCGGCGAGATTCGTCTTTCCTTGCTCCGCTCGCCGGCCTATGCTGCTGACCCTGTGCCCGACCGGCCGATGCTGGTGCAGGACCGTTTCGTTCCTCGGCATGACCAGGGGGAAAGGGTCTTTCGGTTTTGGCTTAATGCTGGCCCGGTGGAAGAAAGGCTGAGGGCGGTGGAGCGAGAAGCCCTGGTTCATCATGAAAAGCCGCTGGCCTTGGCTCACTTTCCACCTGGTGAGGGGAAAAAGCTCCCACCATTTATCATTCTTAGGGACCAGGTAATAACTACGCCAGCCATTAAAAAGAGCGAAGAGGGTAATAAGCTCGTTATCCGTCTTTTCGAGCCCACGGGCAAAGCCGCCGAGACGACCGTCGAATTGCCAAGCTTCGGAGTGAAGAAAAAAGTGCGGCTTAAGCCCTTTGAAATAAGAACCCTAATCTTTGAGCCCAAGAAAAAAACCTTCACCGCCAGCAACCTGCTGGAAAGGCCAGAAACCAGAAAAAAATAGACGGCTGACTTGTGAATCAAAAGGCCCGCCTTCCTAAGGAATTATTGACCCTTCCCCTCTTAGTTTGATATAAAAGCGCTTTAATTAATTATTCTTATTTGATGGGTTAAAGTTTGAGCATAAAAGTGGTCGGATAGTGACGTTTTAACGGCTAAAAATGAGCCTTCCCTATCGAGGCGAGATTCTTTCCATCATCTCGGCTATTGCTTGGGCCACTGCAGTCATCCTGTTTCGAATTAGCGGCCGCAAGGTCGCCCCTTTAGCTCTTAACCTTTTTAAAAGCACCTTAGCCAGCCTTCTTCTCGGGCTTACCGCTTGGCTCTTAGCTCCAGCCGAGAGCCCTCAGGAAGTTCGCCTCTGGGGTCTTCTTATTGTCAGCGGCTTCTTCGGCATCGCTCTCTCGGATACGCTGTTTTTTGTGGGCTTAAATAAATTAGGCGCAAGCCTGACGGCTATCGTCGAATGCCTTTATAGCCCCTTTGTTATCAGTTTATCGCTTATTTTTCTCGGCGAAACCATGAAGCTCAGGCAGATTTTCGGGGTAAGCCTTATACTCGTAGCGGTAATGACTATCGCCTGGAGAGGGAATGAAAAGCGTAACTCTCAGCAACTAATCACCGGCATTGTGGCTGGCACTGGGGCGATGTTTTTCATGGCCCTGGGGATTGTCATGATTAAACCTCTCCTGGTTGAGGTCTCTATTCTCTGGGCGGCCGGTGTCAGAATGGCCTCAGGCGCGATTTTCTTAGGCTTAGCTATGCTTTTCTATCCTCAGAGGAAAAGAATCATGAAGCCGCTGTTATTAATAGATAACTGGGGGGTAATGATTATCGCTTCGCTTGTCGGCGCTTACGGCGGGATAATTGCCTGGGTGGCCGGGATGAAATTCACCGCGGCTTCTATTGCTGCTCCGCTTAATCAACTGAGCACTGTTTTCATTTTTATTTTCGCGGTTATTTTTTTAAAAGAGAAACTTACCTGGGTTCGGTTTCTGGCTTTAATCGCGGCTTTTGCCGGTGCCTTTCTCGCCTCCTGGGCGTAGGGCTCAGTTTGAGCTAAGAAAATTCCTTCTTCTTGGCCTATTCCTGGCCAGGTGAAAGCTTTAAATCAACCCAGAAAGAATATTTTTTAGGGGTTGAGCTTAAGCGCGGACCTGAGGAACCACCGCCCATCATCTCTTCGCCCTCTTCACCGCCGCTTATTGACCTTTCCAGGGAAGTGTCGGTGGCGCGAGCCGTAGAACCCTCGGCGGCCATTCTGGCCATCATGGCTTTGCGCATTTCCTGGGTCATTCCACCCCATTCAAAGCCAACTCTCAAGGCTTGGCCCGGCTGGAAACCAATGCCTGCGGGATAGGTCTCCTGAGAAACGAGGGGAACACGAAATTCATAGACAATGCTTTTCCCGCTCCGGCCAGAACGAAAGGCAGGCGGGTTCACCCCTTCTTGATTATGAGGAACGATGGTTTCACCTTTTTTGCCGATGATGTCGGATTCATAAAAAAGATAGCGCGCCTGAGGTTTTTCCCGAAGCTTAGCTATTTGCTCTTCACTAAGAGGAGTCCCCTGCTTTTCGGCCAGAGCAATCAGCTCCTCTCCTGTAACATTTTTGCGGATAAACTTAATCCCGAAATCCTTACTTTTCTTATTGGCGGGGCTAAAATAAATTGCCATCCCTGTATTATTAATGGTACTGAGGAATTTGGGGTCGTTAAAAATAAAAAGAATATAGAGGTTTTGTCCGTCATGGCGAAAAGCATAATCAACGGCGACATTATTTTGGGTGGTCAAAGCGGTTTCTCCCCAATCCTCATTATTCCCGTCGATAGCTATGGGCATGGGCATAAAAACGGCTTCCACCACTTTTGGCTGGGCAAAATTCTTGGAGATAAAGAGCCAACCAACTCCTAAGAACACTATCACTATCCCATAAACTAATTTTCTCATCACTTTCTCCTTTTAAGGTCTAAATTCTTCGTTTCTCTCCTTTTTATTTTAATCTTCTTTATTTTAATCCACTTTATATATTTTGACCCAATAATAATTACGCTGTCAAATCCTGCTCGGCTCTTCCGTAAAAAGTGTGGCAATTTATCAGGCCTTTATCGACGGTATTTCTTTTAATATTCAATAAGTTATAAGATTTTAAGCGAGATAAAAATCAATTCTGAAATGGAAACAAGTTTTTTCTCATTCTATCTTTAAAAAATGACCCAGATTAGACTTTTTAAACCCAGCTCTTGCCCTCATAAGTGAGCCGATCAAGGCTTAAATAGTACCAAATTATTCACGATATAAAATTCCTGAAGTCAACACACTTTTGAAGGAGGAGCCATCCTGCTCGGCTCTTCCGCCAAAAGAATGGCGATTTATTATACCCATAGCGGCTGTATTTCCTTTAAAAACAAGGAAATACGAAATTATAAATGGGCCATAAATGTATTTTAATTAAAAACACGAGCTATTCTCACCATAACTTTTAAAGACGCTTATATAAGGCTTTATAAAACCCGACTTTTCTCCAGATAGAAAAGCTCTTGGAGCCCAAAATCGTTAAATATTTAAGAAAAAAGGGCCCTGGAAGCATCACACTTTTTTAAGCCGAGCCATCTCGCTTGGCTCTCCTTTAAAAAGAGTGGTGATTTTTAGATAGAAATGAGGGGAGCTCCTTGAAAATAAAGGAGAAAACAAAGGAGTTAACCGAGGACAAACGACCCGGTAAGATTTTAGGCCATTTTTTAGGCTGGCCATGTCTTGCAGGGGTGTATACATCAGCGATACCTTTAACCGGATTTTTTCTGGTCAAAGGCTCTTTTTGTCGATGCCTGAAGCTCACCGCTTAAAGTGTCCATAGGGCTAAAAACTTAAAATTTCCTTAGGCGAAAAGAGGTTGGCGTTCGGCAATACTGGAAGAATTCTAATGTGCCACTAATGTCTCTGGTCCAGTACAGGTCTCCAAGTGAGGCAAGGATAAGTAAGGGAAGAAGGGGAAATAACGAGATTTGGTCACGGGTTCGTGGCCGGCTGATTCTCAGCCTCAAAAAGCGAAAGCCACTGAAATCTTCCTGGCCCACGATTTGCTCAAGCTTGTCATATATGTTATAGAAACGCCAATGGAAGCTCGGACGAGTGTGGCCCGTTCTTCAATCATCGTGGGCGGGGCCACCTTTGCTTCGCGACTTTTTGGCCTGCTTCGCGAGCAGACTTTCGCCTATCTCTTTGGCGCTGGTTTTGCCACGGATGCCTTTGTCGCCGCCTTTCGCCTTCCCAACCTGCTCCGTGACCTGTTTGCTGAGGGCGCTTTATCCGCCGCTTTTGTCCCGGTTTTTACCGAGCATTTAATAAATAAGGGGAAAAAAGAAGCCTTTCGTTTAGCTAATTTGGTCATCAATGGTCTCATGGTCATCTTGGCCGTAGTTATCACTTTCGGAATAATTATCACTCCTTATTTAGTTAAGCTGATTGCTCCCGGCTTTAGCCGCATTCCGGGAAAATCCGAGTTGACGGCGCTTCTGGCTCAAATAATGTTTCCCTTCCTGCTCTTTATTTCCTTAGCGGCTGTTTCCATGGGCATGCTCAACACGCTCCGTCATTTTGGTGTCCCCGCCTTGGCTCCCGTTTTTCTTAATTTAGGGATGATTCTGGCTGGCTTCTTTCTTTCGCCCTATTTCTCGCCGCCGATTATCGGCATGGCCCTCGGTGTTCTGCTGGGTGGCTTAGGCCAGTGGCTTTTTCAGGTGCCGCTGCTGGTTAAGGAAGGATATCGCTATCAACCCCTCCTTTCTTGGCGCGACCCGGGGTTTAGAAAAATTTTGGTCTTGATGACCCCAGCCGTTCTTGGCCTGGCTTCCACTCAAATTAATATTTTTGTGAACACGGTCATTGCCTCTCTCCTGCCTGAGGGTAGCCCTTCTTATCTTAACTACAGCTTTCGCCTGATGCACTTCCCGCTGGGGGTTTTTGGCATCGCCGTAGCCACAGTCACTCTGCCTGTGGTTTCCGCCTATGCCGCCAAAAGGGATATCCCTATGGCCTTAGCCACCTGTCGCTCTTCCCTTGAACTGGTGGCTTTTCTCACCATCCCCTCGAGTTTCTTCTTAGCCTTGGTTAGCCAGCCGATAATTTCTGTCCTCTATGAGCACGGCCGGTTCACCGCTGCCGACACCTTGGCTACCTCCCAAGCCCTGTTGTTTTACAGCTTTGGCCTTTTTTCCTATGCCGCACTCCGCGTCGTTGCTCAGGTCTTTTACTCCTTCCAAGACACCAAAACTCCCGTCAAGGTGAGTTTTTTGTCGATTGCTTTTAATATTGTTTTAAATCTTTGGCTCATGCACCCTTTAAGTTTCCGGGGCTTAGCTTTAGCCACCTCCGCGGCCGCTACCGTCAACTTTTTAATCTTGAGTTTTCTTCTTACCAAGAGGTTTGGCTCGCCAGGCTGGAAAGAATTATCAAGGGAGGTGGTTAAAATTCTCTTGGCTTCAATTTTTATGGGGGCGACTCTGTTAGCCATTGGGCGCTTTTGGCCGCTCAAATTATCTCAGGTTAATTTAGCCGGCAAGGTCGCTTATCTCGCCGTCCTTCTGGCTGCCGGGGTAGTAACCTACGCTCTGGGATGCTTTGTCCTGAAAATCAAAGAGCTGCCCTTTCTTCTGAGAATCTTTAAGCGGGAAAAGGGTCAAGCTCCGTCGGAAAAATAGCCTTTTTGGCCGCCGCCCGGAGAATCCTAAAAAAATAATGTTCAGAAATTTGACTTTCCCCCTCATTGGCTTTCTAAAGAAGGTTTCCCCGATAGCCTGGCCCTCTTTTATTCCTATTCCGGAGTGTGGCTTCTTCAGCCCTGAGAAAAAAGAAGATTTTACACGTCAATTAATGTTGATGGCCATCGGTATCTTTTTAGTCCAAATTCCGGGGAGAGGCCTCAGCAGAAATATTTACCAGCTTTTTATCTTCGGCCGGGGTGCCCCACTTTTTCCCTGGTTTCGGCTCTTTTATATTATATCTATCGGAATTATAATATATTTTTATTATCCTGTTTTTATGCTATAAAGAGAAAATCATGGCCGTGTATCTAACTCAAATTTATTTAGATACGAGGTAGCCGATGGTAAAAAAAATAATTTTCTGGCTTTTGGCTATAATCATTACGCTGGTGACGATAGTCTACCAGCGGGTGACAGGGCCAACCTATCCCATTCGGGGTAAAGCTTATTTTGACCAATTAGAAATCCCCTATCGTTTGCCCCGCTCCCATGTCACTACTTCTGATTGCCCAGTGACTCTTATCGTGCCTGACGAAAACGTCATTGGCTATGTGGAATACCGACCTTACCGCACTAAGGAGCTTTGGACCAGGGCGCCTTTTAAGCGCGATGGCGATAAGATTACCGCCTACGTTCCGCCGCTGCCAGCAGCGGGCAAGCTTGAATATCGAGTCGTGCTTTTCGATAACGACAGGGACCTCGAAATAAGCATTCCCCAATACGGGCTGGTAGTCATGAGGTTTCGGGGCCCAGTTCCTGGTCCTGTTTTAATCCTCCACATTGTTGTCATCTTTTTGGGTTTGCTGTTTTCAGTCAGGACTGGTCTGGAAGCCCTTAGCCGAAGTGGCCGGCCGCAACCTTTAGCCCTGCTGGCTTTCATCTTTCTTTTCCTCGGGGGCCTCGTCTTTGGTCCGCTTGTTCAGAAATATGCCTTTGGCGCCTGGTGGACGGGATTTCCAGTTGGTCGAGACCTGACCGACACCAAAACCCTGGTCGCTCTTATTTTCTGGGGAATTGCGGTAGTTATGGGCCGAAAAGGCCGGCCAGCCCGGGGTTGGTATTTGGCCGCTTCCCTGCTTACCTTAGGGGTCTTTTTCATCCCCCACAGCCTGCTGGGCTCGGAGCTTCGCCTTACCTACCCCACCCCCACCTATTAGATTAGACTCCTTAGATGGAAGAAAAATTGCTCAATTTCAATCTGGTCGATGAAGACATTATCTTTGCGCCTTTCACCGAAAGCCAGGTTTTGGCCTATAAAAAAGGAATTTTCACCGACATTAAGGAAATTAGCCTTTTTTGACTGAGGCCGTATGAGGAGCGCTGGTTTTCATCGCGGAAATCATTTAAGGCTTGCTTTTAATCCAGGCTAAGCTGCTGTGGGCCATCAAAGAGCGCCTGATTGGCCGCCTCGCTGGAACGGCGCGGCGACTAATTGATATTCGCTTCGTCCTGTCAATACTCGCCACTTGAAAAACAAAGTAAAAAAGCTGCTTCCTTGAGGACCTGAGTATTTACCTATCTTCTCCCTATTATTTACCTTTCTCTCCCTCAGAGAAAAACAAGAGGCTCTTCCTGACTCCGGTTCCTTTTTTCCTCGAGCTTAACAGGAAATAGGGAGCCAAAAAGAAAATTAATCGCTAAGCTGCGGCTAACCCCGTTTTGTTCTCAGGATAAATACAAACACAGAACTGGCTGGTTCAGTTTCGAGGAAGAGAAGCAACTAAATTCGCAATGCAGAAAAAAACAATTCGCAGTTCATTGCCGCTTAATCTTAGAAATGAGCTCATTGGCCCTTTGTTTAAGAGCCGGATGTGAGGAAGCTTCTTCAGCCAGACGCAAAGCCTCCGATATCTTTCCGGCGTTAAAATAGCAGGTAGCGGCGTTATAAATTGTCGTGGCTCTGGTTAGGGAAACGCTCTCCAGCTGAGCCGCTTTCCGCCGCCATTGGGCCTGTTTTCTTTCCGGGCTTAACTCTGAGGCCTCAATTTCTTTCATTCGAGCCTGAATTGAATGAACCTGATTTTCATAGACTAGACCGGCTTTTTCATAATAATCAGCTGCCTTGGGCCAGTTTTCGCGGCGGGCCTCTAATCGGGCCAGATTAAGGAGAGCTTCGGCATTGGCCGCGTCAAACTCCAGGGCCTTAAGCAAGTTTTCTTCGGCTTGGGTAAGATTATTCAATTCCAGGGCCACGGCGCCGGTTAAGGAATAAACTTGCGAATTGGTCGGCAGCCGCCCCTTAGCTTCTTCGCAATGAGGCAAGGCCTCCTGGAACTGGTTAAGATAATAAAGATTCCAGGCCAACCAATAATGGGCTTCGCCCATCAGCCAGTAGCCAAGCTCGATCATTTCCCGCAGGGCTTGCATCGCTTCCTCATGGCGCCCCAGAAAGCTCAAACAAATGGCTCGACCGAGCATGGCTTCCCGATACTGAGGAAGAATGGCGAGAGTAGCTTCATACATTTCCAGGCTCTTCTCCAGCTCCTCCAGGTGGAAATAAACCGAGGCTAAAGAAATGGCCATGATAGGTGAAGCCGGGATAGCTTTCCAGGCTTCAAGAAAATGTTTTTCCGCGGTAAGCAAAAGCCCCTGATTTAAGGCTACTTCGCCTAAAAAGTAATGGGCTTCATAAAATTCTGGTTCTTCCTTAAGAAGCTCTTCTAACAAATCCTGGCGGGCCACAGGAGTGGAAGTAACGGCTATTTTAAAGCGGACAAGCCGGCTGCGAGGGAAAAGGTCCAGCAAAGCCCGGGGCTTTAAGTTAGACTCGCTTTCGTAATAGAGATTAAAAAAGCCCGCGAGCCAGAAATAGGCGGCTAACTCGTCTTCCTGGGCCTTTCTCTCCAGCTCTTTTAACCGCCGCGCTCTCTCTTCCCGCAGCCTCTCCCAATCAAGCTTTTCCTTTTCCCAGTCGCGGCTCTTTATTCGGGCCTCAATTTTCCGGTCATCGTAGGCCATAACTCCTTTGCTTTGAACTGAAACCGCCCGCGCTATTTCGTAGAACTCAACGAGGTCAGCAAAATCCTTATTCGAACTGAGGAGAGGGGCAATCTTTTCCAGAGTGGAAGTGGAAAGCCCCACTTCTTTCTCCCTTATCCCTAAGAGCAATAAACTCTTGATATATAACGGAAGCAACGAACCCCTAAGTCGCGGCCAAGGGGCTGTCCGGCTGACCAAGGGTTCTAATATGCTTACGGCTTCGCGAAAGCCATAATAGCAGCCGCGGTTAAGCTCTTTTTCAGCCGCGGCCAAAGATTTTTCAACTTCCAGCTCTAAGGAAGGAGAAGGGACAGCGGTCGTCTTTGGTGGCGGGGCGCAGGCGAAAGGAGAAAGAGAAAAAATAATCAAGAGGAGAGCAGAACAACGAGCGCCAAGTAAATATCTAAGACCAATTTTTTGCCTAAACTTCTTTCTTCGATTCATTTTCGTCTCTTCTTAATATATCATTTTTTAACTAAATTATTCCTCTTTATTATCATCATTTATCTTCATGACTCTTCAGACTGCATATTCTGAAGGAATCAGGCCGGGTATTCGGACGGAAGCCGGCAACCAAGATATAAAGAAGATGTCCAGCATCGCTACGCTTCGACAGATGGCTGCTTTCATTCGGATTCGGTGGCCGGAATCATGAGAATACCTGGGCTGGCTCAAGCGGCTGATTAGGAGCCAAAGATGGAGTGTTTACGATGCTTAATCTGCGAACTAAATTTGATATCGCCCTCTCATCCTGAGCTAAAAAATTTAAGTAAACCCGTCCGGTTAATTTTAAGTAAAATAGGAGAGGCTAAAGCAAAAATCATACTGAGCTCAATAGGGAGGAAAAATGGCCGATTGCTGGCTGTGCGGAAAAGAAGGAGCGGCCAAAGCTCTGAGCCTTTGCCCCGATTGTTTGAAGGCTCACTGGCGAGCTGAGATTGTTAGCCGCGGCCATGCTTCCCGCCAGAAATATGGTCTTCCTCCCTCGCCTCCCCGTCATGATGGGGGTTTTTCCTGCCGTTTCTGTGCTAACGAATGTCGCTTGACAGACGGAAAACTGGGTTTCTGCGGGCTAAGGATTAACCGGAACAGAAGAATTCATTCCGTCACTCCCCCCAAAACATTTGTGGCTCACATTTACTATGACCCCCTTCCCACTAATTGCTGCGCCGCCTGGTTCTGTAAGGGAGCAAAAGAAAGGGGGGTAAACTTAGCAGTTTTTCTTTATGGCTGTAATTATGATTGTCTTTTCTGCCAGAATGCTTCACACCGTCTAATCAACTCATCCCATTTTCTTTCCTTAGATGATTTGGTCCAAGCCGCTTTAGCGCCTCAAGTGAGATGCGTTTGTTTTTTTGGCGGCTCCCCTGAACCTCAGCTCCCTTTAGCCCTCGAAGCCAGCCGCGAAATCAGGCGTCTGGCTCCCCGGCCGATTCACATTTGCTGGGAGTGGAACGGCGCTGGCCACCCTTCGCTCGTTCGGCAAGCCGCGGCCATCAGCTCAGAAACAGGCGGGACGGTTAAATTTGACCTCAAGGCTTGGACGCCCCAAATCGGCGAGGCCTTATGCGGCGTCCCTGTCCAAAAAGCCTATGAAAACTTAGCGATGTTAGGAGAACTTTTCCCCTCAGCTGACCTCCTGACAGCCACTACCCTTCTCGTCCCGTATTATGTAGATGAAAAAGAAGTAGAACCCATCGCTCGTTTCTTATCCCGCATTAACCCTAACTTTCCCTATTCGCTGCTTATCTTCCATCCCGACGACCGGATGAAAGACCTGCCCATAACACCCCGGCGTCAAGTCAAAGCTTGCTTCGCGGCCGCCAAGCGCTATTTGAACCGCGTTAATATCGGCAATCTTCATCTTCTGGACCGGGCCGAATGAGAAAAAGAGCCCTCTTTCTTTCCTGGCTCTGGGTGATTCTCTGCGCCGCTTCTATTCTGGCGATTGTGCCGGTGGCACGGAGTATTCAACGTTTGGTCACTAAATGGGCCGGCCGCTCGGCTTTCGGTTATTTCGTTCTTAGCAACGTGGTTTTGTTTCTCGGCGCCATGCTTTGGCTGCTTATTTTCCGGCTCAGGGTTAGACGTTTATCAAGCTATCTTTGCTTAGCCGCTGTGGGCTTTCTCTACGTCTATTTCACTCTTAAACTCTGGGCCCACCCGGAAGAAGCCGTCCACTTCTTAGAATATGGCCTGTTGAGCTTTCTTCTTTTCCGAGCCCTGAGACACCATTTCTCTGATGGAACCATCTACTTTTCGGCGTTTTTTTTGGGCTCCTTGGTGGGAATAATCGATGAGATTTACCAGTGGATTACGCCCAACCGTTATTGGGATTGGCGCGACGTTGGCCTCAACGCCTTAGCAGTGCTGCTTTTCCAAGTGGCCTTGGCCTTCGCCATTAGACCCAAAGGCCTCTCTGGCTGGCCCGCCCCGCGTTCTTTCCGTTTTGCCTCTTTGGCTTTAGCGACCAATTTGATTTTTCTCGGCCTCTGTTTCTCCAATACGCCAGCTCGGGTCGCCAGCTATTCCCGCCTTATCCCTCAACTTGCCTTCCTCCAAAAAGAAGAAATCATGCATGATTTTCAAAAAAAGAAACACGACGTCCCGGGAATAGGTCTATTCATTTCGCGTTTAAGCTTAGAAGAAATAAAAGAAATTGACCAAGCCAGAGGCGAGGAACTGGCGGCTATTCTTCGAGAGTGGGCTAATCGACCCTATGAAGAATTCCTCCGCACTTTTAGCGCCCAAAAAGAGCCTTTCCTTCATGAATTCCGAGTCAGAGTTTTCCGCCGCGACCAGAAGCTTCTTGAAGCCAATAAAAGACTTAATGGCCCAAAAAAAGAAAAGGCCCAACTGGCTGCCTTCCGGGAAAACCTGTTTTTAGAAAAATACTTTGGCCGGACCCTCCAGGCCTCAGGTTATGCTTGGCCCCCTGAGCTCGTCGCTTCTTTAGCGCCAGAAATCGACCCCAAGGCCGCCTATCGAAGCCCTGTTGGGGCCGGGTTTTCTCCCTTCCAAGATGAAAGGACTCTCTGGCTAACAATTCTGTTGCTTCTCCTGATTCTGGTGATAGCTAACATTATTTATGGCTATTGCTCTCCAAGCCGCCCTCAAAAACGTCCCGAACGAAAGCCCTCACCTTATTGATAAGCTCTCTTTATTTACCAATAAGATTCTTGAGCTCCGCAAGTCAGCGAGGCGTGGGCCTGCCTATGGGGGGGACTATAGGTGTAAATGCTCTTCCATCTGTATAAGTTAGACCATCCAGCCTTCAGGATGGCTTCGCTTCCCCTCAGGTTTTCCCTGCCATTATCTTTTCGGCTTTCTCGGCCGGCGCGGAATTCGCCTGGCCAATAATAGGCCGAGCCAGGGAGGCCTCAATCCTCTTTTGGCCTCTTCCTCTGACTCTCTGGGCATTCGAGGCGCAGGCAACTGCGGCGGCAAGAGTATGTCTCGAGGGGTTGTTCCGCAAAGGCCAAAATTCTAAGGGCCGCTTACGCCAATGCGGGCTGGGCTTTCAAACCAGCCCAAACAAAATTTAAGAGAATCAAAAACCATAAATATGTTTCGTGAAGAAAAAAGGGGGTATAACTATCGGCATTTTAATTGAGCGTCTCTATTTTAATTGAGAAACAATAGGCAGTTATCACGGCAAAAAAATTGGAAAATATAGGAGGTGATATAACGATGCGCCACCCCCAGGGCCGACGACCTTGGGGTATAATCGGCTCGAGGAGGGGGGTTAAGGCAATACGTAAGTATCGGCCCACATAAGCATCATAGTGATTTTATGGTTTTGACTTCCAATGGGGGGCACAAAATTCGCCCCCCTATTGAGGTGAGGGCAGGGCAAAAAAAATCAGCCAGCGGGGGGGATCGAACCCTCGACCTGCTGATTACGAATCAGCCGCTCTGCCGACTGAGCTACGCTGGCTCCGCCATTTTCCTTCCCATTGATAACGGATTTACTCCCCCCTGTCAAGATAGCTGATCGCCTCACTTAAAATCTATACCGAAATGATTCATTGCCTCAGGGAAAAATCTAAGCGAAATTATTTTGCCTTCCAAAAGGTAGAGCGATTTAATTTCGAGATGAAATTAGTAAGGAGGCAAGAAGATGGGGTTAGAGAGGAAGGTTAAGCGGCGATCCTAAAGGAGTTGGCTTCAAGTTAGAAGAGTGCAGCGAAAAAGGGCAACGGAGAAGTGAGCAATAAGCTTGTGGGGATGACAGGCTCTAATCGCCGCTACGCCAGCTGGTTATTACGTAAATATGGCCGGAAGGCGGTTTTGGTTGACTCTGAGAGGAAAGGAGTTATTTTTATAGGGAAGATAAGGAAGATATGGCGGCGGAGGAAGCAGGTTTATGACGAGAAGTTTCGGAAGGTCCTGATGACAACTTGTGGCGGAGGCAATCGGCCTCTCTTTTTGTCTTGGTCTGGACCCAGTTGTGGGCCGAGAAGCGGGGTGGCGCCAAGCTGCGCTCTTCTCCACCCGAGCCTCGGAGACGGTCTCCCGGTGAAGGAGCATAGCGAAGACCCCGCGCGGGAAGAACTCGGCCAGGAAGCTTCCTTGAAACAAAGGCGAAGAATGGAAAAGGTTTCGACCTGATCTGGGCTGAACTCTATCTCGACCTGAAGACTTACCTTCCCGACGGTATCATAATTAAACTAAATCGAATGATCATGGCCACCTCCCTTGAAGGCCGCGAACCTCTTCTCGACCATCGCCGGGTAGAATTTGTTTTCTCCTTACCCGGAGAATGGAAGGCCCACGGTCAGACCACAAAATGGATTTGCAAGAAAACGATGGAGCGTCTTCTACCCCACGAGAATATCTGCCGGAGCAAGGAATGGCAAAGAAGGGTTTGGCATTCCTAATAAGCTATGTCTCTGCAACGAATTGCGGACCTTCTCCGTGACCTCCTCCACGAACGCCGGCGGCGCCAGGAAGGACTATTCTCACCGAAATGGGTTGAGGTCATGATAAAGGACATCTCCAAGGAAAGAAAACCTTTAGCCATCAGCTCAGGGCTTTAATCGCCTTTGAACCTGGCGAGACCGCTATTTAGCCCATCGTTGAGTGCTTTTATCTATATTTTTTCAATAATTAAAACCTGTCCAATGTGATCATCAACTTTGAAAGCGGCCGCGACTGGGCATCCCGGAATCCAGGCAACTTCGTCACCGGAATGGAAGACAGGAAGATAAAGACGGGGGAAGCAGGGGAACTTGCGGGCGTTCATCACATCTTTGAGCTTGCCAGCGTTGGGGCCTCCGATGGGCTGGTAGCAATCTTCTGCGCGGCGAATGCGAACTATGAGCGGCCAGCAGATTAAAGCCGGGTTGAGGCGGGTTCTCTGTTCATCATCAAAGGGGGGAAGATATTTGGCTTCGGTTACCCTCGCCTGGAAGCGCAGACATAAAGCAGGGATAATGAGATGGGCTTTCCCATCCCACCTCAACTCCTAATTCCAAAACGGAGCAAAAGCCCTCTTTTCCATAATTCGTGAACCGACGTGAATAAGGACAATTCCTCGGCGAAGATGAATCTCTCTTCCCGGTTGTAAGAAGCGGATGGCCTTCGCCTCACGAAAGGCTACTCCCCGGAGGCCACCCCGCCGCAGGGAGACAAAGCCGCGGATGAGACGGAGAGTCATCTTTCCTGCCAGAAAGGCCGAGATTCCGGACAGCCCGCGGGGCCGCTTCCGCGGAGAAGGCAAAAAAGAAAGGTCTCGGCGTGACCAGCCGTTTGGGCGCCGTGGCGAATTTCGTTGTCCCGAGGCGCAAAGCTTCCTCTTCCAGGAATTGGTAGCCAATAACCCGTCCTGCCTCTTTCAGGTTAAGCCTCTACTGGCGAGCATAGGCTTGGACATTTTACCTTTTTACCACCAAGAAATAGCCAAGCCTGTGGGCCAGGCTGCGGACAAGCTGCTCATCATTACGGGCAGAGACCCTTAACTGGAGATTGAAATGAGCCAGATAAAGTTCAAAGGGAATTTCAGCGCAAAGACCGGTCAGGAGAAAAAGAAGGGCTGGAGAATCAGGGCCACCGGAAATGACCAAGAGAATATGCTCGCCTGCGACGATGAGGGCCGGCAGCCGATTTCCTGACGAAGGCTTCATAAATGCACGAAGGATAAAGTCTAAGCAGGAGGCCAGAAGATTTTGCGAGCACGCTTTCTATAAAAAGCCTCTGATGGCGACCGAGGAATTTGAACCTCCAACTCTGCGGAGATGATATAAACCGCATGCTCTGACCAACTGGGTTACACTGCCGGATTTAACTATGATTTTAGCTAAAATGAGGAAGCTAAATCGAACCGACACGATAGCTTATCACTTATATTTTCATTTTGATATATGCTGTTAAAATATTAGGAAAGGGGGAAATCAGCGTTTAAAAAACTACTGTTTTAAGAGTTTCGCCCGTGATTTTAACCCCGCCAGTTCCGGCGGAGATGGTCGTCTCTATCCGCGAGCGGAATAACGACCAGGAGATTTACCGGATATTCGAGAAATCTAATACCATGTTCACGAATACGCTGGGCAGGATAACAGAGCGCAGAAAAAAATTAAGTTCAAGTAAAAAACAAAATGATGATAAAGGCGATGAGGAGTACCGGGATGACTTGAAGCCCTTGGAGAGCCAAGGAGGCAGCCATTCCTACCTCCGCCGAAATTCCACAAACCAACAGAGTGGCCACCATTGAAGCCTGAAAAACACCAACATTAGCCGGGGTGAGTCGCAGTAGTCCGGCAAGATTGGTTGACAGCATAGCCAGAAAAGAAGCACTTAGCTTAGGGTTGGCGTTCATCGCCATAAGGACTAAATGAAAAGTCAGCCAGGCGGCGATCCAGTTATAAAATGTAAGTACAAGAGGAAAGATGAGAACTCGGGGCGAGCTTAACTGGCTTAAGGAAGTAGGCAATGACCTGTTAAGGAAAGACAAAAGACGGTAGAACCGTGAGGATGCAGCGCGAAAAGGACTTAGGCTAAAAAGAGAAAAGAAACCCACAACGATTAAAGCCCCCAGCCATAGCCGATTTAAAGACGGAGGAAGAGGAAGAAGGCGGGGAACAAAGAGAATCAGAAAAGACAAGGCAATTCCTTCGATCAATCTTTCCCAGGCCAGCGAAGTAATGACAGAAGAGGCAGGCAATTTTTGCTGGCGGACGATATTCCCTACCCGGAAACCCTCCCCCACAAATGACACAGAAAGGCAATTAGCCGCTGCGCCAATAAACGTGGCTTTTTGGGCCGCTTGCCAGCGGTGCGGGACCAGCGATTCAAGAAGAAGATGCCATGACCATCCTTTTGCCACCAGCGAAGAAAGATTAACAAGGGTGGCCAAGAGAAGGAGCGATAAGTTTGCTTGCTGCAAGGCTTGCCATGTCCCTTTCCAGGGAAAACGCCAGCTGGCATAAAGCGTTAAAAGGACAAAAATAAACGTCAGAAAAAGTTCACCCTTCTTTTTTCTTCTCATTCAGATCGCCACCTGCAACGAACCATTTTCAGCCGGCACGCCTCTCATTAGTTCCCTCAATGGCTTGAACTGATATCCGTCTTCCTGGGCATCGCGGATAATTCCTTCCAGAGCGCGGGCCGTCTCCGTTCTATCAGCTAAAGGATTAAGCCCATCACCATCATGAAGAAGAATAATCGCTCCTGGCTTCAGCCGTCGCCTTACCCGGGCACGGATCACTTCTGAACCAGGCAAGGCTGTATCCCAGACGCCAAAGGTCCAGCCGAAAGTTGAATAACCTAATTCCTTGGCGATTTTATTTACCCAGAAATTTCGATATCCATGAGGAGCCCGAAACATCCGTGGGACGATGCCCGTAGTCTTGGTAATCAGCTCATGGGTTTCGAGAATTTCCTGGCGAATAAAATTTTCGCCCCGAAAGTGCAGCTTTTTATGCCGGTAGGTGTGATTGCCAATTTCCTGGCCTGAGGAGGCAACTTCTCGAGCTAAACTCGGAAAGGTGGCCACGTTTTTCCCGACCATAAAAAAAGCGGCCGGCACGCTAAATTTATCTAATATATTAAGAATGAATTCGGTGGCGGTGGGGTTAGGCCCATCATCAAAGGTGAGATAAAGATAAGAATTTCTTTTCGAACCGCGACCAATCGCCCGGCCAAAAAGAAAGCTGTTAGGCTCGAAAACTCCGTAGGCTAATATTCCAGAGCAAATGGCCATGGTTCCTGGAATAATGTATATCGGGTTCATGAAATTGCCCGCTCATAAACCTCCACCACCTGCTCAACAATTTTTGGCCAAGAGAACTGCCTAACTTTCAGGAGCCCAGCTAACCGCATCTGTTCTCGTTTTTCTCGATTATTAAGGAGCTCGGTTATTGTTCTAGCCCATGCTTGGACATCACGAGGAGGAACAAGGCGGGCTTCTTGGCCTCCATCTATCAACTCCCTAAAACCTATTATATCGGAGATTACCAAAGGCGTTCCGCAAGCCATGGCCTCCAGTAAGGTAATGCCAAATGAAGCTCGGGTCGTAGGGCAAAGATAAAGGTCAGAGCTGGAATAAAGTTCAGGTCGCTCATCTTTAACTTGACCCAGAAATAGAACTTTTCCTTCCAAATGAAGTTTCTTGACTCGGCGTTCGTAAAAGCGACGTAAAGGACCATCCCCGGCCACTATGAGTTTAGCCTCGGAAAATTGTTTATTGATTCCCGCCATAGCCTGAATGATGGTTGATAAGCCGTTGCGGGGATCAAGTCTTCCCAGAAAGAGCAAGCGGGGACCTATCCCTAATTCTTCAAAAGACCGGTAACCGTTGGGTTGGAAATATTCGAGGTCAACGCCGTTGGGAATAATTTTCCATTCAACTTTAAAATAACGCGAGTGCGCTTCCACTACGGGCTGACTCACCGCGATCTTTACTCTGATATAATCCATTTGTTTTTGTAAAGGCTTCTGGAAGATCTGAAAGAAAGGATGCTTAGGAAACCAGGAGTGAAAGGTAGCAACCACTGGAAGGTCAAGCCTTTTCGCTGCTTCCAGTCCGATAATCCCAAGGGTAGGGGTCAAGGCACTGTGCAAATGAACCAGCTCTATTCTTTCTTGCTGGAGGATTGATTTGAGTTCAGAAAATAGATTACGACCTATGGTAAAGCGACAGAAGGAACCGTTGCTGAAAAAGAGCTGGCTGCGACCAAGGCGGATAACAAAAGGTTCATCATTGGTTTTCTTATCCATGCGGGAGGTGATTATATAGGCCTGATGCCCCAGGCGTCGTAGCTCCCGGGCTAAATGATGAACATGCTCGGTAACACCACCAAGATGGGGATAATAAAATTCTGAAATAAGAGCTACTCGCATGGATTTTTTATCCCCATGGAAAAGATAAAAGGAAAGAGGGGAAGGAGCCGCTCTGAGCACTTCCTTCCCCTCTACTCGACTCCACGGAGGACAGACCTGACGCCCTTACTTCTGCTTTCTGACTGTTACCGCTTCGTTAACTCCTTCGGCAGAGATCCGATACCGGACAATAACTTCGTCTCCCTTGGCCAGCTTGTCCAGAGTTATGGCCCCGCCCTTGGCGTCATAGATGGTAGTGGTCGAAAGGATCAGGAAAGTCATGGATTTTTTGTTTTTGTCAACAACGACGATCTCCGACTTTGTTCCTTTAGAAGGGTCAGCCTGCGTCACCGAGTCAACTGTGCCTGCGAACTGGTGGAGCAGCGGTTTTTTGGGCGCGGGCTTCTGCGTGGCCTGCGTCTGGGCCAATGCTATTCCCATTAGACCAAGACCCAGAAGCACCATCAATCCCAGGGAAATTCCCTTTCTCATTTTTTACCTCCTCTTTGAGATTTAGGGAAATTCAATTTCCCATAAAAAGATAGCTGATCTATCTTTAAAATGAGATTAATAGAAAATTAATTTTCTTTAATTAAATTTTTTTAATTCTCTTCTATCCTGCGTAGGTAATTCCACAAGGCGGTAGGGAAGCACAGCTCCTATGCTCCAACCACCTGACCGAAGACACTAACATCTTTCGGGGCCCCCTTGATTTCACGAGGGAGGTAGGGGTGGTTAATACTTTCTAAAATTATATCTTCGGGAAGTGCTTCCTTGTTAAGCTCCCCTGTCCCCAGCGCAACCCGGCCGCCCGGTGCGGCCGCGGAGCCCCTCCGCCAGCCCGTCCCTCCTTCCCCTAAGCTTACAAGTCACCCTTACTAAATGGAAGAGAACCGTTTGTGTTAATAAACAGCGAGGAAACATAAAAGCTCAAATTTTTATTCTGGCGAGGGCGGTCTGCGCACTTAAAGGGGCAAAAATACAGTAAAGGTTGATCCCTGTCTGAGCTCACTTCTTACTTCGATTTTCCCCTGATGGGCCTCAACAATGGCTTTTGCAATGGCCAGACCAAGGCCAAACCCTGCTTCCTCTGTCGCCGCTTGCCGGCTGTGGTAGAAACGGTCAAAAACATGAGGGAGGTCCTGAGGCGTGATTCCAATTCCAGTATCGGCCACGGCGATTCTGGCCCAGCTCTTATCGCGAACCAGGCGAACAGATACTTGCCCCCCTGGTGGTGTGAATTTCAAGGCGTTGTCAAGCAGGTTGATAAAAACTTGTCTCAACTTTATTTCATCACCAGTTACGGTAACTTTTTCATGAGCTTCTAAAAAGAGATTAATTTCTTTCTGGGCAGCCAAAATATCCATATCTCCGATAATGCGCTGAAAAAGGTCGACTAACTCCACCGGTTTTTTCTCCAATTCCACTGCCCTGGCCTCAAAGCGAGCGAGCAAGAGCATATCTTCACACATCCTGATTAGTTTATTAACTTCTTCCAGACTGCTTCGCAAGATGGATTCATAATCTTCAGCCGAGCGGATTTTTTTCAAGGTAACTTCTATTTCTCCCTTCATGATAGCCAAAGGGGTCTTCAATTCATGCGTCAAATCCTCAATAAAAACCCGTTGAGTGAGGAATGCATTTTCTAAGCGATCAAGCATCTCATTAAAAGTATCAGCCAGCTTCTTAACTTCGTCTTTGGTATCAGGAATTTTAATCCGCAATTTCAAATTTTCTGCGGTTATTTTATGAATTGTATTCATGATCTCATTAATCGGATTCAAAGTCACCCGGGAAAGAATAATGCTGGCAATAAAGCTGAAGACAAGCACCGAGGGCAAGAAAATAAGGAACATCAGCCTCAGATGATTTAAAAAAGAGATAATCTGAGTTAGGGGAAAAATCACCTGGACAAGATAAGAAGCTCGATTTTGCTCGAAAAAGGCAAGGGTCAGGGTGCGAACCCTCAATAGCTCGCCAGAACCGTCATCGATGCTAAAATCAGCAAAATAAGGGGTATTGTTTTCAGCCGACGAAAAGAGGTTAAAGGGAATATTCGGTTTAATCTTAAGCTTTCCGGTAGAGCCAATTATCTTTCCCTCAGGGTTATAAATATTAAGGTCAATGCTCAGGAGAAGAGGGTCATTCATTTTCTCCTGAAGCCAACGGCGAACTATCTTTTCAAAGTTGATATTATTGAGCCGGGAAATATTCTTTTCTACCGGATAGAGTGAAAGAAGACTTTTCTTTTCCGCTTCCCAGCTAGCCTCGATGGAATCTATTATCCCTTCGGCTTTGGAGAGGAGAAGATCGTTGATATCGTTATAGGATTTCTTTTTGACCGTATTGTAAAGAAGAGTCCCAAAAATAGTAAAGGTAAGAAAAAGGATGGTTAAGTAAAGAAAAATAATACGATGACGAATGGACTTCAGGAACATTTCACCCTTTTAAAATATAGCCTCTCCCCCGAATGGTCTGGATGATTGGCTTGTCCCGTTCGCGATCGATTTTATTCCGAAGGCGATTGATATAAACATCGATGACATTGGTAAAGCTGTCGAAGTTCATGTCCCAGATATGCTCGGCGATCATCGTCCGCGTTACCACACACCCCTCATTACGCATAAGATATTCAAGAAGAGCAAATTCCTTCGGCGTAAGATTTATCTCTTGTCCGCTGCGGGACACTCTATGCTGAACCAGATCTAAAACAAGATCCCCCACCTCAAGCCGAGTAGGAGGCAATGCTTTCTGACGCCGGAGCAAAGCCCGGCACCGGGCCAGAAGCTCCTCGAAGGCAAAAGGCTTGGTGAGATAATCGTCAGCTCCTGCATCTAAACCCGCCACTTTATCCTCGACGCGGTCTTTGACCGTCAGGATGAGAATGGGAGTAGTAATCTTATGCGCACGCAGCTGGCGACACAGATCGAGGCCGCCTATCTTGGGTATCATTAAATCAAGAATGATTAGGTCGTAATCCTGGGTGGTTGCTAAAGAAAAGCCCTCTTCTCCATCATAAGCAACGTCTACCGTATACCCTTCTTCTCTCAGCCCCCGTTTGATAAAGCCAGCGATTTTGGGTTGGTCTTCGATGACCAAGATTCTCATCGCTTGCCGCCAAACAGCTCCTCAAAGATAATTAATTTTACCTTTTTATTATAAGCCAAAAAAAGCTCTTTACAAATTGCTATAGCCAACAAGACGGTAAAAAGCCTAAGAATATATTTTCGCCCAAGGCAAAAAGAGAAGGTTGATTATTAGCCTCGGCCTAAGCAAGCAAGCAAAAAGACACTGGAGAAAAATATCAATCATTTTAGCCCTGGTTGCCAGCCTGAGCGCGGATAAGATCACGAAGAATAAAGATCCCCACCACTCTTCCGGTCTCGGGGGAAACAATCGGCAAAAAATTTACCGGAGATTCGAGAAATTTATTGGCCACTTCGCGAACAGTCTCGTTAGGAAAACAAACCGAAAATGGATAAATTGGCGGCAGATGCCTCTCTTCCAAGGCGGCTAAAATGTCTTGGCAGGTTACGACACCGATATTTTGGTTTTGGACTACAGGAAAAGCGCTATATTTATATTGATTAGTGCTTTTTTTGAATAATCCAGCCTCAACTCCGTAAGAACCACCTATTTGGGATGGGCGATAGCCCAAATGGGAAGATTCTGCCGGCCCTGAAGCTAAAGGGGGAGACGAATTTTATGCAGTTTATGTCCCTCGTGAATAAGAAGAGCCTCGCAAAAATTGTCTTTTCCAGCGATTCGCGCCATGCCTTGACTTATTACGATAGCCACCATAATGCGAGCGAAAAGATCGCACTGATGGGTCATTTCAAAGACTATCAAGATGAAAGTGATAGGGCTCCGTTGATAGTCCCAAGGCAAGCAACCATTCCCGCTGCGGCCAGCTCAATTCCGTCCTCACCGTTAAGCGGAAGCCAAGTAGATAATAGACTATCACCGAGATAATCGCTGGCTGCCTTTGCAAGGAGAGGGACTTTGCTTCTTCTACATTTTTCCAGCCCTTCGCCTTTTCTCCTTGAGATTAATAAATTTGTTGGTTCTCTTCCATTTTATATGGGCTGGTTTGAGGGCTAAGTTCGGGAGGGCAGAAGGGCCATGGAAGGTTTAGCCTTCCCGAATCGGCCTTCGAGGGAACCTCTGGCGCCGAGGCTGTCTGAGCCTAAACAGGATAAACGGAGAGGCCAAGGGAGCGCAAGAGACTTCCGCGCTATGTCTATAAACAGAGGGGCGAGTTCCGCCGGCGCCGAGAAGGGCAAAGAGGGAACGGCGTTAAAAACCTGAGTGGGAGCGACGCCATCCCGAACGCCTCTAAGCCTAACCCATACAAGATGGAAGAGAATCAATTTTTTTTCTGCGGTGCCGGCTAACTGAGTGTCCGAGCATCAATTTCGTGTCAGCCCATCGGAGGTAATGATAAATTGGGGCATCATCGAATGGCAAGATGGCTAAGCCGCATCTCTTCATTGGCAAACGAGCGGGATTTCAGTAAAATACAGGCTGAGATTTTACGGCGAGAAAGAAAGACGATGATTATTAAGCGACTCGAGCTCCAGGGGTTTAAATCCTTCCCTGACCGGACCAAAATTGTTTTCCATCCCGGGATAACGGCTGTGGTTGGACCTAACGGAACAGGCAAAAGCAACCTCATCGACGCCATTCTCTGGGTGCTGGGGGGACAAAGGCAAAAAGCCCTGCGCGGAGAAAAAACAGAAGATATTATTTTTAACGGGAATAATAAGCGACCAGCTCTCAGTTTAGCCGAAGTCATCATGACCCTGGAGGAAGGAAACGAAGAATTAGTCATTAGCCATCGACTCTTCCGCTCGGGAGAAAGCGAGTATCGCCTCAACGGCAAGTTGGTCCGGCTAAAGGATATCCAGGATACCCTCTGGAAAAAAGAGGTGGCGGAAAAGGATTATTTCGTTATCGAACAGGGAAGCATCGGTCTTCTTCTCACCTCCAAGCCCCAAGAGAAAAGACAACTCCTGGAGGAAGCGGCTGGGACCGCTTTTTATAAAGAGAAGAAGAAACAGGCCCAGAGCAAACTGGAAAGCAGCGAGCAAAACCTTACCCGTTTGGAAGATATTATTGCCGAGGTCGCCAGAGCAAAAAATTCTTTAGCCCGGCAGGCGGCCGCGGCCCAGCGCTACCGCCGTTTGCGGGAGAGGTGCCGCGAGCTCCGGACCTTAGTCTATTTAAAAAAACTTAACCAGTTAGAAGAGCGACGGCGGGAGATTAATACGGCCTACCAGCAATGCCTTCAGGAAGAAAATGAGTTGGTGGCCCAAATCAAGAAAGCCGAGAAGGAAATAAGCAGCCTGCGCAACGACTGGTGGGAGCTAAGCCAGTGGCTTGAGGCCAGCCGCGAAGAACTCCATAATCTTGAGACCAAAAAGCAACGCTTAGAGACAGAAAAGGAAACGAGACGGGTTGAATATTTAGAGGAAAGAAAGAAACAGGCGGGGGAAGAAGTAACGCAGCTCGAAGAGGAAAAAGAAGTTGTGGCCCAGGAATTACATTTGACGAGAATGGTGGAGGCCGACCTGGAAAAAAGCCTCCAGGAAAGACGCGGCGCCTATGACCAAGCAAAACAGGAATGGGAAAAAATAGAAAAAAAACGCCAAGAGCTTGGCCAGAGTCGCGAACAAGCTCGAGACCATCATTTAAACTTGCTTTCCAGGCTGACAGAAGCTAAAAACGAGGCCAGCCGCTTAGAGAAAGAAATGGAGCTTTCGGGCAAACAAGAAAGAAGGCTCCGGGAGCAAATCGCGGCCGCCCATGACTCCCTTGCCCGGCTCAAGGAAAGAATAGATAAAATTCAAGAACAAATAGACAGTGAAGAAAAAGCGAAAATTAGCTTAGAAACGGCGCTCCAGGAAAAAGAAGCCCAGCTAAAAGAGTTAGCTCAGCAATTAGAAACAGTGCAAAGGCAAGTCGAAGAAAGGCAAAAAAAGTGCACCTCCCTGGCCTATGAGATTCAAGCTCTCGGCAAATTACGGGAACAAGCAAGCGGCGAAGGAGCCCCGGAAATACCTGAAAGCTTGGGTCGGCTGCTGGACCTGATTAAAGTTGACCCGGGTTTCGGCCGTTTGACGGACGTGTTTCTGCGGGAAGCGGCGGAGGCCACAGTCGTTCCCGCCGAGGCTATTCTTAACCAGCCAACCTTGACTATTAAAGGCCAGGTTTTTTTATTAGTGCCGCCCCACCCTTCAGCTACCCCTTCCCTTCCTTCCCATCCTGAAATCATCGGTTTCCTCAAGAGCCATCTCCATCCTCAAGAACCGCTCGCGGCGAGCTGGGCTCAATTCCCCGAGGCGGTGATAGTCACCAATCTCAGAGCGGCAGTCGAGCTCTGGGTCCAATATCCTGATTTTAATTTCATCACGCTGCAGGGAGAAGTCCTCACCGCCAGCGGTTTTCTTCGGGTGGAAGAAACAAAGGAAGGTCTCTTCGCGCTACAAGAGGAGCTTCATCGTTGCCAAGAAGAGTTGGCGGCGGCAGAAAAAGAGTTAAAACCCTGGTTAGAGAAAGCCGAGCTAATCAGTCAGGAAAAACAGCAGCTCGAGGGCATGGTCAGCGAGGCGAAACAGGAATTGCTCCGGCTGGAAAAGAAGCTCCGGGATATGGACCGGGAAAGAGGGCACCTGAAAATAGAAGAAGCGCAACTGCGGCAAAATGATGAGCTCTTTCAGAAAGAGCTCAGCCTGCTGCTAACTGAAAGACAGGAAATCCAAACCAGGCTGCACCACGCCACCGAGACGGAAAAACGGCTATCTGAGGAAGAGATTGCGGCCAAGGAAAAGGTATTGGAGCTCGAAAAAGCGCTGGCCGAAGAAGACGCTAAATTGAATCTTCAGACCCGAGCGGTAATGGAACTAAAGGCGCTGCTGGAAATTGATGAAGAGAAGAAGCGTCACGTCAAGCAGCAGGTGGAAAGTCTGGAGCAAAGGCTGACTCACATCAGTCAGAAAATACAGGGACTTCAGACCCAGATTAGCGCCTGGGAGCAAGAGACCCAAGAGCTCCGCCGCAAAATTCTCCAAATCGGCGAAGAATTAAAATCATGGCAGCAGCTGATAGAAAAGAAGCGGCGGGAGATTAACGAAGCTGAGAGCCGGTATGCTCAATGGAAGCAGGAAGACGAGGCGAAAGAAAAATGGCTGCAAGAGACAAGAGAAGCCTGGGAGCAAAAGAAGGAAGAGCGAGTGCATCAGGAAATCCTGAGGGCTGAAATTGACCGCGACTTGGCTAACTTAGAAGAGAACTGCTGGCAGGAGCTGCGGAAAACCCTCACTGAGCTCCAAAAGGAGGCGCCGCAGAAAGAAATGTTTGAAGGCGAGGTTGAAGCCGAGCTTAATCAAGCTGAGGAAGAATTGCAAAAATTCAAGGCCGTCAATTTGATGGCCGAGGAAGAATATCAGCAACAAAAGGAACGTTATAATTTCCTCCTTGAACAAAGGAACGACCTGCGGGCCTCAATTCAGAGCACCCGAGAAGCCATCGAAAAAATCGACGAAGAAAGCAAGAACCAATTTCTTCGGGCCCTGGAAGAGGTCAACCGCCATTTCCAGGAAGTCTTCTCCATCCTTTTCCGCGGAGGCATGGCCGAAGTCAAGCTAACTGACCCGACCAACCCCTTGGAAAGCGGCGCCGAAATTATGGCTCAACCGCCCGGGAAAAAGGTCCAGAACATTACTCTCCTTTCCGGCGGGGAAAAAAGTCTAACCAGTTTAGCCTTTCTCTTCGCCCTCTTTCGCACCCGGCCGACGCCCTTTTGCATCTTGGATGAAGTTGACGCGGCGCTGGACGAAAACAACCTGTCTCGCTTCTTGGACTTGATGGAGACAATGAAGCATAACACGCAATTTATTATCGTCACCCATAACTACAAAACCATGGAAGTGGCTGACTATATTTATGGCACCACCATGGATGAACCAAACGTCTCTCGTCTTTATTCAGTACGCTTAGAAAAAAAGCCGGAGGCGACTTCGCCCTCATGAGGGTGCAAATCTTTGTCCCGCCCGGCGGCTACTTCGCCGAACGCTGGTCGCGGGGAGTCTCCATGCCGCCTTTGGGCATCCTTTATATCGCGGCGGTTCTGGAAAAAGAGGGAGTGGAAATAGAAGTAGTTCCGGCGGATGTCCTCGAACTCAACTGGCGGCGGCTGGCCAAAAAGATTGAAAGGGACCCAGCGGATATTATCGGCGTCACCTCGACCACAGAAAATCGGTTTCAAAGCTTCCAGCTCATCCAAATTGCTCGCCAAGCTAACCCCCAGGCCTTAACGGTCATGGGCGGTCCCCACGCTTCGATGGCCGCGGAGGATACGCTGATTCACCTGCCTGAGCTGGATGTGGTCGTTCGGGGCGAGGGCGAGTTAACGATGTTAGACATGTGCCGCCTGGTCAGGAATAATCTGGATAGAATTAAAGATAAAAAGGACCTCACAATTCTTAAAGACTTAGCGGGAATCTCTTTCCGTCTTGATGGCCAGGCTATCTCTAACCCGGCCCGGCTGCCAATAATGGATTTAGACTCCCTCCCTTATCCTGCTTTCCATCTCGTTCCCTTCAAGAAATATAATTTTAAGATTGAAGTTCCGGGAAAGGGTTTACTCCCGGCCGCCAACATCATGACTTCCCGGGGCTGTCCCTTCAACTGTAACTTTTGCGCCACTCCAGTTAACTGGGGACGCCACGTCCGAGCCCGCAGCCCACTCCATGTTATTCAAGAAATCGAATTCCTCGTCGACCGCTACGGCGCCCGAGTAATCTATTTTTACGACGACACCTTTAACCTCAGCGTCCACCGAGTGGAAGCGATTACTCAGCTCATGACCGAGCGCCGTCTGCCCATTTTTTGGTGTTGTGAAGTTAGGATGGACCTAATGACTAAACCGCTTTTAGCCAAGATGAAAGAGGCTGGCCTTTTCCAGATTTCCTTCGGTCTGGAGGCGGGCTCGGAAAGAGTCCGTAACGAGGTCATCAATAAAAAGATTAAGATTCAAGATTTTCACAACCTCATTAACTGGTGCCAGGAGATGGAGGTGGTACCGAACGTTTTCTTCATCTTTAGCCATCCTACCGAAACTTGGGAGGAGGCCCAGGAAACAATTAAGATTATCGAGGAATACCAGGGAAAAATAGACGCTTCGGTGGCCATTCTCCACGTCTATCCAGGCACGCCCTTAGAGAAAACAGCGCGGGAGCTGGGGGTGCTACCAGCAAATTTTACCTGGAGTAAAAGACACTTCCCTGGTATCATTACGCTGCCTACGGCTCAGGGTGACGTACCGCTTTTTCTCGACCGGCTGAGTTGGGCTCAGATTAGTGAGCTTCTGTTTCGCTGGTCGATGAGCGGCGGCCGGATATCCATCTGGCGTAAGATTCCCCGCGTCCTGAAAAATATCAGAAGCTGGGCCGATGGGAAACGATATGTTATCATGGCGCTCGTCTTTCTCCGGTTGAAGCTCCGGAGGCTCGGGAGAAAGGCAGGACAAGCCAAAAATAAATGAAGAGGAGGGATTAATGCACACCTACCTTTACATCATTCTGGCTTATCTTCTTGTGCTCACCGTGATTAATTTTGTCCGCTCGAAAAAAATTAAAAGCCAGGAAGATTTCATGGTAGCTGGTCGAGGGTTAAAGACGTCGGTGATGGTCTTCACCCTTATTTGTACCTGGATTGGCTCAGGAACCTTTATCGCCGGTGCCGAATTCGCTTCCAAGGCGGGGTTTTCAGCTCTGTGGCTCGCGGCTGGCGCTTGGGTCGGGATAATTATTATTTATTTCCTGGCCGCCAAGATTCAGACCTTCGGCCAGTACACTATTGGCGACATTCTGGAAGCCCGGTATGGTTCAGCCGCGAGGATTATTGGCGCCATTGCTCTCATCATGTCTTTTACGGCCATTGTCTCCTACCAATTCGTGGCTGGCGGCTTCATCCTTAACGTGACCACTGACGGAGCTATTCCTGATTCAGTGGGTACGGTAATCGCGGCTATTTTCGTCATCCTTTTTACTGCCTTGGGAGGCATGATTGCCGTGGCCTATACTGATTTACCCAACGGGATTATAATCTTATTGGCCTGCCTTCTTTCGGTGCCTTTTGTCTATGTCGCCGCTGGCGGGTTGAATCAGGCCACCCAAGTTTTGCCCGCTGGCTATTTTGCCGCTGTCAACGAACAGTTTGGCGCTCATCCTACCCTTAAGGTGGGCGGCTATTTCCTGTCGACCCTGCTTCTCCTGCTGGGTGTTCAGAGCATGTACCAAAAATTTTATAGCGCGCGCACGCCCAAGGATGCGAAGAAGGCAGTTATCTTGTGGACAATCGGCACGATTTTCGTGGAAACCGTGGTGGTGATCATCGCTGTCTTCTCCTACTCCAAGTTCAAAGACCAAATCAACTTGGCCATCCCTAAAGAAGGTGGCAAGGTGGTGCTGCTGGCGGCCAGGAACTTAGTGCCCGCTCCAGTGGGTGTTCTCCTTTTAGGAGCCGCCTGTGCGGTGGTTATCAGCACCGGAATGAATTATCTCCTCTCCCCTTCCACCACCATTATGAGGGATATTTATCAGCGGTTCATCAAAAAAGATGCCGACCAAAAAACGATGGTGGCCCTGCAAAAAACGTTTGTCACCATTCTGGGAGTCCTGGCTTTTCTTTTGGCCACAAGACTGAAATCGGTCCTGGAGATGAGTTATTTTGCTTACACAATTTATGGAGTGGCGATTACCCCGGCGCTAATTGCCGCTTTAGCTTGGAAGCGGGCGACTCGGGCAGGAGGCCTGGCTTCAATCGCCTCCGGAACTTTGGTCTGTGTTGTTCTTAAAGTCCTGGCTGAAGTCTTGCCAGCCGAAAAAGTGCCTGAGGGCGACCCTTGGGGTATTCCCCTTATTTATCCTGCTTTTGCGGCCTCGCTTTTAACGCTGGTCATTGTCAGTCTTTTAACTAAAAAGCCAGAGCCGGAGGAGCTGGAAAGGTTTTTCCCGACCAAAAATAAGTGATATGGCTACAGGTATTGTTCAAGATTGGCGATATCTCCGTCATGAGATGGGGCCTTATCATGTGGAGAACCCGGCTCGCCTCCAGGTTATTTACGAAATGGTCGCGGCTGAGCCAAGTTTTTCTCAGCTCGTCGCCATCAAGCCCAGAGAAGCCACCGAAAAAGAAATAGGCCTGGTTCATACCCCAGGATACATTAATGAACTCCAAGAAACAAAGGGCAAACCCCGGGTAATCCTGGACCCTGACACTTCTACCGGCCCTTTTTCCTATGAAACTGCTCTCTTGGCCGCAGGCGGAGTTCTGGAGGCCGTCAAGGCGGTGATGGAGAAGAGAGTGGAAAATTGTTTTGCCCTCATCCGACCGCCCGGCCATCATGCTGAAGCCTCGCGGGCAATGGGTTTTTGCCTCTTGAACAACGTGGCCATAGCGGCCAGATGGCTCAGAAAAGAATACGGTTTAGCCCGGATTCTGGTCGTTGACTGGGACCTTCATCACGGCAACGGAACCCAGCACGCCTTTTACCAGGAAAAAGAAGTCCTCTACTTTTCAACTCACCAATATCCTTATTATCCAGGAACCGGCTGGTGGGATGAAGTGGGAGAGGGTGAGGCCGAAGGTTTTACCTTTAACGTGCCCCTCTCACCGGGCAAGGGCGACGCAGATTATCTTTTCATTTTCCAAGAAATCCTTACGCCCATAGCGCTTCGCTATCAACCTGAATTTATTCTGGTTTCAGCCGGGTTCGATATTTATAGCGGCGACCCTTTGGGCGGGATGATGGTCTCAGCCGCTGGTTTCGCCGGATTAGCCGCCCATGTTCTCAGTTTGGCGCGGGAAGTGGCTCAGGGCCGGCTGGTTTTGAGCCTCGAAGGCGGCTATAGTCTCGACGGGCTCAGGGAGGGGGTAAAAGAAATCCTTTTCCAGCTCGCCGGGCTTAAGCTGCCGCCAGCAGTAGAACCCGGAGTTTCCGCTCTGACTAAAAAAGAACTTGCCCCTGCCTTTCACAACCTCGACCGTTACTGGAGATAAAGCCTGGCGCTGGGGCTGAGAGCAGGCTGATTACGGCGAAAAGAAGAATAGCCACTCTTAAAATGACCATAGCTGGTTTAAGAAAGGAGGAATAATTTTCCTCCTCAGCTATCAACAAATCATAAGCGGGGATATAGGATGGTCCTTCCGGGTTTAGCGTGGGTGAACCTGGAGAATTAAAGGCGTCAGAAAGCCTGGAGGTAACCCTTGGACGCCGAGTTTTAGAAGAAACCCTCTTTGGTCGCTCTCGTATCTTATATATATTTTTATAATTATCAAATCAGCCTCATTAGCCTCATGAATAATAAACCCGCCTGAGGCGAATTAGCTAAAAGATGCTTCCCAATATATTATTTTCACCCACAAGAAAATCGGAAGAACCAATAAGACAAAACGAAGGGTTAGTCGTGTTCTTCTACGGCTTTGGAAGTGCCGTAGTAATCTAAAATCATAAGATGGTCTTGCCGCGTACAGAATCTCTGGGGTTCTGTCCCGGGGAAAAAGACCTCGCGAAAAGGCCAGAGGCAGCTGGGTGTGGCTAAAAAACCAGTTTTGCGGTCGATTGTGACAAAAGAAAGGTTGGGCGGGATTTCAAAATCTTCATAAACAAACTCGCTCCCTGCCTCCAAAGCTTTTTGTTTTTCGAGCTCGATGACTTTCTGGAAAAAAGTGGTCCAGGCGGGGAGGGCGGCCACCGCGCCGGCCATGCGGTCGCCGATGGGTATTTTGGTGTCAAAACCGACCCAGACTCCAGCACATAATGAGGGAGAAAAACCGATAAACCAGGCATCCGTATAGTTATCGGTAGTTCCGGTTTTTCCGGCTAAGGCTTTATCATTTAACAAGGGCGCAGCTGAAGCCGCGGTGCCTCTTTCAATAACTCCCTGGAGGAGGTAGGTCATCATATAGGCCATTTGAGGCGAGATGACGGTTTGTTGTTCCGGTTGATTCTCTTCTAAGATGTTGCCCTGCTTATCTTCAATGCGGCGAATAAAATAAGGCCTGGCTCTGACTCCCTTGTTGGGAAATACCGTATAGGCGGAAACAAGTTCGAGCAGGCTGATCTCAAAGGTTCCCAAGGAGAGTGAAAGATAGGGATAAATCGGCGAAGTTATACCAAACTTTCGGCAGTATTCCACTCCCAGCTGGGGCGAAATATAGTCGAGAAGTCGGGCAGTAACCACATTCCTTGACTCTTCAATGCCGATACGCAAGGTAACCGAGCCCTTGTACTTGCGGTCATAATTGCGGGGGGACCAGGGCTGACCAGTCCAGCGGTCGATGAAGGTAACCGGCTCATCGACGACTATACTGGCGGGCGTAAAGCCATTTTCTAAGGCAGCCACATAAAGAAATGGCTTAATAGCCGAACCCACTTGTCGCTGCGCCTGAGTGGCCCGGTTAAATTTGCTTCGATTGAAAGAATAGCCGCCAACCATGGCTTTAATTGCGCCGGTTTGGGGCTCGATAGCTAAAAAAGCACCTTCTAACAAGGGCTCTTGGTCAAGAGAGACCAAAAGCTTTTTAGCCGCTTCGTCGACCTCCCGCACCTGCACGAGGATTACGTCTCCCTTGCGGATAAGCTTTTCCAGATTATCTGTTCTGGTCCAGGCGATATCTTTATTAGTCATCAGGCCTTCATAATCTCTTATTCGCACTGTGGCTTCTCGTCGTGAAACCGAAAGAACCACAGCCGGCACCAGGTCTCCAGGCTTAAGAGGGGCTAAGCGCCAGCTATCCAGCCAGACGCGGCTGAGGTCAACTTCGCCGGCTTCGACGAGGTTTTTCTTATCCTTTCGCCACCCTTTCAATTTATCAATCTCCCGAAGCCGCAGCAGCAGGGCCTCTTCGGCTATTCTCTGGAAAGTTGGGTTTAAGGTGGTATAGACCTTCAGCCCAGAGCGATAAAGAGCGTCTGCTCCATAGGTTTTTTCCACGTATTTCCTGACTTCTTCGAAGAAATAGGCCCCAAATTCAGCGCTTTGGCGGTGAAGAGGCAAAACCTGGAGCGGTTTCTTTTTGGCTTCTTCTGCTTCCTGGGGAGAAATAAAACCTTCTTCCGCCATCCTCGTCAGAACATGATTGCGCCGTCGCCAAGTAACTTCTTGGTTATTATAGGGCGAATAGACTTCCGGCCCACGGAAAATCCCGGCAATGAGGGCGGCTTCCTCTAAGGTCAAGTCAGAAACACTCTTGCCAAAAAAAAGGTTAGCCGCTGTCTCCACGCCGTAGACACCGTGCCCGAGATAACATTGATTACAGTACTTCTCAAAGATTTTCTCTTTGGAATAAACTTTTTCAATCTGCCAAGCTAAGTAGGTTTCCTTAAGTTTGCGGCCCAGAGTCTGCTGGGTATAAAGGAAAAGCTGGCGGGCTAATTGCTGGGTAATGGTGCTACCCCCCTGAAGACGGCGTAAACCTCGGCCAAACCTTAAATTGGCTTTTAAAGCCCGCAGAATCCCCCGAAGGTCAACGCCATGGTGTTTAAAAAATCGGGGGTCTTCAGTGGCGATAATGGCCTGCTTGAGAACCGTTGGTATTTTCTCATAGGGAACTTCAACCCGCCGCTCGATAGCAAACTCCTTAACGACGGAATCATCGTCGGCTAAAACAGAGGTGATGATATTCGGTTCAAAATGCTCCAGTTCAGCCACATCAGGTAAGTTGAGCTTGATGGCTCGATAAGCGCCGGCCATAACTCCCAGTAAGGAGGCAACAAGTAAGGCAAAAATAATTAAGATGGCGGACCAAAAGGATTTTTTCTTGCCTCCCTTTTTAGGCTTCTTGGGATGGCGTCGCAGCGTTACCTTCTTCATCAACCCGAATCTTAACAAAAAGCGGGCTTAAATTACAAAGGGCCTCAGGGTAAAAGGCCTTTTTTCCTTAAGATTATTTTGACCCGAGAAAAAATAGCCTGATGAATTTTTTCTTCGGGCTGCTCGGCCTCAAGATGAAAGATGCCCCGGCCTTTGAGACCCTGGAAAATACGTTCCACCTTTTCTAAATAACCTTCCTGCTCAAACAAAATGTCCTTCTTCCGGCGATGGTGGATGCGGGCCAGCCCCTTAGCAGCTGCCAGGTGGAGGATGAAGACCGCTTCTGGTCGCGGGGCAAAGGCTTCATTGCGGCGGCGGATAATCCGAGGGTCTATTCCCCTGGCTCCTTGGTAGGCCATAGTGGAAAAATAGTAACGGTCGAGAATAACAATTTTCCCGGCAGCGAGGGCTGGTCGGATATGCCGGCGGACATTATCTTCCCGGTCAAGAAGAAAAAGTTCCAGCTCTTCCTGAGGGTTAAGGACGGTTTCGGCTTTAGCCATAGACCTAATCTTTCGTCCCCAGCGACCACGAGTGGGCTCTCTAAAAACAGCCACCGGTAACCCCATTTTCTCCAGGCGCTTAGCCAGCAGCCGGACCTGAGTCGATTTGCCTGCGCCGTCAATTCCCTCGATGACGATAAGGCAGCCCTTTTTCAGCGCCATCAGCCCTTTTCCTTAATCTTTGTATTGTCTATCCTCGGTCATGATAGCTATTTAGCCTTTGCCTTGCAACTTCCTGACCAGGAGCAAAGTTATCCTTTAGAAGGCAATGAACAATCTGAATTCATATAAATTTTTAGGCCTTTTTAGAATACTAACACTACCGAATCCGATTGTTTTTTAGTTTTACATATGGTATTTTAAAATATAACCATAAGGAGGTAGGGTTAAAATGCGGAAGTATTTGTGGATAGGTGGAACTGGTTTTATTCTCGGGCTTTTGGCTGCCGGGTTTATTTTGGTCCAGCCGACAATTAAAAATGGAACCCCAGCCTCCATGCCGGCTTCAGTTAAAACTGTGGCCGCGGTGTCGCCTCTTTACGGCTCGCCTTCGCCCGAGGTGGCCACGGCCGTTGATTTTTCTCGAGTCGTCGAGAAGGTGGGGCCAGCGGTAGTGAAGATAGAGTGCGAACGGGTCGAACAAGTCCGGGGGTTTGACCAAGAATGGCCCTTCGATGAATTCTGGGACCGTTTTTTTGGTCTTCCTCGGAGTCGGCCTCGCGAATATAGGACCCCCGTCCAGGGGACAGGCTTTTTCATCAGTGCTGACGGCTACATTCTGACCAACAACCACGTGGTGGAAAAGGCGGCCAAAATAACCGTTTATACGAGTCAAGGTGATGAGCTTCCCGCTAAACCGATTGGTCTTGATTCCCGAACAGACTTGGCTTTGATAAAAGTAGAGGGAAAAGATTTTCCCTATGCCGAGCTCGGAGATTCCTCCCAAATTAAGGTGGGAGAATGGGTTTTAGCCATCGGCAATCCCTGGGGGTTAGAACACACCGTAACCGCCGGCATTGTCAGCGCGAAAGGCCGCCAGCTGGGGGAAGTACAGCCTATCTATCAGGATTTCATTCAAACCGACGCCGCTATTAACCGGGGCAATTCAGGCGGCCCCTTGGTTAATTTGAGAGGCGAAGTAATCGGTATCACCAGCAATATCTTTTCGCCCACTGGTTCCTATGCCGGAATCGGTTTCGCTATCCCCTCCAGCTTAGCCAAGAAAATTGTGGCCCAGCTAAAAGAAAAAGGCCGGGTAATTCGCGGCTATTTAGGCATTGTTCCAGACCCCATCAACGAAGACCTTAGGCAATTCTTGAAGCTTAAATCTAAGGAGGGGGCGGTAGTCCGCTCGGTTGAGCCTGGAAGCCCGGCAGATAAGGCGGGCTTAAAGCAGTATGACGTAATTATTGAAGTTAACGGCCAAAAGGTTAAAGATGACATGGACCTTCGTTTCAAGATTGCGGAGATAGCGCCTGGCTCAAAGGCCACGATTAAGATAATCAGGGACGGAAAAGAAAGTACGCTGACAGCCGCCATTGAAGAGCTTCCGGAAGAGGAGCCCAGCCAGGCACCGGAATCGGGCTCGGAAGACTTAGGATTAACAGTTACCACGCTTACCCCTCGCTTGGCTCGTTCTTACGGGTTTAGAACTCAGGAGGGTGTTTTAGTTACCCAAGTTGACCGCTATAGCGAAGGAGAAAGGAAAGGAATCCAACCTGGTGACATTATTCTTGAAGTCAACCGAAATAAAGTAACCTCGGCCAGAGAATTCCAGTTAGCCTTGCGACGCATAAAGTCGGGCGAACCGATTGTCCTTTTGATGCGCCGCGAACAGGAAGGCCTGACGAATGATTTTATCGTCACTTTGAGGAAGCCATAAAGTGCAGTTTACCAAGCTCCATTCTCTCGGCAACGATTTTCTGGTTCTGGACAGCCAGGAATTGGGGTTCGCGACTGACCTGAGCGATTTCGCCCGCAAGGCCTGTGACCGCCACGTGGGTGTTGGAGCCGACGGCCTGATTATCATTACGGTTCGCGACCGAGATGCGGGCACAGTTCATTTCCGCATCTTTAACGCTGATGGCACAGAGCCAGAAGTGTCGGGCAACGGCCTTCGCTGTGCGGCCGCCAATCTTTATTACCATCAGAAGGTCAACACTTCCCGGCTTACCTTTCTGACTTCTGCTGGCGAGAGAGAAAGCACCTTGGTTGAAGCTTCCCTTTCCCGATACATCATCCGTATTGACATGGGTGTCCCGAAGCTGACATCCCGGGAAATTCCCTTTGATAACGGCGCCTACCATGAAAGAATTATTGACTATCCCCTCTCGATAAACCGAAAAATATATCCAGTTACTATCGTCTCAGTCGGCAATCCTCACTGTGCAGTTTTTGTGGACCGCTTTCCGGCCCGAATCGAATGGCATCAGTTAGGTCGGGAAATAGAATCCCATCCCTTCTTTCCCAATCGAACCAACATCGAATTCATCCGCGTCCTCAGCCGGCAGGAGATTGAAGTGCTTTTTTGGGAAAGGGGTGTAGGCGAAACTCTTTCTTCCGGCAGCGGCTCCTCGGCCGCGGCCGTAGCTTCTATCCTTAAAGGCCTCACAGACAGCCCGGTTACGGTCCGCACCTCCATGGGCTCACTCTTGGTGGAATGGGAAGGTCAGAAGGTCTATCAAACTGGCCCCGCCGAGGTGGTTTTTGAAGGAAAGTTACTGAAGCCCTGAGCTCTCCTTAATACTTTTTTCTTTCCTTCTCTCAATGTGAATTTTCAGGTTGCCATAAACAGTTGAAATTTACTAAGCTAAAGTTTCAAACAGAAACTTCCAAATGGGTGTCAAACATATGCGTTCCATGTCAAGTATTTAAATTGGTGCCGGCTGAAAAATTGGTGTCGACTTATATATTTACCTAATTTTTATTTAATTTTTTTCTTCTTTCCCATTTATTGGCGGGGTGAAAGGATTATTTCGAGATGGCGATGGCGACCACAAAAGGTCTAACCTTCTCTAATTCGCTCTCGAGGCCACCAGTCGCCGTCACCGATAATGGAGCCTAAATCGGTCCAAACGAGAGGCCAAAACTCTTTAAAAAGAATAAGTTAGGCCCAACCCAAGGATAAAAACATTAAGGTCGTATTTTTCAATCAAAGGATGAACGCCAAACCCGGGCAGAGTTTTTTCTCTTTCCTGGCCAAAAGCATAGACATAGGCAAAGTCGATTGTCACCCGGCCTGAGCGATAACCCACTCCGCCCAAAAGGCTAAGTTTATCCACGTCGATATTCATGATATTTAGGGTTTCATCAGGGGTGGCGCTACGGTCATAACCAACACCGCCTCGCAGGCAGACGCCTTGAGGGAAAGCATATTCAATCCCCACCCGGCTTATCAAAATGTTCTCAAAATTCATCGGCTCGGCTGTGCGGACCTCGCCGACATAAGGAATACCCCGGATTGTCTTGTCAACCTTGTCCAGAGCCGACCAAAGGGTATATTGAGCACTGGCAGAAAAAAGGAGACGGTCGCTCAAATGGTAAGCAAAACCCGCCTCTAAATCCCACGGCAAACTGAAAGTAGTTTCGGAATCTAATTTCATCCGGAAATCGCCGTAGGTAACGGCCGTTGTCCCGGTCAAGGTCATTTTGGCCGGACCGCGCACGCTCAGTCCCACCGCCGCCTTCTCTGAGAGACGGTAAAAAAGGCCGAGGGAAGCTGAGAGAGAAGAGCCGCTTTCCTCCTCCTTCATCGGCCCAAAGGGCTCCATACTGGTATTAACAGTTAAAATTCCCTGATAAAAATTAAGGGCCAGCCCGGCTGACAGCCGGTCATTGAGCTGGATGGCCACGGAAGGGGTGAGGGAATAGACTCCCAGGGTTGACTTGAAGGGAAAGCCCAAATCAGACTCCTTCCAGTCGACGCCTCCCCCAGCATAGGGAACATAAGCTCCAAACCCCACAGTGACTTTCTCGTTCATCCGGTAGGTGACAAAAATTTGCGGCACCGAGCTCTCAAAACGGCTCTGAATGGTCTGGCCAGAGGGCGCCACGTAAACATGAGTTGGCCAGATATGAAAGCCGTTAAGGGAAAAATTAAAGGCGTTTTTCTGTCTGGTAAGCCCTGCCGGATTATAGAAGATGGCGCTCGGGTCGTCGGCGACGGCGATAAAAGCTCCGCCCATGGCAATGGCCCGGCAGCCCAAAAGAGTGTTGTTCCAGCCGCCCGCCAGCAGGCAAATAGGAAACAAAATTAGGCAGAAAAAAGAACATAGCCCCAAACCTTTCCGTTTCATCTTCCTTTCTCCCAAATAAGCTCTTAGCTTTCTAAGGCTTATATCGAAAACAAAATAATGTCAACCCCGAAAATATTTTTTAAATCCTCTTATAATTAAGTTTTCCTCTTAATCTCATGACTTTTGCCCCATCCCGTTTTTGCTTTGTTCCTCGACCCAGCTTTTGATGATTGGATTAGAGATAATTAAGCCCAGATGTTTTTTGGCCTCTTCCGCTCTCTCCTTCGCGGCGCCAGCCGAGGCCACCTGGCGGCTCATAGACCCCCTGCATTGGAGCTCTTTTTCTCTTTGGCCTAACGCCTATGGCCGCGGCGTCCCTCAAATTAAAAACCAAGCTATTTCGGAGAGCTGAATGGGCCCCTCAAATAATTCTTGAGCATGAGTTGCCATCATAGGCAAGTCTTTGGCCACCAGGCCTACCTATGGCGCCATCGTCCCCGACCTCTTAAACAACCCGATGCCATGGTTTACCTCGTCGAGGATGAAAAGGCTATCTGTGGCGGCATCATCCCTGAGGCCGTAAACAACTCCCCGCCCTTTTTCTTAGAATTTTTTCCTGACGGCCTCAATCAGCTCAAGTTTGTTGCGGCGTCGCCATTTCATGGCGGTCTTTTAAGGGGGAAACAGTTAAAGCTGACTCAAAAACCTGGTTGATATCTTCGACAAAAATAAACTCCATTTCGCGGCGAATCTTGCCTGGAATGTCGGTTAAGTCTTTTTTGTTAGGCGCTGGCAAAATCATTTTCCTTATTCCGGCTCTCTGCGCCGCCAAGACTTTCTCCTTGATGCCCCCTATGGGTAAAACATTGCCGCGCAAAGTAATTTCTCCCGTCATGGCTACGTCATGCTTGACCTTAATTTCGGTGCAAACAGAAATAAGCGAAGTGGCGATGGTCACACCCGCCGAAGGGCCGTCCTTAGGAATAGCGCCTTCTGGAATATGGATATGAAAGTCATATTCGGTAAAAATTGTCGGGTTAATACCGAATTCATCGGCGTGAGAGCGCAAAAAGCTTAGGGCTGCTTGGGCTGACTCCTTCATTACGTCGCCGAGGGAACCCGTAAGAATAAGCCCGCCTTTGCCTTTCATCTTGGTTGCTTCGACGAAGATAATTTCGCCGCCCGTGGCTGTCCAGGCGACGCCAGTCGACACCCCCACCTGGTCCTTAGCCAGCATCTGGTCGCGAAAGATACGCGGCGGACCGAGAAATTCTTCGATATTGTTGGCGGTGAGGCGATGAAGCGACCGTTTACCTTCAGCTACCTTACGGGCCACTTTCCGACAAACCGAAGCGATCTCCCTTTCCAGGTTTCTAACCCCAGCCTCTCTTGTGTATTGAGCAATTATTTTTTGAACTGCTCCCCGGCTAAAAGAGATAAGCTGCTTATTCAGGCCATTCTCGGCAATCTGTTTGGGAATCAAATGACGCCGGGCAATCTCCAGCTTCTCCTCCTCCGTATAGCCAGGAAGCTCGATTATTTCCATCCTGTCCCGGAAAGCGGGTTGAATTGGGTCTAATAGGTTGGCCGTGGTTATAAACATCACCTTCGACAGGTCAAAAGGCACGCCAAGATAATGGTCGCGAAAAGAGTGGTTCTGTTCCGGGTCAAGAACTTCGAGCAAGGCCGAGGAGGGGTCGCCCCGAAAATCGGCGCCGATTTTATCCACCTCATCCAGCATAAAAACAGGGTTATTGCTGCCAGCTTGCTTGATTCCCTGGATGATTTTTCCGGGCATAGCGCCAACATAAGTCCGGCGGTGGCCGCGGATTTCCGCCTCGTCTCTTACTCCGCCCAGGGAGATGCGAACAAACTTGCGACCCAGGGAACGGGCAATCGACCGGCCGAGCGAAGTCTTCCCCACACCAGGTGGCCCGACGAAGCACAGGATGGGGCCGCGTATTTTCTGGGAAAGCGACCTGACGGCCAGATATTCCAAAATTCGCATTTTGACCTTATCCAGACCATAATGGTCCTCGTCGAGAATCTGCCGAGCTTTTTTCAGGTCAAGATTATCGGTGGTCGATTCATTCCAGGGAAGAGAAAACATCCAATCAAGATAGTTGCGGACAACGGCGGTTTCGGCTGATTCCGGGTGCATTTGTCCTAAGCGGTTAATCTGCTTTTCCAGCTCTTCTTTCACCTCATCAGGCACCTGGAGCTTGGCCAGTTTCTCTTGATAATTCTTGATTTCTTCCTGAAGCTCACTCCCCTCACCTAATTCTTTTTGAATTGCCTTGAGCTGTTGCCGCAAGAAATATTGCCGCTGCAATTTATCCATTTCGCCCTTGGCCTCGCTACTGATCTTGGATTGCAGGTCCAGGAGCTCCAGTTCCCGGAGCAGCAGCTCATGAACCTTTTTTAAACGAAGCTGGGGGTTGACTGTCTCCAGAATTTTCTGAGCTTCGTCTACCTTTAAATCAAGGTTAGCCGCCGTTAGGTCTGCCAGACGACCGGGGTCATCCATGTTAGTGGCGATGATCAACACTTCCGGGGGAATATTCTTTCCTAAGGACGTGGCCTTCTCTAAGCCAGAACGAATGTTGCGGATAAGGGCCTCGGTTTCGATGGTCTTTTCCGTGACTTCAGGCTCATGAATAACGGCAATTTCTGACTGAATGACCTTGCCGTCGTCTTCGAAACTTTCCACCCTGGCCCGGATTAACCCTTGCACGAGGACTCTCACGCGGCCATCGGGCAGTTTGAGCATCCGAATGATCATGGCCACGGTTCCTATGTCAAAGGCATCTTCGCGTTTCGGGTCTTCAATTTCCAGATCCTTCTGAGTCAAGAGCAAGATCATCCGATGGCTGGAGAGAGCCAGGTCAACAGCATTCTTTGATTTTTCTCGGCCGACAAATAATGGAATAATCATATAAGGAAAAACAACTATATCTCGAAGCATCAGGACGGGCAGTTTGGCCGGGATCTGGAGTTTAGGACCAGAGGTCTCGGCCGCCCCTTCCCCTGCAGCACCTTCTAATTCAAAGAGAGGTTCTTGTTTTTCATCATCTTTTTCTTCCATCTTTACCTCCTGCTGCCAAGTGCCAGTAACTTCGTCACTTTGGGCTTTATTTTTTGCGGTATTTTTTTAGCCGCACCACTAAGACACCATCCTCCAGCCAGGCTTGGGAATGGTCGGGGAAAACCAGACAGGGAAGAGGAATAAATCGCGAAAAAAACCCATACTCTCTTTCCAGCCGGATATAATGTCCACCTTGAGCCGCCTCGTCCTCCCTTTTTTTCCCGCTAAGTTCAAGACGATTGGCATGGACAATAAGGGAAAGGTCGCGGTGCTCAACCCCGGGTAGCTCGACCTCAACCACCAACTCTTCTCCCTGCTCATAAATATCCACTCGGGGCAGCCAAGGTGAAGGCAGGGCGCCAAAGGCTTCTCGGACCACATTCTTTTCCTCGGCCGTTCGGGAAAATACCTCGACGCGACGAACTCCCTTGCCCGGCTTAGACTTGATACTCATGCCAGATAAAATCTATTTTTCTTTGAGCAGGTTTTCTAACTCTTGCTTGAACTCGACCACATCTTTAAACTCGCGATAGACCGAGGCAAACCGGACGTAGGCTACTTTATCCAATTCTTTTAACCGGTCCATCACCAAGGCCCCGATTTCGGCTGAGCTCATCTCTTTTTCTGGTTTCTCCTGAAGCTTATTCTCCACCTCTTCGACAATCTCTTCCAACTTGGCCACAGGAATCGGTCTTTTCTCGCAGGCTTTCAGCATCCCCTTGAGAAGCTTCTGGCCATCAAAGGGCTGCCGGCTGCCGTCTTTCTTAACTACCATGAAGGGGACTTCTTCTATTTTTTCATAGGTAGTAAACCGACGCTGACAGGCTAAACATTCTCGCCTCCGTCTAATAGCCCAGCCTTTTTTGCTCTCCCTCGAGTCAATCACTCGGCTGTCTTGATGCTGACAGTAAGGGCACTTCACGGCGCGGCTGTCTCCCTCAAACGGCTAACCTGAAACAGAGATAAGCCATCTTTCCATAATATAACATACCCAAGAAGGCAAGTCACGACCAGCTGAAGAGCATGGGTGACCAGAGTCATGCCTACGGCTAAGTTGGGGTCTACATGGTAGAGGGAAGTCAAGGCTAACTTGCTGAAATAATGAAAGCCCCCCACCATGCCGGGCGTAGGAATAGAGGCCCCAACCATGGTCAAAAAAACATAGGGAAAAAGGAAGAAATAAGGTAGATTGACATGATAGGCTTGAAAGAAGACCCAATAATAGAAAATAATCAGGAGCCAGACCATCAGAGAGAGAAGGAAATAAACCAGAACGGCGCCGACGGAATGAAAAAACTTCAGCCCGAGAATAAACTCTTCTGCCAGTTCGAGGGCGGCGCGGCGGAATTTCTCTGGGAAGGGCCGGAGCAGAAAAGCAATTAGGCGAAGCGAAGGGTCCTTAAAAAAATAAAGAAGAAGGCTCACTGCTAACAAACCTGAGGCAAAGGCTAAGCCGACGAAACCCCAGAGATGAAGGTTGGAGTTGGCGGCCTCGTCAACTTTAAAGAGAGCCGCATAAAGCGGTTTGGCCAGCAAGAAAACGCCCAACAGAAAACACATCGTAAACATATCAAAAATACGCTCCACGACCACTGTTCCCATGACAAAGCCCTTTTTCATTTTTTCTTTCTGGGCTAAATAGAGGGGTTTTGCCAGCTCGCCTAAGCGGCCCGGGAAAACGAAGGTAACGGTGAACCCGACAGCATTGCCGGCAAAGAGATTCCACAGGCTGACCCTTGACTTTTCTGGTCGGAGAAGAAAACGCCAGCGGATGCCCCTGGTCAGCAGATGAAGCGGGGTTAGGATTACAACCAGGAGGAAAACCAAGGGGTTAACGGCGGTAAGATATTTAAGTACTTCCTTCCACTGGACGCTGCGAAAAAAGAAATAAAGAAAGACCGCGCTGATGAGGAAAAGAAGCGCAAAACGCCACCCGGTTTTCTTCAATTCGGCCTACTCTTTTTAAATTCGTCATGTTATCAATATCCTCGCCACCTGTCAATTCAAGTTTCAGGTCCGCTTATGCCCTCCCTGCCTGTCCTTCCCGCCTGCTTCGGTCATATGCCAGAGAAATAAAAAAAGCCAGGACACAGGTAGCCTCCTACCATTTAGACTCCGGTGGAGGGCTTTTCCTAAACAGGCGATAAGAGAAGATACGAAAGAAATGAATGTTTAAAAGGCGGTGTCGGACGGCAAAGCTCGAGGGCTTGAAATAGCCAACGGCTATGGTATATTTAAAAGACGACGCTGGGAAGTCGTCCAACGGTAGGACACATGACTCTGGATCATGGAATCGGGGTTCGAATCCCTGCTTCCCAGCCAACAGAATGATAATTATTTTATCTAACTGATTCCTTTCCATTTTGGGGGTTAGGCACGGAGGCGCGGGGAATGGCCGCGTTTCTGCTTAGGTTTTCCCCCATTTCGTTTTCGCCCTTTTTAGGCGCCTTAGGCGCCTGCGGACTTCACTTCCTTTTCATAGAGGTAATCCTGGAGCTAACTATCTCCTGTTGTTTTTCCCCACCTTCCGCATTTCCATCAAGTTAGCCTAAAAATAAGAAAGAGACCTTAACGGTTCTTCTTGGCTTTTTGTGGGTAAACCTGGAGAACTAAAGGCGCCAGAAGGGCTGTAGACAGCCTTTAGATGCGGAGTTTCAGAATAAAGCCTCTTGGCTTGTTCTCGTATCTTATTTATATTCATTTAATTAGCCTCATGGACAATAAGCCCGCCTGAGGCGAGATAGCTAAAAGGTTCATCAGCGTATCTTATTTTCACGCCCAAGAAAGTCGCATGAACCACATTAATCAAAAAAGGGAAATTAGGTAAATATGTTAGCTGTCATTATCTTTTCAATGGTCGCTTAAGGAAAGGGGGAATTAGGTAAATATGTAAGATGAATGGACCGCGAACGGTCCCTGACTTTGAGAGTCAACGAGATGATTGCTGGCCATCCACGCGAATCTATATATTGCCCTGAATAAGGGCGAATAGTTGTTTGACTCTGTTCTTTGAGAATTTATTTTTGAATACTTGACATGGGGCCCACATAGTTGGCACCTAATTTAAACTTAGCTCCAAGCCAGCCGTATATAACTGAAAAGAACTATCTAATTTACGGGGTTTAGCTATAAGGAGTTTTTTAGGGCCTTTCGCTTTGCCCAAGACTATTGACCAGATTGGTTTAGGTATTTTTAATTTTTTTCTTGGCGATAAAATCACGACGGTTACTGATAATCGAGGCCGCCAGAGCCAATAATAAAAGCCCCAAGGTCAGCCAATTAACTATCTCCTCTGGTGGTTCCCATCCGGTTATTTCGCGACAAAGAAAAGCAGTATAAGAAGGGGGTTGTTCAAAATAACCCAGTCTTTCTCTGACTTGCCAGTGCCAATCAGTAAAAGGGCAATAACCGTAGCCATACCAAAGGCCCAAGATAAACCAAGAAAAAAGAGTAAGCCCAATCACGATGAGATTGGCCAGCCTTGTCCTCCGCCATAACCAGCCCAAAAGGTTAAAGATAATTAAACCGGAATGGAAGGCCAAGAAAAATAGGTTAAGAAACTGATAAACAATTCTCACTGTTTTGAGCCTTTTTTTACTTTGCTCATTTATTAATAATATAAATTTCCTCAGATAAAATAAAACGCCGTATCTAAAGGTTCTTCCGACTTTCTTATGGGTAGAAGTCACATATTCTGATAAACCTTTTGGCTCAATCGCCTGAGGCGGCTTTATTGTCCATGAGGCTAATTAGATGAACATAAATAAGATACGAGAACGGACCAAGAGAATTTCTTCTAAAAGTCCGCATCTAAAGGCTGTCTACCGCCCTTCTGGCGCCTTTAATTCTCCAGGTTTACCCACGCCAAACCCAGAAGAGCCTATCTAAATAAACCTGTTTGTTTGCGTGCTAATTCCCTTCTCGCCCCCCTTTTTAAAATTAAGGTTCGTCTCCTGAGCAGTTGATAAAAAACTGATAATTTATTGGGTAACTATAAGATTTTTATTGGAGTGAAGATGAAGTTTAAGGCCAAAACATCAGAGCCAGACTGGAGAGAGAACATTTTCTGTGGTTTGATAAATAGTAATGATAACCAAAAGAAGAAGTTAACCTTTTCCTCCCCCTTTTCCTAAGTTACATTTTCATTAGCTAAATTGGATAAAAGCCAAAAAAATCTGTTGCGCTCAAACCAGCAAAATATACGAGAACATAAATAATGGTCATCATCAGGAAAGCAGCGCTACCGGGATTCGAACCCGGGTCTGATGGCTGAGAACCATCTGTCCTTGGCCTCTAGACGATAGCGCCGCGAATGCCCATTAAATAGCAAAAGGCACTATCTCTGTCAATTAGTTCCTCGGGGTTAATTAAATTGATTCTCTTCCATCTGGTATGGGTTAGGCTCGGAGACGTTCGGGATGGCCTCGCTCCCACTTAGGTTTTTAACGCCGTTCCCTCTTCGCCCTTCTCGGCGACTGCGGAACTCGCCCCCCCCTGTTCATAGACATAGCCCCGAAGTCTCCTGCCTCCCTTTGGCCTCTCCGTTGGTCCTGTTCAGGCTCAGACAGCTTCGGAAGCGGAGGTTCCCTCGAAGGCCGATTCGCGAAGACTAAACCTTCCACGGTCGCTTCGGCCCTCCCGAACTCAGCGCCCAAACCAGCCCATATAAAATGGAAGAGAACCATTACATTCTCTCTGCTTTTTGGTGCTTTAATTGCTTTGATTGATTGAACTTGGTAGGGAAAAAATCCGCAAGCCGGATGGGTAGGGATGACTGGACCGCAATCGATTCTAACGCAATGAAACGTCAGGAATAAATCCCAAAGGGCCAAAATTTTTAGGCCAAATTGGAATCGCCGACACCTGAGAGAGCAAAAATATCCAAAAAAATAGATTTTTTGGGGCTGAAGGTCAGATGAATTCGATCGTCGCCGGCGGTTTGGGAGTTAACTCATATGCTACCCGGGTTACAGAGGGGATTTCCTTGATTATTTTTTCGGTTATTCGCTGTAAGACTTCCCAGGGCGGAAGCGAGGGCTGGGCGGTCATCGCATCCTGGCTTTCAACACTGCGAATGATGATAATATCGCCGAATTTTCTCTGACCCGCCTCAATGCCGGTTCCTTTATCGGCCATAAGCACCGCAAAAGCCTGAAAGGGCCCCAATGGGCCTAACTCTTCCTCTACGATGCGCGTCGCTCGTCGGACAACCGCCACCCTTTCAGGAGTTACTTCACCTAAAACTCGTGCCGCCAAGCCCGGTCCAGGAAAGGGCATGCGTCTGAAAATCGCTTCGGGTAAACCCAGACTCCGGGCCACTTCCCGCACTTCAGGCTTAAAAAGTGTTTTTAACGGCTCCACCACCTTAAATCCAAAGCTCGTCTCCGGGTCAATGCCAATCTGCTCTAAGATGTTGTGTTGCGTCTTAACCCCGCCTTGCGTTTCGATGATATCGGCGGCAATTGTCCCCTGGATGAGAAACCTGACGCCGGAGGTCTTAATAATCTTACCCAGAGTGGTATAAAAGGCTTGGCGGAAGGCTCTTCTTTTGTCTTCAGGGTCGAGTTGACCTTTTAAAGCCGTAAAAAAATCCTCCTGAGCTGAAACTATCTGTACCGGAATCCCGATTTCAGCAAAAGTAGCCTTCACTTGCTCCGGCTCGCCTTCCCTCATCAGGCCGTCGTCGATGAAAATAACTTTAAGCTGAGGCCCGATAGCTTTCCAGGCTAACACGGTGCAAGTCGAACTATCGACGCCCCCAGAAAGTGCTGACAGGGCCCCTTTTTCTCCCACCGTCCGCCTAATCATCTCTACCTGCTCGTTAATAAAAGCCTTGACGTCCATTTTTCCTCCCAAAAGCAAAACTTATTTCACCGCAAAAAATCTCGTTCAAATTACTATAATTAGCGGATAAAGACAAGCACTCTTTATCTTTTTTAACCTAGCCCGGAATCCATTTTTTGCCTCAAAAGTAAACTAAGTAGTGCCTTTCTATTTGGGGCGAGTCTGACAAGAGGCCTATATATCATGGCCTTCCGACCATTTTGGTAACCGCCGCTGCTTCGTCTTCGCCGTTCGCGGCGCCAGCAAAGCCCGCCTTGCTGGTCTTAGAGGCAGCCTGGAAGTCCTTTCTCCTTTTTCTAACTCTCTCCTTATACTTCTCTCCTTGTCTACTTTGGGCTCAGACATCTTCGACGGCCGGAGACGGGGCTTGAAGAGTGATGCGGAAAAGCCGAACCCTCCCTTCTGACTCCTGTCAGTCGGTGGTTATCCTTCAAGCTATAACCGAAAAGGGCGAAATAAAAAGAGCTCAAAATAAAAATTAGGTTAAAAATTAGGTAAATAGGTAAATATGTAAGCCGGAGGTTTTGGAAAAATAGGCAAATAAGTGAGGCGACCCCTTTTTAGGAGGCTTTCGGTTTAATCCTCCGCGTCAGCCAAAGGTTGGCTCGAAGGCCATCTAATTTCGCCTCTAACTCCATCAGCGCCGCTCAACTCGAACCAAGAAAATCTCGTCAAAGACAGGCGGAGATGATAAAATTAGTGTTGGTTCCTCGATGAAGATTATTATTTTTGACCATCAACAGGCGGTGGCTGAGGCGGCTGCCGCTTTAATCCAAGAAGGATGGAAAAGAAAACCTGACTTAGTTCTCGGGTTGGCGGCGGGCCGAACTCCCCTTGAGCTCTACCGCCTTCTCGTTGAGTTTTATCATCAGGGGAAAATTGATTTCTCTCGGATGAGGGTTTTTGGCCTCGACGAATTTTTCGGCCTGGAGCGCACTCATCCCTTGAGCTTCGCGGCTTACTTTGAAGAAAACCTTTTTCGTCACGTTAACCTGCCGCCTGATAATATTCATCTTCTTGACGGCAAGGCTGATAACGTCGAGGCTCATTGCCGATGGTATGAGGCGATGATCCAGCGCTGTGGAGGTATTGACATCCAGCTTCTTGGCCTCGGACAGAATGGCCATCTCGGGTTTAATGAGCCTGGTTCTTCCTTCGGCTCGCGGACTCGGCTCCAAGCCTTAAGCGAGGAAACCATGGCCGTTCAGGCAAGTCTTTTCCAGGCCCAAGGAATGACCCCCCCTCAGGCATCCCTAACCATGGGTCTGGCTACGATCCTTGAAGCCAAGAACATTTTACTTTTGGTGACAGGTGAAGAAAAAGCTCGTATCTTGCCCCAGGCCTTAGAAGGGCCGCTAACCGCCTCCGTGCCCGCCTCTTGCTTGCAGCTTCATTCTTCAGTCTTTGTCCTTTTAGATGAAGCAGCGGCGGCCGGCCTAAAACGAAAAAATCACTATCGCCAAATACAAAATCTTATAAATCTTGTCCCCCGGTTAGATTAAGACGACGGAGCCCCTATCTTCTTTTGCCCTTGCCCGGCTCAAAAATCAATTTTACCAGTTCCATGGTTTGCGGGTCGGTAACCCGATAACAAATTCGTCGCTCCCGGCGGCGACTGGAGACAATCTTGGCTTGCTTTAAAATCCGCAAGCTTTGAGAGACGTGGGGTTGGCTGAGCGAAACACATTTCTGGAGTTCACCGACGCAACATTCTCGTTTCATTAACTCCAGAACAATTCTAAGCCTTTCCGGATGGGAAAGCGCCTTCAGCTTTCGGGCGGTTTTAACTACTTTCGCTCGAGGCAATCTTTTCTCCATTTTTATCTCCTTAAAGGACTAATAATTTATATTAAAAATTATTTATCGAGCTGTCAATAGTTTTATTAAAAAAAACTATATTAATAAAATTTGAGGCGGAGAATTTTTGCTATTGGCCGGCTAAAATATTGTTGTTTCTCATAAGCGATTTTATTCCTGTTCATTTTTTTTGTTCAATTTTTTGCGACCTTGGAACCTCCCTTTCCCTCGACCGCCGCTTAACGATATTCATGAATTATCTTTTGCATATATTCCATAATTTTCTTCTGCAAAGCCTCCCGTTCTTGAGGGGCTAATTTAGATTCAAATTCTTTATAATCTTTCCAGCTTACCCCGGCTTTAAAATAAAGATTATCTACCTCCTGCTGAGCTTTTTCCGGCTCATCCTTATATTTATCCCAGAGGAGGGCCGAGCGGGCCGTAAGGTCGATATAGAGGTCTTCGGTCATTTTGGGGGTGGGTTTGGCCGGTGGTTCTGTTTCTTCCTCCTCTATGGTTTCCTCCAACTGTTCCTCTTCAGCCAGAAATTCGCCCTTAGGCCGGCAGCTATTAATAGCCAAAAAAATAACCGATAAGGTCAAAAACGTAATGAGAAAAATTTTATCAAGCTTCATCATTTTGGCCTGTGCCGGGGGCCGGACTCGAACCGGCACGGTTGTTTCCAACCGAGGGATTTTAAGTCCCTTGCGTCTACCCGTTCCGCCACCCCGGCCCGGGCTTTATCTCTTCAATTTAAACAAATCTCCCTGTTTTTTTCAACCTCATCAGCGCGATAGCGGCTTAATTGCCTTTTATTAATCCAGAATTTGAATTACTCAGAATTAAAGCAATGCAAGCTTAGATAGAACGCTTCCGCGCTTTTTCCCCCTCACAATTAGGCAAATTTTAATAAAATCTGACCCCATTAAGCGGGTTTAAATAGACCAATGGCTATAGCCTTCTTAGAATTTTTCCTAAAGCGGGAATATATTGGGCTGTTTAAATTTAAAAGAATTCGCTCTTGCGACGAAACTATAAAAATTGCTGGCCGGAAAAAAGTCGGTTAAAATAGTTAGATGGAGGGAAAAAATGTTCCGGCCAGGCCGGATGTTTGGCTGTTTTCGGTTTGGCTTTTTCCCCTTTGGGTTTTATTTTCATTGGCCTCCGCCCTATCCCCACACAGAGGAATATTTGAGACTGCTTAAGCGCTATAAAGAAGACTTAGAGGCGGAGTTAAAGGAAGTGGAAAAAGAAATCGAAGAGCTGAGCCAAAGGGCATGAGCCAAATCTAACCAAATTTTAAAACTTTACTAAGGGGCGAGGCTAAGGATGAAAAGAAGGAAATTTTTTCAACTCTTAGGTTGGGGGGCGGTGGGTAGTTTTTGGCCAGAAAGAAAAAACATTATTTCAAGCGAGGCTTCAGTTCCCAAAAAGAATAGCCACTCCATGGACGCCTGGATAGAAATTGACCTTGCGGCCATCGCCTGGAATTTGCAGCAAATCAAAAAAAGGACGTCCACAAAAATTATGGCGGTAGTCAAAGCAAATGCCTACGGACACGGCTTGGTTGAAGTCTCGCAGGCTTTAGAAAAATCAGGCGTAGACTGGTTAATGGTGGGGAAGCTGGATGAAGCTTCCACCCTGCGCCGGGCCGGCCTCAAAGGCCCGCTTCTTAATTTCGGCCCCTTTGACCGCCGCGACGCAGAACAAATAATTAAAGAGCGCATCAGCCAATCAGTTTATACTGACGAGGTTTTTTTCTTAGCTGAAGCCGCCGCCAAAGTTGGCGCTCAGGCTTCTATTCACCTTGACCTCGATACGGGGATGGGTCGAACCGGAATAGCTTATGAATTGGCCCTCCGCTTCCTGGAAAAAGTCGCTTCTAATCGCCACCTTCGCCTGGAAGGAATCTCGACCACCTTAACTGAAGATGTCGAATTTGACCGGGAGCAGGTGCGCCGCCTGAACGAGGTCTTCACTCAGGCCAAAAAAAGAGGCATTAATTGTGGTCTACGGCATGCAGCCAGCTCCGCCGGCCTTCTGGCCTCACCAGAGTTTTATCTGGATATGGTTAGACCGGGGATTACTCTTTATGGCTATTATCCTAACGCCCCCACTCAAAAAGAAGACCCTCTGCAATTGAAACCAGCCCTGCGCCTCAAAGCGAGAGTGATTTTCATTAAGGACCTGAAGCCTGGGGATACTCTTTCTTACCACCGCGCCTTCAAAGCAAGCAAAAAAATGAGAGTAGCCACCTTGAGCCTGGGTTACTCCGACGGTTACCAACCTCAGCTTGGGGGCAAGAGCTGGGCAATAATTAGAGGGCAAAAATGTCCTGTCCTGCCGATAATTACGGCCAATCATCTGATGGTTGACCTCGAGGGAAACCAAGAGGTCAATGCCGGGGAAGAGGCCCTTCTCATCGACTCCGTCGCTGGTTCTCCTCTTTCCGCGGCCGCGCTTTCTGAAGCGTCGGGCCTTTCCACTTACCGCCTCCTCATCGGGCTGAATCCACTTCTCCCTCGCCATTTTATTTAAATTCTTCCCTGTTCAGATGACAGCCCCACCGCATAGTTTAGGCCCTTCTTGGCTTGTAAAATTTCTTTAATCGTGGGTAAAAATTTTTTCTCTCAAAGAATTCATTTTGGCTGAGAATTAAAATAACCTTCTTTTTTTCCCCTTGGCCCGGCTTAAGCCTGATTAATCTTTAAAACTGGCATAAAAATTGCTGCGGATTTAGAGGGAAGAAAAGGGGAAGACCATGAGTCAGGGGAATAAATTGCCTTTTCAAAAGTATTTAATATGTGGATATACCATGAGGCCAGAAATAGTCGTCGAACAGAATCAAGTTAGCCGGGCTAAACAGGGAGACCTCAACGCTTTTGAAGCCTTGATAAAAAAATATCAGAAAATGATTTATGGCCTTTGCCTGCGCTTAACCGGGAACCATCAGGCCGCTGACGACCTGACTCAGGAGACTTTCCTCAAAGCCTTTGTGGGCCTGCCTCATTTTCTTGATGACTATGATTTTTATCCCTGGCTTAGGAAAATCGCTCTTAACCTCTGCTTTTCCTATCTAAGAAAGACTAAAAGAGAGGCTCGTTTGGGCACGGTTAAAGATTTTGCCCTGCCTATCGCTATTGCTTCTTCCATCAAATCACCGGTAGAAACCTTGGAAAAATTAGAAACGGAGAAAGAATTTCAGCACGCTCTTTACTCTTTACCCCATGACCAGAGAATTATTTTTATCTTGAAAACTTATGAGAACCTGAGTTATCAGGAAATTGCTGATATGATGGACTTGCGTTTAGGGACAGTTATGTCCCGTCTAAATCGAGCCCGGAAAAAACTGCGTCACCGTCTGGCCTCTTATCTGGGAGAAAAACGATGAGACATCGCTTTTTTGCCGACCGCCTCGGAGCTTATTTCGACGGTGAACTTCCCTCGCCAGAAAGAGACCTGGTTGAAGCCCATCTTAAGGTCTGTCAGTCATGCCGGCTTGAGCTCGAAGGCATAAAACGATTGAGGGACTTGGCCAGCTCCTTTGAACCGGCCTGGCCAGAGGCCACTTATTGGGATTCCCTGCCTGAAAGAGTGAGGCTCGCGGCCGAACAACTGGCAGCTTCCCAGCGCGAGGAAACCGCTCTCTTTGCGACCTCTTTCATCGAAAGCAAGAAGAGTTTTAAGCTAAGAATGATAGCTTTTCCCGTTTCCATTGCCGCTCACGTGGCGGCGGGGCTGCTGATGGTCATTCTGCCTCTTTTAAACCCCAGCCCCCCTCCGCCAATCCAGGTTTATAGCGCTTTCTTAGCGCCAGCGCCGCCACCGCCGCCTCCACCTCCTCCGCCTCCACCTAAGAAGCGCTCTTCTTCCCAGGCCTCAGCCAGAATCAAACCAGTCCAGACTCAGCCACTGATGACGGCAGGAAAACTTATTGCCCCCGTCGAGATTCCCCAAGAAATTGCCGAGGAACAGGTCAGCGATTTTGGTGTGGAGGGAGGCGTTGAAGGCGGCGTGGAAGGTGGTGTGGTCGGCGGTGTTTTAGGCGGGGTAGTGGGTGGAGTCCTGGGTGGAGTAATCGGTGAGGTAGAGGCGCCAGTGCGAGCTATCGGCGATATTAAGCCACCAAAACTTTTGCATAAAGTTGACCCAGTTTATCCGGAAGTGGCTCGTCAGGCCCGAGTGGAAGGCATCGTCATTCTTGAGGCCACCACCGATATTTATGGCCGAGTCCAGAACGTCAAGGTTATTCGTTCTGTTCCTTTGCTGGACCAGGCAGCCATCGATGCTGTCCGGCAATGGATTTACGAGCCGATGATTATTAATGGTCGGCCCAGGGGCGTCATCTTTATCGTCACCGTTACCTTTCAATTAAGATAGTCCTTAACTGTTTAAACAAGCCGACGCCTTTTAGTCAACGATAAATGAATAATACATAAAGAAAGAGGCGAGAGTAGGATAAACAGCCTCCATTTATGAAAGGGAAAAAATTAACAATGATTAAAAGATAGTTCCTTCAGCTTCTGGACATTCTGATAGCCGCATCGTTCATTCTTGCCCAAGAAGAACCGAAAAAGGTCAAGCTTAAAAAAGAGTTTGAAAATAAAAACCTCCGGCCCAGTATTTGGCGAACCAAATATTTATCTTCTATCTTTTCCTATCAGAGGAAATACCTACAATTAAGGTATGAGACTAACCTCAGGTCTTTCTTAGATAATTTAACCCACTCAATCTTCGTCCGAAAAATTCAAAAAGTTGAAATACATCATTGTTCTCATTATCAAATAACTTATTAGTTTCAAACAACCCTGGCTAAGCAAGCTTTCTGAGGAACCTAAAGAAAATCGAGTGAAGATTTAATTTAAATTCGGTTAATAATAAAATATTAGCTGAAAGGAAGAGGACAAAATGAAAAAAGTAAAAGCTTTCTTTGTTTTTTCCTTGTTCATTTTCTTTTTTATTTTTTTCTTTTCCCGGCTGATAAGCTTAGCTCAGGTTAAAAAAGTAACTTATATTCCTAAGCCTGGTGAATACAAGTACACTTTCGGACAGCATAAGCCGGTGCTGCGAATAAAACCGGGGTGGGTAATCGAAACCATGACCGAGGATTGCTATGATGGCCGGGTTAAATCACCGCAGGAAATCCCGACGCAGGTTATCCCACCGGACCATGATAATCCCCAGACAGGACCTTTTTATATTGAGGGAGCCGAACCCGGTGACACGCTGGCCGTTCATTTACTTAAACTGGAACCAGCGCGGGACCACGGAATCAGCAGCTATTTCCCCTATTTTGGGGCTTTGAGTGTCACCGATTATACCGCCTTGCTTCATCCGCCTCTGCCGGAAAAGGTCTGGTGGTATGAAATCAACCGAGAAAAAAACACGGTCCGCTTTAAGGCCCTTAGCGGGAATTTTACCTGTGAAATCCCGATGCGGCCATTCCTTGGATGTTTGGGAGTCGCTCCGGCTCATAATGAATTCCGCTGGACCGTTGTCCCTGAGGCCTATGGTGGTAACCTCGACTTTCCTGAGGTCAAAGCAGGAAACACAATTTATCTTCCGGTAAATGTTAAGGGGGCGCTCCTTTTTATGGGGGATGCCCATCTGGTCCAGGGAGATGGCGAAATAATTGGCACGGCGGTGGAAGCGGCGATGAAAGTCGCCTTCGTGGTCGATGTCATTAAGACCAAGAAGATTAGCTGGCCCCGCGTCGAAAGCGATGATTTTATCATGAGCGTTGGTAGCTACCGGCCACTTGAGGATGCTTTTCGCATTGCCCATAAAGACATGGTTGACTGGCTGGTTAATGATTTTGGCCTGGATATGATGGATGCTTACCAGCTTCTTTCCCAGGTTGGCGTCGCCAAAATTGCTCAGGTGGTTGACCCCAATTATACTGTGGCCGCCATGTTTCCTAAAAAATATTTACCCAATGCCACCAAGCCCCCCACCCCTCATAATAAATTGAAGGCAATTAAATTTTAGCCGACCTGAAAAATACGTAACTTTGGAAATAGGTCAATATTTTATATATGGCTTCAAATACATTGTAATTATTTACCCGACGCTTGGGAAGGGCGTTTCTTTCCCGAATATCAGCAAAAATTAACATGCTGAAAACAGCAGGTCAATAGCCAACGGAGTAGGAACAGAGGGAACTTAAAGATAAAAATTAACCTAAACTTAATACTTTTCTTTATAATTCTTAAATAAATTCCCCTAAAATTTAAACAGTGAAAATAGCAGTTATAGTCTTACTTAGCATTTTTAGCATCTATCTCGTTTTGATAACTTTTTTTACTATAAAGTACCGGCCAGGAAGAAAAAGAAACAGTCAGGTCTTTAAACTCAAACCTCTTGTTAGCTTTCCTTCAGTCAGCATCTTGAAGCCGGTCAAAGGTCTTGATGACGAACTGGAGGCTAGCCTGGAATCTTTTTACCGACTGCATTATCCGCTTTTTGAGATTTTGTTTGCGGTTGATGACTGGAATGACCCGGCCCTTAAGGTTATCAGGAAGGTGGCAGATAAATACCCGCATATTAAAACCATCATTTTAGCTACGGGTCAACCCGAAACGCAAAATCCCAAAGTTCACAAACTAGCCACAATGGAGAGCGAATCCCGGGGGAGGCTGCTTTGGGTTACAGATGCCAACGTAAGGGTGGAACCGAATACTCTCCTTGAACTGGTTGAGGAATATCATTCGACTGGCGCCAGTCTAATTTTCTCTCCAATCCAGGGGACGTCAAGCCACACTTTTGCCAGTTTAATGGAAAATACTGGCCTAAATTTTTTTACCTCAGGCAACGTAGTCACTTTATGGAAACTTTTCCGCCAGCCAATTGTAGTCGGCAAATCCATGCTGATTGATAGCCAGGCTCTAAAAACTTTCGGTGGCTTCAGTTATTTTAAGGATTATCTGGCAGAAGATTATGTCATCGGTAAGTCTTTTCAGCAAAAAGGCTTTAAGGTCAGCACCAATTTCACCTGGGTGGCAAACATCAACCGCCAAGCTACTACTCGCAGCTGTTCAAAAGGTTAGCCCGTTGGGCCCGACTGCGTTATCAGCTCAATCGCCCAGTTTACTTGCTGGAAATTATCTTAAACCCGCTGGTTCTCTCCCTAGCCGGGGCCCCGGCTTTCAGACCTCTATTCTGGCAGCCCATTTTGATTATGTTGACGCTAAAAATTCTCCTGGAATACTTGAATTTCGTGGCAGTTAATTCAGAGGACCGAAAGCGTCTGCTTAATTATCTCCTTTTCCCGGCGGTGGTAGTGGCCAAGGACATTATTTTCTTGGCTGTTTACTTTGTTCCGTTTCTCAGTTCCACCGTTGATTGGCGAGGCAGAAAAATAAAGATAGGAAAAAATTCAATAATCTGTCAAACACCAGTCCACGAAGAATATTCCTACCAAGAAGCCTGACGCCACTCAAATCATTTTAGTTCATGGGGGATAGAACAATTTGAGAACAGCTTAACCACAAAGCAGCTTTTCCAGGCAATGGCTTGGTCTGGGTTCCAAAAATTTACGTGACTCCGGAAAAAATAAAATCACTGCCTCCTCTGATGTCAAGTTCAGCTGAAAGGAGCCAGAACGGGACAAGGATTCAAGGACACACTAAAAAGTGCCGCAGGTCAGTAGCACTTCTCCTTCCGGTAAAGTTTTAGGCGTCGAGCCAAAAACATGCACATCGCGACCTTAGTTAATGATCTTTATATAATCTTTTAGCATTCGTATGTTTAAAAACGGAATTACCCGGGAGGCAATATCCGATGCCAAGAGTGGTCTTGGCCACGTTCATCCCTCAGATCAACACTTAACTTGATTTTATCCAAAATACTTGACACTACCTTTTTCCCCTCATCATGAATATTATTTATTAGCCAACAAAAAACCAGGTCTGCGCTGCCAAAATTTAATCATTTATTTATCTTAACTAAAAGAAAAACCTTCAAATCAAACTACGCTCAGAAGCCACGTTCCTGGTTATCTGACTAAGGGGATATCACCTGAGGTACCCCACTGATGAGCCCCAATACCATAGAGATACCACATCCCTGTGGAGGGCCGCCAAACCGCTATATCAGCTGAAGCATCCAAGTTGTATTTTCCAGGCGCTGGTATGTCACCAGAAGTCCCCCACTGATAAGCGCCAATGTTCCGGATATACCACATGCCGTTCGATGGCCTCCAGACGGCTATGTCTGTCACCCCATCTCCATTGTAATCGGCAGGAACCGGTATATCTCCCGCTGTGCCCCACTGATATGAACCAATGCCGTAGATATACCACATGCCCGTATCTGGCCGCCAAACGGCTATATCGGTCACCCCATCGCCATTGTAATCACCGGGAACTGGTAGGTCATTAGGCGCACCCCACTGATAAGCCCCAATGTTTCGGATATACCACATGCCATTTGAAGGTCGCCACACAGCTATATCTGTGATCAAATCAGCGTTATATTTGCCAGGAACGGGAATATCGCCTGAGGTTCCCCATTGATAAGCGCCGATATTCTTGAGGTACCACATGCCATCCGCAGGTCGCCAGACGGCGATATCGGTTATTCCGTCGCCGTTATAATCGCCATTGCAGGGTGTATCACCAGAAGTCCCCCACTGCTGGGTGGTAATGTCTTTGATATACCACATGCCACTTGTTGGTCGCCAGACCGAGATATCTGAAGTCCCATTCCCATTGAAGTCATGACCATCAAAGATATAATAGGCGGATAAAATACTGGTAAAGTTGGCGGTAATGGTTTTATTAGAATCCATGGTCAAAGATATCGGGTTGGCAGTTTCTTTTCCAGAGGGCACATCTCCCGTCCATCTGGAAAAGATATAGTTCGTATTGGGAATAGCCAAAATAGAAACTGTCGTTCCCGGCTCATACCTGTAAGTGCCGGCTCTCGGGTGGGTAGCGCCACCTGTTCCTGCGGCGATGGTCAAATTATATCCAGAGAGGTTGACCGTGTGAAAACTCCAAATTGGGCCCTCTGTTGAGGCGCTACTCAGGTCTTTGGCTACAATTCTCCAATAATATGTAATATCCATGCTAAGAGTTGGTGGCGTATAGGAAGCAGCAGTCAGGTTCTCAGCAACTTTATAGGTAGGAGGACTAACTGTATCGAAATAGACGTCATAGGTGACGGCATCGCCGGCATCGGGGTCGCCACCCTGCCAAGTAAGCTGAGGATGTGTATTAACTCCGGTCTGCCCATCGCTGGGGTCAGGATTACTTGGGGTGTAAGGAGGATTATTAACGGAAGAAGTCGTCGCGCTTATTTCATTGGAATAGCTCGACTCGCCGTAGCGGTTGTATGCCTTTAACCGATAATAATATTGCGTCCCCGGCGTAAGCCGGATATCCGAAAATGTACGTGTGTTAGCACTCAGCCAGGCAATTTGGGCATAAGTTCCGCCCGCTCCTGTTTTTCGTTCGAGCATAAACCCCTGTTCATTGTCAGCATTATCTACCCAAGTAAGGTCGATTTGATAGCTCGACGAAGCCGCGGCCGTGAGACTCCCAGGAGCCGATGGCGGAACAGCCGGGATATTTGCCCTAAACCCAAGGACTCTATCGGCAAATTTAAACTCTCCGACCCACAAATAATCGCCGTCAAACCAAATGTTAAGCGGGATATGAAGGCGGTTGCGAGCTTTCTGAGGACGAGTGGTGGATAGGTCTGGCTGGCCAAGGATAATATCGCAGGGGTCATCTTCGGTCGTGGGAAAAGTGTTCCAAATGAGAACCCGGTGAAATCCGCTATCGGCCACATAGAGACGATTATCCGCGATAAAAACTCCCTGGGGGAGATTAAATCTGTAAGGGTCAGGGTTTCCAAACCAGAGCCTGAAGTCAGGGGCCTGGTTATTTTGAACGGGAATGGTGTTCCAGATAAGGATGGTGTGATGCTCCATATCTGCCACGGCCAGGCGAGTGCCATCAGTAGCAATTCTCGAAGGATAGCTCATCAGACCAGGCGAAGTCGAATTAAAATCGGGCTGGCCAAGCACGAGGTCAGCCGGAGTTCCGTCGACAGTGGGAATCCTGTTCCAGATTAAAACTCGGTTGTTTCCCGTATCGCTAACAAAAAGACGTGTCCCGTCGCTCGTAATTCCCTGTGGACTGTTAAGGGATGCGCCCTGAGTATGTTTAATGCATCTGTCGGGTGGAGTGAAACTTGCCTGGGGCAAGCGGTCCCAAATGAGGATTCCTCGGCTGAGCTCCACGGCCAAGAGTCGGCTCCCGTCTGTCCACATCTGACTAACCTGGTATATGTTCTCCGGCGCCGGGAATTGATTGGGCGGGAGGTCAAAATCTACGTCGGATATAATCCAATCTGCCTCATCACAATCTGCGGTGGGAAGACCGTTATGGATGACTACGCGGTTATCAATATGAGTGGCCAGCAGAAGATGGTGCCCAGTAGAAGCTACCCCAGAAACACTTCTTATGCCTCTCCTGGAGCGAAAAACATTGGTGGTGAAATTAGACTGGCCTAAGACAACATCAGAAGAAACATTGGAAGTTGTGGGAATCGTATTCCAGATAAGGACGCGGCTATTATTTGTATCCGCCACAGCAAGCCGAGTGCCGTCGGTAAAAACCCCCCATGGGGCAGATAAGGCTTCGGCCGAAAGTCCCGGCTGCAGGTCAGACCTCCCTACTATATAATCCGCCGCCTGATTGTTTTGAGTGGGAAGGCTATTCCAGACATAAATATTATGATTACAGGCTACATAGAGCTTTTGTCCGCGCATCCAAATTCCCATTGGCGTGTAATCATTAGCGGTTGAAGTAAAGTCAGGCTGAAAAAGAACAATGTCTGCGTTGGCTCCGTTCGATGTCGGGATAGTTTTCCAAATAAGGACTCGATGCCAATTGTAATCGCAAACAGCCAGCGCCGTCCCGTTTGAAGCTACCCCGCGCGGCGTATACAAAGACCCCTGAGGCCCCGTCCCGCTTTCGGAAGTAAAATCAGGCTTTCCCACCACCACATCTGCCGCCTGGCCATTGGTCGTGGGCAGGGAATTCCAGATGAGCACCCGGCCGCCGGAGGTATCGACGACAAAAAGCCGGGTGCCATCATAATATACATCCCAGGGCCAGCGGAGGCTGGAAGCAGAAAGGGGCTGGGCGGTGTAAGTAGTGAAGTTGCTCTGTCCAAGGACAAGGTCAGCAGGCGCACCGTTTGTTGTGGGAATAGAATTCCAAATAAGGACACGATTGTTATCAGTATCGGCGACAAAAAGCCGGGTGCCGTCAGAATAAACGCCCACAGGCCAATTGAGCCCAGTCTGGCCTCCCCCTGAGGAATTAGAATTCATGTCAGGCTGACCAACAACAATGTCTGCCGAGGCGGCGTTTGTCGTGGGGATGGAATTCCAAATGAGCACTCGATTATTCCTCGTATCAGCCACAATGAGCCGACCAGAAGGGTCAAGGCACACCCGCGACGGATGATGGAGGGCCGAGGCGCCGCCGCTATTAGTGTAAGGGCCAAGGATTATGTCGGCATCCTGGCCGGTTGTGAATAGGCTCGTTTGAGCCGAGATTTCAAGAGAAGCTAAAAGCGACAGGCTGAGGCTAAGAAAAGAAGCCAAGAATAATTTTCTTTTCATGACCCCTCCTTTTTTTGATATTAGCTCAAATTTTTTTATAATTGCAAATAAAATTATCCAAAAGAGCGCCGTTTTAATTCAATAACCCTTTGGGGTGAAAGCTAAGAGTATTTTCTGAAACTTAAAGATTAATCTTTTGGTTATAGTTAACTAACTGAATTATAAATTAATTAGGGCTTCGGACAGATTTCTCCTGTTTAAAGTCTCCGTAATCTCAGCTCTTAAGTAGCTAAGAATATCCTTTTTAGCTTTGAGAGCGAACCTTATTTATCTGCTTTGATCCAGGGCTCATCATTAGCCCACTCTTCCATATGTTTTATGCCGCAGAAAGTAACCAAACGAAGATAGGACTCAAGCGAGGAAAAAAATTCGCCTTACCAGTTCCTTTGCCTCATCTTGCAATTCCTTCTTAGCAAATCATTAACGGATGAAAACAGGACCTTTTTTTTAAGAAATCATTAATTTTCATAAGGATTTTTCATCTCCAATAAGAGGCGATAGATATCCGGAGGGAAATATGAAGTCCTAACCCCATTTTAAAGATTATCAATTTACAAAAACTTCTTTATCAAAATATATGGGTGGCAAGACAAATAAAGATAAACAGCAGTCGATATCCCTAATTCTCGCAGGCAGAATTTACTGGGCTTTAGATATTTTTAGCCGACGCCGAATAGAGGCGGCATGACCGACAAGACCCTCCGCTTCAGCCAGACAGATAGCTGCCGGCCCGATTTCTTTTAACCCCACTTTGGAAACCTCCAGCCCAGTCTGAAATTTTAAGAAATCTTTAACATTCAAACCGCCTGTATACCGAGCGGCTCCATTGGTGGGCAGAATATGGTTAAGGCCGGATGAATAATCACCGAGAGTTTCGGCTGTCAGTTCTCCTATAAAAAGTGAGCCATAGTTTCTAAGCCGAGAGACAATTGAACTCGGATTTTTGACCATTAGCGACAGATGCTCGGGCGCTATGCGATTTGCCACTTCAACTGCCTCTTCCAAGCTGTCAAGGATAACTATAAGCCCGTTTTTTTCCAGCGACCTGACGGCTACTTCCGCAATTCTCATCTTTTGCCGCTGCTTAGTAATTTTAGCCCTAACTTTTTCCGCCAAATTTTGATTATCTGTAATCAGCCAAGGACGAGCCAAGGGGTCGTGTTCAGCTTGAGCAATTAAATCGCAAGCCACTAATTCGGGGTTAGCGGTCTGGTCAGCAAGGATTAAAAGTTCTGTGGGGCCAGCAATAAAATCTATGCCCACCTGGCCGTAAAGTTCCTTTTTGGCCGCCGTCACATAGATATTTCCTGGCCCAACGATTTTATCTACTGGTTTGATAGAATTAGTTCCCACAGCCAGAGCGGCAATCGCCTGAGCCCCGCCAACGCTAAATATTTCTTCAATGTTCAAGAGCGAAGCGGCGTAGAGAATTACCGGATTTAAATTTCCATCGGCTCCAGGAGGCGAGCAGACAGCTATCTCTTTTACTCCCGCCACTCTGGCCGGAACAGCCGCCATGAGCAATGAAGAAACGAGAGGATATCGACCGCCGGGAACATAGATTCCAACTCTATTCAAGGGAATTATTCTTTGGGTAGCATTAACCCCTGGCTTTACCTCAACCTTCAACTCTTTTAATTCGTCAAGAACTTCCATTTGTTTTTCCGAAAAAAGATAAAGGTTTTCCAGCGCCATACGGATAGCTTTTTTTAGCTTCGAACTTATTTTATTTTCTGCCTTTTTGATTTCCTTAGGGTCAACTCTCAGGCTCTTTAGGTCGATTCGGTCGAAAAGGAGAGTATATTCTTTTACTGCTCCATCGCCCCTAAGAATAATATCGGCAATTATCTTTCGAACTTTTTCCAGAATTTCAGGATGGATCGAGGACCTAATATTGAATGGCACTTCTTCAGGCCCTATAATTTTCATCATTATTGTCTCTCCTTTTTTTACCTTCCCTTTCACCTTATTATCTTTCATTCTTTTCAAATTGAACTAAATACTTTTTCATAGCTGGCATTTTGGCTATTCCAAGCATGTCTTTAGAGATAAGACTCGGATATAAGAGCTCTTCAAATTATCTAATATTAGTCTCATGACTTTTGAATCCGACTTTGCCGCCGCCTTCCAAGTTCTCGCTGCACTTCCTGAATACTAACCTGTTCTTTAGCCAGGAGCACTGTGGTGAAGTAAAACAAATCGGCAGCTTCCCAGATGATTTCCTCCCTACCCTTGGCTGCAGCCAATTCTCGAGCCTCTTCCAAAAGCTTCTTCCTGACAGTTTCATCCGCGAGGCTGGCGGTATAAGAATCAGGCGTGGGATGGCGTAATCTTTCTCTGACAATCCCGTCAAGGTCTTCCAATCTAAAATCCTGGCCGCCAAAACAAGAATAATTTCCCTTATGGCAAGCGCCGCTTCCGCTTTGACTTACTACCAGAAGTACCGCATCGCCGTCACAATCAACTCGGGCTCGGAGCAAGTTCTGATAATTTCCAGAAGATTCGCCCTTGGTCCAGAGGGTCTGGCGTGAGCGGGAGAAGAAAGTAGTTTTTCCCGACTCCAAAGTCTTTTTCAAAGATTCAGGCGAGACCCAGGCCAGCATCAGAACCCGGCCCACCTCATCAACCACCACGGCTGGCAACAGGCCGAATATTCCTTGATTCCAGTTCAAGGAAGCAGTAAAAGCCTCTTCCAGCTTTAATTTTCCAGAATAGATAGCTAAGCCAAGCTGAACATTTATTTCCATTTGGCTGAGGGCAGCGACTTCTTCAACGGAGGAAATTCCGCCAGCAGCAGTAATGGGGAATTGACTCGCGGACCTTAGTTTTTGGTAAAAGTTTAAATCAGTACCCTGAAGTCCGCCTTCTTTTTCCACGCAGGTGACCAGAAACTCCGAGGCAAATTCAGCGGCTTCCTCCAAAAGGCTAAGAATATCTACCCCGGTTGTTTCCCGCCAACCTTTAATTAACACCTTCCTGTCAAAGCAATCGAGCGCCAGAATTATTTTTTCTCGGCCAAAACTTTCTTTTAGACTCCTGAGAAAATCCCTGTTCAACCGGTTCTCTTTCCAGGCGGCGGTGCCAATTATTATTTTCTCGGCTCCCAATTCTAAAATTCTTCTGGCTCTTTCTGTATTTCTTATGCCGCCGCCTACCCGACAATCAGCAACTTGGCAGATATCTCTGATTATTTCTTCATTAGAGCCTGTTTCCAAAGCGGCGTCCAAATCTATCACAGCTAAAGGGCCAAAGGCGCAGAATTTTTTTGCCAGCTCAACTGGATTATCCAATTCCAGCAACTTTTCTTTTCCCTGCCTGAGCTGAACCGCTTTTCCTTTCATGAGGTCAATTGATGGAATTATCATCGAATGCTTACTCCTTTGCTTTTAAGATATTTTTTAATTTCGGGGATGGTCATTTCGCCATAGTGGAGAGTTGAAGCCAGAAGCACAGCATCAGCCTTGCCGGCAATTATTGCCTGATAGATCTGTTCCATATTTCCCGCCCCTCCAGAAGCAATTACCGGAAGGCTAACTTTTTCGCTGACCATCTTGATAAGCTCAAGGTCATAACCCTGCTTTGTTCCGTCGCAGTCGATGGAATTGAGAAGGATTTCTCCGGCTCCCAAGGCTTCTCCTTGCTCCGCCCATTGCAGAGCATCGAGCCCAGAATTTTGACTCCCCCCTCGAACGAAAGCTTGCCAGCCGCCGTTTACTCGGGCCGCATCGATGGACAAGACGATACACTGCGACCCAAAGACCTGAGCTGCTTCCTTGATTAATGCCGGGTTTTCTACCGCGGCAGTACAGATGGAAACTTTGTCCGCGCCGGCTAAGAGCAGTTCACGAATATCGTCAAGAGTCTTAATCCCGCCACCGGCAGTAAGAGGAATGAAAATATGTTCGGAAATTTTTTTAACAACTTCGACCATGGTCTTTCGGCTTTTAATTGAAGCCCCCACGTCCAGAAAAGTTAGTTCATCAGCTCCTTCCTGGTAGTATTTCAGAGCCAATTCGACGGGGTCACCAGCTACTTCCAAGTTTTTAAACTTTACTCCTTTGACTACCACGCCCTCGTCGACATCCAGACAGGGAATAACTCTCGTAGTCAGCATCTTGTCCCCCAATTCTGAAGGATTTTTAACCCCGCCGGCCCGCTTTTTTCGGGATGAAATTGAACCCCGTAGATTCGACCGACTTTAATGACCGCCACAAAAGAGCGGCCGTAATGGGTTATACCCAGGACCTGGCCGCTTGTTTGAAAGACGCCGTAGCTGTGAACAAAATAAAAATATTCCGAGTTCTTCAATTCCGAAAAAAGCGGGTCAGGCTGAATGATTTCTACTGCATTCCAGCCCATATGAGGAACTTTGGCGGCTTTTAGCCTCTGACAGGCACCAGGAAAGATGGCCCATCCCCTTTCCTCCGGACTTTCTTCACTCCTCTCGAACAGAAGCTGAAATCCAAGGCAAATCCCGAGAACGGGTCGGTTTTCTTTCATCCAACTTAAAACTGCTGGGTAAAGATTTCTCTTCCTTAATTCTGTCAAAGCCGCGCCGAAAGAACCTACCCCAGGGATGACTAATCTCTCCACTTCCGGCATTTGTTCAGGCGAGGTAACTAATTTGGCCGGGAGTCCCAAATAGGAAAAGGCTTTTAAGACAGAGTTTAGGTTGCCCGCGCGGTAATCAATTATTCCAATCATTTATCTATTACTCCTTTCAAACTAGGTGGAAGTTCAGCCAAGGCTCCAACTTCTCGAGGGTCGAGGGAACAGGCCAAGCGCAAGGCCCGGCCAAGAGCTTTAAAGGCCGCTTCCGCCCGATGGTGGTCACTTCTTCCTGCCGGTATCTTAACCACAATGTTAGCCAGAAGACCGGATGCCAGCGCCTGGAAGAAATCAGCCAGAACATCGGTGTCCAGCTCACCGCAGTACCTCCGCCTGAACTTAGCTTCATATTGAAGGTAGGGACGGCCGCTCAGGTCAACGGCCACTATGGCTAAAGCTTCATCCATGGGCATGACGAAATAGCCAGCCCGATTAATTCCCTTTGCCTCACCCAAAGCCTGATTAAACAGCTTTCCCAAGACTAAACCGCAATCCTCAACCAGATGATGCTGGTCAACGTGAGTATCGCCGGAGGCAGTCAGGCTCAGGTCGAATTTCCCATGGAAAGCAAAAGATTGTAAAAGATGAGTGAAGAATCCAATCGGCGTGCTAATCTGGTTTTGCCCCGAACCTTCGATTAAAAGAGAGGCCTTTATGCTGGTCTCCGCAGTTATCCTGTGCACTTCAGCCTTTCTGAACATCTAAAATCTCCTGTTCGATTTCCCGAAGAGCCTTAATTAAAAAGTTGTTTTCTTCTGGCTGGCCGACCGTTATCCGGAATCTGCGCCTTAGTTCCGGAGAGCTGAACACTCGCACCAGGATTTTTTTCTCGAAAAGACGGGTGTAAATTTCTTCCGCCATAAATAGAGATGATTCAACCAGCAGAAAATTAGCTTGGGAAGGAAAGGGCTTAAAGGTTCGGCAGGTTTTTAAAAGATTGAAGAGCCTTTCTCTTTCGGCAACGATTTTTTGGATTTCCTTTAAGATAAAATCCTTTTCTTCTAACAGAATTTCAGCGGCAATTTGTTGAAAAATTCCTACTGAGAAAGGCAGGCGGGCTGCTTTTAGCGCCTTAATGAGGCCAGGCTGACCCACAAGATAACCAAACCGACCGCCAGCCAGTCTAAAAGCTTTGGAAAAAGTTCGGAGAATAAGCAGGTTATCGTGCCGAAATAATAGCGGTACGGAAGTCTCCCCCGAAAACTCGGCATAGGCTTCATCGACGACAACCAAGCCTTTGGTTACGACGCTTATTTTCTCAACCTGATTGGAACTCAGAGTAAAGCCAGTGGGGTTGTGAGGCGAGGTCAGGAAAACAACTTGCGCTTTTCTTGCTGACTGGAGAAGACTCTCGGTGTCAAAGCTAAGGTCATCCCGAAGCGGAACCTCCTTGACTTTTATATTCATTAGCTTGGCCACATTTTTATAAATTGAAAAACCAGGCCGGACTGTGAGGACGGTATCGCCGCTGCGGCAGCAAGCGTAAACTACTGTCTGAATCAATTCATTAGAGCCGTTGCCCAGGAGAATTCCCTCTGGTTGATATCCAGTGTAATCGGCCAATCGGGATAAAAGGGCAAGGTTGTTATCTGAAGGGTAGTAATGCCAGTGGGCTTTTTTCAGTCGACTGAGAATTTTTAATTTCAGCCAGTCGGGCATGGCATAAGCTGATTCATTGAGATTCAGACGGATAAAATCGCTGGTTTCGGGGAAGGAATATTCTTCTTCGTTTTGCGGGCTGGTTTTTATCCACATCAGATTACCACCTTTCGGAATTCATATTCCAAGATGTCCGTCGCCCCTAACTTTTTGAGCAAAGGAATAAGACGCGAAGTTTCTTTTTTTAAGACGGCCACTTTGACGGCATACCCTTGTTCGTTGAAGAGCATGGAAACGGTTGGGGCTCTCATACAGGGAAGCACCTTAACGATCTCTTCCAGCTTATCGCTCGGAACGTTCATCTCCAGCATGACTCTCTGGCGGGCATTGAGCACAGAGGCGATGAGCATCAAAATTTCGTCTATTTTTTCTTTTTTCCAAAAGTTTTTTAAGGAAGCCGAGTTGGCAATCAGCCTGGTAGAAGAAGGGAAAAGTTCATCAATTATTTTCAGGCCATTTTCTTTCAAAGTTTGACCGGTGGCAGTGTTGTCGATAATCAGGTCGGCATCTTCTGGTGGGAAGGCTTCGGTGGCGCCATAGGTTCGGAGAAACAGATAATCGAAGTTTTCTTCGTCCAGGTATTTCCTCGCGATATTTTCGTATTCGGAGGCCACAATGATTTTTTGCGATTTAAGCTGCTCTTTGCTCAGGGCGGCGGGAGCAGCAGAGACAATTTTTACCCGGTCAAAGCCAAGGTCAAGAAGCTCTTCCACTTGAGCCGCGGTTTCTACAACCCAGTCATAGCCGCTAAACCCGAGGTCGTGAGCTCCAATCTCTATCAGCTTTGGAATATTCTGAGGCTTCATTAATTTAGCTTCTATCTCGGAGTCGGCACAAATTGGAAAATAGGAACGTTCATTTATTTCCTGAATGAGATTGGTTTCGTGCAGAAGTTTAGCGACGGAAGCAAAAATTTTCCCTTTGGGAATGAGCATTTTCAATTTTTTATCTTTGGCCATCCCTAACCTCCTTTGCTGGGTCCAAAGAAACAAGACAAAAACTATGAAGCTTTGAAAATATCCCCGCTCTCTGAGGCAGGCGCGTATCCGGTCCGAGAAAAGGTGAAACCCTTAGCTTCTCAGAGATAATAAGGGAAAGAGGTTAGGGTCAATGCAGGCAGGTTTTCGTGAGGCAATATATAAGATAATATTTAATTACTAATTTCATTTCGCGCATCTTATATCAAATCTGTTGTTGCTTGTCAAGCTCCTTCTGGATCATCCTTAAAAAGGGTGGTGGATTTAGCGCTTTTTTATCATGAGTATTTAGCCATTTTTTCGTTTAGATGAGCGCTTGTATCAGGGTAAAGGAAGGGCTTTATAAAACCCTTCTTTAGTCCCCTTTTAAAGGTTAGAATGAGAATAAATCACCCTTTAATTTTGAAAGGCCTTTTTAGCTCGCTTAAAATTTTATGATTTATTGTTTTTAAAAGAAATGCAGCCGTTATAAACCCAATAAATCACCACCATTTTTACGGAAGAGCCGCTCTTTTATTAAAAGAGGGTAAAATTGAAAGCGGAAAGGCAGAAACAAGATACTGCAAAAATTTGTTTTATATTATTTAGTACTTCTTGGTTTTGGATAGGTGAACCAGAAGGATTAAGGGCTCGAAAAGACCTGTAGGTAGCCCTTCGGCGGAGAGTTTTATAAGAAACTCTCTTGGGTCGCTTTCGTATCTTATTTATATTTATCGGCACTTCCGAGTTTGGTATGGGTAAACCATGGAAGAGAGGGCGCAAGAAGCGATGTGGGCAGCCTTTCGATGCCGATTTTTAAAAGGAGACTTTATTGGGTCACTCTGGTATTTTATTTATGTTCATCTAATTAGCCTAAGGGATAATAAAATCGCCTGAGGCGAATTCTCAAACAGGTGCATCACGTCATCTGTTATCTTATTTTTGCCTAAAAAAGTCGGAAGAACCTATTAGTCAGTTGATGAATGGACCATCAATTATTGAATGATTTAAAATATGATATAATAATTAGGATGAAATTTAAGGGATTGGTTTTTATTCTTATCCTCCTCTTTTTTGCTTCTGACCCGCTTCTCTCCCAGAAGAAAAAATCTCCAGCAGACTTACCGCCGCGGTATCGCCAATGGCTTGAGGAAGAAGTTGTCTATATCATCACGCCACGAGAAAAAGACGTCTTCCTGCAGCTGGAAACAGACAGGGAAAGAGAAATATTTATCAACGCCTTCTGGAAGCAGCGCGACCCAGAGCCTCTTACTCCAGAAAATGAATATAAAACTGAGCATTACCGTCGGATTGCTTATGCTAATGAGCACTTCGGAAAAGAAGGGCCTGGCGCAGGCTGGCGTTCGGCTATGGGCCGGATCTATATCCTCCTGGGGCCGCCTGACCAGGTGGAAAGATTCGAAAACGACGCGGAAATATTCCCCGTTGTTCTCTGGTTTTACCAAGGAAAGACAGAGTTGGGCTTGCCCAATTATTTTTGCGTCGCTTTTTTCAAGCGCTCAGGAATCGGCGAATACGAGCTTTACTCGCCGCTTAAGGATGGGCCCCAAAGTCTGCTCATCCATTATCGGGGGGATCCAGCAGATTATCTGAGTGCTTATAATAAGCTCTATAACATCAATCCGACCGTGGCCCAGGTTTCCATGAGCCTGATTCCCGAAGAAGCGGGACACCTTACCTCTCCTTCCCTTGCCTCGGAAGTTCTGGTGAGAAAAAAGATTCCTGAAGCACCCTATAATAAAGTGGAGGATACCTACGCCGAAAAACTCCTTGCTTACAAGGAAATCATCGAAGTCGACTATACCGCTAACTATATCCCTTGTGATGCTTATGCCAAGGTTATCCAGGACCCGAGCGGAATATACTTTGTCCATTACCTGCTCGAGCCGAAAAAGCTTACTTTTACCCAGGTTGGTGAAAGATACAAGGCCAACCTGGAAATAAACGGCAAGGTTACCGATTCTGCTGGAAGGAATATCTATCAATTCGAAAGGACGGTGCCGATAGATTTTAACCAGGAGCAGCTGAACGGTATCCGGGACAAGCTTTTCAGCTTCCAGGATATCTTTCCCCTTCTCGAGGGAAACTACAAGCTTGATGTCCTTATTAAGAATACCGTAGCCAAGGAATTCACTTCCATGGAGCAAAACTTGACAATCCCGGCTCCGGGCGGCTTAAGACTTAGTCCCCTCATTTTGGCTAACCGGGTAATCCGGGACTCAGAATATCAAGGTCGACTCAAGCCATTTCTCTTTGGAAAAACTCAGCTTGTTCCCTCACCCAGGAATGATTTTACTCGTCAAGAAACCCTTTATCTTTTTCTCCAGGTCTCTGGTTTGACTGAGGAGCTGCAAAGCAGCGGCAGTTTAGAATTCGCTATCCTTAAAGAAGGAGAGAATCTTGTCAGTAGAAGGCGGGCTATTCGGGACTATCCCGACCCGATGAACATCCTCGAGGAATTTTCATTAAGCAGCCTCCCGCCAGCCTATTATAAAATCCGGGTATATCTTCTCGACGCCGCGGCCAAAGAAATCCTTTCCGAAGAGGAAGACTTCCTCATCAGTCAGCTCCCCAGGCTTAGCCGGCCCTGGTTGCTCTCGATTCCTCAGCCGCCTCCCACCGACCCGCAGCATGCTAATATTCTGGGTCTTCAATGTTTTCAGAAAAATGAGCTGGTTAGGGCCAAAGCCTTGCTCGAAAAGGCTTATAGCCAAAATCCAGGGTCCAAAAAATTTGCCCTCGATTATGCCCAGGCCCTTTTCGCCAACAAAGAATACCAGAGGGTGAGAGAGGTGTTAACTCCTCACCTCGCCGGACCTGACCGGCCTGACTTCCTCCTGCTTTACGCTCAGTCCTCTCAGGCACTCGGCGCGCTCGAAGAGGCCATCTCCTTTTATAAAGAATATCTGGCTCACTTCGGCGCCAACCTCAACGCCCTCAATGCTATCGGAGAATGTTATTATCAACTGGGCAATGTCCAAGAAGCCCTCGTTGCCTGGGAGAAATCCCTGGAGCTCAGCCCGAAGCAGGAAAAAATCAAAGAAATGGTCGAGTCACTCCGGAGGAAAAAGTGAAGCTTGTATCTTTTTTCCCTCTTGTTTTAGTTGTTTTCCTCTCTTCCTGTGCGACCTTCCCCCGAGAGGCCAACTTAACCGATGAGGAGAAGGATTTCCTGTCGACGGTGAGGTACATCATCACCCAGGAGGAAAGGAATACGTTTCTTAACCTTCCTTCTTCGGAGCGGGGTGCCTTCATCGATGATTTCTGGAAAAAACGGGACCCTAAACCCGAGACAGAAATTAACGAGTACAAGGAGGAATACTACCGGCGGGTCGAAGAAGCCAAGCATCTTTTCACCGAGGGAGGACTCTCCGGCTGGCTTCAGGACCGGGGAAGGATTTATATCCTGCTTGGGCCACCCGAGCAACGGGAGCAATATCCTCGGGGTTACACGTTTTATGGATTTCCTACGGAGATATGGCATTACGGGTTCCACCGGCTCATCTTTGTTGACACCCGCTGGAACGGCAATTTCGAACTCCAGCCTGAAAGCGCCCGGATGTTGGCCGAAATCAACACGGCCCAGATGCAGCTTAAGCCCGCTATCAGGAAGGAAAAACCCGAGGAGAAGCCAGCCCCCCTGGATTTCCGCATCGAGGTCAAGAGAACCTCGGCCGCGGAGGTAACTCTTTCCGTCCTTATTCCTTACAGGAACATCTGGTTTTCCTCGCAAAAAGACAGGCTCGAGACAGCCCTCGAGGTGGCTGTCGAGATTTTTAACCCGGCCGGAGAAAGAGTCCTGTCCCGGTCTCAAAGCTATCCCCTTTCTCTGACCGAAAAAAAACTTAAGGACCTCATCCATCAGGATTTGACCATGGAAATCTCCCTGATTCTCGAGCCCGGAGAGTACAACGCCACGGTCAGCTTGAAAAACGTGACCGGCAAGGGGGAGGGGAAGAAACAATTCCGGATAAAGGTCTGAGGGAAATTTGCCGGCATGGCGAAAATAATCTCCCCTGGGAGGAAGCATTGATGAAATATACTAAACTTTATCTTTTTGGATTCCTTGGGATTATCCTCTTGCTTCTTTTTCTCACTTCTCCCGTCCTTTTCGCCCAGGCTGGTCGGGGAAAAGCGCGGGTCCAAGGCCAAGTTTTAGATGAAGGAGGAAAACCCGTAGCCTCGGCCAAGGTCTTGCTCGAACTCTTGACCACCGAGCATGCTGTCCGAGAAACAACCACTGGGAAAAATGGGGAATGGGCCCTCATCGGGCTCGGCTCCGGGAACTGGAGAGTCACCGTCAGCGCCGAAGGGTTCATTCCGACGACCACAACGATCTTTGTCAGCCAGATTGACAAGAACCCGAAGGTCGTTTTGACCCTGAAGAGACCCGAAGTCCGCCAGGATGCCGTCATCGCTGACGAGACATCTCTGGCTTACCTGGAAGAAGCGACCAGGCTTTATAACGAAAAAAACTACGACGAGGCGCTCGTTATCCTGGAAAAATTTTTAGACCAGAACCCGAAAGCTTATCAGGTTCAGGTCTTGATGGGTGATTGCTACAGGGAAAAAGGAGACCTCGACAAGGCCGTTGAATTTTACAGCCTGGCCATCGAAGGGGCCAAGACGGACGAAAAAATGGGCAAGGAAATAACCGCCAAAAGCTTGGCGGCTATTGGGGATATCTACCTTCGAAAAGGAGACATCGATAAAGCTCAGGCTTTCTTCAAGCAATCTGTCGACGCCAACCCAGAAAACGAAACTTTGGCCTATAACGTCGGAGAAATCTATTTCTCCAACCAGAAGCTCGAAGAAGCAATTCAATACTTTACGCTGGCTACCAAGATCAAGGCCTCCTGGGCTCCTCCCTATTACAAACTCGGCCTTGTTTACCTCAACAAGGCGGATTACGACCAAGCCAGAGAGGCTTTGAAGAAATTTCTCGCGCTCGAACCCGAAGGAGAGCAGGCGGCTCAGGCCAGAAACATCCTCGAATACTTAGAAAAAATTAAAAAGTAAGCCAACGGACGCTATGGCCGCAAGAACCATTCCAAAACCGAAAGCTCATGGTGTGGCCGGGCCACCTTCTCCAGGAGGTATCCCCTCCAATTTGGCCAGATATAGGCAAAGATAATCGTCACCTCTCCCGATGGGGCCTACCTTCCAGATAGCCTCAGCCATATCCAGGCAGCCAAGGGGGGCGGGCAAAAATCGATGCCTATTCCAGGTTACCGAATAACGCGCTTAAATGTTTAACGAGTGGCACCTGGCAGTAGTTTTCCCGCGGGAAGAAGGTCTTAATCCAAGTAATCAGCTCATTTTTCTTTTTTTCTGCAGCAAACGTCAAGACCTCTTGAAAGGACCTCTTTCTTGTTAGTCATCCCAGCTATGGCGGCAATCTACGGACGTTGGCATTCAAAACGGTGGGCGCCTCTTCGGGCCTCCCCTGGCTCGCTATCGCGGGCTTTGAGCTCGATTTGACAGCTGACAACGCCTCGATTTCCATTTACAGGACAGGAATCATAGACCATGAAAAACAAAAAAGCCCGCCTCCCCATGAAGGGGAAGCGGGCTTGTGCTTCGACTCGAGCAGCGATTAGAAGATGAACTTAACTCCCAGCCTGGCCGAAATCGGGCCATAGAAATTCATCTTCATCATCCACCTTGGGTCTTGAGTGTAGTTACGATAAGAGGCGCTTGGAACCGTCAAATCCCAGTTCTTGGACAGAATTTCATCCTCCGTGACATTTAACCCGTAGAGGGTTCTATAATTGTAAAGCCTCTGGGCAGTCTTGACATCGAAGATATTGTCGATGTTGACGTTGAAATTGAGCGTGTACTTGCCGAGTTTCAGGTTGTATTCGGCATAGACATTGGCAAACCAGTGGAAGGGCGTCCGTTTACTCTTAATGCTGCCATCCTCATCCCGGTAATGATGCCGGTTAAACGGATACCAATAGGTTCCCAAGATGGACCAGGTCTCAGTAAAGGGAACGCCGCTCATGGCGTTGAGCACCGCACCAACAGTCAGCCGGAACGGGAAGGTGTAAGCACCGTAGAACTTGAAGAAGTGGGGCCGGTCGGTCGGAAGCGGGCCATCGATATATTTCAGGTCTTTAGTCACTGCCATGGCCCAGTTGTCGAACATTCTCTCAACATAGGGGCTAACCCTTCCGTACTCATCGGTGGCTCCCAAGCCGGAGCAGTTGCCAACCAGATGGGACCAGGTGTAAGAGAAGCCGGCCAACCAGTTATTAGCCAGCCTCTTATCCAGGCTCAGGTTCAGAGCATAGTACTCGCGCTTGGCCTTGGGAGTTTCAGGATACTTGGGGTCCATCTTGCCAGTGCCATGACCTACATGGAGAGAATAACCATATCCAGGGTTGCACTCGTAGTACTCTTCTCCCACACCGGGCACGATAACGCCTACGTCCTCGATGATGCGGCGGAGGTGCTTCTGGACAAAGCGGGCCGTAAAGGAAAGGTTCTCCATCAACATCTTCTCAGCACCGAAGGAAATCTCTCTCTGGCTCACCGGCTTCATGTCTGGGTCAGTGGACTCAAAAGAGGGATGCCGCCAATCGAAAATCCCCAAGAGCGTCCCTGGGAAGTTACCTCCCGTTCCAATCTGCTGCCAATCCAACGTGTCAAGCGTATAATAGGCGCTCTTCCACTTGAACCCAGCGTAGGAATGGGCCGCCATGTAGGTCTTAATAACGTCGTAGTAGAGGCCATAAGAGCCAAAAATCTTCAGGCTGGCGTCACCAAAAACGTCATATACGAACCCAATTCTAGGCGAGAGTTTCTCTCCCCAGCTAAACTCCAGGGGTTTGAAGCTTCCGCTAAGGCCAACTTCCTTGAGAGCCTCCTCAGTAGTATAAGCCGGTACGTACTCGCTCTCGGCCCGGAGGCCAATGTTGAGGGTGAATTTATCAGCGATCGTCCAGCTATCCTGGAGGTAAAGGGCCCAGCGGTCGTTGTGCACATTGTACCACTCGCCAAAAGGACCGGTGACTTTGCTCCCGCGGACTTCGTAATAGCCATACGTTCCCTTTCCATAGTTAACACCACCGAGAATGAGCGGCCTGTTCCAGTTTAGAAAGACCTCAGGGAATTCGGAGCTGATCGTGCTATCTACATCTTCACCCTGTCTGACCCACTCCACACCCCACTTGAAGGCGTGCTCTCCGCCGAGGTTCAGATAATAGGTAAAATCGGAGTTGAAATAGTTCTTGTAATGGAGGTATTTCTTGGTTTCATAGATTCTCGGTCTGGTTTGCCAACCTCTTACGCGATAGCGGGGGTCAGTGGTGGGAAGAAATATTCCAATTCCATCCCCACCGTGGTACTGCCTCGGAACATCGGCCTTATATTGCTGATTCGTCGTGTCGTAGGCGAACCGGCCGCCGCGCAGGTTAATCATGAAGTTATTCCCGAAGGTTAAATCAGCAAAGGTGTTAACCGAGTAATTTGGGTAATCCCAGCCGTATTTAGTCAGAGTTGGGTCAGTGTAGCTACTCGTTCCATCTTGAGCCGGCAAATTGCCTCGGAATTTGGTAAAGTTATTGACGAAAGAAGCCCCCACCCGCATGAAATGGATCGGCTGGGCGGTGAGCTTAACCGAAAAATTATAAGCATAGTCCTTCCGGGTGTAATCCTGGGTAAAATCCGGCTTCGCCAGGAATACTCCTTTTCTTGTCTGGGAGTTATAGACAGGCAGGAAGGAGCCAAAAAACCACAGCCTGTCCTTGAGAATATAGCCACCCAGGCTGAACCCGCCTTCATACCTGTTGACCTTGTCTTTCCCGGGATAGAGCGGCTGACCTGTTGCCGTGACCATGTTCTTACCGGTCTGGTAGTTGACATATTCCGCAATCATGATGTTATAGGGGTTGAGGCGGAGCTCATCTCGATACTTTCCGCTTAGCATTGAACCGGAGTAGTAACCAATGAGCTCTCCGTGGTACTCATTGCCGCCCTGACGGGTGATGACGCTGACCACCCCACCAAGGGCCCCACCGTGCTCGGCCCCGTAGCCGCTAGCGATAATCTTGACCTCGTCTACAAACTCGAAAACGGCCTCCTGCTGAGGACGGCCGGTATCGACTCTCATGACATTACTTCCGTCGACGAGGTAAACGTTCTCCGCCACCGTGGCTCCATCCACCGAAAGCCCTCCCGCCCAGGGCTCATAGTTCACGCCAGGCACTGCGGTCACCAGGCTGTCAAAATTTCGTCCGCGGGGAAGAACTTGGAACATTTCCTTGGTCAGGGTCATTCCCTTGGTAGTGCTCTTGACATCGATGAGAGGCGATTGACCAACGACCGTTATTTCCTCCTCCAGAGCTCCCATCTGGAGGGTGACATCGAGCTTGACCGTCTGGTCTATGGTGATGACGATTCCTTCTCTAACGAGAGGCTTGAAGCCTTGGAGCGTGAAAGTAATTTTATAAGTTCCCGGGGTCAGGGCAAACAGTCGGTAGATACCGTTTGCATCTGACACTGTCGCCGCCTTGCCGACCAGGCTGGGACTCGTCGCTTCGACAGAAACACCTGGAAGGGGATTCCCCTGCTCATCGGTGACAGTCCCATAGACCTTGCCTGAGGGAGCAGGAGCCTGGCCAAAAAGCAAGCCCGCCGTCAGGATAAACCCTAAGGCTGCAAGGCCTAATTTTTTCATCTTATTCATCCTTTTCTCCTTTCATCCTTCTTCCCTTCCCAAGGAGCAAAAAAATTTTGCTCCCACCCTAAGACATTTCTTTTGATTTTATCCGAGCTATCACCTCCTTTTGACATAATTTTATTGCAAAATTTGTGCCAACTCTCTCTCATCGCTAACTTATTGAAAATAAACAAAATACAATTTTTTGAAAAGCTAAAAATTCAAATCATTGAATTAAAATTCAATATTTTGAATTTTAATCGCCCCTCAGCCCACCTTATTCAGGATGGCTAAACTTCGATACATTAATGCTTAAAGGAGAATAAAAGGGACAAAATTTTGTCATCTGATTTTATGTCTGCCAATAAATTAACCATATCCCTAAATTTGAACATAAAAAGTAAATAAAATAGAGGACGGGTAGAATTTCAGGAAAATTTAGAACATACCTCACGTGGTTACCTCAAGCTGGCCTTGGCCACGAAGCCCAAAAATCCAGGCTGGCTACCACGGCAACGATTTTAAGTGCCAAAGGGTTGGTCGATGGCGACTGCCTCCATCCCGCCTAAAATTCTGGCTCCATCCTCAGTTATGACCATGCAATCCTCGATGCGCACGCCGAACTCGCCATAGATATAGATGCCTGGCTCGTTGGAAAAAGTCATTCCGGGCTGAAGTTTCAGCTTATTCCCTTTAACCAAATAAGGATATTCGTGACCTTCCATCCCGATGCCGTGTCCCAGGCGATGGGTAAAATACTTATAGCCAGGACCAAAACCAGCCTCTTCAATCACTCGCCGCGCCGCGGCGTCGACCTCCTCGCAGGCTACCCCCGGCTTAGCCGCCTTAAGAGCCGCGGTCTGGGCCTTTTTAACCACCTCCCAGACTCGCTTTTGCTTATCAGTTGGTTTCCCGAAAACAATGGTCCGGGTCACATCAGAGCGATATCCTTCAACTGAACAACCACCGTCAACCAGAATCGTATCGCCCAATTTCAAGGTTCTTGGCGCTAAAGAACCGTGGGGGAAAGCGGAGTTGGGACCAAACTGAGGCCCACCGCTTCCGGTTACACCGAGCCTCTGGTGAGCCGCCCGAAAAGCATTGGCTAATTCCCCTGGGCTCATTCCTTCTTTAACCGCCTTAAACCCTTCCTGATAAGCCAGCTTAGTAAGACGATTAGCCGCATCCATAAAAGCTATTTCCTTTGTTGTCTTCACGCCCCGACAACCCTCGGTTATCGGCGCCCCATCAACAATTTCCATGGAACTTAACGTTCGACGCAGGCCGTGCACCTCAAAAGCCCGAAGGTCAGGGGCAGTAGCCAGTTTACCGGTGGCGGCGCCAATTTCCTTCATGATTCCCTTGATTAACTCATAGGGGCTTTCATGTTCTTCCCAAGTCCTGATTTCCTGTCCAGCCGGAATCAGTTCTCCCGCCCGCTGGGCCTCGAAAGCCGGACAAACCCAGATTGGGTCCTTTTTTCGACTGAGCAGGACGCCAAAAAGCCTTTCGCTCAACCCCCAATTAACGCGGGTAAAATAGAGAAGGTTCGTTCCCCCGCCGATAAAAATCGCCTCAAAGCCATGCTCGGTCAACAAACGAATGGCCTTCTCCCGGCGAGCCGCAAAGTCCTCCGGTGTTAACGGGGAGAGATTTTTGAGCAGGTTCTCTGCCTCCTGAGAGGCTAAAAGAGGTGGGGAAAGGTTGGAAAAAGGGCTAAGGCTAATTGCAGCCAGCGAAAGACCACTCGTCTTAAGAAAATCGCGACGCTTTATAAGCATGGTCTACACCTCCTGAAGGCTCAGAAAATATCATATTTCGGTTTAAAGCAAAAGCCTTTTAAAAATTAGGTACTCGGCTACTTTGTCGGAATTGGTTTGAAAGATTCGTTCCGCATGGCGCAAGTGATAAAGGAAGGTTTTACCTTCCCGCATCGGCCGTGGAGCAAATCTCGGGCGGCCGAGGATGTCTGAACCTAAAGGAACAAAAGGGAAAGTTAAGAGGGGGCAACGTAAACCTATGCTCTGTCTATGATCAGGAAGATGATTTCCATGGACTCGCAGAACGCCACGAGAGAATAAAAAGGCGGATAAAAAAGCTGACCAGCTATAAGGTCATTCCAAGCGTATCATCGCCCACTTCCCGCAAAAAGGAACAGAACCATAAATTTTATTATTTTAATTAGCCCTTCTTTTTGTAGCCCGCAGGAACCTGAAAATCAGCCTCACCCAAAGAAGCTGTCTCCAAGCCAATGACCTCAAAGTAATAAGTCAAAGCTGGTTCTTCGGCCTCAGCTGCCTTGGGTTTCTTCTTGAAGACGCTTTTCGCCAGCCCGCCCACTAAGCTTCTGGCTCCACCCGAGGGCTTTTCTTCCTCAGCTTCTCCCCCTTCCTGAGAAGAAAAATACTTGCCGCTGACCAAAACAGGATACCCCTCGATTTTTTTCATCTGGTTAGCTACAGCCTTGGTCTCCAGCTTGGGTCTTTCCTCTCCCGGATTGAGTTGACCTAAAAGGTTAAGCCAGGTTTCGCCCAGAATTTCCTTTTCTTTGGTTCGCCTCTCTAAGCCGAGGGCCTTCAAATAATTATTCGCAAATTGTGTCTCCTCTGCCTGAGAATCCTTTAAAACTCCGGTAAAAGGAGTGGTCCAGACTTCAGAAGAAAGGAGCTCTTTGCCTTTAGCGCCAGTTTCAATATTTTCCCACTCGACGAGCCAGGTAATTAAGTATTGACGACAGGGAAATTGATTGATCACTTTTTCTTGGTTTGTCGGCTCTACTTTAAACTCGCTGCGGGTTATTTTTATTTTACTTTCTCTTGTCTCGGCCTCTTGTTCCTTTTCTTCTTTGGCCCCGCCCATTTCTTGCTCCTTAAGAGCCTCAATGGGCGAAGTAGTATACTCCTTTTTCTTGTGGTCTAACTGGTAAATAATTCGTGAGGGCAAATCAATAATCTGGCCAAAATCACCTGACCTTAGGATTGTCTTAGCCGCCAGCCCGCCAACTAATCCCTGGCCTTTAAAGTCAGTCTTGGTATTATTGAGACTTCTCTCCGCTACTACCTTCTCCTCACCCAAGACCGTAAATTTGCCGAAGCCTTTAAAGCTTATCTCGGTTTTAGTCTTCTTAACTACTCCGGCTGAAAGCAGGGACCCCAAAAATAGAAAAAGTGAAATACTCAAAAAAATTTTCCTCATTTTTTCTCCTTTCTATGAATTTATTTTTTATTTTATCATAAATTTATATTCCTAGTAAAAAACAACAGGACCACCTTTAGAATGCGGCGGATCACCTCTAAAAAACCTTTTCTCGCATCTTCAATAACTGCTCTTCAACCCAGTGGACAGCGCATCGCTTTAATGCTAAATTAATAGCGAAGGATGTTTTGATTTCCTTCAAGGCTCACCTCCTGTGTTTTTGATTCAAACGACAGTATAAGGTGAGCCTTCCTTTTTTCCATGGCGGTTTTTGAGATGCTTCCCTGACTACCCTTAGAATGTAGCCAAACACCTCATGGCTTGAGGGCAATTACACCAAAGGCAAATATTTTTGCCCCCTAACTCTCCCCACCCGACTCATCGTTAAGACGCTCGCTGTCTTGAAAGGAAAAAGTCAATCCTTATAGAATATGCATATTGTCTCGATAACAAGCGGGCAGAAAATTGACAAAACGCAAAAAGGGAGAAATATGGTGGCCCTAATTAAGGTCAAAAGATGGTTATTTTTGCTCTCCTGGCTTGGGTTTTTTCTGTTCACAACAATTATTGGACCTACTTTGGCCAAAACTTCTCTTTCCCCCAATGTTAGAGAAAAAAGAAAATTAAATGCCGCTTTCAATTCTGGGTTAAATTGGGAAGAAAAAACACCAAGCTTAGAACCTGGGACATTCCCCTCCCTGTCAAATCTAAACTCGAAAGAAGCAGAGGAGCGCTATTTAATTCGAGTAAGAGGGAAACAAAAGCAGTTGCAAGAGTTGGCCTCCAAACCCTTCGATTTTGCTTCGCCCATCAGCCAAGATTGTCTTGATATTATTGTGACGGAAAAAGAAATAAAGGAACTTCAAGCCGCCGGCTTTCCAATAGAAATTATCCAAAGAGAAAGAGAGGCGGCGGCTCAGGCCCTGGACCCTCTTTATCATACCTACGAACAAACAGCGGCTTTTTTGCAGCAGATGGAAAAAGTTTACCCCCCTCTCGCTAAACTTTGGATAATCGGCCAAAGTACCCGCTTGGGGTTGCCTATTTATGCTCTGAAAATCTCGGATAATGTCCTCGAGGATGAGGACGAACCAGCCATCTTAGTCGACGGCATGCATCACGCCCGCGAACCCCTGGGTAATGAAATTTGCTTAGCTCTTATCGAACATCTTCTTGGTAATTATGGACGAGAGCCGCAAGTCACTCGGTGGGTGGACGACTACGAAATTTGGGTAATACCCATTCTGAATCCTGAAGGGTATAAGTACATTGTGGATAATAATTTGGCCTCGCCTTGGTGGCGGAAAAACCTGCGCGATAATAACAACAACGGAAAAATTGACCCCGATTATGACGGTGTCGACCTTAACCGCAATTATGATTACAACTGGTCCTACGGCGGCTCAACTAACCCCGCTGATTGGACCTACCGGGGGCCCTTTGGTTTTTCCGAAAAGGAAACCCAGGCCAAGCGCGACCTGGCCCTAAAAGAAAGATTCGTCATTTCTGTCACCTATCATAGCTACGGAGAAGAAGTAATGTATTGCTGGTCCTGGCCTGGAACCAGCGCCCGCGCTCCCGACCATGACCTGATCTATGAAATGGCTTCAGAAATGGCGAAAAGAATAAGCAATGAAGCCGGGACAGGAAATTATGCTCTGGCCCGCCTGAGCGGCGCTAACCAGAGCCCTATCTGGATGTATGGGGCGTTGGGCACAATTGAATTCTTAATTGAAACCGGAACCTCCTTCATTCCGCCTGGATATAAGGTCAGACCAATTGTTGAAGCCAATCTCCAGGGCCTGTTTTATCTCCTGGAGAGATTAAAAGGACCTGGAATTACCGGAATAATTCTTGACCTGCTGGCGCATCGACCAATCGAAGCCGAGGTGTCTGTACCGGCTATAGATAATTACGAGTACGTTAAGCCCCGTCTCAACAACGCCAAGACAGGAAGATTTATCCGCCTTCTTCGGCCCGGAAAATACACCCTGCTTTTTACGGCGGCCGATTATCGCTCTCGTCTTTTTTCTTTTAATTTAGGCCAAGAAATGGCCTCCCAAGATATTGGGCTTATTCCAGAGCAAGTAATCCAGAGCCAGAGGGACAAAGGCAAATAGCCCGCCCTTTTTTAATCCTGGGAAAATCTATAAGCGCTTTTTTTTAGAATTCTTAAGTTTCTTCTATATCTTAACCTTTTTTTAAAACCGTCAACGGCTATATTCTGGCTGACGCTATTTTCTGCCGGATTCTCCCCCGCTCTAAATTATAAAAATTGCCTCGGCCTTTCAGCTTGCCCTTAAGCTAATTCTTTCTTTTCAGCTCGAGCCGCACACCGTTATTCAGTTTGGTTATTTTCTTCTCATAATTCTCGTCACACATCAGGCAGCAAGCCTCTGCCTTCTCACTACCATGTTCATGCTTGCCCATCTGGGTCATATGCTCTCCGTGAGTGTGGCCGCTCATTTCTCCTGGCTTCATCTCCTTCTGGCACTTGCCGATTGTCTCCTGCAATTTTTTTACTGCTTCTGGATTAGGGGAAGTCATGTTGATAATCAGGCCAGTCGCTGTTTCCTTTTTCTCCACTTTAAGTTCGCTGAGCAAATCTTGAGGAAGAGAGCAGCAAATTGTTTCTTCCTTCTCTCCTGAAGTTAAAGCCGGCTGGCTCACGTAGAGAGCTGGATTGGCCTCGAATTTTGCCTGACAATCAGCCGAGCAAAAATAATACTTTTGCCCCTTGTATTCTGAGCTAAACTTGGCCTTGGAGGCATCCAGCTTCATCCCGCAGACGGGGTCCTGAACTTCTTGAGCCGATGCCCCTATCCAGGCAAAAACAGCCAGAACAAGGGTCAGGCCCAAAACTGATACCCATAGCCTTTTCATCTTTATCCTCCATTATTTAATTAATATTTGCCTCCCCTTATTTAGGAAAGACTAAGATTTTTATTGCTTTCATTTTTGGTAAATCCTTTACTAACCTGTTACTAAAACAGCTCTTCGCTTCCTTCGCTTTTTCCCGATTTATTTTTCCCCTCCCACTTTATCCTGGCCCTTCAGCTGAAGCTTAACCTCACTGTGCCATTTCCAGAGAAGAAATATGGCCGGATAAACGAGTAGTTCCATAATAAATGAAGTAAAAATGCCGCCCACCATCGGCGCGGCAATCCGCTTCATGACATCGGCGCCGGTCTCATGGGCCTGAGACCACATAATAGGCAAGAGTCCCATAAAAGTAGTTCCGACAGTCATCATCTTGGGCCGCACCCTCTTCACCGCTCCCTGAACAATCGCCTCTTTCAAATCGGTTAAACCGCGCAACAACCCCTTTTCTTTCCTTTCTTTATAAGCCAGGTCAAGGTAGAGAAGCATGATGATGCCTGTTTCGGCATCAACCCCAAGCAAGGCAATGACCCCGGCCCAGACGCCAATACTCAGGTTATAACCCAAAAGATAGAGAAACCAGAAGGCGCCGATCAGGGAAAAGGGAACAGCCAAAAGAACGATAAAGGTTTTGGTAAAAGAGTGAGTATTTAAATAAAGCAGAATTAAAATGATAAAAATGGTTAGAGGCACAACTAAGAGCAGCCTTTTCTTAACCCTTTCCATGTATTCATATTGACCAGAATATTGGAGCGAGTAGCCCGGCGGAAGTTTTAATTTGGCCTTAAGGAGCGATTTAATTTCTTTTACATAGCTCCCGATATCGCGACCGGCAACATCAATATAAACGTAACTCGAGAGGCGGCCGTTTTCGTCGCGGATCATTCCCGGTCCTAACTTCAATTCTAAGTCAGCTAATTGAGCTAAAGGTATCTGAGTCCCCATAGGTGTCGAAATATAAACTCGCTTCAGCTTCTCCAGGTCGTCACGCCATTCCCGCGGATAACGGACGTTGACGGGATAGCGTTCTCGTCCCTCAATCGTCTGGGTAACATTCTCCCCGCCTACGGCCGCCATGAGCTCCATCTGGACGTCTTCGATACTCAAACCATAACGAGAAATTTCATCTCGTTTAATCTTAATATCCAGAAAATAGCCCTGGGCCGCTCTCTCGGCATAAACGCTCTTGGTGCCGGCGACTTCTGCCAGCAGAGATTCGACCTCAATTCCGACTTCTTCCAGGGTTTTTAAGTCATCGCCATAAATTTTTATTCCTACGGGCGTTCTCACGCCGGTCGTCAACATGTCAATCCTTGCCTTAATGGGCATCGTCCAGGCATTAACCACTCCCGGAAGCCGGAGGGCTTTATCCAAACCATTTTCGCCGTATATCATCTCTTCCCAGGAAATTCGGTCCGGCCAGAAGGTCCGGAATGGACCCTGAAGAAACTCGGGAATGATTCGGGAGTACCAGCGCGCCTTTTTTCGCCACTCATTTTGGGGTTTAAGCAGGATGGTCGTTTCCATCATGGAAAAGGGCGCCGGGTCAGTAGCGGTTTCAGCCCGGCCGGCTTTACCGAAGACTCTCTCCACTTCCGGAAACTGACGAAGGATTCTATCTTGGATTTGAAGTAGGCGGCTGGCCTCGGTCACCGATATTCCAGGCAAGGTGGTGGGCATATAAAGTATTGAGCCCTCATTAAGGGGCGGCATGAATTCTGAGCCCAGACGGCGAGCCACCGGGATGACGCTTAAAATGAGGAGAAAAGCGATAACGACTATAGCCAAGGGTCGCTTGAGAACAAAATGGACCGCGGGTTCATAAAGCCGAAAGAGGAAGCGGCTAACGGGATGGCGCTCTTCAGGATGAATTTTGCCCTTGACGAGAATCATAATCAGGGCCGGGGCTACAGTAATGGCCACTAAGGCGGCAAAAAGCATCGCCAAATTCTTGGTATAAGCCAACGGCTTAAAGAGACGGCCTTCGTAAGCTTCGAGGGTAAAAATCGGAAGAAACGCCACGGCAATGACTAACAGGCTGAAAAAAATTGGTCGACCTACTTCCTTGGTTGCCTGGATGATGACAGCCTCACGACGCTGCGCTCCGGACGGATTAAATGATTCCAGCCGCTTATGGGTATTTTCTACCAGAACAATCGTCGCATCGACCATGGCGCCGATAGCGATGGCGATGCCGCCAAGCGACATGATATTGGAGGTAATTCGCAAATAATACATGGGAATGAAAGAGAGAAGGACAGCCAAAGGTAGGGTTACTATAGGGACAAGGGCCGAGCGCCAATGCCAGAGAAAAATAAATATAACCAGCGAAACGATAAGCATTTCCTCCAGAAGCTTGGTTTTGAGGGTGTTTATGGAACGAAGAATTAAATCAGAGCGGTCGTAGGTCGTAACAAGCTCCACTCCCTCAGGAAGTTGAACCTCTTCCAGCCGTTCCTTAACTCGTTTGATCACCGCTAGGGCATTTTCACCATACCTCATAACCACGATGCCGCCGACCACTTCACCCTCGCCGTCGAGTTCAGCTACCCCACGGCGGATATCCGGGCCAAAGCTAACGCGAGCGACGTCCTTAATTCTGATTGGAGTGCCGGTAGCCTCATGTTTAAGACCAATTTCTTCAATATCTTCCTTGGATTTCACGTAGCCTCTTCCGGTGACCATATATTCCCGGCCTGAAAACTCGATGAGCCTGGCGCCGACATCGTTATTGGCCATGCGCAGAGCCATGACAACATCTTTAACGCCAATTCCATAAGCCAGAAGAGCCTCTGGGTTGACGACCACTTGATACTGGCGAACAAAACCGCCAACAGTGGCGACTTCAGCCACCCCTTTAACCGATTGCAGGGTATAGCGTAAGTGCCAATCTTGAAAAGCTCGTAATTCTTCGATGGAGTGCTTACCGGTGCGGTCGACCAAAGCGTATTGAAAAACCCAACCGATGCCAGTAGCGTCTGGGCCAAGCTCGACAGTAACGCCCGAAGGAAGGGAAGGCGTCACTTTACTTAAATATTCTAGCACCCGGGAGCGAGCCCAGTAAACGTCAGTGCCATCATCAAAAATGACATATACATAGGAATATCCGTAATCGGAATAGCCGCGAATATCTCTAACCTTAGGTGCGCCGAGAAGTGACGTCACAACTGGGTAAGTAACCTGGTCCTCGATAATATCAGGGGGACGGTCCCAGCGGGCTAAAACAATGACTTGGGTATCGGAAAGGTCAGGAATAGCATCCAAGGGAACGTGCTGCAAACACCAGATTGAGGCGAGAATAGAAACGACAACCCCGATGAAAATAAAAAACCTATTTTGGGCTGACCATTCGATGATTTTTTCCACCATGATTCTATCCTTCCTTCGACCTTGACGTCATAAAATTAGTTTTGGCTAACATGTTCGGCCGCCAGCCGGAGTAAAGGCGCATTAAATCTGTGAGGCCACGTCCTGACATCATTTTTAATGAACATGTTTGCCAGGAGCTTTTTCTTTGGCCGGCGCTTTTTCCGGCTCTAAGACCTTTTCGCCGGCATGCTCATGGAAGCCCTTTAGGGCGGCTTTGAGCCGGCTTTCCGAATCGACCAGAAATTGAGCTGAGGTCACTACCTGCTCGCCCTCCTCAAGCCCGGTCAAAACTTCATAATATTCACCTGCCTTCACTCCAAGCTGCACCGGGCGCGGTTCAAAATGGCGGCCTTCATGAACGACAAAAACTAACTTTCTTTCTCCGGTGTCGATGACTGCCTCTTCGGGTAAGGCGAGCCTTCGACCGAGCGGCAGATGAAGCTTTATCCGACCATACATTTCCGGCTTAAGCCTAAAACCGGGGTTAGCAAACTCGACTCTGACCCTTACGGTGCGGGTTTCGTTCTGGATATAAGGAAAAATATAACTTATTTTCCCTGTTAATATTTCGTCCGGGAAAGAAGCTATCTCAACGGCCACTTCGGTTCCGACGGAAATAAAGGGAAGGTCGCGTTCATAAATATCAGCAAATAACCAAAGGCGAGAAAGGTCAGCGAGAGAAAAGAGGGTTTCGCCGGCCATGACGTATTTCCCCTGGATAACATTCTTTTCGATGACAAACCCAGTGACTGGAGAATAAATAGTAAGAGCCCGAAAAGGCTTTCCGGTTTTTTGCAACTCGGCAATCTGTTCTTCGCTAATATCCCAGAGAAGCAGCCGCCGCTTCGCAGCCTCGACCACCTGGCTGAGGTTCAAAGATGAACCTAAACTGGCCTGCCCGGGATTTGCGTTGGACTGAGTTCCTTCAATTTTGATGTTTTGAGAGAGATTACTTTTAGCTGGCGTTACTTGGGCTTGGTTAGCTTCGGTTTGATTTATCCCCACCCCTTCCCCAGCCTCTTCCTGGCTTGGGTGGCGATTTTTCTGGGCTAAGCCTAAGGTCTCTTGGGCCCTAAGAGCTAAAAGATATTCTTCTTGGGCTGCCATAAGGTCAGGGCTATATATAGAAAAGAGCGGTTGCCCCTTCTTGACAAGTTTACCTGTATAGTCAACATAAAGAGCCTCCACCCAGCCAGAAAATTTGGTGGTAATCGAGGCTAAACGGGTTTCATCATAGGTCAAACGACCATAAGCGGAAATCATTCGCTGGAGCTCCCGCCATCCAACCTGGCCAAAAGTTACTCCCAAAAGCTGCTGTTTCTCTGGACTTATTTCGACCATTCCCTCTGGCATGGCTTCAGCGGTTTTTTTCTCCTCTTCTATCGGCACGAGAGTCATGCCGCAAATCGGGCATTCGCCTGGTTTATCAGAAATATAGTTGGGGTGCATCGGGCAATGATAAAGGGTTTTGGCTTCCTTTTCCTGCTTAACTTTCTGACTTTCCTCAGTCGGGGATTTAGCGGCGGTTACCCCAGGAGCATGTTGGTGAGAACCAGACTCAGCCTGAGACGCAGAAACAGGAGCCTCACGACTAATAGCTGCGCTTTCTTTCTCCCCTTTTTGGCGGCAGTTAGTTAACCCACCAATAGTCACCAAAATAATTAACCCGGCAAGAACATAAATAAATAGGGGCCTTTTTTGGCGAGAAACCCAGCTATTGATGATTATTTTGCTTTTCCGAGTTCCTGTTTTATCGCCTTTATTATTCTTATCTGTCATTTTCGGCCTCCTGGTTTAAAATATTGAGGGCACATAATTCCTCTAAGCGAGAAACAGCTCGCCAGAGGTCGCTTAATTGGCGGTAATATTCCATCTCGTAAGAATAAAGACTGTCGATGTCAGCAAGCAGGCTCAAAAAATCAACCTTGCCTACCTGATAATTAGCCAGGGATGATTCCAAGGCTAAGGACGCTTGGGGAAGGAGGGTATCGCGAGTAATCTGAATTAGCTTCTCTGAGGTTTTGGCTGAAAGATAATTCTCGTTAATCATCGAATTCAGCTCATTTTGCAAGGCAACTACTGAATGCCGGGCTTGGCTCAGTTCCGCCACCGCCGCCTGGAGGTTATTAGCCTGTTTGCGCTTAAAATAAAGCGGAATTTCTATGCCTACCATAACTTCGTACATATCTTTAAATGGCCCTTTAAATTCTTTACCCGCTTGAAACATAAAGTTGGGCCAGAATTCCCGGCGGCTGAGGTCAACCTCTTTCGAGCTAACTTCAACCAGAAGACGAGTTTCCTCGAGCTGCGGCGATTTTTGGTGGGCGGCAGCCATTAATTCTTCCAGCGAAGTCTTTAACTGATAAAATGGGACCTCCTCTGCCTCTCCCCAATGCTTCTCTACGGGAAAAGCCAGAAGGGCGTTAAGCTGGCCCTCAATAGCTTGCTTCATTTGCTCCATCGGCTTGATCATAGTCTCGACCTCGGTCGTTTCTAACTGGGCTTTAAAAACGTCATTCTGAGCTCCCCCGCCAACCGAATAGCGGATAGTAGCTGCTTCCCGCGCCTTCTCCAGAAATAATCTTTTTTTATTCAGGACTTCGAGAGCGCGTTGATAATAAAAAAGCTGGGAATAAAGTTCTTTTATTTGACGCAATAGACTCAAAGTTGAAGCCTTTAACATGGCCTCCGTTCTTCTGGCCTGCGTCGCCGCTATCTCTCCCTGCAGCCGAAGTTTTCCCGGGAAAGGAATCATCTGAGAGACAGAAAAACCTACCCCACTCATCATTTCTTTCCCCACTGTGAATTGGCTAAGGCTGATATTTTTAAAGTTTAAGCTAAGGAAAGGGTCAGGAAGCGTGGCCTGGGGCAAAATTCGGAATTGGGCAGCTTTTACTTGCTGCTGAAGGGCTAAAAGGCCGGGATTTCTTTCCTGAGCTAAGCGAAGCAGTTCACTCAGACGCAACTTAGAGGTCTCAGTGGCCGACAGGAGTGGCCCAAAAAAGAAAAAAATGGTCGGAAAAAAGACGAAACTTTTTTTTATCTTGACCATCTTCGCTCCTAAGGATTATGGAGATTAAAATTATTAGGGCGGCTGTTTGCTTTATTAATGATATTGATATGGCCAGAGCAGGAAGACTGGTGCGCTAAAAAAGCTTCTCGCTGCCGCGGAAATAATGTTATTAACCCCAAAAGAGTCATGGAGATAGCAAGAACAACGGTTATAAGAAAAGGCCGCCAGCTAAGGAACGGCGTCAATTTTCCTTCACTAAGATAGCGCAACCTAAATAAGTCTCCGTTATAAGCCTCGCTAAACCAGGCTGAGTTAATTTCGCGGGCAAAGGGATAACGATGCATTTTGGCTAAAGCGGCCACCAGCGCCTCTCTTGTTTGCCCAGCTTTGAGGCTCGAGAAGTCGGCCTCAATTTCTGTGCAGAGGCCGAAGGAACGGCGCATTCTTTTGGTCAGGGGCAGGAAAAAAAGAAGGTCGGAAAGAAAACCAATCAACAAGCTGCGGCCTGGGTCTTTTCTTCGCTGATGCCTTACTTCATGAAACAAAACCGTTCTTAATTCCTCTTCTTCGAGCGACGTGGCGAGCGAAGAAGAAATAAAAATTCTTGGCTTCAGCCAACCCACAGTAAATGCAAGCGGCATAGAAGATGGGATAAGGTAATAATCAATACCCCAGCGTTTCTTGGGTGAAGCCTTGGCTTCGAGACGGCGCCGACACGAATTAGTGCTTCGTATCGCTTTAGCCGCAATCCAGAGAGCCCGGAGAAAAACAAGAACAAGGAAAGAAAAAATAACCAATTTGAGTCCAGATTCAAAGAACAAACCGCTTAGGCTCGGACCGAGACATTGCCAAGAGCACTTGACTGCTGCCCAATGGAGGAAAGAGTTGAGCGAACCTTTATAGTTTGACCAGGGGGCGAGCTGACTAAGGAGAAAAACTAATAGACCTGTTCCACCTAAAAAATAAAAATAGATAAGGAAATAATGGGCGGCTAAATTCAAATCCTCAGAATCAGCTCTAACTTTGCTTTTCATCTTGTCTTTTCTCGGCCGTCCTTCTCTTTTCCACGATGGTCGTGATAATTTGAGAAAATTCAGTGGGGCTCAACTGCGTCAATATGTCAGCGAAATTAGAGATTACGGCTTCAGGTGAAAGGCTGAGGGCTCGTTGCAGATACTCCAAGATAAGGGAATTCTTCCACTCTTCCTGGCTAACAACTGGCCTAAAGAGAAAAATTTTCGCCCCCAACTCTTTTTTAACCAGTCCCTTTTTTTGCAAACGGTTGAGAATAGTCAAAATAGTTGTCAAGGCTACTTGATGGTATGGCCGGATTTTCTCATAGACCTCACGGCCGGAAAGAGGGCCGTTAGCCCAAAGAATTTCCATCACGGCTTTCTCCAAATCGCCTAAAAAGACTGCTTTTGGGGTCTTTTTTTTCCAGAAAAAGCGCATCATGCTTTTATTCTATTCTACAAAATGTAGAATGTCAAGTATTTCTATAGATTCTATTGAAATCATAGGGATTAAATAAATATGCAGGGATTAAATTAAATATGCAGGGATTAAATAAAGGAATAGGAGCAAGATTAAGATTAAAATTAAAATCGATATAGATTAAGATTAAAATTAAAATTGGTATTAAGATGGTTCATCCGACTTTCATGTGGATAACCACATGATATTTAGCTGAACCTTTTAGTTAGCTCGCCGCGGCCGGGTTTATTATCCATGGGGCTAATTAGATGAATAAGATGAGTAAAAATAAAGGGCAACAGCGACCTGAGAACACTTCTTCTAAAACTCCGCAACAAAGGGTTGTCGTACCCCCCCTGTCGCCTCTAATTCTCCAGGTTGACCCACACAAAAACCAGAAGAAACATTAAAATTACCCCTTAGCTAAATGGTCAGCTGATAATTTATGGCTGCTCTATAGGCTAAACTTCTGATATAATCCAATAACAATATATAACCTTGTGGCCATCTTAAGAACTCCATTTTTAGCTCCTTTGAAGCACCGCGCTTTTGACTTTTCTTTTTTTCTTTAACCAAGTAGAATTAAAAATCCCTTAAACGGCCGCAAATAAAAGCGGGAGGCAACGATGTTTAAAGCCGTCTTCGGTTTAATCATCCTTCCCCTAAGCATCATTCTTCTGGCCTTTATCTTTGGTTGGACAAAGGGAGGACGACGATGAACCAGGCTGCTTATGCCGTTAACAATTGGACGATAGCCGCCTTTATCCTTTACCTCGTCACGATGGTGGCTATCGGTATGCTCACCTCTCGTTTTTCCTCCACTGGCCTGGCCGAATTCTTCCTCGGCGGTCGCCGGATGAAATCCTTCGTCGTCGCTCTGGCCGCCGTGACTTCGGGCCGTTCTGCTTGGCTCTTAATCGCCGTCGCCGGCATGGCCTTTACTCGAGGGGCCTCAGCGGTGTGGACAGTTGTTGGCTATATTCTGATGGAGCTTTTCCTTTTTGTCGGCCCTGGCCGCCGGCTGCGGCGTTTCACTGGCCAAATGGATGACCTGACCATTCCTGATTTTTTTTCCAGCCGACTGGCTGATACTTCTCACTTGGTCCGAGTGGCCACAGTCATCCCCATTCTTATTTTCATGGTGAGCTATGTTTCGGCTCAATTTACGGCCGGCGCTAAGACCCTGGCCGCCAGTTTCCAGACAAGTCAAACCATGGGTCTTCTAATCACAGCCGGAATTGTCGTTTTTTATACAATGATGGGCGGCTTTTTAGCCGTTTGCCTGACCGACGTGGTTCAGGCCGCTCTGATGATTTTTGCCCTGATTATCTTACCAGTAATGGCCATTATCCACCTCGGGGGTCTAAGCGTCTTGCTGCGTTCCCTCGAAGCCCTTAACCCGGCTTATCTTGACCCCTTTGCTTTGTCAGTAGGGACAATGGCTGGCTTTTTGGGCATCGGTTTTGGCTCACCTGGTAATCCGCATATTCTAAACAAGCATATGTCGATTGATGACCCGGAAAAACTGCCTCGCACGGGCATTATTGCTACTGTCTGGAACGTCGTCATGGCTTGGGGTGCAATCTATATTGGTTTAGCCGGACGAGTAATCTATAAGGAAATCGGCGCTCTTCCCAATAATGACCCTGAAAACATTTATCCTTTGCTGGCCTCCCAGCATCTTCATCCATTTATTTATGGCCTGACTATCTCGGCCATTTTTGCCGCCATCATGTCTACGGCGGATTCGCAGCTTCTTGTTGCCTCTTCGGCCGTCGTCCGGGATATTTATCAGAAAATCTTTGCCGGCCAAAAACCACTCAGCCAGAAAAGTCTCGTCTTGTGGAGCCGGGTAGCCACCTTTATCCTTTCTCTCGTGGCTCTCTTGATGGGTTTCATGGCCAAAAGATTAGTTTTTTATCTCGTCCTTTTTGCTTGGGGTGGATTGGGGGCAGCCCTTGGCCCAGCGGTCCTGCTCGCCCTCTACTGGCGCCGCTTGACTAAATGGGGCGTAATCGCTGGAATCCTGGTCGGAACCGCCGTTGAAATCATCTGGTCTTCGGTGGCGACTTTAAAGGCCATGGTTTCTGAATGGGTTCCGGCCACAATCCTTTCTTTCTTGGTCGTAATAATAATCAGCTTATTAACCAAACCACCGGAAAAGACTAAGGAGATGTTAGCCATAATGGAAGCAAGGAATTAACTATGCATTACAAACCATTAATTAAAAAAATTTTATCAAATAAGTATCCTAAGGAATCTTATAAATTAATGAACCTTAGCAGCTAATGAAATATTCAAATAAAATCGCCGGAAATAATAAGACTGACGAGGTCAATAAGTTTGATAAAGCCGATAGGCTTATTTATTTCAACGTCCAGTTAAAAAAAGACTATCTTGAATTGTAATGACGATTTATTTTTTTCGCTATGCGAGACAGAAATAAGCTAATTCACCCCCCGCTCTATTAGACTCGAATTAATGAAATATGAAATTTATCGTGGAGGCCGCCATGAGTAAAAAAATACTCATCCTTTTTGGGTTAATTTCATCTTTTTGCCTCGGACTGGCCCAGGATTTATCTTTTGAACGTTATTTCCACAACCAGGCGCTGCGCCTCGACCTCTATCAGGTGGGCGACGCCAAGGAAGAATTTATCAGCTTGCACCGAATTTTTCTGGAGCCAGTCTGGCCAGAACCTCTGACCGGCTTAATTCAGCCCTTTGATTATGGCCGTTATTTAATCAAGGTTTACGACGTTGCTTCTAATCAGCTTATCTTTTCCCGCGGTTTTGAATCGGTTTTCGGCGAGTATCGAACAACTTCGCCAGCGCTGGCGGGGGTGAAAAAGGCCATGGAAAGGTCCATCCGAATCCCTTGCCCTAAAAAGCCAGTCACCTTAGTCATCGAAAAACGCAATAAGAAGAATATCCCCTACCCTTTCTTTGAGCTAACAATTGACCCCCAGGACTACCACATCATTCGAGAAACTCCTGCCTGCGGCGATGCTGTCATCGAAAAACAGCGAACTGGCGACCCCCACGAAAAGGTGGATTTGGTTTTCATCGCCGAGGGCTACCTCTCATCTGACCAAGAAAAATTTAAGACCGATGTGGACCGTTTTACTGATTATCTTTTCAAGGTGGAGCCTTACCGGAGCCACAAAGATGACTTCAATATTTATGGAATTTTCCGGCCATCCGTGGAAAGAGCTATGGACGAACCAAGGCAGAGGGCCTATAAAAAGACAATCCTTAACGCTTCTTTCAACGCCTTTGACCTCGACCGCTACATGCTGATTGACGATAACCATCGCCTTAGGGAGATTGCCGCTCAGGTTCCTTATGATACCATCGTGGTGCTGGTCAATAGCAGTCGTTATGGCGGTGGCGGCATCGGTTTCGATTACTGCGTTACCACCACCGACCATCCTTCCAGCCTCCAAGTCTTTATCCATGAATTCGGCCATTCCTTCGCCTATCTGGCTGATGAATATTATCAATCAGAGGTGGCCTATAATGAGTTTTATCCCCCAGGAGTTGAACCCCTTGAGCCCAACATCACGGCGCTCCTCGACCCTGATAACATTAAGTGGAAAGAACTTCTCTCCCCCGGAATTGCTATTCCTACTGAATATGGCAAAGAAAAACTGGAGGCTTGGCAAGCCGAGCGTCGCACCCTGCGCCAGAAACAGATGGAAGAAATAGAGGGGGCGAAGAAAGCTGGTTTACCAGAAGCCAAGATAAAAGCTATTCAAGAAAAATATCAGGCCAAGGACAAAGAAATTCAGGCCAAGATAGAAGCAGTGCGAAAGGAATATTCTCATTTGGCCGACAAGGTCGCCGCCTTCGAGGGAGCTGGCTATGCCTCCAAGGGGCTTTATCGACCTCAGATGTACTGCATCATGGGTTCTAATCAGCGAGGCGAATTCTGTAAAGTTTGCCAGTGGGCCATAACCAAGATGATTGATTTTTACTGCGGTCGCCTCCGCTAATTCATCCTCTGAAAGAAGTTCGGTTAGTTAAGAAATTAGCTGCCGCCTTCTTTATCCTTTTTTAAATTGTATCTTGATTACCTTAATTTTTTTTCTTGCTGCGGCCCTCAGGCTACCAACCTGGACCAAAGAATTTTCAGCCGAAGTAAGGGCCTTGTTTTATTTTCCACAGCCAGCCAGCTTCTTATATTTTTTATAATATTGAAATTATATTATGCCTCCAAAAATCCTGGTCCGCATTGTAGAGCGCAAAATAAAAATTCCAAGAGATATGGAAGTCTGGCTCTGGAAAAACCGCATCAACCTCTCCTCCTTCGTCCAGGCAAAGATAAGGGAAGAGATGGAGAAGGACCGAAGTAAGCAAAGTATGCGCCGAGCAAAAGCGAAATAGCAAAGTTAATCCTTCCAAGCTTCGTTAATCCGCCGGCCTGAAGAGCCTTACCTTTCCTCTTACAAGCGCTCGATCCCACTTCACTAAATCGAGCTCTATAAGCTTGTTCATGTGTTCAGAAAATGTCCGCAGGGCGATGGCCTGCTTTTTCTCTTTTTCACACCTCTTTAAATACTCCTTCCAAAGCTCCCCTGAGGTTATCTCCTTCCTCTCCTTAACAATCGCATAAAGCATTCGATGATGTTCACTCAGCTTGTTAAGTAAATACGTTTTCTTAATGTCCTTCGCCATGCTGTACGCCTCTTTAATATGCCTTTCCTCGATCTTTTCGCTCCCTTCCTTTTCAGCCGCATACCCAGCATTTTTAAGCGTTTGTATTGCGACACGAGCATCGCCGTCTGCAAGCCTCGCTATCTCCTCAAGCGTTTGCTTGTCCCAGCCTCCAGGGTAAAGCGCAAGGCTGGCGCGCCTTTCAAGAATGAAAACTAAATCGTCCTCTGAATACGAACGAAATTCAATCTGCCTCGCATTCAAGCGCCAGCGTATCCTCTCGTCCATCCCCTCCAAAACGCTTCGAGAATTGCACACGCACACCAAGCCGACATTGCCAAGATTGCACAAATTGTAAATTATCGTATCCCTTTCATCCGCCTTGGGCTGGTCAATCTCATCCAGAACGATGATGAAAGGCTTTTTCCCCAAATACAGCGAAAGCCTCTCAAGCTTGAACGATGAGCTAAGCTTTTCCGCTCCAAGTATGCGTAAATCTCGAACAAGCCTGTCAAGAACCGAGTAGTAAGAATTGTTTTCCCAACAGTTTACATAAGCACCTGAAACGCTCGCTTCCCTTTCGATTTTCCTTAGCATAAATTTCGCGATAAGCGTTTTTCCCGTTCCAGGCCTCCTGAAAAGCCAAGCATGCACAGGCTTTTTCCTCCTCGCCGCAGGCGAAAGGCAGAGGGCAAGCTCTTGAATCTGCGAGTCGCGCCCTGGCACATCTGGCGGTATGTAAGCCTCCTCAAGAAGGTCCGGATTCACAACGATCCCCGCTTCCCTTATCATACGCATAGAGTTTTGCCGATAAATTTAAAAAGCTTTGCCGCACGATTTGCGGATTATGCATATGATAGAAAAATGATAGGAAATATTTTAAAATAGTAAACAAAATTATTATGAAAAAGGTCAGAGGAGGAAATAAATATGTCAACGGAAATTGAGGCAAAAGAGGTAAACGTAGGGAAATTGTTTGGCCCAGATTTTATATTTGCAATACCTATCTATCAAAGGCCTTTAAGCTGGAATGCGGACAATTTCGATCAGTTGTTTGAAGACATATTTGACGCTTGGAAAAGCAAAGAAAAGCAGTATTTTCTGGGTTCTATTATTCTACAAGAGCATGAAAAGGATAAAAACAGATACGATCTTGTTGACGGCCAGCAGAGAATCAGCTCTTTGGCCATTTTAATGGCAGTGATAAGAGATAACACGAAAAATGATAATCTGAAAAAGAAGTTATCTTCCTATATTTATCAAGAGGCAGACGAATTCAAGAATATTCCTGAAGAGAGACGAATCGTACCATGGGAAGATCTTAAGAGCTCTTTTGACAAGTGGATTTATAAAACTGAAGGAGGAACTAATGAATTTTGCGATGATTTTGAGAAGATTTTAATTAAGTATGTTGATAAGGAGGACCCGAAATATCATCTCTATGAAGCAATAAGCATTTTTAGAAAAAAAATAAAAGAGTATCTCAAGGATGATGAGTTAGATGATTTTGTTAAATACTTACTAAACAATGTATGTCTGGTTTATATTAAAACTAACACGGTTACATCTGCCTTCCGGTTGTTTAATGTTCTCAATGCACGCGGTCTTCCGCTTAACACTTCTGACTTATTGAAAAGCGAAAACATTGGGGAAATTAAGGATGATTCTTCGCGCATTCAATATGCAAATATATGGAGGGATATCGAAAACAAATTGGGGAGAGAGGAACTTGAAAACGTTATCGCTTTTATCCGAACGATAAAGCTTAAAGAAAAAGCAAAGATAAGCATATATGAAGAATACCGAAAGTTCATTTTTGCAAAAAATGTATTAAAAAGAGGTAAAGACTTCATCGACTATCTTAAAGAAATAGCAGATATATACAGTGAGAAAATTATCGAGCGAAACATTAATTTGAGTGTGGCTAAAAAAAATGAATATAAAATAATCATAAAACTTTTAAGAGATTATGTACCTTTTAATGATTGGATTCCTCCTCTAATCTGCTTTTATCAAAAATTTAAATCCGATCAATATCTTTTGGAGTTTCTTTATATGCTAGAAAAGAAGGTTATTTTGGAATGGATGGCAGGATTTTCCCCTACTGAAAGAATAACGAGCCTAAATAAAATTATCAAGCTAATTGAGAGTGAGGAAGACCCTAAAGAAGTAATCAGAAAATTACTTTTCTTCAAAACCGAAAATGATGTCCCTGGAAGAAGAAGCAGAGCGTTAGATTATAATCAAAAAGAAAAAATTGAATTGCTTTTAACAGAAAAGCTAAATGACAATCAGTTCTATAGCATTTATGGGGGAAATTTGGCGAAATACATTATTTTGAGGATAGATATGACCAAGTGGGATATGGAGAGTCTTCCGGAGTATACGGGGATGATAACAGTTGAACATATTCTTCCGCAGACACCCGAAAAAGATAGTGAATGGATGACGATATTTTCAGAAGATGATAGGAAAGATTGGACAAATAGGCTTGGCAACCTTGTGTTGCTTAGTGGACGAAAAAATTCTGCAGCGCAGAATTTTGATTTTGAAAAAAAGAAAGAGGTTTATTTTAAAGCCAAATGCACACCATTTAAAATTACTCAAGAGATTGAAAAAATAGAAAAATGGACTCCTGAAGAACTCAAGAAAAGGCACGAATCATTAATAGATGAGGCAAAGAAAATATTTTTAAACTATTGATAATGTCTATAAAAGTGTGGCCGTGTCAATTTTTGTTCGCAAAATGGCCATCGTAAGCTCCCCATTTTTAGCTCCTAATTAGCCGCTAAAATTTGTTCCTGCTCTAATATAGGACTCAGCTTATCAGCTTTGACATAAGCATAATCATTGGCCCAGTCTTCGGTGTATTCAAGGAGATAGCAAGTAACAAGACGAAGATAGGATTCAACAGAAGGAAAAAATCGCGCCACGACTCCTCTGTCTCTTCCCACATCGGCTCCACCGCCAATATCTCCCGCCTCCCCTCTTCATCTACCCCGTAAGCTATCATGATCGCTACCGACACCACCT
>Ga0078972_1000284_pt1 | contig 211043 bp, 190 predicted proteins | sample YelNatPaOPGAMG01_FD_67568 | JGI IMG/M metagenome (GOLD analysis project Ga0078972, IMG submission 67568) | Hot spring thermophilic microbial communities from Obsidian Pool, Yellowstone National Park, USA - OP-RAMG-01 (SPADES assembly) (version 2) | ecosystem: Environmental > Aquatic > Thermal...
ATAACGTGGACATGGAAGTGGAGCTGATCGTGCCGGTGGCGCTGGAGCAGGGTTCCCGATTTGCCATTCGCGAGGGTGGTCTGACGGTTGGCGCCGGTACGATCACCAAGATCTTGGACTAGGAGCAAAGGAGCGGTTAGGGTCTGCAAAACGGGCTCTGCCGAGGCGAGAAATTTATGGCAACGAAGAAGAAAGACATCCGGCCGGTGATTACCTTAGCTTGCACCGAGTGTAAGGAACGCAACTACACTACGGAGAAGAACCGCCGCAACGATCCCGGCCGCCTGGAACTGAACAAATACTGTCCTCGCTGTCGCAAGCACACCTTGCACCGCGAGACCAAGTAGTCTGGATTGGAGCGATGGGCCATGAACCCATCGCAATCACAGGCCAGTAGCTCAATTTGGCAGAGCGCCTGTCTCCAAAACAGGAGGTTGTGGGTTCGATTCCTGCCTGGCCTGCCTGAGGAACTGGCGACGCCGTCCATCGAGGCGGCGTTTTGACCGTAGGCGGAGGAGAGATCAGTGGCTGAGCGAGCTGAAAAGCGTAGAGAACCGAATGCCATCCAGCGCTATTTCCGTGAAACGATCGGAGAGCTGCGCAAGGTAACCTGGCCGACGCCGCAGGAGGCCTGGAACATGACCAAGGTCGTCCTGCTGGTGATGCTTGCCACCAGCCTGTTTTTGGGTTTGCTGGATTACGCGTTCTCCTGGCTCGTCACCCATTTGTTGACCTGATCCACGCAAGTCTTCTTATCGGGATGGAAGGTTGGATACTTTGATGGAAATGAACGATATGGACGACATCTTCGAGCCGGAGGAACCCGAAGAGGAGAAAGACCTCGCTTCGGAAGCTCAGGGTTCGTCGTCATTCTTGCAACCGCCCACCTCACCGGAGCCTGGTTTTCAGGCTGAGACGACCGACGAAGGGGCGGCCGCCGCTCAACCAGGCGAAGCCCCTGATTTTGAGGCGCTGCCCGAAGGCGCCGCAAGCGATCAACGCGCCTGGTATGTGGTGCACTGCTATTCCGGATATGAAAATAAAGTGCGCCACAACCTGGAGCAGCGCATCGAGACCATGGGCATGAAAGACAAGATCTTTGACGTAGTGATCCCCACCCAGGAGGAGATCGAAGTCAAGGATGGAAAACGGCGCACGGTCGAACGGCACGTGTTCCCCGGCTATGTTCTGGTGAACATGATCCTCACCGAGGAATCCTGGTACGTGGTGCGCAATACGCCAGGGGTGACCGGTTTTGTGGGCATGGGCAACACGCCCACTCCCCTGCGCCCCGAGGAAGTAGCTCAGATTCTCAAGCGCATGGAGGCCGAAGCTCCGCATATCAAAGTCACCTTCAAGATCGGCGAGCGGGTGCGCATCGTGGATGGACCGTTCAACGATTTCCGCGGCACGGTGGCGGAGATCGATATGGAGCGTTCTAAAGTCCGTGTGATGGTGAATTTCTTCGGCCGTGAGACGCCGGTCGAGCTGGATTTCTTGCAAGTGGAGAAAGCATAATCCGGGCATCCCTGGGATGCCCGGGTGGGAGGGCGCTGGCGAGCTCCCGTTAATACCACAAAGGAGAGTCAATCGTGGCAAAGAAACTCAAGACAGTCGTTCGTTTGCAGATCATGGCTGGCAAAGCCAACCCTGCGCCGCCGATCGGCCCGGCCTTGGCCGGCCACGGCATCAACATCATGGCCTTTTGCAAGGAGTACAACGCCCGCACGCAGAATCGCGTCGGTGAGATCATCCCGGCTGAAATCAGCGTGTATACGGATGGGTCGTTCACCTTCGTTCTGAAATCGCCGCCGGCCCCAGTTTTGCTGCGCAAAGCCGCCGGGATCGAGAAGGGTTCTGCCCAGCCGAATCGCGAGAAGGTGGGCAAGGTCACCCGCGCCCAGATTCGCGAGATCGCCGAGATCAAAATGAAGGACATGAACGCCAACGATCTGGAAGCGGCCATGCGCCAGATCGAGGGCACCGCCCGCAACATGGGCATCACGGTGGTAGACTGACATCCGGTGGGAGGGCCGGCGACGGCCCGCTGGCACCACGAAGGAGAAACCATGGCAAAACACGGAAAGAAATACCTGGCGGCTGCAGCCAAGGTGGAAAATAACCGGTATTACGAGCCGCGCCAGGCGCTGGCTCTGGTAAAGGAAACAGCGACCACGAATTTCGACAGCACCGTCGAGGTGCACATGCGTATGGGCCTCGACCCGCGCCAGGCCGATCAGCAGGTGCGTGATGTGGTCGTACTGCCGCACGGCCTCGGCAAGACGGTGCGGGTGCTGGTCTTTGCCCAGGGCGAAGGAGCTGCGATCGCCCAGCAGGCTGGGGCGGACTTCATCGCCGATTCGGATGAGATGATCAACAAGATACAGGCTGGCTGGACCGATTTCGATGTGGCCATCGCCACCCCGGACATGATGGGCAAGGTCGGACGACTGGGCCGCGTTTTAGGCCCGCGCGGACTGATGCCCAATCCCAAGGCGGGCACTGTCGTCCCGGCGGAGGATCTGCCGCGGGTGATCCGCGAAGCCAAGGCTGGCCGGGTGGAATTCCGCCTGGATAAGACCGCCAACCTGCACGTACCGATCGGCAAGGTCTCGTTCGATGTGGACAAGCTGTATCAGAATATGGCCGCGTTGATGGATGCGGTCAAGAAAGCCCGGCCGGCAGCCGCGAAAGGCACTTACCTCAGGCGCGTCACCGTGACCTCGACCATGGGGCCGGGGATCAAGGTGGATCCCAATCTGGCTCAGAGCATGACGGTGACCGACTGACATCAGATTGGGCGATGGGTTTCAATTGATGAAGTTGTCAATGAAACCGATCGGTAAAATTTAACAAACGAACGCCGGCCGTGTGTCGGCGCCATTCACCGTAGACCGCCGGAGCCGCTCGCGTGGCTTAATCTCCTGCCGAGGTGAAGACCAGATGGCCCATTGGGCCCGCCCGTATTTGTGCGGGAAAAGAGTCTTTGCCTGGCAGGTTGCCGGGCAAGGACTTTTATTTTAACAGCGAAAGGAGGTGAGAAACCGTTGGCCTTTACCAGAAAGCAGAAAGAAGAAATGGTCTCCCGCTATGAGGACTGGTTGAAACGCAGCCAGGCGGTATTCCTGCTGGAATACCAGGGGATGACGATGAAAGACATGGACGAGCTGCGCCGTAAGGTGCGCGAAAGCGGCGGGGAGTTCCACATCGTGAAGAACACCTTGCTGGGCCTGGCCATGGATAAGGTCGGTCTGCCGCGCCAGCCAGCTTTTCTGGAGAGCAGCACCGTGGCAGGCTTTGCCTTCCAGGACGCCCCTGCCTTGGCGAAAGCGTTGAGCGACGCCGCGAAAAACTCGGAGATCCTCAAAATCAAAGGCGGCTATCTGGAGAAGCAGGCTATCTCAGTCGAAGAGGTCAAGGCACTGGCTGAGCTGCCGCCGCTGCCGGTCATGCGCGCCCGCCTGCTGGGTCTGCTCCTGACCCCCGCCAGCCAGCTTGCCCGCACCCTGGCCGAACCGGCTCGTGCAGTGGCTGGAGTGCTCAAGGCGTACTCCGAAAAGGCTCCCGCGCCGGCGGCTGGTTGATCGGGCGATTTCGCCCGCCGGGTGACGAAGGGTATTCTATAGATTGCTAAATTTTAGTAAGGAGAAATCAAAATGGCTGATTTGGATAAAATCGTGGAACAGCTCAGCGGCCTGAGCGTGCTGGAAGCCGCCGAACTGGTGAAGAAGCTGGAAGAGAAGTGGGGCGTATCGGCCGCCGCGCCGGTGGCCGCGATGGCCGCTGCGCCGCTCGCCAGCGCCGCCCCGGCCGAAGCGGTCGAGGAGAAGACTGAGTTCGACGTGGTGTTGAAGGACGTGGGCCCCAAGAAGATCGAGGTCATCAAAGTCATCCGCCAGCTCACCAACCTGGGCCTGGTGGAAGCCAAGACCATGGCCGAGACAGCCGGCGCCAAGGTGCTTCAGGCGGTCGGGAAAGAGGCCGCCATGGATGCCAAGGCCAAGCTCGAGGCGGCTGGCGCCAGCGTCGAGGTGGTCTGATCCCTGCGCAATGGGACGCAAAAAGAGGGCCGGGTGCTCCCAGGCCCTCTTTTGGACGATTGCTGCCGTTCGGTCACCGCGCGAGGTTCACTTCCACACGCCTGGAGATTTCGAGCAAATGCTCCCAACCGTGCTCCAGCATGCGCCGCAGCATCCGGCGCGCTGTCCAGGTCTTTTGCCCGCGCTGAATGCGCTGGTTGAGCTCGGCTGCCGTCATCGCCTCCAGCCGGTTCAGGCTGATTTGCCACACTCGGGTGAGGGCAGCGGGCTGCACCTCGGGGAATAATTCGACCGCGCGGACGGCGTCGCGCAGACCATCCACCGATCCCAAAGCGGCGTTCAAATAACCGGCGTGCGAGGCGGCCACGTGCTCCAGGATACGGCTGATCGGCCGACCGCCGCTCGCGGGCCTGGCCAGCAACTGCTCCGGCGTGAGGCCGCGGGTCAGCCTGAGCAGATCGTCGTGCAGCCAGGCCAGGCGGTGAAGAAACACCCCCAGTTCATCGCGGCTGAGGGGCTGAAAGTCGGGGGCAAAACCCGGGTACGGATCGCCGTTGCCCAGCCAAGGACCCTCCATGACGTGTTCCGCGACGCGGGTGGTGATCTCTTTCTCCAGGTCGACCGTTTCCCCATGGCGGTTCAAGAAGCGCAGATAGGTGCGGATGGCTTCGGGAGCGGCGGCGATTGCGTCGGATGTGGTCGCACCCTGGGCGATGCATCCCAGCAGGTCCAGGACATGGGCCATGGTCTTTTGCTTGCGAGGCCCGGATTCGAGATATAGCGCGTATTCCGCCATGACATGAATCTCGGTTAACCACAATGGCGGCGCCCTGCGCTTAGCATCCCGTCAGACGCCGCGGGAGTATGGTTCGATCTCGAGCCACTTCCACTCGATGGAAGCCGGCCGATGACGGGTTCCCCGCCTCAGGCGGCGACTTCAGCCACCTTGCGGATGACCATCACCACCTTGCCCTGCACGCGCACCACGCTCGGATCGTCGATGTAGATCGGCTTCATGGTGGGGTTGGCGGGCTGCAGGCGCACGCGGTTGCCCTCCAGGTAGAAGTACTTCAAGGTGGTCTCATCGCGGTCGTCCAGCCATACAGCCACCATGTCGCCGTTGTTGGCCTGATTGACCGGCTTCATGATCACGATATCGCCGTCGTTGACCATGGCGTCGATCATGGACTCGCCCTGCACCTCGAGGGCGTAGAGGTCGTCGCCCTTTTCGCGGGCGGGCAGCAGGCTGCGGGCGACGTGGATGCTAGTTTCCGCGTCGAAGTAGTTGAAGTCGGAGGGCGGGACCGGCACCGGAGAGCCGGCCACGATGCGCCCGATGACCGGGATGCGCAGCATGTCGTTGATCGCTTCTACCGCCTGGCTGAAGCGCGCGGCGACCTGCTTGCGCCACGGAACGGGCCTCAACAGGCGGATGCCGCGTGAGATGTGGCTCTCGCGGGCGATCCAGCCGTTCTTCTCGAGCTGGTCGAGGTAGTAGTTGACCACCGAGGTCGAGGTGATTCCGGTTTTCTCGCCGATCTCCCGAATGGAGGGTGGGTAGCCGAATTGGGCCTGGTAGTCTTCCAGGAATTCAAGGATTTTCTTGTGGCGCTCACTTAAACCGCCGGCTCGTCTTGGCATAGGTTTACTCCATGGTTACCGCTCATTTGTGCTAACATATTTATACACGAACATTCGTTCTGTGTCAAGCCCGAATATAATCATGATATGAATGTAAAGGCAATAATGTGACTAAATATAGAAATATCCCCCAAAAATGACGCCGGCCTATGCCCTCCCAGTGTGCACACCTTTATGAGATAATAGGCTTTGCCAGAAAATCAGCATAAGGAGAATGTGTGGAATTCCACAAGATCTGCGTCTTGGGCCTGGGATACATTGGATTGCCCACCGCCAGCACCTTCGCCACTCACGGCCTGGACGTGGTGGGTGTGGATGTCAATGCCGAGGTGGTCGCCAAGCTGAAAAACGGCGATCTGCACATCTATGAGCCCGGCCTGCGCACGCTGGTCCAGGCTGCTTTGCGCTCGGGTAAGCTCACCATCCAATCGCAGCCACAACCGGCGGACGCCTTCGTCATCGCCGTGCCCACGCCGTTTTACGAGGATAAACGCGCCGATCTGCGCGCGGTGATCTCGGCAGCCGAGGCGATCGTCCCGCACCTCCGCCGCGGGAATCTGGTCGTGCTGGAATCCACCTCCCCGCCGTTGACGACCAGCGGCATGGTGCGGCCAATCCTGGAAAAGTCCGGCCTCACAGCCGGGCAGGATTTCTATCTGGCGTATTCCCCGGAGCGGGTGCTGCCGGGACAGATTCTGCGCGAGTTGATCGACAATGCGCGCGTGATCGGCGGCGTAGACCGGGCTTCGGCCGAGGCCGGACGCGATTTGTACGCTACCTTCGTCCGCGGCGACATCTACCTGACCGACGCGACGACCGCCGAGATGGTCAAGCTGATGGAAAACACTTACCGCGACGTCAACATCGCCATCGCCAACGAATTCTCGCGCCTGGCAGACCGTTTCGGCGTGGACGTTTGGGAGGCGATCGAGCTGGCCAATCGCCACCCGCGCGTGCGCATCCTTCGGCCTGGGCCGGGGGTTGGCGGACACTGCATCAGCGTCGACCCCTGGTTCCTGGTGGAAGCGGCGCCCGATCTGGCGCGCCTGATCCGCGCCGCGCGCCAGGTCAACGACGCCCAGCCGGAGTTCGTGGTCGATCTGGTGCGGCGGGCTGCCGGCGACCTGCGCGGGAAGCGCATCGCCGCGCTTGGCCTGGCCTATAAGCCCGATGTGGACGATTTGCGCGAGAGTCCCGCCATCGCGGTGGCGCGGCGGCTGGTGGATGCAGGCGCGCAGGTGCTGGCGTACGAGCCCAACCGGCCTGAAGTGCGCATCCCCCCGCTGGACCTGGCGCCCAGCCTGGAGCAGGCCATCGCTCAGGCAGACCTGCTTCTTTTGCTGGTCGCGCATACGCCGTTCAAGGCGCTCGATCCCCGCCAGGTCGCCTCCATGACCTCCGCGCGCACCGCGGTGGACGCGGTCAACGTCTGGCCGCCGGCGGATTGGGAGGCAGCCGGATTCCGCCTGCACCGTCTGGGGGTGGGAGGCTGACATGGCCCCGCTGCGTGTGCTGGTGATCTTCGGCACGCGGCCAGAGGCGGTTAAGATGGCGCCGGTCGTTCAGGAACTACGCCGGACGCCGGATGTGGAGACGCGCGTGTGCGTTACCGCCCAGCACCGTGAGATGCTCGACCAGGTGCTCAACCTATTCGCCATCCATCCGGATGTGGACCTTGATCTGATGCGCCCCAACCAGAGCCTGGCAGAGCTCAGCGCGGCGATCTTTACTCACCTGGATCCCGTGTTGGAGGCCGAGCGCCCCGATTGGATCCTGGTGCAGGGAGATACCACTACGGTGATGGCGGCCGCTCTGACCGCCTACTACCGGCACATCCGCGTGGGCCACGTCGAAGCTGGCCTGCGCACCGGCGACCGCTGGCAGCCCTTCCCGGAGGAGATCAACCGCCGGGTGGCAGGGGTGGTCGCCGACCTACACTTCGCGCCGACCGAATTGAACCGCCAGAACTTGCTGCGCGAAGGTGTGCCGGACGAGCGCATCGCCGTGACCGGCAATCCGGTCATCGACGCGCTGCGGCAGATTGCCGCGCAACCCGCCCCACCGGAAGTGGATGATCTGCTGGCGCGCTGCGGTCTGTCCGATGGGGGCAGGCGCCTGGTGCTGGTCACCGCTCACCGGCGCGAGAACTTCGGCGCACCGCTGGAAAATATCTGCCTGGCGCTGCGCGATCTGGCGGAGGCTTACCGCGGTCAGGTGCAGTTGATCTACCCGGTGCACCTCAACCCCAATGTGCGCGAACCGGTCTATCGCATCCTGGACGGAGTGGAGGGCATCACCCTGACCGAGCCGCTGGATTATCTGCCTTTGATCCACCTGATGAAGCGCGCCACACTGGTGCTGACCGATTCGGGCGGCATCCAGGAGGAAGCGCCGGGGTTGGGCGTGCCCGCCCTGGTGATGCGCGCTGTGACCGAGCGGCCGGAGGGCGTCGCCGCCGGCGTTCTCAAACTGGTCGGCACCGACCGGGAGGTCATCTACCGCGAGGCCCGCCGTTTACTGGATGACGCCACCGCGCGCGCCGCCATGGCCCACGCGGCCAATCCCTTCGGCGATGGGCGCGCCGCTGAACGCATCGTGCGCGCCTTGCTGGCGTTCCACCTATAGAGAAATGTACCGCCGTGATTTCTATACCGCGCTGGTTTATGCTCGCCGCTGGCCGTTGCTCGGCCCGCTGGCGTATTATCTGCTGAAGCTGCTCGGCGCAGAGATCCCTCGCTCCGTCCCGATCGGGCCCGATTTTCTGCTCGAACACGGCGGGTTCGGCGTGGTGATCCATTCGAAAAGCCGCATCGGGGCGCGGGTGCGCATCTATCCCGGCGTGACCCTTGGACGGGCCGACATCTATTTGCCGGCTGAGCGCTCGCGCTTCGAAGGCATTGTCATCGAGGACGACGTCATTCTTTCGCCGGGATGCAAGGTTCTGTGCAAAGATGGCGTCTTACGCGTGGGACAAGGCACGGTGGTGGGAGCCAACGCAGTCCTGTTGGAGTCCACCGGTCCCTATGAGCTGTGGGCCGGCGTGCCGGCGGTGCGGGTGGGCGTCCGCCCACGCGAGGAGGGAGTGGGTGAGGCGCTCTCCGGCTGAACGCATCTGCCTTGTCCCCCGACTGAGCGGACTGGGCGGTATGGTTTCGTTTCAGCAGCGGCTCGCCGCCGGCCTGGCGGGGCGCGGTGTTGAGACGACCTTCGACCTGGCCGATCCACGGGCGGCTGCCGTGCTGGTCATCGGCGGCACACGCCAGATAGCGGCGCTCGTGCGCGCGCGCCGCCGCGGCGCCCGCATCGTCCAGCGTCTGGACGGGATGAACTGGCTGCACCGCCGCCAGCCAACGCCGCTGCGCGCGTGGCTGCGCGCGGAGAGCAGCAACTGGCTGCTGGCGGTCATCCGCGCGCGGTTGGCCGACCGCATCGTTTATCAGTCCCGATTTTCGCAGGCCTGGTGGGAGAAAGTCCATGGAGCGGCCGGGGCGCCAGCCGCTGTGGTGTACAATGGCGTCGATCTGGCGTCATACTCGCCGGACGGCCCGCATGCCCGCCCGCAGGGCCGTTTCCGCGTCCTGCTGGTCGAAGGGCACCTGGGCGGATCCAATGTGAGCGGGCTGGAGAATGCCGTGGCTCTGGCTGAGGCGATTGAGCGCGATCACGGCCTACCGGTGGAGCTTTTCGTTGTGGGTCAGGTGCCCGCCGAGGTGCGCGCCCGCTGGGCGCGACTTCCGGCAGGGCGGGTCAATTGGGCTGGAGTGCGCAAACGCGAGGATATCCCCGAGACTGACCGCTCGGCCCACCTCCTATTCTCGGCGGACCTGAATGCCGCCTGCCCCAACTCGGTCATCGAGGCGCTGGCCTGCGGCTTGCCGGTGGCGGCGTTCGACACCGGCGCCCTGGGCGAGATGATCGCGGATGGCGCAGGTGAAGTGGTGCCCTACGGCGCTGATCACTGGAAGCTGGAGCCGCCGGACATCGCGGGGTTGGCCGCCGCCGCAGTCCGCATTCTCACCCACCAGGAGAGCTACCGGCCGGCGGCGCGAGCGCGGGCTGAGGCGGCTTTCGGGCTGGAGCGTATGTTGGACGGATATTTGGAGGCACTGCTGGGCTGAGCAGCCGAAACATGATGTCAGCGACGATCCCTTATCGACTGGCGGTGCAGCAACGCGTGCTGCCGCTTTATCGCGTACCCTTCTTCGATGCCCTGGCCGAGATTTGCCAGGGCGGGCTGGCGGTGCTGGCCGGCCAGCCGCGCACGGGTGAGGCCATCGAGCCGGCCGATGGGCTGAATGTGGCAAAACTCACAAGGACGAAAAATCTGCATTTCTTCGGCGGCGCGGCCTATTTGTTCTGGCAGCGCGGCGTCCTCGCCTGGCTGGATGCCTGGCAGCCGCACGCTCTGGTGCTGGAGGCGAACCCCCGCAACCTGAGCAATCCTCGCGCGGTGAGCTGGATGCACGCGCGCCGCCGGCCGGTCATCGGCTGGGGCCTGGGCGCCCCGGCCATCAGCGGAGCGGCTGCGGCGCTGCGCGCTGCCTTAAGGCGCCGCTATTTGGACGGCTTCGACGTGCTAGTGGCTTACAGCCGGCGGGGAGCGGAAGAATTCTGCGCGCAGGGCTTTCCGCCCGAGCGCGTTTTCGTGGCCCCCAACGTGGTGGTCCCCCGGCCGGCCCGGCCGCCGGAGCGAGCTGTTGAAGTGCATTCGCCTGCAACCCTCCTTTTTGTGGGCCGGCTGCAGACGCGCAAGCGGGTCGACTTCCTGCTGCGGGCCTGCGCGGCGCTTCCCGCCGTGTTGCGCCCACGCCTGCGCATCGTGGGCGACGGCCCGGCAAGGCCCGACCTCGAAAAGCTGGCCCGTGAAGTGTATCCCCGCGCCGAGTTCGTCGGCGCATTGCACGGCCCGGAGCTGGATGCTCAGTTCGATGCGGCCGACCTGTTCGTCCTTCCCGGTACGGGCGGGCTGGCCGTGCAGCAGGCCATGGCCCATGCATTGCCGGTAGTGGCCGCCGAGGCGGATGGCACCCAGGAGGATTTGGTTCGTCCGGCCAATGGCTGGCGCGTCCCGCCGGGCGACCCTGAGGCGCTCACCGCCGTACTCCGCCAGGCGCTGAGCGATCCTGCCCGCCTGCGGCAGATGGGGCGGGAATCCTACCGCATCGTGGCAGAGGAGGCTAACCTGGAAACCATGGTGGCTGCCTTCGCTGATGCGATCAAAGCGGCCGTCAGGTCGTTAGGGTGAGATTGAATTCATGAAAGCGATGCCTGCCGGCTTCAGGCTGGCAATGGAGTGGTGATGAAGCAGAGGCGTGTTCCGGCGTTGATGCCGGTTCGCAGAAAGAGGCGCCGCCAGCCGCTACGTCTGGCGGACGTGATCCGCCTGCGCTTGCGTGGTCGCTCCTATCCCCGTCAGGTGGCGGTGATCATCAACCCCGCCGCAGGCGGTGACCGGCCGATTCTGAAGACGATCAATAAGGTCTTTCAAGAAGCCCAGGTCGGGTGGGAGGCGTTCATCACCCACCAGCCGGGCGACGCGCGCCGCCTGGCCGAGGGCGCGGCGAAGGCGGGTGTGGATGCGGTCGTGGTGTATGGAGGAGACGGCACAGTCAGTGAAGCGGCGAGCGGATTGGTGGGCACCGGCGTGCCGCTGGGCGTCCTGCCGGGCGGCACATCCAACATCATGTCGGCGGCCTTCGGCATCCCCCGCGATTTGACCGCCGCCTGCCGCCTGGTCGCCTCGCGCGATGCGCCCATCCACGTGATGGACATCGTGCGCATCGGCGAACGTTACTTCCTGCAGATGGCCGGCATCGGCCTGGAGGCCAAGCTGATCGAAGGGGCCAGCCGTGAGCTGAAAGATCGGTTTGGCATGCTGGCCTATGGGCTGGCCGCGCTGGCCGCGCTCGGCGACCCGCCTCTGGCGCACTACCATTTGGAGCTGGACGGACAGATGGCCGAGGTGCAGGGCGTGAGCTGCCTGGTGGCCAATGGCTCGAACCTGGGCATCACCGCCCTGGGGACGAGCGATGGTCTGTTGGATGTCTTCGTGCTGCGCAAGGTGGATCTCATATCCATCATCTCCGCCGCGCGCATCGTCCTGTCTGGGGAAAACAGCCAGGCGGTGCCGCACTTTCGCGCCCGTCGCGTGACCGTCGAGGCCGATCCGCCACAGACCGTTCAGGTCGATGGCGATGTGGTAGGGATGACCCCGGTGAACATCGAGCTCGTGCCTCGCGCGGTGCGCATCATTGTTCCCCGAATGGCCGAAGGCAGAGGACTGACGATGGAGGCGGATGCGCATCCTGCTGGTAGCTGACGGTCGCAGCCCGATCACGCGCCGCTGGCTGGAGATGCTGGGGGAGACGGGCGCACACGTCCATTTGATTTCCAGCTATCCCTGTCCGCCCCCGCCCGGGGTGGAGGGTTTTCGGGTACTTCCGCTGGCGTTGGGCGGCCTGATGGGTGGCGGAAAGCCGGTTGGGTCGGCTGGACGATCGGGTTGGCTGGTGAGCCGCTATCGCCGCTCACTTCTGGCCGCCCGCTACTGGCTGGGCCCGCTCTCCATCTATTTGAATCGGGCCATGTTCCGCCGCCTGGTGCAGGCCGTCCGCCCGGATGTCGTGCACGCGCTGCGCATTCCTTTCGAGGGCATGCTGGCCGCGGCCGCCCCTCCTGAAATCCCCCTGGTTGTTTCGATCTGGGGCAACGATCTGACCCTCCACGCCCACGGCTCCCCGCTGATGGCCGCTCTCACCCGGCGCTGCCTGCGCCGCGCTGACGGCTTGCTGGCCGACGCCCGGCGTGACCTGCGCCTGGCACCCGCCTGGGGACTGCGCGCCGGCAGGCCCACGCTGACCGTGCCCGGCTCGGGCGGCCTGCCCCTGGAGGAAGTGCGCCGCTCACGGGAAGCAGCCCCGCTGGCGCTCGACGGCCTCCCTGTCAATGCACCCCTGGTCATCAACCCGCGTGGTTTCAGGCCGGGCAGCGTGCTCAACGAGGCCTTCTTCAAGGCCATCCCGCGCGTGCTGGCGCGGCGGCCGGAGGTGATCTTCCTCTGCCCCGCGATGGCCGGCCAGGCCGAAGCGCTCGCCTGGGTGAGCCGTCTGAGGATCGCGGCTGGCGTGCGCCTGCTTCCCACTCTGCCCCAGGCGGAACTGTGGGCCTTGTTCCACCGCTCCCAGGTGATGGTCTCCCCCAGCCGTCACGACGGGACGCCCAACTCCCTGCTAGAGGCGATGGCCTGCGGCTGCTTTCCCGTGGCGGGGGACATCGAATCGCTGCGCGAATGGATCACCGATGGCCAGAACGGCCTGCTGGTGGATCCGGGCGACGAGGCGGCCCTCTCCGCAGCCATCCTCCACGCCCTGGAGGACGACGGCCTGCGCGCCCGCGCCGCCGACATGAATGCCCGCCTGGTAACTGAACGGGCCGACCGGGCGGTCGTACGGCCAAGGGTGGAAGAATTTTTCCAAAAACTCATTTCCCACGAATAGCGCATATTTATTAAAAATCGATTCCCCCTTGACATTCCAGTGGGTGGAAGGTGTACACTGTTCATCAGTGAATGAGTTTGGAGTGGAACCATGCAGATCAAAGAGCTGGCGGAGAAAACGGGTCTCTCTGAAAAGACGATCCGCTTTTATGAGGAAGCGGACGTCCTGCCGTCCCCGAGACGCTTACCGAATGGTTATCGCGATTACGACCAGGAAGATGTGGAGCGATTGCAGTTAGTGGCCGGTATGCGCCGCCTGGATTTTTCTCTCGACGATATCCGCGAAGTGCTTTCCATGCGCGACCGCCGCGAGGCGCCCTGCCGGGTGATGCTCTCTCTGCTGGCAGAGAAAGCCGCCGAGGTCTCCCGGCGCATAGCGGAATTGAATCGTCTGGAAGGGGAGCTGCGCCAGCTTTACGCTCTGGGTCTGACTTTCCCCACAGATGACGTCGAGGGAAAGAATTGCGTCTGTCATCTCGTCAGTCAAAACAACTGAGCGGATGGCGCATCGAACGGATTATGGGTGTTCGTTTACCGGCGTTGGCCGAACAGAATGGAGTGATAGAAAATGAGCAAGCGAGAACAACTCGAATTCGAAATCCACGGCATGACCTGCGACTCGTGCGCCCAGCACGTTGAACACGCCTTGAAGAAGGTGCAGGCAGTGCGTGAGGCCAGAGTCCCGGGATGGGAATCGGGCCGCGCAACCGTCGTTGTGGAGGGGGATGTTTCCGAACAGGAACTGACCGAAGCGGTAAAAAAAGCGGGCTACCGGGCAGTTCTGAAAGAGCGGAAATCGATGGATCAGGCTCAAGCTGCAGGGAAACCGGTCGAAGCGGCGGATGGAGATCGCAGGTTTGACCTCATGGTCATTGGGGCCGGGTCAGCCGGATTTGCCGCCGCGATCAAAGCAGCGGAGCTGGGGCATCGGGTGGCGATGGTGGAAGCCGGAACGATCGGCGGCACCTGCGTGAACGTGGGTTGTGTGCCGTCGAAGACCCTGATTCGCGCCATGGAACAGTACCACCAGGCCGGGACGCACCGCTTCCAGGGGGTACACACCCTGCCTGGCGCGCTCAATTGGGCACAGGTGGTCGCCAATAAAAACGAACTGGTGGCTGAGATGCGCCAATCCAAGTACATCGATGTGGTGGCCAGCTATCCGGAGATCACCTACATCCAAGGGCGCGCCCGCCTGACCGGGGGAAACGGCGTCGAGGTCGATGGGCAGTCTTACGCACCCGGAAAAATTTTGATCTCCACCGGCGCCCGACCCTGGGCGCCGCCTGTCCCCGGCCTGGAGAAAGCCGGCTATCTCACCAGCACTACGGCGATGGAAATAAAGGAACTGCCCCGTTCGATGATCGTGCTGGGGGCCAACGCTGTCGGGCTGGAACTGGCGCAGACCTTCGCCCGCGCCGGGACGCACGTCACCCTGCTGGAACTGCTTCCGCGCATCGCCCCCTTTGAGGACCAGGAGATCAGCCAGGCGCTGCAAGGCTACCTGGAAGAAGAAGGCATGGAGATCGTCACCGGCTTCCAGACCACCATGGTCGAGAGGCGTGAGGGGCGTTATCTCGCGACGGGCACCCAGGACGGTCGAGAATTCACTTTTGACGCCGAGCAATTGCTGGTGGCTACCGGCCGGCGGCCCAACACCGCCGGTATGGGGCTGGAGGAGGCCGGCGTGAAACTGGGGAAACGCGGCGAGATCCTGGTGGACGAGACCCTGCGCACGGAGAACCCGCATGTCTATGCGGCCGGGGACGTAACCGGGCAGGATATGTTCGTCTATGTGGCAGCCTACGCCGGGACGCTGGCTGCTGAGAACGCCCTGACCGGAGCTGGGCGGGTCTACGACGCAAGCTACATCCCACGGGTCACGTTTACCGATCCGCAGATTGCCAGCGCCGGGCTAACCGAGGAACAGGCACGCGCGCAGGGTTTTGAGGTGCAGGTCAGCAGCTTGCCGATGAGTTATGTGCCGCGCGCCCTGGCAGCGCGTGATACGCGCGGCCTGATCAAGCTGGTCGCCGAGTCTTCTACCGGCAAATTGCTGGGCGCCCATCTCCTGGCGCCCGAGGCAGGCGAGATGATTCAGACCGCCGTGCTGGCCATCCGCTTTGGCATCTCGCTGACCCAATTGCGGGAGACCATGTTCTCTTATCTGACCAACGTGGAAGGGCTCAAGCTGGCAGCGCTGGCCTTCGAGAAGGATGTGGCCAGGCTGAGCTGCTGCGCGGGGTAATGGAGTTATTTGCCAACCTGGGTAGATGCGCACGGCCGTACGCATCTATTCAGGGTTTGTAACAGGCCAGGGACGGGGAATTGATCTTTCACTAAAATTGTTCGATTTGAAATAAAAAAATAATTCCCCCTATGTTAGCGCCGACTTCCGAAGTCTTCGTGTTTCACAGGACAGACCGCCTGTTTTGCGGCCCCCCTATCGAAGACTTCGGAAGTCTCTTTTTCTTTGCACTGCTACGAAGGCATCACGGTGACGTCTCAGATATTGATCGGATGCCCTTCCGCGTCGTGCGCTGCCTCCATGATTGTCTCGCTCAAAGAGGGATGGGCATGCACGTTGCGGGCGATCTCGTTGGTGGTCAGCTCCATGCGCTGGGCCAGGGTCAGTTCGGGCAGCAGCTCGGTTACCTCCGGGCCGATCAGGTGCGCGCCGAGGATCTCACCGTAGCGCTTGTCGGTGATGATCTTCACCCAGCCCGTATAGTCGCCCAGGCCGAGCGCCTTGCCGTTGGCCTGGAAGGGAAAACGCCCTACCTTGACATCGTAGCCTTTCTCCTTGGCCTGCGCCTCGGTCAATCCAAAGGAAGCGATCTGCGGCTGGCAGTAGGTCGCGTGCGGCATCATGGTGTAATCAAGGGTGATGGTCTCGACGCCAGCGATGTTCTCGGCGCACACGATGCCCTGCGCCGAGGCCACGTGGGCCAGCAGCACCTTGCCGGTCACATCGCCGATGGCCCAGATGCCCGGCACGTTGGTGGCCATGCGCTCGTCGATTTCGATGAAGCCGCGCTGATCGAGTTTAACGCCCAGCTCCTCCAATCCGAAGCCGGTGCTGTTCGGCTTGAAACCGATAGCGACCAAGGCCTGTTCGGCCTCCAGAGTCTTGTCGCCGTCTTGGGCGCTCACTTTCACTGTGACACCCTTCTCGCCGGCCTGCACGGACTGCACCCGCGCACCGGTCATGGTCTGGATGCCGCGCTTGCTGAAGGCTTTCGCCAGCTCCGCGCTGATCTCTTCGTCCTCCAGGGGCACCAGACGCGGCAGCATCTCCACAATGGTCACGTCGACGCCGTACGAGTTCCACACGGTGGCGAATTCCACGCCGATGGCCCCCGCCCCGATGATCACGACCGAGGAGGGCAGCCTGTCCTGCATGATGGCCTCGAGGTAGGTGAGCACGCGTTTCCCATCCACTTCCACGCCGGGGATGGCGGCGGCGTGCGCACCGGTGGCGACCACCACGTTCCTGGTCTTGAGAGTGGTCTCCTTTCCGTCCTGGTCGGTCACCACCACCGTATCGCGGGCGGTCAGCCGGGCGTTCCCCATGTGCACCTCGATGTTGTTCTTGCGCATCAGAAAGCCGACGCCCCGCACCAGCCGCTCCGATACCTGGCGGCTGCGCTTGAAGGCCGTCGCATAATCCAGCTTGAGGTTATCGAAAGAAAAACCGAATTCTTTCCCGCGTTCGCGCAGGGTGTGGGCGATTTCCGCGTTCTTCAGCAACGCCTTGGAGGGGATGCAGCCCACATTCAGGCACACACCCCCCAGCCACTGCCGGTCCACGATCGCAGTTTTCAGCCCCAATTGAGACGCGCGTATGGCGCCCTCGTATCCGCCCGGACCGGCGCCAATCACGACCACATCATAATCACTCATGCCTGTTCCCTTTCTTTGGACGCCGGGGATCATCTCCTTCCGGCGATGATTTACAGACCGTCCGGATTATACCCAGTTTTGGAGCGTCTCCACAAATTTTGCGAGCACCTGGTCGGCGATGGCGCCGTCGAGGATGCGGTGATCGAAGGTCAACGAGAGATAGACCATCGGGCGGATGGCGATGGCGTCGTTGATCACCACGACGCGCTTCTGTATCATGCCTACGCCCAGGATGGCGCATTGCGGCTGGTTGATGATCGGGTTGGCGAACAGGGAACCGGTCACGCCGTGGTTGGTGATTGTAAATGTTGCGCCGTGGACGTCGTCGGGTTGCAGGCGGTGGGAGCGCGCGCGCTCAGCCAGATCATTGACGGCGCGGGCGATGCCGAGCAGAGAAAGGCGGTCGGCGTTTTTGATCACCGGAACGATCAGTCCTTCCTCGCCGAGCGAGGTGGCCACCCCGATGTGGATGCTGTCATGGATCAGAATGCCCTCGTCGCTCCAGGAAGAGTTGGCGATCGGGTTGGCTCTGAGGGCGGCCACCGCGGCGGCGACGAAATAGGCCGTGAAGGTGAGGCGGGCGCCGTCGCGGGCGAAAGCCTCCTTGTTGGCCTCGCGGTGGGCCACCACGCGGCTCATGTCTGCTTCCATCACGGTGGTGACATGCGGGGATGTGTGTTTGCTGGCCACCATGCGTTCGGCGATGATGCGGCGCGCCGGGCTGAGCGGTATGACTCTCCCGGGAAGCAGCCCCGGCGCGGGCGGTATGGGGGCTGCGGGTGGAGCGGTCGGCGCGGAGGGCGTTGCCTCAGGCGCGCCGGCGGCGAACTGGATCTCAGGCGGGCGAAAAAGATCGCCCTCGCCCGGCGTTTCCCAAGGAGCGGGCTGCCCGACGGGAGCGGGCGCAGCCGACGTTTCGCGCTGAGCCAGGTAGGCGAGCACGTCTTTCTTGGTGATGCGTCCGCCTTCGCCGGAACCTTTCACCAGGCTGAGGTCCAGATTGTTCTCTCGAGCCAGCCGCGCCACCACCGGGGAAATGAAGCCGAGGTCACGGCTGCGCGCGGATGGCAGCGGAGCAGCAGAGGGTTGGGCATCGGACTGGCGGGCGGCCGTGGCCGCGCCGTGATTGCCCGAGCCACCGTCTCCTTCGCCGGGGATGGCCTCGTCCGGCTGGCCGATCCACGCCAGGGTGGTGCCGGCCCGCACCGTAGTCCCTTCGGGGACCAGCACCTTAAGCAGCGTGCCGCTGGCCGGGCTGGGAATTTCGGTATCCACCTTGTCGGTGTTGACCTCCAGCAGGGACTCGAGCTCCCGGACGGTTTCCCCCTCCTTGTGCAGCCACTTCGTCACCGTCCCTTCTACAACCGATTCGCCCAATTGGGGCATGATCACTTTAGTTGCCATTTGTTCACCTTTACGAGCCGTTCACCGCAGAGGCGCAAAGGACCCTGAGGTCATCGTTGTATATGCGGATCAAGTTCAGTTCGCTGTCTATGGCCTGGAATCATCCGGCGAATGCCTCTGTATGCTGCTGATCATTGAACCAGCCTTCAGAACGGATGCCCTTCAGCCCAAGCTGTCGGCAGGCGCATTCTGCGAACGCTGATTGTGGTCAACCGGTCGCAAGGGTCGCGCTGGATGTCCTTTCTTGCAGCGATGATCGCTCGAATTAAGCCATTGAAGCCCATCTCTGTGCCCTGTGCGTCTCTGGGGTCAATTTAGTATAAAGCTAAATCTCTGATAGCCTGTGCGATTTTATCTGGATTCACCATGAACCAATCCTGCATCGGGTGGCTGAAGGGCACAGCGGGCACGTCGGGGCCGGCCAGACGGCGCACGGGCGCGTCGAGGTCGGTGAAGGCATGCTCGGCGATCAGTGCGGCGATTTCAGCGCCGTAACCACCCGTCAGATTATCCTCATAGACGATCAAGGCCTTGCCGGTGTTGCGCACCGAAGCCAGGATGGTCTCCCTGTCCGGTGGGTATAGTGTGCGCAGATCGACCACCTCCGCCTCGATGCCCTCGGCCGCCACCTTCTCGGCCGCCTGGAGGGCATAGTAGTGCATCATGCCGTAAGCGAAGACGCTCACATCACGCCCCGGCCTGGAGATGTTAGCCGGACCGATGGGCACGCTGTACTCGCCTTCGGGTACTTCCCCTTTAATCAGGCGGTAGCCCTTCTTTGGCTCGAAGAACATGACCGGATTCGGATCGCGCACGGCGGATTTAAGCAGCCCCTTGGCATCGTACGGATTCGAGGGGATGACCACCTTCAAACCAGGCACATGGGCGAAGAGAGCCTCCACACTCTGCGAATGATACAGGCCCCCGCCGATTCCCCCGCCGTAGGGCGCCCGGATGACCATGGGCACGGTCCAATCGCCGTTGGAGCGGTAGCACATTTTGGCAGCCTCGTTGATGATCTGGTTGACGGCTGGGTGGATGAAGTCGGCGAACTGGATTTCGCAGATCGGGTGCATCCCGTACAGGGCCGCGCCCACCCCGACGCCAACGATGGACAGCTCTGCCAAGGGCGAATCGATCACTCGTTCGGGGCCGTATTTTTCGTACAGGCCCATTGTGGCGCGGAACACGCCGCCGCGCTTGCCGACGTCCTCGCCGACGATGAAGACGCTCTCGTCGCGGGCCAATTCCTCGTCCATCGCCTGGCGGATGGCTTCGACCAGGGTGATCTCAGGCATGCACCACCTCCTCGGCGTACACCGGGTGCAGAGCATCCTCTGCGCGCGGATAGGGGGCGTTGACGGCTTCTTGCACGGCTTCTTCCACAGCCGCTTTGGCTTGCGCTTCCAGCTCATCGTTCTTCTTGGGGGTCAGATAACCCTCCTTCAAGCCGCGATCATACGCCACGATCAGCGGGTCGCGCTTCTTGGCTTCCTCGACCTCCTCGCGGGAACGATACGTGCGGTCGTCGTCGTCCGAGGAGTGGGGCGTAAGACGATACATGCGCGCTTCGATCACCGTTGCGCCTTCGCCTTTGCGGGCCCGCTCGACGGCATCCGCCACTGCCTGGTACACGGCAACCACATCGCTGCCGTCCACCGCGATGCCGGGTAAGCCCAGGCCGCAGGCCTTGTCGGCCGAACTTTTCACCGCCATCTGCTTATCGACCGGCTCGGATATGGCGTATTCGTTATTCTCGACCAGGAAGATGACCGGCAATTTGTGCACGGCCGCCCAGTTGACGGCCTCGTACCACTCTCCCTGTGAGGTCGAACCTTCCCCGGCGGTGGTCAGCACCACACGGTCCTCCTTGCGCATCTTGATGGCCAGGGCAATGCCTGCAGCGTGTGGGGATTGAGTGGCCACCGGCGCGGAATGACTGATGATGTTGGCGCGTTTTAGGCTCCAGTGAGACGGCATCTGCCGGCCGCCGGAATTGGGGTCGCCGGCCTTGCCCATTAAGCCCATCATGAACTCGGCCGGGGTCATGCCGAAGGCCAGCATCATCGCCAGGTCGCGGTAATATGGAGCGACCCAATCATATCCACGGCGCAGGGCGAAGCTGGCTCCCACCTGAGCGGCTTCGTGGCCGATGCCCGAAATGTGAAAGGCGATCTTGCCCTGGCGGTGAAGCACCCATGCGCGCTCGTCCAGGCGACGGGCGAGCAGCATGATCCAGTACATATCTAAAAATGTGTTTTTTGCTATCTCCATGGATAGAATTCCTCCACTAAAATTGCAACCTGTCAATCCCTCACCGGGCACTTTGTCATATGCCCTCTATGACCTATCCGGCAGGATTTCCCTGAACAGCAGGATGAGGTTAAGAATCCAACCCGGCTTATGTCCGGGTTGGAATGACTGCGCCATAGATTCCCTTCGAAGGGTGGGAACCTGCATCCCTCCGGTAAAAACCCTGGCAGGCATCTTGCACAAGTTGGCGGAATGCGGAGAGGCGCAAGGTGTTATTGGAGAAACAAACGTTATGTGACCGGTTCGTGGGGCTGGCGCGCCGACCGGAGTGGGAAGGTCATCAAGGCGAGGGAAAAATAAATGCGCGGTCTCCCTCCCTCTTTTGAACTGGATGATGCCTGCCTTCGCGCTACGCGCTGGCGGGAAAACCAACCGGGCGCTTATTCGTTGAGGGAGTATTTCTATGCGGGAATTGTTAATGGCTTCCAACATACCCTACCACCAAAACCTATGCCCAAATCTCCGCTAAACCATCTTCTTAGTAAGTTTACCATAGGCTCAGCCGGGATGCAATTCTGATTGGTGAAATGCATTCATACGCCGTTCGGATCATATGGCGATCAAGGTGAAACAGAAGCGCGTCGATCAAGCTATGACGCCAGGAAGCCGGATGAAAGGACAGCCGTTGTGTCCGCCCGAATTACAAGGAAATTGCAAAGCCAGATGCCGGATAAATAGGTTAAAATTTCAATGGAAAGACATTCACGAGCAGTTCGCGCGAATTCAAACGGAATGGATACATGCCTCCCACTTTATATTTAATTGATGGACACGCGCTGGCTTATCGGACGTATTTCGCATTGACGGCTGCTTCCGGCGGCGGCGATCGCTGGCAGACCAGCAGCGGCGAGCCGACGGCGGGCATCTACGGATTTGCCAGCGTTTTGTTGCGCATCCTGGATCAAGAAACCCCCGATTATTTAGCCGTGGCTTTCGACACGGGACGCACCTTCCGCGACGACTATTTCCCGGCCTACAAGGCTACCCGCGCCAAGATGCCCGACGACCTGCGCCCCCAGATCGAGCGCATCCGCCAGCTCGTGGATGCCTTCAATATCCCACGCTTAGAGGTGGAGGGCTATGAAGCGGATGACGTGATTGGCAGCGTAGCGCGCCAGGCAGCCGAACAGGGCTTGGGAGTCAAGATCATCACCGGGGACCGCGACTTGCTCCAGCTAGTGTCTGAGCGCATCATCGTCAATCTGGCTGGCAACAAGCTTTCTGAGGCTAAAGATTACACGCCAGAACTGGTCAAGGCTTATTTAGGCGTAAGGCCCGAACAAATCGTGGATTACAAGGCTCTGGTAGGGGATCCATCCGACAACATTCCCGGCGTGGCTGGCATTGGTGAAAAGACGGCCGTTTCCCTGCTGCAGACCTACCCCACTCTGGACGACATCTATGCTCATCTGGAGGAGCTACCGACCAGGATACGCACGCGCCTGGAAGCGGGCAAAGATTCGGCCTACTTGAGCCGCAAGCTGGCGCAAATTGTGACAGACGTGCCGATCAGTCTGGATCTGAGCCGCGCCCGTGTCGCGTTGGCCGACCCACAGCCGGTTGAGGAGCTCTTCCGCGAACTGGAATTTCGTTCGCTGGTAGGTCGCCTTGCCGATCTTTCGAAGAAGCTGAGCGGGCGCAACGATGGCGGCAATCAACTCAGTTTATTCGGCCAGCCTGTGGAGCGGGTGACGGTAGCGGCCCCAACCACAACCGAAACCCACGTGGTCACGGACCGCGCCGCGTTGCAAGCCCTGGTGGAAAGGCTTGCTTCTGCGCCAGCCATCGCCTTCGACACAGAGACGACCTCGATGGATGCCATGCGCGCCGCTCTGGTGGGCATTTCCCTGGCAATCAAGGAAGGGGAAGCCTATTATGTGCCCGTCGGCCATCGGGACGGCGAACAGCTTCCCGCGCAAGAGGTGCTGGAAGCTTTACGCGGTCCGCTCACCGACCACGCCATCCCCAAATATGGGCACAATGTCAAATACGACGCCACCGTGCTGGCACGCAATGGGCTGCGCGTGGCGCCGCTCACCTTCGATACGATGATCGCCGAATGGCTGATCAACCCATCATCCCGCAACCTGGGCTTAAAAAATCTGGCCTGGACGCGCCTGGGAATCGAGATGACGCACATCGAGGATATTATCGGGAAAGGCCGGGCTCAGCTTACCATGGATCAGGTGCCGATCGCAACGGCCGCACCGTACGCCGCCGCGGACGCCGAATCCACCCTCCGCCTGGTGCCAGTACTACGCAAGGACCTGCAGAAGCAGAACGCCGAGCGATTAATGTCCGAGCTGGAAATGCCGCTTGTGCCTGTACTTATGGACATGGAGATGACCGGCGTTGCCCTGGATGTGAAATTCTTCCAGAGTATGTCGCTCGAGCTGGAAAAGCGCATGAAAGAGCTCGAACATCAAGTTTACCAGGCCGTCGGTCAGCCCTTCAATTTGAATTCAACCCAGCAGCTCTCCGTGGTGCTTTTCGAGCAGTTAAAACTGGAACCGCCAGATCGCGGCCGGCGCACATCCAGCGGGCACTTCTCCACTTCGGCTGATATTTTGGAAGAGCTACGCGGTCAGCACCCGGTAGTGGACTGGATCCTGGAGTATCGCGAGCTCTCCAAGCTGAAGTCCACCTATGTGGACGCATTGCCTCAGCAGGTCAATCCGGAAACTGGCCGGGTGCACACTTCCTACAACCAGGCTGGTTCGGTCACTGGCCGGCTGGCTTCCTCGGATCCGAATTTGCAGAATATCCCTACCCGCACCGAGCTGGGTAGGCGGGTAAGGGAAGGGTTTGTGGCTGCAGATGGGCTGGTCCTGTTGTCGGTCGATTATTCGCAGATCGAACTGCGCATCGTCGCGCACATGGCCAATGATGAGGCCATGCTGTCTGCTTTCCGCGCCGGCCAAGACATCCACGCGGCAACGGCCGCGGCCATCTACGGCGTACCATTGGCAGAGGTCACCAAAGAACAGCGCCGCCACGCCAAGGCGATTAATTTTGGGTTGATTTATGGTATGAGCCCCTACGGCCTGAGCCGCACCACTGGCCTGACATTGGCCGAAGCCGAGGAGTTCGTCAAGGCCTATTTCCGGCAGTTTCCGGGGGTAAAAAGTTACCTGGATGGCATGCGCAGGCTGGCTGCTGAACAAGGCTATGTGGAAACGCTGCTGGGCAGGCGACGGTATTTCCCCGGGCTGAAGAGCCAGTCGAATCCGAATCTGCGCAATCGGGAAGAACGCGAGGCGATCAACGCGCCGATACAGGGCACGGCTGCCGATATTATCAAACGCGCCATGCTGGCGGTACCCCCCGCGCTCAAAAATGCCGGTCTGCACGGGTGTATGTTGCTACAGGTGCATGACGAGCTCGTCCTGGAGTGCCCGTTCGAGGAACTGCATGAGACCGCCAAGGTTGTCCAGGACGTCATGGAAAGCGTATTTCAGTTGTCCATTCCGCTTTCAACCGAAGCCCGTTGGGGCGTGAACTGGGGCAGCCTGCAGGCAATAGAAGGCAACTCATCCAAATAGCGTCGGGATGACCTATGGCAGGAAATGATGAGCGTTTCCAAAAAGCGATGAACCAGGGCCATTCGGCCGCCTGGGATCAGATGTGGGACCAGGCTGCGAAATTTTACCGCCAGGCGCTGGAGGAATTCCCGGATCATCCAAAGGCTCTGGCCAGTCTGGGTTTGGCCTTGTTCGAGCAGCAGCGTTATGAAGAAGCCCTCCAAATCTACAAGCGGGTGGTGACGGTAACGCCGAACGATCCGCTTGGATTGGAAAAGGTAGCGCAGATTTGCGAGCGCATGGGGCGGCTGAACGAAGCCGTCCAGGCTTCATTGCAGGCTGCTGATCTGTATATCCGCCAGCATAACGACGAGAAGGCTGTCGTCAACTGGATTCGTGTGACGCGCTTTAACCCTGAACACCTCATGGCGCACTCCCGCCTGGCGGTGGCTTATGAGAACATGGGGCGCAAATCCGAGGCGGTGGCGGAATACCTGGCGGTAGCCGCTTTGGTCCAAAGGCCGGGCGACAACAGCAAGGCGGAACAGGTCGTCGCACATGCCATCCAGCTCATGCCGGAGAGCAAAGAAGCCCGCAAAGCGCTGGCCATGCTGCATTCATCTGAGCCGCTGCCCAAGCCGGTGCGCACGAAGGGCGGTACCGGACCCATGGCGATGGCCCAGGTGCGTCAGATGGAAGCCTCCCAGGCTGAAGATCAGGCTGAGGTTGCGCAAGACCCAATCGCCGAAGCCAGAAAAAAGGCGCTGATTGCCCTGGCAGAAATCCTGTTCGAGAGCAGCGAGGAAGTTCAGGAAGAGCAGTCCACCCGACGCGACTTGAAGACGATCGAACAGGGGGATGCAGGCATGCCGCCCGAGAAAGCGGAACGCGCCATGATTGTGCTGCACCTGGGGCAGGCCATCACGGCTCAAACTCAGGGAGATGACGCCCGGGCAGCCTTCGAGCTTCAAAAATCCGTAGAGGCGGGGTTAAATCATCCGGCAGCCTTTTTTGACCTCGGTTATTTACAGGTTCAGGTTGGCAGGTTCGACCAGGCCCTGCGCAACCTGGGCCATGCTGTGCGCCACCCCGAATTCACCCTGGCATCGCGCTTGCTGATGGGGCAGGGGTACCAGCGCGCACACCGCTTTCGCGAGGCGGCCATCGAATACCTCGAGGCGCTGCGATGCGCGGATGCGGCCACCGCCCCACCCGACCTGGCAGATGACCTGGCTCAGCTTTACGATCCGCTGATCGAAGCCCAGGCACGGGAGAAAGATGATAAAGTCCTGGAATCGATCTGCGCCAATGTGCTCGCCCAGCTCCTTCGCCCTGATTGGCGCGCCTATCTCAAGCGGGTGCGAGAACAGCTTCCGACTCACGCGGATGGCGGCGCGGCCATGCCGCTGGCCGAAATGCTGCTGCAGACCGGTTCCAGCCAGGTGGTGGAGGCTTTGGAAGAAATCCGCCGTCTGGCAAGGAAAGGATGCATTCGCACGGCCATGGAGGTGGCCTACGATGCCCTCCAACATGCTCCGACCTACCTGCCATTGCATGTTGAAATTGCCGATTTGCTGTTAGAAGAAGGGCGGGTAGAAGACGCGATCGAAAAATTGACCGTGGTTTCAAACACCTACAATGTGCGGGGAGAAGCCGGGCGTTCCACCGCCTTGCTGCGCCGCGTCATCGCGCTGGCCCCTGCGGAAATACCCACCCGTTTGCGTTTGATCGACCAGCTCGTCGCCCAGGGGCAGATCGATGAGGCGATTCAGGAATCGATCAACCTGGCGGATATTTATTATCGGCAGGCTGAATTGGAAAAAGCGCGCAGCACGTATATGTCAGCCCTCAAGCTGACGCAACAGTCCCGCGATGGCCGTTCATGGACCCTCGAGATCCTCAACCGCATGGCGGATATCGATCTGCAGCGGCTGGACTGGCGCCAGGCCATCCGGGTCTTCGAGCAAATCCGCACAATCCAGCCGGGAGATGAAAAGGCGCATGCCACTTTGATTGACCTGAACTTCCGTATGGGGCAACCGCAGGCGGCTCTACAGGTGCTGGATAGCTACATCGTATACCTGACCAGCAATAGCCAGGCAGAGCGGGCGATTGAATTCCTCTCTGGCCTGGTGACAGAACGCCATGACAACCCCGAACTACACAAACGGCTATCTGACCTGTACAAACAGGTGGGGCGCATCCCGGAGGCCGTAAAAGAGCTGGATGTGGCCGGCGACTTGTTGTTAAACGCAGGCAACCGCGCTGGGGCGATTGCCTGCGTTCAATCCATCTTAAAACTGAAGCCGGCCGATGCTTCCGAATATCAGAAACTGCTCAACCAGCTTCAATCGGGCGAATGAGCATCACCACCAGGTGTAGAACCAGGTTTCGGCGAGGGCCTCGCGTCCACCGTAGGTGAGATGGACTTTAACGCGTACGATGCGCGCAACCGGTTGGTCACCAATAGAAAAGGTCAACTGGGTCAAGCCGTTGGCATCTGTATTCGGCAGTTGATATTGCTCCTCCCCATTGGGGAAGACGACCATGACAGAAACTGCAGCACCGGCTACCGGCCGCAGGTATTGGTCCTGGACAACGACGTACAATGTCTGCTGGCTGTTGGCCGCGGCGACCGCCTTGGAGACGAAAGCCCGGCCCTTTATCTGGATCAGAGATTGGGGCAGATTGTCGCGGGGGATAGGGGCCAGGTAGGAGGGATCGCCCAGACGCTGATCAAAATAAATCGAGCCCAGATCAGTCAGGGTAACACGCTGTCCGGGGGGTAATTCAGGGTGCCATTCAAAGCGCGCCCGTTCGAAGTATTGGACGTATAGATTGTCCTGCTTCTCCATCTCACTGACTGGCTCGCCGAATATATCCACGCCGCCGTGAGCCTTGAAGAAGTCCAGGAAAGTGAAACAGACGAAATGTTTGTGGCCTGCAAAATACTGGCAGGAAGACGGCTCGATCGGCACCTGAACCCGCTCGCCTTCGCGCAGCAGCCATTCCCCCAGTGGGCTCAGACGCACTCGCTGGCCGTCGGGCTGGTCAGGGAGCAGCTCGAAGCGGGCGCGTTGGAAATATTGAACGGTGCGCCCTGAGAGTGAATCCTGCATTGCTTCGGTGATTGGATAGCCGAAAACCAACAGCGGGTCAGGGGCGTCCTCGTAGAACTGCAAGAAATCTCCCGAAACCCAATGTCCTGTCTCGGTAAAGTAACGGGCGGCCTGTTGTTGTGCGTTTACGGATTGGCTTCCGGATGGGGAGGAGATCGCCGCCAAAAAGACCAGGGCCAGCAGCATATTGCGTATATGCATACCAATATTATACCGGACGCCCTGCACGGCTGCAACACAAAATACTCACCCTTACTTATTTTTTTCCTAAATTCAGGCGAAAAATGAGGCGCTGGAAAAAGATGTGGCTTTCAGGCTGCCATTTGGGGTCGCCCATAAAGCCGCTCGCGGATCTGGAAGAGCTGGCGGCGCAGCCGATCGTCGCGCTCCAGCATGTCGGCGACTTTATCGCAGGCATACAGCACGGTGGTGTGGTCACGACCACCCAACACCTGGCCAATCTGCGGGAGAGAGGCGTTGGCCTCCTCGCGCATCAAATACATGGCGACCTGACGGGGTAAAGCCACTTCGCGCGAGCGGTCGCGCGCCAACAGACGCTCAGCGGGTATGCCGAACGTTTCCGCCACCGCATTCATAACCTGCTGGGGGTCTATCTGGCGGCGCTGTGGGATCAGATCGGCGAGGGCCGAGCTCACCAATTGGAGGGAGAGGGGCAGGCCGCTCAGGTCGGAGAAAGCGAGGATACGGGTGAGAGCGCCCTCCAGCTCACGGATGTTCGATTGAATCTGGCGGGCTATGTGCTCCAGGATATCGGCCGGCAGATCGCGACCTGCCCGCTCGGCTTTGGAGCGCAGGATGGCGATGCGCGTCTCCAGGTCTGGCGGTTGGATGTCGGCCGTCAGTCCCCATTCAAAGCGCGAGCGCAGGCGTTCCTCTAAGGTGAACAGGGCTTTGGGAGGGCGGTCGGAGGAAATCACCAGTTGCTTATCCTGTCCGTGGAGGGTGTTGAAGGTGTGGAAGAACTCCTCCTGGGTGGATTCCTTACCGGCGATGAACTGGATGTCGTCGATTAACAGCACATCAATACGCCGATAACGCTCACGGAAGGCTTGGGTGTCGTGCGTGCGGATGGCGTTGATCAGATCGTTGGTGAATTCCTCTGAGGATACGTAAAGCACTTCCAAGCCGTTGCTTCGGGCGGTGTTTCCAATCGCGTGCAGGAGGTGGGTTTTGCCCAACCCTACCCCGCCGTACACGAAGAGCGGGTTATACGCGCGGGCCGGATTCTCGGCCACGGCCAGACAGGCCGCATGAGCCAGCCGGTTGGAAGGACCAACCACGAAATTTTCGAAGGTGTAGCGGGGGTTGACCGTTCCATCTTTGCGCCGCGACGTTTGGCTGGGGCGCTCCCCCTCGTTGGCGAATGATGAGTCGCCATCCTCTTCGACCTCGCGTTCGCCCTGGTGCACAACAAAGCGCACCGTCACTGGCCGATTCATGATGCCTGTCAAGATGCGGGTGACAGTGGTCGTCAGTCGGATTTCCAGCCAGTCACGCACATAAGCGTTCGGCACGCCGATGGTAAATATGCCTTCTTCATATGAGACCAACTTAGCGGCACGCACCCAGGTGTCGAAAACCGCTTTTGACATGTCCATTCGAAGTTGTCCAATCGTAGCCTGCCACGCCTGCTCCGGATTCATCCTCGACGACCTCCACGATAAAAGAATACGTACTACCACCTGGCCATGGGCACGGGTAAACAAACCCACTGCCAGTGCAGTGGGTACAGCGATAATAACTTGAAGGGACTTACTAATACTTTGTGGGTGGACTTCTAAATGGGCCGTCACCCCTTGCCTGTGACGATTAAATTCTAACAGAGAAGGGAAGGTGTGGCAAGCCATTTAACCTACGCCAGCTTAAAAATACCGGAATCTTTAAGATTATTAATTATTAAGAAATGCCAATGGGCGAAACGGTTAGAGATTAAATCTTGCGTATATCCTTACCCCCTTATAAAAGGCGATGGTTAATGTTACCCCCACATTTGGCGGTTGCAGGCCTTATTTCTTATCCAAACGCACCGATGGGTGGTTTGGAAGAGTTATACTTGGGGAAAACATGGCGTAATTTCCATCGAGGGGATTCCGGTTTTGGAATCACGCCTGTCGGCTTTCGGCGGGGGTTTTTAACCGCGCAGAGAGCATCAACTGCGCTGCTCTGCGGCCAATTTCCACGGCGAAATTGGTGCCGCGATCCCAGGGATAGACCTGACTCATGCTGGCAAAGTACAGACCAGGGATGGGCGTTTGAATCGAGGGCACGTTTCGCGAATGATTGACGAAAGGCACCGGCTGAGCGTAGGGGGTGCGGAAGAGCCAGGTCTTGCGTATCCATTCCGGCCGAAATTGTGGATTGAAGCGCGGCAGGCTGGGAAGAAAGCGCGCCAGCAGTTCTTCCTGGGTCAAGCTGAAATACTCGTGAGAAGGATGCAGATAATCACCAATATACACGATGTGGTCGCCGCCAAAATGCTCAGCAGGAACGAAGTTGGTGTGCTCAACCAGAGACAGGAAAGGAAAGCCAGCCGATTTAGGGATGTTGTACCAGTAGTAACCCTCTGGGGAGAGCCGCTGACTGAGGGATAGGATAAGCACCAAAGCCCCCATACTTTTCAGCTCCAGCAATCCCCTCAGATACTCGGGCGGCAATTCAGGGGCAATACGCGCCAGGAGCTCGGGGGAAGTGGTGGAAAGGACCTGGTCAAAATAGTGAGGTCCCTGCGGGGTGGACACCTCCAGACCGCCCTGTGGAAGGGGGGCGATTTGCCCCACCGGCGTGTTGAGGCGAATCGCCACCCCCATCTCGCGCAGACGCGCGGCGAAAGCGTCAGAGAAAGCCTGGAATCCGCCCTGGAAGGTGCCCAGGCGAGTGGTGCGCGCTTTCAACCGGGCCCACATCCAGGCCATATTGACCTGGCGGGCATAATCGCCAAACTTACCGATTACCAAAGGTTCCCACATTTGTTCATATACCCGCCTGCCGGCCCAGCGGCGCATCCACTCATCGACAGTGACTCTTTCGAGAGGGCGCCAGTTGTTCGTCAGGCGGAGGTATAAACCCACAAAGCCGAAGCGCACTTTGTGGATGCCCCATCCCAGGCCGGGGTAGAGCAAGGCCGAAAGGATGGAATCGAAAGGATAAAATTTACCCCGGTAATACATGACCGTCACGGGGCGGGTGAAAAGCACCCGGTCCTGCCAGCCGAGCTCGCGGATCAGGCTCTGGATGTAGCGATCAGAGGCAAACCAATGATGATAGAACCGCTCTACCCACCAGTCCCAGTGCGGTTCTTTAAAGCCGGCGGCCAGGCCGCCGACGTAATCGGCAGCCTCGAAGATCGTCACCTGCTGGCCCGCGCGAGCCAGGTCGTAAGCGGCGGCCATACCCCCGATGCCGGCACCAATGATGGCAATCTTTTTTTGAGAAGCCATGCGTCTTTACCGTATGTTTGATGGAGTTGCGGCTTTCCCAATCATCCAAGATCTTCAGCCAATGAACCAGCCAGGTGTTTAGAGGCCGCTGAAGATCAGCAGGATTGTACTACTAATCACGAGACAGGCAAATCGCTCAGGCAGGGCATGGCTAGCCAGCCCAATAACCACACGCTGGTCTATTTTACAGGCACATGATCTGAACGGCATCCTGGATAATGCCTGGATCTCAAATCCGTTAATGGCTTTGTTACCCCATAAGCAGGGCGTTCAGTGGATAGGGCCTTCCTGCCCAATCGTCTCGAGCTGAGGCTCCTTGCCCTTCTGCACCTGGCTCCAGCGCAATCCTTCTCGGGCGAAGAAATAAGCTCCCAGGGCGGTGATCGGCAGCCAGAGAGCGGCGTGCAGCACGACGGTGTATCCAGCAGCGACAGATGGATTGACGCGATAGGCTTTTAAGACGGCGATCAATGTGGCGTCAAAAGCCCCGATATAACCTGGGGCGGATGGCAATGTGGTGGCCAGATTGCCAATGCCGTTCATCAGCATGAGGGCGAAGAAGCTGACCGTGAAGGGGAAAGCATGCATCACGAACCAGTATTTCACCGTTTCCAGAAGCCAGATGACCACCGAGGTCAGGAAGACCATGAGTGCATCTTTGGGGGAGCGCAGCGATTCCAGGCCGCTCAGAAAGCGTTTGGCGAGATCAGAGGTTTTCTTGCGAAAACGCGCCGGGATCAGGTGATCCACGATCCAATCGATCGCCCGTTCGCTGCGGGCGGGGAACATGGCGGCCAACAGAAAAACGGCCAGCGCGCCAAAAAAAACAAAGGTACCCACCAGGGTCAGCGTTTGGATATCGATGCCCATCAAACCCGCGTCGGAGGTCAACTTGCCCAATTCTGGTAGATTGAGAAATACGAAGGCCAGCATCACCACGCCATCAAAGATGCGTTCAACCACAACCGTTGCCAGCGACGCCGAAATCGGTACACCCTCATGGCGTTTAAGCACCACTGCGCGCAGAACCTCCCCTGCCCGTGCAGGGTAGATATTATTGCCCATGTATCCGATGCACACGATGGGGAACATTTTCAGGGTAGGGATCTTCTTGAGTGGGCGCAGCAGGTAATGCCAGCGCCAGGCGCGCGCCCATACGGCGACGAAATATACGGCAATTCCCGGCAGAAGCCAGAGGTAATCGGCGGTCTTCAAAGCCTGCCACATCTCGTTGACGCGGACGCCGGGTAGTGCGAAGTATAAAAAAATGGCACTGATTAAAACCCCAACCCAAAACTGCCAGCGTTTCATGACAGGAATTCTACCATACGCCGTTCCTTTCGGTTTCTCCCGCCCGAAAGCGGGACAATGCCAAAATTCCCGCATGGTATACTAGCTTTGCGACATCTGAAAGGCACTGCCCATGCCATTGGTCACCGCCACGAATCTGGCCAAATCGTACGGTCAGAATGACATATTTCAGGGCATCTCCCTCAGCATTCCCCATCGGGCGCGCATCGCCCTGGTAGGGCCGAACGGCGTTGGCAAGACGACTCTGTTGCGCATACTGGTGGGCGAGGAACAGCCATCCGAGGGCGTGGTGAAGCGGGCCCGCCGGTTACGCATCGGCTACCTTCCGCAAGAAACGACCTTCATCTCTGAGCGCAGCCTTTGGGAGGAATGTCTGCAGGCATACGCACCGTTGGTGCGCCAGCAGGAAGCAATGGCTCGCCTGGAAGGGCTCATGGCAGATTCGGCCCAGGCCAGCGCGGCGCTGGAAGAATATGGCCGTATCCAGCAAGCCTTTGAACAGGCGGGTGGTTATACTTATGAAACGCGCATCCGCCGGACTCTGAGCGGGCTGGGATTCGAAGCTGAGGATTACGGCCGGCCGCTCAACCAGCTTTCCGGCGGGCAGCGCACCCTCGCGCTGCTGGCCCGCTTGCTGCTGGAGAACCCCGACCTGCTGCTGCTGGACGAACCCACCAACCACCTTGACATCGACGGGGTGGAATGGCTGGAAACCTACCTGCGCGACTGGCAGGGGGCAGTGGTATTGGTGTCCCACGATCGCTACTTCATGGATCAGACGGTGGATACCATTTGGGAGATGACCCCCTCTCTGGAAATATACCATGGCAACTACAGCGCTTATCTGGCGCAGCGCTCCGAGCGTTACCAGCGCCGGTTGAAGGAATATCAAGCACAGCAGGAATTGATCGAAAAAGAAGAAGATTTCATCCGACGCAATCTCGCCGGGCAGAATACGCGCCAGGCCCAGGGAAGGCTTAAGCGCCTGCAGCGCCTGTTGGAAGAAGCCCGTGTAACTCCGCCGAGAGAACAACGCTATGTGCGTCTGCGCCTGGAACCGAGTCAACGCTCAGGTGATGTGGTGCTGCGCACACTCGGCCTGAAGGTGGGCTATGCCGGCGAAGGTTCGGCGCTTTTTTCTGTGCCGGACCTGACCCTGACGCGCGGTGAATGTGCTGCCATCATCGGGCCAAACGGCGCAGGGAAAACTACTTTTTTGAAGACCTTGCTGGGGCAGGTACCTCCCCTTGAGGGGGAGCTGGCGCTCGGAGCCAGCCTGAAAATTGGATACTTCGCCCAGGCGCACGAAGACCTGGACCCTGAGCTGGAACTGATGGAGGAGATCGAACGGGTGGCGCCAGCGATGCGTCCGGCCGAAATCCGCTCCTATCTGGCCCAATATCTGTTTACCGGCGAGGATGTCTTCAAGCCGGTGAAGGCTCTCTCCGGCGGCGAGCGGGGTCGGCTGGCTCTGGCCAAACTGGCGCTCGCCGGCGCCAACTTGCTGCTGCTGGACGAACCCACCAACCACTTGGACCTTCCCGCTCAGGAGGTGCTGCAATCCGTATTGGCCGATTACGATGGCACCATCCTGCTGGTATCGCACGACCGGTATCTGATCGATGCATTGGCAACCCAGATCTGGGCGGTTGACCCACTGGCAGGAGTATTGCGCGTCTTCGAAGGGAGCTACAGCGAATATCATGCTGCACTGGTTGACGAGGCCGCATCCCGCGTTGCCGAACGCGAAGCGCGGGGTCATCTGCGCTCCGCCAGGAGCGCACACAGCCGGGCAGCGACAGTCTCGCCGGGGCAGGACCGCAAGCGGCGCTTGCAGATTGAACAGCTCGAAGGCCGCATCGCTGAGATGGAAGCGCTGCTCTCGCTCTTATCCAGCCAATTGGAAAATCCGCCGGCTGACCCTGTCCGCGTGCAGCACCTGGGACGGGAGTACGTACGGGTTCAATCCGAGCTGGAAGGCTTGCTGGGCGAATGGGAAAGGCTGGCCGGTTGAGAGGACCGGCTAGCGGGCGCTGCGCCGGCCAAAACTGGTTCGTCGCCAGAGTAGCTGCGCATCTGAGGGTAAATTAAGGCGATTGCACCTACCGCGATCAGGCAACCCACACCCCCGATCACGATGGCCGGACCGGTGGTAAAAAGCTCGGCAGCCAGGCCGGATTCCACCTCCCCTAACTGAGGGCCGCCCATAAAGAAGATCTGATTGATGCTGGTCATGCGCCCGCGGATGTAATCGGGCGTCTGTAACTGGCGGATGGTGTTGCGGATAATGGTGCTGACCGAGTCGCCTGCGCCGGCCAGGATCAGCGCAAGCATGGTCAATGCGTAAACGCGCGACAGCCCGAATCCGATCGTCGCCAGCCCAAAGACCGTCACGGCGATCAGTAAAATTCGACCCTGGTGGTGGATGCGATCGCGCTGTGAGATGACCAGAGCAGCCGCTATCGCACCGATCGATTGGGCGGCAGACAACCAGCCGTAGGCTACCGCATCTACATGCAGGATGTCGCGCGTCACGTATGGCAGGAGTGTGTTTGCCGAGGAGAAAAAGGTGGCGAAGAAGTCCAGGATCATGGTGGCAAGGATGATCGGCGAGCTGAGGATAAACTGGATGCCTTCGCCGATGGCCTTGAAATCGATGCCGGAGGTTCGTACTGGAGCCGCGCGTAACTGCTGCGGTACCGGACCGATCAGCACCAGCGCGAAGAGAACGGCCAGGAAGGAGGCCGCGTTGATCCAGTATGCGAAGGCCTGACCGAGGTAGGCGATTACCAGGCCGCTCAAAGCAGGACCGACGACCGCTCCCACGTTGGAGGCAATGGAGTTCATACTGAAGGCGCTGGGCAAATCTTTGACCGGCACAAGGTTGGGCACCAGGGCCTGGCGCGCTGGGGTGTCATAAGAGACAGCCACTGCCTGAATGGCGGTCAGAAGGTAAATGTGCCAGAGCTGGATCACGCCGCGCTCGGTGAGGAAGGCCAGGGCGACGGCTACCAGCGTCATGGTGGACTGGGTGAAGAAGAGGATGCGCCGGCGGTCGTGAGTATCGGCCGCCAGGCCGCCCAGAAGTGAGAAAAACAGGATCGGCACGAGGCGCGCAGCGCCGATGCCGCTGACCGCGATCGGGTTGGAGCTAAGGGTGCGGATATGCCAGAACAGTGCCCACAGTTGCATTTGTGAGCCGGCGAAAGAGATCATCTGTCCAGCCCACAGCAAGGTGAAGCGGCGGTGCCGCAGCGAAGGAGGGTAATGGATTGACATGAGGAGGATCGGCCGCTTGAAAGGGTTTTGGCTTATACCGTAATTAGATGAATATTTGCCTCAAAAGTTATTATGTGCCCCAATCTCGTAAGTAAAGAAAATCGTAACCAACCGTACGATTGGACACTTTAGCAATAGGCGGGAGCATGCGCTTGAACTGGTTGCGGCGGATACGCTCGACGACCGTGTTCACGAAAGAGCTGGCAAAACCGGCGTCCACGCAATCATCAGGGCTGTAGCGCTGATCCACCAGGAGATAAAGCAACCGGTCCACTTCGGCATAGGTAAAGCCAAGCTCGCCTTCGTCAGTCTGTCCCTTCCACAAGTCGGCGGTGGGCGCTTTCGCAACGATGACTTCAGGTACGCCCATCGCCCGGGCGAGCTGGCGTACCTGGGTCTTATACAGATCCCCCAGGGGATTGATCCCGCAGGCGGCGTCGCCGTACAGAGTGGTGTATCCCAGCAGGATTTCAGTCTTATTGCCCGTACCGACGACGATGCCTTTGAAGGCGGCCGATTGATCGTAAAGGAGGATCATGCGTTCGCGAGCCATGACATTTCCGCGCCGGACGGCATCCATATCAGGGAAGCGGGCGAAGAGCGGGTCCACCATATCGGTGATGGGAATGGTGATAGAGCGCACTCCGGTCAGGTCAATCACCTGCTGAGCATGCTCTAGCGAGTCGGGCGATGAGGTTTTGTAGGGCATGCGCACCGCCAGGACGTTCTGTGGACCGAGGGCCTCGGCAGCCAGGAAGCAGGTAAGCGACGAATCCACCCCGCCGGAGACGCCCACCACGGCGTGCTCCAAACCAGCGCGGGTGATCTCGCTGCGGATGAAGTCTGTCAGGATCTGGCGGGCAAGATCGGTGTTGATCGTTAAATCGCTCATAGACGGATCCCAAAAAAGAAGCGTTCTTTATCGGCCTGATCTTCTATCCGCTCCGCTGTTCAGGATGCGGGTCATTTCACGCAACACCAGGGCGGTGCGCTCGTCGCGAAGCAGAGGCAGGCGGGCGCGGGTGCGGTGGAGCTGGTTCAGGTCGAGCTCGGCTTGCACCAGCGTTTCCTTGAATGCCGGGCCGCTGACCACCAGGTCCCCATTGGGGTCGAAGACGGTGGCTCCGCCGCCAAAGTGCAGCCCATCCTCGAAACCTACCCGGTTGGTGTGGGCAACGAAAGCGGTGAACAGACTGGCGTAGGCGCGGTTGATCTGTTCCACCCATTGTGAAGATTCGAGCTGAGGGGCGGCCGTGAGACCGCGGCTTGGCGAGGCCGAGGCAAACAGGAAAAGGTCGGCGCCGTCCAGCCAGAGAAGATACGGCGGTGACGCGTGCCAGAAATCCTCACAGATCAACATGCCCGCGCGACCGAAGCGCGTGTCGAAGGCGCTGACCGTATCACCCCAGGCGAAGAAACGCCCCTCGTCGAACAGTCCATAAGTCGGCAAATAGACCTTGTGGTGGACGTGCAGCACCTCCCCTTGTGAGAGGTAGGCCGCAGAGATGTAAAAACGGTGGCGTCGATCCTCATCCACGAAGCCGACCATCAGATCCAAATCGCGGCTGGCTTCCAGCAGGGGTTTGAAGATCGGATCGTCGGGCTCAGGATGATAGGCGATGGTTGGAGCCAGGTCCTGCAGCACATAGCCGGTCAGGGACAGCTCAGGGAAAATCAACAGGTCGGCGCCACGACCGCGCGCCTCGCGAATCCACTCCAGGTGTTTTTGGAGGTTGGCCTGCACATCTCCAAGGTGGGTATTAATCTGAGCAAGGGCAATATTCAATTTCATGGCTCAACCAAACCACACCTCGTAATATGGTTCATCGCGTTTCTGTATCGCATTTCGCGATCAGTTCAACCGGTAGCCGAGGTCATCTCCAAAGGCCGGCGCAGCGTTGTATACAGGCAGGCAAGCATGGACAGCCCGAGGGAGATCAGAGCTGCCCAGGCATCCAGATGGTACCCACGCCAGGCGGGCATCGGATCGGCGCGGAATAAGGCTGCTGCCAGCAGCAGCAAGGAAAGCCCCAGCCAGCCAAAGCTGGCCGCCTGTCCTGGATGGTGCAGCCTCGATCTGAGCAGGTCCAGGAAGACGAAAAGCAACGTAGTGATGGCGGCTTCAATTACCTGAAGGGGCCAGCGCGAGGCCATCACCCCATATTCGTCGCGGGCGGGGAGTGCCCAGGCGGTGCTCTCCAGGGGCGCTCCGTAGGCGCAGCCCGCCTGCCAGCATCCCAACCAGGCGGCCACCACCAGAGGAGGGACGAGCGGCATCAAACCGTCGGCCAGGACGCCAATGGGGACATTAACGGCCAGCGACCCCGCTGCCAGGCCGGTCAACCCACCGAGCAGGGCGCCCGGCCAGGCCAATCCGCCGTGCCAGAATGCCAGCATCTCGGGTAGATGGACCTGGTAATACTCCCAGTTGACCAGTACATAGGCGAGCCTGGCGCCGATCAGCGCAAGAACCATGGTCACGAGGCCTGCATCCAAGATTGCGCGCGCTTGCTTCAGCGGGGCGCGCCACACTGCCCACGTCAGTCCAAGCGTCCCGCCCAGCCCGATCATTAGTGCATACACATTCATGCCGACCCGACCATTGTGGTGGTGCTTCTCAAGCAATCATACCATGAAACGAAATCGGGATTCCGCTCTGTGCTGTGAGCGAAGTCATGCGAAATCCAATCCCAAGCACGGTATAATCGAATTAGAAGAAAAATCCGGTATTTTATTGAAATTCCATTGCGGCCAAGACTTCTTGCTCATTTTCATAGCCGTCGGGGTACGTCTCACGGGATGGCAGAGGAGGGACAGGATGGATCTGACCGAAGTGGCTTGCTGTGGTTTGTACTGTGGGTTGTGCGCCAGCCGCAGACGCATTCCCGAACAGGCAAACGCATTGCGTCAGAGTCTGCATTTGGAAGGGTATGATCTGGGATATTTCGATATCCCTGAGCTGGAAAATGTATTTTCGCAATTCTGGCAGGGCCTCAACCGGCTGGCTGAGACGCCCTGCCCCGGTTGCCGGGCAGGCGGCGGCAATCCGGGCTGCGAGATACGCCAGTGTGTTCAGGATCGCGGCGTGACCGCCTGCCCATTGTGCTCTGAATTTCCCTGTGAGCGTTTAGAGCTCCTTCAGCACTACCCGACTTTCCTGGCGGACGGCCGGCGGATGAAAGCCATCGGCATTGAAATGTGGATCGCGGAGCAGGAGCAGCGCGCGGAACGGGGTTTTTCTTACGCCGATGTACGCCATCCGACTGGCTAAACAGCAGCCAAAACGGGCGAGCGGCGTGTGCTCTTCAATCATTTCATCGGTGGGTGGCAGGAGATGAAGTGCGGGTAATTCAAGAAAGCGGTGCTTTGCTGCTAACCAAGCTCTCGGCTCCGGATTTGAGCGATCCGATGATCGAACGGCCGGAGCTCCTCGAGCGCCTGGACGTGTGCCTTAAGCGGCGAGTTACGCTGGTCTCCGCCCCCGCCGGGGCAGGCAAGACGACCATTTTGACGCGCTGGTCGCAGGGTTGCGGTCTGCCGGTTGCCTGGATCACCCTGGATCGTGGCGACAATCACCGCGTGGTTTTCCTGCGTTATCTTGCCGCCGCTGCTGTTCGCCTGGGATTAGGTCTGGATATTCAAGAACTCGCCCGGCTCAATGGCGAAGATCGCTGGGAGGAGGTTCTTTCGGCGGTCATCAATGCTGCGACTCAGGAAGGGCGGGAAGCTGCGCTGATCCTGGATGATTATCAGCTCATCACGGACGGTTCCGTTCACGCGTGTGTCTCATTCCTGGTGGAACATTTGCCACCCGGGTTGCATATCATCCTGAGCACACGCGAGGATCCGGATTTGCCCCTTGAGCGCTGGCGGGCGCGCGGATATCTGCTTGAGTTGCGTGCGAATGACCTGTTCTTCAGCCCTGAAGCCGCCGCGGAACTGGTGACACTACGGCTGGGATCCGAAATATCGAAAAAGATAGCGAAAGGCCTGCATACCTGGAGTGAGGGTTGGCCGGCGTTGCTGCATTTGATCACGCTGGCCGGTGTGCAGACGGAAGGCGATTGGGATGCATCCAGCCTTCTACTGGCCGGTCGGAGGTGGTCTTTCGATTTCCTGCGCACTGAAATTTTCACTTTGATGTCTGAGGAAGTGCAGCGCTTTGCCCTCCGTATGGCCATCCTGGATCGGCCGGATGCCGACCTCTGCGCCGCTGTCACCGGCGCGCAAGACGCCGATGACTACTTTTCCCGCCTGGAGCGCGCCGGTCTGTTGGCGATTGACGTACGCAGCAAGGGCGCGACGGCGCGCTGGTTGACCCCCTGGCGGGAGTTCCTGTTGGATGAGCTGGGACGCTCATCGAGCGATGAAGAAGCGGCCGATCTGCATCGCCGCGCGATGGAGGTCTTTATCCGTCGGAAGGAGATCTCCCAGGCCACCGCCCACGCTTTGCGGGCTGGTCAAACGCAAGCTGCTGTAGACATTGCCCAACAGGGGTGTCAGTGGAGCCTTTCTTCAGGCGATCCGCGCGATGCGGCCGATATTCTCCGGGAACTGCCAAGCGAGTTAATCCTGTCCTCCGGCCGGTTGTGTCTGTCTTCCGCCTGGGTGGCTCTGATGTCCGGGCGGTTCAAAGACGCTGACGAGCATCTGGCTGCTGCCGAGCGTTCTCTGACTCGGGGTGGAAGCGGCGAGGAGGGACGTTTCGCCGGAAAGAGCAATCGAAACGGCCAACCGGAGCCTTCCTCCCTGCGCACTGAGCTCAACCTGGCCAAGGCCTTTCTTGCCTGTATGAGGGGAGACGCGCTGGCAGCACGACCTCACCTGGATGCAGTGGAGGCCAGCATCCTTCGGGACGGAAATCTGGTTGCGCTGTATAAGCTGGCGAGCGGCATGGTGGAGCGCGTCTACGGCGAGCTGTCCCAGGCCCAAAACCTGCTGGCAGAGGCAGAACAGGCAGGATCGGCCAGTGGCAATCGTTTCTTTGTTTTAACCGCGCTTTACGAGCTGGCTCGTCTGGATGCGGAGCGCGGGAAGATCCATTCCGCTGCCATGCGATGCCACCGCGCCTTCAACATGACTTCCGGCAGGCCAGGAATACGTCAATACTATGGCGCGTCCTCGCTCCTGGAAATCGCACGACTCCATTACGAATGGAATGAGCTGGATGCGGCGGAACGCGCGCTGCAGCGAGGATATTCCCTCGCTAAAGGCTCGGGCAACCGGAATCTCTCCGCCGCCTTCGAAATTTGGACCGCCAAAATAGCCTACGCCCGCGGCCAGGTGGATAAATCCATCCAATGGCTCACTTCGGCCAACCGATCGTTAAAGAATCGGAGCGCAACCCCAGATCTTCGCGGCACCATGGCGCTACAGGCTGCCTTATGGCTGCAGCTTGGTGATCTGCCGGCTGCCGTGCGCTGGGCGCATGCCGCCGATCTGTACGCCAGCCAGATGATTGATCCGTCGCGGGAGACAGAATATCTCGTCCTTGCTCGCATCTGGTTGGCGCAGGCTCAAGCAGAGAAAGCAGGAAGTGTCCTCGAGCGGTTGGCGGAGCGAGCCGAGGGCAGCGGCCGTTGGGGGAGCCTCATATTGATTCTGGCTTACAAGGCGCTTGCTTATATGGCGTCCGGACAGACGCAATCGGCTGTTGCTGTGTTACAGCGGGCCTTGCTGCTGGCCGAGCCTGAGGGATATATGCGCACTTTCCTCGATTTGGGCGCGGAGATGGCGCGATTATTGTCGTTTGTGTGGGAGGAAATCCGCCGCGAATCGAACAGCGAGACGCGCATCGTCCTGGAAGACTATGTGCGCACCCTGCTGGCGGCTATGAACACCCACCCGGCTGAACCGTTCAAGAATACAGAGGCGGAGCCGTCGCCCACCCAGGCGCTGGTCGAGCCGTTGAGCAACCGCGAAGTGGATGTGCTGGTGCTGATCGCGGCCGGGATGTCCAACCAGCAGATTGCCGAGCGATTGGTGGTCTCAATCGGGACAGTGAAGTGGCACATCATCAATATTTACCGCAAGATGAACGTACACAGCCGCGCGCAGGCCCTGGCTCACGCCAATCGAATGGGTTTGCTACTCCGCTCGGATCGCAGCGAGCCACGACCAGGGGAGTTCGAGAAATACTTAGGGCAGGATACAGGCTGGAACGACTTGCTCCGCGATATGCGCAGTCTGGGCGACAAAGACATTTTCCAATCCACTCGCCTGCACTGATAAGAGACAATAAACCTACCCCAAAAACCTATCGAAAGGTAGGTGTAATCATCCGGCCCTCACCGTTACACTGCACATAGAGGATGGGGACGCCGAGACCTTCCCTTGTTGGCTCAAGTGGCCAACCCCAGCCCCCGCAAGGGTTGGCCACACCAACTGGAAACCAGTCGGGATGCCATGGCCAAATTGCGTCCCCATTATCGTGTCGATACCTTTCCCCATCAAAAACTCAGCCGAATCATCTGTAAGATAGGTTTTTTTCAGGATCGGATCGTGGGCGATTGACGCCGTACATAAGGGCCATCGACGGATGTTTCCAGCTTGTGTTCTTTTGTGCGAAATACGCTATACTATGGATAAACCGGTTCGCCGGCCGAAACCCAGATCATTCTCGAAAGGAGCGCGGAGATGCAGTTCACGGTTCGCGACTGGATGATTCCCCTGGTGGTGTACATCGATCCGGATGCTTCTGTCATGGAGGCTTTGGCGCAGATGCGCCGCCGCTACATCCACAGCCTGATCGTCAATAAGTCAGAGACGAACCCAGAATACGGCATCGTCACCTCAACCGACATTTGCGACAAGATTGTGGCGGCCGGGCGCGATCCGGCCAAGACCAAAGTGCGCGAGATCATGTCCTCGCCCTTGATCCTCGTCAGGCAGGATTGGACTTTGCAGCAATGCTCTCTGACGATGAAAGAACATCACATCCATCACCTGCCTGTAGCGGACGAGAATGGCAGCCTGGTGGGAATGATCTCGGCCACCGATTTCCTGGTGGCGGCGGAAGCAATGGGCCGTAAGCCTGGTGAGCAGCTTACCGGATAGCTCCGCCGCTAAATATTTTTTATTGTGATCGCCAGTTTTCGCCAGCCGGAACCGGGGAAGCACCCCGGTTCAGCATTATAATTACGGCAATGGCTTCCCGGAACCTCCATCTTCCGCTTCTGGTCCTGGTTATCGGGTTATTCTTACTCCCAATTCCTCATCCTGCAGAGGCTCAGGGCAGCAGTTCCGCTGAATTGATTGACGCCGTCAATGCTCTCCGCGCTTCCCAGGGTCTGACTCCTTTGCAACCGAATTCCATACTGATGGGTACTGCCCAGGCGCAGGCCAATTACATGGCTTCCATCGGTCAGGTGACCCATACGGGTCCGGGCGGCACAAGTCCCAAGGATCGCGCAATCGCCGCAGGATATGGGGGCGGTGCCACCATTTTCATTTCCGAAAATATACAGGAGGGCATGAACCTCTCGGCTGCCCAGGCCGTGCAAAACTGGACGGGGGATGCGCCCCACTGGAATACGATGATGGGGGCCAGTTACCGCGACATCGGGGCCGGGGTCGCCACGGCTGGCAGCGCGGTTTACTACGTCATCGACGTGGGTTATGTAGCCGGGAGTGCTCCGGCAAGCACGGCCGGCAGCAATGCTGCCGCTGGCGCACCTCTGCCCACGGCCATTCCCCTGGCGCCCCTGGTCACCGCGACGCCCAACAGTGATGGTTCACTGGTGCACGTGGTTGGGTATGGGCAAACCCTGGTGACCATCGCCCTGGCTTACGGCGTGAAAGTGGATGACATCCGCCAGTTAAATGGACTGCCGGCCACTTCAACCCTGATCTACCCCGGCCAAAAACTGATCATCCGCAAGGCCAGCCCGGCCACGGCCACGGCGACCATTACAGACACCCCGCTGCCAGCCACCGCTACTCCAACCGCGACCCGGCGTCCCCGCACTCCAACCCCAACGCCCACAAGAACATTGACGCCGACGGCCACCCGGCCGCCGCTCATCCCCGGCATGGACGACCCGGTCGTCCAGCGACGCGCCCTGGGAATCACCCTGGTGGTGGTCTGCACAGTGGGATTGGTCGTGGTGGGGGTCAGTTCGGTGCGCTCAAGAGCCTGAGCCCTTTCATCGGATGAAGGCAAATCCATATGGCGTTGTATGTGCGCGAAGTCGGCCCCACAGATGCTGCGACGATCCTGCTGATTCCCGGCGGTGGAACGGGAGGATGGTTCTGGGAGCCGCAGGCCGAACGGTTGAGCGGCGCTTACCATGTATTGATCCCCGATCTGCCTGAGCAGGGTCAAAGTATCGAGGAAGGACCCTTTACGATTTCCGACGCGGCGGATCGAATGGCCGGGTTGATTCGTGATCGCGCCCATGGTGGACGCGCGCATGTGGCTGGTCTTTCGTTGGGCGCGCAGGTTATCGTGCAGATGCTGGTCACCTGTCCCGATTTAATCATCCGCGCTCTCATCAGTGGTGCGAACGTGCGCGGGCTGCCCGGCGCTTGGCTGCTCAAGCCCTATTTCCGCCTGATGATGCCGTTCCGCGCTGTCCCTTTGTTGCTGCGTTTGAGTATGAAATCCGGCGGTATTCCCGACCGCTACTACCCGCATGTGCTGCGCGAGGCGAGGGAAATGACCCTCGACGCACTCACGCACATCACTTTAGAAAGCCTTAATTTCCGCTTGCCGGATGGATTAGAACATACTCGCGTCCCAGTTTTGATCCTCGTCGGCCAACGTGAGCCTGGCGCGATCCGCGCATCTCAAAAAGATCTATGCGCTGCCATCCCGGGCGCCGAGTGCCGCGTGGTGCCGCGCGGCATACACGCCTGGAACATGCAGTTCCCCGATCTGTTTACCGAGACGTTGCGGGCGTGGATCGAAAATCGGCCCTTGCCGGCTGAACTCCTTCCCCTCTAACAAATCCCAAAATGACTGAAGCGTTGATGATCGTCTGAAATCATTGCAACTTTTTTGGAGCATCATCATCTAAATTGGTGATAAAGCAGATTTTCCCGCGTTAGCGGAGAGGCTTTATGGCGAATTTAATCCGATTTGCTTATTTGGAGGTTATCTATGATTACCAATAACATGGCTGGTTGGGACCGAATCGCGCGGGTGGTGATCGCGGCAATTTTGCTCATCCTGAGCTTCGGCGGTTATGTGACCGGAGGATTGGGGCTGGTCTTCAAGATCATCGGCGTTGTATTCGCGCTAACCAGCATCGTCGGCTGGTGCCCGATCTACAGCCTGTTCAAGTTCAGCACCCGGCGCGCTTAAATCCATCGGCACCAAATCGGGCGGGCAAAGCGCCCGCCTGCACATTTAAGATCAAGAAATCAGATGGAATCCAGCGACGCCTATTTCGAACGTCTGACAGATACCGAAGGACCGATCCTGGTCGAATTCTGGGCAGCCTGGTGCGCACCGTGCCGGGCGATGCAGCCGTCCCTGCAGCGCCTGGGTGAAAAATTTCGTGAATCTCTGACCATATGGCAGGTCAACGCCGATGAGCAGCCCGATCTGGTGCGCAGGCTGGGCGTATATGGCCTCCCCACTTTGATCCTGTACCGCGATGGCCAAGAGGTGGCCCGGCGGGTAGGCGTACAATCCTACCGCGCCCTCGATGCCCTGGCGCAGGCTGCCGTGGAAGGGGGAGAAATCCCTCCCCGCAGCCCCGCGCCAGCAGACCGCATCGTGAGGTTAATCATTGCAGGGACGTTGGTGTTAATCGCTTCCCGGCTGGAATGGTCCTTTTGGCTGATGGTTTTGGGGGGTGCGTTTGCTTTCAGCGCGGTCTACGATCGGTGTCCGATCTGGCGGGCAGTGAATGAGCAGATAAAACGATTATATAAAAGAGAGCGGGCTTGAGCGCTCGCTCTTTATGATTGCCCATTGGGATGCGCTTCTGGCACTGTGGCAGTGCCAGGCTTAGTGCGGTATTTCAATCCACACGGTTATGCGCCCGCGCAATTTCTACATGATAACCCAATCCTTTTCTGAGTAATTGACATACCGTCCTCGGCTGGTATACTTACCTAGCAGTCGGCTGAGGAAACCGGCAGCATCTCAGGTCGGATTCGCCCGCAGGAGAGGAGTATGCGGATCATCCTCTTGCACTATGCCGCCCCGCCGGTTGTCGGCGGCGTCGAGACGGTGCTGGCAAAACAGGCCAGACTGCTGGCAAGCGCCGGGCACGAGGTGTGTGTACTGGCCGGTCGAGGCGCGCCGTGGGACGATCGCGTCCATGTTGAGGTGATTCCGCTGCTCGATTCCCGCCATCCACGAGTGCTGGCGGTCAAGGCCAGCCTTGACCAGGGAATCGTGCCTCCAGATTTCGAACCGCTTTCGGCTGAGATACGTGACCGGCTAAGCGAGGCCATGAATGGAGCCGGCGCAGTGATTGCCCATAATGTGGCATCGTTGCATAAGAATCTGGCTTTCACCGCCGCTTTGTATGAGCTTTTTCGTGCGCCAGGTTCCGCGCGCCTGATTTTGTGGCATCACGATCTTGCCTGGACGACGCCGCGCTACCAGTCTGAGTTGCACCCGGGTTGGCCCTGGGATTTGCTGCGCAATCCATGGCCGGGGGCCGTGCACGTGGTGGTCTCACAGGCGCGCCGGGAAGAATTGGCTGCGCTGATGGGCCTATCGCCGGAACGCATTCACGTGATCGCCGCCGGGGTGGATCTGCATTCATTCTATGGGCTGTCCCCTCGGGTGGCGGAGCTGGCCGACGATTTGCATCTGGTGGAGGCCGCACCGCTCTTGATCTCGCCGGTACGCATCACCCGGCGTAAGAATTTAGAATTGGGATTGAAAGCGCTGGCCGCTCTGCGGGAACGTATGCCTGCGGCTGCCTGGGTGGTCACCGGTCCACCAGGGGCCCATAACCCATCCAATCTCGAGTACTTTGAGGGATTAAAGGAGCTGCGCGATGGGTTGAACCTGACCGGCGCCGCGCACTTCCTGGCAGAACGCGTCCCCGAGGGATTGTCCGAGAACGGCGTGTCCGAATTCTATCGCCTGGCGGACGCCTTGTTGCTCCCAAGCCGCGAGGAGGGCTTCGGCATCCCAATTCTGGAAGCCGGGTTGGCCGGCCTGCCGATCTTCTGCGCCGATCTGCCTCCGTTGCGCGCCCTGGCGGGGCATCGGGCGGCGTATTTCTCGCCCGACGAGCCTCCTGCACGAGTCGCCGCACTTATCGCGAACGGACTGGAAAACGATCCGCGCTATCAGATGCGCGTGAATGTGCGCCAGAATTACACCTGGGAGGCGGTCTTCTCCGCCCAAATCGCGCCCCTCCTGGAGGAGGCATGAACGCACAGTCTGAGCGAATTTTCAACCCTTTTCGCCGTGTGTTAGTGCCGGTGATGGAAGGGACAGACGTTACCAGCGCCCTGGCTTTCGCCCGCCTGTTGGGCGGACGGGTTCATCTGCTGGGTCTGGCTTGCCTGGCCGAAGGAACTCCCCTTTCTTCTGGCACGCCCATCGCGCGCCGTTTGCGCAACTACCTGGAGCGATTGCGTGATAACGGCGATATCAAAGGGCGCAATACCGTGCGCGTCTCGTACAATCCCTGGCAGGATTTATTGGCGTTTACCGCCGAGGAAAGTTTCGACTTGCTGGTATTGGAATGGCCAGGGTTTTTAGGCGCGCTATCAGCGCCCCCGGCCGAGATTTTGACCCGCGTGCAGTGCGATGTGGCCCTGGTGCGCGGGCCTTGGAAGACGCAGGTTTACCCGCCCAAAGTGGTCATGCCCTTGCGCGGCGGGCCATACGCCGAGCTGGCCTTGCGCATTGGCCTGACGCTGCCTCACCGTGAGCTGCAGGTGCTCAATGTCGTACGCCCGGAAGCCTCCGGCGTCACCGAGCCCTCCTTTCACGGCCTGGAACGCATCTTTCCAAGCCTGCCGGAGGTCAAATATCAAAAGCTTGTCGCCGCCGATGTCACCGGGACGATTCTGGAAACAGCGCGTGAGGCGGACCTGCTGGTGGTGGGAGCATCGCCACGCTTCCTGAGCGCTGACCGCGCTGTCCCTACGCTGGCTGAGATTTTATTGCAGCAAGCCCCGTGCCCCGTCGTGGTCGTCAAAACCCGGCGGCCGTTGCCGGCAAAGTTTTCAGGGCTGGAGGGTGAACTGGCCGGCAAGGGCGCGATTTCCCTGCTGGTGGATAAATGGTTTGCCGAGAATACCTACCGGGCCGAGGAATTCGACGACCTGGACCGTTTGGTGCGGCTGAAGAGAGATCAAAACATCACGATCAGCCTGGCGCTGCCGGCCTTGAACGAGGAGGAGACCGTCGGCGAAGTCATCCGCACGATCAAGGGCGCGTTGATGGACGAGGTGCCCCTCCTGGACGAAATCGTGTTGATCGATTCGAACTCCACCGACCGCACGCGCGAGATTGCTGCAGAATTGGGGGTGCCCGTTTACATCCATCAGGAACTGCTTCCACGATATGGCGCACGTCACGGAAAAGGCGAGGCCTTATGGAAGAGTCTGCTGGTCACCAACGGGGACATCCTGGCGTGGATCGACACCGACATTGTCAATATCCATCCCCGTTTTGTCTACGGGGTGTTGGGACCTATGCTGCAGGATCCGCGCATCCTGTTTGTCAAGGGTTTTTACCAGCGCCCATTGCGCACAGGGGAGATCACCCACTCGAGCGGTGGTGGGCGGGTGACTGAGCTGACGGCCCGCCCGCTCATCAATCTGTTCTACCCCGAGCTTTCAGGAGTCATCCAGCCGCTTTCGGGTGAGTACGGCGGGCGGCGCTCGGCCCTCGAGCGGCTGCCTTTCTTCTCCGGCTACGGCGTGGAGACCGGCCTACTGATCGATATGTTCGAAACTTTCGGCTTGTCCTCGATCGCCCAGGTGGATCTGCTGGAGCGTATCCACCATAATCAGCCGCTGGAAGCGCTCAGCAAGATGTCATTCGTCATCCTCCAGGCGGTGTTACGCAAGCTGGAAAGGCGCTCCGGACGGCCGATCCTCGAAGAAGTCAACAAATCGATGAAGCTAATCCGTTATGTGGATGGGGATTACATGCTCGAGGTGCAGGATGTGGCGGAGGCTGAGCGTCCCCCGATGATCGAGATTCCCGAATATCAGGCTGCCCGCGCCGGAGTTAAATCAACGTAAATCCACCGCCCTGGGGAGTGTATCGGGTGATGACCGAGCTGTGGCTGATACGTCACGGGCAAACGGATTGGAATCTGGAAGGCCGCTTCATCGGCCAGACCGATCTGCCGATGAACCCAACCGGCTTTGCACAGGTAGAAGAGCTTGCCGCTGGCTTGGATGGACGTTGTTTCAGCGCCGTGTACAGCAGCGATTTGCTGCGCGCGCGGCAAACCGCCGGGATTCTCTCCCGCCGGCTGAGCCTGCCGGTTCATTATGATCCACGGTTGCGTGAGATCAGCCAGGGCGATTGGGAAGGGGAAGTGTTCGAGAAGATCACAGAACGTTATCCGCAGGTCATCGCTGCCCTGCAGACGGACCCGCTGCACGCCCGTCCGCCAGGCGGCGAGACGTTGGCCGAGCTGGATGCAAGGCTGCGGGCGGCCTTGGACGACATTGCCGCTTCCCATCCAAACGAAAGGGTGTTGGTTGTATCGCATGGGCTCGCCCTGGCGGTCGTGCTCGCTCACGCCCGGGGTCTTCCGCTCGAACGCGCGCGGGAGCTTGTGCCCGAAAACGCCGCTCCGGCCGTGGTAGCCTGGCCGCCTTCTGCCGGCTCAGACCTCGAACGGGGAGCCTGAGGATGGCGAGACGGCTTCCATCCGCAGCGAAAGCCATTGCCCACGAAATCCTCTTATCCCTTTACGGCCATGAAGTGGGTGAAAGAATCTACCGCCGGCTGGCGACATCGGTGACCGAAGCGTCGCCGCGGCTCGCTAGGCGAGTGCGCAGCGCCCGGGAAGGCCAGCCGCTGGATCATCAGGACGCATTTCTGATCACCTACGGCGACCAGATGCGCACCCCCGGCGAGGCTCCGCTCCAGACATTGGCAGCCTTCGCCCGACGATACCTGCGCGGTTTGGTCAGCGGCGTCCATGTGCTGCCGTTCTTCCCATCTTCATCCGATGATGGCTTTGCCGTGGTCGATTACTACCAGGTGAACCCCGAGCTTGGCAGTTGGGATGATCTCCGCACCCTCGGGGAGGACTTCCGCCTGATGTTCGACGCGGTGATCAACCACGTCTCCAGCCGCAGCCGATGGTTTCAGGGGTTTTTAGCGGGCGAGCAGCGGTATCGCGACTTCTTCATTCGCATCACACCGGATATGGACCTCACGCCAGTGGTTCGCCCGCGCGCCTTGCCCCTGGTTACAGCGTTCCAAACAGCCAGCGGGGAAGAGCGGGTGTGGACCACATTCAGCGCCGATCAGGTCGATCTGAATTACGCCAACCCTGAGGTCTTGCTGGCCGTCCTGGATGTGCTGTTGGAATACATTGCCAGAGGCGCGCAGATTCTGCGTCTGGACGCGATCGCTTACCTTTGGAAGCAAGCCGGCACGCCTTCGATTCATCTGCCCCAAACTCATCAGGTGGTGCGGCTCATCCGCGCGATGCTGGATTGGGTCGCGCCGCACGTCTTTTTGATCACCGAGACAAACGTACCGCACCAGGAGAACCTGTCCTATTTTGGCGATGGGACGAATGAAGCGCAGCTCGTATATAATTTCGCCCTGCCGCCCCTCGTGCTGCACACTTTTCTGTCGGGTGACGCTACCAAGCTGACCGAATGGGCCGCCAGCCTGCATCTGCCTTCCACGGAAGTCGCTTTCTTTAACTTCCTGGCTTCGCACGATGGCATTGGCCTGAATCCCGTGCGCGGTATCCTGAGCGAGGCGGAGATCGAACGCCTGGTCCGTTCCGCCCAGGAACGCGGGGGGCTGGTGGGGTTGAAGGCGGAACAGGATGGGAGTCAGAGCGCTTACGAACTCAATATCAATTATTTTGACGCATTGAACGATGCTGCTGCGGGCGAAACCCTCGATCTCCAGGTGAAGCGCTTTTTGGGCGCGCACGCCATCCTGCTCAGTCTGGCCGGACTTCCCGGCATCTATGTCCACAGCCTGTTGGGTTCGCGCGGCTGGCCGGAAGGCGTACGCCAAACCGGCCGCAACCGGAGCATCAACCGCCAGAAATTCGAGCGCGATGCATTGCTGCGCGAGTTGAGCGACGCAACTGGAAGACGCGCACGCATTCTGGCTGGTTTTGAACGGCTGCTGCGAGTCAGATCTTCGACGCCGGCTTTCGATCCCTATGGGGAGCAGCGCGTGCTGAGCGCAGGCAGCGGCGCTTTTGCCGTTCTGCGCCTTCCGCCTGACGGCAGCCGGCCGGTGTTGTGCCTGCAAAGTGTGCTCGCTCGTCGGCAGACTGTGCGCGTAGATGTACGCACCGTAAAGAGGCGGCACGGCGGTTGGCGCGATGTGTGCACCAACCAAATCATGGAATTGGGCGGGGTCGCCGAGATTCAACTGGAGCCTTATCAGGTGTTGTGGCTCCAACCCGAATGAGCGCTGAGGGAGGAGTGCAACATGCGCAAATCGGCAGCTTACCTGGAGAATATACCCATCGGTTTTGTTTCTACACGCTTCGTGGGCACGGATGGCGTTTCGCTGGAAACGGAAAAATGGGCCAGCGTGCTGGAGTCGCTGGGGCACCGTTGCTTTTACTTTTGCGGTGAAAGCGACCGGCCTCCCGATGTCACCCGCACGGTGCCCGAGGCGCACTTTAAACATCCCGATATTCAGGCGATCAATGAGGCGGCGTTCGAGAAGCGCCGCCGCCCGCCGTCAATAACCCGCCGCATCCTAGAGATAAAGGACTATCTTAAAGATCACCTGGCCGCCTTCGTGAATGAATTCGATTTGCGGCTGCTGATTGTCGAAAATGCGCTGGCCATTCCGATGAACCTGCCCCTCGGTCTGGCCATTACCGAATATGTGGCCGAGACCGGCTTTCCGGTCATCGCCCACCATCACGATTTTTTCTGGGAACGGAAACGGTTCCTGGTTAACTGTGTTTGGGATTATCTGAATATGGCTTTCCCGCCTCACCTGCCCAGCATCCACCATGTGGTGATCAACTCCTCGGGCGGGAACCAGCTCAGCCTGCGCACAGGAATTTCCAGTCTGCTGATCCCCAACGTAATGGATTTCGAACACGGCCCCGCCCCAGCCAACGGCTACGCCAGTGAGGTGCGCCGCAGCCTTGGCTTGCAGGAAAACGAGCGCATGGTCTTGCAGCCAACGCGGGTGGTGCAGCGTAAGGGCATCGAGCACGCCATCGAACTGCTCTCGCGATTGGATCTGCCGGTCGTCCTGGTGATCTCGCATGCATCCGGCGATGAAGGGTATTCCTACGAACGCTATTTGAAGGAATATGCCCGGCGTCTGGGCGTCCGAACCCTGTTTATTTCGGATATCATTAAGGAGCGGCGCGGTCAGACGCCCGATGGGCGTAACATCTACACCCTGCGGGATGTTTATCCGTATGCCGACCTGGTGACGTACCCTTCCGAATTGGAGGGCTTCGGGAATGCCTTTTTGGAGGCTGTTTTTTATCGAAAACCAATCGTGGTGAACAACTACTCCATCTTTGCCATCGACATTGCCCCCAAAGGCTTCGAGGTCATCACCTTCGATGGTTTCATCACCGATCAGACCGTGCAACGGGCGCGTCGCGTCCTCACGGATCCAGACCTGGCCCGGCGTATGACGGAGAAAAATTACCAGTTGGGGCGGCGCTATTATTCCTACAGTCTCCTCAAGCGCCGCCTGGAAACCCTGATAACGGATTGTTTTGGCGAGTAATATGCTACCTGAGCCCAGCTCACCCTATCTGCAGTTGTTGAAAAATCGAGTTGATCTGAGCGAAGTACCCTTCACCGAACGAGGCTCCCGGCTCCTCGTTCTGCGCGAACCGTCCGGACTGAGCGTGCGGCTGGCGGAGCGCTGGTTTAAAGCCGATCCGCGCCTCTCGGCTTACCGGGAGCGCCCGCCACTGCTGCAGAAGTTCAACTTCACCGACGGCGACGGCAACCGGTTGGAATTTACCCCGATCACCTATCCTCATCGGGTGGATTTTCAAACTCAGGTGGGACTCTTTTCGTTAACCTTCAGCGATGCCGAGACGCTGGTCATTCGCCTGCCCGAATCGGCCTGCGGGATCACCTTTCTGGCCAACGTCAATCAAGGGCAGACCGACCGACGGGGAGGCACCCTACATGTGACCGGCAACATCCGCCGCAATATTGCCTATACGACTAACCGCGCCATCCGCCGCAATGAGATTGGCCCGGATGGGGAGAATCATTTGAGCGTCTCCATCCAGGTGGCGGAAGGCGAACCTTCCGTGATGTTGCTCAACCTGACTCCCCGCCTGGGCTTCAACCGCTACATACCCAACGATCAGGAGATTTTCGCAGAAGCCGAGCGCCGCTGGCACGATTGGTTTGCCGCTGCCCCGCCGGTAGCCGAGCCTTATCGCGCCCAATACTACTTCGCCTGGTGGGTGATGCGCGCCGGACTGATTTCCAGCCGGTTCTACACCACCCGCGAGGCGATGACGCCTTCCAAAATTTATTACGTGGGGGTATGGCAGTGGGACGCGTATTTCCACGCCCTGGCTTACCGCCACGTGGACCGGCGTCTGGCGCAGGACCAGATTCGCATCATCATCGATCACCAGCGCTCGGATGGCCAGCTCCCCGATGCGGTCCACGACGAGGGCACGATCACTCACCTTGATTTCCCGGTCGATGCCGACGTGACCAAACCGCCCCTGCTGGCCTGGGCGGCATGGAAATATTATGAGACGCACCTGGACAAGGAATTCCTGGATGAAATCTATGAGCCGGCAGTGCGCTGGAACCGCTGGTGGTTTGAGTACAACGACCTCGACGGTGATGGGTTATGCGAATACCACCACCCCTACTCCTCTGGGCTGGACGACAGCCCATTGTGGGACGATGGCCTGCCCGTTACTTCCCCGGATCTCAACACCTATCTGTACATGCAGATGGAAAATTTGGGCCGGATAGCCCATGTCCTGGGCCTGGAGGAGGAATCCCGCCATTGGAACTTCATGGCCAGCCGTTTGCTCAAGCGTATGAACGAAAAGCTGTGGGACCCTGAGGCCGGGCTGTATTGGGCGCTACACAACGGCAGGCCGATCCGCGTGCGCACGCCGTTCAGCCTGTTCCCGTTGTTAACCGGCGCGCTCGAACCCAATGTGGCCGAACGATTGCTGGCCCACCTGACCAACCCGGCGTCTTTTTGGCCGCGGTATCCGGTGCCCAGTGTGGCCCTGGACGATCCCCAGTGCAGTCTCACCACCATGTGGCGCGGCCCAACCTGGGTGAACGTCAATTACCTGCTCATGGAGGGTCTGGAGCGCAGCGGTTATCGCGATGTGGCGGACGAGCTCTGCCGCCTGACCCTGGACATGATCAGCCAGCGACCGGATATTTACGAGTATTACAATCCGCAGGATGGCACTCCACCGCCCAAGGCGGCCACGACCTTCGGCTGGTCGGCGGCGTTGTTCATCGAATTGGCCATCCGCGCCTCGCGCAGCCTGGCGGCCCTGTAGACAGGTAGAATGCGCATCACGATCCCCTTCAGCGGGAGATAAGCCCCCGTTTCTTATAAAAATCTGTCAATTTGCGGAACTTTTTCCGACAATCCTGCGTATTGATTGATAGAGGATATTAAAGCGCTCCTCTGGATGGAGAAAGCTTTGGTATGGAATTCCTCGCGGTTATCGGAAACGGCCGGCAAATACCTGGCCATCTGGTCAGAGATCGTTTCATCCGATTGGACAATCTTTGCTCATCCGTTCAGTTGATGCTTTCCGCCGCCTATGGGGTTATAAATAATGTAAAAGTCGACCATAGCTGCCGGCTGGTTACAGGTAGGACAGGGGGAAGCCGCCCGACAACCTGAACGGGACTGTGCGAGAGCGGCAAATCGGGCGGTAGGAGGTGCAAAATGTTTCTCGTTTATATCGTGGTTGCCTTGTTCGGACTGCTATTTGGCGCCCTGTGTCTGCTGGGGTCGAAATCGGAAGTTTGAACGAATTTACAGCCAGTATGTTACTCGCCGCATCCATGACAGGATCAGGCAGGGATGATTGAACCGAGCGATCGGAGTTCCTCATCGGCGATTGGCATTTGGCGTTCCGAAGTGGATGCCGGCCGATTAGGCTCCCGGCGGGACAAGCGTATCCCTTATCGTTGCTGTGTGCGAGGCAGCGTACATATCCTTGCGCCAGGTGCGCAGGCGTGACCGCTCCCCCGACTGCATCAGTCGGGGGAGTTGCTTTTTGCGAGGATAGAATTCATACGCAAAAGAGCCCCGGACATTCGTCCGAGGCTTATCCCTCCCATTTTCCACCCCGATCTTGCGTTGGCAAAATTAGCGATCAGCGCTGGCGTCACCCGTCTCGGTTTCAGTCTCGGTTTCCATGGTTGTGTGCGCGTAAATCTGACGGGCTGTCCACACGTAAGGATAGGCCACGGTGGCAGTGCTTTCTACGGTGGGTTCGGTCGCTTCCGCGGTCTCGGATGCAGTCGGCTCCTCTGGAGGAGCTGCCATCCAGCCATGGACGCGGACAACCATGCCAACGGTGAGCTCTTCGGGTGTGGCCAGGGTGCTGCCATCCGCAGTTTGGAAGCGAATGACGGTGCCGGCGTTCACCACCACGGGAACGTCCTGGCCGAAGAAAGACTTCATGGCAGCGTTGCCGGAGACGACGTTCACCATGATCATTCCGTCGGCCAGCGCGGTTACGTCGCTGATCGTGCCGAAGAACAGGAAGTTGCGCACCTTATTAGGGGAGTTGCCTTTCCCTTTGAGGCTTTTATCCATGTTCTTGCCCTTACCGGGGGGCACTGGCGTGGACTGAGGATCTGTGGTGGCAACCACATAGGGCGTTTTATTCTTCTTGCCGTTGGGCGGGTTCTTATCGGCAGCCATTGCGGGCGTCACAGAAACGAGAGCGAAGGCGATGATGAAAAGGATTGACAGTGATTTCTTCATGGCTCTGTCCTTTCAGGAAAAAGGAGGATCAATTTCTTCACTCAGCATATAAAACGGTGGAATTAGGATTCTGTTACAAAAAACTAACTAAATACTAACTTCGGTTTGGGAAATTAACTTTTTCTTCCGGTGCGTCAATGTTCTCAGCCCCTGCGCGGGATCAGGGAAATGCATCGATCCTTAGCATTTGCGTCCTAATGGCCGTTTTGGTAAGAATCTTGCACATATCATCCCGTGACGCTTTTCTTATTGGCGATCATCTGTGTCCTTTGGTCATTCGTGTTTATAAGGTGAAGCCATGTTCGGTTTGATTACAGATATCGAGCGCGCCATGATCAAGCCTCTCGTCCCCAACGTTACACTCATCACCGGGCAGGTGATGTATACCTATCCGATGAAAGAAATCCTGACCTCCTTGCGAGAGCATTTGCTGGAGACTTTCGGCGAGCAGACCGTCGAGCTGGCGGTTGCGGTAACACGCAATGGTGATGTGGTCATCACCGCTTACGTCGCCCAAGAAGGCGAGCAGGGGGATGGAAACGCGCTGGAATAAATGGCCGCAGCGCGGGCGCGACCATCACAGCGCAGGTATCCCGCTTGCGCTGTGATTTTTAATCAAAACAATTGGCGGGAGGTAAACTAGGCGGTTGCAAGCCTGGTTTACAGTTTTAGAACCGCTGTTAAAATGGTAAAATGATCCACAGAGGTTTGCTGAAAATTTCGACAAGCGGGAACTTTTTACACAATCCTCACGTCAAATAAATGCTGTTTTTTATTAATTTGCTTCCATTGCTGGCGATCTGTTCTGCTGATCCATAAAAACTCGATAAGGGGATGCCCCGTACAACCGAAGGGAGAAATATGACGGATGTCGAGGTTTTACCCGCCGTCAGGCGGAGGGATTTTCATTTCGACCTGTTCATTCCGCTATTGATCCGCCCGCGCAAGGCCATGGAAACGATCAGCGCCCAGACGCGTTCCATCTGGTTGATGCCGCTGCTGATCCTCTCAGTGCTGGCGCTAGCCGCGGTGATGGTAGCCGGGCCTTTGCGCAGGCAAGCGCTGCTCAACCAGCCGGTTGAATATCCGCAAGGATACGAATACTGGCCTCAGGAAATGCAGCAGCAGTTCGAGCAGGCGCGCACAGCCGCCGCCGGGCCGATGATCACCCACGGCTTTCCGGCGCTGGCTGCCCTGACGGGCATTTGGGCGGGGTGGCTGATACTGGGCGCGTTGTTGCACCTCTCGCTGACCTTGTTAGGCAGCCGCGCAGGGAACGTCGCGGCCATGAATGTCGTCGCCTGGGCCAGCCTTCCATTTGGTGTGCGCTATCTGGTGCAGATCGCTGCCATGCTCGTCACCCGCCAGACGATCACGAAGCCAGGATTGTCGGGTTTTGTCCCGGCCGATGGCGGCAACCTCGTGTTGTTTCTCGGCTTCTTGCTCACGGCGGTCGATCTATATCTGATCTGGCAAATCGTCCTGATCACCATTGGCGCGCGCATCATGTCGGGATTGAAAATCGGCAAAGTGCTCGTAGGCGTGCTGGTCGCCGCGCTGGTCGTCCTTTTGCTGCGCGCCGTTCCCGGTTTTGTGGGCGCCAAGCTGGGAAGTCTGAGCATCGTGCGCCCGTTTTTCTTCTGATCGTTTTATGGAAAAGGGCCCGTTTATCCGGGTGCGCGGTCTGCGCAAGATCTATCCGATGGACGGTTTCGCCGTTCACGCGCTGGCTGGCGTGGATCTGGATGTGTCTGAAGGCAGCCTGACGGTGGTGATGGGTCCATCCGGGTCGGGCAAAAGCACCTTGCTGTATCTGCTGGGCGGGCTGGATCGGGCGACCTCCGGCAGCATCACCATTGACGGCACGGCTTTGGAAGGCATGGATGAGAACGACCTGGCCATTTACCGGCGGCACAAGGTTGGCTTTATCTTCCAGTCCTTTAACCTGATTGCCAGCATGACTTCGCTGGAAAATGTGGCTTTTCCCATGCGCTTCGCCGGCGTGAGCGGACGTAAGCGCAAGGAGCGAGCCATGGAAGCCTTACGCCAGGTGGGATTGGAGAAGCGCGCCCACCACCGGCCGACCGAGCTCTCCGGGGGGCAGCAGCAGCGCGTGGCCATCGCCCGCGCCCTGGTCATGGACCCGCCGCTCATCCTGGCAGATGAGCCGACCGGAAACCTGGACAGCGCCACCGGCTACGGCATCATGCAGTTGCTGTCCGAGCTGAACCGCGAGGGGCGCACCATCCTGGTGGTGACCCATGACGCACGCATGAACCGCTTCGCCAGCGATTCGGTGCACCTGTTAGATGGGCGTATCGTGGACGAGACGGAGTACGCCGCGGCGGTGGCCTCCCCGGGCGGCAGCCATGAAATGTAAAGTCATTTTTTGAGGGAGAGAGACATGGAATTGCTAGCCAAACGCGTACCGGTTTTGCTGTTAGCGCTCATCGTCGCACTGACCGGGCTGGGATCTGCCTACCCGGTCTATTCTCAGGACGGCATAAACGATCCATCCGGAAGCACGGGGACGGCAGAGAACGAGCAACTTCAGACGACGGAGACACAGGCCGACACACCGACGGCGACGGCAACGTCCACACCCACGCCCACCCAAACCACCGAACCTCCCCCGCCGCCGGGCATGCGTCCATTGGTGATGATCAATTCCTACACCGTGGATCAGGATACAATTACGCCCGGCAAAGATTTTAAGGTCATCCTCAAGTTGAAAAATGAGGGCTCACACAACGCTATTAATATCGTAGCTTCCTTCACCCCCGGGGATCTTATCGCAGTCAGCACCGGCGGCGCGATGACGATCTATCAGATCGCACCCGGTGAGACCAAGAGTATGGTGCAGCCGTTCATCGCCAGCCCGTCGTTGATCGCCGGCAGCGTGGCCAATATCGTCGTCAATTTGACCTACACTGACCAGTCCACGGGCGACGAATACAGCGCCGCCTTCAACCTGGCGTTGCGCATCGCTTCGCCCTACACTGGCCCGGCGTTGCCGACGAAGACGCCCACTCCTGTGCAGGTCTTCCGTCCACAACTGGTCATCAGCAGCTACAAGACGGATGTGGAGCCGCTCCAGCCCGGCACGCCTTTCACCTTAAATCTGGAGGTGCGCAATCTGGGTAACACCGACGCCAAAAGCGTGACCATGGTGCTTGGAGGCGGGGTGAACGTGGATGCGGCCTTATCTGGCACCCCCCAGCCGGGCGGTCTGCCGGGGGCTTCGGGCGAATTCACCAATTTCGCGCCGCTTGGCTCATCAAACCTGCTTTTCCTGGGCGACCTGGCTCAAGGCGCGGTCGCCAACGCGCAGCAGCGTCTGATCGTCAACACCACCCTCAACCCAGGGGCTTATTCGGTGAAGTTCTCCTTCGTCTATGTGGACGAGAAGGCCAACAAGTACGTAGACGAGCAGGTCATCACCCTGTTGATCTACCGCATCCCCCAGATTGAGATCAATTTTTACCGCCAGCCTGATCCATTGTTCGTCGGACAACCGGGTGTCCTGCCGATTCAGGTGGTTAACCTTGGACGATCCAGCGCGGTGTTGGGCAATCTCACCGCTGCCACCGACGGGGGTGAGCTGACCAATAACACCACCCTTATCGGCCCGCTCGATCCGGGCGGCTATTTCCCGCTGGATGCGAACGTGGTGCCATCCAAGGCAGGTCCCCTGGTCATCACCGTCACGGTGAGCTATACCGACGACTTCAATCAGCCTCAAACGATCACCCGCACGCTGAATCTCGATGTGCAGGAAGGAGGACCGTTGGGGCCGTCGATGGGTCCCGGCATGGGAGGCCCTGGCATGGCACCAGGAGGCGACGGAACCGGTTTACCCCCCGGGGTAGAGGGCGGGACTGCCGGTCCGGAGACCTTCTGGCAGAAGGTGCTCCGTTTCTTCAAGGGATTGATTGGACTGGACAGCGCCCAATCAACGCCCGGCGGTCCGGTGCAGCCACCCATTGAGCCGACCCCGCCGTCGAAAGGCCCGACCGTCAGGCCGATCCCGGTCGTCCCCAAAGGAGGGTAAGGGGTGCGCCTGTTCGATTTGATCGCGTTGATTGCCGAAAACCTGAGCCGGCGGAAGGGCCGTGTGGTCCTCACGGCCATTGGCGTGGTCATCGGTACGGCAGCCATTGTGGTGCTTGTCTCGCTGGCGATCGGCTTGCAGCGCAACGCTCAGCGTCAGTTCACCGGCATAGGTGATCTGACCCAGATCCAGGTCTATCCCAACTACGGCGAGGGCGGACCGATGGTCATGGCAGCAGGACCGGGCGGAAAAGCAGTCACCCAGGGCGGGCAACCGGTGAATCAAAAGCTCCTCACCACCGGCGCGCTGAAAGAGATTGCTGCCATCCCCGGCGTCAAAGCCGTCGTGCCGCACGATTATATCGGCGGCGGGCCGATCAAATTTGGCCGCCTGGAGGGTTGGGGCAGCATGCGAGCCATGGGCGTCGCGGACCTGGCTACGCTGGACTACAAGGTTCAGGCGGGCACCACACGCCTGGAGAAGGGCACCGCTGTGGTGGGCGCCGATTTCGCCAAGAACTTCATGGATCCTCGCCTGCGTCCAGGGCAGGAACCTCCTCCACCGCCCGATTTGCTCGATCAGCAGGTCAGACTGACCCTGCAGCGCTGGCTGCCGGACAGCCAGACGCCGGTCACCAAGACGGTCGTCCTGCGCGTGGCAGGCATCCTTGCCAAAACAGGCAATGAGGCGGACGTTTCATTCTTTATGAATTTCGACGAAGCGACCGCCTTCAACGAATGGATGCAGGGCCGGCGCATCAACCGCAACAAAGAGGGCTACAACAACCTCATCGTGAAGGTCGACAGCGTAGATCAGGTGCTGGAAATTGCCAAGCAGATTAACGATATGGGCTATCGAGCCGATACACCGCAGACATTCGTACAGGGGATCAACAGCTTCTTCCTACTCATGCAGGTGGTCTTCGGCGGTGTGGGCGCGGTGGCCCTGCTCGTGGCGGCTATCGGCATCGCCAACACCATGACCATGGCCATTCTGGAGCGCACCCGTGAGATCGGCCTGATGAAGGCCATTGGAGCGACCAACCGGGATGTGCTCAGCGTGTTTCTGGGCGAAGCAGCCGGCATAGGGCTGATCGGCGGGTTGGGAGGCGTGCTCATCGGCTGGGGCGGAGGGAAAGTGCTGAACGTCTTATCCGTCGCTTACCTGGCCGGACAGATGTCGCAGGGTTATGGCGCTCCGCCGGGCGAGTCGATCGTAACCCCGCTATGGTTGCTTGGTTTTGCGCTCATTTTTGCCACCCTGGTAGGGTTGCTGTCCGGTCTGTACCCGGCGTTGCGCGCCGCAACCTTATTGCCGGTCACTGCTCTGAAATACGAATAGGCCGAGATCAGGTTTTGGCTTCCGGTTTCATTGGGATGATCAAGCCGAGCTGGCGGCAGCGGGCCACCGCCGCGCTGCGATTGCGCACGTTCAGGCGCAGATACGCGCTGGAAAGCAGGTTGCGCACCGTCGAGTTTGCCACGCACAGGCGTGCCGCGATTTCGTAGGTGGTCAGATCGGGGTAGGCCGCGCACAGCGAGAGCACTTCTTGCTGTCGGGTGGTGAGCAGCGGCCCCAGCTCGCCGGATTGACGCCTGAGCAGCTTCTGGTGAACGGCCTGCGAAAGGTAAATTCCCCCGGCGGCGATCGAGGTAATCACAGAACCAAGCTGGCGGATCGAAGCCTGGTCGTCTTTCAGGATATATCCGCTGGCCCCGGCTTCCATCACCGCTTTTACCAGCGTGTACTGGTTGTGCATGCTGATGACCAGAATGGACAGCGTCGGGTAGACTTGCAGCAATTTGGGTATCAGATAGAGAATGGGATAGGGATTGGCGTTCTGAGGAGAGGTGGGCACGGTGACGTCCAGCAGCAGGACGTCGGTGGGGTGCTCTTTGAGCATTGGCTCCAGCTCCTCGCCGAAGGAAGCCACTCCAACGACCGAGATTTCGGGAATACTGCTCAGGCGGTAGAGGTATCCATCCACGATGCTCTGGTGATCATCCAGGATGGAGACCCGGATTTTGGCGGCTGGTTTCATATTTCGATTGTATAACGGAAACACTGAAATTTCTATTTCCGACGCGCGTAGAGACAGAAAACGGTACAAATGTCTAGCTGAATAGCTGTATAGACTATTTCCAATGTCCGTGAATCGAGATATAAAGAATGTAACCACACAGGTGAAGCGAGAGGTCGAAAATACAGCTTTGAGATGAGCTCACAAGGGGAAAGCTCATCCAATCGTCAGGGTTGTGGGCGCATGCATGGACGCTCACAACCTTTTTATTCCTATTCTGTCCAGGTTCTTTCGCAACTCGGGAACCAAATCCCCGTATTGGGTATATAAGAATAAAAAGAAGGGGTGCGAAAATGAAAATTCATGGATTTCTCGGCTTATGGATCGGCGCAGCGCTGTTGGCCGGCTGTATTTCCCCATTCAATGCCATCGTGGGTTCCGGCAAGATGGTTTCTGAGACGCGTGAGGTTTCGGGGTTTGATACCGTGGCGCTCAGCGGGGTGGGTGATTTGACCATTATCCAGGGGGATAAGGAGGGATTGACCATCCAGGCTGAGGACAACCTACTCCCGGAGCTGACCTCAGAGGTGCGGGGCAGCACTCTTTACCTGCAAACCAGGAATGGGGTGAACGTCATGCCGACCAAGGGCATCCAGTACACGCTGCATGTCAAAAACTTGCGCGGGGTCAACATTTCGGGGTCGGGGAGCGTGAGCGCAGATAGGCTCGTCACGGCCGGCCTGAATGTGAACCTGAGCGGCTCCGGCAGGGGCAACCTGAGTCAGGTGGATGCCCAATCGCTCGACGTGCGCATCTCAGGCTCGGGTCGCTTTGACCTTTCTGGTCAGGTCGATTCGCTGGATATCGCCATCAGTGGCTCGGGGAAGTTTGACGCCGGGGAATTGCAGACGCGCCAGGCGCAGGTCACCATCAGCGGTTCGGGCAGCGCAACTTTGTGGGTGGAGGACAACCTCTCGGCGCGCATCAGCGGAAGCGGGCGCATTTCCTATTATGGATCGCCGACTATTTCGCAGAGCGTCAGCGGCAGCGGTTCGATGACCAGCCTGGGCATCAAATGATCGGTTAGAAGCTGCCCACCGCGGCGGCCACGTCGTCAAATTGCTTGAAATAAGGGCCGATCCCGACCAGTTTCATCGAGTCGCGGATCGGTTCTTTGAGCCCAACCAACACCACCTCCCCACGGTGCCACCGCCGCGAGGTCTTCTGCGCCCGGATGAGCGTCCACCAACCGGCGCTGGAAAGGAAATCCACCTCGCTCATGTCGCAGACGATGCGGAAACGATTATTGATCTGCAAGTCGGTGAGCACCTGAGCCAACTGCGGCGCAGTGAAGTTATCGATGCGTCCCTTGACCTTCACAACGTCACAGCGCTTGAATTGCGTAACTGTGCACTCCATGGGCTGGAGCCTCCCTGTACAGACCCAATGTCACATGTAAACACCGATTTTCCTGTTTATTTTGTCGATCAGAAAGCGCCCGCTTTTCTGAAGATCATCCTTCTGCCCCGCTCTTATCGTTACCAGTTTGTGGAGATGATAAACGCCTGCCGCAATGCTGTTTCCCATCAGTGATGCAGTTCGACCTGCTGGTCATCCCCACGAGCATCTGGTATCGAGCGATTCTCCCTCCTGGCCCATCCAATCATGGAAGGAAACGCTGGCTTACAGGTTGCGCCGGTAAACCCGATGGACGCGGTAGGGTTTACCGCCCATGCGCAGGATGTCGCTGCGCATCTGGGAAGCCGTCTCTGCGTTTTGGGGGATATCGACGTATTTGAAGTGGTACACGTCCATCAGCTTAAGCATCTCGTTGTAAAGTAAGGCGTTTGCACCGCGCCCATGATACTGGGGCAGCACGCCTCCGCCATTGGCTGTAACCCAGGTGGTGCGGCGAATCTCCAGCAATATATCTGCGATTGCCCAGGGCGTCAACCGTCCTTTAGCCCGTTGGAGAGCAGCTGAGATGTCCGGGAATGCAAGGGCGAAGCCGACGACCTCATCTTTGAGGGTGATGATCTTGATCAGATTGGGATCGCCGATGGTCAAGAGCTGGCTGACCATGAAATCTACTTCGCGGGGCGTCAGGGGATAATATTCCCAATTTTCTACGAAGGCATGGTTGTAAGCCTCGCCAATGCGATGAGCCCAGCTTACCAGTTCGCGTTTATTCTTGAATGGGTGAACCTCGAATTTGTTCCGTTCCATCACCCGGCGGGCAATTTCTTTGATTTCCCCAGGAAAACGGAAGGTGGTGGTTTCCAAAAGGAAGGAGGTGAAGTCCACTTCTTTCACGAATCCCAGGTTTTCGACCAGGCGAGCATAATATGGGAAATTGTAACTGTACATGTTCATCATCTGGCGGTACTGGAATCCGTCGATGAGGATACCATAGCCATCGAAGGATGCCAGCCCGCGCGGACCGACGATCTCGACCAGGCCGTGTGCGTGCGCCCAATCGAAGGCGCGCTCGAAAAGCGCCTGTACCGCTTCGGAATCATCCTCGCTGTCGAACAGGGTGAAGTGAGCCTGTTTTTTCCCGTGATATTTATTGAAGTGGTCATTGTTCATCACCCCCAGACGAGCCACATCACGGCCGTCGCGCACGGCGATGAAGAATTCCGCCTGGGAATGCTCGTAATAAGGATGTTTCTTGGGGTTTAACATGGTCTTCACGTCGCTGATGAGCGGCGGGACGAACTGAGGGGTATCCTTGTAAAGGCGGAACGGGAGCATGACGAAGCGATGAATCTGTGATGGGTTGGAAAAGTCGACTTTCTCAATCGTGAGCATCATCTCATCCCTACATCTGGTATTTGACTTTGGTTTTAACTAGCAGGTGTTTCACAGAAAGCGGGTTGTACTGCACCCAGTAATATAACCCTCTTTGTGAATATGGGATACAGGAATGGGCTGAGAAATTATTACAGCGTTTTAGAAGTGAAAAAACGCCCTCATTTCAACCAAAACTCGATGACCGAATATAATTCATCCAGAGTTGAGAAAAGATCCTATGCAAATAAAACCGTTTTTGGTATGGGTACTGATGATATCCCTCCTTGCTTCCTGCGCCGCACCGGCCAAAAGCTCATCGCAGACATCAACCTCGCCGGTATCCGCGCAGATCACGGTGATGGCGGCTGCCTCGCTCACGGATGCGTTCGAGGAGATCGGGCGATTGTATCAAGAACGCCATCCGGGCGTAAAAGCGGTGTTTAATTTTGGCGGCTCACAGCAGCTTTCGCAGCAGATCGCTCAGGGTGCCCCGGCTGACGTCTTCGCCAGCGCCGACAGCAAACAAATGGAGGTAGCGGAACAATCCGGCAGAGTGGCGGCCAGGGATGTGGTTGCCTTCGCGCACAACCGCCTGGTGGTCATCCTTCCTCGGAGCAATCCGGCCGGCATCACCCGCCTTCAGGACCTGGCCAGGCCGGGGTTAAAGCTCGTCATCGCCGCGGAAGAGGTGCCGGTTGGGAGCTACACAATGATTTTCCTGGAAAAGGCTTCTGAGGATGCCGCCTTTGGCGCCGATTTCAAGCAAAAAGTGCTGGCCAACGTTGTCTCCTATGAAGAAAATGTCAAATCAGTGGTGAGCAAAGTTGAGCTGGGCGAGGCCGATGGCGGCGTGGTCTACATCAGCGATGCGAGCGGGGCAGAAGCCGATAAGGTGCGACAAATTCCCATCCCTGATGCGCTGAATGTGTCGGCTGATTACCCGATCGCCGTATTGAATGACAGCCGGCACCCATCCCTGGCAAGAGATTTTGTGGATCTGGCGCTCTCCGCCGATGGGCAGGCCATCCTTGCGAAGTACGGGTTCATTCCGGTAAAACCGTGACGGCAGCAGCCTTGCCTTCCAGTACATTTCGACCATTGAGCTTTTATCTGGCGCCAACCCGGACGTGTTTCGATGGATAGTTTCAGGTGCCTCGAAGCTCATTCAAATTTTATGTTTCCAAGATGATACAATTTGTATCGATGGTTTTAAATTGAAAGCGTCAAGCCTGGAGGAAGATGGATTCCAGGATGGAAGATAATAAGGCGACGGAAAAATCCATAAGTTGGTGGGCGCGTTTGAACGATCTCGTCGGTGGCTTAAAGCTCTCCGAAGGGCTTTTGCAGGTAGTTGCCGCTGGCCTGGTCGGCCTGGGAACCGGCGCGGGAGTCTGGCTGTTCAAGCAAACTTTCGCGTACATCCACATTCTGCTTTTCGATGATCTTGGCGGCCTGCTGACCCGCCTGGCAGGCCGTTGGACGCTGATATTCGTTCCGGTGGTGGGCGGACTGCTGGTCGGTCTGATCAGGGTTTATTTTGTCAAGGCTGAACGCCATGAAGGAGTGGCCGGCATCATGGAAGCCGTGGCGTTGGCAGGTGGGCGCCTGCGTTACCAGCGCATGCCACTCAAGGTGTTTCTCTCAGCGCTTTCCATCGGCAGCGGTGCTTCAGTCGGACCGGAGGATCCGTCGGTGCAATTGGGGGCCAACCTGGGCGCGATGTTTGGTCACTGGCTGCACTTCTCGGATGAACGCGTCCGCGCCCTGGTGGCAGCTGGGTCGGCCGGTGGCATTGCTGCGGCTTTCAATGCACCGATCGCCGGCGTGTTCTTCGCCTTGGAGATTATTATGGGCGAACTGAGCAGAGGCGCCTTGATGATTATTGTCTTGGCGGGGGTGGTCTCGGCGGCGTTCATCCAGGCAGTTTCAGGGGCGCAGCCAGCCTTCGCGGTCCCCTCATACGCTTTAAACTCTGCCTGGGAATTGCTTTTGTATCTTCTATTGGGTGTGTTGGCGGGGGTGATCTCAAGCGCCTATATCCGTTTAATCTATCTGTTTCATGATGCCATCCAAAGAGTCAAGATTCCCCTTTGGTTAAAGCCGGCTTCGACGGGTCTGGCGCTGGGATTGGCCGCTCTATTCCTGCCGAATTTACTCGGCACCGGCTACGACAGCATCGAGCTGACCCTCAATGGAACTCGTATGACATTGGCCTTCTTGCTCCTGCTTCTAGTGGGCAAGCTGATTTTCACTCCGCTGAGTCTCGGAGGCGGTTTCACCGGCGGAATGTTTGCTCCTTCGCTCTTTCTTGGGGCCATGCTGGGCGCCGCCTACGCCCATGGTATGCAGATACTGCTGCCAGGATTGAAGATTGTCGCGCCCGCATTTGCGATGGTCGGCATGGCGGCAGTGCTGGCTGGAGCGGTCAATGCACCTCTTACCGCCATATTGCTGCTTTTCGAGATGACCAACGATTATCGTATCATCCTGCCGTTAATGATTGCGGTGGTGGCCGGATTAGTAGTCAGCCAACATCTGACCCATGAGTCTGTCTATACCCTGGCGCTGCTGCGCAAGGGCATTCGCCTCGAGCGGGGTCATGATGTGGAGGTGTTACAGGGGCTCAGCGTCCAAGAGGTCATGCGCAAAGATGTAACCACCATTTACGAGGACGATACGCTGGCAACGGCTGCCGATCTATTGTTCAAGCTGCACCGGCACGGGGTGGTGGTAGTCGATCATGCAGGAAAGCTAGTGGGCGTATTTGCCTTGCAGGATCTCAATAAGGTTGATCCTCAGCAATGGCCCAATTTGAAGGTTGGGGAGATTTGCACGCATGGCGTGCTGGTCACTCATCCGGACGAGACATTGGGTGAGGCTTTACAGCGCATGAGTGCGGCTGACGTCGGACGTCTTCCGGTGGTCGCGCGTGAAGACCCCCGGCATATTCTTGGCATCCTTAGACGAGCGGACGTGATTCGCGCCTACGATATTGCACTCACCCGCCGGGTCACACTGCGAAACCGGGCTCACCAGGTTCAATTGGGCACCTTTAGCGGAATGGATGTCGAGGAGATTTTGATCGCCGATGGTTCCCCTTGTGCAGGCAAGCGGATGAGAGAAGTCCCTTGGCCTCACGATTGTGTGGTTGCATCGTTACAACGAGATGGACAGACGCTCATCCCGCGTGGAGACACACAGCTTCAAGCTGGCGACCTGCTACTTGTAGTTGCCGAAGGATCGGCGCGAGAAAAGGTGTTACAGGTGTGTCGGCCGGATAGAACCAAAGGGACTTCGCCATCGCACAGAGCGGCGGAACACAAATGAAATAAAAACCGGCGCGGAGGACTTTCACACCATCAGCCAGTCACCACCCATTGTGGCTTTTAACCGAGCGTGAAATCCTAAGGGGTAATCAATTCGTCTCTCCTTTGAGAGATTCCAAAACTTTCCAGGGTGGGTTATGATTGGGTAGATCGGCAAAGTCGGATCGAGGGCCATGCAAGCGGAAACCAAACGACTCATTTTGCTGGCGGATGATGAGACAGCCATAACCGCCAATTTGGCAGCGTTTCTGGAGCGGGCCGGTTTCCGCGTGATCACGGCCGGCGATGGCCAATCCGCCCTGGAGCAGGCGGCCAGTCACTCCCCGGAGCTGATCATCCTCGACGTGCTGATGCCGCAGCTGGATGGACGGGAGGTGTTGCGCCGGCTGCGTCATTCCGGCGACTGGACGCCGGTAATCTTGCTCACGCAGGTGGGCGAATCCGCGGAACGAGCCCTGGCCCTCGAAGAAGGCGCCGACGATTACCTGAACAAACCCTTCGATCCGTACGAGCTGGTGGCCCGCATTCATTCCGTGCTGCGCCGCGCCACGCCTGGTCGTCCGTCGCTGGCCAGCGCCTGGCAGCTCTCCTGTCATGCAGGCGATCCACAACGCGCCCTGATCATCGATCGTCGAGCGCGACGCGCCACGCTCAATGGGCAGGTGCTTTCCCTCACCCCAAAAGCCTACGCACTACTCGAATATATGATGGTGCATCCAGATGAATTGCTCACCCGTGAGCGTCTGCTCGACGCCGTATGGGGCTGGGCTTATCCGACCGGCACGCGCACGGTGGATACCCGCATGGCCGAACTGCGCCGGGCGTTGGATGACGATCCGGGGGCGCCAGCTTTTATCGAAACCCTGCCGGGGGAAGGATACCGTTTCATCGCTCCGGTAAAGGCGGCGGCGTGAAGCGAAGCTGGCTGCCCTGGATTCTGGCGGTAACCCCGCTTCTTCTGGCGTTGGCTGCTGGCCTGTGGATTCAGACGCGTTACCATCCGTTACCGCTGCTGGTGGTGCGCGCCGATCCGGGCACCTGGCTGTATGTTATAGGGGGGCTGATCAGCGCCTTGGCGCTGCTGTACTTGGCCGGTTCTCAGCGGATGCGCTGGCGCAGCCGCAAATTCATCGAGGAGGAACGCGCGGCAGCCGATGACGCCCGCCGTCGCTTCCTGCGCCGCCTGGATCACGAGTTGAAAAACCCACTCACCGCGCTGCGCGCAGCGCTGGCCAACCTGAGCGCAGAAATTACCACCTCGGATGGTGAGCGCACCGCCCAGGATGCGCAGCGCCTCGTCGAGCGCCTGAGCCGGCTGGTAGCCGACCTGCGTAAGCTTTCTGACCTTGAGGAAAGGCCCATCGAGCAGCTCCCGGTTGATCTGGGCGAATTGCTGGAGGAAGTGGTGGAGGCCGCCAGCAATCACCCGGCCTATTCCCGGCGCAAGGTGAGCCTGGTGGTCGCCCAGGTTCCCTGGCGTTTGCCCCCGGTGACCGGAGACCGCGATCTGTTAAGCCTGGCGTTTTACAACTTGCTCGATAATGCTCTCAAATTCACCCGCGCCGATGACGCCATCGAGGTGCGCGCGCTCGAGGACGGGCATTCCCTGTTGGTCGAGGTCGCCGACACCGGCCCAGGCATTCACCCAGACGATCAACCGCGCATCTTTGAGGAGCTGTACCGCGGAGCGAATGCAGGCGGCAGCGAAGGCAGCGGCCTGGGGCTGGCCCTGGTGCAGCGAATTGTGACCAGGCACGGCGGCAGCGTGGCGGTCCGCAGCCGTGCAACCGGAGAAGGGGGCGGCGGGACGGTCTTCAGCGTGCGCCTGCCGCAGGCCTGATTGTTTCAAATTCGTAACAGGACAGTGACAGGCCGGTAACATCCCTGTGGTATGCTCAAATTCAGGGAAGGGGAATTCAGGCCGGTTTGCGCGCTTGCCCGGTTCCCATGGAGGCACAACCCGATGAAGCCCAGCTCAAAGGTCCTGGCAGCTCTCACCCTTTCCGCGGGTCTGTTGTTGGCGGCCTGTGGCAGTTTGACTATTGAAGTGCAAATGCCGGGCGGCGCGCCCCAGCCAACTTCCTTTCCAACCCCTGCAATTCTTTCTCCCACGGCCACCCGGCAAAGCCCGACGGCATCGCCGACACCCACGATCATCAGCACGAGCCAGTCCGATGTGCGCCTGGGCCCCGGCACGCCGGTTACCGTCACTGCCATCCACATGCTCGACCAGGAGATGGGCTGGGCCATCGGCCAGGCCAGCGGCGACACATCCGCCCGCGTCTTTCGTACGGTTGACGGCGGCTATTCCTGGCGGGATGTGACCCCTTGGCGCGCCTACGACCTGGCCGAGGGCGAGGACGTCAGCGCGGTGGGTTTCTTTTCGACCGCCCAGCGCGCCTGGGTGGCTTTCTATCGGCGACCGCCTGCGCCACGCCCGATCAGTGCGGTGGTCTGGTACACGGCCGATGCCGGGTCTTCGTGGACCGCAGGCCAGCCGCTGGATTTAACCAACCTTCCCCTGGATCTCTACGTCCCATCCAATATGGGCTTTACGGACAACCAACATGGTTGGCTGTTGGTGCATCTGGGCGTGACCGCCGGGCGCGATGCGGTGGCTCTGTTTACCACCCAGGATGGCGGCATGAACTGGCAACGCAGCACTGATCCGGGGACTGGAGCATTGAGCGATGCCTGCGCCAAATCGGGCGCGGCCTTCAGGGATGCACTCAATGGCTGGATTGTGGGGGACTGCGGCGGGATCGTGCCCGGCGTTTACCTGTTCAAGACATCCGACGGGGGGCATACCTGGCAGCCCCAGCGGTTGAACCCGCCGGCGGATTTTCAGAACCTGTATCAGGATGCGCGCAATAGCTGCGGCGTGACCACCATCGAATTATTGCCGGGTAGATTCGGTTCTATGCAAGTGCGCTGCTTCCCAGGAGGAGCCGCCCGGGCGCGATCCTGGCTTTATACCACGCTGGATGGCGGTCAGACCTGGACGCCGTACGCGCTACCCACCGCCTATGGTAGCGTGCAATTCCTCTCTCCGCTGCAAGGCTGGTATCTGGGCGCCAGCAGCACCGAAGCCACTGCGGAGATCCGCCTGTACCGCACAGTTGATGGGGGCGCCACCTGGGAGCCGATCGTCAGCCTGGGATGGACGGGCGCTTTAGATTTCGTCAACAGCCAGAGCGGGTGGGTGGCAGCCCGGGCCGGAGACGCCCAGGCTCTGGTGGCGACTTCCAACGGCGGCCTGGCCTGGCGCGAAATCAAGCCCGTGACCGCGCCCTGAATGAAATTTTGCGGGCCCATCCCTCGGTGTAGAAAGTTGGGAATGTGATGTCAAGGCAAGAGATGGCGAAAATCATCGTTGGGTTCATGATCCTGGCTGGATCAGGACTGCCATCTTGCGCTACTACAGTGGAAATCGAGGTGGAGGAAACGACCTTCCCTAGTAAGACCGCCATGGCGGCGGTCGAATCCCGGAAGGATCATCCCACCCCCACTGCCGCCATAACAGTCGGGGCACCGACAACTCAAGTTACTCCGTTATTACCGCCAATTCAGCCAACAGGCAGTCGACCCTACGAGGTCCTTTTTACCACACCGGCCGGCGAGAACGGACTGCATTACGAAGGCGTCGACCAACCGGAAAGGTTCAGGTGGGGACCCACGGCTTTCACTCTTGCGCCCGATGACAGTTTTTGGATTGTGGATGGACCCGGGCAAAGGCTCATGCATTTCGACACCAACGGGGCGCTGCTTGGAAAGATTAATTATCAGGATTTCGCGGTCGGTGTGAGCGATGTGCATACCTACGCGGGGGACATCTATGTGCTCGACTCGGCCGCAGTGCCGCCCAAATTGTTCCGCTTGAGCGAGGATGGCAAGGTTTTGGCGAGCTATGGTCTGCCCGAATCGTATCAACAGACCTACGGCCTCCTCAGAACCTTCAGGGTGGGCGAAAAGGGGGAGATTATCGCTGAATACGCGGGCAGCAAGCTGGTCGAGCTGGTGGATGCTCACGGCCAGCAAACTTTTCGCGAGCTGGATGGGTATATTTATTATGGCAGGATTTACCGCAACCTCGGGGCCGGTGCAGATCCATACCATGCCTTTTTCCAGGCTGGAGACGATACGATCGAGATCGCCGCACCCAACCAGGTTGACGTGCTGGATTTACTTTCAGTCCAGACGGACGGCAGCTTCTGCCTGCTGGTTCAAGAAGTATGGAGCGGCGTGCCCCTCCAGGTAGATTTGACGGTGCGGTGCTACACATCAACGGCAGAATTTTGGGGCATCGCACGGGTGCCTTTGGCCGACCAGTTTGTTTACGTTGAACACAGTGTTGCTGCCGGAGTCAATGGAAACATTTACGCCCTGCTAACTCAGCGCGATTTCGTCGAGCTGTTACGCCTGAATTTCTTTAAAGAGCTATATCCCATCCTGCCGCCCGCACATGAGAGCGTTATGCCGGGGTAAGAAATCAATATAAACCAGGATTACGAGGATGAAAAGCACCGCACTCTCGCGCGACTTACCCTCGCCGGATATGGAGGCTATGAACCGCCTGATCTCAGCTTTACAGGACCAGGCCTTCACTTTGGCCTATTATGTACTCAGCGACGAGGATAAGGCCGAGATGGCCGCACAGGAGGGCATTCAGCAGGTCTGGCGTGAGTTCAGGCGCAAGAGGGCGCCACGGGTCTCGAAGTTTGAGCCCAGCGGCCGAGCCCAGATACTGGCCGCAGTTTTGCGCGTCTGTGCAAGAACGAAAACCAGACGCGATGGAGCGCCCAGGCAGGGTACAGTTTCGTCAGCCGAGGGGCTGCATGCCGGCCTGGTCTCGCTGGCTTTCGAAGAGCGGGCAGTATTGGTGCTGGTGGACGTGCTGAAGCTGGATTATGCTGAGGCGGCCGCGGTCATCGGGCGGCGGGCGCAGGCGGTAAGGAAAAGTCTGGCACAGGCCAGGCAACACCTGTGTGAGGCCATCAGAACCCATACCGAATAAAATCCCCTGTTGTAATCATAGATTCACTTTTATATGGGTGTGACGGGGGTCACAAAGCTGGGTGATCACGGTCACATTTGCTTATGATCTCCACCTCTAGCCGAGGGATGGTCAAGCGGATATAGTAATGACGGCACTTAACTCGCGACCGCCATGGGTATAATCAAAGTGGTTGGTCAGATGAGGAGGGAAGTATGACCTTTTGGCGTAAAAATGCATTGACACTTTCTTTGATTCTTGTGTTGGCGCTGACCGCCTGCACTTCCGCAGCGGCGCCAACGGTGCGTCCGACCTTCGAATTTCGTTTTCGCTCGACGCCGACTGCGACGCCGGAGCCAACCCAAACCCCCGCGCCCAGCGCTACTGCGCAACCCTCTCCGACGCCCACGCTTGCGCCGCCCGCGACCCTGAGCGGCAAGATCACCTATGTGCAGGGTAACGCAGTCTGGGTTCAAGACCTGGCAAGCGGGCAAAAAACCAGGGTGACGCCCCAACTGTCCGGTTTTCAAAGCCCGGCCTGGTCGTCATCGGGAAACTGGCTGGCTTTCCTGATTGGTACCGAGCTATGGAAAGTGGGCGCGGATGGTAAGGGATTCGACGCCGTCGCTCGAGGTGTCTCGGTGCACGCGTTTGCCTGGTCGCCAACCACAGATGAACTGGCTTACGTCACTGGTGATGCCGAGCTCTGGCTGGCGCAAATCGGTCCAAGTGCTTCCAAACCGGTGCGCTTGATCTCGTCCAAGGGCGGTCCGGTCAGCGGAGTGCGCGTGGAGGGGCTGCCGTATTGGAGCCCGGACGGCAGTCAGATCGCTGTGGCGGTTGACAATCCAACCGGAAGTGGTGGTGCGCAGTACGCCGGATTGTGGGTGGTGGATGCGAAGGACGGCGCGAACCCAAGAGAAGTGTACTCGGCCGGGACGCCCCCTCCTTATGGGGTCGCTCTAGCGGGGTGGACGCCAGACGGCAAGTCGCTGCTCTACTGGCCGAATCCGGCTTTCTCGGCATCGCTGGCAGCGGACGGCCAGGTAATGTCTATCGCACCCCTGGCCCAATCCTCCGGCCTGCCGAAGCAGGTGGGGCCGACGCTTGAGCAGCCAGGCGTGTGGGACGGCACGAAAGATGGGGCATATATAGCGATTATGTCCGGTTACGGAAGGCAGACCTGGGAGAACAAGCAGATACAGGTCTATTCTACGGAGGATGGCAGCCGCTGGACGGCCAGCGCGCCTGGCGTCATCGGACTTTACCCGCGTTTCTCCCCAGATGGCCAATGGCTGGCATACGTTGGCGGCGCAGACCTGGGTGACGTAGCCGCGGTGACCAATCCGCTGGAATTCGGCCGTCATCTTTGGCTGGCTGACTTGAAAGGCAACCAACAGCGTCAACTCACCAACGATGCCAACTACAGTGATGGTCCAGCCACCTGGATGCCAGATGGGGAGATTCTGTTCCCGCGCATGACGGCGGATGGAACGGTATCGATCTGGGCACTGTGGCCGTGGGAGGCGGGGCAGCAGCCGACCAAATTGGTGGATGGCCTCTCTTTGCCAGGTGGGCGCTTCGGTTATTACGGCTACGTGGATTGGTCCACTGCTTTTTCCTTCTGGCCGGGGAACGCAGCGCAAAAGTAATCTGCTGCTGAACGATTCATGTTTGAGAAAATGGCGTCCGAGCGATTCTCGGCGCCGTTTTCAGTTAAAAGTCCGTCGATAAAATCCGCGACTATTTCATGCTCACCGATTTAACAAGCGAACAATCACATTGAGCACGATGGTCAGCAACACGCTAAGCAGGATCGAACCGAGTATCGGGATGAAGCATGAACCGCCGGGGAAATCGATGCGCAAGGTGCCGGGCAGCTCAGTGCGCCCGAGGAGGCGGCCCGCCAACCAGATAAGGCCACCGGTCAAGGCCAGGACAATGCCGATTACTGCCAGCCAGCGTCCAAGGGTCTCCAGACTTCCCATGACTCAATTCTCTCCGGTCTCGATTGTTGTGATGGATAAATTATATACTCAGCCGGCCTTGATTTTATCAAGAGAACCGAATTCGACATTCGGATCATAAAATCTGTAAAATAATATAAGCGGCCCTTCAAATTGTGACCCTTTTCGCATGGCGGAGGTATAATCGCTGAGTCCTCGGCGCAGAGCGCTGATGTTGCCGCCTCGGAGTGAGCGAGCCAGGGCCTAAGCCTGCCAGAAAGATCGTTAGCAGGCATTCTTTCGCCAAGGAGGTAGCGGATGGCTTCCGAAATCCGCTTATTCAAGACAGGCCAACCCCACGAGCGGGGTCTGAACTTGGCGGACCTGGTCGTTTTACTCGCCGTAGGGGTGGTGGTGTACATCGGCGTGCGTCTGTCTTTGGATGCGCCCAGGGTCATTCATGGACCAGAGATCTCGCTCTCGCCCCTGATGCTGCCTTTTTACGCCGTGCTATCGGTCGGGCGCATGCTTCTGGCTTATATCTTATCCCTGGTATTTTCAATCATATATGGTTACGTCGCAGCAAACAATAAACGGGCGGAGAAGGTTCTTTTGCCGCTGCTCGACGTACTGCAGAGTGTTCCCATCCTGTCCTTCCTTCCGGTAGTGCTGCTCAGCTTCAGTGCGCTCCTGCCTGCCAGTACAGCAGCCGAGCTCGCTTCTGTGGTGCTGATCTTCACCAGTCAGGCCTGGAACATGACTTTCGCCTGGTACCAATCGTTAACCACAATTCCAACGGAACTGCGCGAGGCCAGCGCAATCTTCCGCCTAAATGCCTGGCTGCGTTTGAAGACGCTGCAACTACCATTCGCGGCGCTCAGCTTGATCTGGAACAGTATGATGAGCTGGTCAGGCGGGTGGTTTTTCCTGATGGCGGCCGAAATCTTCACCGTAGGCCAGCGCGACTTTCGTCTGCCGGGCCTGGGCGCTTACCTGAGTGTGGCAGCTAATCAAGGCAACATACTCGGCCTGGCTTACGGCATCGCCGCGCTGGTGGTCATTATTGTTTTATTGGACCAGTTCGTCTGGCGTCCGCTGCTGGCGTGGGCGGACCGTTTCAAGCTGGAGATGGTGGAGAGCGAAAATCCGCCGACCTCCTGGTTCTATGACGTATTGAGCCAATCCCGCCTGGTGGCGCGTTTCGGCCAAAGGGTGATTCATCCGCTGATAGAGAAGGTCGATGCGCTGATGGGGCGCTGGTTACCGGCAAGCTATCCGGTCACCGCGGAAGGAAATCGCCGCCGCTGGCAGGAAATGGCTGTGTTCTCTGTCATCGGCCTGGGATTGGCCTATGGAGCATATCGCGCGTTTGGAATGCTGGTCGAAATTTCCATGGTGGGTTGGGGCCAGATTGTCATCGGCCTGGCAACCACCCTATTGCGGGTCATTACGGCGCTGATCATCACGCTGGCCTGGACAGTCCCGTTGGGTGTGTTGATCGGGACGAACAAACGCGCCGCCAGCGTACTCCAGCCTCTGGTGCAGGTTATGGCTTCAATACCGGCCACAGCCCTATTCCCGGCCTTTCTCCTGATACTCATTGCTCTGCCGGCTGGCCTGAACATCGCAGCGGTGCTGTTGATGCTGATGGGCACCCAATGGTACCTGCTATTCAATGTGATCGCTGGGGCGGCAGCCATCCCACAAGATTTGAAATACACCGCGACGATGCTCGGGTTGAGCCGCGCTGAACGCTGGCGCACGCTCATCCTGCCGGCGCTTTTCCCCTATCTCGTCACCGGCAGTATCACCGCATCGGGTGGGGCATGGAACGCATCCATCGTGGCGGAGTATACCGTGTTCGGGGGCCGGGCTTACCACGTTACGGGTATCGGCGCAGTGATCTCGCAGGCGACGGCCAGCGGGAATTTCCCGATGCTTCTGGGAGCAACGCTCAGCATGATCGTGGCGGTCGTTTTGATCAATCGCCTCTTCTGGCGTCGTCTATACCATATAGCCGAGGAACAATACCGGATGGAGTGAACCATGAACGATGATGGGCGGAATCTGTTGGAATTAAGCCACGTGAGTCAGGCCTATGGCAGCGGCGCGAAGCGTTTTACCGCCGTTCACGATATTAACCTGAAGCTTGACGAGGGTGAATTCGTCGTCTTGTTAGGGCCGTCCGGATGCGGCAAGAGCACTTTGCTGCGCATCATCGTAGGCTTGCAAAAACCGACTGAAGGCGTCGTGGTATACAAAGGCGCTCCCCTGGTGGGCGTCAATCCAAACGCTGCCATCGTCTTCCAGACCTTCGCCCTGTTCCCCTGGCTGACTGTTCAAGAGAACGTGGAGGTGGCGTTGAAGGCGCGCGGCGTGCCCGTCAAGCTACGCACCGCCCGCGCCCTCGACTTGCTCGACCGCGTTGGACTAGACGGTTTCGAGACCGCTTACCCTCGTGAGCTCTCTGGCGGTATGCGCCAGAAGGTCGGTTTCGCGCGCGCCATGGCGGTGGAACCCGAGCTGCTCTGCCTGGATGAGCCTTTTTCGGCCCTGGACGTGCTTTCAGCGGAATCGCTGCGCGGCGAGCTGCTCGAGCTGTGGCTCAACGGGCGCATTCCGACCCGCGCCATTTTGATGGTCACCCACAACATCGAAGAAGCCATATTCATGGCCGACCGAATCGTGGTTATGGATAAAGAACCTGGGCGGGTAGTGGCTGAATTCAAGGTGGGATTGCCGCACCCGCGCGATCGTAAATCGCCTGCCGTTCTCGATTTGGTAGACCAGACCTACGCGCTTTTAGCAGGCCAGACTCAACCAGAAGCCATCGAGATGGGCTCGGCTCCTGGCGAACCGGGTCCCAAACGCCGCCTGCCGTATATTACCATCAGCGATCTGGCCGGATTGCTGGAACACCTGGGCGAACAGCCCAATAATCGCGCAGACCTGTACCAGATGGCTGCCAACCTCAAGATCGACTCGGATGATTTGCTGAAGGTGGTCGAAGCTGCCGAGCTGTTGGGCTTCGCCACCATTGCACAAGGCGACGCAACCCTCACTCCGCTGGGGGAAACGTTCGCCGAAGCCTCTATTCTGGCGCGCAAGGAGATCTTCGCCTCCCGACTGCGGCGCCTGCCCTTCTTCCGCTGGCTGCTCAACCTCATCGGCGCCTCGGAAGGCTCACGCTTGCGCTGGGATGTGGTCGAGACTGCCCTTGAGTTGGAGTTTCCCCATGATGAAGCGGTGCGCCAGCTCGAAACGGCCATCAACTGGGGCCGCTATGCTGAGGTGCTGGCGTACGATGACGACGAGAACGTCTTTTACCTGGAGCCAGCGAGCATTGCGCAAGCCTGAGACGAAATCCAAGTATGCCATGAAGGAGAATGCGTCAGAAGGCTGGCGAGCCCGCTTTAGTCAGCGGCGGTCATGGGGCGATGAGAGGATGGATCTCCTGCCAGTGCAGACCGCCGTCGGTAGAAGTCACCAGGGCGACTGCTTTCGCGGAATGCGCGATCACCCAGCCCAGCGTGGGGCTGACGAAATCCGGCTGGCCGCTCCAGGAAACACGCGAGCGGGCCTCCCAGGTTTTGCCGCCGTCGAGGGTGCGATAGAAGCGGCCGTTTCCCAGATACCAGCCCAGGCTGGCATCGGTGAAGTGCATTGCGCCGCCCCCTGCGGGTAATTGCCGCGGCTGCCAGGAAGCACCCCCATCACCCGTCACGAAAAGCCAATCCTGCGCCCTGGATGGATCATAGCGGTTGCATGTGACTAATAATCTTCCGTTCTGCTGGTCGGTAAAAACTGGTGGGAAGGCGCCGCACAAATTGGCTTCGCTGGTGAACAGCTCTGGCAGGGCGGCGGGCGCAGGCAGGCTGACCGCATTCCAGGTGTTGCCGCCGTCGGTCGTCTGGTAAAAATAGACGCCAGGCTCTACGCCCTGGCAATCGCCCGCCGCCCAGCCTTTGTTTGCGTCGAGGAAAGTCAGTCCGTTCTTGTGGCAGCTCATGGGCAGGTTGTCTGTTTCCGGGTCGACGAGCAGTTGCCAGGTGCGACCCCCGTCTGAAGTATGGAATATGTCCACATAATCGTGACTCATCCCTGCACCAACGTGAGCGAGCAGCCAGCCATCGGAAGCGTTTGAGAAGGTGAGTTGGGATGGCTGAAAGATCTCTTCGTTGCCTTGCAAGGGCAACGCCTGCCCCGCAGTCCAGGTATTACCGCTGTCCGTTGTCATCCATACCACCTGCGGACCGACAGCCTGGATTGGCTGGCGAGGGCTGAAAATGGCCCAGACGCGGCTGCCATCCAGCACGCCGGCGAGCAGATCCATTCCGCCGGCGTCGGGCGGAGCAGCCGGCTGCGGCGGGGTGACGTCGCGCCAGGTGCGACCGCCATCGGCGGTATAAGCGAGGTGTTCGTTCACATCCTGTCCGCTCTGGCCGATGCCCCATCCGTGAAGATCATCCAGCATTTGGATCCACATCAGGCTCAGGGGAGCGCCAGCGACGAGGTGTGGAATGGCGGACGCGGCTGGCGCGGCGCTGGGCGAGGGTGTGGCTGTAAGTGTGGGTGTGGATGTAGGGGCAGACGTTTCCGTAGGAGGCAGGGAGGTGAAAGTGACCGATTGCGGCGTCTCGCTCGGCGTAGGCGGAGGCGTCGTGCCAGGCGTGGATGTCACGCTGGTGCAGGCCGCTCCCAGCCATAATAAAACAAAGGCCATCCATCGCAAACCTGTTTGAGCGGATTGGTTCACTTCTGGCTCCTCCGGAAACAATCCGATTCTACCCCTATTTCGGTTTTACACGCATCAGGGCGTGCAAAGACTGAGCGAAAGGCGCTCGAATCAAGGCGCTTGTTGCCCTGACGAGCCAGGCGTGATATGATGACCGCTGCGGGCTTTTAAGTAGAGAGAAGGATATGGCAACCAAGACAATCCTGATTTACCCTGATTACGAGGCGCTATCCCGTGCGGCTGCAGAACAATTCGCCGTGGCAGCGACAACGGCGGTCGAAAAGCGCGGACGCTTCCTGGCAGCCCTATCGGGTGGAGGGACGCCGATCGGCCTGTTCCACCACATGGCCACTGCCCCCGTGCGCGAACGCATCCCATGGGCGAAAGTGCATCTGTTTTGGTGCGATGAACGCTGTGTTCCCGCGGACGATCCGGGCAGCAATTATTTCCAGGCCGATCATATATTGATCTCTAAAGTGCCCATCCCAAAAGGGAATGTCCACCGTATTCCCGGCGAGCTGCCGCCCGAACAGGCGGTCGCGGAAACCGCCGAAGAACTGCGCCGTTTCGCCGACCCAGGCAGCGATCTCCCCAGGTTGGATCTGGCGCTGCTGGGATTGGGTGAGGACGGGCACGTAGCTTCCATTTTTCCAGGCGTTCACGACCCGCTTGAATGGTCAGCATTGGTTATTCACACGAGAGGCGAATACCAGGGTCGGCCGGCCCAACGCATCACCCTGACACCAATGACGCTCAGCGCCGCTCGTCAGGTGGTTTTCCTGGTCTCTGGAGATGAGAAGGCCGAGGCGCTGGCCGGCAGCCTGGAAGGGGAGCCCGACCCGTTGCGCTGGCCGGCGCAACGCATCCGTCCTACCGACGGCGAGGTAATCTGGCTGGTTGACGAGGCTGCCGCCCGACTGCTGCGGAAAAGATGATCCGCCATGCCGCTTGACAAAGGCCGTTTCAACATTGGTGTGATCTCGGATACGCACGGGTTATTGCGACCGTCGGCGCTGCGGGCTCTGGAAGGTTCCCGGCTGATACTGCACGCTGGAGATGTTGGCGATAAGCGTGTTCTGGATGGGTTGCGCTCCCTGGCCCCCGTATACGCCGTGCGCGGTAACACCGATCGGGACGAATGGGCAAATGGTCTGCCGCTCAGCGAAGTGGTCGAAGCAGGCGGCTTGCGCATTTACCTGATTCACATCATCGGTGACATGGACATCGTCCCGGCGGCGGCCGGCATCGCGGCGGTCGTCTACGGCCATACCCACCGCCAGGCGGCGAGGGTGGAGGACAGCGTGCTGTATCTCAATCCTGGCAGCGCAGGACCGCGGCGCTTCGGCCAACCAGCCACGCTGGCGCGTCTGACCGTGATCGATGGCCGCCTGGAGCCAGAGATCATCGAACTGCCCGTTTAGCGGCTCATTTGACCCATACCGTCTTGGCGTTGACGAATTCACGCATCCCCATCAGGCTGAGCTCACGCCCGTAGCCCGATTCCTTTACGCCGCCGAACGGCAGACGGGGATCGGACGCCACCATTTCGTTGACGAAGACCATACCGGCCTCGATCTCGTCGATGAAGCGTTCGCGCTCGGCCTCGTCGCGCGTCCAGACGCTGGCGCCCAAACCAAAAGGCGTATCATTGGCCAGTCGGATGGCATCCTCGATGGTTTCAACCCGGAAGAGCGATCCCACCGGTCCAAAAACTTCCTCATTGTAGACGGGCGAATCAGGAGGGATATCTGCCAGGGCAGTCGGAGGGTAGAAATTGCCCGGTCCTTCGAGGGGCTTTCCCCCGGTCAGCAGGCGTGCGCCCATGGCCACGCTCTTACGCACTTGCTCATCGACCGTTTTGAGGATGTCGGGAGTGGCGAGCGGACCAATCTCGGTGGCGGGGTCAAGGGGATCGCCGACTTTGAGTGCGCGCATGCCGTCAACGAACCTGCGCTCGAACTCATCGTAAACCGAAGCGAAGATGATGAAGCGCTTGGCGGCGATGCATGACTGGCCGTTGTTGATTACGCGCGCTTTGACCGCTGTGCGGCTGGCTTCGTCCAGGTCGGCGCTGGGGGTAACGATGAAGGGATCGCTGCCACCCAGCTCCAGTACGGTCTTCTTGATGCGCGCGCCGGCCAGGGCAGCCACCTGACGTCCAGCGGGGGCGCTGCCGGTCAGGGTGACGGCTTTGATACGGTCATCCTCGATGACGCGGGCGACCTGGCTGGATGGAATCAGCAGGGTCTGGAAGGCTCCCTGTGGGAATCCCGCTTCGAGCAGGATGCGCTCGATCGCCAGAGCGCATTGGGGCACATTGGAAGCGTGCTTGAGGAGACCGACGTTCCCGGCCATCAGCGCGGGAGCGGCAAAGCGGAAAACCTGCCAAAAAGGGAAATTCCAGGGCATGATGGCCAGGATCGGGCCCAGGGGTTGGAAATGCACGTAGCTGCGCGACGCGCCAGTGGCCACCGGCTCATCGGAGAGGAAGCGTTCGCCGTTTTCGGCGTAATAGCGGCAGGCCCAGGCGCACTTGACGGCCTCGGAGACGCCCGCGGTATACGGTTTTCCCATCTCCAGAGCCATCAGGCGGCCGAATTCCTCCTTGCGGTTTTCGAGGATTTCGGCGGTGTTCAGCAGCCAACGACTACGTTGAGCGAAGGTGGTCTTTCGATAAGCGTGAAATGTGCGACCGGCGAGCGATAATTTTTCATCCATTTGCGCCGGGGCGAGGGATTCGAAAGTTGCGAGTACATCCCCAGTGGCGGGGTTGACGCTGGTAAGGATCATGATCCACCTCCCATTTGGGAATCAGAGTAAGCAATCTTCCGCAGACGGTCGCTGTGGCTGCCAGTAGCCAGATGCCTCCACCCCTGGTTGAGAGGCCGGGGGTGGGTATCACAAGGCGAGGCTACATCATGTTGATCAGGTCTTTTCGTGATCGCTCAGATCGGCGAGGCCGGCGCGAATAGCCAGTACGACCGCCTGGGTACGATCTGAGACGCCCATCTTGGCAAGGATGGTGCTCACATAATTGCGCACTGTGCCTTCGGACAGGTACAAACGCGACGCGATATCGGAATTGCTCAGCCCGTGCGCCATCAGGCGCAGCACTTCCAGCTCGCGTTCTGAAAACTGGCTGGCCAATGAAGAATCGGCCGGGCCAATGCCGCGACTGATGTGTTCGAACAATTTGCCCGCCACGGACGGATCCACATAGGTGCGACCTTTGGCAGTGCCCAGAATGGCCTCGACCAGCGCCTCGCGGGGAGTGTCTTTGAGCAAATAGCCGGAAGCTCCGCTGCGTATCGCGTCGAAGACCCATTCATCGAAGTCGTAGGTGGTAAGCACCAGGACGCGAATGTCGGGCAGCTTCTCGCGGATGGCGCTGGTGGCCTGGATGCCGTTCATCACTGGCATTTTCAGATCCATCAGCACGACGTCGGGTTTGAGCTGTTCGGCTAGCTGAACGGCCTTTTCACCGTCGTAAGCCACCCCCACGACCTCGATTTCGGGCACCGTGCCAAGGATGGCGCGCAGCCCCTCGCACACCACGATCTGATCGTCACAAATCAGCACGCGCACCATGGCGGTCCTCCAGAATCAACCGAACCGTTGTGCCCTCATCGGGATGGCTTTCGATGGTGAGCTTACCCCCCAAGGCCTCAGCACGCTCACGCATCCCGCGCAGTCCATAATGCCCGTTGTGCAATACACCCGGCTCGAAGCCCAGGCCGTCGTCGCGAATGGTCAGAGACCAATAACGGCCGTCGTCATCCACGCGCACCCACAGTTTCTTGGCCCTGGAATGTTGAGCCACGTTGCGCAAAGCTTCCTCGGCAATACGGTATACTCCGTGCTCTACCTGCGGGCTCAAACCCGAGTTGCCCTCCGGCACGTGGAGGTCGAGCTGTAGGCCGCTTCGTTCGGACACGGAGCGGGCCAGGTTGGTCAGCGCCAGATGGAACCCCAAATCGTCCAGGGGAGCTGTACGCAGGGCCAGAATCGCCCGACGGGCTTCGTTAAGGCCATCGCGCGTCATGGCCAGCGAACCGTTGAGCATTTCATGCGCCTTGCCTGGATCGCTGTTCCACAATGTGCTGACCGCTTCGAGCTGCACAGCCAGGGCGCTCAGGGTGTGGGCGAGCGTGTCGTGCATTTCGCGCGCCAGGCGGTTGCGTTCGCGGGTCAGGGTTAACTGCTCGAGCTCTTCGTTTTGCAAGGCGATCTGACGGTTGGCTTCGCTGAGCTCAGCGTTCTGCTTGCGTTGCTCGGACACCAGGCGGGTGATGGCATATCCGGCCAGCAGATACGAGAAGGTACGAAGCACCATCACGCTCAGCCGCGGTCCGAGGAAGAACAGGCTTATTCTGAAGAAATTGTTCTGCAGGCTGGAACTCAAATCTGGCGGAAGGCTCAGCAGTGCGGTTTGCCAGAAATAACCCGCCAGGGCCACATCGCTGGCAGCGAGGAACAAAGTGTAACCCACCACCACGCGGAAGTTATACTGCCAACTCAAAATGATGAGGGGAACAAAAAGGATCAACGCAAGTTGCCACTGGCTGGCAAGGAGACGCACAGAGGTGAGTTCGTCGCCCACCGACAGATTCAATCCATAGATGAATTCGAGCATCGGCCCCAACGTGGCGATGATCAGCGCGATAGGCAAAAAGGCGCCGCCCAGCTTGCGTTCCAACCAAGGCCAGGAAAGATACCCAAGCAAAAAGACCGATTCGACCACTGCCAAGAGTGGATAGGGGAAGAGGTGTTGCAGACGGGTGCCGGGTACAATGCCGAAAGTGACGACCCCCACCAGAGAGAAGATCAGCCAGGCAGCGGCGTAAACGCGGAAAACAGCCAGTAAGCCAGGCTCGTACACGACGCGTTTCATGATGTTATTGTAGCACGCCTGGTCTCCTCGGTTAGCTGGGGAGGGTCATGTGTAGGTGTGACGCGCGTCACGAAGCGGTGTGATCGGGGTCACGCCTCTTGGTGATTGTGATCTCTAGCCATTGGAAGGCGGGCTGGATATAGTAGACAAGACTTAGAAGATTACCTTTTTGAGAAAGAGGTCGTTATGAAGAAGCGCAAGTGGTGGATCATACCTATCGTAGTAGTGGTGGTAGTCGTTGCCGGCCTCTTCGGCTATAACGCTTACGCCCAAAATAGGGCGCAAGCGGCGCTGGCCAACATCCCGACGACCACGGTGAAGGAAGGCACGCTGACGGCAACGGTGGGCGCCTTTGGCTCGGTGACCCCCAACCAGTCTGCGGTGCTCAACTGGCAAACCAGTGGCACAGTGGACAAAGTATACGTCAACGTCGGCGATAAGGTGAAAGCCGGCCAGGTACTGGCAACGCTTGCCGATACATCGCTTTCGCAGACTATCTTAAATGCGCGCGGCGACCTGGTAGCCGCGCAGGAAGCCTTGAACACGCTGGAACAGTCCAATACTGCTGCGGCCCAGGCGCAAGTGAACCTGGCAAACGCAGAAGCGGCACTGAATACGGCCAAACAGCACGCGGCAGGCGTGAGCTACCCGCGAGGCAGCCAGGCGGTCATCAACCAGGTAGAAGCCAACATTACCCTGGATCAGGCCCAGGTGGCGATCCTTCAGGATCAGTTCGATAAAGTGAAGGGCCTCCCGCACAGCGACGTTCGTTATGCTCAGGCGCTGCAGGCGCTCACCAGCGCGACCAACAAGTTGAATACCGATCAGGCGACGCTCAATTACCTGCAAGGAAAGCCGGATCAGACCACGATCGATCAGCTCAACGCCAATCTGGCGTTGGCTCAGGCGCAGTACAACGACGCGCTGGCGCAATGGAATTTGCTGAAGAACGGTCCTGACCCGGCGCAATTGGCGCAGGCCAAGGCACGGGTAACTTCCGATGAAGCCCTGATCGCCGAGGCTCAGATTGTGGCCCCGTTCGATGGAACCGTCACTGCTGTGGGCATCAAGCCAGGGGATGTGATCACGCAAGGCACCCAGGCTTTTGAGGTGGATGACTTCTCGACCTATTACGTGGACTTGCAGGTATCCGAGCTGGACATCAACAACATTAAGGTGGGGCAGCCGGTGCAATTGACCTTGAACGCCATCGCCAACAAAACCTACGACGGCAAGGTCACCCAGGTGAGCGATGTGGGCATCTCCAGCTCTGGAGTGGTCAATTATGACGTGACGGTTCAAATCACGAATCCTGATAATCAGATCAAATCGAACATGACCGCTTCGGCCAATATCGTCGTTTCGGAGATCCAGAACGCGCTGCTGGTACCGAGCCAATCGGTGCAAACCGTTGGCAACACCAGTCTGATTTACATGAAGAGCAATGGCACGCTGCGTCCGGTGCGTGTCACACTGGGTCAGTCGAATGGGAGCGAGATACAGGTGATCTCCAACACGTTGAAAGCTGGCGATGAGATCGCGCTGACGCCGCCGTCGACCAGTCTCTTCAGGCAGAATGCTGGTCTCCTTTCGATCTTCCGTTTTGGGACAGGGACTACTGGGCGGTTTGAAGGCGGCGGCGGCTTTCCACGCGGCGGCGCTGGCGGCGCTGGCGGCGCTGGCGGAGCCGGAGGCAACGGCGGAAAACCCGGCGGCACCGGCGGCAATACTGGCGGCTTTGGAGGCAATTAGCATGGCTGCTGACGACGTCATCCAGGTGGAAAACCTGGCCAAGACATACCGGTTGGGTGAAGTGGAAGTGCCCGCCTTACGTGGGGTCACCTTCACCATTCAGCGAGGGGAAATCGTGGCCATTATGGGGCCTTCGGGCTCGGGAAAATCGACCCTGATGAACCTTCTGGGCTGCCTGGACCGCCCCACTTCTGGCGTGTACATACTGGATGGCGAGAGGGTAGAGAGCCTGAACGACAATCAGCTCGCTGTGATCCGCAATAAAAAGGTGGGCTTCGTGTTCCAGAACTTCAATCTGCTGCCTCGCGCCACTGCTCTGGCGAACGTGGAACTGCCGCTGCGCTACGCCGGTTACTCGAATGGACGGCGCGAGAAGGCGAAACAAGCCCTGGAATCGGTTGGTCTGGGAGACCGGCTCGAACACCGACCCATGGAACTCTCGGGCGGACAGCAGCAACGTGTGGCGATTGCCCGTGCGCTGATCAACGATCCGGCTATCATCCTGGCTGATGAGCCCACCGGCAACCTGGATTCGAAATCAGGCAAGGAGATCATGGACCTGCTCCTGTCGCTCAACCGTGAGCGGGGGACGACGATCATTTTGGTCACCCACGATCCGAACATAGCGGCGCGGGCTGAACGAATCCTGCGCCTGCGGGACGGCTTATTGGAGAATGGCAATGGGAATCGGTGAGTACTTTCTGGAGGCATTCGAGAGTCTCTCCTCGAATAAATTGCGATCAGGGTTGACGATACTGGGCATCGTTATCGGTGTGGCTGCGGTAATCGCCATGCTGGCGGTCGGCAACGGCGCGCAGGCTTCGATCAACCAATCGATCGAGAGCATCGGCACCAATCTGCTTTTCGTCACCTCCGGCGCGCAGAACGTGCGCGTGGTGCGCCCCCTGACGCTTAATGATGTCAGCGCACTGCAGAACCCGGCCCAGGCGCCGGCTATTCAAGCCGCTGCAGGCACCATCCAGGGGCGCGGCAACGTCTCCTTTGGAAGCGAAAGCGCGCCCACCGAAGTGGTGGGGGTTACCCCGGAATTCGCCACGCTGCGCAATCTGACGGTTGCATCCGGCGAGTTCATCACCCAATCCGAGGTGACCGGCCGCTTTCCTGGCGCGGTGTTGGGCGCGACCGAGGCGACCAACCTGTTCGGAGACGCCAACCCGCTGAACCAGACGATCCAGATCAACCAGCAGCCTTTCCGGGTGATCGGGGTGCTGCAAGCCAAGGGCGGCACGGGCTTTGGCTCGGTGGACGACCAGGTATTCGTGCCGCTGACTACGGCCGAGCTGCGCCTGTTCCATCGGGCGCAACCCGGGCAGGTGGATCAGATATTGGTGCAGGCCAAAAGCGCCAGTCAGGTCAATGACGCCATCGCAGAGGTTAAACAGATCATCGGCCAGGCGCATCATGATACACCCGGGCAGGAAGATTTCACCGTGATCAACGAAGCTGACGTTCTCTCGTCGGCCCAGAGCATCACCGGTGTGCTGACCATCTTCCTGGGAGGCATCGCGGCCATCTCCCTGCTGGTAGGCGGCATCGGCATCATGAACATCATGCTGGTGTCGGTCACCGAACGCACCCGGGAGATCGGCCTGCGCAAGGCGCTGGGAGCCCGTCGGCTCGACATCATGCTGCAGTTCCTGATCGAGTCGGCCGTGCTCAGCCTGGTCGGCGGCATCGTGGGGATTCTGGTTGCATGGGGCATCACCGGGATCATCGCGCGTATTGCCAGCAACAGCGGCACGCCGTTCACACCGATCATTGGCATCAACGGCATCCTGCTGGCCACGGTTTTCTCTGCGGCCGTGGGGTTGTTCTTCGGCTTCTATCCAGCCAGCCGCGCCTCTGGGCTGGAGCCGGTGGAAGCTTTGCGCTATGAATGATCTAGCGAATCTAAGGAGGCTAAAAGAATGAATACATTTGTCCGTGTAGCATCGATCGTTTTGATCGTAGTAGGGGTGATCGTAATGCTGGCGGCCATTTTTGGTGGTTTCGCGGGCATTGCGCGCCTGGCAGCAGCGCCGGTAACCGGCGGAAGTTTTGGTCCGGGTTTCCGCGGAAATGTGAGGCCCTTGACGACCGCGGGTACCTTCGGCCTGACCTTCGTAATCAGCGCGATGGCGTTCATTCAGGGGCTGGCGGCGGCCGCGCTTGGAGGAGGATTGTATCTGCTGGCGCGGCTCGACTGGCACCTGCGCCATCCTGCGACGGTAATGCAGCCTGCGCCTGCGACTGGAACGGCGAGCGCGCCTCAAGCGCCGATTGGCTGAAGCAATTCTCCCTTCCATCTCCTTCCTTCCGTAAAGAGAGCCGGGCGTGGTCGAGCCCGGCTCTCGCGTTGGGTACACACCCTAGCCGAAATTCTTACCCTTTTATGCTCTTCTGAAAATAGGTCATAATCGAACGGAGATTGCCAAAGGGCTTGGAAGCCATAAATCTACTATAAGCGGTGAGCTGCGGCGGATTCGCGGCCAGAGAGGTTATCGGCCCAAGCAAGCTCATTTCTGGCCATCGGTCCGTGCTATCATAGGCGGGTGCGTATCCAAGCAGAAATATGGAAGATGATTGAGGACAAGTTGAAGCTGGATTGGAGCCCAGAGCAAATTTCGGGTTGGATGGGTAGGAAACAAGCGATCCGCGTCAGTCATGAATGGATTTCCCAATACATCCTGATGGATAAACGGTTAGGTGGACATTTGTATGAGTATTTACGCTGTAAGAAGAAGCGTCGCAAACGTTATGGCGGAGATGATCGGCGAGGCCAATTGCCCACTTGGTAATCAGGATGCAGGACATCCAGTTCGTTTCACTCAAGAAGGCGGGATCATATTTGTAAAGGTATCTATACCTATTAATAAGAAAGAGGACGGCGAGTGAAGGTGATTGGCAAATCCGCATTGAGGGCATCTTTCAGGATAAATGTCATTTTTAATATGGTATCTTCGGCACTGTAACTCCTCTCTGAAGATAGGGTATAAGTTTATTCGAATTATCGAATAAGGATAGCGGTTGAGATGGCAGAATTGCAGAGCGTTTCAGAGATGGAAGCTACTGCTGAGATTGCGCAGGCGCTGGCTAACCCTGTGCGCCTACAAATCCTGGACTTGTTGCGGGATCAAGGCGCATATGTGATGCACCTGACGGCCATGCTCAATCGTCCGCAGGCGAACATCTCGCAGCACCTTTCGGTGTTACGCGACGCAGGCCTGGTTATGGACGAGCGGGAAGGCATGACGGTGATCTATCGGGTGCGTGACTCGCGTGTGTTTGACCTGATTGACCGTATGAAGACGTTGGCAAGCGAGACGCCAAAACGACAAGGGTTCCATCGGGCCGAAAGTTTTGCTTCCGCAAGAGGCGGACGGCCGTGTAAATGCCCGCGCTGCGCTGAAAAATAGAAAAGTTATTTTTTTAAGTCAGCTTATTCGATAATTCGAATAAACTAACCCGAAAGGAGGTGAGACGAGTGAGACATTGCGGCTGTGAGTCTGAGTTTGCATCGACCTGTCACGGTTGGGGCCATGGTTATGGCTCTCGAGAATGGGCAGGGCGAGGCTGTGGCCACCACGGTGGCTGGCGTCACGTTGAACCGACCCCGGAAGAGCGCAAGGAAGCGCTGGAAGCTTTCAAGAAGCACCTGGAAGAGCGCCTCGCGGATGTCAACGATGAGCTAGGCAAGCTGTAAGTACCCGATGCGCGCCTGCTGTACGGCGGGCGCGCACCCTTCTATCACCTGTGTAAGTTGGGTGTAACTTTAATGACCTCATCACATCTAATAATTTGAATATGATTTATGGTTTTGTGTCATTGAGGATGTACATGTGTCGGTGTAACCATTCTGCCCAACATTCCCACATCGGCTGCGCCTGCGGTCACGGGAACTGTCCACAACAGTCACCCCCTTTAATGTAGCCCATCCAATTCGCTCAATTCTTGCCATTAGACGGGCAAGGCGCCGCGATTTGAGCATGTGTACCTCAAATTCCTGAAGATGCAAAACAATCCGCATCAAGGGAATTTGAATCAGAGGTCATGCTTATGATCATCTTTGCCATCGTCTGATGGTATGGCATCGGCCATCTATGGATCTGGATCACTTTGATCTATTGATCATAGCAGCGGCCTGATTGAAGCGCGAAAATGTGGATTATTGTAAAGATAAAAGGAGTGTTATCTATGGCTACAACCAAAGGGCTTTCGGTACGTGATGAAACGAAACCCTTCATTCTCATCGCCGCAGTAGTGGCAGGCATCTTGATCAACCGGCTGATCGGCGCCGGCGCGGGATGGCTTATCTGGGTCGTGCAGATTGGCGTATTCTTCGTGATCTTCGCCGTGATGCTGCCCGTTGAGATCAAAGACGTCTCGCGCGCGTTTCGTAAGATCAAGCCGACGGCGTTGGCGTTGCTGGTTAACTTCATCGTCATCCCGCTCTTCTCGTGGGGTCTGGGTTGGGTCTTCCTGCGCAACCAGCCGGACATTTGGGCGGGCGTCATCCTCTACACCCTGACGCCGTGCATTGGCTGGTACCTGATCTTTATCGATCTGGCGCAGGGCGACGTGGCCTGGGGGATGGCGCTGCTGCCCTGGAATATCACCCTGCAAATCGTGCTGATGCCGTTCTACCTCTACTTCCTGGTCGGTAAAGTCCTCCCGCTCGACTTTGCAGCATTGGCGCAAAGCATCGTGTTGTACCTTTTCCTACCGTTCATACTGGCCTACGCTTTGCAAAAGTACATCATCGCCCGGCGCGGGCGGGAGTATTTCTTCGGGCCGGTCAAGCATGTCATGGGTGAGGTGAAGTTGTGGGCGCTGGTGGTGGTGATCGTGGCGATGTTTGCCTCGCAGAGCGCATTGGGCGCAGGCGACCTCGGGCGCGTGGCGCTCATCATTGGCGTCATTGCGCTCTTCTTCCTGGTGATGTTCGTGATCGCCCTGGTGGTGGGCCGTCTGGGAAAATTATCTTATGAGGAGAATACCACACTGGCCTTTACCACCACGGCGCGCAACTCGGAAGCAGTGATTGGGGTAGCCGTCAGCGCGTTCCCGGGCCATCCGCTGGTGTATTTCGCCATCATCCTGGGCCCGATCGTGGAGCTGCCCGTGCTGCTCTTGATCTCGCGTATTTTACTCTTGCTTAAAGGCAAGGCCTGGATGCCAACGGCCACGCCAGCCGTTCCCGGGAGCGAAATCCCTATCTCGAAATAGAAAGGAGGTGATACTTATGCCTGGATTTGGTTGGAAGTTCGGTCCCCGCTGGGGATACTACTACGCTGACAAAGAGCTCGACCGCAGCAAAGTTGAGACGGACGCCAAAGCCCTGCTCGCCAAGGCGACTAAGGGTGAGACGTGGAAAGATCCGCGCGGCGTGCAACACATCCCGCTGGTGTTTGGAAACGACGTGGTAGGCAATCTGTGGGAAGATGCCGATCTCAAGGAGCTTGAGGTTGGTGGATATTGGGCCGCCCGCTTTGGCGTCAAGGTGGAGTTAGTCCACGACGGTAAGGTGGTCGGCATGATCTGGCTGAACGAGTAAGTTCAAGATTTGGGGCGCTGGCAAAGGCAAAGACCTCCAGCGCCCCATGAATTTTATGAGGTAAAAGGTAAGGTGAAGTATGACCACACTTGATTTATCAAGTACACAATCTTCGGTATTGGAAGGTCTCACCAGCGCCGAAGCGGCTGAACGCCTGCAGAAATTTGGGCCGAATGCCGTTGAACAAAAGCGTCCCAGCAAATTTGTGGCGCTGATCCGCAAGTTCTGGGGAGTTGTGCCCTGGATGCTCGAGCTCGCTGTCATCCTTGATTTGGTCCTGGGAAGATGGGTCGAGGCTGGCGTTATCTTCGCTTTACTCGTGTTTAACGCGGTGCTCGGATACTTTCAGGAAAATCGCGCCCAGCAGGCGCTGGCATTATTGCGCCAGCGCCTGACTGTCACCGCGCGCGTGCAGCGTGACAGCCGCTGGCAAGAGATCCCTGCCAGCCAACTCGTGCCGGATGATCTGATCCATGTACGTGTTGGCGATATCGTCCCGGCGGATGTTCGTCTTACGAGTGGAGAAATCCAGGTAGATCAATCTCAGCTAACGGGTGAATCACAACCCGTTGACTGCGGTCCGGGAAGTACCGCCTTTGCAGGCTCGTTGGTAAACCGTGGCGAGGCGACGGGGGTGGTAACGGCTACTGGGACGAGAACTTCTTTCGGAAAAACAGCCGCACTGGTCGGTATAGCCGAGCCTCCTCACCGCCTCGAACTCCTAATCTTAAAGATCACCCAGTATCTGGCTGCGTTTGTTATCCTTCTGGCTGTGGCCGTGTTTGTGGCGACGCTCATCCGAGGAATATCCCTATTGGAAATGCTTCCTTTTGGATTGATGCTGCTGGTAGCTGCTGTCCCGATTACACTGCCCGCAATGTTCACCATGTCTGCCGCGTTAGGCGCTCGTGGGCTGGCGCAAAATGGTATTCTTGCCACGCGACTCTCGGCGCTCCAGGATGCGGCATCGATGGACGTGATTTGTCTGGATAAGACTGGCACGATTACCCAAAACCACCTGACTGTCGAGCATGTGGAACCTTTGGATTCCTCTACAACGCCTGATGACGTGCTCCGTATGGCTGCCCTGGCATCGGCTGAGGTAACCCAAGATCCGATTGATCTTGCCATTCTTCAGCAGGCGCGTGAGCGAGGCCTCAGCGCGAATCCCGATCAGCATGTGGAATTCCTGCCGTTTGATCCAAGCACGAAACGAACCGAGGCTGTGCTTCACCAGGGTGAGCAGGAGGTGCACATCATTAAAGGCGCCCCGTCCGTGATTGCCGAGCTAGTTCACCAACCGTGGGATGGAATTGCCGCTGAGGTAGAGCGGCTGTCCGCGGGCGGAGCGCGTGTCTTAGCGGTGGCGACGGGCAGTAAGTCAGATCTCCATATTGCCGGTCTGATCGCTTTGGGCGACCCGCCACGCCCCGAATCCCCAGCATTAATCAAGAATTTACTCGGTTTGGGTATGCGTGTTCTGATGGTCACGGGGGATGGGGAAGCCACTGCGCGTGCGGTTGCCGCCCAGGTTGGGATCACCGGAGAGGTCGCTCCTCCGGGCACGCTGCGGGAAGGCCTTGATGCAGGCACCGTTGAACAATTTGGTGTTTTTGCTGGAGTCCGGCCAGAGGACAAATATTACCTTGTCCAAGCGTTACAAAAGGCGGGCCATGTGGTGGGGATGACCGGGGATGGCGTCAACGATGCGCCCGCTCTGCGCCAGGCTGACGTTGGCATAGCGGTGGCAAACTCGACCGATGTGGCCAGGACAGCAGCCGGTCTGGTGCTGACCCGTCCGGGCATCAGCGAGATCGTCATGGCAATCAATGGCAGCCGCCGCGTCTACCAACGGATGGTCAACTTTGTGCTCACGATGATGACCCGTAAGCTCGGAATCCCCTTATTTCTGACCCTGGGAGTAGTGCTGCTGGGTGTTTTCGTACTTAATCCCCTGCTGATCGTTTTGCTCATGTTTGCTACAGACGTGGCTACCATGACACTCTCAACGGATCAAGTAGTACCATCGCCCAGCCCTAATCGTTGGAGGGTCGGTCCATTGCTGGCAACCGCTCTTAGTATTGCCATCTTCTTCTTGTTGCTCTGTGAAGCAGTGTACTGGCTTGGCCAGCAGACGTTTGGATTGGGACTTGCCCAACTACAGACGTTAGTATTCGTCTGGGTAGTTTTTGCTGGCACACAGGCAGTCCTCTATTTGACGCGCAACCGAGGTTTTTTCTGGGAGCCACCTTTCCCTGGACGCTGGGTACTTCTAACGACGCTCCTCGACATCGGCGTGGTCACTCTCATGGCTGCGGCCGGATGGTTAATGGCCCCGATCTCCCTGGTGTTGATCGGGTATGCATTGGCGTTGGCGATACTATTCCTGATCGTAGCCGATCTGATCAAAGTTGCGTTTATGCCCCCTGTGGCTCGGGTTCAGGGTTCTTAAAGATTAATCCGCCGCCGCGTGCAACATCTGCGCATATTCATGCGGCATTTCAGTTGCCTCGATAACGGTGGCAGCCTGTTCGACGGCAGAAGGCGCGCGCACAAATTCTATGTGCAAATCCCGCCTTACGGCTTCCAGGATGACGTAAGCGATGTGTGGATTATTGTCCTTGAGTTTGCCCACCCCCATCGTTAATGACATACTGGTTATTGGGAAGCACCCGCTGGTAGGGTTTATGGGTGTGGGGAAAAAGCTGGCAGTCTGCCAATTGGTAGAATGCCAGAAGTGGGCTCCCCAGGTGTGCGGGGAAAAGGTATCCTTTGCCAGGGAAAATCCAAGAGATGATTAATGAAAATGCTATCCACTTATCATACCTTATCCATAAGGTATGACGTAAATGGGCTTCCCCCTTCGATTGTCTGGGCTGACTATTCGATGTTTACTTTGGCTTCTCCGATCTTGTGCGGCCGAAGAGTGCAATGATCAGGATAGCCAGCGCGATGATGAATAGAGAGATGATTAAGCCCGCGATGTTCATAGCCTCGTCTCCTGAAAGAAGCCAAGTATACGGACATGCATACTATATAACGAATTTCATGGAGAGTCAATCAGTATCATAATTCGTGAAAAACTGCACGACCTGTGTTTATTAAAGACTATATTTCGGTCAGCGGGCGTAAGGGAACGACAAAGGAATAAAATTACCGGGAGGCGTACCCGAGGGGATAAGTGCGGATAGCTCCTCGAGCAGGACGCGAATAACATCCCCCCTGTGGGGACCTGCAAGCGAAAAAATTCCCCCCGGGCGGCGTACCCGAGGGGATAAGTGCAGATAGCTCCACAAGCAGGACTCGAATAACATCCCCCCTGTAGGGACCGGCAAGCGATAAAATTCCCCCCGGGCGGCGTACCCGAGGGGATAAGTGCAGATAGCTCCACAAGCAGGACTCGAATAACATCCCCCCTGTGGGGACCTGCAAGCGATAAAATTCCCCCCGGGCGGCGTACCCGAGGGGATAAGGGCGGATAGCTCCTCGAGCAGGACTCGAACCTGCAACCTAGCGGTTAACAGCCGCCCGCTCTGCCGAATTGAGCTATCGAGGAAAGCGCGGTTATTATAAATTCATTCCTTACCCCGGTCAAGGAATGCGTATCCGCTAACATCATCATTTGACTTGACAGGGAATGCAAACAGGGCGACAGCGCAATCGTTTCATTCCACTTTGAAGATGGAAACACTGTATGGAGGCATTGAGTTAAAGAACCTTGCTTCCTTTCACATCGAGCCATCGATTCGATCTGGATAACCTCGCCCCAACTTATTGTATAATACTTTTGATATCTGGAGGCTGAATGGAAATTACCTGGTACGGTCATTCCTGTTTCCGACTGACCGAACGCGGCATGGCCACGGTGGTCACCGATCCATACGACCATCGAGCTGTGGGTTACGAGCCGCTCAAGCTTAAAGCCGACATCGTCACCGTCAGCCACGATTCACCCGGGCACAATTACCTGGCGGCGGTGAAAGGTGAAGCGCGCGCCATCACCGGACCGGGCGAGTACGAGATCGGCGGGGTGTTCATCACCGGGGTGCAGACCAACGGCCACAGTCGCAAAGACGGGAACGAGCCGCGCAACACCTTGTACGTGTTCGATTACAACGGTCTGACCGTAGCCCATCTGGGCGATCTGAGCCGCGTGCCCAGCCAGCCAGAGATCGAGGCGTTAGGCTCGGTGCACATTGCCCTGGTGCCGGTAGGCGGCGGAGGCGGTTTGACCGCCGCCAAGGCCGCTGAAGTCATCAGCCTTCTCGAGCCCAACGTGGTCATTCCGATGCATTACGCCACCCCGGCCACCGGCAAGACCCAGTTAAAGCTGGATACGCTCAACAAATTCATCAAAGAGATGGGTCTGGCCGGCGTCCAACCACAGGCGTCCCTGAAGGTAAACAGCGCAGCGAACCTGGCGGAGGGTACACACGTGGTGGTACTGGAATACGATCACAGCAAACAGGAGTAGCCATTGCCTGTCAAATTGATCATGACCTGGGACATTGCCCCAGAGCACGAGCAGGAATACTTTGAGTTCGTTGTACGGGAGTTCATCCCCGGCGTGCAGCGCCTGGGCTTCGAGCTGAGCGACGCGTGGGCGACCGTGTACGGCAACCAGCCGCAGATGCAGGTTGGGGCATTATTGCCTAACGAGCAAAAACTTCGCCAACTGATCAAATCGGCGGAGTGGAAGAACTTGACCAATAAGCTGTTGGATTATGTGAAGAATTACAATCAGAAGGTCGTTACCGCGCGCAACGGCTTCCAATTTTGATCTCCTTTCACCGGCTCTGATGAGCGCAAATGAAATCGCACGGCGCCTGCTGGAATGGTACGGGCAAAACGCTCGCCGGCTTCCCTGGCGCGAGAGCCGCGATCCGTATGCCGTGTGGGTCGCGGAAATCATGCTCCAGCAGACACGGGTGGAGACGGTCATCCCCTACTACCAGCGCTGGATGGAGCGCTTTCCTGGACTGCGCGCCCTGGCAGCGGCTTCCGAGCAGGAGGTGCTGGCCGCCTGGGAGGGATTGGGGTATTACGGACGGGCGCGCAATCTACGCCGGGCTGCGCAAGTTGTGGTCCAAAAGCACGACGGAAGGCTGCCCGAAGATGTGGATGAGCTGGAGAGGCTGCCGGGTATCGGGCGTTACACCGCGGCGGCGATCTCCTCGATCGCCTTTGGGCGAGACGAAGCGACCCTCGACGGCAACATCCGCAGGGTGCTGGCGCGCCTGTTCGACGTAGATAAACCGGCACGCTCCAGGGATGGTGAGCGGCAACTGTGGTCATTGGCGCGTGGGATGCTGCCCGTCGGCCAGGCGGGGGCGTTCAATCAGGCACTGATGGATCTGGGTGCGACGTTGTGCACTCCCCACGCGCCAGACTGCGCCGCCTGCCCGCTGCACACCTTCTGCCTTGCATATGCTCGCGGTGTTCAAGAGCAACGGCCGGTGCTCCCGAGTCGGCGAAAAACGCCGCACCACACGGTCACTGCGGCGATACTCACCCGTTCGGGTGGGGAGGGTGAGCGCGTGCTGATCGCCCGGCGACCGGCGGATGGGTTGCTGGGCGGACTGTGGGAGTTCCCCGGGGGGAAGCAGCAGGACGGCGAGGACCTGCCTGGGTGTCTGCGGCGCGAGCTGCGCGAGGAGCTGGGGGTCGAGGTGGAGGTGGGAGAGCCGCTTGGGGTGTTCCGCCACGCATACACCCACTTCCGCGTCACCCTGCACGCGTTCCGCTGCCGTCTGGTGCGCGGCGAGCCATCGCCGTACGAGGCAAGTGAACTGCGCTGGGCGCTCCCAGGCGAGCTGAACGGCTATCCAATGGGCAAGCTCGATCGCCAGATCGCCCGGCGTTTGGACGGCTCAGCGGGCTGAGGCGCCCTGAGCTGGATTGGGGGTGGAAGGTGGACGAGGAGGAATATTTTCGCAAGGAGCGTTACCGGATGGTGGCTGAGCAGATAGAAGGCCGTGGCATCCGCACCCCGCGAGTGCTGGAAGCGATGCGCACAGTTCCCCGCCATGTGTTTGTCCCGCCTGCATACGCCAGCCAGGCGTACGAGGATGGGCCATTGCCCATCGGCTTTGGACAGACCATCTCCCAACCTTACATCGTGGCGCTGATGACCGATCTGTTGCGTCTGAAGGGCGATGAGATCGTGCTGGAGATCGGCACAGGTTCGGGTTATCAGGCAGCCATTCTGAGCCGGCTGGCGCGCCAGGTTTACTCCATCGAGCGCCAAGCAGAGTTAGCCGCCCTGGCCGACGAACGGCTGCGGAGCCTGGGCTATCACAACGTGCAGGTGATCGTGGGAGATGGTTCGGGAGGTTTGCCGGAGCATGCCCCTTATGACGCAATCCTGGTCACGGCAGCAGCGCCGCGGATTTCGTCGGCACTGGCAGAACAATTGAAAGTGAACGGAAGGCTGGTGATACCGGTGGGCGGACGATATGGGCAGGAATTGTGCCTTTGCGAGAAGCTGGAAGACGGCCTGGACTGCACCGAAATCGCGCCGGTGGCATTCGTACCGCTACGCGGCGAGCACGGCTGGAAAGAGGAGGAATGGGAAGGACCCGAAGCGCCCGAATAGGCATGGTGTTTCTAGCAGCGGGATTGCTGGCGGGCTGCATCGTAAGGCCGGTGAACCAGGCCACGCAGACGGCCTCGCCGCGGCCGATAAGCACCACGGCGATGCTCACTGCCACGCCGCCGGCGCCCACGCCCAGCGAGACGGCCACGGCCACTCCTACGTTCACCCCGACGGCCACCCCATCTGGTCCAGTGCCGGATTTCAGCCATATCATCGTCATTTTTCTCGAGAACAAAGAATTCGGCACGGTGATCGGTAATTCACGCATGCCCAACTTTAACCAATGGGCGAAAGATTACACCTTACTGACACAATATTATGGCGTGCGTCATCCCAGCCTGCCCAATTATCTGGCAGTGATCGGCGGGGATACCTTCGGCATAACGAGCGATTGCGAAAACTGCTTCGTCAACGCACCCAGCCTGCCCGACCTGATCGAGGCCAGCGGCCGCACCTGGAAAACGTATCAGGAGGATATGCCATCGCCGTGTTTCGTCGGAAGCCGCGGATTGTACGCCCAGAAGCACAATCCCTTTATCTATTTCGACCCCATCCGGCTGGACAAGGAACGCTGCCAGCGCAGCATCTTACCGCTGAGCGAGTTAGACAACGATTTAGCCAAGGGCGACCTCGCGAACTTTATTTTCATTACGCCCAACGAGTGCAACGATGCGCATTCCTGTCCCTTGGAAGCCGCCGACCAATGGCTGTACACCTGGGTGAATAAATTGATGGGCACACGCCTTTATGACGAGCGCAGCCTGATTGTGCTGACCTGGGACGAGGGACAGGGGGATCATTCCTGCTGCGGTCTGCCGGAAGGAGGGGGGAGGGTGGCAACGGTGTTGATCTCTCCCCTGGTGAAGACCGGTTTTCAGGATGACACCCCCTATTCTCATTATTCGCTGCTCAAAACCATTTCGGTCGCCTGGGGTCTGCCGGAGCTTGGCCACGCCGGTGATTCGAGCACCAATCTGATCATCAAGCCGTGGAAGGGGCCATAAATACCGTCCGTGGATGAGAGACAGCCGTTGCCACCTTCTGAAACGGCCGGCCAGCAAGGCGCGCCGTCAACGGCGCCGGCGAGCTGGGTGGACCTGCTGCTCTATCTGATCGCCGGGCCGGGCGTCTTCTTCGGCGCCGGCTTTCTGGCCAACCATCTGGGCGGGCTGAAACCTTCGCTGCTCACCACAACCATCAGCTATACGCTCAACATCGTGATCTTCATGGGGGCGGTGCTGGTTGTGGGGGTGTGGCGGAAGCGATTGTCTATGGCCGAGATTGGGCTCTACCCGGTGCGCTGGCGCTGGTCTTGGCTGCTGCTGGCAGGGATCATCACCGCGATCCTGATCCCGATACGGGGGTTGATCGGCCTGGCGGTAGAGATTCTGGTTTATGGCAATTTGGAAGGCCTGGTCGAAGGTCAGCGCATGCAGACGCTGATACCGGGCGGATTTTCATGGGCGGCATTCCTCATCTCGATCGTGATGGGCGGGGTGCTGGCGCCCGTGGCAGAGGAGCTGTTCTTTCGCGGGGCGATCTATACGTGGTTTCGGGCACGCTGGGGGGTTCCGGTGGCGGTGGTGGTCAGCTCGATGCTTTTCGCTGCGGCGCACTTTGACACTCTTGTGGTGGTGGTGACCGCGTTCATTTTGGGGCTGGTGAACGCGCTGATTTTCGAGCGCACGCGCTCGATCTGGGCGTCGATCGCAGTGCACGCGATCAACAACAGCCTGGCTTTTACGCTCGTCTATCTGGCGCTGGGGCTATCGAGTCTATTGAGCCGAACGGTGAATTAATGGATCCTCGCCAGAGTTGGCTTAGAGTAAAGGCTGGATAATGAAAGCTGCCGGGGAAAAGTCCCGGCAGCCGCAGGAGCAGGCCTACAGCGCTGCAGGCCTGCTTTCATTTCTCAGACCGCTCAGACCCGGTTGGCGACGACAAAGATGGCCGGGCGGCGACGTGTTTCGTTGTAGAACAGGTTGCGCAGGGCTTGCTCGACGTCAGCCTGCAGACGACCATCGGCGTGGGATACCACTTCGGTGATGCGCCGGCGGGCCGCGGCCAGCAGCTCGTTGGATTCCTCGGGCACGATGAAGCCGTGGCTGATGATCTGCGGTTCGCCGATCAGGCGGCCGCTGCTGCGGTCGAGGTTAAGGTTGACCAGCACAATCCCATCGCGCGCCAGGGTTTCGCGCTCACGCATAATCTCCGGATCGACGTCGCCCACACCGGAGCCATCCACGAAGACGTAGCCGCCAGGGATGCGCTCGCCGAGGCGCATCTTACCGTCCACAAATTCGACCACCTGGCCGTTTTCGATCACAGCCACGTTCTCGGCGGGGATGCCCACCTGGCGGGCCAGGTGAGCGTGCTGGTGGAGCTGGCGCAGCTCACCGTGGATGGGGATGACATACTTCGGGCGGGTCAGATGGATGAGCAGTTTCATCTCCTCCTGGCTGGCGTGGCCGGAGACGTGCACCGGTGCAATGGCTTCGTAAATCACGTTGGCGCCGCGCTGGAACAGGCGATTGATGGTGCGATAGACCATTTCCTCGTTGCCGGGGATAGGATGGGCTGAAAGCACCACCGTGTCTCCAGGCTTGATGTCGAACAGGCGGTTGGTGCCGGTGGATAAGCGGCCCAGGATCGAAGATGGTTCGCCCTGTGATCCGGTGCACATCAGCACGACCTGATCGTCAGGCAAGGCGAGGGCCTGATCCAGGCTGACCAGCACATCGTCGGGGATATCGAGATAGCCCAGCTTACGCGCCATCTTGGCGTTATCCACCATGCTGGTGCCGACGAAGGCCAGCTTACGGCCGTGTTTTTCGGCGGCTGCAGCGACCTGCTGCATGCGCGATATCAACGAGGCGAAGCTGGCGATGATGATGCGCGCTGATCGGGCAAGGCGAGGGCCTGATCCAGGCTGACCAGCACATCGTCGGGGATATCGAGATAGCCCAGCTTACGCGCCATCTTAGCGTTATCCACCATGCTGGTGCCGACGAAGGCCAGCTTACGGCCGTGTTTTTCGGCGGCTGCAGCGACCTGCTGCATGCGCGATATCAACGAGGCGAAGCTGGCGATGATGATGCGCGCTGGCGCCTGGTCGAAGACCTGCTGGAAGGCTTTGTCCACGGTGCGCTCAGAAGGGGTCCAACCGGCGCGCTCAGCGTTGGTCGAGTCGGCGAGCAGTGCCAGCACGCCGCGTCGGGAGAACTCGGCCAGCTTGGCGTAATCGGTGGGCCAGTTATCCACCGGAGTGTGATCGAATTTGTAGTCGCCGGAGTGCACCACCAGGCCGGCCGGCGTTTCGATGCCCACGCCCACCCCATCGGGGATGGAGTGGCAGACATGGAAGAAGTCCACTTTGAATGGGCCGATCTGGACCGTGTCGCCGGCCTTGACCGTGCGAAGGTCGGCTTTCTGGCCAACGCCGTTGCGCGCCAGCTTGACTTCGAGCAAGCCGCGCGTGAGGGCGGTGGCGTAGATCGGCGCGTTGATCTCCTGCAGGACATGGTGGATGGCCCCGGTGTGATCCTCGTGACCATGGGTGATCACGATTCCGCGCACGCGGTGGCGCTTGTCCAGCAGGTAATTGAAATCGGGGATAATGTAGTCGATCCCCAGCATGTCGTTTTCGGGGAACATGATGCCGGTATCCACGATTAAGATGTCATCACCGTATTCATATACCATCATGTTCTTACCGACTTCCCCCAGGCCGCCCAGGGGAATAATGCGCAAAATTTTCTTATTACTCATATAACACAATCCTTCATTGTAATAAATTCGCTATCGTTTGGGATCACGGTCGTGATGGGACACGGCTGTGTGCATCCCCCGTGCATAGGTCGGTTGAAAAAACAAAAACCCCGGCACGGAAAGCAACACCGGCCGGGGCAGGATCGTTCTTAGCTGACAACACGAAGGTTTTTCGCACGTTACCAATCACGAACGAAAGGCCGAAAAATCGGCCGGATGATGGCGATTAACCGTTTGCATTATATCAGACAATTCGCATTTTGTCAAAATTAATTTTTCCGCCGAGAATTTCATTCGGTTTACGCTGCGGGGCATTCTGCCGCTTTCGAATCGGACAAGAACCGGTATAATTATTTTATATGCACGGCATGAGGGTTCCCTCAGGAAGCGCTGTGGATTATCGGCAGATGGACGATTACGGTCTACTGCGGATGATCGCAACGGCCGAATCTGCAGCCCTGGACGCGCTCTATGAGCGCTACGGGCGGTTGGTCTACAGTCTGGCGCTGTACATTTTGAATGATCCTGCGGCAGCCGAGGAAGTCACGCAGGACGTTTTCGTCCAGGTATGGAACAAGGCTGAAACCTACCAACCCGAGCAGGGCAAGGTGGCCACCTGGCTGACCAGCGTGGCGCGCTACCGCGCCATCGACGTGTTACGCCGCACGAATGTCCGCCCGGAAGGCCACCGCGCCGATCTGGACGATGGGACGGGCTTTGAGCTAAGAGACGAGATGCATGTCGAGGCCTTGGTGGAGCAGAATCAGGAGCGCAGCCAGGTGAATGCCGCTTTGGCGCAGCTCCCGCCGGAGCAAAGGAGAGCTCTGGCATACGCATACTTTTTTGGGTACTCGCATCAGCAAATCGCCGATCTGCTAGGCGAACCGCTGGGCACGGTCAAGACGCGCATCCGCCTGGCCATGCAGAAGCTGCGTCAGATGTTGAAAGAAGATTAAAGCTGCATAAATCCAGTCGTGATCGGTTTACGTATACTATAGCCGAGGGAAGTATGACCAAGGGAAGGCATGTCGAAGAACTGCTGCCCGGTTATGCGCTGGGGGCACTGGATGATTCAGAGCGCGGGGAGGTGGAGGCTCACCTGGCCGTCTGCGGCCATTGCGCAGCGGAGTTGAGGACTTACCGAAACGTGTCTGATTATCTTGCCCGCAGTGTTCCGATGGTTGAACCTCCGGAGCGCCTGAAAGCAGCCATCCTGAAGCGGGTGCAGGGCAGAAAGCCAATGCCGGCTGCGCCCCGACTTTCCTGGGTAGAGAGGGTGCGGGCGGCATTCATGCGCACAGCACCGGTGTGGGGCGTGGTGAGCCTGGCGCTGGTGATCATATTGGCCGTCTCCAACCTGTTGCTGTGGAGGCAGATGCAGCAGATACAACAGGCGAGCAGCAGATTCACGACAGTGGCGCTGGCGGGGACAGACGCCGCGCCCGGCGCCATCGGGATGATTGTCATCAGCCACGATGGGCGTTACGGCACGCTGATCGTCGACCACCTGCCACCGCTTAAACAGGACAAGCAGTACCAGCTCTGGCTGATCAATGGGGAAAAGCGCACCAGCGGGGGGGTATTCAACGTGGATCAGAATGGCTACGGCTCGGTATGGATCACTTCTCCCGGCCCCTTGATCCAGTTTCAGAGCTTTGGCATTACCATCGAACCGGCGGGGGGCAGTCCAGGCCCGACCGGGCAGAAGGTGTTGGGCGGCAGCTCCTGAGCGGGATGCGTTGCGGCGGTAAGCGCGGCGTATTGCAGCGGGGCGGACTAAGCGCGCAACCGGCTGCCAATCGAAGGCGGAGAAGGTCAGTCAGTCCATCTAACGAACCGGCAGAGCAAAGGTTGCCATCCATGCCTGAAATCGCATGCTGTTCAAAGGCTGACCGTTTCCGCTCGCTAGAAGGTCTCCGATGGCCGACTTTCTCGAAAGATTCCTCCCCGATTTGATTTCATCCCGCCTTCCCGGCCTCGAGCTAGGTGAGGATGTCGTATATCCTGCCTATCATGGCCGGTCGCTTCTCAACCTTCCTGCCACGATTTTACACATCCTCGGCGCGCCGGGTTTCCAGGAGCGCACTCTGGATGCCATTCTCCTAGAAGCCATCGGCAGCGCGCGCCGGGTTGTCCTTCTGGTCATTGACGCCCTGGGGCTCGACCGCTTTATCTCTTTCACGGAGCAGGGACTGGGAGCTGTCTGGGCTTCGTTGCGTGCGGAGGGCGTTTTCGCCCCGCTTACCAGCATCTCCCCCAGCACTACCGCGGCCGCCCTGACCAGCCTGTGGACCGGCGCCGGGCCGGCCGAGCATGGCGTGCTCGCGTACGAATTGTGGCTGAAGGAGTACGGGGTGATCGCTAATATGATCACCCACTCGGTAATGAGTTATAACGGGGACGCTGGCGGTCTGCGCCGCGCCGGCTTCAAGCCCGAGAGCTTCCTGCCCGTGCCCACTCTCGGCCCCCGTCTGTTGCGCCACGGCATCCCATCTTGGGCCTTCATGCACCAGGCCATCGCCCGCTCTGGCCTTTCCCAGATGCATTTTCAGGGCGTCGAAATCTTCCCTTACCGTTCGCCGGTGGACCTGTGGATCAATCTGCGCGAATTCCTCGAGCGGAGCGATGACCAACCGTCTTACGTCTATATTTATTGGGGCGACCTGGACGAACTCTCCCATCGTTTTGGGCCGGACGATGAGCGCGTGGCTGCCGAATTCGAGGCCTTCAGCTTCGCCTTCGAGCGCAGTTTTTACGAGCCGCGCCGCCGCCGACGCGCGCAAGGGGATACGCTGCTGATTCTCACGGCCGATCATGGACAAATAGCCACCCCGCTCACTCCCCAAAACGACTTGCGCCAGCATGGGCGCTTGCTGGATATGCTCCATATGCGGCCAACTGGGGAGAATCGGCTGCCATTTTTGTACGTCCGCCCTGGAAAAATGGACGCTGTGCGTGCATATATTCAAGAACAGTGGCCGGGTGGGTTCACCCTCCTCACCCCGCGAGAAATCCTCAACGCAGGGCTGTTCGGTCCAGGGCAAGTTAATCACAATTCCCGCGAGCGCCTAGGGGATCTCATCCTCGTGCCGCATGGCAACACCTACTGGTGGTGGGCTGATAAAGAGGATAGCCTGCGGGGTCGGCACGGCGGTTTGAGCCGCGAGGAGATGCTGATCCCTTTCCTGGCTGGGTGGATTTAAGCGTCCATTTCTAAAAATTCCCTATTGACTTTTTAGATCATCTGATTATAATGTGGATAGAACATTAGTTCTATACCGTATTTCAATCAGGTGACTTATGGCACAACCGATCAAAAGCGCCCTATCCACCCCAGCCATTCTTGCACCGGCGACCCTCCAATCCGAAGCGAGCCTAAGAGAAACGCCTTTCCGCCGCCAACATCCCTCCACATCCTCTCTGCTGATCCTCGGCGTCTGCTCGGACGGTCTCCCTTATATGCTCGACCTCGCCAAACCTGAAGCCGGATCCATCCTGGTGGTTGGAGACCCTTCCTGTGGCAAAACCAGTTTGCTCCAGGCGGTGCTCGGATCTGCAGCGCAGCTCAATCCAGTCAGCAGCCTTCAATTTGTGGTGATCAGCTCCGACCATGTTTCTTGGTCGCACTTCATCAGGCGTCGTGAGATACGCCCTTACAGCCTCGGCCTGTATCATCCTTTTGAGCAGGATGCCGGGCGTCTGCTGCTGGATCTTGCCGATCTGGCCGCCTATCGGTGCGCGGGGCGGGATTGGGCCGGGCGGCTGGAGACCATCCTGATCATCATTGACGAGCTCACTCCATTGACCGCTCAGGATTTTGAGGTGCAGACCGCCATTCACAGTTTATTTGACCAGGGTCCGCAGGCGCGCATCTGGCCGATCGTCAGCCTCAAAACCGAAGATGCTCTGGCCCTACCATTCTGGACCATCCCATTCCGCACCCGAATACTCGGGAGGATCACAGACCGCCGTTCGGCGTCCCGACTGGCCCTCAACCCCGCAGTTGGTCTGGAAAATCTGCGTCCTGGCGAACAATTTCAGATCTGGTTCAATAATGATTGGACCGACGTCTGGATTCTCCCTGTGGAGTGATCTCTTACCCACGGAGGCGTATCGTGAACATCGGCATGCTGTGGTTCGACAACGATCCCAAGACAGATCTGGCAGCCAAGGTTGCGCGCGCCGCCAGTTATTACGCCCACAAGTACGGGCAATCCCCTGATCTCTGTTTTGTACACCCCAGTCTGCTGCCGGGGGGACCTCTCCGCTCAGGCAAAATCGAGGTTCGTCCTAATCGTTCCATCCTGCCCAATCATCTTTGGATAGGCACCCATGCCAAAACGGATGGAGGCTGATCTGCGATGTACATGCACCGATTGAGGTCTTGGTGGCGTCAGGAAATGAGACACAAAACAGGGGTCGATCATTTTACAAAATAAGCAAGACCCCGTGGGCCGGCTGGTCTTTGGCCAAACCGCTCACGGGTTAAAAAGAGGCGGGGCCGGTCGCCAAGTTGCAGAGCGAATGCCGGCCCCGCCTGGGGTGCATCTTGCACAGTCCTTGCGGCGGGTCCGGTGGGAACCATCTATGGTCGCCGGCGACTACTCCTCTGCTTTTTGATGTCCGTCAGCGGTGATCGCGCCCACAGCCCGACGCAAGAGGCGTTTCAAACGCGCCAACGGCCGTTGAGAGAATTCCTGGGCGAAGTGTTTGGCGGCTTCCTCGAGGCTGACTTCGTCTTTATAGGCTTCCATGAGATACTGGCGGTGCTCGATGATCCACAGATACAGATCCGCCTCGGTTCGTCCGGGGAATTCACGCAGGATATTCCCTTCGCGGATGATGTGCACCAAAGGCTGATAGACCCGTTCGAACCACGACGAGGCAGCTTCCTCGAATGGCACCTCTCCGCCTCGTTGCTCCCCCAGATACCAGCGGTGCACATTGATATGTTCGAGCAGACGTCCGAACTGTCCTGGCAGTGTCAGATCGATGTCGCAATCAGGATATTTCTCATTCAGTTTCGTCGCTTCATAGAAGTGCGCCTTTTCCTGCGCCAGGATCAGATCGTTTAGATCGGTTTCCCTGGAGATCGGTACGTTTGTCTCGAGCTCGATCACTTCGGCGTCGATGAAGGCTTGCCCCTTTTCACGGCCCACTGAAACACGATGGTTGCCGTCCTTCACAAAGTAAATTTCGCCGATCTTGTAGAGCTCGACGGGCGGCAGCATCTCATCACGCAGGTGGGCTTTGTCGATGCTCTCCCAGCGGTCGCGTGTGTAAGTCACCCGCGGCAGGAAGGCGCGGTCGAAATCGTGATAGCGGTTCACACTGCCCACGATCCTTTCGATCGGCACCTGCTGCAGGCCGGCGTAATGCTGTCCCTTTATATCCAGTCGCTTGCGCACCTCGTCGAACGGCAGCAAACTGTTGGACTGCTGGGTGAGCAAGCTGAGCATCGCATTCCAGAAGGCCTTAAAATGCGCGCGGTCGAAATCCTCGTGAGCGGTTGCATCCAGTTCTGTGTTTGAATGATTGTAAGACGGTTCAGCGGACATAGTCGCTGCTCCTCTCCTGTACACCCCGCCGGCTCGGTATGTATGCCAGTTCCGTCACGCGGTAACCGTACGTATTGACGATCCAGGTAGACTTGAGAAGGGTGAACACTTCTTCGTCGGGCCGGTAAACGTGGATGTGGCCGTGAAAGTGGTAGCGCGGCTGAAATACCTGGTCCAACCAGAGAAACGCCTTGATGCCTCGATGGGGAAGATCCTCCTTATCATGGATTCCCCAGGGCGGCGCATGGGTCGCGAAAATGTCCAAGAAGCGGCCGTAGCGCAGCCGGTTGAGCATCAGGGCAGGCACCAACGACCACACCATGGTCCACATTTCGGCCTGGGTGTACTGATACGGCCCGTAATTATATAACAGGCTGCCCTGAATGCCAGCCACCAGTAGGCCGTTGTAATCGATGCAGCGACGGTTCAGGTTAACCGCTCCCCAGGGGGTATCGTGTTCGCCCTTCTCCCTGATCTCGGGACGATTCTGATGATTGCCCAGTACATAGTACAGGGGAACATTGAGCATGCTGATGATGTATTCGAGGTAATAATAGGGGAGGTCGCCGCAACTGATGACAACGTCCACGTCACCGAAATACTCGAGGATGGCAGGACTGTATATGATGCCAATCTCGATATCGCTGACGGTCAGAACTTTCATGGGGGCGGGTGAAACCATTCACGGAATGAACTGTCGCTTCACCCGATTATCCCACAATTCGCGTCCTCTGTCCGCTTTAACTTAGCCTGAGGGTGGTTCCTCGTCGCCCGGCTGGTGAGCAGGTTGTCCAGGGATGCCCGCATCCGATTCGCCGATGGCCACCGCGATGGCGACGGCGTGCGTCCTGGTGTCGCTGATGCTGATCGACCAGGCCGAGAGGCCCAGAGCATCGGCCACTTCTCTGGCAAAGCCGTGCAGTCTGAGCTGTGGTGCTCCCCATGGACCGTCGCGCGTCTCGATATCCTGCCAGTGCACCCTGCCGATGCCCGTACCGAGCGCCTTCGAGACGGCCTCTTTAACAGCGAAACGTCCGGCCAGGGCGCTCAGGTCGCCATCCGTCTCGGCCAGCTCCCCAGGGGTGAAAACCCGGCGGAGGAAACGCTCACGGATGCGCGGGTTTAGGGCTTCCAGGCGGCCCAATTCCACCATATCCACACCGCTGCGCAATATAACCATACAACACCGGTTCGATGCGAAGGCGTTCAGCCTTCCTGAGGCCCGGCCGTGGCGACAACCAGCGTCTCCGGGTTCAGGTAGCGTTGGGCGACCTCGAGTACCCATTCGGGGGTCACTTCACGGACAAGGCTGGCATAGCGTCGGTAATAATCCAATCCCAAATCGTAGCGTTCCAGATTGAGCAACGCCCCAGCCATGCCGGCGTTGGATTCCAGCATGAGCGGCAGCCGGCCGATGTAATTGGCCTGCGAATCGGCCAGCTCCTCAGGCGTCACTGGCTCCGTGACGAAGCGGCGGATTTCCTGCTGGATCAGCTCGATCGTCTTACCCAGGTTGGCCGGATTGACGCCCGCCGAAACCTCCCATGAACCAGGTCCGATGCCCGCGTTCAGAGAGGAGTAAGCGTAATATGCCAGTCCGGATTGCTCGCGCACCACATCGCCAATGCGGCCATACATGCCAAATTGGCCGAGGATGTTGTTGCCGAGCGACGCCGCCATATAATCGGCCGACCGTCTTTCTGGTCCTGGCCCGCCCATGACCAGGTCGGCCTGACTCTTGCCCGGAATCAGGACATGCCGGCTGACCGATTGAAGCGGCGGTTTGTAAGGCGGCAGCGGCGGCGTCTTTTCCTGGAGTGGATTCTGCCACGCGCCCAGCGCTTCGGCCGCCAAATCAACAGCCCGCTTCGGCTCGACCGCTCCCACAATGACGATCACCATTCCACGCGGGCCATAGTTCCGCCGATGGAAATCGATCAGGTCTTCGCGGGTGATCGCCTGAATCGTCTCCGTAAAGCCGTCCTCAGGTCGGCTGTAAGGATGACCTTCGTATAACAACTGATCGAAGGTCAGTGAAGCCATGTCGCGCGTATCCTGGGCACGGACGGCCAGCCCGGTCAGGAGCTGGGCGCGTAGGCGTTCGATTTGCTCCGGCGGAAAGGCTGGCTCCTGCACCGTCTCGGCGAGCAAACCGAGCAGCATCGGCAGATCTTCCGCCAGCGAGCGCCCATTGAAGCTGGTGGTGTGTACGCTGGCGCCGAATCCCAGACTGGCGCCGGCTTCTTCCAGCATATCGTAGATCTGCTGGAAGGTATGCCGTTCAGTGCCGCGCATCAGCGCCTGGGCGGTAAAATCGGCCAACCCAAGTTTCTGGTCGGGATCGCTGAGACTGCCGCAGTCCAAATAACCGCTGATCACCACTGATTGGCTGCTGAAGTTGGCCCGGCAGAGCACCACGATACCGTTAGCGAGCACGATCCGGGTGATATCGTCAGGTCCGGGCAGAGATTGAGATGCACTAGCCCTCCAGGAATTCATCGCTCCGCTCCTCCGCCCTTCTCTGGCAGGTATACACCCACCACTCGAGCGCCGGGATACAGGTACTCTCTGGCAATACGCTGCACTTCCGCCGGGGTGATGGTCTCCAGCTTCGAGATGTAGTTCAGAAACCAGTCATACGTGGAGAACATCTCCGCGTAGCCCAACCAGAAGGCCTGGTTAGTGATATTTTCGCTGCCGTAGGCGAACAAGGCGCGCGCCTGCTTGCAGGCTCTCTGGATCTCTTCTGCCGCGACCGTCTGTTCTTGAAGACGTTGAATTTCTTCGTCCAATGCAGCAAGGGCTGCTTCCGGGGTCTTGTCAGGCCGCACGGTAATCGTCACATCGTAGAGGAATGGATCGATCGTGGCCTGCAGACTACCGTGGACGCTGACGGCCAGCTCACCTTCCACCAGACGCCGGTACAAACGGCTGGTCTTGTTGGAAATGCCCCCTCCAAACATGTTGAGATTGCTGGGCCCCGAAAGCAGGCTGTCCAGGATGGTGAAGGCGAAGAAGTCTTCCTGGTTGGCCGCGGGAGCGCGGTAAGCCACTTGCAGATAGGTCGTCTCGCCCGGACCGGTGAGGGTCAGGCGCTGCTCGCCTTGCGGCGGCGGTTCCATCTGATCGGGATGGGGCGGTGGCTGGCCTCCTGGCAGGTCCCCAAATAACTCCTCAATCCTTTGCTGCATTGACCGAATATCAAAATCCCCTGCGACCGCCAGGACGGCGTTGCCGGGTTTGTAATACATGCGGTAATGGTTGTACAGATCATCCCGGGTGATGGTTTGCAGATCGGATTTCTCTCCGATGATCTCGTGATGGTAACCGTGCACCCGAAAGGCGGCTTTCTGCACGGCCTCGCCCAAGCGAAAAAGGGGTTCGTTTTCGTTGCCTTCCCTTTCCGATATCACCACGGTGCGCTCTGAAGCGACTTCCTCCTGGTCATATACGCTGTTCACCATACGGTCCGCCTCCAGCCGCAAGGCCAGGTCGATCTTGTCGGCAGGCAGCGTCTCGAAGTAAGCTGTCCAATCCAGGTAGGTAAAGGCGTTCCAGACCCCGCCCTCGCGCGAGATGGCTTTGTCCAGCACACTCGCCGGGAATTGAGGCGTGCCCTTGAACTGCATATGTTCCACCCAGTGAGATATGCCAGTGCGGCCGGGCTGTTCGTCGCGTGAACCTACCCGATACCAGATCCAACTGCTGATGATCGGCGCAGTGTGGATTTCCTTCATCAATAAAGTCAAACCATTCGCAAGCCTGGTTTTTATAAAAGGCGCATCCATTTGTCCTCGGTTCGGTGACTCTTTTCGAATGTATTACCTTTATTTTCCCTAGCTGAAGTCATCGAGGCTTCATCTAAACAGGGTGTAATATAGCATAGAGTGGTAAAAATGAAAATTGTTTCCGTGTATAATTATCCGAGATGTCCTTATAAAGTCTGGGGGCGGCCGACTGTCGGGTGGGGGGTGAGCCGCCATCATTTCCGGAGGGGAAGGGCAAATGTCACCAGATAGCGAACCAAAGTATGTCGTCGCGGTCATCGGTGCCGGTCCAGCGGGCCTTTTCGCAGCCAAACAGCTTGCCAGTCAGGGTGTGCATGTCTTTCTTTTCAATCGGGACATCAAACCGGGGGGGTTGGCCGAATACGGCATCTATCCGGACAAGCACAAGATGAAGGAAGGCTTGCGCGTCCAGTTCCGTCAGATACTCGATCTGCCCAACGTGGAATACTTCGGGAATATCACGATTGGAGAAAACGGCGACCTGAAGCTCTCCGATATACGCGCGATGGGTTTTCAGGCCGTTCTGGTCACCGTAGGCGCTCAGGGGACCAAATGGCTGGGGCTGCCTGGAGAAGATCTGTGCGGCGTCTACCATGCCAAGGATGTTGTGTACCATTACAACAAACTGCCGCCCTTCAGCGAAAAGACCTACCACATTGGGAATCACGTTGCCCTGGTAGGAGCTGGCAATGTGATGATTGACATAGCCCGCTGGCTCATCCATGAGCGCAAGGTGGAGGACGTGACAGCGGTCGTCCGCCGCGGCCCGGCGGAGGTCAAGTTCACCCGCGCCGAGCTGGAGGAGGTGGCCGCCAACATCGATCTGGAAGATCTGGATGCCGAGATCCAGCGGGTGAGTCCATTCATGCTTGCGGTTGGACAGGCGCCCGAGAAGCAGCGCGAATTTTTCCATGAAGTGGCGCACAAAGCGGCGCCATCCACCTCTCCCACACGCTTTCGCTTGCGCTTCCTCATGTCACCGCGCCGCATCCTGGGTGATGATCAAGGGAGTGTGCGCGGCCTGGAGGTGGAAGACAACAAGCTGGTGCTCGAAGGGGCCGAGACGAAAGCGCAGGGACTGGGCAGCCTGCACGTTCTGGATGTGGACACCGTCATTTTTGCCATTGGCGACCGGGTGGATCATTCATTCGGGCTGCCGGTCAACGGCCTCGAGTTTGTGAAGCACCCACAGCCGCGTTTCCCCATAGAGGGGAACTCTTACGAAGCCTACGACCCTGCCGCGGGGCGCGCGATCGAGGGCGTTTTCGTCGCGGGCTGGTCGCGCAAGGCAAGCGCCGGCCTGGTGGGCATCGCCCGCAAGGATGGCACTCAAGGGGCAAACGCCGTACTCCAATATCTGCGGTCATCTTCACTGCCGCCCGCGCCCCCGCCGGAAGTCATTCGCGAACGCATTTTGAGCCTGCCCAAACCCGTCGTGACCCGCGCGGATATCCGCCGCCTGGAGCAGGTTGAAAATGAGCTGGCTCGCCGTTACGGTCTGGAGGAATTTAAATTTGCCACCAACAGCGAGATGCTCTCTGCCATGGATCTTTCCCCGGAGCGTTTTCTCGAACCCTCGACTGGAGATTAATCCCGCTGGCTAGACGAAGACCTGCGAGGGTGGAAAACTTCCTCGCAGGTTTTATTTCTATGAGCTGTGTTGTTCACCAGGTAGGGAAAAATCAATCCCCCTGCTTCTCCGAGTCGTGCCTTGTGCGGTAGGGGATCAGCATCAGGAAACCCAAGGCAATGATCGCCTCGCCCAGTTCAACGCCGCGCGCCTGCCAGGGACCGAAATAAGGCACCTGGGGCAGCGGCTGACTGCCGAAGCCGAATACATCCGCCATGCCTGCGAAAACCGCCACCACGTAGCCGGTGGAGACCAACCGCAGGCCGATGTCGGCCAGGATGCTCTTCGGCTCGCCCATCCACAAGGCAGCCAGGCTGAGATACCCCCCTATGCAGATGATCGCCAGGCCGACTAAAAATACGGCAATTTGCACGAAGCCGATCACCGGACTGCGGTCCAGGTGGAAGAGGCTCGGACGCGCCCCCAGCAGAAATACGAGCAAGCCCATAAGTGTGGTGGCCAGGCCGAATCGCACCCGCCCGGTGGGGAAATGCGGTGCCAGCGGTACGGTTCGTTCGCCTGATCCGGTCATTTGTTTCGTCCCGAGCTCGGTGCTGCTCATTCTGGCAGGCTGTTCTCCAACATGCGAATCCAGTTGCCACCCAGGATCGCCTCGATGTCTGCCGAATTGTAGCCCTTCTCGCTCAGGAGAGGGCCGAGCTTTTGCAGGTCGGCGATACTCTCGACCTCGGCCGGGGTGGATTGCAGTCCAAATCCGCCCTCGAAGTCGCTGCCCAGGCCAACGTGAAGCGCGTCTCCGGCCATCTGACAGATGTAATCAATGTGCGCCACCACGTCCCTCAGGCTGACAGCATCTTTACGATCGCCTTTCACCCATCCCACCTTGAGAAAGAGGTTGTAAGGTACGATTCCGATCACCCCATCCCGTTCGATCAGTCCGCGGATTACGCTGTCGGGCAGATGGCGGTTGCTATCGGAGCCCGGGAGCATTCCCAAAGGGTTGGCATGGCTGGCGATGATCGTTCCGGGGTAAACATCCAGCGATTGCAGGGCCGCCTTCACGTCCATGTGGCTGAGGTCGAGGATGAAACCCAGCCCCGCCATGGCTTCCAGAAGAGCATAACCCTGTCTGGTGAGGGGGCCCGGCTCGTGCGTCCCACCGCAGTACTGGTTACTTCCCCAGGCCGGTCCGATGATGCGTACGCCTCCCGCCCACCAGTCCTCCAACTCGCCAGGTGTGCGGATCCCCTCAGCCCCTTCCATCAAGATCACCACGCCGACCGGTCTGCCCGGCTGTTCTGTGGGTTCTTCCTCCAAGGTCTGTTTTGCCTCTTCGGCATACCCATGGATCGGCTCATGCTCTTGACTGGGTTGTTGCATCCAGTATGCCAGCACTTCTTTCAAATCGGAGCGGCTGTCAACCCGGCGGAACTTATCGGGGTGCTGGTCGAAAAGGCGCTCATAGGCCTCGAGCTGGCTCCAGTACAACCGATGGGCTTCTTCGATGTCATTGTATACCTGGTTGTCCCAGAGCTGATCCGGCTTCAGCAAGCGGCGCGGGGAGGCGAAAAGGGTGCCAAACACGACGGCCACCATGCCGCGTTGGTAATCCGGCCATCCCAGGAGCGCATCCCCATTCCGCTCCGGATTGGGTGTACCGCGCTCTATCAAGCGCGTCTCGGCGGCTGAGCGCGTGTAATCACGGCCCAGAGCTAGTATGTTGTTGGCTAAGTCTTCGTGAGCGTCGACGATGATCGGCATGTGATAATAATCGCTGCGGGGCGTATGGATGATAAGAAAAGGGCGCACCCTACCCTCGGCACGCCCCCTGTGATGGTTTCAGTCCTTGTGATCCTGCTGCAATTCTTCGTGCGGAGACTCTTCCGGTGCACCGGTCGAATCTTCAACCGGAGGCGCGGCTGGGGTTTCCGCCGGTTCTTCAGCGTTCTCCTCCCCGGCAGCCTGCGTCTCCTCGCCGCCTATCTGCTCCTGAAGCGCGTGGAAATCCATATCGGCGTAAGCAGGAGAATCGACTTTGCGCAGGCTCAAGCCGATGCGGTGATTCTCAGCATCGATTTTGATCACCCTCAAAGTCACCACATCACCCTCGTGGAGGACTTCCTTGGGGTGTTCGATGCGTTTTTCCGAGATTTCGGAGATGTGGATCAATCCTTCGATATCGTCTTCCAGCCGGGCGAAGGCGCCAAATTTCGTCAGCCGGGTGATGGTTCCCTGCACGAGCTGTCCCACCTGATAATGAGCAACCTGCTTGGCCCATGGGTCGGGCAGAAGCTGGCGTATGGACAGCCCGATGCGCTTCTTCTCACGATCGATGGAGATTACTTTTACTTTGACTTCCTGGCCAACCTTCAGCACCTCGCTGGGGTGCTTGATGCGGTCCCAGGATATTTCCGACAGATGCACCAGACCATCCGCCCCGCTGATGTTTACGAAAGCGCCGAATTCAGCCAGGCTGGTAACGCGGCCTGTACGCACCTCGCCTTCTTTGAGCTCTTCGATCACCCGTTCTTTAAGGGATTCGCGCGTCTCGGCGGAGGCCGCGCGCTCTGAGAGGATCAGCCTCCTCCGATCCCGATCTACTTCGATCACGCGCACGCTGATGGGCTCGCCGACCATTTTGCCCCAGCGCTGCTCGGGAGTGTCGCCGCTCAAAGCCACACGCCGAGATAAGCTGATCTGCGATGCTGGGACGAAACCGCGGAGCGTCCCCAGGGGCACGATCAGTCCGCCTTTGTTGAAGCCGATGATGGTGCTGTGGAGGATCTCCCCGGAAGCCATTAAGCGCTCGGCTTCTTTCCAGCCCACTTCTTCGCGCGCCCGCACGTAGGACAAAACAAGGTTCCCGCCCTGGTCTTCAGGATTGACGATGTACACGGGAATCTCCATCCCGATTTTAAACTCGGACAATTCAGAAGGTGGTATTTGCTCCAGTTCTTTTCCGGTGATCAGGCCTTCCGATTTGGTCCCTACGCTGACGAGGATCTGATTTGGGCTGATGCTGGCGATGACTCCCGTGCGGATTTCCCCCTGCACGGGGGTGACGATTCCCAGTCCTTCCTGTTGTAACAGGGTTTCCATATTTGTGGTGTTTTCTGGTGCGTGATTTTCCTCAGGCGTTGCCCCCTGTTCTTGCTGGGCGTCGAATGGATCCATAGGTTTTAATTGCTCCGGTCGGCGAAAGATGTATTTTACATTATAAGTGGTAATGAACAAGTTGACAACCCTTAAGAAAATTATTTAGACAACTTTAGTATGGTTTGTTTGGCTGAACCACTTCTGCACGCGATCATGGGAACGCCCTGACAGGAATCATGATCAAGAAAGCAAGATTCGAGCTTGCAGGAAATTCCGTCCGGCGGCCATATCAGTACAAATATCACTGGAATTAGGATATATGCCACTAGAAAGCCTGTAGACCATCCGCTAAGATGAACAAAATGTTTGCCGAAGAGTTGCAACAGCTTGCCATCTTTAGGGACCTCAACGTTGGCCAGCTTGCCCTGTTCACACCCTTCCTGAAGGAGGCCCATTTCTCCCAAGGTGCGTTAATTTTCGATCAGGGAGCCGACGCCAGGTTTCTTTACATCGTCGCGGATGGCGAGGTCGTCGTGCGCCATAGACCGTACGATGGATCGGTGATCGTGGTAGCGCATTTGGAGCGAGGAGGCGTCTTCGGTTGGTCTGCCGTTCTTGGGCGTTGCACCTACACCTCGGCTGCCGAATGTTCCACTCCGGTCGATGCGTACCGAGTCAGCCGCGCCGACCTGCACAGATTGTATCAGCAATACCCGGATGTGGGTCTTCTGCTGCTCGAGCATCTGGCCGCAGCCGCGAGCGTGCGATTGGGCAAGGCCTATCACCATATCCTGGTTCTCTTAACCCGCACAATCAACGGATTGCAGGATTGTGAAAAAGGAGTTGCAGACGATGGCGACCAATAGCCCTGATTTCCCGCTGGAAGATCGCGTCCAGGCTCTCATTGAGCAGTTGGACGCTTACATCGATCATTTTCATGGCGGTTCGGTCAAGATGGTCGCACTGGAAGGCAACGTGCTTAAAGTGCGTCTTGGCGGAGCCTGCCTGGGATGCCCGCTTTCACCCAGCACTTTGCACGGGTGGGTAGCAGGGACAGTCAAACAGTTCTTTCCCGATCTGGAAGTTATTGAAGAGAAATAAACCAAACGCATTCGATCCATGCGCCTCACCGGCCGCTCCGAAGCTGGCGGAGCGGTTGTGGTTAAGCCCTGGCCCGGTCTATGTAAGGGAAATTACCAGGTCGGGCCATAGTCTGGGCAGATCAAATAAAGGTCTGCCGTGCGGCTGAACGTTACGCCAGCTATTGTTTGTGGATCCGAATCCGACCGGTTGATGGTTTAGAGATCCACATACGGCCTGAAGTTTGGAAAATGTAAACCAATCGGCTCCGATTTATAACCGTCCATGTGTAACGCCTGCAGATATCGCTCGTTATAACGTGTGTAGCGCGTTTGGATTCGGCGCGCTGGAAAGGAGACAGTGAATGAAACGTTACCTCGCATCTTTAATTCTCGTACTGTTGTTTATCGCTCCTGCCGTCCCTGCGATGGCCTATGGCAAGGGGCCTGAGAAGAGCAAGACCCCCCCAGGTTTGCTCAACAAGGGCAATGCGTTCACCCCGCCTGGTCTACAGAACAAGCAGGGCAACGGCAATCAAGGCAACCAAGGCAACCAGGGAAACCAGGGAAACGGCGGTGATAATCATGCCAGCAATGGGAAAGGTAAAGGCGTAGTTCCTTTGCAGGCAACTGGCACTGAAACCGAGACAGAATCCCTCACCGTCACAGTGAGCGGCACACCGGGAACAGAAACGGTCACGCCTACGCCAGTGGTTCCGGTCGTCCCCCGCAAGGGTGGGCAGGGCAACTTCGTCCTGTTTGGGTATGTCACCAACATTCAGGGCGACAGCCTGAGCGTCAATGTGCAAAAAGGCAACCATATCGCACAGGCCTTTATCGGCAAGGAAGTTACGGTTCAGGTGTCTCTCGGCACTGTGATCCGGTTGAAAGATACCAATCACAGCGGGCCGATTGCCCTCGCACAGATCAATCTGGGCGATTACGTCTGGGTGCATGGAAATGTCGTCAACGACATGTGGTTGGCGCGCCAGATCAACGACTTCACTAAATTCAGCGTAACCGTCACACCATCTCCAGTTCCACCAACAGAGACGGAAACGGCCACGCCAACAGAAACCGAGACCCTGACAGCAACCCCCACCGAGACGGCTACACCGACCGAAACCGCCACTTCAACCGAGACTGAAACACCCACCTCCACACCCACCGAGACGCCGACCCCGTAAGTCGACTGCCCATCGAGAGCGGTGAGCGAGATCCCTCTGAAACCCCTGCAGAGCATCACGCTCTACCGCGGCTAACGACGCAGTTTACCGGGAAAGGGGTCGTCCCGGTTAGAATCCAGCGGACCCCCGAAGTGAAGCAGACTTCGGGGGTCTGGCTGTGTTGGATTGGCCTACCCCGTTGACGAGCGTCCAGAATAACCTGTGCTACAATGCCCGGTGGAGGGACGATGATGCGACGCTGGCTTTACGCCGCGGTGGCGATGATCGTCGTGGTTGGGTTGGCTGCTGGAGGGATACCCATGATATTCAACTGGTATCTTGGCGAGACGCTCAACTTGGATGACGCCGTACGGGCGAGCTCGCCAGGCTCATTTATTAAGCTATCCGACGGTTACACCCACTATGAACTCAGCGGTCCGGGGGATGGGCAGGTGGTGGTGCTCATCAACGGGTTCATGGTGCCTTATTACAACTGGGATAAAACCGTTCCCGCATTGACCGAGGCAGGTCTGCGCGTCCTGCGTTACGATCTCTACGGCCGTGGTCTCTCTGACCGACCGAATCGCGTTTACGATACCAATTTGTTTGATCGCCAGCTCAGCGAACTGCTCGACGGCCTCGAACTGCGCACGCCGGTAGACCTGGCGGGCGTGTCCATGGGCGGTCCACTGGCGGCTGCCTTTGCCGACCGCCACCCCGATCGCGTGCGCCGGCTCGTTTTTCTCGACCCGGCAGGTTTTCTGGTCGAGCAGAACCGGCTGCTTAAACTGGTGCAGACCCCTTTCTTGGGCGAGCTGCTCATGAACCTCTTCTCCGAGCAGTTCACCGCCGGCCAGCTACCCGGCGATTTTTACCATCCCGAACGCTTTTCTGAATATGTGGAGCGTTTCAGGCCAGCGATGCGCTACCACGGCTCGCGGGCGGCTTTGCTTTCGACCCTGCGCACCGAGCTGGTGGGAGATTTCACACCTGTCTACCGGCGCGTGGCCGGCCTGGGTAAACCCATACTCGTGATATGGGGGGAGGAGGACACCGTTGATCCGGGCAGCGCCACCCAACGAGCCAGGCAGATTCTCACCGCCGCAGACTTCCATATCATCCCCGAAGCCGGCCACGAGGTTCATTACGAACGTCCCGAACTGGTCAACCCTCTGCTGGTCGAATTTCTCACCCGCCAGTAACCACACCTGACCTGCAACCCCGCGCAGACGTCTGTCGGGGAAGAGGGGGACCCACGGAGGTCATTCCTGCCGTACCGCCGACCGGTCAGGCCGGAGGTGTTTTCGGTTGGTAGGGATTAACAAAGAACGCGCGCAGCGGTTCGCCTGTGCTCTGACTCAAATTGGCCGCTCCCCCATCCGGAAGCAGGTGCAGGTTGATCGTCGGTTCGCTGTCCGGATGGTTCGGGTCATACAGGTGCAGCGCGAGGATTGCGTTGTTCGCGTCGAATTCATAGGCGCGGGCGACCACCTGATGATTCGCAGTCGGGTTAGCCAGACCGGCAACGCGCACCAGACACAACGGAACAGGCGTATTCCTATCCAACAGGGCGCGGGTTTTGACCGCCTCGCGTCCGGTGAAGCGCAGCACATCCGCGTCCGAGCGCAACATCCAACCGATGACGCGATTGAGCACGAAAAGGCCCAGGCTATCGAGCTGTCGTTCCACCAGGTAGGAACGCAGCGACTGGCTGATGGCTTGCGGGTCGCTGTCGGGTGGGATGGGCATCTGATGGTAGTAATAATCGAGGGCAGCAAAGCTCATCCCGCCGCACAAGCCGATGATCAGCGTGCCCGGGTCGATCGGACCGATCCATGGCAGTTTAATGGGCGGCAGGGCATCGAAACGGTTGATGAAGTGAAAGCCATTCACCTGGGAGACGAAGGGTGTAGCGACAAGGGTCATTTCTTTTTTACCGATTCCCGATACCTATCATTCCAATAACAGATCGGCGGGCGATAATAGGGAGCTTATCGTCGCCAGCGATGGAGCCGACCCGGCCTGCCCGGCTGGGATTTCGATCGAATGTGCGTGATGCTATTCTCTTCTTACCTGAGCGCGTACAATGAAGCGGTCGATGGCTCCGAACCGATACTTATACTCCTCGTTTCCGCGCAGGAAATCGAATTCCAGGCGCTTGTGTTCGTTGGCCCATCGCAGCAGGAAGGCGATCAACACCCAGCCGGGTGAATATTCGACGAACTCGTGGTTCAATCCCGAGTTGTACACCCAGATGCGATTTTGATAATCGAAGGCAATGCAGCCGGCGGCCTTGCGCCCATCGATCTCGAGGAATGAAAGCTGCAGGTAACCTTCCCGGCAGGCTTGGCGAGCGATCTCGAGAAACGTCTCGCGCATGGCTTGCGTCATGAAGCCGGCCTTATCTGGATCATTCACCATCAGCGCGATCAGCTCCTCCATCTCGGCGTCCAGACGGCTGTCGTCCTCGACGATGTACCAGCGCCAGGGCAGGCCGGAGTTTTCCAAACGGCGTATCTTGCGGCGAATCTCGTGGCGTTGCTTTTTTTCTATGCTGCCCAGGTATGCCTCCCAGTCGCCGGGGAGGGGGATATAGGGCGAGTGCTGCAAGCGCTGCTGGGCGTAGTCCCAGCCGTGGGCGCGAGACGCGCGTTCCAGCGCCGGAAGGGTGGGCGAGGTATCCAGAATATTGTACCAGTCCAGGACGCGCCAGGCGGGTACGTCTGGCCCATTGAGGAACGTCAACAGCCCCTCGATAAAAGCCGGAATGTCTTCGGTTCGAGCGATCACGTCCAGGTAATCCGATATCTCTACGCTGCCGATCAGCATCAGCGCCGGTTCACCGTCACGGTTGTGCGTGAAGAACAGAGGAGCGATGCCCACCAGCCGGCCGCCCTCACGAGCGAGGGCCACGTTCAGCGCTCCATTGGCCCACTCGCCCCCGCCTTTCGTCTTCCACCACACGAGCTGGTAATCGCTGCGCAGGAATGGCACATGACTTGCACTGGCTGCCAGAAGCGTGTTCCACTCATCCCTCATGCGTTCGATTTCGTCTGGTGAAGTAATCAGGGAAAATTCCATTCTGCTCCGGAAAAATCGTATAATGGATGCCAGCGGCCATTATACTTTGCCGGAAGATGCCCTGCAAGCGGGACTGTACTCCGGGGAGCCGCTATCTTTGTATGAGACGAATGCCAATTCAACTCCTGGATAGACCGTGTTTGATCTGAACATTCTCCCCCTGCAATCAGGCAGTCAAGAACTCGCTCATGTGCCGGGTCTGCTCGTCGCCCCGGCTCCACGCCGCGCGGCCCGCGGCCGGAACCGGGATATGCTCGTGATCCACCTGGCTTTTGTCGGCGGCAGCTTGCCGCCCAGCGATGTGCTCGACCGCACCGCCCGGATATATTTCCGTTCCGCCGGCACGGTGACCGCCGCGCTGCGCGTTGCCGCTGAGGCTCTCAACAACGATCTGATGGAGCGCAACCTGCGCAAGACTACCCCGGGCGAGCAGGTGATCGGCCTCTTGAATCTGGCCGCCATTCATGGCGATCGTCTTATTCTGGCGCAATCCGGGCCAACCCATGCCTTCCTGACGGCCGCCGCCGGATCGATCCACCTGTATGACCCGCAACTGGCAGGCCGCGGTCTGGGATTGAGCCGCACCCTCTCCCTCCGCTTCTCCCAATCCGACTTGAAACCCGGCGATACGCTGATCCTGTGCGCCGAGCCGCCCGATGGGTGGGAAGCCATCGGCTCGCCCGGCGAAAGGCTGGACATCTTGCGGCGCCGCCTGCTGGTCGACGCACCGCCTGACCTGTCCGCCGTGGTGGTGCAATTCCAGGGCGGCAGCGGCAGGGTGAACATGCTCAGCGGAGCGACAGCTACGGCACCCGTCAGCGAGCCGTCCCGCCGCCTTTCGGGGGCTGGCCAGCCGCCTCAACCGGCCGGCGAAGCCGCGAACATGGCCGCCGTGCCCGCCGCCCCTGCTGTGGAGGAGAAGAGTGGGCCGGGTGAGCCAACGCCGCCGGGCAGCGAATTGTTCGCGGTTGGTCAAGCCGCAGTCATCCCCACAGCCGCGGCACCGGCGGGAGCTGCGCCCGTGACACCAGCAGCCACTGGACAGCCGGCGCCCGAAACATTCCCTGCCCGTCCCACACGTGAGCGTACCGCCCTGCCCCGGCGCGAGCGGAGCGGTCCTTCTCCTTGGGTGCGCGCGCTGGCGGGCCTGTTTCGCAAGGCCGACAGCGCCGGCGCGAGCGGCGGCCAATCGCTTGGCCGCGCACTAGGCCGGCTCTTGCCCGGCACCAAAGAAGGCGGCGCCCATCTCTCACCGGGCACCATGTTCCTGATTGCCATCGCTGTGCCGCTCGTCGTGGTCTCTGTGGCCATGGCGGTGTACTTCCAGAACGGCCGCGAGGAGCAATATCGCGCTTACTATGCTCAGGCTGCTGCTCAGGCGAGCCAGACCCAGGGGATCAGCGATCCGGCGGCCTTACGTTCTGCGTGGGAAAAGACGCTCTTCTACCTGGACAAAGCCGAAGCCTACGTGCAGACGAATGAGTCGCGCGCTCTGCGCCAGGAGGCACAGAACTCGCTGGACGGGCTGGACAGCATTTTGCGGTTGGACTATCAGCCGGCCATCATCGGCGGGCTGGCGCAGTCCGTCCGTGTCACTCGCATGGCTGCCAACAACAGCGATCTCTACCTGCTGGACGGAGCCAGCGGGCAGGTGCTGCGCGCTATCCTCACCGGCCGCGGCTTCGAGCTGGATCCCGGCTTCGCCTGCGGGCCAGGACCGTCGGGGGGTATTATCATCAGCCAGATCGTAGACATCGCCGTCATCCCGCCCACCAATGAATTCAAGGCCACCCTGATGGCTCTGGATAAGAACGGCAACCTGATTTACTGCACGCCTGGCGCGGGCTTCACCTCTGCCGCCCTGGCCCCGCCGGACAACAACTGGGGCAAGATTCAGGCAATGGTGATGGACAGTTCCTCCTTGTACGTGCTCGATCCGCAGACGAACATGGTGTGGATATACGACGGCGGCGTGGGCGGCTTTTCCCAGCGCCCGCGTATGTTCTTCGATCAGGAGATCCCACCCATGGAGGATGTGGTCGACCTGGCCTTAGCCAATCAGAACCTCTATCTGCTGCACAACGACGGGCACCTGACGCAATGCACCTACGGCAGTGTATCCTTCGAGCCTACCCGCTGCACCGATCCGGCTCCCCTTACCGACAATCGCCCGGGCCGCACAGGGAAAGTCAACACCTTCAGCGATGCGCACTTCACACAAATGCTCTCCATCGGCCTGCCCACGCCGGCCCTGTACATGCTCGACCCGCAGGGTCAGGCGATCTACCTGTTCAGCCTGCAGTTGCGCCTGCAAAACCAGTATCGCGAGGATACCGCCGGAGCTTCCCGTCTGCCATCCAGGCCGGCCACCGCTTTCACCATCGCTCCGAACCGTCTGGTGTTCATGGCCTTCGATAATCAAGTGTATTATGCGGTGGGGCAGTAGGCGAACCAGGTCTCAATACTCTTGCTCCATCACGCGTACATCCAACGCGCCCACCGTTACTTGCCCGCGCAGCCGCTCGCCATTCAGAAGATCTTTATAGCTCCCATCGAGTTCCACTTGCTGAACGGAATGGTTATGGTTGAGCACAAAAAGCAAGCGGGTTCCGCCCCGGCAACGCTCACAGATTTCAACGCCGGGCGGCGCTGACAGCACTGGTTCGACGCCAGCCAGGTCGAGCAGCCAGTCGGACAGGCGATTGTACAAGCGCTCGTCCCCGTCCGTTCCGACGTAGACAGCGAAACCTGCTCCATAATGATTCAACGTAATTGCCGGTTTGCCGGCATAATAATCGCGCGTATAACGGGCCACCACAACAGCGCCGCGGGGTTCCAATATATCCGCCCAGTTGCTCGTCTCGACCTGGGCGCCAGCCAACTCAGGCGAAATGAAATCCAGTTGATTGTGGGCGTCAGGCGGGAGGGAATCGTACTCTTCCACCGTCACGCCACACACATCGGCCAACAGTCCCGGAAGACGTTCATCGACCACCGCATTGAATTCGTTCTTAACGCCGCTGCGCATGGTAACCATCAAGATACCTCCCGAGCGCACATAGTTGCGGAGGTTCCGAGCGATTTCCTCTGGCAGGACGTGCAAGGATGGGGCGACTACCAATTGATATCCTTCCAGGTTTGCCTCTGGAGGGAGCACGTCAACCGCAACATTGCGAGCGTGGAAGGAGTTGTATATTCGAGCGAAGTGGTGCGGGTATGAAAACCCGGGATTATTCCCCTGGACATTGAACGCAAAGCGTGAATCGTAAGACATCAGCATCGCGACCCGGGCGTGTGTTTCCAAGCCGGTCAACCGCTCCCTGATTCTGGCAATCTCGCGCCCCATTTGTTGTATTTCATGATAGCGGCGGCTGCGACTCCCATCATGATCCAACAAACCATGCCAGTACTGTTCGGTGCCAAAACGGGCGGTGCGCCAGCGAAAGAAAAGCACTGCTTCGGCGCCATGCGCGATCGTCTGGTAGGCCCACAATCTCAGCTCGCCCGGACGGGGCGGCACACTGACCATTTCCCAGCCGCCCGGGCCAGCCTGCTGCTCGGTGATCCAAAAAGGAGCTCTCTTCAGTCCGCGCATCAGATCCAGGGACAGCGCCATGCGGTTGGCGTCTACCTCGGCGCGCATATCCCATTGGGTGCGCGGGTAATTGTTCCAGGCAGCCACGTCCAGCGGCTGCGCCAGCTCAAAAAAATTGAGTTCTTCCTGGTCGAACCCGCCCTGGAAATTATGCAGGATTGGCACGTCCGGGCAGAAATGACGCAGCAGGCTGATTTGAAGTTGCTGGTATTCCCGGTATGCAGCCGAGCTGAAGCGGTAATAATCCAGCGCCAGGCCCGGGTTTGGAGCACTCCCGGCATCCAGAGGCAGAGGAATTTCATCCCATCGGTCGTACACCTGACCCCAGAAAGCTGTCCCCCACCGGCGGTTCAGCTCTTCCAGGGTCCCATAGCGCTGCTCAAGCCAGGCGTGGAAAGACCGTGCGCAGGAAGAGCAATAGCATAAGCCGCCAAACTCATTGTCCACCTGCCAGGCGGCCAGCGCCGGATGGCCAGCAAAATGAGCCGCCAATGCGCCAACGATTCGCTCTGTGGCGGCGCGATACTCCCTGCTGGTGGGACAGTAGCCGCGCCGGTTCCCATACGCGACCCGTACGCCGTCCTTGCGCACGCGGAAAATGCCCGGATGGTCTGTCGCTAACCAGGCTGGCGGAGCGGCAGTGGGTGTGCCGAGCATGACCCTCAGCCCGTGCGCCGAAAGGGTCGCGATGGCACGTTCCAGCCAGGAAAAGTCGAAGCGCCCTTCGACGGGTTCCATTTTCACCCAGGCAAACTCTCCCAGGCGTGCCAGGTTAAAACCAGCTTCGGCCATCCATTGTGCATCGGTGGCCCAGCGATCCTCCGGCCATTGCTCAGGATAATAATCCACACCAAAATAGAAAGGCTGTCTGGAGACCATATCCTCCCTCTAAATCAGCCACAGAGTTCATGTTCATCGGGTATAGGGCTTCGAAGGCTTTACCCTTTCAGGGCGCCAGCGGTTAATCCAGAGATGAACTGGCGCGAAGCCGCCCAAAATGCGATCAATATGGGCAGCATGGCCAATGCGGTGCCAAACATGAGCACACCGTAATCGCCACCCCGGTATGGATCTCCTCGCAGGATCTGCAATGCCAGGGGAAGGGTGGCCACTTCTACCTTTTTCAGCACGACCAGTGGATAGAAAAAGGCGTTCCAGCTACCCATGAAAGTCATGATGCCCAAGGCGCCATAAGCCGGCTTGAGCAGCGGGGCAATGATGCGAAAGAAGATTGCGAACTCGCTGCACCCGTCAACCCGCGCAGCGTCGACCAGCTCAGCCGAGATATTGGCCAGGACGTACTGGCGCATCCAAAATATGCCAAATGCGGAGACCGCCCCTGGAACGATCAAGGCCTTTAAATCGTTGATCCAGCCGATGCGGCTGATGACGATGAACCAGGGTATCAGCATCACCAGGGAAGGGACCATCATGGTGCCGAGCATCAGGCTGAAAAGCTGGTTTCTCCCCGGGAATCTGTATATGGCGAAGGCATATCCCCCCATCGAGCAGAACAGCAAGGTCAGGAAAGTTGTCACCGAAGCCACGATCAGGCTGTTGAGGAAATTCTTCCAGAACGGGATGACTTTCAGCATGTTGAGGTAATTGGCCACCAGATGATTGCCGGGCAGGAGGGGCGGCGGGTAATGAAATATCGTCTGGGTGCTGTGAGTAGCCAAGACGAGCATCCAATAAAAGGGCAGGAATGAGAGCACGGCGCCAATGATTACAATGACATACAAGATTATTTTGGATAGAGCCTGGCCGACAGCAGTTCTTGATTGACGGGTTTTGAGCCGAGCGCTCATCATATATCCCTCCATGGGCCTGTATTCACGCGGATCCAGCCGGCCGTCCGAACAGTTTAATGTTGACTGCCGAAAGAATCACGATGATGAAGCAGATCACATAGGCCATGGCCGATGCGTAGCCCAGATGGCCGCGCTGAAATCCCTCCGTGTAAAGATACAGCGACATGGTCAGACCGGCGTAGTTCGTCCCTCCAAGGGTTTGCATCCAGGTGAGCAGATAGGGTTCATCGAAAATCGTGATGCCGCCGACGAAGGAAAGGATGAGAGAAAACAAGATGATCGGCTTGAGCAAGGGTAAGGCGATATAACGAAAGAGCTGGGGATAACTCGCTCCGTCGATCTTGGCCGCGTCGTAAAGCTCCGCATCGATGCCCTGGAGCCCGGCCAGATAGATCACCATGTTCCAACCGGTCCAACGCCAGACGAAAAGGAGGATGATCGCCGGTTTGATCCAAAAGCCAGTCCCTCCCCACCAATCGATGGGTTGTAAGCCAAGGCTGGTCAGGACGTAATTGATCAGGCCAAACCGAACCCCGTACATGGTCATAAAGACGAAAGCCACGGCCACCGAAGACGTCACCATGGGGGTGAAATAGATCGCCTGGAACAGGCGACTCAGCTTGACGAGTCCAGAATTCAGGATGAAAGCCAGGGCCAGTGCGATGAGGATCATGGGCACGTGAGCCGCCACCCAGATCACGATCGTATTCCAGAATGAGATCAGGAAGATTTTGTCCCGGAACAGTTCGATGTAGTTCGTTATCCCGCGGAAATCCATCTGACCGTAGCCGGTCCAACTGGTGAAGCTTAGGTAAAAGGAAAAAACGATCGGGAAGAAACCAAATACAGCGAAAAGGATGTAGAAAGGGGAAATGTAAACATATGCGACCCAATTTCGCTTGACCTCACGCCACAATCGGGAGACCTTAGCGGCACGCGCCTGGGTAAGAGCTACGCTCGTCACTGTCCATCGGCCTTTCGTTTGGAACAAACCGGATCAATTTGTGGGCCGTCCCCGGCCTGCCTTGCGGGCCGAGGACGGCGGCAGAGTGTGGAATTATTCTTTATGGAGCATCTTCATCAAGGTTTCACGGTCGCGCGCGGTGGCATCTTGAATCGCTTTTTCGGCGTTGTTCAGTGTTTCCTGAGGGTCAAGGTTCTGATCCAGCATTTTGACCACTTCAGACATGAAGGCCTGTTCTGCGGTCGCATCCATCGGGGTGGTGAATATTTTGCCCGGGGAAGTGGCGATCTTCGTCCATAGCGCGCGCGTGTTTTCGCCGCCGAAATAGGCATCCCCTTCCATATAAAGCGGGTTATCCCAGGCGGGCTTGAACGCAGGGAAATAATCCACGGTCACGAACATGCGGTTCTGTGCATCGGCGGTGGCCATGGCGTATTCGATGAACGCCCAGGCGGCCTCCTTGTTTTTGCTTTGCTCGGTAATGGCAAGGAATGAGCCGCCCCAGTTCTGCAGCGGATCTTCTGGGATGGGCACCACGCCCCAATTGCCGGCCCCTTGGGGGTCGATCCATGATTTCAGGAACCCGCCGAACCAGCAGCCGATGATCAACGTGGCGATTTGTCCGTTGCCGATGGCTGAATACCACTCCTGTGTCCAGGTGGGGATCTTGGCGTCGAATTTCAGCTTACGGGCTTCCAGCGCGTATTCCAGAAGCTGCTTTGTCCTGGGGTTGTTGACCGCCACGTTGTAGTTCTCATCGAAGAAGTTCTTGTGGGCGTAATAGATGTAAGGGATGTCGGAGGCGTTGCTCATCCAGAATTGATTCTTGGCTGGATTGGCGACCTTCTTGCCGGCGTCAAGATATCCTTGCCAGGTAGAAAACAGTTTGGCGACATCTTCGGGCGCATCCGGCAATCCGGCTTTCTTAAAGATATCGCGGCGGTAAAATATCGAAGCCGGGCCGATATCCCAGGGGAAGGCCAGCAAACGACCATCCGGGCTCATCGCCTGATCCCACTTATAGGCGACAAACTGATCCCTGTATTTACCGGCATTGAAGGGCGGTTGCAGGAGGTCGACCAGACCGCCCTGCATCACGAAGCGGCCGATATCGTTGATCTCGATCATGGATATATCCGGGGCTCCCTCGCCGGCCGCCAACGCGGTGGCCAAGGCGTCGCGCGTTCCACCCGCCATACCGGGGTTCATCTGCCAGGTGACCTTTATATCCGGATATTTTTGGTTGAAGCCCTGAATGATCGCTTCGAAAGCCTTATCCGCTGAGGGCCAGCCCCAGATTACGATCTCGCCCGAAAGCTTTTTCTCAGTGGGCTGAGGAGCGGTTGTGGGCGTCACCAGCACTTCTTTGACGATCGGCGTGCCGGCAACAATTTGGGTGATTACTTGAGGGGTAGCGGCGGGCGTGCAGGCAGAGAGCGCAATGATCCCTGCCAATGTGGCCAGGGAGATGCGTTTGATCCAACGAATGTGGGACATTTTTTCTCCTCTTCTATTCACACAATGTGAAAAGAAAACAAACGAAACGGACGGCAAAAGACGGCAAACGGCAGCTAGCTTATCGCGGTCACCTCCTTTTACTGTTCACCCAACCCTAATGCCGCCGTTTGTTGGATCGCCTGGGCCGCGTCGTGCTATAATGCCATAGACGCGATGCCCGGAGGCGAAAAGCGGGTTTCCCCGTGGCGCAATCGGCATCGGGTAGAAGTGTTTGCCGGGGTTCTCCACACCGTTCGGCAAACACTTTCTTTTGGGGTGGTATTAGTAACGTTCGGCCTCAGATTACCGGCAAGACGAACGCACGATTAATTCAGTTGCTAACAATACTTCCCGGCTTTGATAATCTTCTGGTCGCTCGATGGCTTCGAGGAGCATACGGGTGGCCACCGCCCCCACCTCGCGCATCGGCTGGCGGATGGTGGTAAGCGGCGGGTTGCTGAATTCGGCAGCGGGGATATCGTCATAGCCCACTACCGAGACATCCTCGGGAACGCGCTTGCCGGCCTCACATAAAGCGCGAATGGCCCCGATAGCCATCTGGTCATTGTGAGCGAAAAGGGCTGAAAATTGTACATTGCGGGCCAATAATTCCTGCACGGCTCGATACCCGCTGGAATACGACCAATCCCCCCTGACAACCAGTTGTGGATCAAAAGGCAGGCCGGCTTCTTGCAATGCCTCGCGATAGCCGCGCATACGGTCAGTTACGGACTTCCAGGTGTCCGGTCCGGCGATGGTGGCGATGCGGGTGTGCCCGGCAGAAAGCAGGCACCGGGTGGCGCTTCGCCCGCCCTCAACATTGTCCACGTCCACGACCGTCAGGTCTTCTCCGGGCAGGTAATAGGCCGTGGTGACCACCGGCACGCGACTGCGCAAGAGCTGGATCAGGGCGCGCTCGTCCGGTTCCGAAGAGGGTCGCGCGAAGAGGACGCCCTCCACGTGGCGCTCGGTGAGCAGGCGGATGTACTCAGGCTCATCCTTGGGGTTGCGTTCGGTACTGCCCAACATGAGGAAATAACCATGCTTGCGGGCTTCCAATTCGGCGCCGCTGATCACCTGAGTGAAAAAGTAATCACTGAAATCGGCGGTGATCAATCCCAGCGTGCGGGTGCGGTTGGAGGCGAGACCGCGGGCGATGGCATTGGGTCGGTAACCCAGGCGGGCAATGATGGCTTCCACACGCTGGCGCGTCTCGGCGGAAACGTCCGGGCGACGATTGATGACCCGCGAGACGGTCTGGATAGAGACGCCGGCTTCTTTAGCGACCTGGGAGATGGTGACGTTTCTGGAATCGGGCATGGCCAATGAAAGGAAATCGGTTATTGTGAGCGCTATCGGGAGCGCTACCGTGAGCGCTCACAATTATATTAGCACGCTCGGAGTGGAGAGTCAATAGGCTCTTTCCGACAATGGTGCACGTTCATTGGGATTTTGGATGAATCCATGGCCTATACGCGGATGGCGAGGCAAAAGCGGTCCGTTTACGGCGCCAGTCGCTCCCCCAGGATAAAACTGCCCTCGTTGGATGCCCAATCAGGCATTTACCCGCGCATTCTATTGAGGCGGTTCGCAATATGGAAGAAAGATCGGATGATCGTGCGGCAAATGTCCACGGAGGCGCCAGGCAAGGCCGATGATGGGACAGAGAAGGGATTTCTATTTCGAGATAAAAAAGTCCTCCCATCGCGATCCCTCCGGGAAACCCCGGCGCCCGCCATGCCGGATCGGATGAAAGGATAAGGTGGGCGCGAGAGGTCTCGAACCTCCGAACCTCACGGATGTGAACCGTGCGCTCTGACCAACTGAGCTACGCGCCCTGAATGATCCCCATTATATCAAACCCTCCACGGGCTGACAAGAAATCACCCGAACCGACCCTGGACATAATCCAGGGTGCGCTGATCCGTCGGCGTGATGAAGATTTTCTCGCGCGGGCCGAATTCGATCAGCTCGCCCATGAGGAAAAAGGCCGCATCGTCAGCCACCCTGACTGCCTGCTGGGTGTTGTGCGGGGCGATCACGATCGTGTATTCCTCTTTCAGCTCCTGCAGGGTGGCCTCGATTTTAGCGGTCGCGATTGGATCGAGGGCCGAGGTAGGCTCATCCAGCAGGATCACCTCGGGCTGGTTGGCCAGCACACGGGCCAGGCACAGCCGCTGCTGCTGGCCGCCGGAGAGCTCCGCTGCCTGATCGAACAGCCGGTCGTAGACCTCGTCCCACAGGGCGGCCTGACGCAGCGCCCGCTCGACGGCGGCATCCAATTTCCGCCGATCTCGTTCCCCGGCCCGGCGCAACCCATAGACCACATTCTCATAAATCGACATCGGCAGCACGATCGGCCGGGCGAAGACCATGCCCACTTTCCGCCGCAGGCTGATCACGTCGATGGCCGGGTCGAGCACATTTTGCCCGTTGAACAGCACGCGGCCGGAGATCGATGTCACATCGGCCAGATCGTTCAGCCGGTTGAGCGCGCGCAGCAGGGTGGATTTCCCGCCGCCAGCCGGCCCAAACAGCACGGTGATCGCGTTGGCGCGGATGCGCATGCTGACGTGCTTAAGGCTTTCCGTGCCATCCGAGTAGTTCAGGCTCAGGTCCTCGATGACGAATTTGTCCATAGGTGGTTACCATTGGCGCCGGGCGCGTGCCCGCGAACGGATGATCGTGGCGATCAGGTTCATCCCCAGCACGAAGGCCAGCAGGACCAGCACCGTTCCGTACTGGATCTGCACCGGCATGCCTGGCACCTGGGTGGAGATCACGAACAGGTGATAGGGCAAAGCCATCGTGGCGTCGAGCGGGGAATTGGGCAATCGAGGCAGAAAAAAGGCGGCCCCGGTAAACAGGATCGGCGCGGTTTCGCCGGCGGCCCGTTCGAGGCCCAGGATCACGCCGGTGAGGATGCCTGGCAAGGCCTGCGGCAGCACCACGTGCCGCACGGTTTCCCATTGGGTGGCCCCCAATGAGATGCTGACCACCCTCAGCGCCTGCGGCACTGAGCGCAGCGCCTCCTCTGCGGTGCTGATGATTACCGGCAGGGTCATGATCGAAAGTGTCAGCGAGGCAGCCAGGATGCTGGTGCCGAAGCGCAGGAAGATGACGAACAAGGCGAAACCAAACAGGCCGTACACGACCGATGGGATGCCCGCCAGGTTGACGATCGCAATGCGAATCAACCGCGTCAGGCGGCCCGGCCTGGCGTATTCGGCGATGTAAATTGCGGCAGCGACTCCTGGAGGAATCGAAAAGAGGGCGGTTCCCAACGTCAGATAAAACGTCCCCACGATGGCCGGCATGATACCGCCCGCCCGCATACCCTCGCGCGGGACAGAGGTCAGGAACTCCCAGGAGATGGCTGGCAGGCCCTTATACATGATGAAAATCACCACCACTGCGATGGGTGTGACGGTGAGCACCGCCGCCAGGGTCAACATGGCGAAACCGAGGCGCTGCGCCACGCGCGGAGGCAGCCACTTACTGCGGATGAGCGGGGCAACTCTGGTTCTGTTCTGAATCATGCAGATCTCTGATCCCTGTCCTTCTCCGAAAATTGAGAGAAGAATGAAAGCCAGTGCGGCGATCCGCCGCCGTCCCACTGTATCACTGACGGGAGGGCGGCTCTCATGACAGCAACCGCTCAGCCCGTTTCAGTTCGCGAAACCCGACCATCGAAGCCACCACGTTTACTGCGAGCGAAAAGACGAACAGCACGATTCCGATCAGGAACAGCACCTGATAATGGGCGCTCCCCGCCGCCACCTCGCCCATCTCGGATGCGATGGTGGCCGTCATCGTTCGCACCGGGAGGAAGAAGGCGTTCAGCCCCGCCGGCATGACGGGGGCATTGCCGGTCACCATCATCACGGCCATTGTTTCGCCCAAGGCGCGGCCGATGCCCAGCATGACGGCCGTCAGAACCCCTGAACGCGCGGCTGGCAGCGTCACCCGCCAGATGGTCTGCCACTCTGTGGCGCCAATCGCCAGCGACGCCTGCCGGTAAGATGCTGGCACGGCGTTCAGCGCATCTTCGGCGATCGAGACGATCGTGGGGATGGCGATGCCGCCCAACAGCAGCGAACCAGTCAGTGCGGTAAGGCCGGTGGGCAAATCCAGGAAGCGCCGCAGATAAGGCGCGATCACCAGGATGCCCAGAAAGCCAAGCACCACCGAAGGCAGTCCGGCCAGGATCTCCACCAGTGGCTTAAGCACTTCCCTGGCCCACTTCGGCGCCACCTCAGAGATATAGATGGCCGTCAGCAGGCCGAAGGGCAATCCCACCATGAGCGCACCCAGCGTGACCAGGATCGAGCCCCAGATCAGCGGCAGGATGCCAAAGTACCCCTCGATTGGGTACCAGCGTGTACTCAACAGGGTTGAAAGGGGCACCTTGGCCAACGCGGGCAGGCCTGATTGCAGCAGGAAGATCAGGATCAGTCCGACGAACAATACCGCCAGGTATCCTGCCGCGCGGATCAACACGGTGATGGCAAACTCAAACCAGTTACGCCTCAATTCGGCGATCAAGCCACCCTCCTCAGCGCACAGGCACGAAGCCCAACTCGGCGACGATCTTCTGAGCCTCAGGGGTAAAGATCCAATCCAGGTATTGTTTCACCAGGCCGGCCGGTTGGCCGTTGGTATACATATACAGGTCGCGCGCAATCGGATAGCTGCCGTCGGTCACGCTGGCGGCTGAGGGCATGACGTAAGGCCCGGCGGAGTCAGCGGCCACAGCCAGCGTCTTGACCTGCGGGGTGACGTAACCCAGCCCATCGTAGCCGATGGCGTTCGGATTATCGCTTACCTCGGCAATGATGCCCTCCGAGGAGGGCAGCAGCAGTGTATCCGGTGAGAAGAGGGTCTTATCGTCCTTTTTCCCCAGCCGCAGGACTGCTTCGAGGAAATACACGTGCGTCCCCGAATTCGACTCGCGCGAGACGCGCACGATCGGGCGATCTTCGCCGCCCAATTGCGACCAGTTATTGAACTTGCCGCTATAGATGGCAGAAATTTGCTCCAGGGTGAGTCGATCGATCGGATTGCGTGGGTGGACGATCACGGCAATGGCATCCCTGGCCACCACATGCTCCACCGGTTCAATGCCCTTGGCTTTCGCCTCCTGCACCTCCTCCGGTTTGATCTGCCGGGAGGCATTGGCGATGTCCACCGTGCCGTTGATCAGCGCGGCGATACCGGTTCCCGAACCGCCGCCGGTGACCGAGATGCGCACCGCCGGGTTAATGGCCTGATAGCGCTCGGCCCATGCCAGCGCCAGATTGACCATCGTATCGGAGCCTTTATTTTGCAGGTATGCACTGGCAGGCGGCTGGGCACCGGCCGATTGGCCCGGCCCGCAGGCCGACAGAGCAACCGATGCCACAAACAGGAGGCACAAGTTCAGGATGCGAGCGGTCACACCGTCATTATAACGGAGAATGAAAGGCCATTATTCCGACAGATTGGATGAATAAATAACACCTTGATGGAAGTTGTTGGCAACCGCTCACCGCGCGAGCATGCGCGCCATTTCGTAGTATTCCTTGCTGATCTCACGCTTATTAGCGACCACCTGTTCCAACGGCACCGCCGCCAGGTCGCGCCCGTTGAGGCCGACCATCACCCCATTCTGGCCTTCCAGGAGGAGCTCCACCGCCCGCACTCCAAAGCGCGTTGCCAGCAGGCGGTCGAACGCCGAGGGTTTGCCGCCTCTCTGGATATGCCCAAGGATGGTGACGCGTATATCGAAGCCCAGGTCCTGCTCTTCGACCAAACGGGCCAGCTCGGCTGCCCGCACCGGCGCGCCCTCGGCAACGATGATGATGCAGTGTGTCTTCCCCCTCAAATAAGCCGCCTCGACGACCTTGACCACTTCATCGACCGGCACCTCGACTTCGGGGATCAGCACCATTTCGGCCCCATCGATAATGCCGGCCATAACCGCCAGATAACCGCTGCTACGACCCATCGTCTCCACCAGGAAGGCGCGGTTGTGAGACGATGCCGTGTCGCGCAGCTTATCGATGGCGTCCACGATTGTATTCAGGGCGGTGTCCACGCCGATGCACATGTCGGTGCCCCAGATGTCGTTATCGATGGAGGCCGGCACACCGACGACGCGCACCCCCTGACGAGCGAGAGCGAGGGCGCCGTTGAGCGAGCCGTCACCGCCGATTACCACCAGGGCATCCACACCCTGGTTGTTGATCTGGCGGATGGCCTCCCGCTGGTAATGGGCATCTCGAAACTCCTGACTGCGGCGTGTCTGCAGGATCGTACCGCCGCGCTGGATGATACCGCCGACGTCACGCGCTCCCAGCGGGCGGAAATGCCCGTGGATAAGGCCTTCGTAGCCGCCTTCCACGCCGAACACATTGAGATTGTGCGCCAGAGCGGTGCGCACGACCGCCCGGATAGCGGGATTCATGCCAGGGGCATCGCCCCCGGAAGTCAGTACGGCGAGCGAAGAAATATTCGCAGCCATAGATTTCCTCACATTTACTGGATCGGAATCATTTCGACGCGCAGGTTTTCCTCTCCCACCATTTGCGCCAATCGTTCGTGAAGCTGCGGCGAATATCCGGTGGTGTTGTTGGGGAATTCAAGCATGTACACTCGGCCGGCCTCGACGATGCGGAAGGCAAAATGGTCATTGCCGGGGTTGGCCACCAGTTCACCGTAGATGCGCCGCAGGCGATGCACGTCACGCCTTTTGTCGCCTGTGGAGCGCAAGGATATGGTGATCATACGTGGCTGATCGGCCGGGCCGGCCGCATTTCGGGCCGGAAGGATGAACGGCGTCACCAGGAATGGGCCTGGTTTCTCGGCCACTTTGATCGTCGCGGAGGCTGAGGGTTCGGCCGCGGCAGATTCGGGGGTCATGTGGGTGTGTGCGGTTTCAGCGGTCAATTCCACCACAGGTGAGATGGGCGTCTTATCTGCCTGAAGGACGGCCGGGGTATCCGCAGCGGCTGGCTGCCAGTCCATGGGCGCGTCGTCGAGCGGCGGCTCGGGCGGCGCCCAATCCTCCGTTTCCGGCGGCGGTGGGACGTCCTCATCCACCCAATCCGTCTCGGCGGGGGTAAGGTCCGCTATGGAGTCTTTAGCGTTCATGCCTGTAGCCGGAGCCTGTCTGGAAACTGCCTGGGGCGGTGCTCCCAAGGTCTCGACCGTCACCCGATCCACCAGAATCTTCGCATCCCCGCCGCTCGTATCCACCTTACCTTCCACGCTGACCACGCGATCCGGCACCAGCAAAGGCGCGAATTGTTCCCACGCACGGCTGAACAATACCAGCTCGATGTAGCCCTGCACGTCTTCCAAAGTGGCAAATCCCATGGGCTTACCGGCACGGGTCTGGTAAGGGCGTGTGCGCACTACCATTCCCGCCACGACCACCGCCTCCTTATCCTGCGCTTCGTTCAATTGCCCCGAGAAGTGGGTAATCTTGCCTTTCAATGTCGGCAGATAAGGGCTGAGGGGGTGATCGGAAACGTACAGGCCGAGCAGTTCGCGCTCCCAATTGAGCTGCTCGCGGATGTTCAGGCTGCCTGTGGCAGGCAGGTGGATTTCCTCGCTCATTCCCCCTGTCCGACCGAAGAAGCTCAACTGGCCTGCCTGCATGGCGCGGAAATGGGATGAGCTGACCGAAAGGATGCGGTCTAAGGCGTCCAGCATGCCCAGACGCGGTCCGAAATCGTCCAGCGCCCCCACCCGGATCAGGCTCTCCAAGGCGCGCCGGCCCACCTGGCGCAAATCCACACGGCGCGCGAAATCGGTGAGATCGGCGAAGGGACCATCCGCGCGCGCCTGAAGAATCGCCTCCACCGGCCCCTGACCGACGTTTTTCACTGCTCCCAGGCCGAATCGTATGGCGGATTTCCCCTCTGGCCGATCCTCGATGGTGAAATCCCAGCCGCTCTTATTCACATTGGGCGGCAGCACTTCGATGCCCATGCTGCGCGCGTCTGCCACGTAAAGGGCGATCTTCTCGGTCTCGTTTTTCGAGGCCGAAAGCAAAGCGGTCATGTACTCGACCGTGTAGTGCGCCTTCAGGTAAGCCGTTTGCACGGCGATTATGCCGTAGTCTGCAGCGTGCGACTTGTTAAAGCCATAGCGGGCGAAGTTTTCCCAATCTTCGAAGATCGCACGGGCGACGCCTTCGTCCACGCCACGTTTCACCGCGCCCTGAACGAACATTTCGCGGTGCTTGGCGATCATGTCGGCTTTCTTCTTGGCGATGGCCTTGCGCAGATCGTCCGCTTCGGGGGCAGAATAGCCGGCGATCTCCATCGCCGCGAACATGATCTGCTCCTGATAGATGGGGATGCCGTATGTTTCCTTGAAGATTGGCTCGAGCGCCGGGTGCCGATAGGTGACCTGCTCTTCCCCATGCATGCGGCGGATGTAATCGGAAATGTAATCCATCGGTCCTGGCCTGTAGAGCGCCACCATGGCGATCACATTGGCCAGATTCTGCGGCTTCATCTGGGTGATATAGCGCGTCATCCCCGTGCCTTCCAATTGGAAGACGCCGGCTGTGTGCCCCGCGCCGATGAACTCGTATGTGTATGGGTCGTCGGTAGGGATGTTCTCCAGGGTGTATTCAACGCCGTGGCGCTGTTTGATCAACTCACACGCGCGGGCCATGATGGTGAGCGTAGCCAGGCCGAGGAAGTCCACCTTGAGCAGCCCAAGCGATTCCACGACTGACATTTCGAATTGGGTGACGATTTTGATCGGGCTGTCATCGTTGGCGCTGGTAGGGCGGTGCAGGGGCACATATTCGATGAGTGGGCGGTCGGTGATGATTACCCCGGCAGCGTGGGTACCGGCGCTGCGCACGGTGCCCTCCATCTTGCTGGCGGTGTCGATCAGATCGCGCAGGTAAGGCGTGTTCTCGTAGAGCTGCTTGAACTCCGGCACTTCTTCCAGCGCCTCGGCGATGCTGACCGGTTTGCCGGGGACATTGGGGATCAACTTGGCGATGCGGTCCACTTCGGGGATGGGGATGTCCATCACCCGCCCCACGTCGCGGATGGCTGCGCGCGCGCCCATGGTGCCGAAGGTGATGATCTGCGCGACCTTATCCTCGCCGTACTTCCGGGCGCAGTATTCCATCATCTTGGAGCGCATATCGTCGCGAAAGTCCAGGTCGATATCGGGCATCGACACGCGGCCGGGGTTGAGGAAACGCTCAAAGATCAGGCCATGCTCGATCGGCTCGACCAGAGTGATGTCCAGCACATAGGCTACGATGGAGCCGGCCGCCGAGCCGCGCGCGTTGTACCAGATGCCCTCCTGAGCGGCGTAGCGGCACAAATCCCAAACGATCAAGAAATACGTGTCGAAGCCCATCTGATGGATGATCTTCAGCTCGTACTCCAGGCGTTCACGCACCCTGGGATCGTCCGCCCGCGCTCCGTAGCGCCGCCTCAATCCTTCTTCGCAGAGCTCGCGCAAGTAGGACTCGGGTGTATACCCCTCCGGCACTTTGAAATCTGGCAGGTGGTAACCCTTGCTTTCGAGGTTGACGTTGCAGCGTTCGGCCACCAGCAGCGTATTGCTCAACGCCTCGGGCATTTCGACAAACAGGCTTTGCATCTCTTCCGGCGGGCGCAGGTAATACGTGGTGTCGCTCATCCGAAAGCGGTTCGGATCACTCAACACCGACCCAGTTTGTATGGCCAGGAGGATGTCCTGCAGGCGCGCGTCCTCCGGTTCGATGTAGTGTACGTCATTGGTGGCGATGAAGCGCGCATGATAGCGCCGGCCCAGGCTGACCAGCGTGCGGTTGACCTCGGCCAGCTCCGGAATGTTGTGCTGTTGAAGCTCGATGAAGAAATGATCGGGGCCAAAGACTTCGTAATACCAGTCCAGCTTGTTGCGCGCGCCGTCTACGTCCCCGCTCAGCAATGCGCGGGGTATTTCCGCCGACATGCAGCCCGTCGTGGCAATCAGCCCGGAGGAATGCTTTTCAAGGAATTCGTGATCGATACGCGGAAAATAATAAAACCCCTCCAGTTGGGCGGCGCTGGCGATGGCCAGCAGGTTGCGATACCCTTCCTCGTTTTCGGCCAGCAGCAGCAAATGGGAGGAAGTCTTGTCCAGCCGGGCGTCTCGATCGGTCATACGCCGGGCAGCCAGGTAGGCTTCCAAGCCGATCAGCGGTTTGATCCCTGCCGCGCGGGCCGCTTGAAAGAACTCAACCACGCCAAACATCGTGCCGTGGTCGGTGAGAGCGATGGCCGGCATGCCCATCTCCTTGACGCGCCTGACCAGCTTCTTGACGTCGCTGAATCCGTCCAGGAGCGAGTAAGTGGAATGAACATGGAGGTGGGCGAAGGTCATGCTGGCTTGTGTGGGCTGATACAGGTTAAAAACACGGCACTTTCCAATTCACCACGCGGCAAATTATTATAGCATGTCGGATTCGTAAAGGCGTGAAAGTGCGCCTTAAAATTCCCTCTCTTCCCATCTTTTGCAGAGATTGATCCACTGTGCACTGGCGCTTCCCCGCTGTAAGGCCGCTCAGCAGTATGCTATAATCTCACCCCAGGAAGGTAGGAATTATGCTCACCAAGATCGCGCGAATACTGGGCGGCGACCCCAATAAAAAAGAAATCGAGAAACTCAGCCAGATCGTTGAGCGCATTAATGATTTGGAAGCAGAGTATGAGGCTCTCAGCGCGGACGCCTTGCGGGCCAAAACGGACGAGTTCCGGGCCCGGCTGGCCGAGGGAGAGACGCTCGACGATTTGCTGCCGGAAGTGTTTGCAGCCGTGCGCGAAGCCAGCAAGCGGACCATCGGCCTGCGCCCGTTCGACGTGCAGCTCGTCGGCGGTATTGTCCTCCACCAGGGAAAGATCGCCGAGATGCGCACCGGCGAAGGCAAAACCCTGGTTGCGACCCTGCCCATTGCCCTCAATGCCCTGGCTGGGAAAGGCGTCCACCTGGTGACGGTAAATGATTACCTAGCCCGCCGCGACGCTCGGTGGATGGCGCCCATCTATCATGCCCTCGGCTTGAGCGTGGGAGTGCTGCAAACGGCGTCCAACACCGATAGCGGTCGTAATGCCTTTCTGGTCGATCTGAGCGTATCTTCTCCCCACGAGGACCAGCACCAGCTCCGCATGGTGCCGCGCCGCGAGGCGTACCTGGCCGACATCACCTACGGCACGAACTCGGAGTTCGGTTTCGATTACCTGCGGGATAACATTGCCCTCAGTCTGGCCGACCGCGTCCAGCGCGGCCATCACTACGCCATCGTAGACGAGGTGGACAACATCCTTATTGACGAGGCCCGCACGCCCCTGATCATTTCCGGCCCGGCCAGCGAGGACACGGAGTGGTATTACCGCATGGCTCAGGTTGTGCGTCAGCTAAACCCTGAGGATTACGAAGTCAGCGAGAAGGACCACACCGTGTCCCTGACGGAGATCGGCGAAGCCCACGTCGAGCAGATTCTTGGCATGCCCTTACGCGACCCGGAGCGCCCTGAGGATATCACCCCCGAGCAGGCCCGCCTTTTGGGCTATCTCGAACAGGCGCTGCGCGCCCAGTTCCTCTTCCGCCGCAACAAGGATTATCTGGTGCAGGGCGGAAAGGTCATCATCATCGACGAATTTACCGGGCGGTTAATGCCCGGCCGGCGCTGGTCGGACGGCCTGCATCAGGCGGTCGAAGCCAAGGAGGGCGTCAAGGTCGAGGCCGAGAACGTCACGTACGCCACCATCACGCTGCAGAACTACTTCCGCATGTACAAGAAGCTGGCTGGCATGACCGGTACGGCCGCCACGGAGGCGGAGGAGTTCTCCAAAATCTACAAGCTGGAAGTGGTGACGATCCCGACCAACCTGGAATACATTGCCTCGCGCCCCGACTCGCCCCTGATCGAGGTCGAAGCGCGTGATGAAGACGGTTACAAGTACGTTTATTATGCCAAACGTGACGACCCGGAGCGCAAACCGGTTTTCTGGAAACGCAAGGACTATCCCGACCTTGTCTACCGCTCGAACGAAGCCAAGCTGCGAGCCATCACCCAGGAGATTGTCTACAACTATCTGATCGGCCGTCCGCAGCTCGTTGGCACGACCTCGGTCGAACACTCCGAGAATCTCTCCGATCGGCTGCGCGCCGAGCCGATCCGCCGCTTGATGCAAACATTGCTCATCCGCGACCGTTGGCTGGAGAAAAATAATCGCGAGGCCGGCGAGCGCGCCATACCCGAGCTGCAGTTCCTGTACCGGCCCATCGACCAGCTCAATCTCAGTGAGATGCGTCAGATGGCCCGCACGCTGGACATTTCGCTCAACCCTGAAGAGCCGACCAACCTGGAGCGCCTGGAGCGCATCCTCAAGCTGGACAGCAGTTACCGGCAGCGGCTGATATCCGTGTTGCAGGGCGGCGTGCCCCATCAGGTGCTCAATGCGCGCAAGCACGCTGAGGAATCGCAGATCATCGCGCGCGCAGGCGCCTTCGGCATGGTTACCATTGCCACAAACATGGCCGGGCGCGGCGTGGACATCAAGCTGGGCGGTGAAATCCCTGAGGAGATCATCGCCGACGTGAACCGCATCCTGCTAAAAGCCGGGCATGTGGACCCGTACAATATGACCATGGCGGAACGCCGACAGGCTTTGCTGGCGATCGATCCTGCCAATTACGGCATCTATGAGGAGCAGGCCAAAGCTTTCCTGGCTGCCATGGATGACATGGACCGCGTGCGCGCCCTCGGCGGCCTCCATATCGTTGGATCGGAACGCCACGAAGCCCGGCGCATTGATAACCAACTGCGCGGCCGCGCAGCCCGCCAGGGTGACCCCGGCTCGTCGCGCTTTTACCTCTCACTCGAAGATGACCTGATGCGCATGTTCGGCGGCAGCCAAGTGGAAGGATTGCTCGCCCGCCTCAACATCGATGAGGCGCTGCCGATCGAAAGCGGCATGGTTGGCCGCCTGATCGAACAATCGCAGTCGCGTGTGGAAGGCGCCAACTTCGACGTGCGCAAACATCTGCTCGAGTACGATGACGTGCTCAATTCGCAGCGCATGCGCATTTACCAGCAGCGCGATGCGGTCTTCACCAAGGAGGATCTCAGCGAGGACGTGGCCGAGATGCTGCGCACCGAGCTGGAACAGCGCATCCCCGAAGCCTTGAAGGACGAGGAAGGTCCGTGGAAACTGCTGGCGTATCTGGAGGATATCCAGCCGCCGCTCGAATACGATGGCGTAGTCTTTCCTTCCTTTACCCTGCGGCTCCTCCTCAATGAGTTAGAGCGCAAAATCGATGCCGCCCAAGGCAATACTCAGGAGCGCCTGCGTTCAGCCCTGCTGGAGATCGCCCGGGAGGCCCTCCAAGCCGAAAAGGAACATACTCTGGCCAGCGCCATGACCCTGCTCGAGAGGTCTCGCGACAGCATGGAGCAGCAGCTCGATGAGCGCTTCGAGGCCCTCGACAATTACCTGGATGCCTTACGCGAGGGGGGAGAAGAAGAGCAGGACGGCCGTCCGCGCCGCCCTCTAGACATTCTGAACGAAATCACCGGCCTGGTGCATGTGCCCCTCAAGCTCTCCAATGAAAGCATGCGCGCCCTCGCCGAGGATCCCTCTTCGGCCGCTGAGGAGATCCGCGACCAGATTCATGTCACGCTGTCCACCCTGACGCTTACCCGCGTGATTGGCGCCTTCGAACGCCGCCTGGAGGAGAGTCTGGGGCTCAAAGCCGCCGACTTGCTGGGCCAGGATTGGGATGCGATCAACAAGGATCTCCTGGAGGCGATCGAGGGGGTTTTCAACCGCCGGGAGGAGCGTTACTTCGGCGAGCAGGGGCAGATCGCTCGTGACCTGGAGGCAGCGTTGGCCCGTTTCAAAGACGGGACGGTTAGCGAGAGCCAGCTTTCCCAGTTGCTCGCTTTAACCGCGCAGGGCACCCGCATTGCCTTCGATCGCAAGACCCACCGCCAGGGCTGGCTGCGCACCACCCGTTTGCAGTACACATTCCTGGCTGCGCGGCTGATGGGCGACCGCCCTCCCAGGGAACTCGTTGACGAGGTTTTGGACCACCTGGAGGAGGCTCAGGGCCACCTGCGCCAGCTCTGGGGGCGCAATGAATGGGCGCGCCTCTCGGCTCAGGCGGCCACGCTGGCCGAGATGCCCGAAAATGTTCAGGCGGTCGTACGGGCGGCTTTTGGCGAAGAGCGTTTCAATCAAATCGCCGGCCAGCCTTTCGAGGAGCTGGGCGAGGAGGAGCGCGCCCTGGTCTTCGATGCCGTCGGCGGGCGCATCCTGACCGAGATCTACCGCCAGCTTCTGCTCGGCTCCATATCTGAGCTGTGGGTGGATTACCTGACCCGTATGGAAGCCTTGCGGGTCTCGATCGGCCTGGAAGCCTACGCCCAGCGCGACCCGCTGGTGCAATACAAAGCGCGCGCCTCAGAGCTCTTTACCAATCTGATCGCTGAGATCCGCGCCAGCGTAATCAGCCGTATGTTCACCTTCCGCCCGCGCCAGCCCACCCCAACGGCGCCGGCAGAAGCAGCCCCTGCCGCGGAAGCCGGCGCGCAGCCTGTAGCCGAACCGGCTCCGGCGCTAGCTGGCAATGCAGCGCCGGCCCAGACCGCATCGCAGCCGCGACCCGCGGGCAAGAGGAAGCGCCATCGGCATTGATTCGATCTGTGGGGGTACCTTTAAATTTGGAGCAGATATGCATATCTTAGTCACCAATGACGATGGAGTTTGGGCGCCCGGCCTCCTCGCCCTGGCCAATGCAATGAAACAGTTGGGCGAAGTCACCATCCTGGGGCCGGATCACAACTGGTCGGCCTCTGGTCACGTCAAGACGCTAAACCGCCCGCTGCGCGTGCAGGAAGTCCATCTCGACGATGGCACTCCGGCCTGGGCCTCTGACGGCGCGCCATCCGATTGCGTGGCGCTGGCCGTGCTCGGTTTGCTGCCGATTAAATTCGATCTGGTTGTGTCCGGCATTAATCCCAACGCCAACCTTGGCCACGACGTAACCTACTCCGGCACGGTCACCGCCGCCATGGAGGCTGCCATCGCCGACCTGCCCGGTGTGGCTGTTTCGATCAATTCCCCTGAGGATCACCATGGGCAGGTGGACTACAGCACGGCCGCGCGTGTTGCCCTGGAAGTAGCCCGCACCGTCTGCAAACATGGGCTGCCCAAAAACACTCTGCTGAATGTCAACGTGCCTTATATTCCTTATGATCAGCTTAAGGGTTTTATGGTCACGCGTCAGGGGCTGCGCATCTACCGGGATGAGCTTGTGCGCCGTCTGGATCCGCGCAACCGCCCGTATTACTGGATCGGCGGACCCGCTCCCACCGGTGTGCCGGAGGAAGGCACCGACGTCGGCGCCCTGGCCGCCGGATACGTCTCCATCACTCCTCTTCAGCTCGACCTGACCAACCACGCGGCGCTGCAAGATATGAAGGCATGGAAATGGGGTGAATAAGAAAATCACCCTTGACAATCTTTTCAAGCCGCATACAATACCTTGCGGCATGAGAAGTGTATTAGAACGTCAGAAATGGTACCGCCCAGGGAGCTTCACTCCACTGGGCGGTATTTTTTCCCCTTCAGAGAGCCGAAAAAGGCTCTCTTTTTTTGCCCATTTTCGGCCTGAGATTCTGGGCTTTCAGGTGATGACCGAGGTGTTTCGATGCAAATGCCCGCATGGATCGATCCGCATGTGCATATGCGTGAACCAGGGGCTGTCCACAAAGAGGATTGGGATAGCGGCACCGCCGCCGCTTTGGCGGGGGGCTTTACCATGGTGCTGGCCATGCCCAACACCCAGCCCCCGATCGTTGACGCCGCCAGCTTGAGACTGGCCCTGGCGGCGGCGCGAGCCAAAGCCCGCTGCGATTATGCCCAGTATGTGGGTGGAAGCGCGGACAACGCCGACGCGCTCGTTCCGCTGGCTGGCCGCGCGGCGGGTCTCAAGCTCTACCTGGACCAGACGTATGGCCCGCTGCGCCTGGACGATATGTCCCTCTGGCTGCCGCATTTCGCCGCCTGGCCGAAGTCTTCCCCATTGGTGGTGCACGCCGAGGGCCGCACGCTGGCCGCCGCCATCCTCATGGCCGCCATCTATCGGCGGCCAGTGCACCTGGCTCACGTTTCGCGCCGTGAGGAGATTCTCCTCATTCGCGCGGCCAAAGAGAGGGGGCTGCCGGTCACCTGCGAAGTGACCCCCCACCACCTGTTCCTGACCCAGGAAGACCTGCCTTCGCTGGGAGACGGCCGCGCCGAGGTGCGCCCTCCCCTCGCCGCTCCTGCCGATCGCCAGGCGCTGTGGGATAACCTGGCAGTCATCGACTGCTTCGCCACCGATCACGCACCCCATACCCTGGCCGAAAAGGACGGGCCGAACCCTCCGCCCGGCTTCCCCGGCCTGGAAACGGCCCTGCCGCTCCTTCTTACCGCCGTGGCGGAGGGACGCCTGAGCCTGGAGGAGCTGCTCGCCCGCACGGTGACCAATCCGCGGCGCATCTTCGCCCTGCCGGAGCAGCCCGAAGCCTGGCTGGAAGTGGATCTCGATGCCGTTTGGGAGATCCGCTCTGCTGAGCTGCATACCCGCAGCGCCTGGAGCCCTTTCGAAGGCTGGCGCGTGCGCGGCCGGCTCGTACGCACAATCCTGCGCGGGCAGGAGGCCTTTCGTGATGGCCGCATCCTGGCCGCACCCGGCACCGGGCGGGACGTGCGTCAGTCGGGCCGCCCCGAAAGCCCGGCTTGATGTTTCCGCTTACTGTTTTCAATTCGTTGACCGATGAAAGGAGAAATTAACCCATGACCATCCACACCCCTCCCACCCGCAGCCACAGCCCCTATCTGCCCTTTGGGGATCGACAGGATGCTCCTTTTTACGGCAAGGACATCCTTTCGGTCAAACAATTCAACCGCCCCGATCTGGAATACATCTTCGGGGTGGCGCATGAGATGCGCGAGATGGTCGAGCGGGTTGGCACCTTTGACCTGCTCAAAGGCAAAATTCTGGCCAATCTGTTCTATGAGCCCTCAACGCGCACCTCTTCTTCCTTCACTTCCGCCATGGAGCGCTTGGGCGGCAGCGTCATCCCCATCAATGAGGTGCGTTACTCCTCGGTCTCGAAGGGTGAATCGCTGCCGGACACCGTGCGCACGCTCGAAGCCTACGCCGACGTGATCGTGATTCGCCATCCGGAGGTGGGATCCGCCGCCCTGGCGGCGCGTTACGCGCGTAAGCCGATCATCAACGCCGGCGACGGCATCGGCGAGCATCCCACCCAGGCGCTGCTAGACCTGTTTACCATCCAGGAGGAGCTCAAACGCGTGGATGGGCTGACTGTAACGATGGTGGGCGACCTGAAATATGGCCGCACCGTCCATTCCTTGGCCCACTTGCTCTCGCTTTTCAAGGTGCGCCTGAACTACGTCGCGCCTGATATCCTGCGCATGCCGCCCGAGATCATCGCCGAATTGAACGCCAAAGGCCTCCCCCAGGAGGAGCATGACCGCCTGGAAACGGTCCTACCGGCTACCGACGTCCTGTATGTCACCCGGGTGCAGAAGGAGCGCTTTGAGGACGAGGCGCTTTACGAGAGCGTCAAGGGCGCCTTCGTCATTACTCCCCAAACCCTTCGTTCGGCAAAGGACGAGATGATCATCATGCACCCCTTCCCACGAGTGGGTGAGATCAGCCTGGAGGTGGATGACGACCCGCGGGCGGCTTACTTCCGTCAGATGGAGTACGGTTTGTACATTCGCATGGCCTTGCTGGCGCTGGTGTTGGGCAAAGCCTGATTGGGACGCCGATGAAAACCTTCTTCTCGAATCTCGAGGTGCGCACGCGGAAAATCGATTCGCTCCTTTGCGTGGGCCTGGATCCCGCGCCGGAAGATCTGCCGGCTGCCAATGCAGATGCAGCCCGTGAGTTTTGCCTGCGCCTCATCGAGGCCACCGCCGACCTGGCGGCGGCCTTCAAACCCAACGCTGCTTTTTTCGAAGCCCTCGGAACGCCGGGCTGGCAAGCGCTCGCCGATGTCATTCACGCCGTCCCAAGGGACACGCCGGTCATCCTGGACGGCAAACGCGGCGATATAGCCTCAACCGCCGAGGCCTATGCCCGTTCGGCCTTTGAAGTCCTGGGCGCCGGCGCCATCACCCTCAGTCCTTACCTGGGGCGGGACGCGTTGGAGCCATTCTTGAAGCATCCGGAACACGGCGTTTTCTTGCTTTGCCGGACTTCCAATCCCGGCGCGAGCGATTTGCAGGATTTGCTGGTGAAGGATTTGGCCGCGCCGCCGCAGGCGGAAGGCACGCCGCTTTATGAAAAGGTTGCCAGCCTGGCGCAACTTTGGAACACGCGCGGCAATCTGGGGCTGGTGGCAGGCGCCACCTACCCCGAAGCCCTGGCGCGCGTCCGCGCGGCAGCGCCCGATTTGTGGATTCTGGCGCCCGGCGTCGGCGCTCAGGGCGGTGAATTGAAAGCTGCCTTGCGCGCCGGCTTGCGCTCTGACGGTTCAGGACTGCTCCTGCCGGTCAGCCGCGGCATCTCTCGATCCGCTGATCCGCGGGGGGCGGCGCGCGAGCTGGTCGAGGCCATGCGCCGAGAGCGCGAAGCCATCATGGCAGGGCAGCCAGCGGCCCATGCGCCGTCCATCTCGCGCCGTCTGGCGGAAGGGCTGCTGCGCGCCGGCTGTGTGCGCTTCGGGCAGTTCACCTTGAAATCCGGCCTGCAGTCGCCAATCTACCTGGACCTGCGCCAGCTTACCGGCCACCCCGCTCTGCTGGCTGAGGCGGCCAGAGCTTACCTGCCCATCCTGCGCGGTCTCCACTTCGACCGACTGGCCGCCATCCCTTTTGCCGGCCTGCCGATTGCCACCGCCATTGGGTTGGCCGGCGGCTGGCCGCTGATCTATCCGCGCAGGGAGGCCAAAGAGTACGGTATGCGCGCCGAGATCGAGGGGCCTTTCCACCCTGGCGATCGGGTTGTGGTCATCGACGACCTGGCCACCACCGGCGGCAGCAAGTTCGAAGTCATTGCACGGCTGGAGGCGGCTGGCTTATCGGTGAAGGATGTGGCCGTGCTGATTGACCGCCAGTCTGGCGCCCGCGAGGCTCTGGCCGCTTCGGGTTACCGGCTCCACGCGGTTGTGACCCTGGCGCAGCTCCTCGATCAGTGGGAGGCACTCGGCCTGGTGTCTGCCGGTGAGCTGGCCGCTGCGCGCGCTTTTCTTGCTGATCAGGGCGATTCGGGATGAGCCTGTATCGGATCGTGCGGCCGCTGGTCTTCAGTCTGCCGCCGGAGGAAGCCCATCGCCTCACCCTTGCACTGCTCCGTCTGGCGGGCGGTTTTGCCCCGCTGCGAGGGCTGCTCAGCCGCGCGTTTGCTCCGCGTCAACCGGGTCCGGCGGTGGAGGCTTTCGGATTGACCTTCCGGAATCCACTCGGTCTTGCCGCCGGCTACGACAAGGACGGCCTGGCCTGGCGCGGCCTGGCCTGTCTGGGTTTTGGCCACCTGGAGTTGGGCACTGTGACGCCCCGTCCCCAGGCAGGCAACCCGAAACCGCGCGTCTTCCGCCTGGCAGCGGAACAGGCGGTGATCAACCGCATGGGCTTTCCTGGTCAGGGTGCTGACTTCCTGGCGCGGCATTTGAGAGGGTCCCGGCCCGATGGCCTTGTTCTGGGGGTCAACATTGGCAAGAATCGGGATACCCCGCTGGAATCTGCGGTCGATGATTATCTGACGCTCCTGCGCATCTTCGCCCCCCTGGCAGATTATCTGGCGGTCAACGTCAGCTCGCCAAACACGCCTGGTCTGCGCAGCCTGCAGACACGACCGGCGCTGGAGGAGGTGCTCGCCCCGCTCGCCGTGGAGCGACGCGAGCTGGAAGGAAAACTGGGCCGCCGTATCCCCTTACTGGTCAAGGTCTCGCCCGATTTGAGCTGGGGGGAGCTGGACGATGCCATCGGAGTCATCCTTGCTGCTGGAATAGATGGCGTGATTGCTACGAACACGACCACGGAGCGGACAGGGATACATTCGCCGCTGGCGGCCGAGAGCGGTGGGCTCAGTGGGGCCCCTTTGCGCGAGCGCAGCACACAGATCGTGCGCTGGATCGCCGCTCATACCCAGGGCCGCCTGCCGGTGATTGCCAGCGGCGGGGTGATGGGCGCGCGCGACGTGCTCGAAAAGCTGGAAGCTGGCGCATGCCTGGTGCAAATGTACACCGGCCTGATTTTCGGAGGCCCTGGTCTGGTTAAACAAGCGCTGGAAGGCCTGAACTTCCCGCCGAGCTCCTCTGCCAGCCATGATCAAGAAATCCAAGGGTAAATTCAAAACACTCGCATCAAAAAAGCGCCCCCGGCTGGATATTCAACCGGGGGCAGTGTGGGGTGCACGGCCATGCTCCCCAAACCTGACGATGAAGTTAAGGCGTAGCGGCAAACCAGAGATTGTTCAGGCCCTGGCCGTTGATATCGCCAGCCTTGGTGTCGCCCTGGTAAAAATAGAGCGGCATCCCATTGTAAGTGACCTGCTGACTGCCATCGGCGCGGGTGATCAGCCCGATCTTGCCGGTTACGCCCGCACCCGCGGTTGGCGCGCTGGAGGCGACGAACGGCGGCCAGATTTGAGCGCAGCCGCCGCTGCAATTACTGACTCCCTGGCTATCACTTTTGAAGATGTAGAGGGTCATTCCCCTGGCATCAGTTAAGTATTTGCCGATGCTGGCGCTGGTGGCTACCTGGATTGCCTCGCTGGAGGCGGCGGTCGCAGCTTCGGTTGGGCTGGCTGAATTCCCATATCCATAACCGCCAGATGCACTGGTGCTGGTGGCCTCAGGCGTGGCGGCCGCCGGTGCAGGGATCGGATCGCCCGCCGGCGTCACCGCGTTCCATATGCCTTTAAAACCTTCTCCATTGATGTCGCCCGGTTTCTTATCGCTGGCAAAGAAGTAAAGCGGTCTGCCATTGATGGCCACCTGCTGAGTCCCGTCTGAGCGGGTGATCAGGCTGAGCGTTCCCGTGACCCCTTGAGCAACGGTGGGCAGGCTGGAGACGACAAAAGGCGGCCAGGCCTGGGCGCAGGCGCCGGTACAGTTGCTGACGCCCGATGCATCATTCTTGTAGACATATAACGTCATCCCCTTTGCGTCGGTCAGATACTGGCCAAGCTTGGGATCGGTTGCCACCTGAATCGACTCGGCTACCGGCGCGCTGGAAGGCGCCACGGTTGGAACACTGGTCGGCGGCACCGCCGTGGGGGTCGGCGCCGAAGCGGCCGGCGCGCACGCAGCCAGCAGCATGGCGCCGCTGAGCAGCATGGCAAATGCGATCGAAGTATGAGACTTAATTTTCATGTTTTCTTCTCCGAAAAGATCAAAAATGTGTTCATATGGGAAACCCTTTCATCATTACGCAAAGCAATACGAATTAGATTTATTGGATAGAGATAGTTAACTTATTTTTCATTAATGGGTTTGCTTTGATCTCCATCCGGCCCCGTTTTGGCAGGTTTCTGTGATGGGAGCGAGTCAAGCAAAGGGTTGTCAAGCAAAGGGTTTGACGAAAAGCGGCGAATGTGTTATGGATTCAAAAAAGATCTATTTGAAATGACCGGTACGTATCTATTGGTAACGGAGATGAACACATTATCCACCCTCGCAGAGGGCAAAATTTGTCTGGTGATGGGCGCTTCGAGCCCCATTGCCCATGAATCGGCGCGCGCTCTGGCTTCATTGGGAGCGCGCGTGCTTTTGTTGGGCCGTAAACGCGAATATCTCAACGCGCAGGTAGAGCAAATCCGTGAGCAAACCGGCAACGACGCGGTGGACTACATCCTGGCCGATCTGGCTTCACTCGGAGAAGTGCGGGAGGCGGCGGAGATCGTGCGCCGCTACGCGCGTCTGGACGTACTGATCAACGCCGTCGATCGTTCCTATGCCGTCCATCGGGAATCCCCGGAGGGGATCGAGATGACGCTGGCCGCCAATTACCTGGGGCCGTTTTTGCTAACCAATCTGCTGCTGGAGATCCTCAAGGCCAGCATACCGGCGAGAGTGATCAATATCACGCCTGTGGCAGGCACCCACGCCGAACTTTCGCTGGACGAGGTGGACGGGCGGCCGGCATTCGATCCGAGGCAAGCTTATCAGCGTTCGCACGAAGCCCGTCTGATGTTCACGCTGGAGCTGGCGCGCATGCTGCAAGGCAGCGGAGTGAACGTGAATGCCCTCAATCCAGGTTGGAAGACCGCCGGGCCGAGAATATTCAAACGTCTGGCACGGCTGGGGGGTGTCAAGCCGGCTGAAGCGGCTCAATCGGTGGTCTACCTGGCCCTATCGGATGAAGTCGAAGGGGTGAGTGGGCAGTATTTCGAGCTATCTGCGCCGAAACGATCGGCGCAGGAGGTGTACGATGCCCAATTGGCCGAACGGCTATGGCGGCGCAGCGCGGAGCTGACCGATCTGCCGATCTATGGCGGCGTTTAGCGTAAGGGGTGAGATCGGGAAAAAAGGAATTCAGCGCCTCGCTCACGCGCGGGCAAGCGGCCTCTGTACAAGCGAGGGACTCGGGTGTAGAATTCAGCCCGTTTCGCACCAATCAATTGTCAGACAATTGATTGGGGAAAAGTTTGAATTCGAGCTCATGAGATGATGTATGTCGCTTAACCAAGCCAGCCTGCCTTTCTTGCCGCCGTTTTCAGGCTTAACCAATCGCATTGCGATCTTCCTGCTGCGCAGAAATTTAATGGGCGCTCTGGGGGAAAAGCGCATGGTGCTGACCACCCGCCACCCGGTCACCGGGCAAACCTACAGCACGACCATCCCTTACGCGCGGGATGGGAACGGCCTGATCGCCGCCAGCCGGAAAGGGACAGAACGGTGGTACCGCTACGCGATGGCCCACCCGAACGTACGGCTGGTGGTGCGGGGCAGGCCGATTCATGCGTACGCCCGGCCAATACGCGATCCGAATGAACGCCAACAAGCACTACAGGTCTACTGCCAGCAATTACCCGAGATGGGTGGATGGTTGTGCGACGGCGTGAAGAATGCGCCGGTTGATGAACGAAGGGAAGCGTTCCAGAAAGTAGAGCTGCTGCGCTTTGTGCCGTTGAGCTGGTAAGGATATGGAGCACGCCGACCACGTTTTCCTGCTGCGCGAAGGGGTGATGGACGCGGGTGAAACGTGGGCGGATTTCGGCTCAGGGACGGGGGCTTTCACCCTGGCGCTGGCCGATCTGCTCGGGGTGGGGGGAAGGATTTTCTCGATTGATCGAGACGCGGGGGCGCTCCACAGGCAGGCGCAATGGATGCAGGCGCGTTTCCCGGAGACCCAGGTCGTTTACATCCACGCGGACTTCACCAGGGCGTTCGAAGCGGCGATCCCGCCGCTGGATGGGATCGTGATGGCCAATGCGTTACATTTTGTCACGCGCGAGAAGCAGGGGGAAGTCTTGCGAAAGTTAAGGGGTTATCTGAAGCCGGGCGGGCGTTTCATTCTGGTTGAATACAACACCGATCGGGGTAATCCCTGGGTGCCTTACCCGCTTTCGTATAGCCGTTATGCTGCGCTGGCGCAGCAGTGCGGCTTCCAGCAGACGCGTTTTCTGGCGAAGGTCCCAAGCAGTTTCTTGAATGAATTTTATTCGGCGCTGAGCGTTTGAAGGCCAATCAAGGAGAAAAGCTGGCGTCGCCGGGAGCCGTATTTTCGGCCAGTTGTTGAGCGGCACCGGCCGAAAGAACGGCGCCCAGGATGGCGCCGATGACTGCGCCCTGAATGGCATTGGCGAGGAGGTTGGAGAACAGGAACCAAAATCCACTTCCGCCGGCAAAAAGGAAGGCGCGCGCCAAAATTTTCAAGAAGTCATTGGCGGCCGACCAGGCAAGAAAACCGGCCACAAAGGCAAACATCCCCCCAAGGAGCAGATTCCACTCGCGGCCGCGGTCTTCGGCGACGCCCAACAACAGACCAATGAGCGCGCCCGTCAAGGCGGGGCCGGCGGCCTCCAAGAGCAGATCCAGGAGGGTAAGCTGGCCGGAACCGGCGCCGGCCAGTGCGCCAAAGATCAAGACGGCCAGCAAGCCGCCGATGGCATTGCCGAAACCTACGACAACAGCCAGCAGAACAGCGCGCACAGGACGGAGCACGGCGCCAAGGAGTGCACCCCCCAGGGCGCCGGCGACGAAACGGGCGAGGAAGGAGACGCTAAGGAAGATCAACCGCTGCCGGCCGTACGCAGCGGGGAAAAGAGCGCCTTGAGCGGAAATCGCGCCCCACAGGATCAGCGCGTAAGAGACAAAGCCTAGAGCGAAGCCCATTGCGCCCCGGCGGACGAGGAGAGCGCGCAGGGAAGCAGGAATTCGGACAGATTGGGTCATGGCAGGCTGATTGTACTATGTACTGGCTAATCGAGCCGGCCATTTCTCGCTTTCAGCAGTGATCAAGCCGAAAAGCGCCCCGCCGATGCCACCCGCCGAGCCGAGAATCAGAACAGCGTATATGACCACGACGAGTGAAGGCGGATCATAGATGCGATCCGCGCCACCGATCGCATGCACCAATCCGCTTACCAAGGCTGCTTCCAGGCCGATGGCGCTAAAACCCACAAAGAAAGCGATAGCGCCGATCGAGGCCAGCAGCAAGGCTTTACGCCCATCGCGCAGGATAAGGCCGATCAAAGCGCCGCCCAATGCGCCGGCTGCAACCAGGTTGAAAGCGCCAAAACCCAACAGCATGTTCTCCTGGGTGAGGCGGGTTAACCAGGAGGAAAGGCCTGGACTTTGGAGCAGGTGGGTCAAGGGCACGGAGAGTGCGAAGGCGAGGCCGTTGGCCAACGCCATTTTACCCATTTGTCCACCGCCCAAAGATTTGGCCAGAAAAGCCGCGCCGATTCCCCCGCCGAGGCCGACCGTCAGGGTCCAAAGTATGGACAAGGCCAGGGGCGGCAGGGCTTGCATGAGACGCGTTTGGGTGAGCAAAAACCAGCCCAGACCCATGAAGAGAAAGCCGCTACCATAGCCAAGCGCACTCCAGGCGGCCGTTGGGACAGGGCGGCTTGCAGGCGGCCTGCGTCGGCCGGGTGAAGTTTCCTTGTGCGGAGCAAGGTGCTCGCGAATCAGATTGGGTGGCAGGGATGAGAATTCGCTTAACAGGAAAATGGCAAGCGCTGCCGGACCACGGGCAGCCTGCTCGCCGGCGGCCTGAGAGAATACGGTTTCCATCTCGGCAGAGAACTGCTCGCGGAAGGCGGGAGGGTAGAGGCTGACGACAGCGAGATATATTTTCCGAAGTAGGCGCAGGGTGATCATTGGGATGTCTCCTCCAGGCGCAGGCGGGCCAGACGGGTGAGAGATTCGAGGCGGGCCGCCTCCAGTTTCAGGATGCGACGCCCGGCTTGGGTAAGGCGATACTCCTTGCGCGGTCGGCCGCTCGCATCCGGCGGCTCGCCGTTCAGTCGCTCGATCCAGCCATCTTCCAGGAGACGCTTGATGGCGCCGTAGAGGGTGCTGGTGCTCAGGTGTACACGTCCGGAACTGAGGGCGGCGACATCTTTCATGATGGCATAGCCATGGCGAGGGCCGGCAGACAGACTTAGCAAGATGAAGAAGGTGGCCTCGCTGATGGGGACTTGGGTTTGCGCGTTAGCGGTTCTCATGGGACCCTCCTGTTATATATCATCAGGCGATATATCGTGTAACGATATAATAGCCGATCGAAGGCCTTTTGTCAAGGGGAGAGTCCATAATAAGGGTTTTTGTGCTACACTTTTCTCGATGGACGAACCATTGCGAGGAGTTTGAAATGAACTTACTGGACCTGGTCATGCGCAGCCCCAAACCGACCCCCTGGGCAGAGGGCGAAACCATTCCTTGGAGTGATCCGGGTTTCAGCGCCCGCATGCTCCAGGAACACCTATCCCAGGTACACGATGAAGGTAGCCGGCGGTTCGAGATCATCGATCGCCAGGTGGCGTGGGTGCACGAGCAGGTGCTCGGCGGAAGGCCGGCGCGGGTGCTTGACCTGGCATGCGGGCCGGGGCTTTACACGTCCAGGCTGGCAAAATTGGGGCATACCTGTGTAGGGATCGACTTCGCCCCAGCATCCATCGGTTATGCGGCTGAGCGCGCCGAATTGGAAGACCTGACCTGCACTGGCTTCGACGGCGTGCAATTCCTGCCGGGGATCGGGGAAGTGGATCAGGAAGGCGAGGCGGAATTACTGGCTATTCTGGCGGTGCGCGGGGAAGGAGAGCATTTTAAGGGAAAAAGGCGGTCACTGGCGATCGAGGGGGATGATTTGGTCGATAGCTGAAGGAAGACTCGTCTCCCGATCAGGTAGACGAAAACGCGAGTCGAGGCAGGCCAGAGAGCCAGGACTGCACGGCCTGACGATCGGTTTCCGTCAAGCGCAACGGATGAGAATATTCGCTGATTCATTTCTGCACAACGAGGGCCACCCAATCGGACATGGAACGCTGTTCGACGAGGCGAAGGCCATGGGGTATAGCGGCTTCGATGACGGCGGGAGCCTGGTCGGTGAGGATGCCAGAGAGGATCAGATGACCTCCCGGCTCGACCAGGTCGCCAAGGCCTTCGTCGAACAGACGGATGATGGTGGATGCCAGAATGTTCGCGAGAACGAGTGGAGCGGAAGCGAGAGTAAATTTCCACTCCAGCACATCGATCACCGAACCGAGGCCCAACTCCAAACGGCCAAGCAAGCCGTTTGCGGCGGCATTCTCCTGAGCGGCGCGCACCGCGGCGCTGTCCACGTCCACGGCGAGGGCCTGACTGGCACCCAACTTCAGCGCAGCGATGGAGAGGATGCCAGAACCGCAGCCCACGTCGATCACCGGCCGGTCAGGGCGGACATATTTTTCGATTAACTCCAGGCAGAGCTGGGTGGTGGGGTGGGTGCCGGTGCCGAAAGCCATACTGGGGTCGATGCGCACCGGTATGCGGTGAGCGGCGTCGATCTGAATCCAGGCAGGGACGATCAGCAACCGTTCGCCAACCGGGATTGGATGGTAGTGCTCCTTCCAAGAAGCCATCCAGTCCTGATCGTCGATCGCACGGTAGGAAGGCTCGGGCAACGGCTGAATGCAGCTAAGGTGCCAGAGGGCTTCCTCGAGTCGCCGGCGCTTATCTTCCAGATGGGCATCGAAGGGCAGGTAGCCGAAAACACGCACAGGCCCGGCAGGCGTGCCTTCGACCTCCCCGTGGTCAAAGGACACGGCGTGCTCCATCACAACGCCGTTAGAGACAAACCGGCCGAGGACATCGGCGACGGCCTCGGCCAGCTCCCCATCCACGAGGAGCGAGATTTCCAGCCAGCGGGCCTCAGCCACCGAGGACCTCCTTGAGACGGTCGAAGAAACCGCGCTCCTGGGGGCTGGCCTGAGTGCCCAATGTTCTGGCGAGCTGTTCGAAGAGGCTGCGCTGCTCGGCGGTCAGATGAGAAGGCACTTCCACATTGACGATGACGAGCTGATCGCCGCGGCCATCACGGCGCAGATGAGGGATGCCCTTGCCCCGCAGGGTGAAGATTTTGCCAGGCTGGGTGCCCGGCGGTATATGCAATTTGGCGACACCGTCCAATGTGGGGACTTCAACTTCGGCGCCAAGGGCAGCCTGGGCGACATTGATATTCAAGTCCAGGAGGACGTCATCGTTGCGGCGGCGGAAGTATTTGTGCGGGCGGACGATGATCTCCAGGTAAAAATTGCCATTCGGCCCACCGTACTGGCCGGGCTGGCCCTCGCCAGCCAGGCGGATCTGGGTGCCGGTATCTACGCCGGGTGGAATGGGCACGACCTTTTTGACGGTGCGGCGTTCCAGTCCGCGCCCGTGGCAGGTATGGCAGGGGGTATTGATGACCTCACCCGAGCCGTTGCAGGTTGGGCAGGTGGTCACCTGAACCATCGAGCCGAGGAAAGTCTGGCGCACCTGACGGACTTCACCGCGGCCGCCGCAGGTGGGGCAACGAATCGGACTGGTGCCGGGCTCGGCGCCCGAACCGCGGCAGGTGCTGCAGACCTCGTCGCGAGTGATTTCGATCTCCTTCTCGACACCGAAGACGGCTTCCTCGAAAGTCAGCTCAATTTTTTGGCTCAGGTCGCTGCCGCGGCGGGGTTGATTGCGCCGGCGGCGGCCAGCCCCGCCGCCGAAGCCGAAGAACTCTTCGAAGATGTCGGAAAGATCGATTGTAGAGAAGTCGGGCATGCCGCCGACGCCGTTCAAGCCCTCAAATCCGTAGCGATCGTAGGCTGCGCGCCTCTCCGGGTCGGACAGGACGGCATAGGCTTCATTGATCTCCTTAAAACGCTCTTCGGCGTCGGGAGACTTGTTCACATCGGGGTGATACTGCCTGGCCAGGCGGCGAAAAGCCGACTTGAGTTCTTCCTCGGAAGCGTTGCGGCTAACCCCTAAAACCTCGTAGTAATCGCGTTGCGCCATGAAATTGCCCAACCTACCTCTTCACCCCCGGGTCTGGGTGAATTAAGCGATGCCCGGGGGTGAAGTCATTATCCAGTGTGACGGTGTTATACCTGTTTAAATTCGCCATCCACCACATCTTCGCCGCCTGGAGCGGAACCGCCAGGAGGCGGGCCGCCCGGCGCGCCAGAATCGCCGGAGCCGGCAGCGCCGCTGGTAGTGCCTGTTCCGGCGCCACCAGCCTGCTGGTAGGCCGCCGCGCCGACGCGCTGGATAATCTGACCGAGCTCTTCGGTCGCCTGGCGGATGGCGTTGATGTCATCGCCGTTCATCACCCCACGCACGCGGCTGATCGCATCCTGGGTCTGGGTGCGCAGGTCAGCAGGAACCTTATCGCCCAGGTCACGCAGGGTTTTCTCGGCGGTGTAAACGGTATTATCGGCGTAATTGCGCGCCTCGATGAGCTCCTTGCGCTTGCGGTCTTCCTCGGCGTGCTGCTCGGCTTCCTTGCGCATGCGCTCGATCTCGGCTTCGGTCAGGCCAGATGAAGCGGTGATGACGATGTTCTGGCTGCGGCCGGTGGCCTTATCCTGGGCGGTGACTTTAAGGATGCCGTTGGCATCGATGTCAAAAGTGACTTCGATCTGGGGAACGCCGCGCGGGGCAGGGGGGATGCCATCCAGGATGAATTTGCCCAGGGATTTGTTATCCGCCGCCATGGGGCGTTCCCCCTGGAGGACATGGATTTCCACCTGGGTTTGATTATCGCTGGCGGTGGAGAAGATCTGGCTCTTGCGGGTAGGGATGGTGGTGTTGCGTTCGATCAAGGGGGTGGATACGCCGCCCAACGTTTCCACCGACAAAGTAAGCGGGGTAACGTCGAGGAGAAGGATGTCCTTCACTTCGCCGCCCAAGACGCCGGCCTGGATCGCCGCGCCGACGGCCACCACCTCATCCGGGTTGACGCCCTTGTGGGGCTCCTTACCAAAGATGCGGCGCACCGCCTCCTGCACGGCAGGCATGCGGGTCATGCCGCCCACCAGGACGACCTCGTTCACGTCGCCGGGCTTGAGGTTGGCGTCGGAGAGGGCGCGGTTGACTGGATCCATGGTGCGCTGGATCAGGTCAGCGGTAAGCTGTTCGAGCTTGGAACGGGTGAGGGTTGTAACCAGGTGTTTGGGTCCGCTCGCGTCGGCGGTGATGTAAGGCAGGTTAATCTCGGCCTGCATCACACTGGAAAGCTCGATTTTGGCTTTCTCGGAGGCCTCTTTCAGGCGCTGGAGGGCCTGGCGGTCCTGACGGAGGTCGATGCCGTACTCCTTGCGGAATTCCTCGATCAGGTAGTCCATGATGCGCTGGTCGAAGTCATCGCCGCCGAGGAAGGTGTCGCCATTGGTCGAGCGAACCTGAAATACGCCATCGCCCACGTCGAGGATGGAGATATCGAACGTGCCGCCCCCCAGGTCGTAGACGGCGATGACCTCGTTTTTCTTCTTGTCCAGGCCGTAAGCCAGGGAGGAGGCGGTCGGCTCGTTGATGATGCGCAGCACCTCGAGGCCGGCGATCTTCCCGGCGTCCTTGGTGGCGTTGCGCTGGGCATCATTGAAATAAGCCGGCACGGTGATGACGGCCTGAGTGATCGGCTCTCCAAGGTAAGCCTCACAGTCGGCCTTGATCTTGGCGAGGATCATAGCAGAGATCTCAGGCGGCGAATATTCGCGTCCATCCATAATGACGCGCACATCGCCGTTGGGGGCTTTGGTGACTTTATAGGGCACGCGGCTGATGGTGCGCTGGACCTCGGGGTCGTCGAATTTACGGCCCATGAAGCGTTTGATCGAAAAGATGGTGTTTTCCGGGTTTACGATGGCCTGGTTGCGGGCCATGCGGCCGACGAGACGCTCGTGGTTCTTGTTGACCGCCACAACGGAAGGGACCAGGCGCTCGCCTTCCGCAGAGGGTATCACGACCGGCTCACCGCCGAGCATGACTGCGGCGACGGAAAAAGTTGTTCCCAGGTCGATGCCAATGATTTTTCCCATTATTCCAATCTCCTATTTTGCGACTCTAACCAAAGCGGGACGCAGGACGCGGTCCCCTTGCATATACCCCTGGCGAACCACCTCGATAATCTGGCCACTCTGGTGGTCGGGGCTGTCCTCGTGAGATATCGCTTCGTGGCGGCTCGGATCGAAGATTTCGCCGTCGGCCTGCATCGGAGTCACACCGTCGGCCGCCAAGATGTTCAGAAATTTCCGGTAAATCAGCTCGATGCCCTCGGCCCAGGCGGCGCCATCTTCGGATTTTGGGCGCGTCTTGAGAGCGCGGTCCAGGTCGTCCAGGATGGGCAGGTAACGCTTGATGATTTCGGCGGCGGCGTTCTGATAGATCAGCGATTGGTCACGCTCAATGCGCTTTTTATAGTTGGAAAAGTCGGCGCGCTCGCGCTGCCAACCGTCGAAATACTCGCTGGCCTCACTGCGAGATTTCTCCAGCTCCTGTTTCAAGTTTTCGTATTCCTCCACGGGCAGGGTAACCGTCTCGACAGGGATCGGCGCTTCCTCTGCCTGGACACTGCCATTCCCGGCTTCCGTTTCTTGCGGCTGACTTTTTTCGGCTTCCGGGATGAATTCTTCTTGTTTTTGGGTTTCGGATTTGGCCTTTTTCTTGACTTCGCCCATAACGTCCCTCCAAAATGAGATCAATCAACCAGTGTTTCGGAGACAAGATCGCTCAACAGGTTAGCGACAAAACGGACGGTTGAGATGGCGCGCGCATAAGGCATACGCAAGGGGCCGAGAACGCCCAGGGTGCCGGTCGCCAAGCCGGGAGCGCCGTAGCGGGCCAGGATAACGGAGACCTGACGCAACTCCTCCCAGGTGCCTTCACCGCCGATCAATACCTGGACGCCGCCAATCGAGCTGGTCATGACGGTGCGGGCTAAAAGATCCTCGAGCAGAGAACGCTCTTCGAGCAAGCGCAGGGAGCGGCGAGCTTCCTCCGATTCGGCAAATTCAGGTTCAGACAGCACGTTGGTCAGGCCGTCCATGTAAATTTCGCCGGCGACCAGGGCATCGGTGCGGGTGAGCTTGGCATGCACCAGATCGACGATCTCCTGCTCAAGCGGCTGGAGCTGGGATTTCCAGGCGAGCAGGTCTTCCACACCCTTGCCCTGGAACAGGTGGGTGAGGCGATCGGCAACGGCGCTAAGCTGCTCCTGAGTAGCCGGCTCGGCCAGGGTGAAAATTTGCTGATGGATCTCGCCGCCCACCAGGACGAGCACCATGAGCACCTGGCGGCCGCGAGTGGCGATCAGCTCAAGGTGCTTGATGCGCGCCTGCTCGGGGTGGGGGGAGGTGACCAGCGAAGCACTGCGCGACTGGTTGGCCAGCACAGAAGCGGCCAGACGCATCCACTGCTCGGTGTCCTGGCGCGTCTGATAGAACTGGTGGCTGATCAGCGAGCGGGTGGAAGCGGGCAGCTCGGTTTGCTGCACCAAGCGGCCGACGAAATAACGATAACCCTCCTCGGTGGGCACGCGCCCGGCTGAGGTGTGCGGCTGGCGCAAATAACCGGCTTCAGTCAGCGCGGCAAGCTCGTTGCGCACTGTGGCGGAGCTCATATCCAGGTTGTAACGCTCCACGAGATACTTCGAGCTAACCGGCTGAGCAGAGCGGATATACTCGTGGATCACCAGGGTAAGGATAAATTTCTGCCGTTCGGTTAAGTCAGCCATAGGATCACCGGTTAAATTTAGCACTCTCGTTATTAGAGTGCTAAAATTACGCTATGTATGATACCATGTATAGTAAAGGTAGTCAAGGCAGGCATGCGGGGTGTTTCATAGTAAAATCAGGCCATGACCAATGGCGAGATGTTCTTAATTGAACCCAGCGTGCCCATGTCCTCGCCCGATCTGGAAGAAAGCGACCGCCGGGCGGTGATGGAAGTGCTCAACACGCCTTACCTGAGCATGGGCGGGCGCATACAAGCTTTCGAGGATGCTTTTATCGCATTCACCGGCCGCCGTCATGCCATCGGGGTGAGTTCGGGGACGGCCGGCCTGCACCTGTGCGTGAGGGCGGCCGGGATAGGCCGGGGCGATGTGGTGATCACCACCCCGTTTTCTTTTGTGGCTTCGACGAATGTCATCCTGTACGAGGGCGGCATACCCGTCTTTGTGGATGTGGACGAGCGCACCGGCAATCTGGATGTGGCCCAAGCGGCGGATGCCGCCCGCGATCTGATGGAAGGAGGTGAACGTGCGCGACGATGGCTGCCGCGCCGAGGTGCGAACGATTCCGGGCGGCTGAAGGCGATCATGGCCGTGGACGTCTTCGGCCAGCCGGCCGATATGGATGCCATCCGTGAGGTCAGCCGGGATTATGGCCTGCGCCTGATCGAAGACGCATGTGAGGCCCTGGGGGCCGAATACAAAGGGCGCAAGGCAGGCACTCTGGGGGATTACGGCGTCTTCGCATTTTACCCGAACAAGCAGATCACCACGGGTGAAGGCGGCCTGGTGGTGACCGATGACGATGAGGCCGCCGGGTTGATGCGCGCTCTGCGCAATCAAGGGCGCGCGCCGGGTGACACCTGGCTTCAGCACACCCATTTGGGATACAACTATCGTTTGGATGAAATGAGCGCTGCATTGGGCGCAGCGCAGATGGCTCGCCTTGAGGAGCTGCTCACCCGACGCGAGCGGGTGGCGGGATGGTACGCGGAGCGGCTGGCGGAGATCCCCGGGGTGGAGCCGCCGACGGTGGATGCCAATACCACGCGGGTGAGCTGGTTCGTCTACGTGGTGCGCCTGGCGCGCGGGGTGAAGCGTGAGGAAGTGGCGCGCTCTCTAGCCGCGCGGGGGATCCCGGTAAGGCCCTATTTCCTTCCCATCCATCTACAACCATACATGGTCGAGCGGTTCGGGTATCGTGAAGGCGACTTTCCCGTCACTGAAGATCTCGGCGCCCGTGGTCTGGCGCTGCCCTTCTCCGGAGTGATGAGCGAGGAGCAGGTGGAGCGCGTTTGCCGGGCGCTGCAAGCCGCGCTATGAATCTACCGGCTCGCTTTGCTCCCTTACGCCGAAGCGGTCTGCTATTCCACGCTGTCTTTGTGACGGCGTTTGGAGCGGCGAGCATGATCAACCTGATCTGGGCGCTCCAGGCGCAGGCAGGGTTTGATTTTCTGCTGCACTTAATCCTGGCGCTGGTAACCTTCGTCCCGCTGCCCTGGCTGGTGTACCGCGGGTATGCCCTGATCGGCGCACGCTACGATCTGGACCGGGACGGCGTGCGCCTGCGGTGGGGTCTGCGCTCCGAGGATATCTCCCTGCAGGACATCGAATGGCTGCGCCCGGCAGAGGATCTGACCGAACCGCTGCCGCTGCCGCCTCTGCGCTGGCCGGGAATGGTGCTGGGCACGCGCGAAGTGGACGGACTGGGACCGATTGAATTTTTGGCTTCCAGCGGTCGCAATCTGGTGCTGATCGCAACACCGCGCCGCATCTACGTGGTCTCGCCGGCGGACGTGGAGGGTTTCATCGAGACATACCGGCGCATCAATGAGCTGGGCAGTCTGACGCCATTCGCTTCCCGTTCGGTGTACCCATCTTTTTTGCTGATGCGGGTGTGGTCAGCGCCAGCGGCGCGCGCTCTGGTTCTTGGGGGTCTGATTTTGGGTCTCGCGCTGCTGGTCTGGGTCACCCTGGCAGCATCGCAGCTCGATCGGGTGTCGCTCGGTTTTACGGCGGGAGGACAGCCGCTGCCGCCCGGTCCGGGTGAATCGCTGCTGCTGCTGCCGGCATTAAACGGATTTATTTATCTGATGGATTTATTGGGCGGATTGTATTTTTTCAGGCGTCCCGATCAAAAGGCCGTGGCCTACCTGCTTTGGACAGGCGGCGTGGTCACTCCGCTGCTGATGATGGTGGCGGTGATGTTCATCTCCTATTAGGGGCAGGGGGATGGTGTGGTGATGAGGACCTTCAAGGAATCGGGGAGCGAATAAGCGAAGCGTACACGAATGACGATGCTGAGCATTCTCCCTCAACTGGCGGCGGGAGCAGCGCTGGGTGTGGCGGCGGCATGGATGGCATACCTGGCTGGCGCGCTCAACCGCAGCGGTGCTTTCGCTGCGGCTGCTGTTGGAGCCATCGTATTTGGCCTGGGAGGTCTGAATTGGGCTATCCTGCTGCTGGCGTTCTTCGTCTCGTCCAGCCTGCTATCGCAGCTATTCAAAGGGCGCAAATCTGAGCTGGGGGAAAAATTTGCCAAAAGCTCAAGGCGCGACGCCAGCCAAGTGTTGGCCAATGGTGGTGTGGCCAGCGCAGCGGTGCTCATTATGTTTGCGATGAAGGTGGCTTTCCAGATGCGCGGGGTGGTGGCGGATCCCGATTGGATGTGGGTCGCTTATGCAGGCAGTCTGGCGGCGGTCAACGCGGATACCTGGGCGACGGAACTGGGTGTGCTCAGCCGCAGCGCGCCGCGTCTGATCACCAGCGGCGCGCGGGTAGAGCGCGGCGCCTCCGGCGGCGTCACTGGATTGGGCTTCACAGCGGCGTTGGGCGGGGCAGGGCTGATCGCCGGGCTGGCGGCCTGGCTGCGTGATCTGGCGAGCGTGAGGCCGGCTGGTTTGCTGGCAGCCGTCGCCATAGGGGGGGCTGCCGGAGCCGTGCTGGATTCCATCCTGGGGAGCAGCTTTCAGGCGATCTATTATTGTCCGCGGTGTGAAAAGGAAACTGAGCGTCACCCGTTACACTCCTGTGGAACACCCACCAGCCTGATACGCGGCTGGGCCTGGTTAAACAACGATTGGGTGAACGCCGCCTGCGCGCTGGGCGGCGCTCTGGTCGCTGCAGCGGTCTGGTGGATTATTTCACGATTCGATTGACAGGCGCGCTATAATAGGAGTCGGCGGGCGACCGCTGTGAGATCGAATCCGGCCTGGGTTAGATCGATTTTTTTGGAGGTCGCACATGGCTTTAAACCTTTGGACAGCCGCGTTTTCCAACGGCGGCGAGATTCCTGCCCGACACACCTGCGATGGCGAGAACCGCTCGCCGGCGTTGCACTGGAGCGAAATCCCGGCCGGCACGCAAAGCCTGGCTTTACTGGTAGAAGATCCCGATGCGCCGTTCGGCGTGTTTTATCATTGGGTGCTCTACAACATCCCGGCATCGCGCAATGACCTGCCCGAAGGCCAGCCCAAGACACCCCGTCTGCCACAGATCGGTTCGCAAGGGACAAACAGCTTTCGCCGAACAGGATACGACGGACCGTGCCCGCCTCCTGGCAAGCCCCACCGGTACTACTTTCGCCTGTTCGCGCTGGATGTGCCTGCGAACCTGCGCGACAATCTAAACGCCGAGCAACTGCAGAAAATCATGGATGGTCATGTACTGGCCCAGGCGGAATGGATGGGTACTTATCAGAAATAGCGCAAGAGTGCGCAGCATGGTTTCGAGGTAAGCGGCCTGGCCCGGCATCCCACGGAGGGCCAGGAATTTACAGGTGGTGAAAGGATACAGTCGAAGTCGAAGGGCGTGTACGCATACCGGTCGTTAGAGGGAAAGCTCCAAAACGGTTTCTCCCACAAAGCCATTCAAAAGAATAACATTCGGCAAATCGAGGCTCTTCCCTTCAGCGCCATGACTGCCGTTAAAGGGCGCAGCACGGCCCGGAAGCGGAGGAGCGCTCACGAATGGCGCATGAATTCGCGAACGCTGGACTTCTGAATGAAAAGGACCATAGACCTTGTCGCCATAGAACAGACGATCCCTGCCGGCCTGTCTTATGGGCAGGCAGACACGTGAAGGTAAACGGTATGAGCGTTGGCCGGTGGAATTGAAAACAGGCGGAATGATTGTTTTTGGAGGTTGATGCAGGAATGGCGGTAGTCGAGTCAAAACCGGAATTGAATATGTCGGTTGCGCCGCGGCCGATCTGGCCGGGCGGACACATGGGCGTATTTGCACGCGATCGCCTCGGTTTCATGGAGCGTACTGCGCGGGAATACGGCGATATCGTGCGCCTGGATTTCAACGGTTATCCAGTCTTCCTGGTAAGCAGCCCGCAGGTGATCGAGGAGGTACTGGTGCTGAAGAACCGCTCGTTCACCAAAGGGCGGGGATTGGGGCGCACGCGGCGCATTTTGGGCAATGGGCTGCTGACCAGTGAAGGGGAATTCTGGCGGCGGCAGCGGCGCCTGGCGCAGCCAGCTTTCCACGCACGGCGCATCGAAGCGTACGGCGAGATCATGTTCGAACTCACCCAAAAAATGCTGGCCAATTGGCAAGATGGACAGGTGCGGGATGTGCACCAGGATATGATGACGCTGACCCTGGCGATCGTGGCGCGGGCATTGTTCGGATTCGACATTGACGGAGAGGGGGCGCGCAGGGTGCGCGCGGCGCTCGAGGTCGGGCTGCATCACTTCAACCATCAAGGGCGAACATTCTACCTGATCCCCGAATGGCTGCCCACGCCCGAAAACCTGCGTTTCGAGAAGGCGGCGCGGACACTGGACGAGGTGGTGTACGAAATCATCCGCCAGCACCGTGCGCAGGGCACGCCCTCCGAAGATTTATTGAGTATGCTGCTCGAAGCGCGTGACGAGGATGGATCGCAAATGACGGATGCGCAGGTGCGCGATGAGGTGATGACGCTGTTCCTGGCCGGGCACGAGACCACAGCCAATGCGCTCTCGTGGGCGTGGATGCTGCTGGCCCAGAATCCCGAGGCAGAGGGACGCCTGCACGCGGAGCTGGATGCGGTCTTGGAAGGGCGGCCCCCGAGGGTTTCCGATTTGGTTAATCTGCCATATACCCAGAATACAATCACCGAGGTCTTGAGACTGTATCCACCCGCCTATGTGATCGCCCGTCAGGCAGCCGAGGAGGTGCAAATCGGCCATGTGATCCTGCCAGCAGGCAGCACGGTATTGATGAGCCAGTGGGTGGTGCAGCGTGATCCGCGCTGGTACGATGAGCCGGAGCGCTTCCGGCCGGAACGCTGGGAGGGCGATTTCAGCAGGCGCATCCCTGATTTCGCTTATTTTCCCTTTGGCGGAGGGCCGCGGTTATGCATCGGAAAACCGTTTGCCCTGCAGGAAGCAGCCCTGGTGCTGGCCAGTGTGGCGCAGCGGTATCGGCTGGCGCTAGAACCGGGACACAAGATCGCAATGCAGACCTCGATCACTCTGCGCCCCCGGCGAGGAATTTTCGTGCGGCTATACGCCAGGTGATGCAACTGGCGGCGTCAATGCCATGCAAACAGAGCGCGGCAATGAGGCCATCTGCAACCTCGGCCCTGGTCTTGCGTAAGATAGTGTAGAGATTTAATCGAAAGGAGATTGCAAAAGTTGATTTTTTGATCTCAACCAGCTCCTCTGTCATGGCGGCGTCGAACTCATTCACGGCAAAAGGGGGAATGGAGGATAGCGCATTCCAGCAGTAAGCCTGCGATGGTTCCCATTGCGTTAAATCTGATGCGGGTACGGTCGAACGTACCCGTATTTCGTCCCGGCTTGCGCGACTGTCGCCCTTGTCAGATAATTACAAGGTGCGGTGGAAAAGGCCAAACTGGTTCCTGACCATCTCGGGTCTGGTGAGGCGGATTGGGTTTTCACATCCTGCGACAGGATGGGATCATTCCAAGGGCGAGGGGAGACGATGGTCCATATTGATGGAAAGTGGTTCAAAGACGAGCAGGGACGGGTGGTGATGCTGCGGGGTGTCAACCTGGGCGGGAGCAGCAAAGTACCGGCGCGCCCCGATGGGGCCACGCACATTCGGGAAGGTTTCTTCGATCACCGCCAGGTGTCCTTCGTAGGGAGACCGTTTCCATTGGACGAGGCCGATGAACACTTCCGCCGCCTGCGCTCGTGGGGGTACAACTCGCTGCGCTTCGTCGTAACCTGGGAGGCAATCGAGCACATGGGGCCCGGCGCTTATGATGACGAATATCTGGAGTACGTCCGGGCGGTGGTGAAAAGGGCTGGCGAGCATGGTTTCCTGGTCATCATCGATCCACACCAGGATGTATGGAGCCGCTTCTCGGGCGGCGATGGGGCGCCAGGCTGGACATTCGAGGCGGCGGGGATGGACCTCACTCGCTTCCAGGAGACGGGCGCGGCGATCGTGCATGCGCTGTCCGGTGGGGATTATCCGCGGATGATCTGGTTCACCAACGGCTACCGGCTGGCATCGGCCACCCTGTTCACCCTGTTCTTCGGCGGCGAGACCTACGCGCCAGAGGCGCGCATCGAAGGCGTATCGGTGCAGCAGTATCTGCAATCGCATTACATCGAAGCCCTTATGCAGGTGGCAGAGCGCCTCAAGGATTTCGACTGTGTCCTCGGTTACGGCGGTATGAATGAGCCATCCCCGGGCTGGATCGGCTGGCCGGACCTGGGAGCGCATCACGGGATGGGACGCATGGGGCCAAGCCCAACGCCCTATCAGTCCATGCTGCTGGGCAGCGGCATCCCGCAGGAAGTCGAAGTGTGGGCTATTCGATGGTACGGGCTGCGAGTCACCGGGAGGAAGGTGCTCAATCCGACCGGAGCGACCGCCTGGCTGCCAGGGCGGGGATGTATCTGGCGAAGGCACGGGGTGTGGGATGTGAGCCAAGCCGGTACACCGACTTTATTGCAACGCGATTATTTTGCCAGGCTAGAAGGCCGCGCGGTGGACTTCAACGAAGATTTTCTCAAACCTTTCCTGGCGCGGTTCATCCAGGCGATGCGAAGCGTGGACACGGATGCAATACTGTTCGTGGAAGGCGATCCAACCGGCGTTCCGCCGACGTGGCGACCCGGCGATCCGGCGGGGATCGTCAACGCCACGCACTGGTACGACGATTGGACGCTGGTCAGCAAGCGGTTTATCCCATGGTTCACGGTGGATACAAGCCGAGGGGGGAAGATGATCCTGGGGCGGAGGAATGTGAGGGAAAATTTCAAAAAGAGGGTGGAGGCTATTCACGCCCACTCCGTCACGCGCATGGGGGGCGTCCCGACGGTGATCGGCGAGTGCGGCATACCATTCGATTTAGATGAAAAGCGCGCTTACCGCAGCGGCAATTTCTACCGCCAGGTGCAAGCGCTGGACGCCAGCCTTGGAGCGATCGAGGAGAACCTTTTAAACGTGATGGTGTGGAACTACACCGCCGACAATACCAACGCACATGGGGATCAGTGGAACGAGGAGGATTTTTCGATCTTCAGCCGTGACCAGCAGAAAGACCCGCAGGATATCCACTCAGGCGGCCGGGCGCTGGAAGCCGCCGTGCGCCCGTACCCGCTGCGAGTGGCCGGCGAACCGCTCAGGCTGAGGTTCGATCCGTTCAGCGGGCGGTTTGAATTCGAATTCCGCAGCGATCCCCGCGGCCATGCACCCACGGAGATATTCGTGCCCAGGCTGCAGTATCCGAGGGGCATCCGGGTTTGGGTATCCAGCGGCAGATACGAAATGGATGAAGGGGTACAGGTGGTCAGGTTCTGGCCGAATCTGGGTGGTGGGGTGCAGCGCATCCAAATCGAAAGATCAGGCTAATCATCCATAGGCTGCATACGCGATATCATTATGGCGTCACAGCCTTGCCTTTGTGGGTGAAGAGGCGAGGGATGTTTTACGGAAAGCGCTGATCTCTGGCCGACCGAAAGGGCACATGATCAGAGCAAGAAATGGATGGATTTTCCAGTATCAGGCGGGTAAATTTAGACCGAAATGACCGAATTTTTTCAAGGCGAGAAAGGCGCCCCGGTTGATGAGAGCAACGCAAGCCAATAAAACGAATTCCGTTTCGGTTTGGGCGGCATTGATCGCGGTATGGATCGTGTGGGGTTCCACATACCTGGCCATCCGCTACGCGGTTCAGTCTATCCCACCGTTTTTAATGGCGGCGGCGAGGCATCTCACTGCGGGTCTCATTCTTTACGCGGTGCAACGATTGAGGGGCGATGCGCCGCCGACGCTGCGCCAGTGGCGCTCGGCTGCTATCATCGGCGTGCTCATGCTGACCTTTGGCAACGGCATGGTTTCGTGGGCGGAACAGCGGGTGTACTCGGGCATCGCTGCTTTGCTGGTAGGTTCTGTGCCCATCTGGATCATTTTGCTGGACTGGCTGGTCATAAGGAAGCAGCAGGCCGATCGGAGCCGCAGGTGGATGACGGCGAGCGGAATCGCGGTGGGTTTCGTGGGCATCGTGCTGCTGGTCGGAGCGGGGCAATTTTCCAGAACGGGAAGCGGGGTGGATATGGTCGGTGCGGGGGCTTTGGTGCTGGGATCGGTGATGTGGGCAGGCGGATCGCTGTACAGCCGGGACGCCGATCTGCCGGAGTCATCGTTGCTGGGCACCGGCTTGGAGATGATCAGCGGGGGCGTCGGACTGGTGCTGTTGGGGACGATCACGGGAGAGTGGAGCCGGCTCAACCTGGCGGCTGTGACGCCCAATTCGCTTTTAGGGCTGGGGTATTTGATCACTTTCGGCTCGCTGGTGGGCTTTGCCGCATACACCTGGCTGCTGCGCGCAGCGCCGACCGCGCTGGTGTCCACGTACGCCTACGTTAACCCGATCGTGGCACTGGTGATGGGGAGTGTGGTAGGGGCGGAGCCGTTGGCGCCGCGTGAGGTGGCTGCTGCGGCGATCATCGTCGGGGCGGTGGCGCTGATCACGCTGGCGCAGCCGGCGAGACAAAAAGCACTTCCAGAAGGCGCTTCCATAGCCGATTAATTGAACAAAGCCGGCCAACGGGTGCATCCAAAATTAACTTCTGGGGGGTCCTTCATCTCATTAAACTGAGTACCCATGTATAATCATCCACGGATGGGGTCACCGTTCCGTCCACCCCTATTTTGCGAATTTAGAACCATAGAAGCGCGGAGGCTGGTGTGAAGTTTTCCTTCCTGCCTGCAGAGGTTAAGTTCTACGATCATTTCGAGAATGCGAGCGCCAACCTGCTGAACGGCGCTCGCTTGCTGCAAAATCTGCTGGACAACTTCGAGAATGTGGAAGAGCAGGTCGCCCAGATCACGGAGATCGAGCATCAAGGCGATTTTATCGTCCACGAAGTGACCAATCTGCTGCCGCGCACCCTCATTACGCCGATTGACCATGAGGATATCCAGCGGCTGGTGTCGGCAGTGGACGACGCGCTGGACGCGATCCAGGCAGTGGCGGTGCGCCTGACGATCTACCAGATCAGCGATGTGCGCAAGCCGGCCAAGCGCCTGGCGCATCTGATCCTGGAGAGCGCGCAGGAGCTGGACGCGGCCATTCATGCGCTGCGGGACAAGAGGCAATACCCCAAGATCAAGGAGCGCATCGTGCAGATCAACACGCTGGAAAACAACGGCGACCGTGTGCTGCAGGATGGGCTGAGCGCGCTGGTCTCTTCGGCAGTGCATCGTGATGATATTTTCGAGTTTATCCGTTGGAAGGAAATTTATGAGTTGCTGGAGGCGACCACTGACCGGATCGAGGACGCGGGAGACGTTTTGCAGAGAGTAATTATCGCCAATGCCTGACCTGACCCTGATCTTCATTATCATTATCATTGGCTGTGCGCTCGCCTTCGATTTCGTCAACGGCTTCCACGATGCGGCCAATTCCATCGCTACGGTGGTTTCGACGCGCGTGCTGACGCCGCTGCAGGGGGTGGCGTGGGCGGCCTTTTTTAATTTCGTGGCGGCGTTCACTTTCGGCACGGCAGTGGCTAAAACGATGGGCAGCGGAATGATCGACGTGAACCAGGTGGACAACCTGGTGATCTTCGCCGGTCTCATCGGCGCGGTAGCCTGGGATTTGATCACCTGGCGGTTGGGACTGCCAACCAGTTCGTCGCACGCGCTGATCGGAGGGTACGCCGGCGCGGCGGTGGTTAAGGTTGGTTTCAGGGTGCTGATCCTGCAGGGGTGGGTCAAGACGGTAGCGTTTATCTTTATTGCCCCGATCATGGGTTGGGCGCTGGGTTCGCTCTTCATGCTCATGTTGTATTGGATTTTCCGCAAGAAGACGCCGGCAGAGGTAGATCATCTTTTCCGGCGCGGGCAGCTCATATCGGCGGGGTTATACAGTTTGGGGCACGGCACCAATGACGCGCAGAAAACGATGGGCATCATTGCCGGGGTGCTGTTCACCGTGCCGAGCTACCGCTACCTAGTGGTAGATGGAACGGGGCACCTGACGATCCCCTTCTGGATCGTGCTGATGGCTCACGCGGCAATCGCGCTGGGGACCCTATCAGGCGGCTGGCGCATTGTGCATACGGTGGGCACCAAGATCACCAAACTGCAGCCTATCGGCGGCTTCGCGGCCGAGACGGCCGGGGCGTTGACCATTTTCGCGGCCTCCGAATTGGGCATCCCGGTCTCGACGACGCACACGATCACTGGAGCGATCACAGGGGTGGGATCGGTGCGGCGCATGCGGGCGGTGCATTGGGGGGTGGCGGCGAACATCGTATGGGCGTGGATATTCACCATCCCGGCTTCAGGGGTCATTGCGGCGGCGACGTATACGCTTTTCACGCTGGCGCAGAGGGTGATCGGATAACCAACAGACGGGCGGCCGCGGTTAAGTTGAACAGTTCAGGTTAAGGTAATGGAGATCTTTGTCAACGGACGCCGCTCCCAGGCAGGGAAGGTATGGGGAGAAGCCTCTCACGCAGGCGGCGATACTCGCCGCCCTGAGAGGAAAAGTTCGCGAAAACATGAATGCGCGAACGGTGATCAGTTGGACTGAGGCAGCTATCGGGTGCGCTTTTCCTATTGCAAGCGCAGATACTACCTGGAGCAAGGGTCAGCCGCGAGATTGGCTTTCAACTCACCGCTTTCTTCACGAGTGCGGCGATCCTGGCCTCTTCGACGGGGGTCAACTCCTTCAATGCGAAATAGGTGGGCCACATGGCGCCTTCGTCGAGGTTTGCCGCACTCGTGAAGCCGAGCGTCGCGTATCTGCTTTTGAACTTCTGCGCGCTTTGGAAGAAGCATACGACCGTGCCGTCCTTAGCATATGCGGGCATGCCGTACCAGGTTTTTGGTGAAAGGAATGGCGCGTTGGCTTTGATGATCGCATGCAACCGTTCGGCCATGGCGCGATCCGGTTCCTGCATCTCGGCGATCTTCGCCATCACAGCGGCTTCCCCTTCAGCTCTGTTTCTGTCCGCGCTCGCCTCCGCTTTCAGCTCTTGGGCGCGTTCCTTCATCGCGGCGCGTTCTTCGTCCGAAAAACCCGCATCCTTTTTGCCGGACGGCGTCGTGCCTTTCGCAGATTTGTGGGTGGTCTTATTGGTGGTGCCCCTGTCCTGGTTCATCCTTAACTCCTGTAAATTGTTTGCCTGCGAGTGTCGAAAGACGCACGCGAAGTGATATTCGTACATGCGTTCTGTTATAATGATTTATTCTATCATCATTTAATGCCAAGTTTGGAATCGGTTAAACCAAGCAATGGTGCTACTTTCGTATGAGTATGAAGCGCGTGCCCTACGACCGAATTGCAGTCACATACGATGAACGTTACATGCGTCCACGCAACCCGGCCGTCACGTTGGCGCTGCTAGAACTGGCAAGGCAATACCCGGGCGGGCGCTTGCTTGAAGTGGGTTGTGGCACAGGCCACTGGCTGGCAGAAGTGGGTTCGGCCGGCGCATGGACAGCCGGGCTGGACCTTTCGTCTGGCATGCTGCGTCAGGCACGCGAGCGTTTGGCGGAGGCCAGGCTGGTGTGCGGGCGCGGCGAGCAGCTCCCGTTTCGGGGAGCCTTTTTTGATCTGATTTTTTGCGTCAATGCGCTGCATCACTTCGAGAGGCAGGATGAATTCGTTTTCGGCGCCAAGCGGGCGTTGCGCAGCGGCGGGACATTGGCGGTAATTGGAATGGACCCCCACAAAGCGGGTACGCGCTGGTACCTGTACGATTATTTTCCCGGGACGAAAGAGATGGACCTGCAGCGCTATCCGTCGGAGGAAAGGATCGCGACGTGGATGGCGGCGGCAGGCTTCCGCGCGGTGGAAACGCAGGTTGTCGAGCGGGTGGCGCAGCGGCTGGTCGGGCGCGAGGTGTTGGGGGATTATTTTTTGGGTAAGAACAGCGCTTCGCAGCTTATCCTGCTGAGTGACCAGGAGTACGAAGCGGGGATGGCGCGCATCCGCGCTGCGCTGAAAGATGGCGAAGCGAGCGGTGAGACGCGCGAATTTCCGGTGGAGCTTACGATCGTAATGGTGAAAGGCAGATGCTGACAACGGCCGGCTAAACCAGCTTGAAGCGCTCCGGCTCTGGGTGGCGGCGCACCATCTCGGCGGCGATGGCGTTGTGGCGGGCGATATGGCTTTCCAGGTCGAGAGTGAGCAGACGGCCATCCCTGACGATCAGACGGCCATGGATGACGGAAAGTGTCACGCGGTCAATGGTGCACAGGAGCAGTGCAGCCAACGGGTCATGAACTGCGCCGCCGGCCATGCTCAGGGTATTCAGATCTACGCCAATGAAATCGGCTGCTTTGCCGGGGGCCAGAAGGCCAATATCGTCGCGTCCGAGGACGGAGGCGCTGCCGCGGGTGGCCAGCTCGAGGGCCTCCTGGACGGAGAACGAAGAAGCGCCATACCTGACGCGCTGAAGGAGCAGCGCCATACGCGCTTCGGTCAGCATGTGGCTGGAATCGTTGCTGGCCGATCCATCCACGCCCAGGCCCACTTTGACGCCGGCGTCGAGCATCTCGCGAACGCGGGCGATGCCGGAACCCAGGCGCATGTTGGAGGAGGGGCAATGGGCGACACCTGTGCCCGTCTCGGCCAGCATGCGAATCTCGGCATCGTCGAGGTAAATAGAATGCGCCCACCAGACATCCGGGCCAATCCAATCAACCGACTGCATGTAGGCCGCCGGCCGCAGTCCGAAGCGCTGCTGACAGAAGGTCTCTTCATCGCGGGTCTCGGCCACGTGGGTATGGAGGGTCACATTCTTATAGGCACGCGCCAGCCTGGCGGACTGGCGCAATAGCTCGCCGGTTACGGAGAAGGGGGAGCAGGGCGCCAGGCCGACGCGGAGCATGGCGTAATCCTGCGGGTCATGGTACTTCTCGATGACCCGCTGGCAGTCCTTCAGTATCTCATCCTCCTCCTGGACGACAGGATCAGGAGGCAGGCCGCCTTTGCTGCGTCCCAGGGACATGGAGCCGCGCGTGACCGTGAAGCGGATACCGATTTCGCGGGCGGCGCGCACCTGCGCGTCCAGGGAGGCGCCATGCGGATAGAGGTACAGGTGGTCGCTGGAAGTGGTGCAGCCGCTCAGGATCAACTCGGCCATGGCGGTGAGGGAGCTGACGTAAACCGCTTCGTCATCCATCTCGCCCCAAATGGGATAGAGGCGCACCAGCCAATCGAAGAGTTCCTCGTTCTGGGCGCCAGGCACAGCGCGGGTTAAGGTCTGGTAGAAATGGTGATGGGTGTTGACCAGTCCGGGAAGAATGGCCAACCCGTGGGCGTCGATGACCTGATCGGCGGTTTGAGGCAGCTCGTCGCTGCGCCCGATCTTTTCAATGACATGTTCGCGCACGAACAGCCCGCCGTCAGGAATCTGGCGGCGCTGATCGTCCATGGTGATCACAACAGCGGCATTCTTAACCAGCAGGGTGCCCACACAGACCTCCTTGATCGAAGGGAAAGAGCGAAGGGATTATATCATCCCGGCTTTAATGCCGAGGAGGGTTTCCTTGCGGAACTTCTCCTCCTCCATTATACTGGCTCAGGTGGGCATTGTCAGACAGGAGCGGAGTGAAGTGCAAAAATCGAAAGAGGCCTGGGACCGGGGCGGTGAAGAGCCGAAACACCGCAGCAAGGGGGCCGAGATCTGCAGGCAATGCGATGAGGTGAGCAGGAGGCGGCATGTCTGATGGTCATCGGCCGGCATTGCCGGATAACATTTACCGGAGAGCCAGCCGCACGATTCGCAAGATACAATTTGCATTATAATTGGTATAATAATTATAAGAATTATCCAGATAGGACGCCAGCCATTATGGCCCTTGATCGTTTCGGACGCTCCATCCATTATTTACGCATCAGCCTGACAGACCACTGCAATCTGCGCTGCATTTACTGCATGCCGGAAGATATGACCTTCCGACCGATCCCGGAGATGATGCAGGATGACGAAATCCTGACCTTCATGCAGTTGTTCACCTCTCTGGGTTTCGATAAATTCCGTCTGACCGGCGGTGAGCCGACCGTGCGGGCGAACGTGGTGGAGCTGGTGCGCGGCATCGCGCACACGCCGGGGGTCCGTTCGCTGTCGATGACCACCAATGGCATCCTGTTGGGCAGGCTGGCCAGGCCATTGGCTGAAGCGGGGCTGCAACGCGTCAACGTGAGTCTGGATACGCTCGACCCGCAGAAGTTCCACCGGCTTACAAGGTGGGGGAAGATCGAGCAGGTGTGGGAGGGCATCCGCGCCGCTGAGGAAGCCGGTCTGAGGCCGGTGAAGATCAACGCGGTGGTGGTGCGCGGCTACAACGAAAGCGACGTCGTCGATCTGGCCAAACTGACCTACGAACATCCCTGGCAGGTGCGCTTTATCGAGATGATGCCTTTCGGCGGCGCGACCGACCTTCAGCTTAAGCAGGTGGTGAGCATGGCCGAGATGCGCGCGCGCATCGAAGCGGCGTTAGGGCCGCTGATCCCCAGCCACGATGGCAAATTGGACGGGGAGGCGTTGACGTTCAAACTGGAAGGGGCGACGGGGGAGATAGGCTTCATTTCAACGGTAACGGCGGCGTTTTGCGCGACTTGTTCGCGGGCAAGACTGACGGCCGATGGGCGGCTGCGGTTATGCTTGTTGCGCGACCATGAGGTGGACCTGCTTACCCCCCTGCGTCAAGGCGCCACATTGGAAGAACTGCGCGAATTGATTTTGAACGGCATCTGGGCAAAGCCGTGGGGCCACGGACTGGCGGAAGGCGAATTTGCCACCAATCGGGTGATGAGTGAGATTGGGGGGTAAACGATCGGTCTCACGATCCATTCGTCGAGAATCCAGTCAGCCTAATCCCTGGCCGATAGGGCGGATGAATTTCGGCAACCGAGGAGCCTTTTTTTCATGATCTACGCCGGTGGATTAAAATGAGCATGACGAGGGAGGTATGGCCCAAATTGAGGTTCGGGCGCTACGGCCGGAGGATGCAAGCTGGGTGGAGGATTTCATCAGACAACGATGGGGGGCTGCGGAGGTCGTCGCGCATGGAATGGTGTACCACCCGCAGCACCTGCCGGGATTTGTGGCGCGGGTGGGGGGCCAGCCCGTAGGATTGGTTACCTACCATGTCCAGGAGGCGGCGTGCGAGATCGTCACCCTGGACAGCAGCCGGCCTGGCGAGGGAATTGGGACAGCATTGGTGGCGGCGGTAAAGCGGGCGGCGCAGGAAGCCGGCTGTAGGCGGCTGTGGCTGATTACCACGAATGACAATCTGAATGCGCTGCGGTTTTATCAGCGGAGGGGTTTCACGCTGGCGGCGGTGCATCCCAATGCGGCGGCCGAAGCGAGGCGGCTCAAGCCGGAAATTCCGCTGATAGGCGAGTACGGGATTCCCATCCGCGATGAACTCGAGCTGGAAATGGAAATCTAAGAATGCAAGCGAGACGGGCGGGTAATCGATGAGCCCGTCTCGCTTTGTATTGAACAGAGTGAGATGGTTAGATGAACAGCGTCTGAGCGCCGTTGGACATTTCGATGAATTCCATGGCGCTGAGAACCTCGGCCGAATCGACCAGGTCTGCCTTGGTCAGACGCATCATATCCATGGACATTTTGCAGCCGAACAAACGCGCACCGGCATCGCTGACCATCTCGACGAACTCGGGGATGGGGGGGAAGTCCAGCTTGGCGATCTCGCGGTTCATCATCCAGGTGGCCAAGGCGGACATGCCGGGCAGGATGCCTATGAGGGTGGGGATATGGAACCAAGGGTGCATATTGGGGTTGCCCACGGTAGCGATGTGCAGTTTGCCCATCTTTTTCTTGGTGATGATGTCCAAGCCCCAAAAAGTGAAGAAGAGATCCACATCCACGCCGGACATGCGGGCGGCGTTGGCCAGGATAAGGGGCGGGTAGGCCATATCCAGCGAGCCTTTCGAAACGATGATGGCCAGCTTACGGTCGATCTTTTTGCTCATGGCGGGGGCGTTGGCGGCTAGTGTCTCGAGCGAATTGGCGGTCATTCCTAATCTCCCTGTTGTGTTCACAAAGTCGGCTTAGATACAGCCGGTGGGTTTGCCAAGGCCGGCGATCTTGGCGGCCAGTTTAGCCGGGCCTCCGGGGAAGAGGGCATAGAGCTCCTTGGTGCTCACGTCGGTGTTCTTGGTGATGTTGCGCAGGGTGGGGGCTTCGCCCTTCGCCTTGAACTCCGCGCGGGCGTAGTTGATTACGACCCAATGGCGGTCGGTCAAAACGACGCCCTCACGCTCGGCGATGGCTTTAGCGATTTCGGGGGTCCATGCATTCGGGTCGACCATGTAGCCTTCTTCGTTGAACTTCACGTTTTCGAGGGACACAGTAGTCATTTTTCATCTCTCCTTGTAGTAATTGAATAGTGCAAAGTTTGCCTGGTTTTTTACAGTCTAAAGATCGACTGCGCGATTTACAATGGAAATCAGGGGCGCTTGCCGGCCATACTCATCTTCGAAGGCAGCGGCACCGGGATGCCGCGCAGCATCATATCCCAGTACATGTAGCGGAAAGCCAGCTTGCCCCAATGGTTGATGGTGGTCTCCTTGAGCAGACTGAAGGGGCCAACCACGGGTAAGGGATAAACCCCCGGGAGCGGTTCGGTGTCGTAGTTGAAGTCGATCATGGCCGCCTTGTGGTCGCCGCTCTCGATGTAGCACAGCGAGTGGCCGTCGAATGCTGCGGGCAGGGGTTGGCCTTTAATGGCGGCAAGGATGTTCTCCGTGATCACATCGAGCTGGAAATGGACTACCGAACCCGCTTTGGAAGAGGGCAGGTCGGTGGCATCGCCCATGACCCACACGTTTTCCCAGTTTTTGGAGCGCAGGGTCGCCTTATCGGTAGGGACGTAATTGAGATCGTCGCCCATGCCGGAGCGCTCAAAGACCTCGGCGCCCATATTGGTGGGGATTGTGACGAGCAGGTCGTAAGGGATCTCGCGCTCATCCCATGAGACGATGATCTGGCGGGAAGAGTCGACGGCAGCGATGTTGAAATCGGCTTCGACGTGGATGCCGCGCTTAGAAAGCATGTCGCCGAAGGCGGCTGCGGCGCGGGGCTTGGTGAAGGCGCCGGAGAGTGGGGTGGCGTAGATCAGCTCGACCTTATCGCGCATGCCGCGCTGCTTGAAATACCAGTCAGCCAGGAAGATGAACTCGAGCGGAGCGACAGGGCACTTGATCGGCATCTCGGTGATGTTAAGCACCAGCCGGCCACCCTGCCAGTGCTTGAGGAACTCACCCAGGGCGACGGAACCCTCGAAAGAGTAGAAATCGAAGATGTTCTTGCGCCAGCCGCCGTCCAGCATGCCCTCGGTCTGCTCGGGATGGATATCGGTGCCGGTGGCGATGACCAGTTGGTCGTAGGGTATCTCGCGCCCGTTTGTCAGTTTGACGCGGCTGTTTTCCGGCTCGACCAGCTCGATATCGGAAAGGATGAATTCAACGCGGCGCGGCACGAAACTGCGCTTGGGTTTAACCACGTCTTGCGGTTTATGCATGCCGAAGGGCAAGAAGATAAAGCCGGGCTGGTAGTAATGGTTCTGGTCGCGGTCGACCAGGATGATTTTCCATTCCTGTGGGTCCAGCTTTCTGGACATTTTGATGGCGATCATGGTGCCGGCGGTTCCGGCGCCGAGGATGAGGAAAGTTTTCATACAGGATCTCTCCCTAAAGTGAAACGATATTATTGAGATTGGCCAGCCTGGCGGACCAGAGCGGCCTGGCCTTCCAAAGAGCCGGCCAGGACGGCGCGCAGGAGGTCGAGAGCTTCGACGATGCGCTGGTCGGTCAGGCTGTAGATGACGCTTTGCGCTTCACGCTCGGCGTGGACGATGCCGCGCTCGCGAAGGATCTTGAGGTGGCGTGAGACGGTGGGTTGGGGAAGCTCAAGCTTTTTGGCCAGGTCATTCACGTTGGTGGGGCCCTCGGAGAGGGCATAAATGATCAAGATACGGTTGGTGTCAGCCAAGCCGCTGCAGACCTGGGCGTGCAGGCGGGTAATTTCTTCTCTGAGGGTGTCGGTCATCGAGGCTCCTCTCGGTCGAGTTATTACGGAAGTACATATATGTATATATCCGTATATCTACATATGCGATTATACAAAATTTCACAAATGGTATATTGTGATTAATGGCACATTTCGCCCATGAGATTAATCCTGTAATATTGCACCCGTATTACGAAGGACAGGATATGGAACGAAAATGGCTGTTTACAATCGAAATCGCGAAGCGATCGTCTGAAAATTGGGTGAGTTACGGACAGCAAATTGGAATAGGGTCTCGGGATTTCTATGGATGCGCAGATTGGAAATATTCATATTGACCCATCCCTTTTTTGCCCTTAAAATTAGCAGGTGATAATCGGTCAAATAATGTCGGATATGGCTTGCTTTTTCCGCACCGATCACGATCCGCCACGAGGGATGTATGAGAAGTCTATCCTTCAACGTGATGGTATGGCTATCAGGCAGAGATGTTTTATTATGACCGATTGAAAGAAGGTGAAATTCATGGCAAATACCCCATTCCCTTCCAAAAGGGCACCGGTTTTCGCTGACGTCCCCGATGAGAAATGGAATGACTGGCGCTGGCAGCTCAGCCACCGCTTGAATACGGTGGAGGATTTCGAGCAGGTTCTGCGCCTGACCGACAGCGAGAAAAAAGCGCTGAGCACGAAAAACCTATTCCGGGTCGACATTACCCCCTATTTCGTCTCGCTGATCGACCCGGACGACCCCAACGACCCGATCCGGCGGCAGGTCATCCCAACGGCGGATGAGATCGTGCCGTTCACCGGAATGATGGAGGATTCGCTGGCCGAGGATCGGCACTCGCCGGTACCCGGTCTGGTGCATCGCTACCCAGACCGGGTGTTGATGCTGGTCACCACACAATGCGCGTCGTACTGCCGTTACTGCACGCGTTCGCGCATCGTGGGGGATCCGTTGGCCAACTTCTCGCACGCCGAGTTCGAGATGCAGCTCGAATACCTGCGGCGAACCCCGCAGGTGCGCGACGTGCTGCTCTCGGGGGGCGATCCGCTGACCATTGCGCCGCGCGTGCTGGAGGAACTACTGGCGAAACTGCGCGAGATACCGCACATCGAGATCATCCGCATCGGTACGCGCGTGCCGGTCTTCTTGCCGATGCGCGTGACGGATGAGCTGTGCGACATGCTGCAAAAATACCATCCGCTGTGGATGAACATCCATGTCAACCATCCCAATGAAATCACGAAAGAGCTGGCTGAGGCGACCGATCGGTTGAGTCGCGCGGGCATCCCGCTGGGCAACCAGTCGGTGTTGCTGGCGGGGGTGAACGATTGCCCGCACATCCAGCGACAGCTCGTTCACGATCTGGTGCGCATCCGCGTGCGACCTTATTATCTGTACCAGTGTGATCTGGTAGAAGGAGCTGGCCACTTCCGCACACCGGTCTCCAAAGGGATAGAAATCATCGAGGCACTGAGAGGCCACACTTCGGGGTATGCCGTGCCCACCTATGTGGTGGATGCGCCGGGCGGCGGAGGGAAAATCCCGCTGGGGCCCAATTACCTGATATCCTATTCCGACCACAAGGTGGTACTGCGCAATTACGAGGGATACATCACCACCTACGAGGAGCCGCTGGGCTACCAGCCGCACGATGCGAAAACGTGCCGGTTCTGTCAAAACAAGCGCGCGGAACCGGGGCAGAGCGGCATCCTAGGATTGTTGGAAGGGGAGGAGATGTTCATTAAACCGGAGGGCTTCGATGAGCTGCACAACCGCGGCGGCGGGACGCACCGGCTGCGCGCCCATCCGGAGGAATGGCAGCCTTACGGGATAGGGCCGGGGAGCGAGGTTGGCGGGGAGGAGTAGCTGGTGGAAGCCGTGCTCGAATACTCGATATTCGGTAATCAATATTCCAGAATTTCTTTTAACCGAATCAGCGAGTGGAAACTCGTTGGAGTTTTAAATTAATCTTAAGGAACGATCAGGGAAAAACATCCTATAATTATTCCAATGGTGACCGGATTATAGATGAAATTCCGACGCCAGATCCTCGCCGGGAGGAAACAGAGAGGTCCATCAAGGCAAGATAGTCGGGGCAGAAGAATGCCCATCACCTGAATGTCTGACCAGCAATCAGGGTGGCTCACGCATACACTTCAGGAGAAGAAGATCATGAAAAGGATACGCCTCTTTGGTTTGATAGCCCTTGGAGCTCTGATTCTGGCGGCCTGTGCGCCGGCAGCAACCACTGCGCCGACCCAGGCATCCGTTGCAACGGAAGCCCCAACTCAAGTAGTGATGCCTACCGCGACCACGGCGCCAACCGAAGCGCCCACAGCCGTGCCGGCGACGCCCACGACCGCCGCCCCCACACCGGTGGCGACCATCCCGGCGGAAAATCTGGTACAAAAAGGCAAGCTGCTGATCTGTACGGATTTCCCCTACCCGCCGCAGGAGACGTACGATGAGAACGGCAATCCGGTAGGTACGGATATCGACATCGGCAACGAGATCGCCAAGCGCCTGGGTCTGCAGCCGGTATATGTCAACAGCGTGTTTGACACGATCATCGCTGCGGTGACCGGCGGGAAGTGCGACATCATCATCTCGGCCATGAACATCACCGCCGAGCGCAATAAGCAGGTGAGCATGATCCCGTATTTCAAAGCCGGACAGGGGATTGTGGTGGCCAAGGGGAACCCGGATAACATTAATGGAGTGATGGACCTGTGCGGCCAGAATGTAGCGGCCGAGAGCGGTACAACCGAGGCCGATTACCTGCAGGGCACCGGCGATTATAAGGGCGCCGGATTGCCGGCCGAATGCACCAAAGCAGGCAAAGCGAAGCCCAAGGTAATTGTCACCCAGAAGGACAGCGACGCTTTACAGCAGCTCCTGGCCAACAAGGTGGTGGCTTACATGGCCGACTCGCCGGTGGCCGCATATTACACCGTCCAGCACCCGGATCAGTTCCAGGTGGTCGGTGAGGTGATCGAGCCGATTCTGGAAGGGATCAACATGCCATGCGGCGAGGCGGACTGCACCAAGGCGCCGCTCAGCCCAGTGGGTAAGGCTGTGCTGGCTGCGTTGACGAGCATGATTCAGGATGGGACTTACACGCAGATTCTCAGTAAGTGGAACCTGACCTCCGGCGCGATCACTTTGGACGACCTTAAAAATCTGCAATAAGGCGGACATCCAACCCGCACCGGTTGCTCTCGTCTTCTCGTGAAAGGTGAGGAAAGGAGGAGTCTCTGGTCACGAGTGTGACCAGAGACTCTTGTAATAGTTCTTCTGGCAGATCCAAAGGATGAGCTCGTCAGAATCATTTTGTAAGTTATCGAGGATAAAAGACCAACCCGGGGCAGGGAGGAAAGCGTGTATCATTTTGACTGGCAAATATTCTGGCAATATCTATGGCCGCCGACGGCATTTCAAAACCCGCTGATTCGCAATGGGTTGATTGCCACCATTGTGATGAGCGTGATCGCGCAGGCCGTTGGCGTGATCCTGGGGTTGTTTGCGGCGCTGGCGAAGATGTCCAAATTCGCCCCACTGCGGTCCATCGCGGATGCATACATCTGGTATTTTCGCGGCACGCCGCTGCTGGTGCAGATGGCGCTGCTGTACTTCGGTTTCGGCGTGACCCACATCTACGATTTCCCCGATCTTCATCTGGGAGTAACGACCATTACGGGAGCCATCCAGGCCGCAGTAGCGGCGCTGGCTATCAATGAAGGGGCGTACATGGCCGAGATCGTGCGGGCGGGGATCGAATCGATCGATCCGGGCCAGATGGAGGCAGCCAAGTCACTCGGCATGACTTTTGGCCTCGCCATGCGGCGGATTATCCTGCCGCAAGCGACAAAGGTGATCATTCCACCGCTAGGAAACGAATTCAATAATATGATGAAAACCACATCGCTGGCCGTGACGGTCGGCGCCACTGAGCTGTGGTTTGGTTTCACCCAGGTTAATGCCGGGGTTTTCAAACCGTTCGAGCTGTTCATCGTCGCATCGCTTTATTACCTGGCCTTGACGACCATCTGGGCGGTTATCCAGAGCCGCATCGAGGCCAGCCTGGGAGAACGCAAGGCGATCGAGAAGAGTCCAAGCTGGCTCTCGCGCCTGTTCGCGGCGAGGTGAGAAATGGATCATGGCAGATCGATTCCTAAGGCACAAACCCTGGACAGCAATGTCATCGTCAAGGCGGAGAAGGTCAACAAGTCCTTTGGCCGACTCCACGTGCTGCACGACATCAGCCTGGAAGTGCGCAAGAACGAGGTTGTGGTGATCATCGGGCCGTCCGGCTCGGGGAAGAGCACCCTGCTGCGCTGCATCAACCATCTGGAGAAGATCGATAGCGGCCATATTTATGTCAACGGCCACATGATCGGTTATTACGAGAAGCATGGGAAGCTGTATGAGGATTCGGAGCGCAATATCGCCAGGCAGCGTGCTGAAATCGGGATGGTTTTCCAGCGCTTCAACCTGTTTCCACACCTGACGGTGCTGGAGAACATCATCGAAGCGCCGATCAACGTGCGTAAGACACCCCGGGAGCAGGCCATAGCGGAAGCCGAACGGCTGCTTGCGCGGGTGGGCCTGTCCGACAAGCGCGATAATTACCCCAGCCAGCTTTCGGGCGGGCAGCAGCAGCGGGTGGCCATCGCCCGTGCGCTGGCCATGAAGCCCAGCCTGATGCTGTTCGATGAACCCACCTCGGCCCTGGATCCGGAGATGATCGGCGAAGTATTGGACGTGATGAAGGAGCTTGCCAGGGAAATCACCATGATCGTGGTCTCACACGAAATGGGTTTCGCGCGAGCGGCGGCAAACCGCATCCTGTTCATGGACGAGGGGCGCATTATCGAGGAGACCACGCCGGAAGAACTGTATACAAATCCGAAGGAAGAACGGACGAAGGCGTTTTTGTCGAAGATTTTACATTAAGAGCCCAGCCAATGGGTTGAATGGCCGCATCGGAGGTCGTGGCGATGAAGACCTCCGAAGTCCGGGAAAAGGTTGATGAAGATGGAAAACAGGGAGGATCTACCCATCAACCGGCGAGACTTCGGAGGTCGGATGATCTTTCAGGTGCGCAACTTTGCGCCAAGGTCCTGCTCCAGGCGTTTGACGATGCGGCGGCGGATGGCAGCAGCTTCCTCGTCGGTGAGCGTTTTAGCGGGATCCTGGTAGGTCAGGCGGTAAGCCAGGCTCTTTTTTCCCTCGCCGATCTGGGCGCCGCGGTAGATGTCAAACAGGCGCACGGAGGCGAGGGTTTTGCCGCCGGCCTGGCGGATAAGAGCCTCAACCTGAGCGGCGGGCACGCTCTCGTCCAGAACCACGGCGATATCCTCGAGGACCGGCGGGAAGATCGGCACCGGCTGGGCTTCGAAAAGCTGAGGGGCAAGATCGAGTAAGGCGTGAAGATCCAGGTCGGCGGCCAGAATGGGCAAATCGGCCAAATCGAAGCGCTCTTTAACCAGCGGATGGAGCTCACCCAGCAGCCCCAGCTCCTTCCCGGCGGCTTTCAGAACGGCGCACTTACCGGGATGGAAGAAAGTTGCGCCGGTCACCGGGTCAAAGGTCGCCGCAGTAACGTGCAACTCCTCAAGCAGGGTTTCCAGGATACCTTTCAGGTCGTAGAAATCCAGGCGAGGCGAGGCTGGACGATCCCAGGCAGGCAGGTCGGAGGCGCCAGCCAGCACGATGGCCAGGCGCGAGGCCTCAAGCGGCAGTTCGCGGTCGGCCAGGGGCAGGAAGACCGGACCGATCTCGAAAAATGCGAGTCGATCGCGCAAACGTGCGTTGCGTTCAGCCGCCTCCAAGACGCTGGCCAGCAGGGAACGGCGCATCACGGTGCGCTCGGAGGAGATCGGGTTGGCCAGGCGCACGTATTCCAGCTCGGAAGATGGGGCGCCTGGGGGGTTGAGGCGGGCTTCCCGTTCGGGAGTTGTCAGGCGGTAGGAGACAACCTCCTGGAGGCCCAGGCCGACCAGGATATCGCGCACACGCTCCTCTTTCTCCAGTGCGACATTGGCGCGCTGGGGCGGAAGGTCGTCAGCCAGGTTCGCGCGGGGCAGGCGGTCGTATCCATAGAGGCGGGCGATCTCCTCCAGCAGGTCAGCCTTGCCGATGACGCCCTGACCGATATCCAGACGGTGGGGCGGTGTGCGAGCGATAACGGCATCGCCCTCCACGCGGCAATCGAACTCGAGGCGGGTGAGCATGGCGGCCATGTCGTGAGGCTCGAGGCGGATGCCCAGCAGGCGGCGTACGTCGTGGGGGGTAAGCGTGACGACCGGATCGGCAACCGGCGCAGGATAGCGATCGACCATTCCCTGGGCGATGGTGCCGCCGCCCCACTGACGCATGCGCTCAAGGCCAAGCTGAACGCCCCAGGGAGCGAGCTCGGGATGGACGCCGCGGGCGAAACGAAAGGCCGCTTCAGAATTAAGCTTTTGGGAAGCCACGGTGCGACGAATGTTAATGGGATTCCAGGAAGCGCCTTCGAGGAGCACATTGCGGGTCGTTTCATCCACCTCGGTTTCGGCGCCGCCCATCACGCCAGCGATGGAGAGGGCGCCGGCGGTGTCGCAAACCAGGACGGTGAAATCGTCCAGGGTGCGGTCGACGCCGTCGAGGGTGGTCAAATGCTCGCCGGCTCGGGCGGTGCGGGTGATGATGAGAGGCGGCTTGCCGCCAGCGCGTGCGACGAGTTTATCGTAATCGAAGGCGTGCAGGGGCTGGCCAAGTTCCAACATGACGTAATTGGTGGCATCGACGATGGCGTTGATCGGGCGCATGCCGGCCAGCCGCAAGCGGCGCTGCACCCAATAGGGACTGGGACGCGGCTCAACGCCCTGAATGAGGCCAAGCACGAAGCGGGGATTGAGTTCAGGATCATGAATCTCGATAAAAGCTCTGCCTTCGATGGATGGACCTTGCGCAAGGGCGCGCTGCGGAGGCTGGCGCAGCGTTTCACCCGTTGCGGCGGCGATCTCGCGGGCCACACCCAGGATGCAGGCGTTACGGATCATGTTGGGGAGCACGCTGATCTCCAGCACGGCATCGCCCATGTAATCGGCGAGGGGGATGCCCACGGGGGCGTCGTCGTCGAGGATGATAACGCCCTCATGCTCGTCAGAGATGCCCAGCTCCTTCTCAGAGCAGACCATCGAGTAGGATTCGAAACCGCGGATTTTAGCGCGCTTGAGAGTGGTGAGCACCTGGCCGGGCTGGTGGCCGTCGTAGATGCGCGCGCCCTCGCGGGCGTAGGCGACCTTGAGGGGCTTTTCCAGGGGCCCTTTGCCGCGGTAGGGGTACAGGTTAGGCGCGCCGGTCAGGATGACCTGCTCCTGTGCGCCGTCGTCAAGGCGGCAGAGCACCAGCCGATCGGCGTTGGGATGGGGCATGACCTCAAGGATGGCGGCGACGACAATCTTGTCGGCATCCCAGGAGAGGCCGGTGATCTTGAAGCCGTGAGTATCGCCCGGCTGATCGAGGCTCAAGCCAACCAGGTGGATTTCTTCTACTTCGAGACCGAGCATAGTCAGGCGGCGAGCCAGTTCAGGGATGGGAATCTTCACGTCGATAAAATCTTTTAGCCAGGAAAGGGGGACTTTCATTTACAGCCTCCAAGGCGATGATAGCGAATGAGAGAACAAAAGAGACAATACCCGATCATCCGATAACGAGCAGGGCGGGCAGGCATGCGCCGATGCGCGTCATACGCCCAATCAAAACTGCTCCAAGAACCGCAGGTCGTTGGCCCAAAAGTAACGGATATCCTCGATGCGGTAGCGCAGCATGGCGATGCGCTCGGGACCCATTCCAAAGGCAAAGCCGGTGTACTGCTCGGGGTCATAGCCGCCGTTGGTCAGCACGACCGGGTGAACCATACCGCAGCCGAGGATCTCCAGCCAGCCGCTGCCCTTACAGACCTGGCAGCCCACACCGCCGCAAACGAAGCACTCGATGTCCATCTCGCCGGATGGCTCGGTGAAGGGGAAATAGGAAGGGCGCAGGCGGGTGCGCACATCCTGGCCGAACATACGCCGGGCGAAGTTTTCCAACGCGCCGGCCAGGTCTCCGAATGTGACATTGCGCCCGACCATGAGGCCTTCGACCTGATTAAACTGGATCTCTGAGCGCGCGCTGATCTGCTCATAGCGGTAGCACATGCCCGGCAGGATGACGCGGATGGGCTCGGGCGCGCGCTCGCGCATCACCCGCACCTGGCCGGGCGAAGTATGGGTGCGGAGCAAAACGCCCGGGCGGGTGGTATGGAAGGTGTCCCACAGGTCGCGGGCCGGATGGTAGGGAGGCATATTGAGCAGTTCGAAATTGAATTCGTCGGTTTCGACTTCTGGCGAGCGGTAAATCTGGAAGCCCATGTCGGCGAAGATGCGATAGATCTCGCGCAGCACTTTCGTAGCGGGATGCAGCCGGCCTACCGGACGGCGGCGGCCAGGGAGGGTGACGTCCAAGCGCTCAGCCTGAAGGGAGCGTTGGAGGGCGCTGGCTTTCAAAGCTTCGCTGCGGGCTGCCAGGGCGGACTCGAGCGCCTGGCGGACCTGATTGGCCCGCTGGCCAACGGCCGGGCGCAGTTCTTTAGGGAAGCCCCCCAGTCGCCCGAAGACCTGCATGACCGCGGAACTGCGCCCGAGGAATTTCACCCGCCAGGCGTTCAAACCGGCGTCATCGTTGACAGCTTCCAGCTCCGCGAGGGCTTCTTGCTCGAGGCGGTCTAACCATTCAAGCGGATTGTCTTCCATACGGCTTTCCTCTTGTCTGTAGGATGATCTATCCATGCCTGCTCAATACAGCCTGGCCACAGTCTCATGAGCCGGGTAACCAGGCAGCCATGCTTTTTAATAAGACAACCCGCCCTGGAAGGGACGGGTTGGAATCTGACCCGCGGTACCACCCTGCTTGGCCGCTGCGGCGGCCCACTCGACCAACGGTTCCGCAGCTTGGCGGACGATTGGCTGCCCCGATAACGCCGGGATGCGTCCCAGACTACTGGCCTTGCCAGGCGTTCCCCTGGGCGGCTCGGGAGGGAACTTGGGCCGGCTACTTCCGGACGGGGGTTTCAGTCTGCGCCCCGCGTCTCCCTGTCGGCATCCGCCGGCTTACTCTTCTCCGTCAATGCCTTTGGCAGTCGGTTCGTAATGTGCATTTATTATCCCCAATTCAGAGGGAATGTCAAGAGCAAAGGGGATATTCTTACTGCCCGTCAAACAGATCAGTGATCCCCCCTGGGACAGGGGAAGATATCGGCAGCATTTTGTTGAGTGGTTATATCAAAGAAAATAAACAGCCAGCCGCCTGGTCGGGCGGCTGGCAACGTGCATGCCTTCGTAGAAATCATTATTCGATAAAAACCTCGACGTGTTCGCCGTCGTTCTCGTCATATACGTCCACCACTTTGCCCACCTCGCCGGAATTGATGAACTGCATAAGCTGGTTCATATCCAGCCCTTCGACCTCGGGGGAGAAGCGGGCGCCCATCTTCAAGCCAGCGTTAACCAGGCTGACCGGCAGGCGAACGTTGACGCGCGTCTTGCCGGTATCCGTGTCGGTGACGCGCACGCGAAACCAGCGTGATGAGCCCCGCGCGGTGGAAGCAGCTCCCGGTGAGGTTGAGACGCCCTCCAGGGAAGCGAGAAGCCCGGCGCCCTCCTCTGCGGTTATTTTCCCTTCTTCGATCATTTTCAATATTTTCAGGCGTTCCTCTGAAGTGGCCATCGCGCCTACCTCCTGATGGGCATTAATCCGGCGTCCGGTCATCAGGTCGCGACTGTCTGGGCGCCAGGGCAACAGACATAAAGCCTGCCTGCATCTAATTTTACCCTGATCCAACACCCTTTAAGGGATCTTCTTGCCCTTCTCTTCGAGGGCGCGGCGGATTTCTCTTACCCAGATTGCATCCTAAGGCGCGCCGCACCACTCCCAGAAAGTTAAACACGGTGGGTTAAGAGAGGCTGAGTCCAACCTTTATGCGGTTGGAGCGGCCTTTGCCGCGCACGAAGGATGGCGCGAAGCGAAGCTGGTCGGAAGTGAGAGGGGCGGGGCAGATTCCGCCTACCTCAGCAAGGTGATTTGATTCACGTCATCTAAGGTTCATGGAAGTAGGTGAGGCGCCAATCTTTCGTTAGCGCGGAAGCCTTCCAGCGAAGCGCTGCCAGGGAGGAGGGTGTACAGGCCGCATCCCCCCAGAGGTCCAAGCCGGCGGATGTGCCCGGCACCCGTTTTGGCGCCATTCTTTGCCCAGTCAAGTACGGCGTGCCGCCGGCGACCGCTGGTCGGATAGAGGATGAGATGGGGGCAGCAAAGCTGGGCGACCTGGTTGTGGATGGAGGTCTCGATGCGGATGAACTGGTAAAAGAGATGTGGATTTCTGGATGAGGTTATCGGCCCAGATACAACTATTTCCGCAATCATCCGTAGACTAGATGGAAGTCGTTGCTTACAGCCAGGAAGACCGGCCGTGGTCGGTTTTCTGCTCATTCAAACCTGGAGGAAAAAATGGACCCCAATATGGTCACCACTGCATTTGGTTTTGACGGTTACCGGATCGCGCGAAATCTGGGTGTGGTGCGCGGGATCACCGTGCGCTCACGCAGCGCGCTGGGCACCATGGCTGGCGGGCTGCAAACGATCTTTGGCGGCAACATTACCATCTTCACCGAGCTGTGCGAACACGCGCGCTCGGAAGCGTTCGATCTGATGGTAGAGCACGCCGGGCAGCTCGGCGCCAACGCAATCATCGGCATGCGCTACGATGCAAACGATGTGATGGATGGCGTCACCGAAGTGCTGGCTTACGGCACGGCGGTGGTGGTCGAAAAAGAAATCTGAATTTGCTAGTTCTTTGGCTCAACCAGCCCTGACAGGGGTGACCGGCCAGGGCAAATTTAATTGATGCTAAAATATACCCAGCGATTCAATTTCACCTATAATAACTATTGAATCATATATCATCCCTGATCCGCTGTATATAGATATGATCTCGATGGGTCGAGCACCGCGCCAAATGATCTTTTGCTTTCCGTTTCCTTCGTCATAAGTATTCAGGTCTGGCAACGAATCAAACCAAGCCGGGGTGTGTACGAGCAGCCAGTGTGCAGATCGGATATCCACACGTTGAGTAACGCTCAGGCATCAGCGGGAGCGGGGGAACCCATGAATGACCAGATTAAGTTTTGGCGAGTGGGCGTAGAGTCGTTGCTCATCGTGGCGATTCTCGGGGGGCTATACCTGATAAGCCAGTTCAACTATTTGTTATTTCACAGCATCGTGGAGGCGTTTACCATCGTCGTGGGCACCGGAATCTTTTTCCTGGCGTGGAACACCCGCGCGATGCTGGATAATAATTACCTGCTTATTTTTGGCATCGCGCAGGCTTTCGTTTCGCTCATTGATCTTTTGCATATGCTTGCATACAGCGGAATGGGGGTATTTACCGATGGCGGAGCGGGTCTTTCCACCCAGCTATGGATCGCGGGGCGTTTTTTGCAAGCAGCCACGCTATGTGCGGCGCCATTTTTCATCGGCCGGCGGGTGAGAATGAGCTGGATTCTGGCAGCTTATTCCGTGGTGACGGCGTTATTCATCGCGTCCATCTTTTCTTGGGGGAACTTCCCCGTCACATATGTGGAAGGGGTGGGATTAACGCCGTTTAAAAAAATCAGCGAATTTGTGCTGGTCGGCCTTTTTTTGCTGGCTGCTTTTTTGCTCATTCTAAAGCGGGCTGCTTTCAGCGCGGATATCCTGCGTTTGATCGTCATGTCAATCTTCATGAAGGCTATCGCGGAGGGTTTCTTCGCCGTTTATGCCACGGTGTTTGATATTTCTACCATCGCTGGCCATCTCCTCCGATTGGTCTCATATTATTTGATGTATAAGGCGATGATCGAGACCGGGATGATGAGGCCATATCGGGTTTTATTCTTCAACTTGAAGCGCAGCGAAGAGGAGCTGCAGGCCAGGAGCAAGGAGCTTCAAGAGCGCAACGAAGAGTTGGACGCCTTCGCCCACACCGTTGCGCATAATCTGCAAAACCCGCTGACGGCCATCCTGCTGGCGGCCCAGGCGGCGCGCAATGTGAACATGAGCGCCGGGGAGAGGAACGAATTGATGCAGGAAATCGCGGCGACGGCGCGCAAGATGAGCAACATCATCGAGGCGTTGATGATGCTGGCCGAGGTGCGGCGCAGTGAGGCGCCCAGAGAGCGCCTCGAAATGGGAGAGATCCTGGCCAGCGTCCGGCGGCGATTGGCGCATAAAATCGAGGCGGCTCAAGCGGAGATCCATTTTCCAGCAGAATGGCCAGCAGCCGTGGGTTATGCGCCCTGGGTAGAAGAGGTATGGGCGAATTACCTGGATAACGCGCTGAAATACGGTGGGAAGCCGCCACGCATCGAATTGGGAGCAGAAAAACTCGAGAACGGCAAAGTGCGTTTCTGGGTTCGTGACCATGGGCCCGGGATCAGCCCGGAGCAGCAGGCCCAGCTGTTCCATCTGGGGCAACGATTTCTGAAGAGGGGGGATGGGCACGGCTTAGGTCTGTCCATCGTGCGCAGGGTGGTGGAAAAGCTTGGCGGCCGTGCGGGGGTGGCGAGCGAACCGGGCAACGGCAGCGAATTTTATTTCACCCTGCCGGGAGAATAGACGGTGGCAGGCGAAATTGCGCGAAAGAGGGCAGAGAGCGTCTTGTTCGCTGCGGCAATTCTGGCCGGATTGTATCTGACCAGATGGCACAGTTATCTGCTTTTCCACAGCCTGATCGAGGTCTTCACGATTGTAGTGGCCTTCGGCACCTTCACGGTCGCCTGGAATGCGCGCCAGATGCTGGAGGACCATTTCCTATTGTTCATCGGGATCGCCAATCTGTTCACCGCCGGGTTGGATTTGATGCACACCCTGTCTTACAACGGCATGGGAGTGTTCATCGGATATGGGCCTAACCTGCCGACACAACTGTGGGTAGCGGCGCGGGCTGTTCAGAGCGGATCGTTTCTGGCGGCCCCATTTTTCCTGAAGCGGAAGTTGCGGGCTGCGCCCGTTTTCGTGATCTACGGCGCGCTGACGAGCCTGATCATTCTCTCTACGCTGGTGTGGCGTAATTTTCCGGACGCGTATTTGCCCGGCATCGGGTTAACCCCGTTCAAAAAGGCCAGCGAGCTGGTCATCATCCTGATTTTCGCGCTGGCCCTTCTGTTTCTATACGAGCGGCGCGATCGGCTGTCCCCTCCCGTTTGGCGGTTGATCTCCTGGTCGATCCTGGTGCTGATCCTCTCGGAAGTAGCCTTTACACAATACCTCGGCGTTTATGATGCCATCAACATGGCTGGCCACATCCTGCGGCTGGCTGCTTATTATCTTATCTATAGGGCCTTGATCGCAACGGCTCTGGAAAGGCCCTATCAATTGCTTTTCTTTAATTTAAAACGCAAGGAAGAAGAAATCCATGCGCGGGTGAACGAATTACAGGAACGCAATGAGGACCTGGACGCTTTTGCCCACACAGTGGCCCATGATTTGAAGAATCCGTTGGCAGGCATCCTGCTGGCATGCCAGGCGGTTGGTGACGCGCACATGGGCGATGAAGAGCGAAAAGAGCTGCTGCAAGAAATTGTGGCCACTGCCCGCAAGATGCACAGCCTGATCGAAGCGCTGATGATGCTGGCCGAAGTGCGTCAGAGCGATGTGCCCCACGAGCTGCTCCAAATGGACGACATCCTGAGCAACGTGCGCCGCAGACTCGCCCATGAGATCGAAAACACCCGCGCGGAAATTCTTCTCCCGCAGGAATGGCCGCCGGCATGGGGTTATGCCCCGTGGGTAGAAGAAGTTTGGGTGAACTATCTGGACAATGCAATGAAATACGGCGGGCATCCACCCCGCATCGAACTGGGATCTGAAAGGCTCAAGGACGGTATCGTGCGTTTCTGGGTGCGGGATTATGGGCCGGGAATCCCCCCGGAGGATCAGGAGCGGCTGTTTCACATCAATACTCGAGCGGGAGCGCGTAACCGTGGTCATGGGCTGGGACTTTCCATCGTAAAACGGGTGGTGGAGAAGCTGGGAGGGAGTGTGGGCGTGAAAAGCCAACCCGGATTGGGAAGCGAATTCTATTTCACATTGCCGGCCAAACAGGTATATGGCAATTCAGCCAGTTGAAACCATCCACGAATTTGGTCGCGGAAACTCGAATAAGCGCCTACCCGGGTTGAGGGCAGGTATTCTTTGCAGAAAGCCATCCACCAACAGCGCTTACCCTGAATACAAAATTCATAATCCTGTTCGGCGAATTGCGCAGGACGCTGTAAAATATCAGGGTCGGAAGATTAGCGGTAGGACTGAATTGGAGGTGAACCGATGGACGTGGCCGTAGTCGGAGCAACGGGGGTGTTGGGGCGCAATCTGGTGCCCCTGCTGGTTGCGCGGGGATATGGTGTGCGCGCTCTGGCGCGCCATATGGAGAAGGCACATTCGCTCTTTCCGCCGCAGGTGGAATGCCAGCCCTTCGATTTGCTGGCAGACGACGCCTTGGAACGCCTTGATGAGCTTCTTAGGGGCTGCGGAGCCGTTGTCCATGCGGCGACGGTCATCCCGGCGGATCCGACTGCGCCGGATGCGGCCGAAAAGTGGGCCATCACTGCTCGACTGCGCACAGAAGGGGTGCAGCGGCTGCTCAACGCGGCGGTTTACAATGGGGTGGAAATTTATGTGCAGCAGAGCATCAGTATGGCCTATCCGGACTGCGGCGAGGCATGGATCTCCGAGGATATGCGGCTAGAAGCGCCGGGAGCGCGGCCAGGTTCCAACGCGCCAGTCATTGCCGAGATGGAGCGAATGGTCCGTGGGATGAGCGACCGACTGCGCTGGACCATCCTGCGCTTTGGCTCGTTTGTGGGGCCGGATACGCGCCAAGACGCCGACATCAGCCGCCTGCGCAGTGGGACGCTGCGGGTGCCTTGTGATGGCCGCAACTATGTCTCACTGGTGCATGTGGCCGACGCAGCGCAGGCGGTTGCCATGGCCATAGCCCGCGCGCCAGCCGGCGAGACGTATAACGTCTGCGCCGAACCGTTGCGCAACGGCGAGTATTACGACCGGCTGGCCGAAGCGATCGGAGTGGCACACCCGCCGCGCGACCCGTCTGCCCCCTGCCCGCCGTCCTGGCGCTGCAGCAGCGCCCGGATTCAACGAGATTTGGGCTGGCGGCCGGCGCATGAAGTTGTTCCGGCCCACACTTGACCGGCAATTGCGTAAGTACGCAATTAAATCCCCCGTTTTCGCCTGAAAACTGCGTTAATTGACGTATTGACGCCCCGCAACCCGCGGGGTATTTTATTTGTGGATAAATAGAACATATATTCTAGTTTTGGAGGCAGCCAGTGAGCGATCACCCATCCCGACCCAAACAGGCGCGCAAGGCCCAGAATGCGGACGATTCTGCGCCGGGTTTTTATGCCGGCAGCTATGACGAGCGAGAGATGCGCGACCTTGCCAGCCTGAAAACGGGTGCATCCGTCGGGCTGCAGGAGGAGATCGCCATGTTGCGGGTGGTTATCCGGCGGGTGTTCGAGCAGGCCAATCGGGTGGCGGCGGGGGAGGATGAGGCCAGCAAGGAGCTGGCGGTCTGGTCGCGCATCCTGGCCAATCTGGGGACAGCGGCGGCGCGGCTGGCAACGCTGCTGCGCACTGAGAAGCAGATTGCGGAGCAGGACGATACGGCTGCGAGAGCCCTTTCCCAGGCGATCAATGAAGTGCTGAAAGAGATGGAGGAGCAGCAATGAGCGAGGAACTGGAATGCCCGTTGTTGGACGATCTGGGCGACGTTGGAGCGCACATGCGTACGGCGTTGATTCGCCTGCGCACGAACCGTAAGGTGTGCAAAGTATGCGCCTTATCCGGTGAATGCCCTGCGCGGGCGGCGCTGGCTGAAGCCGCGCGCCAAGCGGTGCGCGAAGTTCTGGCCGAGCTGGAGGGGTGAGGCGTGGAAGATCAGGACATCGAGCTGATCGCCGAGCAGTTGCGCCGTGCAAACGCTTTGCTGCGCGCCGATTTAGACGCCTTACGGGCAGAACTGGAGCATCAACGCGCTTTCATCGACCACCGCCTGCGATCCCTGGAGGAGAGTTCACGGGATCACGAACAACGCATCCGCGCGGCCAGCGATGGGATCGTCCAATTCAAAGTATGGAGCGGACTGGCCAACGGCGGCAGCACCCTGGTAGCGGTAGTGGCCTTCGTGCGGGCGTTCTTCGGAGGGTGAGATGCCAATCAAGCTGGCGCAAGGGGACATGGTTTGCAGGCTCAAGCCCATACTGCGCGAGGTGCCGACCTTCTGCCAGTTCCTGAACGGGCGCAAGTTGCGCAGCTACCAGGAGGCAGTGGCGCTGGCGATCGTCCAGTCGGTCATCAAGCGGCAGGGTTTGTCCTTCGCGGTCATGTTCCCGAGGCAAAGCGGGAAGAATGAAGTTCAGGCATTGATCGAAGCCTATCTATTGGTGCTGTTTATGGAAGCCGGCGGGGAAATCATCAAGGTCTCGCCGACCTGGAGGCCTCAGTCGCAGAATGCCATGCGCCGCCTCGAGCGAGTGCTGACGCGCAATCCGCTCACGCAGATGAAATGGAAAAAGGAGAGCGGTTATATCTACCGCGTCGATCAGGCGGGCATCATTTTTCTTTCCGGGGCGCCGGAAGCCAATATCGTCGGCGCCACCGCCTCGATCTTGCTCGAGGTGGATGAGGCGCAATCGCTGTCGATCGCCAAATACGACCGGGACATCGCGCCGATGGCCTCCAGCACCAACGCCACACGGGTGTTCTGGGGCACGGCGTGGACCAGTCAGACGTTGCTGGCGCGCGAGCTGAGAGCGGCGCAGGCGGCCGAGCGAGCCGATGGAGTTCGGCGAGTCTTCGTGATGAGCGCGGAGCAGGTGTCGCGCGAAGTGCCGGCTTACGGCCGTTTCGTGGCCGAGCAGGTCGCACGACTTGGGCGTCATCATCCGATGGTCAAGACTCAGTTCTTTAGTGAAGAACTGGATGGCGAGGCGGGTATGTTTCCGCCGGCGCGCCGTGCGCTGATGCAAGGGCAGCACGTACGGCGCTCCGCTCCCGAGGCAGGCAGGCTTTACGCCCTGCTGGTTGACGTAGCCGGGGAGGACGAGGCGGCGCCGGCGCCGGGTGAGCAGATCAGGCTGGCCAACCCAGCCCGTGACGCGACTGCGCTGACCGTCGTCGAGGTAGACACTTCCACTCTGTCCGACGAGGCTCTGCGTGCGCCCACCTACCGTGTGGTAGACCGGCGCATCTGGGTGGGCGTGCGCCACACGGCGTTGTACGCACAAATCAAGGCGCTGGCCGAAACCTGGCGCGCGCAGCGGGTGGTGGTGGACGCAACCGGAGTCGGGGCGGGACTGGCTTCATTCCTGGAAAAGGCGCTGCCGGGAAAAGTGACGCCGTTCGTGTTTAACTCCAACAGCAAGAGCAAGCTGGGCTGGGATTTTCTGGCCATTGTGGAGACGGGGCGGTTCAAAGATTGGGCGGATCCCGGCGATGGGCGTGAGGACGAACGCGAGCTGTTCTGGCGGCAGGTGGCTGCCTGCGAGTGTCATGTCTATCCTGGTCCGACGCAGCGGCTGCGCTGGGGGGTCCCGGAGGGAAGCCGCGATCCTTCAAGCGGCGAGCTACTGCATGACGACCTGCTGCTCTCCGCTGCACTGTGCGCTGCGCTCGAAGAGCTGGCCTGGTCGTCGCCCGGGGGCGGCGCGGTGCTGGTGCGGCGAGCGGATGTGTTGAAGGACATCGATCGGGAGGGATTTTGAGATGCTGAACCGATTTGTCAGGCGCATATTTGCGCATCCGATTTCGCAGGAAGTCAATCAAAGGGTGAAGCTGGCGCTTAGCGAGCGAGACGGGTTCTACGAGCGCTCCGGGAGCATCGAGCTGAGAGACCGCCCGGATTATGACCGCGAGGAAACCTTACGCCAGGCGCTTGAGGCGTGGCGCACCAACCCGCTGGCGCGGAGGCTGGTGCAGCTCACCTCGCAGTATGTGGTGGGCGGCGGGCTGACGATCGCCTGCCGGCATGCCTCGACAAGCGCATTTCTCAAGGCCTGGTGGCTGCATCGCTTCAACCAGGGGCCAATGCGCGCCTTCGAATGGTGCGACGAACTGGTGCGTTCGGGGGAAATCTTTTTCTTGCTGTCCACTGATGCGGCCGGGATGACTTACATACGCGCTGTGCCGGCCATCGCGATTGCGGAGGTCGTCACAGCAGAAAACGATCTGCAGCAGGAAACCGGCTACGTGGAAAAGCCAGCCGGAGCGGCGGGGGGCCTGGGGGTCATTGCAGAAGGCCGCCGTTGGGCGGCTTACGATCCATTGAATGATGGGCCTACGGAGGACGGAAGATTCCCCACGGTGATGGTGCATTATGCCATTAACCGCCCGGCGGGAGCGGTGCGCGGCGAATCGGACCTGGCGCCCCTGCTGCGCTGGCTCACCCGCTACTCGTCCTGGCTGGAAGACCGCGTGCGGCTGAACCGCTTTCGCCAGGCTTTCCTTTACGTGGTGCGGGCGCGCTTCGCCAGCGAGGGTGAGCGCCTGGCGCGCCAGGCGACGCTGAACGCCGCGCCGCCCAACCCGGGTTCGATCCTGGTGACCGACGAAAGCGAGAGCTGGGAGGTGCTCAAGCCGGAGCTGGACACCTTCGAGGCGAAGGAGGACGGTCTGGCGATCAAAAAGATGGTGGCAGCCGGCGCGGGCGTGCCGATGCATTTCCTGGCCGAACCGGAAGGGACTAACCGCACCACGGCCGAATCGGCTGGCGGGCCGACCTTCCGTCACTTCGAACAGCGCCAGCAGTTTTTCTGTTGGATGGTGGCGGACCTGGCGCGCATCGCCGTGCGCCGGCGCTCGGAGGTTGACCCGAAGGTGGATGCGGCCGCAGAGGTACACGTCAGCGGCGGAGACCTCTCTGCGCGCGACAACCAGTCGCTGGCCGCGGCGGCCAAGGCGGCGCTGGAGGCCTTTCTAACGCTGTACGAGCGCGGGCTGATCGACCGGGCCGAGCTGCTGCGCGTAGCCTACCACTTCGCCGGCGAAGCGGTCGACGTCGAGGATATGCTGGCGCGCGCGTCCGGCGCGGGATCAAATTTCAAGGAGGAGCATGGAGGAAAACGAGATGGAGACGAATGAGGTTGTATCGACGGCAGGACAGGGGACGCGGACGCGCGCACGCCTGACCGCCTCGGGTGCGCCGCAGGCAGGCCGCGCCGGCGTGTTCGAGGTGTTGGCCATTACCGCCGGCACCGGCAATGGTTGGACCTTTTCGGCCGAGGTGCTGCGCCGCAGTCTGAAGCTGTGGGAAGGGGTGGAAACCTTTGTGGATCACGCTGGCTGGTTCGAGACCGGGCGCTCGCTGCGCGACCTGGCGGGTATCTGCTCTGAGGCGCGCTTCGATGAGGATAGCCAGGGGATACGCTTGCGGTTGAGCACGACTGGCCCGTCCGGGCCGCTGCTTGAAGCGTTGGGCCGCGAGTGGCTGGCTGCGCCCGAGCCGCGCCCCCGCATCGGTTTCTCAGCCGACGTGATCTTTACCGCCAAAGGTCGCGAAGTGGAGGAAATTCTGCGCGTCCTGTCGCTGGACGTGGTATTCAATCCGGCCCGTGGAGGCGGTTTTCTGCGGGCAGTCAATCAAATAAGCGAGGAGGGAATGGTGAACGAAAGCGAGAATCTGCAGACGGAAAGCGCCGCGCAACCTGCACGGCCGGAGGGCGAGGAGGCTTTGCGGCGCGAGATGTGCGCCTGCCTGCTGGAGGCCAGCCTGGCGGCCGCACGCCTGCCCGCCCCGGCGGCGGAGCAGGTGCGCAAGCTGTTCGCCGGGAGGAGCTTTCAGCCCGGCGAACTGAATGTGGCGATCGAGGACGCCCGACGGCTGGTGGCTGAGTTGCAGGCCGGGGGCGTGATCCGCAGCGCGAAAGAGGTCAGCGGAATGATGACGCCGGAAGAACGGCTGCAGGCTGCGGTAGACGACCTGCTGGGCGCGCCGCGCGACCCCGCCATGGTTGGCAAGCCAGTCGAGCGGCTGAGCGGCATCCGGGAATTGTACCTGGGCCTGACGGGGGATGTAGAGCTGCACGGCGGCTTCCACCCGCAACGGGCGCACTTCGCCACCACGGCCACCATGCCGGCGCTGGTCAAAAATGCGCTCAACAAGATCATCGCCCAGCAATGGGAGGAGCTGGGACGGGCGGGTTACCGCTGGTGGGAGGCGGTGGTGGCGGTGGAGCACTTCACCAGCCTGCAGAGCATCACCGGCATCCTGGTGGGCGAAGTAGGCGCTCTGCCGAGCGTGGCGGAAAGCGAGGCTTACCCGCCGCTCAACATCGCCGACAGCGCCGAGACAGGGATGTGGTCCAAATACGGCGGTTACCTGCCGCTGACGCTGGAGCTCATTGACCGTGACGACGTCACCCGGCTGCGCACCTATCCGCGCAAGCTGGCTAACACCAGCCTGCGCACGCTGTCCGGCCTGGTGGCTTCGATCTTCACCGCCAATGGTGGGCTAGGCCCGCTGATGTCGGACGGGAAGAACGTGTTCGACGCGGTCAGTCACCACAATCTGGGCGTGGCGGCGCTATCCAGCGCGGCCTGGGAGGCAGCCAGCAGCGCCATCTACAACCAGCCGATGCTGGTCAAAGCCGGGGACGCGGCGCCCAAACTGGCCCTGGATGCACGCTACCTGCTGGTGCCGCGCGCCCTGAGGCTGGAAGCGCGGCGCATCCTCTATCCCAGCTTCGAACGCGAGGCCAACATCTTCAGCGAGAACATGCAGCGCGGCGAGATGGGTGATGTGGTCACGGTGCCGGAGTGGACGGATGAGAGCGATTGGGCGGCGGCTGCTGATCCGCGCCTGGCGCCAGCCATCATCGTGGCCGAGCGGTTTGGCCTCAAGCCGGAGATCTTCATCGCGGGAGATGAATACAGCCCGGCCATGTTCAGCAACGACGAGGCACGGTTGAAGATCCGTCATTTCCTGAGCGTTTTCGTGGCCGATTACCGTCCGCTGTATAAGGCCAATGTGGCCTAAATGCTTCCAACGAGAAGGCCACAAAGAGCACAGAGGGTTTATCGAGTTTTGGCTTTCCCGGTGAATTGGGTGTCTCTTGGTGAGAAATTCAAGCGGAGGGGTTCATGGAAAAGACCAAGCAGTTGCTTTCTTCGCGCAAGTTCTGGGCGGCCCTTGTCGGCCTGGCGCTGGTGATTGTCAAGGCATACCGGCCGGATTTCCCGCTGCAGGAGGAGCAGGTAGCCAACGTCATCTACCTGCTGGTGGCCTATGTGCTCGGCACGGCCATCGAAGACGGCCTGATGAGGAGGAGACCGTGAGCGGCCCGGGTGAGTTCCCGGCGGCGGTGGTAGAGGCGGCAGCCCACCTGGGCTGCCGCCCGCAAGACCTGCTCGACTGGCGGCTGCTGCCAGATGGGAGCGTGGTGCTGATTGCTCCCAACGGCGCCAAGCTGCGGGTGACCCTTGCCAGGCCGTCGGACAGGTCACCGGGCAAGCAGGCGCCTGCGGCTGGCGGGCGCAGAAAGAAGGGAGCGAGATGATCACCTTGGGGGAGCTGATCGCGCGCCTGCGCGTCTACTTGCAAGATTTGGGGGCCATTCTGTGGAGCGATGAGGCATTGACCGAAGCTGTGCGCCTCGCACTGGCCGAATACAATTTCAGCCTGCAGGTCTCTCCGGCGGACACCCTGGCCGGTTTGGATGGCGCCGAAGTCACGAGTCTGCCTGGCGGGGTGGAGGGGCTGCTGCTGATCGGTTCGATCGGCTATGCGCTGGAAAGCCGTTCGCTCAAGCGGAGCGAAGGTTACGACCCATCCCCAGATAGAATCCAGCTTCAGGCCGAAGCAGGCGCAGCCATGCACAAGTTGTTCGAAGCAATGCTGCGGCTGAAGGCGCAGGAGGGGCTGCGCACCTCGAGCGATCCACCCTGGCCAGCGGAAGGTTGGCCTGTGGATGGCAGGGAGGAGCCGCTGCCATGAAACGGCTGGCCATCGGGGACGGAGCGCAAGACATCACGCTTTACCAGGAGAGTGGACCGCTGGTCTATAAGCGGGCCATCTTCGGGCCGCCGCGGCGGATCGAAAACCTGATCGAGGAGCATCTCGAGCTAGTCCTGGAAGACGCAAACCCGGAAGTCATCGTCGCGGCTGAGGCAGACCTGGCGGCTATGCTGCGTAAGATTGAAGAATACCATTCGGGCTTTCTCGACCGGCCCGTCTGCCTGCGCATCAGCGACGCGGGCGGGAAGGTCTGGGCCAGCCGACTGCACGGCGCGCGAATGGAGCGCTCGGGCGGGGACAGCGACAACGGATCGCTCGGGCTGCGGTTAATCATGAGGCGCGAGGATTTCTGGCAGGGGGAGGAACGTGAACTACCGCTGTCCAATCGTAATGGAGCAAACGTCATTGGCGGTCTGAGCGTCTCCAACCACAGCGACACACACGCAGGCCATGACAATTTCGTGGATATTGCATCCAGCGATGTGGAGGGGGACCTGCCGTCGTCCTTTCATATCGAGATGCTCAACAGCGGCGCTTCGGGCACGCTGACTGGCGATATCCGCGTGGGGATCAGTTTTCGCGGCGATGTGCGGTCATTTTGGCATGTTCTGGAAGCGGAGGAGGCCTCAGGCGGCACACTGAAGGATGACGCGGCGGCGAGCGGGGGCGGCGGGCGGACGGTCTCATGGAATACAGCCGGGGAGAGAGACCTGCTCGCCTGGCGGCTGAGCATTCTGGCATCCAGCCGGGCGATGGGACGCTGGTTCCGCCCGCTGGTGCGGTTGATGACCCCCGTGATGGATGACGATCTTTGGCTGGGGATCAAGGTAGCGTATGGCTCGGGGCTGGCTTCGATAAAAAGCTATCCGCCTGGCCTGGCGGCAGCCGGCAAGGCGCTGGTGGAACTGCCAGCGGCGCAGATCCCCCCATTTACCGGCGGGACGGTTAATCTGGGGCAGACGGAAGTGCGTTTGTATGCCTGGCAGGCGGAGGGGCAGGCTCGTTCACTGGACGTCGATGATCTGATGATCCTGCCCCTTGACGGCTGGCGCAATTTCCAATCCACCGGCGGGCTGGAATCCGGGTGGAGGCTGGTGGATGAGGGCGAACCAGGCGCATGTTACAGTGTGACCGCCACCGGCGAGAGGTTAATCACCCACGCAGATTTTGGAAGGCCGTTGAGCGCCATTCCCGGCCGCCCACACCGGATTTACTTCCTGCAAGAGTGCGGCGGGCTGGCGCCTATCGAGCGAACGCTGACAGTGCGGGTCTTCTACCGGCCGCGCCGCATCGCGGTTTGAGAGGAGGCAGGCGTGTTCATCGTCAAGGTGCTGAGGCGAGATTTCAGCGGGATCGAACCGGCTGCAGGCGTAGAATTCCGCATGACGCGTGCGCGCTGGGAGGCTCAGGGGGGACCGGCGAGGGCGGAGATCCAGGCATACGGAAAGCTCGAGGCGCTCTGGCAGCTCTTTGATTTGCTGCGCTGTCCTATCGAAGTTTGGGACGAAGCAGGGCGGGCCGTCTGGTGGGGCTACCTGGCACGCGTGGAGGTGGACGAGGGAATGCTGCACGCGGCGGCTGACCTGAGCGGGATGGCCAACCGCGTTGCGGCGGCGTATCTGCGCGGTGCAGCCGGGATTCTGTCAGGCGGGCCGCGTGAAATCACCCCGTGGGCGGGGGATCCCGCTTCCCAGGCGGTCTACGGGGTTAAGGAGATGTTGTTGCGCCTGGGAACGGCCGAACCCGAGACGGCGCTGGCGGCGCGCGACGTCTACCTGGCCACCCACAGCCGGCCGCGGGTGGAAGTTCAGCCACGGGCTGCCTCAGGCCAGGGCGCGCGTCTGGCGGCGAAAGGCTGGTTCGAAACGTTGTCCTGGCGGCTATTCGCACGCACCTCAGGGCAGGAGGGGCGGCTGGAGGGCGGAGCAGGCACCCAACTCCTGGGGGCTGCAACTGCTGCGGGGCGCCTGGCGCAGAGCTTCCAGACGGGTGAAGGCTGGGCGGCCGGTTATGCGGCAGTGCGGCCTCGACGGGTGGGCGCGCCGGGCGACAGCCTGCGAGTGGAGGTGTGCGCCGATGCGGGAGGAGTCCCGGGTGCGGTGATGTGCTCGTCACAAGTGCAGGGCAGCGATTTGAGCACTTACCTGGCGGTGCGTCGCCTGAAACTGGAGCCGCGGGTGCGTCTGGAAGCAGGCCGAACCTACTGGCTGGTGGTCTCGCGCACAGGCGGCCTCGATTCCGCCAATGCATACAGTCTGGATGTGGACGAGGGTTGCGCGTACGCCGGTGGTGGTCTGAAGATGTGGAATGGGTCGGGTTGGGTAGCGCGGGTGCCCGATGCAGACCTGGTTTTTGCCGTTTCCGGCCTGGAGGAAACCACCCGTCTGGTGGAACAAGTGTGCGCGGCAGACGGAGCGGGGCAATTTCTAGCGGGCGTGGATGCAGCCTGCGATAGCGGGCAGTACACCGGTCTGTTTCGTTCGGGTGAACGCGATGGGCGCGCCGAGTTGATCGAGCTGCTGGAGGCTGGCGGACCGAATGGACGGCGGTTGCTGGCCCAGGTGAGTCGGGAGCGCCGCCTGCGCATCGAAGAGGAGCCGGAAGCAGCCGCCAGCAGGTTGCGATTGCGCGCCGACGGCCGGCTGGTGAGCGGGGAAAACACGGCGGTCGAACCGTGGCTGTGCCCGGTCGGCGGATGGCTGGCGCTGGCCGAAGCGCTGCCGGCCGCGGTGGACGCGCGCCAGATAACCAACGCCGCGCGGGTGTTCGTCGAGGCGATGGAATACGACGCAATGAGCGACCAGCTGATCATCGAGGCGCGCGGGGAAGTGGATCAGGAGGAGGTTTGAGACATGGACAAGCTCAGCGATGAATTGCTGACCGGTCTGCACAGCACGGTCATCGGCTGGATAATGGATGCGCTGGAGTGCGGATTGGGCATTGGGGCGTGGATTGGCGAGGCGGAGTGGCGGCCGGCGGTTGGAGACCTGCATCTGGATGGGGCCGTGCGCAAGTCGCGCCCGTTGGGCTGCCGGGTGATCCGTCAGACGGCCCTGTCCATGCCGGCTTTCGCCACCATCTGGATTGCGTTTGACACGGCGCTGGTGGACGCAGACGGATGCTGGGACCCATCCGCTCCAACACGCCTGACAGCCCAAACGTCCGGATGGTATCTGGCGGGCGGCTCGGTCTCGCTCCAGGCGGCGTCCACCAATCTGCGCCACGCGATCATCGTGCGCAAGGGCGGCGCTCAGCTCATCGCTCAGAACGAGAACCACGTTCTGGCGGGCAAGGGCTCCACAGTCAGCGTATGCGCGGGTATGGTGCGCCTGGAGAAAGGAGAGTACGTGGAGATCGGCGTGATGCACGACGCCAACGCATCCCTGACCGTGCCGGCCGCGAGCGAGAGCAACCAGGCCAACAACTCGGGCTGGCTCCTCCGCCTGGTTTGAGCAAAAAGACGATGCCGGGTCGAAATCCGGTACAATTAATCGTGACATACAAATATTATTGAGCAGGAGCGTTGACGGAGAATGGCGGTAAAACCAAGAGCTACGTTCCATTTTCCCACCGGTTTTCTGTGGGGTACGGCAACTGCAGCCTATCAGGTAGAAGGGAACACAACCAACAGCGCCTGGTGGGATTGGGAGCAGCAGCCCGGGCGCATCCGCAACGGCGACCGATCAGGTCTGGCGTGCGATTGGTGGGGTGGGCGCTGGAGGGAAGATTTCGACCGCGCGGCGGAGGGTGGACAGAATGCGCACCGCCTATCGGTGGAGTGGAGCCGAATCCAGCCCACACCCGACCGCTGGGCGGAGGACGCTATCGACCACTACCGCCAGATGGCGCGCGGTCTGGTCGAGCGCGGCATGACGCCCATGGTCACGCTGCACCATTTCAGCGATCCGCGATGGTTCCTGGAACAGGGCGGCTGGAGCAGCGAGGCGTGCGTCGAGAAGTTCGCCGCTTTCGTTCGTAAGGTGGTGGAGGCGCTCAAAGAATATGTTTCCACCTGGGTGACGATCAACGAGCCCAACGTGTTCGCCTACTGCGCCTACGTGATCGGCGTCTTTCCACCCGGCGAGCACGGGCTGAGCAAAGCTTTCCCGGTCATGGAGAATCTGGTTCGGGCCCACGCGGCCGCCTATCAGGTCATTCATGCGCTACAGCCGGGGGCGCGGGTCGGGCTGGCGATCAACTATCAGAGCTTTCACGCCCGCCGTGAATGGTTCCTGCCGGACCGCTGGGTGGCCAGAATCGCACACACATTGTTCAATGAGTTCTTCCCGCGCGCCGTTTATGATGGCAGGTTGAACTTTATTTATAAGCGCGCCAGCTTGCCTCAGGCGGCGCACACCCAGGATTTCATTGGAATTAATTACTACACACGCTATTACCTAAAATTCAATCCGGTTTCACCAGGGACTTTGTTTGCGGACCAATCCTTTCCACCCGAAATTGAGACGGGAGACAATGGCTGGTACGCCAATACTCCGGATGGGATGTTCGAAGCGCTGCGCTGGGGGCGGCGTTTCGGCCTGCCTATGATGGTGACCGAGAACGGGATCGAGGATGCGGAAGACCGCATCCGTCCACGCTATCTGGCCGAGCATGTCCACGAGCTGTGGCGGGCGGTCAATTTCAACTATCCGGTAAAGGGTTACTTCCATTGGACGCTGGTGGACAATTTCGAGTGGGAGCGGGGCTGGACGCAACGCTTCGGGCTGTGGGCGCTGGACAGGGAGACGCAGGTGCGGCGGAAGCGTCCAAGCGCAAACCTGTACGCCGAGATGTGCAAGGAAAATGGACTGTCTGCGGAGATGGTGGAAAAGTATTGCCCTGAGGTATTTGAGAAGCTGTTTCCGGTGTGAGAGATCAACCGATAAACTGAAAAAGTAGAAAAAGAATATCCAATCCTCTCGATCGAATCACGGGAACTTTGCCGCGATTCCGGCCGTCCATGCAGGGAAAGAAATTACCCGTAACCGACATTTAGCGGAAAGGAACCCGTGAAGATGAGCATGCTGCGAACCCTCCCAATACTTTGTATTGCCAGCCTGGTGCTGGCGGCATGCGCTCCGGCCGCAGGAGTGACGCCAACCCCCATGGACGGCGGACCGATGCAGCCGCCGTCAGCCGCGCTGCGAGCGCAGGAAGACCTGGCCCAAAAGCTGGGCGTACAGCCCGATCAGATCATCCTGTCTGCCATCTCCTCGCAGGAATGGCCGGACACCTGTCTGGGGCTGGGCAGACCCGACGAGGCTTGCGGACAGATGATCGTGCCCGGTTACCGGATCGAATTGATCCATGCCGGTAAAACCTACCTGTATCGCACCAATCAGGATGGCAGCAGCCTGCGGCTTGAGCCGCCGGCGGAACAGCCGACCGTTTCGCCCACGAGCGACGAGGCGGCAGGGCGCATCGCCGATCATCTGGCCCAAATCCTGGCCCAACAAAGCGGGATCGCCGTCGGCGAAATCAGGGTCGCGGCGGTGGAGCCGGTCGAATGGCCGGATGCGTGCCTGGGTGTACAAGTCGAAGGGGTTCTGTGCGCACAGATCGTCACCCGGGGCTACCGCATTGTGCTGGAGGCGGGCGATCAGAAATATGAGTTTCACACCAATGCGGATGGCAGCCAGGTGGCGCTGGCTTCCGCTCCGCAGGCAAAGATTGGAGAGGTGGTGGCAACCTGGCAGTCGGCCAGCGATCCCTGCCGGCAAGCCGAATTCGGACGCACGGGCATCGCTTTTGGCGATTGCGGTGGAGTGATGATGGGTGGGCGCTACGCAGGCGCACAGCGCCTGGATGAGCTGGCGTATTTCGCTTCCACATTCCAATCGTTTCGCGCGGATACGCCGGCAGGGAAGGTCGAATTCAGCGGTCATGGCAGCCAGGCAGCCACCCCGGCCCAACAGCGCGCGGTGGCCGAATGGGCGCGGCTGGTTTATGATGAGGCAGCCGGCGGGCGCGGCGGCGCGGCGTGGGGATTGGCGATCGGCTGGAGCCGTCAGGGCGGTATTGCCGGCTTCTGCGATGATCTGGCAATTTATCTCGACGGCTTTGCCTACGCCGCTTCGTGCAAGACGAGCGCTCAGCGGCGGATCGTGCTAAGCGCGCAGGAATTGGAGCTGCTCTACCGCTGGATCGATACGTATAAGAGCTTCGATTTCACGTCGAGTGATCAGGCCACGGCCGACAGCATGACGACCCGGCTGACGTTCGCCGGACAGGGGGCGCAAGAGGCGGGCGCGGCAGTGCGGGAGCAGGTGATGGCTTTTGCGAGCGGGTTGTACACCCGCAAAGAGCAGTGAAGTTTCATGAGGCGGATCAACCGTCATCGCGGATCGGCATCGTCATTTCGCAGGTTGTGGGGTTCTCCCCCGTGATTTCACAATCCAGGGGCTGCGGGGGAGCAAATCTCACTGACCCGCTCCACCCGGCGCCGAAGGGTTTTTTTCCCGGCGCCTGCGGCGGCGTTTGGACAAGGCGGCAGGCAGGGGGCAGCAACGTTCAGCCCGCCGGGCTTGCCTTGGGGCAGAAGATCGATCCGCAAGACAATAAAGAATATGGCGTTTGACCCAATGGATACAGATTTTTCCATCGTCATAATAATAATGTTTAAAACGAATGGCATCGCGTAACGGATCGAAGGAGAATTGGATTTTGGGATGGATTGAGCGCTCGAAACCGTTTGTTTCAATAATGGTTAGGATATATAATATTTTGTGGTATAGAGGTGGGTGATTATCGGAAATAATCAAGCTTCATTGCAGTTAAACATTATTCTCCTGATGGCTGATTACACGGTGTAATTGCAGCGTATCAGGAGATCGTATGTAATAGTGAGGCGGCTTGAATCCAGGTTCATACAGGTAAAGCCTGGCCCCAAATCCACAACAAGAAGGGAGCGGTTGCGTTGTGTAGGAATGAGCACGGGAGTCGCTTGTTCGTTTGCTCCTCAATAGTAGCTTCGCCAGCCTGAAAGGAGGCTTGCGATGAAATTCCAAACGCTGATGATCATTAAGGCTATTGTATGCTTGATCCTTGGAGTACCTATTCTGCTTGCACCGGTCTTCCTGTACTCCCTGTTTGGGGCATCGTTAAATCCAGGAGGTGCATTTGCCGCCTCGGAATATGGCGCATCGCTCATCGGTAATATGATGGTCGCCTGGTTTGCCAGAAAGGCGGCCGAATCAGAAGCCAGACGGGCAATCACCCTGGGTTTGTGCGTCTACGATGCGATCGGGTTTGTGGTCACATTGATTGCCCTGTTCACAGGCGTGTTGGGTTTGCTGGGGTGGTTCGCTGCGGCAATTTACCTGTTCTTCGCGATAGGATTCGGCTACTTCCTGTTGCCGCAAAAGAGAACCGCATAGTAGAGCGTTCCCGTGCTCATTCTTTTTGTGAATACCTTGATGTTTCTGCAAACTATATCCGAAGGGAGTATATCAGGACGGGCTAGATTGCGATTACATCAATCTGTCCACCGACTCGAAAATCATGGTCGTGGTGCAATCAGCCGCCCAACTTGCCTTTAGACAGCAATCAGTTTGTCAGTGTGAGCCAGTACGATCAAGAGAGGCAGGTTCTGCTATGACTGCTCTGATACATGGTTACGCAGCGAAAGCGATGGGGGAGACACTCGAACCATTCACATACGCACCACCTAAACTCGGGGAGTATGATGTTCGGGTTGCAGTCACGCACTGCGGTGTGTGCCATACGGATATCCATGCTATCAACGATTATTATGGGATCACCAATTTTCCTTTTGTGCCCGGTCACGAGATCGTGGGGTTCATCTCCGAAGTCGGCTCCGGTGTTTCCAGCCTGAAGGAGGGTGATCGGGTCGGCATTGGATGGCAAGCCCGTTCGTGCGGTGTATGCGAGTGGTGTCTGAAAGGGGAGACCCATCTCTGCATGAAGATCGAGGACACGACCGTGATGGTTCCCTATGGAGGCTTCTCGTCTTCTGTAGTCGCGGATCACCGATTCGTCTACCCGCTCCCTTCGTCCATGCCTTCTGAGACTGCCGCAGTGCTCATGTGCGCCGGCGTCACTGTCTATTCGGCGCTGCAGGCTCACGTAACAAGTCCTGACTTGAAGGTTGCCATCCTAGGAGTGGGTGGGTTGGGGCATCTGGCCATACAATTCGCCCATGCTTTCGGTTGTGAGGTCACGGCATTGTCCTCCTCGCCAGACAAGAAGGAGCAGGCTCTTGGATTCGGTGCAGACCACTTCATTAACGCCACCGACAAAGATAGCATGCGGCAGGTCAGTTATGACTTTGATCTGCTGATCTGCACAGCGAACAAGGTGATCGACTGGTCGCCGCTCCTCATGTCACTGAAGAAAAGGGGGAGGCTCGTTCTGCTTGGCTTTCCAGACATAGAACTCAATTCGACCTATCTGGTGGCCCATGAGCTTTCAATCACAGGCTCCCTCATCGGAACTCCCTCGAAGATGCGCGCCATGCTCTCGTTTGCGCAAGAGCATGACATCCAGCCCGTGGTTGAACTCATGCCCATGACTCAGGTGAACGCCGCGCTTCAGAAGGTGAAGGAGAACAAGGCACGTTACCGTATCGTGCTGGTCAATGAAGCATAGAACACCTAGACGGATCAAGAAGCTGCCCAACCTCGGCGTGGAGCCGACGCGGCTGTCGTGAACGGTCGCGGAGTTAGCTGCGCCTGCGGCGGCGGCCATTCTCGGTGATTTCTCGCCCGTGCCGCCGAGCGGATCACGCCGCAACGTTGGGCGCCCCTGTCTGGCAGCAGGCCGCCCGGATGGTGTGAAACGGACTGGGGAAAAAGGCCATGAATCAACGCACCGCAGAAAAGCTTAATTACGGAAATTGGGTGTCCGCCAGATTGCTTTACATGACCGGGGTTTTGGGAGGTCTCTTTGCGGCTCTGTCTTTGCTGGTTCCCTGGTTGGCTATCTTCGCGGGCATCTTCTTCGCGTGCTTTGCCTACTTTGCATGTGCGCGATGGTATTTCTCGCCTGGAGGAGGGAATATTCAAGCAAGGATTCAATCCCTTCTTGTGGATCATTTTGAA